>Ga0134127_10000033_pt1 | contig 201675 bp, 184 predicted proteins | sample KB31753_FD_96459 | JGI IMG/M metagenome (GOLD analysis project Ga0134127, IMG submission 96459) | Terrestrial soil microbial communities with excess Nitrogen fertilizer from Kellogg Biological Station, Michigan, USA - KB3-175-3 | ecosystem: Environmental > Terrestrial > Soil > Unclassified ...
TAGGAGCCTCGTGTTTATAGAAAACCATAAACCGGAAAAAGGCTCCATAGGAGCCTCGTGTTTATAGAAAAACCATGAACGAGGAACAGGCTCCATAGGAGCCTCGTGTTTATAGAAAACCATGAACGAGGAACAGGCTCCCTAGGAGCCTCGTGTTATAGAAAAACATAAATCAGAAAACGGCTCCATAGGAGCCTCGTGTTTATACAAAACCGTGAACGAAGAAAAGGCTTCATAGAAGCCCCGCACCCTAACAAATTAAATTTTTAATGCTTTGTTCTTCGCCGGCCCGCTCGCCTCTGGCTGGTTCGACTGCGCCTGTAGAGAACAAAAATGATAACGGCGGCCAGCAAAATTATAACGATCAAAATTATAATAATACCGTCTTTTTGGCTGAGCTCCCTTTGTAAAGCTTCTTTATATTGTAGGTATATACTTTTTTTTTACTTTGCAGCGAGTCCAGCTTTTTAACCTGTCTTGCATGCTGCTCTGTTACCCTGGCCAACAATCTCGCTTCTTCATCCTTACGTATGCTATCCTCCAGCGAATCACGTTTTTTTAGCACAAGCGCTTCCTTTGAATAATTTTTTGTCCGGCTATACAACAGTGCAAAGTTTTTTAACACGTCGAGCTCGATCTTTTTATTACGACTGGTTACCGACAGCAGCAAAGCCTCGTTAAGGTCCTTCATGGCCAGCGAATAATCCTGTATATCGCTTTTAATGGCGGATAAGGTAAGCAGCGACGTTATAATATTTGCGGTATCTTTTTTAACCCGCGACAGCATATTCGATTGCAGGATAAACCACTTTGCCTGGGGATACTTTTTTTGCGCAAAATAAACCTTCGCCAGGTTGTCAAAGCAATCACGCAACCCGGCAGTATCATTATACATGGAATAGCGGTGCAACGCCTTCATTGTATAATTTAGGGCCTCGTTTTGATAGCTTAACCGCCGTTTTTTATTCGAGATCGTATCGTAGTCCAGGTACTTCAAGGCTATTTGGCTATAGATAGGCCCGGTTAATAATTCGTATCTGTTTGTTTTTGCCTGTTGTTTAAGAGAGTCAAGACTCATTAATTTAAGTCGCCCTTTCAGGCTATCCATTAAATGGGCATACTGCGGCGATTTTAAACTATCCAGGTGACGAATTGCAGCCGCCGACCGCAGGCTATCCTGTAAGTTTACTTTCGCAACCTCTGCAAGACTATCCATTAAATGCTTTGCATCTATCTGTTCTAAGCTGTCCTGCGTACGGATGATGGCCGAATAGTTAACAGGGTCGGGTGCCCGCCTGGATCCAAATGAAGCAAAGCGCTCCCTGGTTATTGCTGGCATGGCTAAACTCAACGAATCGGTGCGGCTTACTGATTTGATGCTGTCCCCCTGCGAAATTTTTGTGGTATCCACGGAGTTTGTGGACGCAAATAAATTCACGCAGGTGAGTAAAACGGTGATCAGTGTAAGAAGTTTTTTCATCAGTATAAAGCTCAGGCATGCTAATATCCCAATTACCATTCAAATAATATGCCCTTAATAAAATGGGTACGGAAAAATGCGGTTAATGGTTTGGTAATTAATGCGCTACGACCGAAATAAAGCACATTTTCGCTGTGAGCTTTGTTTGCGAATTTATTTTAACAACTGTTAACAATAAATGTTAATAACTTAAATTAAGCTTCTTTATGTCTGGTTTTGTATACTGTTTTTAAGCTAACGAAGAATTTGTTCGAAGCGATTCAACAGGTTATGGAAGGGCTTAAGCTTAGTAAGTAAGTTAAAAAGGATAATCCCGGTCGCCGCGCACGCAATGCCGCATAATACGTCTAAAACATAATGGTGACTGGCATATATCGCGGTAAACCATATCCCAAACATCACGATTGCAAAGAAGATATTGACCGACCGTAGGCGGTTTTTTAACCCGTAATACAAAACGATAACCGGGTACGATGAGTGTAAAGAAGGCATTGCGGCAAAAACATTGGAGCTCTTCGCGTAAAGCGATTTGAACACAGGAGCGTGGAAAAAACGGTCGAACTTAGCAAGGCCGGCGCTGTTACCGGGTGTTAATGCTTCGAAATGAAATCCATGATATTCCACATACCAGGGTGGGGCGGCAGGGTAAAGGTAATAGATCACAAAACCTAATAAGTTTACAAGGAGAAAGGTCAGCGAAAAATGCAGGAACTGCCGTTTGTTTTTAAAAAATAAATAAGCTGCAAAGCCAAGAGGGACCGGTATCCAACAAAGGTAAAAGATACCACCGGCAATGTCCAGGAATGTGGTGCCCTTTAATCGCCAGTATTCATTGGGTGTTAATAACGTACCGCCGGAATGGATACCGAAAAGCCGCTTTTCCAGGTTGTACAGGTCGGCAATGTGAACGGCATGGTACCAGTAGTTGGGAAACGCCTTCATATAGTCGAAGATGATCCAGTAAACGATAAAAATTGAAAAACCGGTAATGAATTTTCGGGTAACCGAAGAGCTTAGAAAAAGGCAGTTGACGATGAATACGAGGGTGAGCTGGTCGGGTTTATAACCCACCAAAAAATAGGACAGGACGAGGTACCCGGCCGAAAGTACGAATAGAATGATAAGCGACTGTACCGTCGGTTTTATCCTATTGTTAACAGCATCCATGCTATTTTTTCAGAAAATCGGAGCGGAATATTTTATCCCAAAGAGGCGAGCTTACGCCGTATCCTTTTTCAGGATCCTGGTAATGATGGAGCATATGGTGCTGTTTGATCTTCTTCCAGATGCTGCCTTTAAAATTGAAATGGTGTATGGCATAATGCGATAGGTCATAAATAAGATAACCCAGTATAAAGCCCGGAAAAAATCCCCAGATATAATTTACCGGTAAAATAGCATTAAATAAAAAATAAAAACCGGTAGCCAGCGGTATGCTTACCGACGGCGGCAAAACCAGGCGTTTTGCATCGCTCGGATAGTCGTGGTGCACGCCATGAAATATAAAATGCAGGCGCAATGCCCATTCCTTTCCCTCGGGCATATAATGAAAAACAAACCGGTGCATTACGTATTCAACAAAGGTCCATACAAAAAGACCAAGAATAAATAAGCCGAAAAAGTTAGCCGGCCCTATGGCATATTGAAAAAACGCTTTGTAAATGCAAAATATAATAACGGGAACGAAAATAATCAGCGGGACAGTGAAATGCACCTTCGACAAGCTTTCCAACAAATCGCTCTTAAACATTCTCACAGACTCCTGCGAGTTGGAAACATACTTTTTTTTCATAGCGGTCAGGGTTTAAAATGTTTTTGATTTCTCTGCCTGTTAATCCATCTCAATTTTACTAAAGATTTAGTAAAATGTTACTGATTTTATTTAAATGTTACGAAGGTATGATTTTTCCGGCGTATACTCAACGAAAACGATAAATGAGGCAGGGCAGACCCATTAAAATCATGGTGATAATTGCTGCTTCAAAAACCAACCTAAATTGAGGAGGCTCCGCTGGAGCCCAGCTCAATTGTTATTTTTTTCTTATAAACAGGAGGCTCCGCTGAAGCCTATTCACCGTATTGTTCAAAAAATTTCGACTCCATTAGGAGTCGCGTGTTTATAGAAAAACATAATCCTGCGCATTTTGGCTCCATCGGAGCCTCCTCTCACCAACTATTTAATCCAAACCATCCCTAAACTATTTTAATGCGTCTGCCCTGGTAAATGAGGAAATACCGGGCCATGCGAACAATTTATTGTTTTTGTTCCAGGATCGCTTTTTTAGCGGCCATCAATCGTCTGAATGCCGTAATGTTGGTAAGCACCGCTACAATGGCAAGGGGGATGGTAAATATGGTGATGGTTTCAAATACGTCGAACTCAACACCCGGGATATACAGCTTATAATTTCCGCCGATATACAGCGAGCTTACCCCGCATATTACAGCAAACAACCCAATGGTTACCACCCGCTCGGGGCGCTGCATAAGGCCGCCTTTGCTTTCAATACCCAACCCTTCGGCGCGTGCGCGTACATAACTTACCATCATGGACCCGATCATGGCCACAAAGGCGCATATAGAACTTATAAAGTAATGGTGGCCGACTAAATAATAGCAGATCCCCAAAAACATAATGAGCTCGCTATAGCGGTCGAGGACAGAATCGTATAAGGCCCCAAAGGTCGATTTCATATTGCCCAGCCGTGCAACCTGGCCGTCGAGCATGTCAAACAGGCCGGCAAATAAAATGAGTGCACCGGCCCAGCCCACATAACGAAGATCGCCGCGGTTACCTTCTTCGGCGCCAACGATAAATATCACGGCTACGCCAACGTTTAATGCAAAGCCGATAGAAGTAACCACATTTGGCGTAAGGCCCAATTTTATCAGTAACTTAACCAGTGGGTCTATGATCTTATAAATGCCTAACTGAAGATTAGTTCGTATGGACGTATGCTGTTCCACAATGATAAAAACTGTTTAAAAATAAAATTGAATCGCTGTGCGGATCCCCAATTTAACAGCGCCGGGATGATCTAAATAGGTAAACCGCCTTACCAAATCAACACGCACAAATTTAAAAATGTTTTCGATACCTACGCTGCCCTCGATGTAAGGCGTATTTCCCATCGCGTAGGTGATGGGCTGGCCGTTCGCGGTTACCGGAAAGGGATATAATGACGGGTGGAGCGCTGGATTGTTTTCGTTACTCAGTCCCCCGTATATAGCTTTGATCGACGCTGTTTCGCGCCACTTTAATTTTTTAAATAACGGTATCTTGTTAAAGAAAAATCCATTAAAATGCTGGTCGATGGTCAGTGTCTCATACTGGTCGCTTACAAACTCTAAAAAGTTCATTAGGTTATAGGCGTTTACATCAAACGCGTAGCTTTGGTTAGCGCGGAATATATTAAGCAGGGGATAAGGCACCCGGCCAAAAGTGTGGCCCGTTTCAAACCTCATATCCGCCCATCCAAATTGCGATAAATGCAGCTGCTGATCGATCCTGGCATGCAGTTTTTGATAATCATACTGGCCGCCGATCACATTTTTTAAACCCACATTGTAGTCCACGAAAAACACCGGGTATCTGCCTGGTATACGGGCGCGGAAAATTCTCCCCTGGGCCACCTGCTCGCCCGGGGCAAAGCGAAGGCCGAGGTCGAGCTCGGCTGTGGTCAGGTATGTTATATTATGCGGCACGTTGTTGTCATCTCTCGTGATAAAATATAACGACCCCGCCGGCGACTGGGTTAAGCGGTTAAAACCAACGTTATAGGATAAATGATTTTCAAATTCCTGTATATAATTTACCTGGTAGCTCTCGTCATAAAGGTATATATCATTGGCCCCGTGTTTAAGTGAAAGAAGCACGTTGTCCTCCCCGACAAACTGCAGGCCCTGCCCGGGTATGCTGGTCGTGCGCTGAACAGTTGCCTTTATATAATTTTGCGGGAATTTATAAACCAGCTTATCGTGAATAGAATAAGTGCCGCTTAAAAAATATTGAGCACGATGGTCCTTAAATCCGTAGGCCCCGTACGTTTCCAGGAAAAAGCGTTTGTTGTACTCGGGCGTAGTGCGCCCGCCCAGCCGTAGCACAAACCCCTCAACCGGGTTAAAGCTATAAAATGTGTTGATCGGCCCTATCTCGAAGGCGCCTAAATTTAAATAACCTGTAAATAAAACGGTGGCTATGGCGTACAGCCGTTTGTACGACGGCATGTTTCGGAGGCTATCCGTATTTTTGTATGCTCTTAATTCCGCGGCACTCAATGTGTCCAGCCGGTTTGCGGCCCAAAACTGCTCGCTGCGGTGTTTTGCCTCTTCCGAAATTACTTCGGTGCCTGTGTACGCCGAGTCGGGCCGCGGTTTATTTACGATATAATTTTTATAGGTAACCGTTCGCACACCGTATAGCCCGCTTCCCTTGCTTCGTTTATCGGCGCCAAGCTCGGCAGTTATCGTGTTTTTGCTTAGGTGGTATCGGCCGTCCGGGTTTTGCTCAAACTCCTGGTCAACCCGCATGGACTTTACGAAGTTGAGATTAATGTTTCTGTTGATGCTTAACAACGCCCTTTGAACGGCATAATTCCCGTCGAGCGTTATGTATATTTTCCCGTCGAAGAGCATGTCGGCGGTATTGCGCGGGGTAAAGCTCAGTTCAACCAGCTTTTGGTTGTTTATAACCACGGTGTCTGTTATAAAATATTTATAAAACGTGGGTCCCGAATTGGCGATAGGGCTCAAAAAATCATTCGTCATCAGGAAGATCGAATTGTCATAAATATCCACCTTATAATACAGGTGCTTAATATTTTCGGATACGATAGTATTTTCGTCCGACTGGTCGTAGCGCAGTGTCTTTAATCCTAGCGTTACCGTTTTTTCTTTTTCAGGATTTTTGCGGTAATAATACTGCGAGAGCTTTTCCTCGATGAAAACCGGAAGCAATGACTTTCCCGGGATAGTGGTGCTGTCGCGGTTATCCAGCAGGAATTTATACTGGCGCATAAACCTGTTATCCGAAATTCTGCCGGGAAGGTTGCTCACCGCGAACAGCATCTTATCGTATTCTTTGTATTCTACATAATCGTAATGCTCGGGCCGGTTTTTCTCCTTATTTTCAATCACCTTGCGGATAAGTTCAACAGCCGGGTTGTCTTTATTACGATACCGTTTTTTTTTGCCCCCCTTAACTAAAACCTCGTTCAACTGGGTTGCCTGTGCAGACAGGGTGATATAAACAACCTGCTCTTTTGACGGCACAATGATCAAACTGGCATTTTTATAACCGATATGTGAGGCCGTTAAACGGGTATGCGGTATTACAGAGCTGATGGTAAACTTGCCCTGATAATCGGTATAAACACTTTGCGTGGTGCCGGTAAACGAAATGGTAACGAAAGGAATGGGTTGTTTATTTGCAGCATCGGTGACCGTGCCCGTAACCACGGTTGTTTGTGCATACAAACTTCGGCAGCATAACAGGAAGATGAAAAATAATACGTGTTTACCAAAGTAGTTAAGATTCATGAATTTCGCTGTCGTGCAGGTGCAAACGTTATTGATTTGTTTGCTAAATGGTAAACTGAATAATATGGGGCTGACATTAATTAACGACGCCTTTTAGTTGTTTAGTATACGTAAATAAGCCGCTTTTGTTTGCCGGTTGAACGGGAAAGGCAGTTCGTCAAAGATAAAAAATCAATGGGAATCAATGGGTATTTAATGCCCATTTAAAATAAGTTAAACCGTACAACCACAGCGAGCAGAATATTGGTGTAGATGCCTGCCAGCACGTCGTCCAGCATGATCCCCCATCCGCCGGGCAGCTGTTCCATTTTACGTATAAACAGCGGCTTTAAAATATCAAAAAAGCGGAACAGGATCAGCGCGCAGAGCACGTATTTTATTGCGACGGGCAAAAAAAGCAGGCTGATGCACATGCCCGCCGCCTCGTCGATCACCACCCGCGCCGGGTCCTTACCCCAAACCGGTTCAACAATACCTGAGGACCATACCCCCACAAAAGTGATTACAACCGTTACAACGATCGAGGGCGCTAGTGGCGGATACTCGCCGCGCCAGGCGAAATACCAGCAAACACAGCACACAACAGCGGCAACCGTCCCGGCGCCTTTACCAATATACCCGATGCCCAGGGCAGTTGAAAATAGCTTATGGAAAAGCATGCGTTGGTTGACTGGTGAGTAGTTGATTAGGTTAAATGGTTAATAAATATATCGCTATTTATCGTTTCCTTATAATAAAATAAACCACTCACCAATCAACCAACTACAACACATCCACCAGTTCCTGGTAATAATCCAGACCAAGGTGTGTGATCAGGTCTTCGCCCATTAAGTGGCGCAGGGTATTTTGTAATTTTATCAGTTGTTTGAATATATCGTTTTCGGGATGCAGGCCGGGCGCGGTTTGCGGCGATTTCAAATAGAACGACAACCACTCCTGTATGCCGCTCATGCCGGCCCGCTTTGCCAGGTCGCTGAATAGCGCCAGGTCGAGGGCAATCGGCGCTGCCAGGATAGAATCGCGGCAAAGGAAATTGATCTTGATCTGCATTTTATAACCCAGCCAGCCAAAAATATCGATGTTATCCCAACTCTCTTTGTTGTCGCCGTGCGGCGGATAATAGTCGATACGGATCTTGTGGTAAAGGTCGCCATACAGTTCGGGATTTGCATCCGGCCGTAAAATATCTTCCAGTACCCCAAGTTTCGAAACCTCTTTGGTTTTAAAATTGTCGGGGTCGTCTAAAACAAGGCCGTCGCGGTTGCCCAGGATGTTGGTCGAGAACCAGCCTTTTACACCAAGCGACCGTGCAGCCAGGCCCGGCGCCAATATGGTTTTCATCAGGGTTTGCCCGGTTTTAAAATCCTTGCCAGCAATGGGGGTATTGGTTTCTTTGGCAAGCTCGATAAGTGCCGGGATATCAACCGTCAAATTGGGCGCGCCATTGGTAAACGGTATCCCCAGCTTTAAGGCTGCGTAGGCGTATATCATACTCGGCGATATACGCTTATCATCATTGATCAGCGCCTGCTCGAATTTTTCCAGGCTTTCGTGTATTTCCGAAGCTTCGTAATATATTTCCGTCGATCCGCACCATATCAGCACAATGCGGCTGCAATTATTTTTTTCTTTAAAGCTGGTAATGTCATTCATTATCGCGTTCGCCAGTTCATACCGGGTACCTGTCTTTATGTTGGTGCCAACCAGGTTTTTCGCATAGTTTTTATCAAACGCCGCCTTCATTGGCACCACAGCTTCCAGTTCTGGCTTTATGGCATTTAACAGGCCGGCCTCAAGCACCTTTGCTTTCATAGCCGCCTCATAAACATTATCTGAATACACATCCCACCCGCCAAAAACAATGTCGTTTAACGCCGCAAGCGGAACAAAGTCTTTAACTTTTGGAAAGCGGTTCTCGGTTCTTTTACCCAGCCGGATATTCCCCATTTGGGTAAGTGATCCTATCGGTTGTGCTATTCCTTTTTTTACCGCTTCCACGCCTGCAATTAGGGTAGTAGCTACGGCGCCCAGTCCCGGAATTAAAATGCCAAGCTTTCCATCGGCCGGCTCAATGTTGGTTTTCATATAGTCAGATTATAATGTAAAAATGTTATGTTAAAGCCATTTATTCGCTTTGTACCAATCAAGCGTTTCCGCGACTCCTGATCTCAAATCGTACCCGGGATCAAACCCTAACACGCCTTTAGCCCTGGCAATATCGCAATACCAGTTTACGGCGGTAAGTTCGCTCAGTTTCTCGACGTTCAAAATAACGGCTTTATTAGCTAAAGAACCATATTTTTCGGCAACATGTGCTATAAATTTTACAAAGTTTACCGGCAAATGAATTTTTATTGTTTTTTGATTTAAAACGTTCTTGATCGTGTTGGCTAACTGGTACCGGTTATAAAAGCAACCGTCGGATAAATTAAAGGTTTGGCAGTTACCTGCATATAGCGCCTTAATAGCGGCTTGCGCTACATCCTTCACGTAAATAAAGCTGAATTGCTGCTGAACTTTCCCGATATAGGGTTCGATGCCGTTTGCCACCTGCTTAAAAAAAATAAAGATGCCGCGATCGCGGGGGCCGTATACACCGGTGGGCCTTAAGATGTTATAATTTAGGCCGGTAATGGCCTTTAACTTTTCTTCCGCAAGCAGCTTACTTCGCCCGTAAGAGGTGACAGGGCAGGGAACCGTTTCTTCGGTAATTACGCCGGTTAAATCGTTTAAGGGCCCTACGGCGGCCAGACTGCCCATCAGCACGAATTTTTTTAAATCGATGCCGCTTTCCAAAACAGCCACTGCCAGGTTATGGGTGTAACCCGCATTAACATCGTTATACTCCTTTTGCGAACGCGCCTTCGTACTACCGGCGGCATGAATGATGTAAGCGTATCGCTTTTCTTTAAGATCGGCGGCCAGTGATGCTATATCGATAAAATCAGGATAGGTATACCGGATATCAAAACCTTTCAGATGATCTATGTTACTGCTTTTCCTGACGGCAGCGGTTACTTCGAGGTTGTTTTTTAAAGCCTCTTCAATTAAATGATACCCTACAAATCCACTGGCACCGGTTATCAGTACCCGCTCCTTCATAGCGCTTTTTCGTAAATGCGGTATTTTTTGTACGGATCGCCTTTGATCGCCATGATGGCATTATTGATCAGGTGGTTATTTTCTAAGGTCCAGCCTGCCTCGGCGTGCTCGAAGCCCCTGTCGCGGTACTCTTTGATTATTGAACCATATAAACAGGCTTCGATCCCCATTTTACGGTAGCCGTCTATCACGCCAAGCGCATATATCCGAATACTTTTTACTTTGCTTTTATTCAACAAAATGGTAAAAATGCCGGTAGGTAATAACCTGCCTCGTTTTACCTTAATTAACACTTCATTTAAGTTGGGCAACGCGAGGCCAAAGCCCACAATTTTTCCATTCTGCTCGGCAACCAGCGCGAAGTTAGGATCCAATATCAGCTTGAGGTCCTTTGCCAGGTGTTCAAATTCTACGTCGTTCAGCGGCACGAACCCCGTGTTCTGGTCCCACGCCGAGTTATAGACTTTGCGCAGGTTTGCGGTTTCTTCTTTAAAATTTTTTAGGTTGACCTTCCGGATAATTATATTGTTGCGTTTCAGCCTTTCCTGCAACGCATCTAACAGCCTTATGGATTTGTCGTCGTACGCGTCCCCCTGCCAATGCCAGGCGATCAAGTCTATTTGTTTCGAGAACCCTGCCTTTTCGATCAGCTCAGCATAATAAGGATAATTATACGTCATCATCAGCATCGGCGGACTGTCAAATCCCTGGATCAACAATCCGCAGGCTTCATTGGTTGAAAAGTTAACCGGCCCGATGAATTTTTGAGCTACGCCTTTTTCTTTCAGCCATTTAGCCGCAGCATCAAAAAGCATGTCCGCGGCATCCTGGTCGTTTATACAGTCAAAAAAACCAAAAAAGCCATCGTTAACCTTGTTGAAGTTATTGTGGGCATTGTTTAAGATAGCCGCAATGCGGCCAATGATCTTATCGCCGTCATACATCAAAAACGGCTGTATAGACGAGTGTTTGTGAAACGGATGCGTGGTTAACAGGTCCTTTTGCGCTATGAATAGCTCGGGCACATAGTTCGGATCGTTTTTGTAAAGGTCATGAGGAAAATCGATAAATGATGCCAGTTCTTTTTTAGAAACCGGTATTATTTTTCTCATATCTTTTCTTTTATCGATGTTACGCCTACTTCTTTAAATGCTTTTGCGATTTTCTCGATAGCCTCATCGATCTGGTCGAAGGTATGGGTAGCCATGAGCGAGAAGCGCAGCAGCGAAGAATCAGAAGGAACTGCAGGCGAAACAACCGGGTTCACAAATATCCCTTCGTTTTGCAGGAACTTTGTAACCAGGAAAGTTTTATGATTATCCCGTACATAAATAGGGAGTATAGGGCTTTCGGTAGGGCCAAGGTCAAAACCTTCTTCCAACAGCAGTTTCATGGCGTAGTGAGTGTTATCCCAAAGTTTAGTGATACGCTCGGGTTCCGATTCTATTATATCCAGGGCGGCAATTACGCTTGCAACAGATCCGGGCGTCATGCTCGCGCTGAACATCAATGCGCGCGCGCGGTGTTTCAGGTAATCGATTGTTTCCGCGTCGCTTGCTATAAAGCCGCCTAAAGAGGCTAACGATTTACTGAATGTGCCCATAATAAGGTCAACATCGTCGGTAAGGTCAAAATGCGATGCAGTGCCCGCGCCTTTATGACCGATGACACCCAGGCTGTGCGCATCATCAACCATAATGTTAGCGCCATACCGGTTGGCAATCTGCACGATCTCCGGAAGCTTTACGATATCGCCTTCCATGCTGAAAATGCCGTCGACAGCTATTAATTTAACAGCTTCTTCGGGCAGGATGCTGAGCTTGCGCTGCAGATCATCCATATCATTGTGGGCGTACTTAATAACCTTTGAAAATGAAAGGCGGCTTCCGTCAATGAGCGAGGCATGATCGTACTCGTCTAATATCAAATAGTCGTTACGGCCGGTGATGCTGGACAATACCCCCAGGTTAACCTGGAAACCGGTACTGAATAAAACGGCAGCTTCCTTGTTAACATATTTGGCTAGCCTGTTTTCCAGTTCTATATGTATATCAAGTGTGCCGTTTAAAAATCGCGAACCGGCACAACCGGTACCGTATTTATCAATTGCTTTTTTTGAAGCTTCCTTAATTTTAGGATGATTGGTTAAACCTAAATAAGAATTGGAACCGAACATTAACACTCTCTTGTTATCGATCATTACTTCGGTATCCTGTCCAGACTCGATTGGCCTGAAGTATGGATATAGCCCCATTTCCCGGATCATATTCGCATCCTGAAACTGCGCTATTTTCTCATGTAATTTTTTAACCATGTATATTAACCCTGCTTAAATTTTTTGTAAAAATACCATCAATTCGCTAAAAACTCATATTTAGGTGTAATTTTTTTGAAATTACTTTGAAAGCGAACCTCTTCCCATCCGGCAAATTAATTAAAATTTTTGTTTAATCAGCCAGATAATTTATCATTTTTTTATAAAATAAATGAAAACGCCGCGAATTATCCGGCGCATGTAAAAATTTTATTCACAATTTTATATGTGTTATAAATGTAGGATATTCGCGCTTCCTAATACAAATGATCACGATTACAAGTCAGTAATTTGAGGTTGTAACGGAACGAATATCCATACATGAAAACCCCAGCCTTTCTATTAATAGTTAATTTATTCATTCTGCCTTTTGTTGCCTCCGCGCAGCAGGGCACCGATACGGTTGTCTCTCTAAAACAATGTATAGAATTTGCTTTGCGAAATCAGCCGGCGATTAGGCAGGCGTCCATCGATCAGCAAATTAACGAGCGGGATATACGCATCGGGCTTGCCGGCTGGCTGCCGCAGGTCAACTCATCGGGTCAGTACCAATATTATTTTAAAGGGAGCCCTGTTGCCAATACCGGGAGCGCAGCCTTATCCGGCTCTAACTTTAACCAATTCTCGTCGTTAGGTTTACAGGCCAGCCAGGTTATTTATAATAATGATGTGCTGCAGGCTGCCCACGCTGCAAAGTATTCGCGGCAATATTATAAAGAAAACATCATGAGCAGCCAGATCAACGTAGTCTCGGATGTAAGCAAGGCGTTTTTTGATGTATTGCTTTCGCAAAAGCAACTCGACATTTTAAACGAAGATATTGCCCGGCTCCAGCGCAGCTTAAAAGATGCATACAGCCGGTACCAGGCAGGCGTTTCGGACAAAACAGACTATAAACAGGCCACCATATCTTTAAATAATTCAATATCCACACGCAAACAAACCGCCGAGGCCATCAACAGTAAATTGGCTTACCTTAAGCAAATAATGGGTATAGGCAGTGGTCATAATTTAATACTTAGCTATGATTCCACCCGGTTTGAACAGGAAGCGAATATTGACACCAACCAACGGTTAGATGTTAATAATCGCATTGAATACCGTTTGCTGCAAACACAAAAGAACCTGGAAAATGTAAATGTCAGTTACTATAAATATGGGTTTTTGCCATCTATATCAGCCATCGGCGCATATAACTTACTGTATTTAAATAATAGGTTTTCCGACCTCTATAGTCAGTCGTTTCCAAGTGCTTATGCCGGTATTTCGCTGGCGCTGCCTATTTTCCAGGAAACAAAACGCCTGCAAAATTTAGGCAAGGCCCGGCTGCAGGTGGAGCGTACCGATCTGGACATTGAAAATTCGGCCAATACTATTAATACCGAGTATGTACAAGCGCTGGCAAGTTATAAAAGCAATTACACCAGCTGGAAACTGGTAGGGCAAAATGTCGACCTGGCTAAAGATGTATATAAGGTGGTAAGCCTTCAGTACCGCGAGGGCGTTAAAACCTATCTCGATGTGATTATTGCGCAATCGGATCTGCGTACAGCCGAATTAAATTATTACAATGCTTTGTTTCAGCTGCTTTCCAGTAAGATAGACCTGGAAAAGTCACTTGGAATTTTAGGGGTACAATAAATTGAATATGAAAACAAGCAATATACTTTGGCTGGCGCCGGTGGTTTTGTTGGGATGGTCATCGTGCCAAAAGCAAACCAAGCAAAATGCCGTTTTACCGCCAACACCCGTAAGTGTTACCGACGCTAAGGTAGCCAAAGCCGTTTACTATGATAAATACCAGGGCACTGTTGTGGCATTGAATTCCGTTGAACTGCGGAGCCAGGTGGCAGGCTTTATAACCGGGATATTTTTTAAAGAAGGAGAGGTAGTTTCCAAAGGGAAGCAATTATATGAAATTGACCGGCGTAAATACATGGCTGCTTACCAGCAGGCCGAGGCCAACTTATCCAGCGCGAACGCCAACCTTGTAAAAGCGCAGAAGGATGCCGACCGTTATAATATGCTGCTTAAGAACGATGCTATTGCAAGGCAAACGGTCGACCAGGCAGTTGCCGCGCTCGAAACCGCCAAAAGCCAGGTTGCTGTTGCAAAAGCCGGGGTATTATCGGCCCGGACAGATCTTTCTTACTCCATTATTACCGCGCCGTTTACAGGCCGTATCGGTATCTCGCAGGTTAAGCTCGGTGCACAGGTTACCCCGGGCACTACCTTATTAAATACCATATCGAGCGAACACCCGATAGGGGTTGATGTTGTGATCAACGAAGACGATATCAACCGGTTTTATAATCTTCAAAAACACAGTACCGATTCTACCTTCAGGCTGCAGTTATCCGACGGTACCGAATATAAAAGATCGGGTAAGGTTTTGGCTATTGACAGGGGTGTTACCAGTCAAACCGGCACAGTTAAAGTACGTGTGCAGTTTCCCAATGAAAATGACGTGCTTAAAGATGGGATGAGCTGCGTTTTAAATGTGCTGAATGAAGATTCGGGCAACCGCGTTCAAATTCCGTTTAAAGCAATAACGGAGCAAATGGGCGAGTTTTTCGTTTTTACCGCGCACGATACCATAGCCAAACAAAATAAGGTTGTTATAGGGCCGAGGGTTGGAATGAACATCGTTATTATGAAGGGCCTGCAGGAAGGTGATAAAGTGATTACCGATGGTTTTCAGCGACTTCGCGATGGTGGAAAAATAACGCTGGGCAGCCCGGCAGTTGTAACTGGCGGGGCGGGTTCGCCATCAACCGGCGCAACACCGCCAAAAACCGGCCAGGGTAAATAACAGATTTAACAAAACAGCATGATTGCAGAAACTTTTATACGCAGACCGGTTACCGCTATTGTTATATCGCTGGTTATAGTGGTGGTTGGTATTTTAGCAATTACCTCGTTACCCATAGGCCAGTACCCCGAAATTACGCCGCCGACCGTTAACATAAGCGGGTCTTATATCGGCGCCGATGCGCTTACCGTTGAGCAAACGGTTGCAACTCCGGTCGAGTCGCAGGTAAACGGCACACCCGGAATGACGTACTTGCAAAGTAACAGCACCAGCAATGGTCAAATGAGCATGACCGTTAATTTCGAGGTGGGCACGGATATAAATATTGCCGCCCTCGATGTGCAGAACCGCGTAGGCATTGCCACCCCAACCTTGCCGCAGGAAGTTCAGCGCCTGGGATTAACCGTACGTAAGCGTAACCCCAGTATCTTAATGCTGGTGGCTATATATGCGCCGAAGGCAAGCCACGATGTTACTTTTTTAGATAACTATACCAACGTATTTGTTAGGGATGCCCTGTTAAGAGCAAAGGGCGTAGGCGACGTGTTTACCCGAGCCGACGATTTCAGCATGCGTATCTGGCTTAAGCCGGACAAGCTTGCCGCACTGGGTTTAACAGCTGCTGACATTACCAGCGCATTGCAGGAACAAAACGCCCAGGTGGCCGCAGGCTCCGTGGGATCGACCCCCCAGGAAACAGAGCAGGCTTTTGAATATACAGTATTGGTAAAGGGCCGCTTGTCGACGCCCCAGGAGTTTGGAAACATTGTTGTAAGAACCCTTCCCGGGAGTGGCGCAATTGTTCATTTAAAAGATGTGGCCCGCGTAGAACTGGGTAAGTTTAACTACGCGGGAAATTCTTTTGTCGACGGAAAAAGGGCATCGTACTTGCTCATTTACCAGGCGCCCAACAGCAATGCCATCGAAACAGCCGACGCCGTTATCGCAACAATGGATCAGCTTAAAAAGAGCTTCCCCGAAGATATTGATTATGTAGTGCCGTTTGAATCGATAACGGTTGTGAAAGTTTCTGTACATGAAGTTGTTGTTACGCTGTTAATTGCGTTGTGCCTTGTAACCGTTGTGGTTTTCCTGTTCCTGCAAAGCTGGCGGTCTACGCTGATCCCGGTACTGGCAATACCCGTTTCCATTATCGGTACATTCATATTTTTTATGCCGTTACATTTCACCATAAATACCCTAACGTTGTTCGGCTTCGTGTTGGCAATAGGTATTGTTGTGGATGACGCGATCGTGGTGGTAGAAGCGGTTCAGCATTATATAGACGAGCGCGGAATGTCGCCAAAGGAGGCAACCATTCACGCTATGCGCGATATTTCCGCGCCGGTAATTGCCATCGCGCTCATCCTGGCCGCCGTGTTTGTTCCTGTGGGTTTTATCCCCGGTATCGTAGGGCGGCTTTATCAGCAATTTGCAATCACCATCGCCATATCCGTACTAATCTCGGCTTTTGTGGCGCTCTCTTTAACGCCGGCCCTGTGCTCACTGATGCTACGGCCCCATAAGTTGGATAAAAAATCAACAGGGTTGGATAAATTCTTCTTCCTGTTTAATAGTTGGTTTGAGCGGGTTACCGCTAAATATCGCAACGGCGTTCATCGCGGCATTAAAAACTCCAGGTTTGTGATCGTTATCCTGGTATGTATTATCGTAGGTACCATTTTACTCTTTAAAACCAAACCCACAGGATTTATACCGACGGAAGATGAAGGCCGTATTTACGTCACGTACGATCTTCCGGAAGCCTCTTCGACGCAACGGACCGTCGAGGTGTTGCATCAAATGATGAAAACACTTGACAGCATTCCGGAAATATATCATTACGCCGCGCTTGGCGGATTAAACGCGGTAAGTTTCGCCAGCAAATCAAACAGTGCTACTATATTTTGCCAGCTGCGGCCCTGGAGCCAGCGGGAAAAGAAATCGCAGCAAATTTTCGCTGTGACCGCCAAATTGCAAAAAAGACTGGCCCGTTATAAAGAAGCTAATGTTGTGGTAATTGCGCCACCGGCAATACCGGGCTTGGGAAGTTCGGCAGGTTTTACATTCATCCTGGAGGAAAAACAAGCCGGCGGAGATATCAGGAACTTTGAAAAGGTATTGCAAAATTTTGTTGCAGAGGCTAACAAGCGGCCGGAAATTGGCAAGGCATTTTCATTTTTCACAGCACATACCCCCGCATATCAGCTAACAGTCGATCGGGAAAAGGCAAAGAAAATGGGCGTCGCAATTTCCGATATCAACAACGCATTGCAAACCTATATGGGCAGCTCGTTTGTCAATGATTTCACCATTTACGGCCGAAACTTCCACGTAGTGGCCCAGGCCGATACGAATTATCGTACCAATATTCAAAACATAGGTCAATACTTTGTGCGCAACCAGGCGGGCGCTATGGTGCCGCTTAGCACCTTAACCTCTTATAAGCTAATAGAGAACGCCCCCTTAATATCCCATTTTAATTTATTCCGCTCTGCGGAGATCGACGGTACCTCGGCGCCGGGATATAGCAGCGGGGATGCCATTAAGGCGTTGCAGGAAGTGGCGGCCCAAACACTGCCCCAGGGCTTCGGCTATGAGTTTGCCGGCCTTAGCCGCGAGGAGATCATATCCGGCTCAAAAACGGTTTACATATTTATGCTTTCCATCGGCTTTGTCTTTTTATTCCTGGCAGCATTGTACGAAAGCTGGTCGGTGCCGTTTTCGGTGATACTTGCTGTTCCGCTCGGTGCCTTTGGCGCGATATTGTTTTTAACTTTCAATCCGGGACTGGATGATAATATATACGCGCAGATAGGTTTGATCACCTTGATAGGCCTTGCAGCCAAAAACGCCATATTGATCGTCGAGTTTGCCAAAGAGCGGGTAGACCGCGGAATGGAACTGGAAAAAGCTACGCTTGAAGCTGTAAAGTTGCGTTTACGACCCATCATCATGACCTCGATGGCCTTTATACTGGGTGTTTTGCCGCTGGTATTTGCATCCGGGGCGGGCGCGCAGGCCAGGCAAACCATCGGGTGGACGGTGTTTGGAGGGATGCTGGCCGCCACATCGCTGGCCGTGTTCATCGTACCGGTTCTTTTTTATACCATTACCAAATTTGCTTATGGAAAAGCAAAACTGGCAGAACTGGAGAAAAATTATAAACCCGACCCGGAGCACGATCCGGAGACGTAGCTCGCGATTTTTTGGCCTTGTAGTTATTCAATACAGCAAGCCCGGCAGACAATAAATACCTGCCGGGCTTATTTTGTTAAATTTTTAATAAAAAATAGGCTGAGAAGCGGCGACCGACGCTTTGATTATCAGCGGGGTACACAATTAACAAATGTTAAAAAACGTGTAAAAATCCGACTAAAAATGGCATGACGATACGCTAAAGGGGGTTGATTGGCAAAATATTTGTTAATTTATGATTAATTAATTTAATATTAACAAAAACAACAATTATGAAAAGAGTATCAAAGTTAATAGCCGTGGCGATTGCCGCCGGAGGTTTATTATTAACAAGTAGTGTAAATGCACAGACCAGTACCGCCAGTACTCCAAATCCATGGCGCCTGGGTATTGGTGTTGAGGGGGGCATACCAACCGGTAACGAGAAAAACTTTTCAAATTTTGAATTGGGCGGTACTTTACGCCTGCAGTATGATGCCGATGCCAGGTTAGGTATAACCCTTACCTCGGGGTATTACAATTTTTTTGGTAAAGACGTACCGGGATTTGCCGGTACAAAATATGCAAACGACGGAATAGTTCCGGTTAAAGCCGGTATCAAAGCCTTTTTTGCGCCGGAAATATATTTTGGCGCCGAAGTGGGTGCAGGATTCGAGACCTGGACCGGCGGAAATACCAAGCTGATTGTTTCCCCCGCCTTAGGCTGGGCCAACAGGACCTGGGACGTGGGTGTACGTTATGAGAACTTCTCTGGCCAAAATGATAACTATGGCCTCGTAGGGCTGCGCATAGCTTATGCGTTCGGGCTGTAATAGTAGGATTTGAGTATTGAGATGTGAGACATGAGATTGAACAGTTCTTCTGTCTCACATCTCATGTCTCATATCTAATCCAATCTCCCTAAAGCTTGTTTAATACGCTTTACCGCTTCTACCAGTTTATCTTCAGCGGCAGCATAGGAAATTCGGATCGATTTCTTATCTCCAAACGAATCACCGCCTACGGTAGCAACGTGCGCTTCTTCGAGCAGGTAAATGGCCAGCTCATCCGAATCATTGATCGTTTTACCATTATAGCTTTTCCCGAAAAAAGAGGTTACATCCGGGAAAAAGTAAAAAGCGCCCTGGGGCAGGTTAACCTTTAAACCGTCGATATCCTTTAACAAGCCATACACTAGGTCGCGGCGTTTTTTAAACTGATCGCGCATCTGCAATACGCTTTCCAGTCCGCCTTCGCTGGCCGCGATGCCGGCGCGCTGGGTGATGGAACAGGTGCCCGAAGTGATCTGCCCCTGCATCTTGTCGCAGGCCGCAGCGATCTCTTTATTTGATGCCGTATAGCCGATGCGCCAGCCCGTCATCGCAAATGCCTTTGAAAAACCGTTGATAATAATTACACGGTCTTTGACCGAATCAAATTGCGCGATCGATTCGTGCCGGTCTACGAAGTTGATATGCTCATAGATCTCATCCGAAAGGATATAAATATGGGGGTGTTTTTCAAACACTTTAGCCAGCCCTTCCAATTCGGCCTTGCTGTAAACGCTTCCGGTGGGGTTACACGGCGACGAAAACATGAACAGTTTTGTTTTTGGTGTAATAGCAGCTTCGAGCTGCGCCGGGGTAATCTTGAAATCCTGCTCCACGGGCGCGTCGATAAAAACGCTTACACCTTCGGCAAGCTTCACTACCTCGGAGTATGAAACCCAGTAGGGGGTAGGGATGATCACTTCATCGCCGGGATTAACCAGGCATAGCACGGCATTCGCGATAGCCTGTTTAGCTCCTGTGGAAACAACGATCTGGCCTGGGTCATAATCCAGGTTATTTTCATTTTTCAGTTTCGCCGAAATAGCTTTTCGCAGCTCGGGGTAGCCCGATACCGGTGTGTAATAGGTATAGTTTTGGTCCATCGCCTGTTTGGCGGCTTCCTTGATATGTTCGGGTGTGTGAAAATCGGGCTCGCCAAAGCTCAAACTGATCACATCCACGCCTTTGGCGGCAAGCTCGCGGCCCATTTTGGCCATTTTTATCGTAGCTGATTCCGACAGGTTATTGATCCTGTTACTAAGTGCACTCATCTTATTTTTTGTTATCGCGGCAAAGATAGAAATTTAGGGGTTCTATGACGGATGGCGTGGGTGATAAATTTATTAAATCAATAAAATAAATCAGTGATTATTGAATTGCGCAGAAAATATCGCAGGGAAATCGCTTTTAACTTTTTTAGCCCTACTTGTGCAACAGTCACGCTGCGCGAAAAGGGGGTAAAGCAGCCGATTTTTCAAGAGCGATTTGCCTGGAAAATATCCCGTAGGGATAACCCCTTTGTAGAAAAAACAAAGTTAGCGCGGTTGACGCTCTGGGTCATAAAATTCAGTTACCCACACAAAACATCATAGAACCGGTATTGGGTGAAGCTCAAAGTTAAAAGCTCAAAGGTTCTGATAGCTTTACGCTTTCTGCTTTGTGCTTTATGCTTAAATCCCGCGGTTATTCATAAATTTGGCCGCAAATGAAGTTGTTTTGAAAGAGCAGAAAAGGATCATACTCATAGCGCTGATCACCGGTATAATCCTGATGCTGGCAAAGTTTTTTGCCTATTTTTTAACGGGATCCAACTTTGTACTAACCGATGCCGCAGAAAGCATTGTGAACGTGCTGGCCAGCTCCTTTGCATTTTTCAGCATTTACCTGGCCGCCCAGCCGCGGGACGAGAACCATCCCTACGGGCATGGGAAGATCGAATATTTTTCCGTTTTTATCGAGGGCTCGTTGATCGGCATTGCGGCGCTCATCATTATCGGTAAGTCGACCTATAGTCTGTTTTACCCAACCGCCATCCGTGAATTATTAACCGGTGCATTGATTATTGGCGCTACCGGTATTATAAATGGCGGTTTAGGCTATTATATGATAGCAAAGGGCAAATCCCTGCCATCCATTACGCTTGATGCCGATGGCCGGCACCTTTTGACTGATATGATAACCAGCATTGGTTTGGTGGTGGGTTTATTGCTTATCGATTTCACGAAAATTATATGGCTTGACAGCGGCCTTTCCATCGTGGTGGGGTTATATATTTTATATACCGGTTATAAGCTGGTGAGGCGGTCGGTTTCCGGCTTAATGGACGAGGCGGATTTTGGCGTGGTAACCGAAGTTATTAAAGTACTGAATGAGCGGCGCAAAGAAGAATGGATCGACATCCACAACTTCAGGGCGCAAAAATACGGTAACGAGCTGCATATCGACTGCCACTTAACCCTGCCCAATTATTTCGACCTTAACCGGGTGCACGAAGAGGTATCGCTGGTTGGCAAATTGATCAACACAGAAGTTACCCAAACGGAATTGTTTATTCATACCGATCCCTGCATACCGCAATGCTGCCACTATTGCAGCATGCCCAATTGCCCCATACGGTTTGAACCCAAGACTGAGCAAATAGCCTGGACCATGGACAAAGTTATCCGCAACAAAAAGCACTACGAATAATGTATCCATTCAATGTACGTGTTTACGGCCTTTTGATCAACGATAAAAATGAAATATTGATCAGTGATGAACAGGAATATGGGATGCGCTTTACAAAATTCCCGGGCGGCGGGCTTGAATTTGGCGAAGGGCTGATCGATGGGCTGAAACGGGAGTTTATGGAAGAATGCAACGCTGACGTGGAAGTGCTTAACCATTTTTACACGACCGATTTTTTTGTAAAGTCCGCCTTTAACGATTCGCAGGTCATCAGCGTTTATTACACGGTTAAAAACATTTCTGACCTGAATTTAAACATCAAGACCATCGTTTTTGATTTTGACGGGGACGGCGATGTTTTGCAGTCCTTCAGGTGGGTAAAAGTATCCGAACTCGACACGGAAGATTTCCTGTTTCCTACGGATCAATATGTCGCAAAACTTTTAAAAAATTATGATGAGTCTCGTTGAACGCGATCTGAAAGTGATCTGGCATCCGTACACACAAATGCAAACGGCCCTGCCGCCGATACCGATCGTGCGGGGCGAGGGCGCTTGTGTGTACGACGAAAACGGTAAAAAATATATCGACGCAGTATCCTCATGGTGGGTAAATATTCACGGGCACGCCCATCCCTATATTGCCAAAAAAGTGGCTGAGCAGCTAAAAAAGCTCGAGCATGTGATCTTTGCGGGCTTCACGCACGAGGGAGCAATCGAATTAGCGGAGCGGCTGCTGGCGATATTACCTGGCAACCAGCAAAAAGTATTTTTTTCGGATGATGGGTCAACCGCAGTTGAGGTAGGGATAAAAATGTGCCTGCAATACTGGCACAACCAGGGTGCACCGCGTACAAAAATACTGGCCTTTAAAAACGCTTACCATGGCGATACTTTCGGGGCGATGGCGGTAAGCGGGCGCAGCGCTTTTACTGCCGCTTTTGACTCACTTTTGTTTGAAGTGGAATTTATCGATCTGCCCGATGAAGGCAATATCTCAAATCTCAAATCTCAAATCTCAAATCTCAAATCTGAGCTAGCTTGCTTCATATTTGAGCCGCTGGTACAAGGCACCGCAGGGATGGTGATGTATGAGGCCCGGTATCTTGATGAGCTGGTTGCACATTGCCGAAGTGAAGGTGTGCTAACTATCGACGATGAAATATTTACCGGTTTCGGGCGTACCGGGAAGCGTTTTGCATGTGATTACTTGACTGAACAGCCAGATATCATGTGCTTTTCAAAGGGACTGACCGGTGGCACAATGGCGCTGGGACTCACTACCTGTACACAAAATATTTATGATGCCTTTTTATCCGACGATAAGCTAAAAACGCTCTTTCATGGACATTCATTTACCGCCAACCCGGTAGCCTGTTCTGCGGCGCTGGCCAGCCTCGATCTTTTCCTGGAACCTGCCACCGCTGAAAATATACAACGGATAGAAGACGCCCACCGGCAGTTTGGTTTAAGAATAAAGGATCACCCGAAAGTGAAAACCACCCGCCAAACCGGGACCATTTTCGCGATGGAGTGGGAGACGGGCAGCAGCACTTCCTACTTCAGCTCGCTGCGCGATACCTTATACCAATATTTTTTAAATGCGGGCATCATTTTACGCCCGCTTGGAAATATTATATACATTTTACCGCCGTATTGCATTACCGATGATGAACTGGCGTACATTTACAGCAAAATTGAGCAAGCGCTTGAGGAAATATGATTTCACCGATTGCAGAATGATTTCACCGATTATAGGAGGATTTCACTGATTTTAAAAATGATTTCACCGATTATAACGGAAATCTTAAACCCGGATCGGTGTAATCATTTTTAAAACATCGGTGTAATCAAAAAAACAAGTATGGAACTAAACGAACTATTACCGTTAATTATAGCAGATAACAATATCCACGCGCGCTGGTTAAATACGCTGTCGCTGATGGAGAATACCGGTGCACGCAAAATATCCGCCAGCGAGGACCCGCTTACCGTTACTTATATCATATTGAAGCATGCGGCTGAAGAACATCGCCATGCATTTTACCTGAAAAAACAGCTTGAGAAAACCGGCGCTGAACAATGCCCCACTTATGCCCCCGAATACCTTTTGGCGCCGGCGGTCAGCAAATATTATCTTAACCAGCTCGACGTAGAAGTTTGCCGTTATCTCAAAAAAGAACTCGGGCTAACGGGGAAAGACCTGCGGTTTGCAGCCTACCTGTTGGTAACGTATGCCATCGAAGTACGTGCCGATGAGCTATACCCCGTTTACCAGGATGCCCTAGATGCTGCCGGGAGCAAAATAAATGTAAAATCGATTATCTTAGAGGAAGAAGGGCACCTTGAGGAAATGATCAGCCAGCTTAAAAAATTCTCGGCGGAATGGGAAGTTCACGCAAAAAAAGCAGTTGATTTTGAAACGCGTTTGTTTGACGGCTGGGTTAAAGCATTAGCCGGCGAGTTGGCCGCCGTTTAATTTTATTACCTCAAATAAACCGCATCTTCTTCGCCTTCTTCGTCCAAAACAACGTCGACATGCTCCTTGAGCACAGTGGAAAGGGCTACACCGGCATAATCCGTGGTCATAGGGAATTTTTTATGATTGCGGTCAATCAGCACGGCCGTACGAAGTTTTTTTAAAGGCACATCCCTGAAAACGCCGAAGCCATAAGCCAGGGTTTTGCCGCTGTTCAGTACATCATCCACCAAAATAACCACCTTGTTGCTGCAATCCCGCACATCAAAATCAACGCGCGCCTGTAAGCTGGTGCTTTGCTTGTCGATGTCGATACTCACCAGTTTGCTGTTAAATGGCGCAATCCCGTCCAGGATAGTTTTTATCCGTTTGGCGATCTTATCGCCCCTGGGCAAAATGCCCGCAATAATAATTTCCTGCTCATCAAAATTATCTTCCAAAACCTGGTAGGCGATGCGGTCGATCTTTTGCTGGATCTGCTGGTGATTTAATATGTTAAGATGTTTATCGGGCATACTTTAGTTATTGGAATGTTGTAAGGTTGAAATGTTGCAATGTTATTGCCGGCTCATGTTTTATTAGGTAAAGATAAAACTAACCTTCCAACCTTACAACATTCCAACTTTGCAACTACCTCACATACGGATAATAAACAAAATTTGCTCCCTCGGGCACCACCACAAACACACACATAAAATCGTTAGGATTTTTATACGTGCCCAGGAAACGTTCCTTTAATACTTCTTTTATGACACCTTTTTCCACAAACTCTTCCAGGGTCGATGCATGGATGCTCCATTCCGTATTCAGGTCGTAACGGTCGAGAATGACCTCGCCCAATTTTAATTCATGCTGGTGGGCGATAAAAATAGGATAATTTGAAACGCCCTCCACCATAATTTCAACGGCTACCTCGCGGATCGACTCGTTGAAAAATTTCAGGTCCTTCTCCAAACTTACCAGCGGGCTTTCTTTCTTTGCCGCGTCGTGATTTTTATCTTCGTTTAGCAGTTCTTCCGGTTCCATAATAATTTTATAATAAAACGTCATGCCGAACTTGTTTCGGCACCCCACATGCTAGGTCTGCGCCTGGCACGCGGCTTGTCCTGTGAGATGCCGAAACAAGTTCGGCATGACGGACCTATTAATCTCTCAACACCAGCAGCACCACATTCTCCACATGCTGCGTATGCGGGAACATATCCACCGGCTGAATTTTCACCGTGTCGTACTTTTCCTTTAATACCAGCAAATCACGAGCCTGGGTGGCAGCATTGCAGCTGATGTAAACGATTTTTGGCGCTGCTATGTCCATTAACCTCGCGACAACATCCGGGTGCATGCCCGCCCTCGGTGGATCGGTAATAATCACATCCGGTTTGCCATGCGCGGTAACAAAATCGGCCAGCAGCACATCTTTTATATCGCCTGCATAAAATTTTGTGTTGGTGATGTCATTAATATTTGAGTTGATCTTCGCATCCTCGATCGCCGTCGGTACATACTCGATCCCCACCACCTGCCGCACATGCGCCGCCACAAAATTGGCGATGGTACCCGCGCCGGTATAAAGATCGTAAACCAGCTCATCGCCCTTAAACTCAGCGAAATCGCGCGCTATCTCGTAGAGTTTTAACGCCTGGAGCGAGTTGGTTTGGTAAAACGACTTCGGCCCGATTCGGAATTTGACCCCGTTCATCTCTTCGTAAATAAATTCCGGGCCTTTATAGGTAATTACTTCCTGATCAAATATCGTATCATTTTTCTTTTGATTGACGATATAAAGCAGCGATGTGATCTCCGGAAATCCACCTTCAATAAACTTCATCAGCTTATCGATGTCTTCTTGGTCTGGATAAGCGAAAACAACGATCACCATCACCTCGCCGGTCGAGGATGTGCGTACAACCAGGTTACGTAATGCCCCGGTATGTGCCTTCAGGTCGTAAAAGCTGTAGCTGTGTTCCAATACAAATTCACGCAGGCGGTTTCTTAACTGGTTGGACGGCTCGGTTTGCAGCCAGCAATGCTTCACATCCAGTATCTTATCAAAACGCCCCGGAATATGAAAACCCAGCGCATTCATATTGAGCAGCTCGTCTTCCCGGTTCTCACCGTCGTATAGCCACCGCTTGTTCGAAAATGTGTACTCCAGTTTGTTACGGTAATACTTATCGGCAGGCGAGGGCACGATCAGCAGCATGCCTGTCGTATCAATTTTTGCGATCCGGCTCAGTGCATCATTGATCGACTTTTGCTTGAATTTCAGCTGCGCTTCATAGGTCATGTGTTGCCATTTGCAGCCGCCACAGGTACCAAAATGTTCGCAGAAGGGTTTGGTACGGTATTCAGATGGCTGTTTAAGCGTGGTTATTTTTCCTTCGCCAAAATTCTTCTTGCTGCGGTAAACCTCGATGTCGGCTATGTCGCCAGGCACGGCTTTGTCTACAAACAATACAAAGTCATCCGCTTTTCCAACGCCTTTTCCCTCTTCGGCAATATCGATAATAGCAACGTCTTCAAAAAACCTTTTCTTCGCAACTTGATTCATCAGCCTGCAAAGTTAACCGTATTTGTGGAAGTTGTTAGACGTTGTTTAAATGTTGTAAGGTTGCAACGTTGGAATGTTTTATGACCGGCTACCCCATACTATTCATGTGCGCGCAGGTCGTTTCTTTATCAAACAGCATAATAAGCCGTTTGATAAAGAACAAACAAGAAGTAACAAATCCATAGATTGAGAATAACAAGTTAATGCCTGTCCCAATTGATCTTCCTTGAAAAATACATTAGCACAGCTACGATAATAAATAAAGCGATGCTTCCGATCATCAGCGCGAAATCCTCCAGCTGTATGATCACATAAATGAATGCATAAAACATGGCTAAAATGGAACCGAAAAGCAATGCCGCCCCCCACTTTTGTAGTAACGACCCGATAAATATGCTTATCAGCACAACCGTTGCCACCGATGCGGCCAGGTACGCCGCGCTAAAGCCGATCTGCTCTGAGAATGATAACAAGAGCGAATAATAAATGATCATGGCGGCGCCGATCAGCAGGTAATTAAATACGTGTATTTTTTGTTTGCGGATAACTTCGGTAAGGAAAAGCGATATAAATGTGAGGAAAATGATCAGTAACGAATACTTGCTGGTTCGCATGGTTTTTTGATATTGATCAACCGGCAAGCGCAGTTTTATGCCAAAACTCGCGTCCTGAAGATTTTTTTCGTTGCCTAATAAGGTATCATTACCTGTCCATTGCTGCGGATACGGGCGGTTGTAATAAAGCATTTTCCATTTAGCATCGAACCCTTTATCGTCAACCTTGCGGTAATCAGGCAAATATCGGCCATCGAAACTTGGCGTGCCCCAGCTGCCGCTCGCCTCCACTTCGGTGGTTTTTCCCAGGTGCAAAAAACTTAACGTTTGGCTCCCTTTTAAATCGAGCGAATAATCAAAGGGAATTTCGCTGTCTTTATAAGACGATAAATTAACTGCCGCCTGTAAACCACCCGGAAAAACCGTATTTTCATTGAATGCGGGCTCCGCCTGGAGTAGTTGACCGCTTACGTTAACAAGCGGGTTCGTTCTTAAACCCTTCAGGTCCGAAATACTGAAAGTAATTTTTCCTTTTTCGGGAAAAAGCTGGTCGGGTGATAAATTGACCGCAGTAAGATTTGCTTTGGCAAAATTGCCCCAAACCTTCACCAGTGTGGTATAAACCACTACGTCAAATATCCCCCGGTGAAGCACCTGGGTTTTTAATTCCGCTTTGATATGCAGGTTATCCGGCAGTACATATAGGTTATCGGTAATGTCTTTTTCTTTTTCACTATTTGTAGCATCGGTATACTTAACGTGCTTTTTATAGGGGATTACCAGTACCGGTCCCCGTATGAGCTGACTCGCCGACCATTTATCCGATACATCCTTTACCATTTCGTCCTGCCGGCTTGCCCGTTCGGTGACCAGGTTTTGCACTAACGAGGAGGGGATCAAAAGCACCAGGGTTAGCACCCCGATAAAAATCAATTTCACGGTAATGGATTCGTTGATCCAGTTGATAAAACCGCTTTTTTCTTGTTGTTCTGACATGATTGTGTGTTTTAAAAGTACTTTGTATTTCAGAGTATAAGGTGAAAAAAATATAGGTTTGTTAATTTGTTTTTTGCTGTTTTATCAATTTTTCCAAGGCATCTAAATGTTGCTTAAAGGCTGTCTTGCCTTTATCAGTAGCCTCATAAGTTGTATTCGGCTTACGGCCGAGGAATGACTTATGAACTACGATGTATTCTTCCTTCTCGAGCCCTTTCAGGTGAGAGGCGAGGTTACCATCGGTTGTATCCAGTAATTCTTTTAAAGAGTTAAAATCATACCGGTCGTTAACCATCAGCACGCTCATGATCTGCAGCCTGAGCCTGTTCTCAAAAGCTTTATCTAATTTCTCGAAGGGAACTTTCACTTATCGTATTTAAAGTACATAATGCTGCCATACACGATGTGCAGCACGCCAAAACCAAGCGCCCAAAATAGTAAACCGTACCCGGGTACACAAACTGCAATTAAGCCCAATACAATTTCGCACAACCCCAGGAAACGGATCATGGTAAAAGTAAAAATACTGGCGCTAAGCAGCGAGAGACCGTAAAAAACCAGCATTGCAGGTACCGCGAGGTTCAACTGGCCGTTGCTTAATAAGGCGAGGATAAATGCGCCGCCTGTTAAAAGGGGGATCCCCATATAAAACATCAGCGACCTGCTGGCTATACCCCATACCGACTGGCCATTTTTCCTGGCTTTACGGCTCGATAATACGATCGCTGTTACTATCGAGGCTATAAGCACTGCCAAAGCAATGACAATAAAATCCAAAAACACATCGATAACATTTGCCAGCGACCCGAACCCGGTAGTATTTGGCGTGCTTATGCCTGATTCATAGATCCACCAGACCGCACCCGAACCGATCAGCGCATACACGCCTGCCAGCACACCCGATAGCCCGCTGAGGGATATAAATTTTGAGGAGCGCTCCATCAGACTGCGGATGGACATTAGCTCGTCGCGGATCTCTTTTTCTTTCATAAAAGAACTTTGTTTTACAAAGTAAATTATAATAATTTAATAATCCAAGTGATTTCGGATTTATTCAATGTTGCTGTCTTTATTATAAAAATAGTCGAGGTAATCCTCCAATCCCAAAAATCACGGTTCAGACAATCAGCGAAATCCGGTACTCCAATAAATCAACGGTCACACCGCTATTGCCGCCTTAACCAGGTAGGGGAGTATATCTTTCTGAAACGAAACAAAGTTCTTGCGCACGTCCGAGTCGCTCACCGAGGTAAACGCAAAGCTGAATACGATGCTCTTGCTGCATTTGATCAAAAAGCGCAGGCGCTGCAAATAGGTCTCGTGCTTGCGCAGGCCGCTTAGCTGCGAGAACGCGCTTACCAGCATTTCCTCAAGCTCGTTGGAAAGGTTTTTAAGAAAAGCCTGTGAATTGGCCGATTCGCGTATAAAATCCCAGCCGATAAATTCGTTGCACACCGTGTACGACAGGCGGCACGTTTTCATGATCAGCATGTTTAAATGCGCCTCTTCATTTTCTTCGGATGTGTTGCTGTGGATAAGGTCGTCGACGCTGGTTTTGATATAGTCCATCAGCAGCGAGTGTAAAACATCCTCTTTGCTGTTAAAATATTTATAGATGGTGGCTTTGGCTATTTTTGCTTTTTTCGCGATCTCGTTTACGCTGGTTTTATGGTAGCCGAATTTGCGGAACAGGTCCTGCGCAGCGCGCTTAATACTTTCTTTAATTTTGTCAGCTTCCATGTATCAATTAGATACAAATATCTCAAAATTACTCACATTTACACTATATGACCTGAGCGACCTGGTGGCCGGTGCTTTTACGGGCGTACCATCGATCAACGAGAACTTGGCGCCGCTGCATGGATCCGTAGCCGTAAAGTTGCCAGCGTCGAGGTTTACCGCGCAATGATTCTGCGGCATATAGCTGCTGCAGCGGTCGTAAGCGGCGTAGCTGCCGTCGGCCTCGCGGTATAGGATCAAGCCTGCAACCCCATAACCGTTTACCAGCACGGCCCCGCCATACACGTTTAACGCGCTCAGGCGCGGATCACTTAATGAAGCCTGGAAATTAACGGCAACAGATGGAATCACGGCGCCGCCTTTGCCGCACGAAAACAAAGTGAAAGAAAGGATTAACAAAAGCGATAAACGCCTCATACGATCTCTGATTGAAACTGCTTTAAAAAACGAACGTCGTTTTCAGAGAATAAACGCAGATCACGTATAACATATTTTAAGTTGGCGATTCTTTCTATACCCATACCGAAGGCGAAGCCGGTAAATTTCGTGCTGTCAATGCCGCAGTTCTCCAGGACGTTCGGGTCAACCATACCGCAGCCCAATATTTCAACCCAGCCGGTATATTTGCACATGTTGCAGCCGGCTCCCTTGCAGATGGTACACGAGATATCCATCTCGGCTGAAGGTTCGGTAAAGGGAAAATAGGATGGCCTGAAACGCACCTGCGTACCCTCGCCGTAAAGCTCCTGCACAAAATGATATAGCGTTTGTTTCAGGTCGGCAAAGGATACATTCTCGTCGATATATAAACCTTCCACCTGGTGAAAAAAGCAATGCGCGCGTGCCGAGATAGCTTCATTACGATAAACTCGCCCGGGCATAATGGCCCTGAAGGGGGGCTTGCCATTCTCCATCATCCGCACCTGTACCGACGAAGTATGCGTACGCAGTGCGATATCATCCTTACCATTATTTTTTTTGATAAAGAAGGTATCCTGCATATCCCGCGCAGGGTGCTCCTCGGGGAAATTTAATGCCGAGAAGTTATGCCAGTCATCCTCAATTTCCCGCCCTTCGGCAACCACAAATCCCAAACGTTTAAAAATATCGATGATCTCGACACGGATTAACGACAGGGGATGGCGCGACCCGACAGAAAAGCCGTTTCCGGGGAGGGTTAGATCAAGTTCTAAGTTTTGAGTCTTAAGTCCTGAGTCAAAATGGTCCTTCAGCTCGTTATATCTCGCCTCGGCCAATTGCTTAAACTGGTTCAGCACCTTGCCGAATGTGCGTTTCTCCTCGCTGCCGACAGTTTTAAACTGCTCGAACAGGTCTTTAATGACGCCCTTGGTTCCTAAAAATTTTATCCTGAACGCTTCCAGTTCGTCCGCATTAGCAGGCGAAAAAGCGTTGATCTCGGCAGTGTATTGATCTATTTGAGCTTGCATTATGACACTTTTTTTATTTTGTTTTTTGCTTCTTCTTCAGCGAAAAATTTTAGAAATAATTCTTCCGCGAATTGAGACAATGTGATGTTTCTTTCCTTTGCCCTTGCTTTGAGATCGTTAATCATTTCTATAGGTAACGTTAATGTCAATCTTTGTTTCATAATTAAAGGTATCTATTTATGAGATATTTAATTAATGTCATTGCGAGCGGCAGCGCGGCAATCGCGAACTTGCGTGGTCGCCCTGTGTATTCGCGATTGTTTCGTCGTTCCTTCTCGCAATGACATATTTGTCATTTTATCACGCCAAGTTCTTTTCCAACCTTGGTAAAAGCGGCAATGGCCTTATCCAAATGCCCGGTATTATGCGCAGCTGATATCTGCACGCGTATACGGGCTTTGCCCTGTGGCACTACCGGGTAGTAAAATCCAATGACATATATGCCTTCGTCAAGCATCTTTGCCGCAAATTGCTGCGCCAGCTTAGCGTCATACAGCATCACTGGCACAATGGGGTGTACACCCGGTTTTATATCGAAACCCGCATCGGTCATTTGTTGGCGGAAGTATTGCGTATTCTTTTCCAGCTTGTCGCGAAGATCGGTCGTCTCGCTTAACATGTCCAGTACAGCGATGGACGCGCCGGTGATGGAAGGAGCAAGGGTATTGGAAAATAAATAAGGCCTTGACCGCTGCCGCAGCATATCGATGATCTCCTTGCGGCCTGATGTAAACCCGCCCGATGCACCACCCAATGCCTTACCCAGCGTGCCGGTGATAATATCTATTTTGCCCATTACGCCGTGGTGTTCATGTGTTCCGCGGCCGGTTTTACCCATAAAGCCTGAGCAATGGCTCTCGTCGATCATAACCAGCGCGTTATACTTTTCGGCCAGTGCGCAAATTTTGTCCAGTTGCGCGATGGTGCCGTCCATACTGAACGCGCCGTCCGTTACAATTATGCGATGTCGACAGGCGGCCGTTTCCTTAAGTTTTTCTTCCAGGTCGGCCATGTCATCGTGTTTATAGCGCTGGCGCTGGGCCTTGCACAAGCGCACACCGTCGATAATGGAGGCGTGGTTCAGTTCATCCGAAATAATGGCGTCCTGCTCATTAAACAACGGCTCAAACACCCCGCCATTGGCGTCAAAAGCTGCCGCATAAAGAATAGTATCCTCGGTGCCTAAAAACTCGGCGATCTTTTTCTCAAGCGTTTTGTGGATATCCTGCGTACCGCAAATAAAGCGCACCGACGAAAGGCCGTAGCCATGAGTGTCCATCGCTTCCTTCGCCGCGGCAATAATTTTGGGGTGCGCCGAAAGCCCTAAATAGTTATTGGCGCAAAAGTTTATAACATGCTTACCGCCCTGAACGGTAATATCTGCTCCCTGTGGCGAGGTAATGATCCTTTCTCGTTTATATAATCCTGCGTTTTCTATCTGCGCAAGCTCTTGTTCTAAAACGGGTTTTAGCGTATTGTACATTCCGGTATTTGTTAGGCCGCAAAATTAAGAATTAAAGCATAATTTGACCCGTCATAATCTTCACAAAAGTTATAACCTCGTATTATACCGAACATTTTAAGCTATTAATTGTAGTAATAACATATTTATGAAAAGTCTTTTGCTATTATTTTTCGTCGGTTTAACTTCATTCTATACATCGGCACAACAACATACCCTATCGGGGACCATAACCAACCAAAAAGGTGCACCAATTCCGTTTGCTTCAATTTATATTAAAAATACGACGTACGGTTCCACCGCAAACGAAAATGGCGATTATGATTTTAAGTTAAATCCCGGCACGTACCAGGTTATTTACCGCTTTGTAGGTTATAAGGAAAAAGTGGAGAGGATAACGATAAGCGGAACCGACGAGCGACATAATATTACGTTAGGGAGCGATGAGTTTGTTTTGAGAAAGATTCCCAAAAAAGAACAAAAATCCTACGACCCGGCCGTGGATATTATGCGCCAGGTTATCAATAAGCGTGAGTATTACCTAAACGAGGTTAAATCCTATTCGTGTATAGAGTATGTTAAGGGTGTAAAAACAATTTTAAGCGCACCCAAAACCTTGTTAGCTAAGGGAATCGCCAAGGTACTTGGCCTCGACACCAGCGGAAGGGGGATATCTTATCAGTCGGAGTCGTTATCCACCTATAGTTTCGAGCAGCCTGATGAGGTAAAAGAAACGTTCATTGCGTCGAAGACGGCGGGCTCAAATCCGCCATTTGGCTATAATAAAGCTTCCGATCTGCAGGTAAACTTTTATAAAAACCTGTTTACGGTAGATGGACTGAGTATACATGGCTTCGTGTCGCCTGTTTCGCAATATGCGTTTAACTATTACCGGTATAAGCTGCTGGGTACCATTTTCCAGGACGGCAAAGTCATTGATAAAATACAGGTATTGCCTAAATATTTAAAGGCCGTGGTATTCACCGGCAGCATTTACATTATAGAAGGCGACTGGCGAATTTACAGTGTCGACCTTTTATTAACCAAGCAGGCAAATAATCTCAATTTCGTGGACTCGCTAAGGGTGAGTCAGCAATATATCCCCGTAACGAAGGACATCTGGATGCCTTTGTCTTTTCAATATAACTATGTTGGCAGTACGCAGGGATTTAAATACAGCGGTTATTACCTTGGAATAATCAATAATTACAAAATTGACACCCCATTTAAGACGGGGTATTTTACCGGTGAGATCTTGCATGTCGACACGGCTGCTAATATTCGAAGCCGCACCTATTGGGAATCCGCAAGGCCGGTACCGTTAACGTATCCCGAAGAGCTAAAATTCAAAACGAAGGACAGCATCGAGAATTTAAAAGGATATACCTCGTACCTTGATTCGTTGCAGCGCATCAACAACCGCTTCCGGCCGTTGCATTATGTGATAAATGGCTACGTAATATCGAATCGAACGGGAAGCGATTCTCTGTATTTTCCGCCACTGTACCAAACGGTATATTACAATACCGTAGAGGGCTGGGGTTTGTATTTGAAGGCAATATATTCGCGCACTTATCCCGACAACCGGTCCTTCACCGTTTCCCCGGTTTTGCGCTACGGTTTTGCCGACGATCTGTTTAGTGCTAACCTGCACATGGCTTATACCTACGATCAGGCCCACGCCGGCCGGTTTTTCGCAGGGTTCGGCAGCGATCTGCTCGACTTAAACAGTTTGCAAACGCGCTCGCTTTATTTTAACACCTTAAGTACGCTGCTCAGTGAACAAAACTTTGTGAAATATTATCGTTCGGAGTACGGCGAGCTGGGTTATCAGCGCGAGCTTCTGAATGGCATTTTATGGACGGCCAATGCATCGTATGCTAAACGTACGCAATTATATAACGTGTCCTTTAATCATATTTTTACCTATCCCGACAGGCCTTATACCTCCAATAACCCGCTCGCGCCGCAAAACGCGCCGACTACTGACCGGTCCCAGTTATTCCCGCAGCATGATGCATTTACCGTAAATACGTCGCTACGCTTTACATTCGATCAGCAGTATATGACGCGCCCGACCGGCAAGGTATATGTACCGTCGCCATACCCGGTTGTAACTGTTAATTACCGAAAGGGAATAAACGGGGCATTCAATTCTACGGTCGACTATGATTTTTTGTCGGTCGATATTTTGCAAAACCATTTTCCGCTTGGCCTTTTCGGCTATACCTCGTTCAAGCTGACCATAGGCGATTTTTTAAATAAAAAAACCCTGTACTTTATGGATTACCAGCATTTCCTGGGTAACCAGGGCACCACGATCGACCCGACAAATGACGGCAGCTTCCTGTTTTTGCCATTCTATACCTTTAGCGCCAATTCCGGGTTCATCGAAGCGCATTACCAACATAATTTTTCGGGTGTATTGTTTGATAACGTACCGTTGTTAAACCGGCTAAAGCTGGAAGAAATAGTAGGGGCCAATTATCTTGGCGAAAAAAACAATCCCAATTATTACGAATTTTATGTTGGCATCAAACGACTGGTCTTCGGCGTCGACTATGTGATCTCGTACCTGGGCAATAAAAAGTATGCCGATGGCATAAAGATCTATTATGGTATAAGGTAGGAGGATATTTAACGTTTATTTGCTTTCGCTTTTACCTTTCAGCTTTCGCCTTTCACCTGAAACTCCTATCTTTGCACTTCATTTAACACTGTTTGCAACAGTATCAATGATTTTATGGCGAAGTATACTACACTACTGTACTATTGTTACTCAACAATAGCCGATGCGGAGCAATTTGCTTCCGATCATCTTAAATTTTGTAAAAGCCTGGGCTTAACAGGGCGCATCATTGTAGCAACCGAGGGCTTGAACGGTACGGTATCCGGCACAGCAGATGCGTGTAAGACTTACATGGAAACACTGCATGCCGACCCGCGTTTCGCCAATATCGATTTTAAGATCGATGAGGTAGATACACCCTCTTTTGTAAAAATGCATGTGCGTTATAAGTCCGAGATCGTGCACTCAGGACTGCGTGACCCCGGCATTATTAACCCCGAAAAGAAAACCGGCAAGCATTTGGAAGCTAAGGAGTTTTTGGCTATGAAGGATGCCGATGATGTGGTTATTCTTGATGTGCGCTCCAATTACGAGCATTCGCTTGGCAAATTTAAAAACGCCGTAACGCTCGACATTGAAAACTTCCGGGATTTTCCCGGTAAGATCAATGAACTGGCGAAATACAAAGACAAAAAAGTGATCACTTATTGCACCGGCGGTATCAAATGCGAGAAAGCCTCGGCCTTATTGTTGCATGAAGGTTTTTCCGATGTTTACCAGCTTCACGGCGGTATCATTAAGTATGGCAAAGAAGCCGGCGGCCAGGATTTCGAAGGTAAATGTTATGTTTTTGATAATCGCCTTTTGGTCGATGTCAATACAGTGAACCCGGTGGTGATATCCATTTGTTTTAATTGCGGCAAAACCACCCATAAAATGATCAATTGCGCCAATCCTGAATGCAATGAGCATTTTACCCAATGCGACGAATGCGGCGTTAAAATGGACGGCTGCTGCAGTGACGAATGTAAATTGCATCCCCGCAAAAGGCAATATGACGGTACCGGTTATTATGTCAAGGTGCCGCAGCCGGTTAATACCGCGAAAAGATCAAAAATTCTTCAGGAGAATTAACCGTAAAGACGCAATACTTTGCGTCTCTTTACTATATTCAATTTCAAACCGTATTTTCGTAGAGACGGATACTTTGCGTCTCGTATCAACCCTATGCGTAAAGCGCTTCTCTTTTCTTTCGGTATTCTGTTTTTAGTCAGCAGCGTCTGCGCTGCCGACATCAAAAGTATAGGCGTTCCGTATGTTCAAAATTATACTAAGGCGCAATACCAATCAGGCAATCAAAACTGGTCGGTTACCCGCGATGAGCGCGGCATTATGTATTTCGGGAATGCGGAAGGCCTGCTTTCGTTCGACGGAAAATACTGGCAGCTTTACCGCATGCCCAATGGTTTGATCGTTAGATCAGTCGCGGCCGATGGGAGGGGAAAGGTATATGCCGGCGGGTTTGGCGAATTCGGCTATTGGGAAAACGACAAAAAGGGTTTTTTAAAATATAACTCGCTTGTGGGGCTGGTACCAAAGGGTCAGCTTCCGAACGAGGAAATATGGAAAATATATGTCGACGGTGACCGGGTGATATTTCAGTCGTTTGGCCGGATATTTATTTACTCAAAGGGCCGGGTCAGTATCATCAGAGCGCACAATCCCTTTCTTTTCCTATTTAAAACCGGGCGCAGGTATTTTGTTGAAGAGGTTAATACGGGGCTGTTCGAGCTAAAAAACAATCAGCTCAATTATATTACCGGCAGCAATACACTGGGTAACAGCGGCGTGCTATCCATATTGCCGTTCCGCCAAAATACTTATCTCATCGGCACCGCTAAAAACGGTTTGTTTATTTACGACGGCAGGCAAATAAAGCCCTGGAATAACCAGGCGGGTGATTTTCTGAAAACCTACCAGCTAAACAACGGAGCCCTAATTCCGGGTAAATATTTTGCATACGGCACCATACTTAACGGCATAGTGATCATTGACACGACGGGGAAGGTGGTACAGCACATCAACAAATCCAGCGGCCTGCAAAATAATACCGTGTTAAGTTTATATACCGATCCGGAACAAAATCTTTGGGCGGGTCTCGATAACGGCATCGATCGTATTGAAGTAAATTCACCCCTATACTTTTATTTCGATAAAACGGGCAGGTTCGGCACCGTGTATTCGAGTATAATTTTTAACAAAAAAATATACCTGGGTACAAATCAGGGCCTGTATTACAGCGACTGGCTGCCCGAAAATGATAACCGGCTATTGCAATCATTCGATTTTAAGCTTATCCCCGGCTCCCAGGGCCAGGTTTGGGACCTTTCCCTGCAGGATGGCCGGTTACTATGCGGCCATAACGACGGCACGTACCAGGTTAATGGCAGTTCTATAACTAAAATATCAACAGTTAATGGCGGCTGGACCATAAAGAAATTAAACAGTAACCAGCTTATACAGGGCACTTATACCGGTTTAGTGATCTATCGTAAGGATAATGCAGGCAATTGGGTGTTCGATCATAAGATCGCCAATTTTGGCGAGCCCTCGCGGTATGTCGAACAGGATGGCAAAGGGCAAATATGGGTATCCCACGCTTATAAAGGCATTTACAAGATCACGCTAAGCAGTGATCTAAAAAGGGCTGTATCGGTAAAATATTACGACAAGCGCTTTGGTTTGCCCGACAGTTATAACGTAAATGTATTTAACCTTGATAACCGTATTGTCTTTTCGTCCGATTCCGGTTTTTGTGTATATGACGACATTACAGACCGGTTTTACAAGTACCAGCAGCTGAATAAAAAACTGGGCACGTTCGCTTCGTCAAATAAAATAATCGCCGCTATCGGCAAAAAATACTGGTTTATTAACCACGGCCGCGTGGCTATAGCCGACCTAGCGATGCCCGGTAAATTAACCATCGATTCTAACCGGTTTAATATACTGAACGGCCAAATGGTGCAGCATTATGAAAATATAAACCTGATCAACAATTCGATCTATCTTATAAGCGTTGACGACGGCTTTGTTATTCTGAACGACGATGATGCGCTAATGCCGACGAAGATAAAATTGCCTGAGGTGCTTATACGAAGAGTGGAAAATATAACGGACAAAGTTACGCTGATAACTGACAACAGCAACGAGCCCGGCAATATCGAGATCCCTTTTACACAGAACAATATCCGCATCGCTTACTCATTACCCTATTACAGGCAGTCGAAAGTTAAATTTCAATATTACCTGGACGGTTATTCGCGGCGATGGTCAGACTGGAGCCCGCAGAGCCAAAAGGAGTTTACCAACCTAGGCCAGGGAGTATATCATTTTGATGTTCGCGCCCAAATAAACGATCAAAATATATCGCCGGTAACTGTTTTCACTTTCACCATCCTCCCCCCGTGGTACTCCAGCCGGGTGGCGATGTTCGCTTACATACTGCTTATCATTATCATCTATTACTTAATCAGGCATTTTTACCGTTTAAAGCTACTGCGCCACCAGCGTTTTATACATGACAAGCTGCATCGTGAAAAAGAGGAATTCTTAAAGCAGGAGGCCATAGCCAACGAGCAGCAAATCGTTAAGATCAAAAACGAACAGCTCCAGGCAGAATTGGCCGGGAAGGTTCGCGAGCTGGCAAATTCGGCGATGAATATCGTATACAAGAACGAGCTATTGCAAAAGATCAGCGAGGAGATCAATCATCTGAAAGATAACTCAGGTAAACCGTTGTCCGATGAGCAGCTGCGCAGGATACAAAAAGTAATTAACGAGGGGATGAGCGATGAGCGCGACTGGAACGTTTTTGAAAACAGTTTTAACGAAGCGCACGAAAACTTCTTCAAAAAATTAAAATCAGGCCACCCCGGCCTGGTACCGAACGACTTAAAGCTTTGCGCTTACCTGCGCATGAACATGAGCAGCAAAGAAATGGCATCATTGCTGAATATTTCGATCCGCGGGGTTGAGATACGCCGCTACCGTTTGCGTAAAAAGCTAAATCTTGATCACGATAAAAACCTCGTTGAGTTTCTCATCGAGCTATAACACTACATCATTACCTCTCATACTTACGCTTTAATGTAGTACCCGCACGGCATTCAATGTAGTATGTACTCTGTACACTAACTTAAAGTAACTATCTGATTATCAATTTTTTATAAAAATGTGGCAATGATGTTGAGAAAGTAATTTTTCAATGATGTAATAATGTTGAGTGGAATAATTTGTTAAAATTATATTATCTCCACAATTTCGAAATGCAAAAAACCAATTTTTTTAAATCCTACCTCTTAATCTTTATTTAACTACTATGAAGAGAATTTTTACGATCCCGGGGTTCGTGCTATGTTGTTTTCTTTTTATCAATTCGGCCTTTGCCCAAAACATCACGGTTAAGGGCCGCGTTACCGATGCCGCCACAGGCGAAACGCTTATTGGCGTGAGTGTCGGCGTTAAAGGAACAACCATAGGTGCGCAAACCGATGTAAACGGGGCATACGCGATCGCTGCTCCCTCTACAGCCACATTATCATTCAGTTATATCGGGTATACATCCCAGGACGTAGCCATAAATGGCCGAACTGTTGTGGATGTTAAGCTGGTGGCCCAGAATAACCAGTTACAACAAGTGGTTGTTATTGGTTACGGCACCCAACGCAAAATTGACAACACCGGCTCGGTTGCTACCGTAAAAGGACCTGATATTGCCAAACAAGCCTCAGTCAATCCGTTAAGTGCGTTGCAAGGCAAGGTTGCCGGCGTTGATATAACAAATAGTGGTTCGCCCGGCGCTTCCCCGCAGATCACCATCCGCGGTCTTGGCACCTATTACGGTAACACAAGCCCGCTTTTTGTGGTTGACGGTGTATGGTATAGCGATATCAGCTTTTTAAATAATAATGATATCGAAAACGTTACCATATTGAAGGATGCATCGAGTACCGCGATTTACGGTATACGCGCCGCCAACGGTGTAGTGTTGATCACAACAAAACACGGTGTAAAAGGTAAAGCGGTGATTAATTATAACGGCTATGCAGGCTGGCAATCAGCTACCAACGAAGTAAAGATGGCCGACGCTACCCAATATGCAACTGCCATTAATGAATTATACGCATATAACAATATTACGCCTCCTTTATTCAGCAACCCGTCGAGCTTCGGTAAGGGTACCGACTGGTACGGCCAGGTATTACGAAACGCATTTGTAACAAACCATCAATTGTCGGTTAGCGGCGGTACAGATAAAATGACCTATAATTATTCGGCAGGTTACCTGGATCAGGATGGTATTGTGAAAACAAATAATTATAAGCGTTATACCCTGCACTTTTCTAATGATTTTACCCCGGTAAAAGTGCTGAAACTTGGTTATAGCGCCAATGGATTGTTCAGCAATTCAAAAGATATCAATGGTGGTATCTTCCATCAACTATACGGCGTGGCGCCAACCTTACCGGTTTTTTATAAAAATGGAGCTTATGGCGATCCTGCCGATTATCATACAGGTGATGGAAATAACTATAACCCGCAAGCTACCCTCGATTTCTTCAATCAAAAATCCAGAACTGAGCGTTTGACCGGCGATGTTCATGCCGAACTTGCCATTTTAAAGAATTTGAAATTCAGAACCAGTTTTGGCGGAGATATCGGTCAGTCAGAGGCAAGAAATTATACACCGCTATACAGCGCCACGCTTGCGCAAAAAAGCACAGTTACCAATTTAGATGTTAACCATAATGAAACGCGTAACTGGATCTGGGAAAACACGCTTACTTATGATTATGCAGATAAAAACAATAAGCTGACTGCATTATTAGGTTACAGCGCGCAAAATAACCGCAATTATTATACGGACGCACACGCCAACGGCGTGCCTGACGCTACAAGCGGCGACTTGCATACCTCTTTTCCATCGTCGGTAACACCGACCTACTATTCGGATCCGGGGTTACAGCTGCATACCCGCGCATTATCACAATTTGGACGGATCAACTACTCTTTCCAGGATAAATATCTCCTGAATGCGTCGATACGTCACGATGGCGCCTCCCAATTTTATCCAAACCCGTATGGCTGGTTTCCATCGATAGGCGGTGGTTGGGTAGTAACCAACGAGTCGTTTATGAAATCGCAGCAGTTTTTGAGTAATTTAAAGCTTCGTGGCAGCTGGGGTGTCGTGGGTAACTCGGTAGTTCCGATAAATCCATCGGTACAAACCGTATCTGCTGATCCGTATTTGACCGCCATATTCGGCAATCCGCAGCAGCCTTACCAGGGCGCAAGCATTAATACGGTTGTTCCGCCGGTTACCGTTTGGGAAAAGGGAGTAGCTTACGATTTTGGTGCTGAGTTTGGATTTTTAAACAACAGGTTGTCATTCGAAGCTGACTATTATAACAGGGAAACACAAAATGCCATATTCTCGATACCGATCTTAGCTTCGGTTGGTACCAATAGTGGGTCGATCATCGGTAACCAGGCCACGATCCGGAATAGAGGTTTCGAGTTCCTGGCAAACTGGAAGGACCAGGCAAGCAAGGATTTTTCCTATTCGGTTAGCGGAAATATCGGAATAAATAATAACCAGGTTCTGAGCGTCGTAACCGGCAAAAACCCGATCTACTCGGGCGGAAACGGTATCGCAAATGGGGCTTTAGCTACCCGCACGGTTGTTGGCCAGCCTATTGGTGAATTTTATGGATATAAGGTGGTGGGTATTTTTCAAACAGCCGCCGATGTGGCCGGTTCCCATCAGCCTAATGCCAAACCGGGTGATTTTATTTACCAGGATACCAATGGCGATGGTGTGATCGATTCAAGGGACCGTGTAGTATTGGGAAATCCAAACCCAAAGATCAGCTATGGTATTAACACGTCATTTACCTATAAAAACTGGGACCTGACGCTCGATTTCCAGGGCGTTGCAGATGTGAGCGTTTATAATGCAAATATTGCTTACCGCTTTGGCAACGAGAACTTCACCGAAGATTTTTATACGCACAGATGGCATGGCGCGGGCACGTCAAATACATACCCATCGGTAAATGTAGGTTCGAATGCTAACGCGGCCCCAAATTCGTTTTATGTAGAAAGCGGCGCTTACTTCAGGGTGAGGAATGCGCAGTTAGGCTATACCTTACCGGGAAATGCGTTAAGAAGTCTTGGTGTGCAAAAGATCAGGCTTTATGCCAATGCACAAAACGCGATAAACATTTTTGGATATAAAGGATTTACGCCTGAAGTAGGCGGATCTGTTGGCAACATGGGAATAGATGCCAACGTATATCCATTATACGCAACATATAATTTCGGCGTTAACGTTACTTTTTAATTAGAATATGATGAAGAACAGAAAAAAAGTATTGCAAAAAACTTTAGTTATAGGTTTTATTGCATCAATAATCACATTTCAGGGTTGCAAAAAGAGCTTTTTAGATGTGAACCCGGCAGGCAATAAGGCAGCGTCGCAATTCTGGCAAAGCCAGGCCGATGCCACCTCGGCGGTAAACGCCATGTATGCAAACCTGCACGAATGGACAAATATCGCCTTCGCGCCCATCGCAGTTGAAAGTATGGGGTCTGACGATGTTGACAAAGGCAGTACGCCTACCGATGCCGCTTTTATGAATGATTTCCATAATTTTTCGGCAAATTCCGGGGAAGGGCAGATATCCGATTTTTGGGGCGGCGAGTATAAGACCATAAATTTTGCGAACCAGATATTGGATAACGTACCGGCAATCAGTATGGATGCCACCCTGAAAGCAAGGTATTTAGCCGAGGCTAAATTTATCAGGGCCTATGCCTATTTCCGGTTGGTGCGTGCTTTCGGCGGCGTGCCGTTACGTTTGCATGTACCAAAAAGCGCGAGCGAATATAATATTCCGCGCAGTAGCGCGGCGCAGGTTTGGGCAGCCATAGAAACGGACCTTACCGACGCAGCATCCGTATTACCGCAGTCTTATAGCTCCGTTGATATTGGTCATGCCACTAAGGGCGCAGCACTTGCCTTGCATGCCAAGGTAGCTTTATATCAAAAAAAATGGGCCGCTGTGGTTACGTATACAAACCAGGTGATGGGCTTAGGCTATAGCTTGTTTCCAAACTACGAGCAACTGTTCAGGACCAACAATAAGAACAATTCTGAATCCATCTTCGAAATTCAGAATATGCTGATCCCGAACAACCCGAATGCTTCAAATTCACAATATTCGCAGGTACAGGGCGTACGGGGCTCAACCGGCGGCGGCTGGGGCTTTAACGTTCCGAGCGCTGATCTTGCGGCTGCTTACGAGCCCGGCGACCCGCGCAGGGACGCAACTATTATTTTCAGGGGAGAAACAACACCCGAAGGCGATGTGATACCGGCTTCAGGTGACAACCCCATGTACAATCAAAAGTCCTATGTGCCGTTTAGCCAGTATGTTAGCGGGTTTAATGAAGGCTGTCAGCAGGATAAGATCGTGTTGCGATATGCCGACGTGTTGCTAATGAATGCGGAAGCTAACAACGAGTTAGGTAACTCTGCCGCCGCTCTTGTGCCTTTAGAAGCTGTTAGGGCACGCGCCAGGGCCGGTAACAACGCCATACTGCCGCCGGTTACCACCACCGACCAGACAGCTTTACGCGCAGCGATATACCAGGAACGAAGAGTAGAATTGGCAATGGAATTTGACCGTTATTTCGACGTGATCCGCCAGGGCCGGGGACCGGCTGTATTTGGTGTACGCGGCTTTAAGGCCGGTAAAAACGAAGTGTGGCCCATCCCACAAAACGAGATTGATTTAAGTGCGGGTACATTAACGCAAAATCCGGGTTATTAATTTATAAAGAAATATGAAAACGATAAAAACTTTATTGATAGCCAGCCTTACAGGATTGGTTATGATCTTCACGATCTCATCGTGTCAAAAAAGCTTCGATCCAAAAACATACGCGCCTTCAAAACCGCTGCCTACATTTGGAGGATATGGCAGCTCTAAGCAAATTGAATCTGCGAACCTGGTCGACTATTTTAATTTTAATGGCGCTGTTACCGATAGCCTGGGCAATTTATCCGGCACTACCGCCGGCAATATAACATTTGGCACAGGCGTAAGCGGTAAAGCTTACCAGGGGGCAGCCAGCTCTTACGTAGTGTTCAGCAACCCCGGGCCCGGTAAGACACTGCAAAGCTATACGCTTTCATTTTGGATGAACAGTCCAAAAACCGCCGGTTTGGCAAGAGGAATATTCTCCTTTAATAATCCGACCGATTTTTGGGGCAGCCTGGACGTATACCTGGATAATCCCCTTTCAACCGATCCGAAAGGCGATACGCTGATGTTTAAAGTACACATGACAAACCAAAGTGGGGTGCCGTTTGCAGGTTATTTTTTGGCAGCCAGGGTGCCTAACGCGATAAACACCTGGACGCATATGGTGGTAACTTACGATGCCGCCACATCCAAAATAAATATCTATCAAAATGGCGCGGCAATCGGGATATCGGGCGTTGCAGGGACAAGCGGCTATGTAGTTGGGCCGACGATGCCTGGTTCTGATCCTGCGGTGACGCCGGTAACGCCGTATGGCCCCTTGAAATTGGTAACTTCTGCGGCTGTCTTAGGAACGTGGCAGTTTCAAACAAACCCCAGCCTGACCACTTCGGCAACAGCCCAATCGTGGGCCGAAAGCTATACCGGCTTATTAGATGATTTCAGAATATACAATAAGGCGTTATCGACAGCTGAAGTTTCGGCTTTATATAATTTAGAGAAATTAGGAAGATAAACATTTGATTTGATTTGGTTGTGAGGTTGTCTGCCCGTCCGCCGAACGGCGGACGGGTCAGTCAGCCTCTTTTATTAAGCCAGGTCATCATTTGCAAACGGATAGCGGGGAATGAGAAGTTTTAAAATTTATTCAATTTTGGCCGTATTTTTTTTTCTGTATTCCTGTAAAAAGGAGCCGAAGCAACCGGTTGTGGTCGCTGTTCCATCTTCGTTTAGTTTCAATGCCCTGAAAGTTAACGACGTTTATAACGGGTTTAATTACACCGGTGTAAACAATTCGCCAACGATAAAAATTTCTTTTTCCGCTCGGGTCGACCCTAGGTCGGTATCTGATAATATAAGCTTTAAAAGCAAAACCGGCGCAGTTGTATTGTATAATACGGCATGGGCCAATAACGACAGTACGATTATTATTACACCGTCGGCACTGCAGCCAATTACGCAGTATACCATCAACGTTTCAACGGGTTTGCAATCAACAGCCGGAGGCAGCTTGCAATCCGCTTTATCCGTTCAATTAACGACTGCCATAGATACCACCAATAAATTTCCTGTGATCAGCGATGACCAGCTTTTGGATTTAGTTGAGCAGCAAACGCTAAAATATTTTTATGATTTCGGCCACCCGGTTAGCGGGCTGGCGCGTGAGCGGAATACCTCCGGCGATGTAGTAACCACCGGGGGATCCGGCTTTGGAATAATGGCCCTGGTAGCAGGAATTAACCGGCAGTTTATAACTCGCGCACAGGGGCTGGCCCGGATGCAGCTGATTGTTGCGTTTTTAAAGAACAATGCAAAAACCTTTCATGGCGCTTTCCCTCATTGGATGAACGGCGCTACGGGCACTGTAGTTCCATTTAGTCCGCAGGATGATGGCGCCGACCTGGTAGAAACTTCGTTTTTAATGGAAGGGTTGCTCACTGCCCGCCAGTATTTCAACGGTGCCGGCCAGGACGAAACGCAGCTGCGGGCCGATATAAATACACTGTGGAATAATGTGGAGTGGGACTGGTTCCGGAACAATCAAAATACCTTATTCTGGCATTGGAGTCCCAATTATGCATGGTCATCCAATATGCAGGTAAATGGCTGGAACGAGGCATTGATAACGTATGTGTTAGCAGCGTCGTCTACCACACACCCGATCCCCAAAATAGTTTATGATAATGGCTGGGCGCTAAATGGCGCGATAAAAAATGGTAATACCTATTACGGTGTTCAATTGCCGTTAGGGCCGGCAAGGGGCGGACCGTTATTTTTTGCCCATTATTCGTTTTTGGGTATAAACCCGAACGGCTTATCTGATGCGTATGCGAGCTACGATGTTCAAAACAAAGCGCACGCCCTCATCAATTATAATTATTGCGTGGCAAATCCAAATAACTATTACGGGTATAGCCGCAACTGCTGGGGGCTTACTGCCAGTGATATTGAAAATGGCTACACGGCAAGTTCGCCAACCAACGACGTGGGCGTAATTGCACCTACAGCGGCTATTGCATCGCTGCCTTACACGCCCGCGCAGTCCATGCAGGCGCTAAGATTTTTCTATTATAAGCTGGGCGATAAGCTATGGGGACCCTATGGGTTTTACGACGCATTTAATTTAAACAGTACCTGGTTTGCTACTTCAGACCTGGCGATCGATGAAGGACCGATCATCGTGATGACCGAGAACTACCGGACAGGTTTGTTATGGAATTTATTTATGAGTTGTCCGGAAATTAAGACCGGCATGAAAAGTTTGGGTTTTCAAAGCCCTAATTTATAGCCGGATTTAAATAAAACGTGATCGGCGAGAAACGGAAAAATCACATTCGACAGTATCTTGTCTTGGGCTTTCCGGACTGGCGTAGATTAGCTATTTTAAAAAATAATTGCACGAATAATAAACTAATGAAAAAACTTATACTTCCGTTTTTGATGCTTATATCTGTTTGCTCGCTTGCACAACAGCCGGGAAAAACCGAAGATGCCAATGGGATTAAGCCCGTAGGTATTATTAAGGGTTTAACCGATAGCGCATTGCTTGACGTTGTTCAACGCCAAACTTTCCGTTATTTCTGGGATTTCGCCCACCCGGTTAGCGGCCTTGCCCGCGAACGCAGCAATATAGCTTACGATTATGGCAATGAAGTGGTAACGATAGGGGGTTCGGGTTTTGGCATAATGGCAATGATCGTAGCCGATCACAGGAAATGGATAACACACGAGCAGGCGGTTGACCGTATGTTAAGGATCGTTGAATTTTTAAATAAGGCCGATTCTTATCACGGTGTATTTCCGCATTGGCTTAACGGCGCTACGGGTAAAACCATACCTTTTGGCCGTAAAGACGACGGCGCCGACCTTGTTGAAACATCATACCTGTTCCAGGGCCTCCTGTGTGCCCGGCAATATTTTAACGGCAACGATCAAAAGGAACGTCGTATTCGCTCAAGGATCAACTCGATGTGGGACGATATAGAATGGAACTGGTTTACGCGCGACGGGAGAGATAACCTGTACTGGCATTGGTCACCGAACAATGGCTGGGCTATGAATTTTCCAATCCGCGGTTTTAACGAATGTTTAATTACCTATGTCCTGGCCGCCTCGGGCGACAGGTATCCCGTATCCGCCGATGTTTATCATCGCGGGTGGGCACAAAGTGATTTTTTTAAAAATGGCAAAACATTTTACGGCTATAAATTACCCCTCGGATTCGACTATGGAGGACCGTTGTTCTTTTCACAATACTCGTTTCTCGGCTTAGATCCAAAAGGGTTAAAAGACCGCTATGCCGATTATTGGGAGCAGAATACTCACCATACGCTGATAAACCATGCCTATTGCGTGGATAACCCGAAAAAGTATAAAGGATATGGAGAAAACTGCTGGGGCCTTACTGCGAGCGATAGCTATGTGGGATACAGCGCCCACGAACCCCGGAATGATTTGGGCGTTATCTCGCCAACAGCGGCACTATCGGCGTTTCCGTATACGCCGGACTATTCGATGAAGGCCTTGCGCCACTTTTACTACGACCTTGGGGATAAAATATGGGGCGACTACGGGTTTACCGATGCTTTCAGCGAATCGCATAACTGGTATGCAAAGTCATATCTGGCCATTGACCAGGGGCCGATCGTGGTGATGATCGAAAACTATCGCAGCAGCTTGTTATGGAATTTGTTTATGAGCTGCCCCGAAATACAGCGCGGCTTAAAAAAACTTGATTTTCGCGTTGACACGACAAAATAATTCCGCCCTTCGGTAATACACTTTGCGGATTATTAATCTATCCGTTTATATTTGATGCTGATGGTTAGCCGCTGCATTCCAATGAGCTGGAAAGATGTAATGATTATCTGCTTCGTAAGTTGCCTGGTATTAGCTGTAAATGCCGTTAACGCCCAGCCGAAACAGCGTACGTATTGCAATCCCATTAATATCGATTACGGTTATACGCCTATTCCGGATTTTTCGACTGAAGGCAGGCACCGTGCGACAGCCGACCCGGTCATTACCAGGTATAAAGGCGATTATTACCTGTTTTCGACGAACCAATGGGGGTATTGGTGGAGCAGCGATATGTATCACTGGAATTTTATTTCACGTTCGTTTTTACGCCCCGAGCATCATGTGTACGATGATCTTTGCGCACCGGCGGTTTGGGTGCAGGGCGACACCTTGCTGGTATTCGGGTCTACGTACTCCTCCAACTTCCCGATATGGATGAGCACCAATCCCAAAGCCAATGAATGGAAGGAAGCCATACACGAATTTGAGCCCGGCGGGTGGGATCCTGATTTTTTCAAGGATGATAATGGCAAACTGTACATGTATAACGGCAGCAGCAATGCTTACCCCTTATATGGCGCCGAAGTCGATCCAAAAACTTTTCATTTAAAAGGCGCCCGAAAGGAGATGTATTTTTTGCAGCCTTACCGGTATGGGTGGCAGCGTTTCGGCGAATATATGGACGACACCTTTCTCGATCCTTTTATAGAAGGCCCCTGGGTGACCAAACATAACGGCAAATATTACCTGCAATACGGCGCCCCCGGTACCGAGTTTAGCGGATACGCCGATGGGGTAGTGGTTGGCGATAGCCCGCTGGGGCCATTTAAACCGCAGTCCATGCCGTTTAGTTATAAGCCGGGCGGGTTTGCCCGCGGAGCCGGGCATGGCAGCACTTACACCGATGCCTGGGGTAATTACTGGCATATTTCGACGATGGTGATCGCTGTTAAAAACAGCTTTGAGCGACGACTGGGCATTTGGCCGGCGGGCTTCGATAAAGACGATGTACTCTATTGCAATACCGCCTTTGGCGATTACCCCACTTATCTGCCCGATGGAAAAGCCGATCATTTGCAAAGCCGTTTTACCGGGTGGATGCTCCTCAATTATAATAAACCGGTTACCGTGTCTTCAACGCTCGGCGGGTATTTACCCAATAACGCGGTAGACGAAAATATTAAAACTTACTGGAGCGCGGCCACCGCCAATGCCGGCGAGTGGATACAAACCGATCTCGGTAATGAAAGCACCGTGAACGCCGTGCAAATAAACTATGCCGACCAGGATGCCACAATTTTGGGTAAGGCAAAAGGCATTTACACGCAATACAAGCTGTATTATTCGTCTGATGCGAAAAAGTGGCGCGCACTGGCAGATAAGAGCGCTAATAAGACCGATGTGCCGCACGATTATATCGAGCTGCCATCGCCCGTTAAAGCGCGGTATATCAAATTGGTTAACATTCACATGCCGACCGGCAAATTTGCGATTAGCGGCCTCCGCGTCTTCGGCAACGGCGGCGGACCGAAACCCGACACGGTTAAAAACTTTGTGGTTTTACGCACCGAAAAGGATAAAAGAAGCGCGTGGATAAAATGGCAAACCGTAGATAACGCTTTTGCCTATAACATTTATACCGGTACCGCTCCTGATAAGCTGTACAATTGCATTATGGTGCACAACAGCAACGAATACTACTTTAAGGCCATGGATAAGCAGGCGCCTTATTATTTCAGGATAGAAGCCATCAATGAAAATGGGGTGTCGGAACCGACGAAGGTAATTAAGGTTGAATAACCGCAGCCAGGAAGTGAATCTTTTGTTAGCGTTTTAAAACTCAATTCTCCAATGAACGTTTAAACAACAACCATCATCAAAATTTTACAAATGGTCAATTATCCAAACGGCGATAATACACAGATTTAATTACATTTGCTCGAGATAATTATTTTCCTATGTCGGAGACAGCACAATTAAAAATTGGCGATAAAACCTACGACCTTCCTGTAATAGAAGGCACCGAAGGCGAAAAAGCAATAGATATTTCAAAACTTCGCGACCAATCGGGATATGTTACCCTGGATATCGGCTATAAAAATACCGGCGCAACCCGCAGCGCTATCACCTTTTTAGATGGCGAGCAGGGCATATTGAAATATCGCGGTTACCCCATTGAACAGCTGGCCGAAAAGTCGACCTTTATCGAGGTTGCTTACCTGCTGATTTATGGTGAGTTGCCTACCGAGCAGGAATTAAACCAGTTTCAATACGAGATAAGCCGCCATACGCTGGTACATGAGGACATGAAAAAGTTTTTTGACGGTTTCCCGTCGAAATCGCACCCGATGGGGCAGCTTTCTTCGTTGATCTGCGCCTTATCGGCGTTTTATCCCGAATCGTTGAAACCTGTCCAAACTTCCGAAGAGCTGCATTTAAGCATTATAAAAATGCTGGCTAAAATGGCTACGGTAGTTTCATGGATATATAAAAAATCATTGGGGCACCCATACATCTACCCCCAAAACAAATACGACTTTGTTACCAACTTCCTGTACATGACCTTCGGACAGCGTACAGAGCAGATCACGATCGATCCGGTCGTGGTTAGCGCGATGAACACGTTGCTGATATTGCACGCTGATCATGAGCAAAATTGCTCCACATCAACCGTGCGTATTGTAGGTTCGTCCGAATCCAATATTTATGCTTCGGTCTCGGCCGGGATCTCAGCCTTATGGGGGCCGCTGCACGGCGGCGCAAACCAGGCGGTGATCGAGATGCTCGAAAAGATCAAAGAGGATGGGGGAGACACCGACAAATGGATTGCCAAAGCGAAAGACAAGAACGACAAATTCCGCCTGATGGGATTTGGGCACCGCGTATACAAAAACTTCGACCCCCGCGCAAAGATCATCAAAAAAGCATGTGATGATATTTTAGAAAAGCTCGGCATGGACGACGAAGTGCTTGAGATCGCTAAAAAGCTGGAAGAAGTTGCTTTAAAGGACCCTTATTTTGTGGAGCGTAAGTTATATCCTAACGTCGATTTCTATTCGGGCATCATTTATAGGGCGTTAGGTTTCCCTACCGACATGTTTACGGTGCTGTTCGCACTGGGCCGCCTGCCGGGCTGGATAGCGCAATGGAAGGAGATGAAGGAGAACAAAGAACCTATCGGCCGCCCCCGCCAGATCTATGTCGGCGCTGTTAACCGCGACTATGTGGATATTAGGGAGAGGTAGTCTTTAGTTCATGGTCTTTAGTCCATAGTCCATAGTCCATAGGGTATTGCAGTGGCGTAGGACATTATCTTGTAGCACAACTACGACGGCATACCGTTCGCGTTCGGATTGGGACGAACGGGGACGAACAGGGGCGAACACCACAATAGTTAAAAATATTTTTCCACGCGAAAGTTATGGCAGTCTATAGCGTACGATCAGCGCAATCTTCTAATCATTTCAATCAACGGTTCAGCCACTAAAAAAAGCCCGCTGGTTTTCACCAAACGGGCTTTCAAATTAATCAACTCGTGTTATTATTTATTAATGCAGTGTATAAGTTGCGGTAACCGAAGGCGTTGTCCCTACTGCCGTCATTGGAATGCTAAATGCTACGGTGTGTGTACCCGTACTCGCAACCGATATATTATCGTTGCTGGTATCATTCAGTGTACCTGCGGTCCCGGCGCCTGCCGAGCCTGCCTTAGGTACGCCCCAGCTAAAGGTCCAGTCATTGTTTTGCCTAACCTTAAACGAACCGGTTGAAACCAAAGGTAACGTAGCAACCCAATTGTTGTTGCCATCGTTTACAAACTTCATTGGCACGTCTGTGCCCCAACCTTGCGCCGCATCGCCAATAATACTATATGAATTTGCTTGTGCAAACGTAATCGCACCGGTATTTACATTGAAAGTGACAATATATTGCCCGGCCGCTGCCGGTGCATTTATATTGTTAGATGCGTTGTAAGTTACGGTAGTGGTAGGCGTAGAAGACTGGCTTGTGGCGTATTTATTATTCCAGTTTTTTGCCGGCAATATTAAAAATTGGTTGTTACCTGCGGTAAAGTTGATGATACCGGTATAAACACCATTTCCGGTGACAGAGATCAAACTATCTTCTAGGGGGCCTGGATTCTCCCAGTTTGCAAATGCGCCCGTTATATATAACCACGAGGTTAGGTTAAACGGTGTAACGGTAAGCGTTACCACATTCGAATAAACCGGCGCAACATCGGCCGAAATCGAATGCACTACACGCACGTTTACCTGCGAGGCCACACCGGCCGGCAGGTTTAACTTCAATAGCAGGTTATTAAAATCAGCTACCGAATAACCTTGTGAACTTACATTATTACCGAGTGTAACAGATGTAGGCTTCGCCCAGTTATCACCCACGGGATCAATTTGCAAAGTATTGGTCACCGAGGCGCTGAAGCCGTAGTTAGCGGCGGTGAAACTGAAGTTAACAACTGGTGTTGGGTCGGCAAGTTTTGTCTTGTCCAGGTTGGGCGTTGTCGTCGAAGCGGTCAGCGTGCCCGCTTTGCCGCCGTTGGAAGTAACCAGCGCGCCCTCCTTTTTGCAAGCCGATAGCATAAGCAGCGCTATGCCGCTTAGTGCCGCGAATTTGGTTAACATTTTTTTCATCTTAGTTTTTTTACTTTAATTAATACGTTTTTTACGAATTATTTATGCCGGTATTAATAACCGGGGTTTTGTTTAAGGTTCGGATTAGACGCCCTGTCCTTATCGGGGATGGGGTATAAGTTACGGTAATCTGCCACGCCGGTTCCTGCTTTTACACCACCTTTAAACGGCCATAAATAGCTGCTGCTGGTAAATAATCCATAACGGATCAGATCTGTACGGCGGAAACCTTCCCAGTACAGCTCGCGGGCCCTTTCATCTAAAATAAAGTTGGTGGTTAACTGGCCTGATGTAATGTTGCCGCTTGTGTTTCCATAAGCGCGTGTGCGGAGTGCATTAATATAACCTAATGCCGTATTAGCATCGCCACCTGTGCCGCCGCGTAAAACCGCTTCGGCATAGTTTAGATAAACCTCGCCTAAACGAAATACCGGCTCATCAACGTCAGAAAAATTTATGTTCGAGCCTTGTGCGCCGCTTTTTGTAACATTCCTCCATTTTGTTACACCATACCCATTGGTAAAATTGGTAACATCATTTATTGCCAGTGTTTGTCCCTGGGTCCAGAATTCGGCCCTTGTATCCGGGTTCCCGTTATTAGGGAATGTGGTGGATGTATTGGCAGGGAAGAGGTTAACCAGGTTAGCGGTTGTTCTAACGCCGCCCCAGCCGCCGCTGATACCAAATTCCGACGAAGGCATTGAACCGCCAACAGACGCATGGGTCATAAAGGTGGTGCCGCCATAGCCCTGGATCCTATTTCCGTCGAATTCGATCAAAAAGATGTTTTCGCTGGTGTTTAAGTTATTGTCAGCCAAAAACAGGTTATCGTAACTGGGTATTAATGAATAACCTGCAGCGATAACTTTATTGGCATACGTTATAGCATCGGTCCACCGGGCGGTTCCGGTATATACCTGGGCATTTAAATAAATACGGGAAAGCAATGCCCATACAGCTCCCTGGTCCGCGCGGCCGTATTGATTTTTCATCGGTGCGACCATCAACGGTTCAATCGCCTTAAGCTCGCTTTCAACATAACTGAACAATGCAGTGCGCGTTGTTTGTGATGGAATAACAGAGCCAACAGGATTTGCGTCGGTTACCAGTGGCGGCTGACCAAACAGGTCCATTAAAACCGAGTATTGGTAAGCTCTTAAAAAACGTGCTTCGGCACGCAGGTAACGGATGTTGGTTGCATCGGCGCCCGTAATGCCGCGGGCAGCCAGTTCGGCATCGCTGGACTGACGGATAAAGTCGTTCGCCAGCGTGATCTGGTATAACGAGCGGTAATATAAGCCCGTTAAAATAACGTTTGATGATGACCAGCTCATTTGGTGCAGGTCGGGTACGCCGGGGTCGCCCCAGCCAATAACAGCTTCATCCGTAGGCAGCTCCTGGGCATACCAAAGCAGCCGGAAAAAGTCGGAGGTACCCTCATCAATACCGGCGATGTCGCCGTTTCCTGCGGGGCCCTGGTTTCCTGTTAATGCAAACGCGCCATATACCTTGGCAGCCGCTTCAATATAGCCTTGCGGCGTGCTGTAAACTTGCTGCGACGTCACCTGGTAATTAGGTGCAAGAATCTTATTCTTGTCGCAGGATATTAATCCACTAGACAGTATGCCCGTGATTAATAAAATTTTAATTGAATTTTTTTTCATATCGTTCCTATGTTAATCAGTTTCTTGTTACTTTAAGTTCAGATTCAGCCCTAACGAATAGATTCTTGGGCGCGGATAAAAATTGTTATCGATACCGCTGTTCACTTCAGGATCCACGCCTTTATAATCGGTGATTATAAATACATTCTGTACGTTGGCGCTCACCCTTAGGTTGCCTCCCCAAACATGGCCGAAATTGTATCCCAAATGTACGTTATCCATCCGGATGAACGAAGCATTTTGAATGTAGTAGTCGGATAGCAGGTCGTTGCTGCCATTACCTGTCAAACCGCTTGTTAAAACGTCGGTCGAGCCGTTATTCAGGATGCCAAGCGGGTTCATAATATTCCGCTGGATACCTGTTCCCGAAGCCACGTTGTTATACACATAGTTTCCTACATTGGCGCGGGCCACAAAACCTACGGTCCAGTTATTATATCTGAAATCAGAACTTAACCCCATAAATACTTTTGGATCGGGGCTTTTGTATTGATACAGATCCTGGTTATTTATTATCCCGTCTTTATTGCGGTCAACAAACACACCGTCTAAAGGCCGGCCGTTGGAAGTGTAAACTTGCTGATAGGCGTAAAATGTATTACGCGGATATCCGGGCTGATCGATCTGGATAAAATTACCGGTACCGCCTGATATGCCTCCTACAGCGATGCCAGGGAAGTTAGGGTTAGGTATGGTTGTCAGGTTGGTGATCTTGTTTTGGTTGAAGGTGACGTTGAAATTCGCCGACCAGCTGATGGTTTTGTTTTCAACTAACCGTCCGTTGATTGTGAACTCAACACCATGGTCCTGCATATTGCCAATGTTCCCTACAATTTGATTGCTGAAATTCGTTCCGGCCGATTGCCCTGTAACAACCAACAGGTTGCTTGTCTTTTTATAGTAATATTCAATCGAGCCTGTTATACGGTCATTCAGGAAACCATAATCCAAAGCCAGGTTGCTTTGTTCGGTAGTTTCCCAGGTTCTGCCCGGATAGTAAGCCCCCGGACGATAAAGCTGGTAATAGGTATTTCCAAAGGCATATTCGGCGGTACTGTTACTCAGGCTGTATTGCGCCAGGTAATCATAATCGCCAATGCCTTCCTGGTTACCGGTTTTACCATACTCCAAACGTAATTTAAGCGTGGAAAGCGTGTTGTTGCCTTTAAGAAAATCCTCGTTGTTAATCCTCCACGCCAGCGCTGCCGATGGGAATGTACCGGTACGTGTACCGGGCGCAAACTTGGTTGAATTATCACTTCTTACCGATGCGGTCAGGTAATATTTTTCGGCATAGTTGTAGTTAAACCTGCCATAAAAGGAAGTCAAGATATATTCATTGGTATAGTAAGGATAGTTTGACGCGGAGTTTACATTTAATGTACCGTCGCCGAATAAGCTTGTGTAATAAAAGCCATTTGCTAAATAAAAGTTATTATAGCTGGTATTGGCAAAGTCCTGAATGGAATAACCGGCTACCGCATCAAAATGGCTTTTAATGCTTTTTATATCCTTGCTATAGTTTAAGAAGCCTTCAAACAGCTTGTTTGACTGTTGCGACTTATATTTGCTATTGTTACCACTGTAATATATCCCGGTATTAGGATCTTTATAGCTATCCAGGTTAGATGCCGCGTTAGTCGGCACGATATCATATCCTGAACCTCTCGACCCGTCATAAGCCAGGTTTACATTGGCATGCAGATCAGGGAAGAAATGCAATTTATAATCCAGCGCTAAACTGGTTATTAAGCGGTAAACGTTGCTTCGGTTGTTATTTTGATTTAACAACCCAACCGGGTTTAGCGGCGAAAGCGATTTTAAACCGCTTGGCGTGTTATTGGGGTCGGTCCACTGCCAGTATCCGCCGTATGGCGCATACAAAGCGTTTGTAGAGGTAACCGGCACTGTAGGGTTGAAACTAACCGCATCACTAATAACGGCGCCTTCATTAACAAACCGCTCCTTTACCTGCGAACCTTTGGCGTTGAAATTGATCTTTAAATGATCTGTAAATAAACTTGGGCTTAAGTTTATCGAGCCGCTGTACCTTTGCAGAGCAGTGGTTTTTATAATGCCGTTTTGATCGGTATAACCTACCGAAACACGGTAGGGCAGCTTGCCTGTGCTCCCTGATACGCTTAAATTATTGTCGGTACTTAAAGCTGTCTGGTAAATTTGTTTTTGCCAGTCGGTACTGGCAGTGCCTAAATATTGTTTATAAATACCGGCTTTGGTGGTATCATGCGCATTTACATAACTGCGAAACTGGTCGGCGGTAAGTACCGGCGCTTCTTTAGGCAATTTTGATACAGAAAATTCCGTGTTAAAATTAATTACCGGTTTGCCCAACTGGCCCTTCTTGGTGGTGATCAGGATCACACCGTTCGATGCCCTGTTACCATAAATTGCTGCCGCCGATGCATCCTTTAAAATCGAAAACGATTCAATATCGTTCGGATTGATCAGATCCAGCGGATTAGCAGCGCCTGCAATACCATCATTGCTTAACGGTACGCCATCTATAACGATGAGCGGAGCGTTACTCCCGTTTATTGACGAGCCTCCGCGAATCAGAATAGTGCTTCCGGCGCCGGGTGAACCGCTGTTTGACGTAATAGAAACGCCTGCAACCTTACCCTGGATCAATTGTTCAGGAGTGGTGATGTTACCCTGGTTAAAATCCTTCGAGGTAACGGTTGCTACCGCTCCGGTCAGGTCTTTGCTCTTTGTCGTACCATAACCTATAACCACTACTTCATTCAGGTTTGTGCTCAATGGCTGTAAATTAAAACTTACCGTAACTACGGAATTACCTACCGTTACGGTTTTCTTTAGGGCCACATAGCCTAAGAATTTCGCGGTAATGGTATAATTGCCCGGCTGAAGGCCGTTGATGGCATAATTACCGTTAACGTCGGTAGTTGAGCCAAGGGTGGTGCCGTCAATGCTGACCGACGCCCCGGGCAGGGATTGATTGGTTTCGTCTACTACCTTTCCCCTTATACTGCCCGTTTGCGCAAACGCAATGATTGACATCAGTGAAAATGCCAAAAGGAGTACATACTTTTTCGAGTAATTTTTTCTCATAAAACTTTTAGTTTGTAAAATTTAATACAAGGCTTTTGATGGCCAAAACAATTGGTTTGTTATTTTTGCCAAAACAACTGTGACTAATTTACACTAAGGTTTAATAAATGCAAATTTTATATAAGGGATAATTTTCATGGGTTTTCATCATCCATATTTAACTTTAGGGAAACCAAAAACGAACACTTTTTATTTGCCTAATTTTTTGAATAATATGCCTTATTTTACAAAAAACACACTTTTTAACAAAATAAGGTGTAAAAATTACACTATTGATAATTTTACTGAAAGATAACCGATTACCGGGAACGTTCCCGGTAAAATAACTGTTAATTGTACATTTTATAATGAGAAAAAAAATAATTTTCTGCGCGTTTTTGCTTTTTGGCCAAAATTTTTTGTTGTTCGGCCAGCAAAAAATCATGTTTTTGACGGGTAAAATACCAGCCTCAAAAACACCCGTTTCGCACCTTTTTTTAGCCGGTAATTTTAACAACTGGAACCCCGGGGATAAAGCCTGGGAATTTCAACCAGGCCCATCCGGTTCATACCGGCTTTTAAAGAATTTGCCGAAAGGTATTTATGGCTTTAAAATAACAAAAGGCACCTGGCAGGGCGTGGAGTGTAACGCCGCGGGTAAGCCGATCCAGAACCGAATACTTTCCGTTAAAGGAGACACCACTGTAAACATAACTATAGCCGGTTGGCAGGACAATTACCCCGCTGCCGAAAAAAAGCATACTGCCAGCAACCATGTACACATTATTAACGAGAACTTTGAAATACCCCAGCTTGGCCGGCAGCGCCGTGTTTGGATTTACCTGCCCGCCGATTATCAGTCTTCAAAAAACAAGTACCCGGTAATTTATATGCACGACGGGCAAAATTTATTTGACGATTATACTGCAAGTTTTGGTAAGTGGGGTGTCGACGATATACTGGATAAACTGCCTGCGCAAAAGCAATGCATTGTTGTGGGTATCGACCATGGCGGCAGCTATCGGCTGGCGGAGTATGATCCCTTCGATTCGAAATATGGCAGCGGCCAGGGTAAGGAATATGTCGATTTTTTGGTGAAAACGCTAAAGCCATATATCGATAATCATTACCGCACAAAACCCGATGCCCGGCATACAACCGTCGCGGGCAGCTCGCTGGGCGGATTAATTTCTATGTATGCCGCGCTTAAATATCCCAACGTATTTGGCAACGCAGGCATATTTTCGCCCGCGTTCTGGATAGCGCCCGAAATTTATGACCTGGCTCAAAAGACCAGGCTGCCGGCCGGTTCGGCGTTTTATTTTGTTTGCGGCGACGCCGAAAGCAAGTCGATGGTAGCCGAGATGCAAAAGATGGCGGCTATTATCCGGTCAAAAAATACGAAGCAAAAACCGCCAGTAGTGATAATTAAAGGAGCGGGCCACAATGAAAAGCAATGGAACGGTGATTTCCCTGGGTTTTATAACTGGCTGATTGCCGGGAACTAACGAGGTGGGGCAGTTCTGACTATTTGTAGGAAACAGAAAAATATTAAAAATACCCGTCATGCCGAACTCGTTTCGGCATCTCACCAGCAAGGTGCGTCAGGTAAGTCAGCGCTATGTATTCGCGTTGACTAAACAGGTCTGAATATCCTGTGGGATGCCGAAACGAGTTCGGCATGACGTACTTCTTTTATCTTTGGGCCTAGTTGTTTGAAGCCATTGCTTTAAATGCCATTTTTATTTTAAGTGATTCACCTGTTCCAAAGCGCACCATTCCCTGTTTACATTAATAACTTTATATTTGGCCTTTAACAGCGGCCGGCTTAAGAGCCGGTATTATTTATGACAATGTTGACCGGCGAGATACAGGATAAATATGAAGTAGTGGTAGGATTAGAGGTGCATGTTCAGTTGTCAACCCTAAGTAAATCGTTCTCCTCAGACCCGGCGGGTTTTGGCGCCGGGCCAAACCGCAACGTAAGCCCTGTATCGCTGGGTCACCCCGGAACCTTGCCACGCATCAATAGCCAAATGGTTGCTTACGCGGTAAAAATGGGTTTGGCCTGCAATTGCACCATTAATTTGAACAACGCGTTTGCCCGCAAAAATTATTTTTACGCCGACTTGCCCAAAGGTTACCAGATAACGCAGGACCAGCACCCAATATGTTTGGGGGGAAGTGTGCTGGTGAGGCTTACCGGCGGAAACACGAAAAATGTTGCTATTCACCATATCCATATGGAAGAAGACGCGGGAAAAAGCATGCACGACCGGCACCATGAAGATTCACTGATCGACCTGAACAGGGCAGGGGTACCTTTGATCGAGATCGTATCAGAACCCGATATGAGAAGTGGCGAGGAGGCAGCACAGTTTTTAATGGAACTGCGGAAGCTGGTACGTTACCTGGACATTTGTGACGGAAATATGGAAGAAGGCAGCATGCGCTGCGATGCGAATATTTCGGTAAGGCGCATGGGCGAAAAAACCTATGGCAACCGGTGCGAGGTAAAAAACCTGAACTCGATACGTAATGTACAACGCGCTATTGAGCACGAATTTGAACGGCAGGCAACGATTATTGAAAATGGCGGGTATATTGAACAAAACACGTTGAATTTTGACGCAGATACCGGCCAAACATCGGTGCTGAGATCGAAGGAAATGGCGAACGACTATCGTTATTTTCCCGAACCCGATCTTTTACCGCTGGTGCTGACAAAGGAGTATATAGAAGCCATCCGGCGGGAATTGCCATCTTTGCCAAACGAATTGTATAATAAATATACCGGCGGGCTGGGACTGTCAAATTACGACGCCGGTGTAATTACTGCCGAAAAAGAGCTGGCCTTTTACTTTGAGGAGTTAATTAATAGCACCACAAATTATAAGGCGGCCGCCAACTGGCTGATGGGGCCGGTTAAATCATACCTGAACGAAACAGGCGGATCAATTGGCAATATGAATTTAACGCCGGCCACGTTGGCAGCACTGATCGGGCTGATCGATTCGGGCAAAGTGAACAACTCGGTAGCCGCTCAAAAGCTGCTGCCGGCACTAATAAAAACCGGTGACGATAACCCGGAAAAATTAGCCATGGAATTGGGCTTGTTGATTGACGACGCCGCAAACGACGTTAACCAATTTATACACGATGCAATGGCAAAATATCCCGAAAAAGTAAAGGAATACCAAAACGGCAAAAAGGGAGTTTTAGGTTTGTTTATGGGCGAGATCATGAAAAGCTCCAAGGGCAGGATCGATCCCCAAAAAACCAATCAATTGTTAATTAAAAAATTAAATAATCAGATGTGAGATATGAGATATGAGATATGAGATATGAGAAGCTGCCGGTATGTAAGTAATTCTCAAATTCTTTAATTTTCGATCTCAAATCTCACGTCTCAAATCTCATATCTCAATCATATCTCAATGAAAAAGCACTTAGCCCAGTACAGCATTATCATATTGTCTTTACTCATTTTTTCCTGTAAAGACAAAAACGCTTTTACCATATCAGGTACGGTGAAAAATCCCGGCAGCCTCAAAAAAATATACCTGATGGAGGCCGACAGCACCCAGATATCCGTGGTGGATTCTACTAACCTGAGCGACCAGGATAAATTTCAGTTTAAGCATAGCGCACCTTATGCCAATTTATATAAGCTGCGCATAGGGGGAAGCATATTTGATGTGATCGCCAAAAATGGCGACGCTATCGATTTTGCAACTAACCTGACGGATAATACCCATGCGTACCAGGTAACCGGGTCGGACGAGTCGGATAAGATCAAAGAATTTAACCGGATCGGTAATTATTACGGCGATAAAAACAGCAAGCTTTCGCAGGAATACCAGGACAAGGTACAGGCGGCAGGCAAACAATCCGACTCGCTGATCAGGATATATATGCCTCAGTTTCAAAAAAATGTGAGCGATTATAGCAACGACGTGTTGAAGTTTGTGCATGCCAATAAGAACTCGCTGGCCGCTTATTATGCCGCCATGTCGCTTGATCCCATTAAATACGAACCGCAGCTGATTGCGTATGCCGATTCGATCAGGAACGTTTTTAAAGACCATCCCGGTGTACAGCACTTTGTAAGGCAAATGGATGCGGCCAAACCGCTTTCAATAGGTCATAAAGCACCCGGTTTCACGATAGGCGGCATCGATGGGAAACCTATAAAATTGTCGGATTATAAAGGTAAGTATGTGATGCTTGATTTTTGGGCATCGTGGTGCGGCCCCTGCCGTAATGAAAACCCGAACGTGGTAAAGCAGTATCACATTTATAAGCCTTTAGGCCTGAATATTTTAGGCATTTCGCTGGATGTGGATAAAGACAAGTGGCAACAGGCCATCAATGCCGATAAGCTTACATGGGCCCACGGATCGGATCTGAAAAATTTTGAAGGCCCCACCGAGCTACTTTACCATATCGAGGCCATCCCGTCAAATTTCATCATCGACCCGCAGGGTATTATTATTGCAAAAAATATCACGGGTACCGATCTTGAAGAATTTTTAAGCAAAACGTTCAATAAGTCTCAACAAATTGTTAACATACGGTAGTACTTAACAATTTGTTAATATGTAATTAACGCTATATTCTACTAATCGTCATACTTTTATGCAAAAATTCAACCTGCATGAGTAATTCTACAAAACAGAAGATCCTTATTGTTGACGATGAACCGGATATTTTAGAGTTGATTGAATATAATTTAAAAAAAGAAGGATACCAGGTTTTCCTGGCGCGCAACGGCCAGGAAGCGGTAGCCGAAGCAAAACGATCGCTGCCCGACCTCATTGTGCTGGATATCATGATGCCAAAAATGGACGGCATAGAGGCATGCCGCATTATGCGCACCATGCCCGAGTTTAAAAACACTTTTATGGTGTTTTTAACCGCAAGGAGCGAAGAATATTCGGAAATCGCCGGGTTTAACGTGGGCGCCGACGATTATATAGCAAAGCCTATAAAACCCCGCGCGCTGGTTAGCCGCATAAATGCCATACTGCGCCGGAACGCCCCCGCTGACGACCCGGCAGATAACAAACTGGAAATTGGCGACCTGGTTATCGACCGCGAAGCGTACCTTGTTTTTCAGCGTGGCAATAAAGTGGTTTTGGCTAAAAAGGAGTTTGAACTGTTATACCTGCTGGCCTCAAAGCCGGGTAAGGTATACACCCGCGAGGTGATCTTAAAAAATATCTGGGAAGATTCGGTTGTGGTTACCAACCGAACCATTGATGTTCACATACGTAAATTGCGCGAAAAATTGGGAGATGACTGCGTGGTAACTGTAAAAGGGGTGGGGTATAAATTTAACGCCTAAATAATCTATTCATATAAATAAAAAGCGCCGGGGTACCGGCGCTTTTTGTGTTTATAAAATGCGTTAAATGTTTATTAATGCGCTGCGGCGGTTTTCTTCTTTCCGCCTGTTGAGCCGCCGGACGATTTTCCGGCTGCACCTTTTGATGATCCGGCAGATTTATTGGCACTTTTAGCCGACGCCGGTTTTGCTGCAGATTTACCACTTGTACTTTTAGCAGCGGCTGAGTGGGCTTTCGCCGAAGAGCCTTTACTTGCCGTTGATGATTTTGCGGAACTGCCTTTATCAGAGGATGATTTTTCCGACCTTGTTTTGCTGTCCGATGCTGCCGGCTTGCTTGCTGTCTTTTTATCTGCTGAAGTGGCTTGTTTTGATTTTGATGAGTTTGCCGATGATGCACCCGACGATTTTGATGCGGTTTTAGCTTTTCCGCTGGCGGCCGACGCCCTTGGTTTACCCGAAGCACCGCTTTTGCCGGCAGTAGTTTTTCGGGCGGTTGCGGTTTTTTTACCGCTTATCGATTTCTTTAAACTGTCATACGTGTCGCTTGCTTTGTCTTTTACAGTTTCAAAAGCGTCGCCTGCTTTATCTTTTACGGTTTCCAGGGTTCCGCCGGCGGCATCTTTAATATCGCCTGCTTTATCTTTGGTGCCGTCAAAAATTTCCTCTATGCTGTTTATTACCTTTTCGAAAAATCCTTTTTCTTCGGGTTTGGTTGACTTGCTGCTCATGGTAGTTTATAATTTTAATTTCATTGATTTTATGTTTAACCAATGGCGATGAATTTTGTTTTGAGTTGGCTGTTAGTCAACCAAATATCGGGTTGAACGGCTATTTACTTTAATAACCGTATTTTTGACCAGTATATATGAAGCATCCAAAATTTGCAGAGCTTATTTTATTTGAGGACGATGATGTGATCGTGGTGAATAAGCCGCCATTCATCAGTACGCTGGATGAGCGCGAGGGCGGTGATGTTAACATGCTCAGGCTGGCTAAAGAATACTCGGCTGATGCGCAGGTTTGTCACCGGCTGGACAAGGAAACGTCGGGCACGCTCATCATTGCAAAAAATCCGGATGCTTATCGTGCGGTGTCTGTCCAGTTTGAGAAAAGACAGGTTAAAAAGATATATCATGCGATTATTAACGGTACCCATGTGTTTGAGGATTTGAAGATCGACCTGCCGATATTGAATGTTGGCAAGGGCAATGTAACCATCAGCAGGCAGGAAGGAAAGGCCGCCGAAACGTGGTTCCGTTCGTTAAAGTATTTTAAGCATTATACCCTGGTAGAATGCCGCCCGGTAACCGGGCGCATGCACCAGATCCGCATACACCTGGCTACGCAGCGCGCCTCTATTGCCGGGGATGAAATGTATAAGGGCGAGCCGGTATTCCTGTCGAAGATAAAACGCAAATATAATTTAGGCAAGGACCAGGAGGAACTGCCGATCATGAAACGTTTCGCCTTACACGCCCACGAGGTGAGTTTTAAACTGTTGGATGGAAAGCCGGTTACTATCCATGCACCTTATCCCAAGGATTTTGAAACCCTGCTGAAGCTGCTGGAGAAATTTGATAGTTGATGCGAAGCGCCGGGTTGGTCGTTGCGGAAATTTTCTAAACTGGTGAAATAAATAATAGCGTAAAAGCATATATTATTCCTGAGGATTAATTATATTAAAGGAATATTAATAAAGGCTGAACATTTTTTTATATTATGCGTAAAAATATTCATTCGGAATTTTGCTTCTCAATCACAAAAATAGCTAATAAGCCGCGCCTTTATGTCAAGGAAAATTTGGTTTTTGCTCTTATGCTTATTATTAACATCATTCAAAGTTCAATCTAATGTTAAAGGTCTCGCTTCTGAAACTATTTCATTAATAAAAGATAAAAATGCAAGGGACGACCAATGGTTAAACTTCATTTTTAAAACCTTACAAAATACGCGATTTAAGGCATTGAGTGCCAAAAAAGCCACCATTCAAGCAGCACTGCAAAAATATTGCCCCGACAGTAAAGAGGCACTAACTTATTTCACTGAAAATGTTTACCAGGCGCGGTTAAAGCATCCAAAAGAATCGGAAATTGCCCTAACAAACGCTATCCATGAGGCCGATAAAACCGATGACGATTATTTAGTATTTAAATTTTTAAATTTCCTCGCATACAGCCAAACCGAAGAAGGAGATGTAATTGGTGCAGTATCCAGCTATCGTATGGCAAAAAAATATGCTATTAAACTAAAAGATATACGATCGGAGATAGTAACAGACATAAACGTGTCGGATGTTTTTTATAAAAATGAGTTCTATAAACAATCGCTGTTTTACCTCGAACAAGCCACACGTCTTAACTATAAATATTCACCAGCCGATCAGCGCATCAACAATGTCATCTATTATAATAAATGCGAGAGCTTTTTTAAGTTAAACCAGCCCGATTCACTGAAATTATATAATGCCAAACTTAAAAATTCGCCAGCGAACACAAATAAGCTGTTCACCTATCAAAACAGAACCGACTACTACCTGTATCTGCTGAATCACGACTATACACATGCAATCGGTATAATACGGGCGATGCAGCCGGATAAGCGTTTTGAATTTAATGACAGGGACCTTCAAAATCTTTCGGATGCATATTTTATGAATGGACAAGCCGACTCGGCTGAACTGATAACAGATAGATTATTGACAGAGCCATCGCTGGCTAATCATCCCGAGATAAAGTATCATTTATATAACCTGCTCGGAAAAATTGCCGAACAACGGGGCAATTACAAAACAGCTGCCATCAATTTTAAATTGTCGCTGCAGCAGTCGCAGGATAACATGAACCGTATAACCCAGGTAAATGATATTTCATCGCTAATCAAGGTTGACGAACTTGAAAATTATTATTTGCAAAAGGATGAAATTTATCAACGGGAACGCGCCGCATTAATATTAGCAATAATTTTCGCGCTATTGATTGTTTTGGTCATCACCGTATTTTACCGAACCGTTAAACAAAAAAGACATTATGAAAAGCTGTTGTTTACAGCAAAAAAACAGGAACTGGCCTTTATCAATTCTCACGATGTGCGTAAGCACCTTGCCAATATTATGGGATTAGTTGATGTACTTGGAAAGTGTAAAAATAAGGAAAAGGAGTTCGATAGGGCTAAGCAATACTTGTACGATTCGTCTCAGAATCTGGACAGAGCGATAAAAAACATCGCCGAAAAAATTGACTCGTAGTATCGATGCAGTTGAACGATGATACTTTAAGCTAACGTTTAGTTTTACCGATGTTATGTAGCGTATCCCAAAATCTTCATCACCTGCTTGCTGTTCTGCTCTTCGCCAAATACCTCGAAATTAAAGGTTTCATCGCGGTTTCGGCGGATGATAACATGCTTTGGCGAAGGCAGCAGACAATGGTGGATGCCGCCATAACCGCTTAATACTTCCTGGTAAGCGCCGGTATTAAAAAACCCCAGGTATTGCACCTTGCGTGTTTTTGGCATAAATACGCTGTTCATATGGGCTTCCTGGTTATAGTAATCCTGGCCGTCGCAGGTGATGCCGCCTAAATTCACGCGCTCATATTCGGCGTCCCAGTTGTTGATGGGCAGCAACACGTATTTTTGGTTAAGCGCCCAAACATCGGGCAGGTTGGTAATGAATGATCCGTCCAGCATCAGCCACCGCTCCCGGTCGTTTTGCTGCTTGCGGCCCAACACTTTATATAAAATACCCGAAGCTTCCGCAACGGTATATTTCCCGAATTCGGTTACAATGTCCGGCTCAATCGTATCGTTTTCGGCGCAGATCTCTTTTATCCGGCTTACAATTTCGTTGATCATGTATTCATAATCAAAATCAAAAACCAGCGAGTCTTTAAATGGCATGCCCCCGCCGATGTCGAGCGTATCTAAAGCAGGATTTATCTTTTTGAATTTACAATACAGTGTAACGTATTTTTCCAGCTCGTTCCAGTAATACGGTGTGTCTGAAATGCCCGAATTGATAAAAAAATGCAGCAGCTTTACCTGGAAATTTGGGTTTCCTTCTATCTTGTTATAATAAAAATCGATGATATCCTCCAGGCGTATTCCCAGGCGTGAAGTGTAAAATTGCGAGTCGGGCTGCTCTTCCGCCGCTATACGGATACCCAGGTTACAAGGGGTATCCATCTCTATTTCGTCGTCGTACAGGTTAAACTCTTCCTTATTATCCAGCACGGGTATGATGTTTTTAAAACCATCATGCAGCATGTCTACGATATAAGTTTTGTATTGAAAAGTTTTAAAACCGTTGCATATTACCGTAACATCTTTATTAACGACCCCCTTTTTCTCGAGCGCATCGATCATCGGCATATCAAATGCTGATGAGGTCTCCAGGTGAATATCGTTTTTCAGCGCCTCTTCAACCACGTGTTTAAAATGCGAACTTTTGGTGCAGTAACAATATTTGTAGCTTCCGCGATAGTTATTTTTTACCAGGGCCTGTTGGAAAAGCAGCTTGGCCTGCTGTATTTTTTTTGAAATAATGGGCAGATACGTGAAGCGCAGGGGTGTGCCATACGTTTCGATCATCTCCATTAAATTGAGGTCGTGAAAGTATAATTCATCCTCGATGATCTCAAAACCTTCCTGCGGAAAACCTACGCTTAGGTCAAGAAACTCCTGGTAACTCTGCATTATTTAAAATTTTGGCAAAAATGTAATTTTAAAATGGAATTACGTGCTATTTGTTTGCAGATTTTTGTGGTCGAAATGTAGTTTGTTTTAGGTTGATACTAAGTAAAAGTGGTTTGTTTTTATTATTGAATTATTTGATTTTGAATAATTGAGATGGGTTTATTGTTATTCGAAAAAATAAAGAGAATAACATGCAATTATCACCCAACCGAGTGGTATTGAGCGAAGTTTAGCAGGTTAAAGTATTGGGCGTTCCCGCTGATAGAAGCGGGCCGCGCTGTTCGCTCATACGCCACACGCCTTAAGCTCGGGGCCGGTATCCGCTGCCATCGCTAACGCAATAATGGTGAATGAATATGAACTTAAACGGGTCTCTCTACCCACTGTGCGGCAATGAATGTGATATCACCGGTAAATGTACCTCGGCCATCATGCACCGCGCGCTGCCGCCGCCGATAGCTTCGATGGTGCTGATATCCGTGTACACGAGCTTGCCGTACTTTTGCAATGTGACTTTTTGGTCATTGCCGAGCGAATTAAAAGCAGCGCGCGACATGACGATCAAAGTTTCGCCCGACTTGTTTTTAACCTCGAGCATATTGCCGGCAAACTGGCTCACCTGGTCAAACGATATGTCGATTATCTCCTTGTGCGTGGATAACAGGGATTGCTTTACCACGATCTTTTCGTGGGGATTGGCAATGCAATCCATACAGATAACGGCAAACCCGCTGCCTATACACATCAGCACATTGGTATGATAAATGGCGCAGCCTTTCTCATCAACAGCATCGAAAGTAATTGCCTCGTAGCCCTGTTCTTCGCAAAATAATTCGAGCACTTCCGGGTCGGTGCGCGGCGAGATGCAGGCATAAACTCTTTTGTTTTCACGATCAAGCACCATGCTGCCGGTGCCTTCAAGGAATTTATTTTCCAGCTCGAACCTGCTCAGATCGATCACATGTTTCACCTTAAAACGATCCTCCAACTTTGCAATAATATCCTCGCGTCGTTCCAGCCTGCGGTTTTCCGCCTGCATCGGGTATAAAAAAACATTTCCCTCGTTGTGAAACGAAACCCAGTTATTCGGAAAGATAGAATCCGGTTTATAGGGCTCGGCGGTATCGTCAACAACCATAACATTAACGCCGTTTGCCCGCAACAGGTTTACCATACGATCGAACTCCAGCTGCGCCTGCTCATTAATATTGCTTACAGATGCCGGCTTTTTTTGGAAAGCATTGCTGGCGGCTGTTTCCTCGTTAAAGCTGAAGCTGGCCGGCCGTATCATTAATATATGACTTGTTGATTGGTTCACTGGTTCATTAGTTCATTAGGTCATTGGTTCATTATTTCAATTGTTATAAGGCATTGCTGATCAGTTAATCAGACACCAATGAACTAATGAGCCAATGAACCAATTATTATGTCCGATCCCGCAGCAGCGGCATGCTCATGCAATGAAACCCGCCCCGTGCACGCGACAACTCCGACGATGGCATTAATATTAAGGTATCCTTCATCTTTTGCGGATCAGCTTCGCCACTTTCAAATCGCCGAAGCAGCTCTTTTACATCGATCACGTTAAATCCATGCTTTTTAAAAGCATCGATGGTTTTGTCATTCCGATCGTAACCCAATACCACTCCTTCCTTTAACGCCAGCAGGTTACACGAATCGGTCCATTGCTCGCGTGCGTCAAACGGGAAAGTGTTATTGCCGGAGTAGATAAATTTTGTTTTCTTCCCGCTTTTTAAATCGTTTTCGCTGATGTCTGCAAGCAATTCTTCAATGCTATTAAAGATTGCCGGTTTCTTCCCCCTTTCAAACTGTACAATTTCGGCCCTGTCTTTGTTTTTTTTGTCCGCAAACCACCAAGCCGGCTCCTGCTTTCCCACATACGCTTCTGCCGCCGACAATGATCTTAACAGCACCCATACGTTACGCTTTACCTGGGTAAAAATCGTATCGATGTGCATATAATCCCGCTTGTGCGGGATCTTTACAACGGTCACTTTTTTTACCACCTTGTTTTCAAAAAGCAGCTTGATGGCTTCATTGGCGCCGCTTACCGAGGTACGCTCGCTGCAGCCGATGACCAGGTGTTGCGGACTCACTACCATAACATCGCCACCCTCCAAAGTCGTTTTTTCTTCGTGATCTTCGCCCGGGCGTAAAAAATGCTGCACGGTTTCGGGAATTTCGAGAATGTTATCGCGATAAGCGGCAAACAAGGGATGATTAAAAAAAATATACCGCGCCAGCAACGTTTCGCGCGCACGGGCTTTCTTAGCCGGTTTATTTAATAATAGGTAGTTATTAATAGCAACGCCAATATCCCTTGAGAATATGAGGTTAGGAATAGGGGCAAAGATCATTTCCTGATCATTTAACGCCCCCGATATAATGATCTTCGCCAACTCGGCCGGCTTAGTATCGATCAGCTTATGCTGCAAACGGTAATTGCAGCCTTCAATGGCGCACACGGCTGCGATCAGCTTTTTACGGGTATCGGCATTTTGCAAAATATTTTCGAGCAGCGTTTGAATTTCAATGACCTTAGCCGAGGAGTGGAAATTTTTATTATCAGGTTTATAAAACGCCCGTTTATTTTCAGGCGCGTCAATAGCCTTTAACCTTCCTTTTATTTTACCCGGGTCCAAAAAATAGAGAAGCAATTTAACGTAATAGTCGTATTCGTTTTTACGGATGGTTTCGAGGTGTATAATATCTTCGAAAAGCCAGTCCTGCGCTTTAGACGGTACCACTTTCCCAAGGCCACTGTCCGGGCTATGAATCAATAAGGCGCGCAGTGCACCAACCTCTGATGTTACATCAATTTTAAAGTTATTATCCTTTAGGATCATAATAGATTTAAAAGAAAATCAAAGTTAGGAATTTCGTGCCGATAGCTATCAGAATCGAATTTCAATTTGGATTTGTCCAAAATTATCCCGGTAACAAGTCACTAACAATCCTAATCCTTTAATCATGCGAATGTCTGCGATTCAAATTGTCGCTTATCAAACGTTCGGAACATAAATAGATCTCGCATATTTCTACCTACCAGATGTGCCTATGGGTAATTATTGAGTTAAAGTAATGACCCAAGCAGGGTCAAAGGTCGGTAGAAAACAAATGAACAAACAAACCGTGCCGTGAGGTACGGAACAAAACCGGCATCATGGTCCGTGTAGCATACCTGACGGCATGCAAATAGCATTGAATTGAAAGTTCTACCGACCTTTTGCACCTACAGTGCATTTAGTTGTGCTTAACTTATTGACATTGCCTACCGGGCGAAAATTCCGATCATCGTCCCGGTAGGGCGTCTGGTGGGTGGCCTTGAAATTAAAAACGTCTTAGGGTTCCATGGAAACGCTTGGTGAATTAACGTTTTGAATTGTACCCATGCGAGTCGTAGCTCAGACATTACCGACAATTTAATTAATTTTGGCGGATGGATTTTATAATCGAAGCCGCCCGCAAAGCGATAAAGCATTTATATGACACAGATATCGCCGCCGGGGACATCAGCTTACAGGAAACCCGCAAGGAGTTTGAAGGACAAGTTACCCTCGTCACTTTTCCTTTCACACGCTTTTCGAAAAAATCACCCGAGCAAACGGGCAACGAGATAGGGGCGTGGCTACAGAATGAATTGGAGGAGATCGCTTCCTTCAACGTGATCAAGGGCTTTTTGAATATTTCATTCACCGATCAATATTGGTTAACCACGCTATATAACGAAATTTTATCCGCCGATTTTGCCGAATTTAAACTGCGCGGCGAAAGGATCATGGTCGAGTACTCTTCGCCCAATACCAACAAGCCGCTGCACCTGGGCCATGTCCGTAATAATTTATTAGGGTATTCTGTTGCCGAAATTTTGGCCGCCGCCGGTTATGAAGTGATAAAGACCAACCTGGTTAACGACCGCGGCATTCATATCTGCAAATCCATGCTCGCCTGGCAAAAGTTCGGGAACGGGGAAACGCCGGAATCGTCCGGGTTGAAGGGTGATCACCTTGCCGGTAAATATTATGTGCTTTTTGATAAAGAATATAAAAAGCAAATAGATGAACTAAAACAGCAGGGCCAAACCGAAGATGAAGCAAAAAAGAATGCGCCTTTAATAAAAGAAGCGCAGCAAATGCTGAAGCGATGGGAGAACGGAGATGCAGATGTTATCCGTCTTTGGAAAACCATGAACAGCTGGGTGTACGCAGGGTTTGACGTGACCTATAAAAAGCTGGGCGTTGATTTTGATAAGTTTTATTATGAATCCGATACTTATTTATTAGGAAAAGATATCATTGAGGAGGGCCTCGAAAAAGGGGTATTTTATAGGAAAGACGATAATTCAGTTTGGATAGACCTTTCGGCCGAAGGCCTTGACGAGAAGCTGGTATTAAGATCGGACGGAACTTCGGTATATATGACCCAGGATTTGGGCACCGCGCAGTTAAAATACGACGACTACCAAATGGACAGATCCGTCTACGTTGTGGGCAACGAGCAAGACTACCACTTTAAGGTATTATTCACCATCCTAAAAAAGCTCGGTAAAACCTGGGCGGAAGGATTATATCATTTATCCTATGGGATGGTCGACCTGCCTTCGGGTAAAATGAAATCCCGTGAGGGGACCGTGGTAGATGCGGACGATCTTGTGGCCGAAATGGAGCAGACCGCAAAAGAGCAAACTGAAGCAATGGGTAAAGTGGAAGACTTTAACGAGGATGAAAAACAGGTTTTATACCATACCATTGGCATGGGCGCTTTGAAGTATTTCCTTTTAAAGGTGGATCCAAAAAAACGGCTGCTATTTGACCCGAACGAGTCTGTGGATTTCCAGGGGCATACCGGGCCTTTTATTCAATACACGCATGCGCGCATCAGGTCGGTATTAAACAAAGCTGATTATACGGCATCGGGCAACCCGGGGATAGCGGCGCTTGCGGGCGTTGAGCGCGACCTGGTAGTTTTGTTATCCCGGTACCCGGAAACGATCGGGCTTGCCGCCGATGGATACAGCCCGGCAATCGTAGCCAACTACTTATTTGAGCTGGCTAAAGCTTACAATAAGTTTTACCACGAGAAATCGATCCTGCAGGCCGAAAATAAAGAATTAAAACAATTCAGGCTGCAGCTTTCAGCTGCGTCGGGCACTGTGATCAAAAAAGGAACGAAACTGCTGGGGATCGAAGTTCCCGAACGGATGTAGGCTAGTTTGCAGTTGGCCGTGCGCAGTTTGCACAATGGTATACGTGATATCGTTAACCGCAGGCAGTTAACTTCCTAAGCGTCGTATTGTTAAACTGCTTACTGCCAACTGCCCACTGCAAACTGATTATCTCCAACCGCCTCTGTGCCACCTGTAACCACGATTGGTGTGTTCCCAGGAGCCATGCACATAGGTACGCCCTGCCCTTGGCCTGTCCCAATGGCCGCGTGTATATACGTACCTGCCGCCGTTCCATGTCCAATCCCCGTCTATCCATATTGCACCGTCATAGGGCGCAACAGGCCTGTCATATACCGGATCAACCGGCTGGTCGGCCACATAATAACTTCCTGAACAAGATGAGAAGAAAAAAGATGCCGCTATAACAAGGAGCATCCCGAATTTTGATACATTTTTCATCGGTATATGTTTTTGTTAAACAATACATATACTGACAAATGGTAAATGAAAAAGTTTCCTTTTATTGCTATTTGAACTTTTCGGCGACAGCAAGGTCCTTGTTCCCGGGAGTGTACTTATAAAACCCGCTGCCGCTCTTAACACCTTTATGGCCGGCGGTTACCATGTTTATCAATAACGGGCAGGGTGCATATTTTTGATTCCCAAAACCGTTATACAGTACATTTAAAATGGCCAGGCATACATCCAGTCCAATAAAATCAGCCAGTTGCAAAGGTCCCATGGGGTGGGCCATGCCTAATTTCATTACCGTATCTATCTCTTCAACACCCGCTACACCTTCATATAAGGTATAAATGGCCTCGTTGATCATTGGCATTAAAATACGGTTTGCAACAAAGCCCGGGTAATCATTTACTTCAACCGGCGTCTTATCCAGCCGTTTTGCCAGATCCATTATTTTTTGCGTTACCGCATCCGTGGTCGCATAGCCTTTTATAACCTCTACGAGCTTCATTACCGGCACAGGATTCATAAAATGCATCCCGATCACGTTGCCTGGGTTTTTTGTCACCGATGCGATCTTTGTAATAGATATTGAAGACGTGTTGGAAGCCAGGATGGCGCCTTCCTTGCAGCACCCGCTTAATTGCTTAAACAGGTTTAGTTTTACATCGGCGTTTTCGGTCGCCGCTTCCACTACCAGGTCGGCATTTTTTGCGGCTGCCTCAACATCGGTATAGGTTTTTATATTGTTTAAGGTAGCTGCTTTCGCCTGTTCACCGATCGTTCCTTTTTTTATCTGCCGGTCCAGGTTGGCGGTAATATTTTGAATGGCGCGATTCAACGAATCGCGGCTAATGTCAACCAGGGCCACACTAAACCCGAATTGCGCAAATGTATGCGCTATGCCATTGCCCATGGTGCCCGAACCGATCACTGTAACATTTTTAATCATACCATTTATTATAACAACACGAAGGTTGTGAAACTTCACAATTATTTCGGCATTTTTTGTAAAATATCGTGTTTATTCAAATGTTATATAATTGTTACATATATAAACTGTTAACCGACAGTGTTTTTAGACTCAAAACCAAAATATACCATCGTTTTTTAGCTATAATATATAGTAATAGCCTATAATACGCTTGGTCATAGCAAAGTCATTCTTAAACAATATGTCAACAATAATCGGTTGCTTTTTACCAAATTGATAAATTACAGCCTTTATTCATTAACTATTAACAAAATTAAACACATGAAGAGAATTTTACTTATGCTTCTTCTGATAAGTGGTATTGCACTAAACGGTGCATACGCCCAAAGCAGAAAAATCACAGGACGGGTTACGGGCGCCGACGATGGGCAGCCACTGCCCGGCGTATCAGTGTCGGTTAAAAACACCTCAAGAGGTGTTATTACTGACAGCGATGGAAGATTTAGTATTACCGCCTCGACCGGCGAAACCATTCAATTTACATTTATCGGCTATTTAAGCATTACCGTACCGGTATCTGCCAGCAGTAATTATGTGATAAAATTGGTGCCTGATACCAAATTGCTGAATGAGGTTGTGGTTAGCGATGCGTATGGTATACAAACCAAAAAGGCTTATACAGGGTCGGCCACCACAGTTAGCGGAGCCCAGAACGAAAATAAGCCATTTTCCACCCCGCTCCAGGCGTTACAAGGCGAGGTGCCGGGCTTAAACGTTTCTATGAATAGCGGCCAGCCGGGTGCGAATATCCAGGTTCGTTTACGCGGTGTAGGTTCAATCAGCGCCGGTTCAAACCCGTTATACGTGATCGACGGTGCGATTGTAAACACTGGCGACGTATCCAGGCTGACTACGACAACGAACGTATTGGCAGGGCTTAACGAAGACGATATTGCAACTGTGACCGTATTAAAGGATGCCGCGGCCACTGCTATTTATGGTTCGCGCGGATCGAACGGTGTAATCGTTATCACCACAAAAAAAGGCCGCTCCGGTCAAACCCAGGTTAATTTTAGCACGGAAGTTGGTATTACGAACAACCTGGATGTCCCAATTGGGGGCAGACCGGTTACCGCCGACCAGTTCAGAACCTTATTTTTAGAAGGATTAACCAATGGCGGTTCTTCGGCAGCTACTATTGCGTCGCTGACAACCAGCTATGGCCTGAACGGACCAAGCAACAACTGGTACGATTTGGTAACAAGAAGAGGCCAGCAGCAGCAATATAACGTGTCGATTTCAGGTGGCGATGAGAAAACGAAAGTATTCGCATCAGCTGGTTATTTTAAGCAGGAAGCTACGGTGATCGGATCCGACCTGAAAAGGATAACAGGCTTGCTAAACATCGACCATAACATTAGCAAACGGGTTACATTCAGCTTTAACGGAAACGTATCAAACGTTGATCAAAACACACCATCTAACGGCGGCGCATTTGCCAGCCCGGTATTAGCCTCTTACTTCTTGAGGCCGTTCCAGCTTGCGCGTAACCCCGATGGTTCGTTAAACTCGTCGATAAGCGGCAACACCAACTTTACCAGCATATATAACCCTTTATATATGGTTGCTCACGATAAAAAATACGACTCTGAAACAAGAATGCTTGGTACGGGTACGTTAAAATGGAATATCTGGGATCAGTTAAAATTCACCAGCTTCGGCTCGGTTGATTATTTGATTTTAGAAGAAAGTCAATTTAATAACCCCATCATGGGCGATGGCCGGACTGCAGGCGGTCGCGGCTACGATTATTATACCCGCTTTTTTAACTACACTTTGCGTAACCAGTTAGATTACCGCTATAATATTCCCAATATCGAAGATTTTTATTTAGATGTATCCGCTGGTTATGAGTCGCAAAAATCTGCCGGCTATTTTATAAGCGCCAACTCAAACGGTTATCCTGCAACGCAGCCGCTATTGACAGCTTCAGCAAATGCTGCTACACCTGTTCAAGGTAATTCATCGTTTTCTGATTATACATTCGATTCATTTTATTCAAGGGCAAGCCTGAATTTTAAAAACAAATATGCATTGAGCGCATCGTTCCGCCGGGACGGCTCCTCAATATTTGGCGCAAACCATCCTTATGGTAACTTCTATTCGGTTGGCGGTACCTGGAACGTTGACCAGGAGGATTTCTTTAAAAATCAGGGCATATTGTCCTCGGCTAAATTCCGTACATCCTATGGTGTGACAGGTAACGCGCAGTTCAGCTCAACAAACAGTACGAACGGCGTTTATAACGCCCAGCCGACTGCAGGTTATGGTAATAACTATGCAGGCAATAACGGCCAGGCGTTCAGTACACTTGGCAACCCTGATCTTACGTGGGAATCATCGCATAAGTTTGATGTAGGCGCCGATTTTGGATTTTTTAGAGATCGTTTGGTGTTTGATGTAGATTACTACCGCAACAACATCGATAAGCTGATCCAGAATGTGCCTATCTCCCGTACCACCGGCTTTGGCACCGTTACCGCTAACATAGGTGCGATGGTTAATAAGGGATTTGAGTTTGCCATTACAGGCGCCCCTATTAAATCAAAAGACTTTACCTGGACAACAAACTTCAATATATCGCTGAACCAGAACCAGGTTACAAAATTGTTTAGCAACCTTCCTTTCATAAACGGAAGCTTCCATGCTGAAGTTGGAAAGGACTTGTATACATGGTATACCCGCCAGTATGCAGGTGTTGATCCGGCAAACGGCAATGCGCTTTGGTTCACAGATGTAACAAAAACCGCTACCACATCTAGCTATTCGGCTGCCGGAAGGATAGATGAGGGACAAGCCGATCCGAAAGCGTTTGGCGGGTTCAATAACACGTTCAACTTTAAGGGCATTACGTTAACCGCAGACTTTTATTACAATACAGGTAATAAGATCAACGACTCGTGGGCATTTTATTTAACGGACGGTACTAACCTCACTTTTAGCAAATACGAGTATGATTATCAAAGAAGATGGACCACGCCGGGGCAGATAACAGATGTGCCTAAATATGTAAACGGTGGTACCAATGGCGGGCAGTCGTCGTCGTTTTCGGATAGGTTTTTATATTATGGCGATTATATCCGCTTAAAAAACCTTACGCTGGGATATGATTTGAAAAATATTCCTTACCTGAAAACGTTAGGGATTTCGAGGTTGTACATATATGGAAGAGGAACGAATTTGTGGACAAAGACCTACGATAAAAGATTGCCATTTGACCCGGAAGTGGGTATAACAGGAACAAGTAACCTCGAAGTTCCACAGGTTAAAACGTTCACTATTGGTTTAAATGTTGGATTTTAAAGTTTAAGAAAATGAAAAAACAATATATTTATTTATTATTTGCGGCAACACTTTTTGCCTCATGTAAAAAGAGCTACCTGGTTCAGGCGCCGCCTACGGCTGTGCCGATCGGCTCCTCCATTAAAACGGAAAACGATTTGGCTGATGCCGTAAACGGGATGTACTCGACCCTGCGGTCATCTTCTTTGTTCGGCCGCGATGTGCCTATGCTGGGCGATGAGCTGGCGGATAATATTTATATCAGCAGCTCCAATTCCGGCAGGTATCTGCAAGAGAACAATTACACATTTATTTCGACAAATGCCGAGGCATCGGATATTTATTCACAGGGCTATTATGCTATTTTGCAGGCCAACAGGATCATCGCCTCCAATTTGGCTTCTTCAGCCAACGTGAATGAATTAAAAGGAGAAGCTTATACCGTTAGGGCGTTAACCTACCTGACGCTGGTTAACTTTTTCGGCACGCCTTACACGGTTGATGCTACCAAACCGGGCGTTCCGTTAATTACTTCGCCTACAGACCCGAGCAATCCGTTTGTAAAGCCAGCCCGCGCCACTGTAGCGAAAATATATACGCAGATCATAAGCGACCTTGACAGCGCATATACAATTATGCCGGCCGCAGGTACGACGTTACACCCTAAAAACTCGGAGTATCTGAACAACTTTGCCGCAAAAGCCATCGAGGCGCGTGCTTACTTGTATAAAGGCGATTACGCAAACGCACTTGCCGCAGCATTAATAGTAATACAAAACGGGGGCTATACATTAACGCCCGCCGCTTCACTTGCGGCTTACTGGGCCAACCCTGCGCCTGTTTCTACAAAAGTGGAAACGATTTTCGAGCTTGCTTTAAATCTTGCTACCAATAATGGTACTAACGGGCTGGATTATATGTATGCGCAGGCAGGCTATGGCGATGCCCTGGTTACCCCGGCTCTTTATAACCTGTATTCGGCAACGGATGCCAGGAGAAGCCTGATCTTAACCAGCAGCCCTACACGCGGAGCGGTGCTTGTTAATAATAAGTATTCGAACGTTACCAATGCTACCGATAAGGATGATATTAAGATCATCCGGTATGCGGAAGTGTTGTTAACCGCCGCAGAAGGCTATGCGCGGGGCGGCGATAATGTGAACGGTTTGTTATACCTTAACATGGTGGCGCAAAAACGTGATCCTTCGTTTGCTGGTTATACAGATACGGGCGCGGCGCTGATCAATGATATAATTACCGAACGTCAAAAGGAACTGGCATTTGAAGGCCTGCGTTATTTCGATCTTACACGCTTAAACGTAGCGATTGTACGCCCGCAAGTTGCCAACTCGGCGCCATCGATAGCAACTATACCTGTTGGAGATCCGCGCAGGATATTGCCGATCCCTCAGGGCGAAATTGATGCAAATCCAAATACAGCTCAAAACCCGGGTTATTGAGATCCCAAACATAGTTAATTAAAAAAGCCCCGGAAACGGGGCTTTTTTGGTATAAATTACTTCCTTAAATATCTTGGCTACAGAACAGTAAGATCAGACGTTTATTATCAGCGTGTTTTCGCGGGCTATGATATCGGCGATGCTGGTTTCCGACAGGATCTTCAGCGTAGCGTCGCGCACGTCGACAAACACGTCGCGGATACCGCAGGTGGTTTCCTGGCGGCATTCTTCGCACTTATGATAGAAGTTAAGGCTTGCGCAGGGCACCATGGCTATCGGCCCATCGGTAATACGCATAACGCTCACTAAAAAAATATCTTTAGGATCTTTATTCAGGCTATAGCCGCCGCCTGCGCCTTTCTTGCTGTACAGGTAACCCGCATTACGCAGATCCAATAATATTTGTTCAAGGAATTTTTTTGGTATGCGTTCCTCCTCAGCGATCCTGGAGATCTGCATGGGTGGCTTGTCTGCGTTTTTTCCGAGAATTACCAGCGCTTTTATGGCGTACTTGGTTTTTTTTGATAGCATCTTCTAAATACGGTTCAAAATTACATAAACTATTTGTACCCTGCTATTACGTAGTTGCGCCAAATGGGGCGGATAAAGTCAATTACTAAACAATATTAATAAATGTTTTCTATACTTCTAACTAAACTCTCCCGCGGTCTCATTTATTATAAACCTGTCTTCGTGGTTTATACTTATAATTTGTATCGGATCCCCAACGGAAATTTTACCTGAGCCGTTATGTACCAGGTTTTGCCCGAATAATATCTTATTATCTTTTTTGCGATAACCCGCTAGTGTCTTTAACGGCTCTTTCCCGCGCACGGCGCTGTTTTGGTCGATGGTAGGGATCGGGCAGCGGTCGCATAATTTTACGCCGTAAAAATGGGTATCTCGAATAATAAAATGACCCATGCGGTCCTCCTGGTAGGGCCGGCCACCCGTAAATACGATATTGGGCCTGAAACGGTTTATCGGCAACGCTTCGGCAAGGCGGCTGTTCAGGTCATCCAGCGAGGCCTGGCCGATGACAAGGAATGGGTAGGCGTCGGAAAATGAGGTGATGGCGCCGGCGGGCGCATAGCGCGGGTCCACGTGCCGCCGGGTTTCGCCGGGCATATATACCAGCCGGCAGTTTATGCCCAGCACGGATGTAAACCATTTGTCGGCTTCTGCGCTTGCATACCTGGCTAAACAGGTATCATTCCAAATCGTTACGGTTACTTCAGGGCCGGTTGCACTGAAGGGAATAATAACGGAGGCATTGGTTATTTTATGCGTGACACGCAGGCCTTCGGTTTGTATGGCAACATTTAGCAAGGCCATTTGCGGTATTTCCCGCTGCGAAATAAAGCGGCGATTTTCGTCAACCAGCATCCAGCGGCGGTCGTGCTCAAAGCCTGTCGGGGTAACGCAGGCCTGGTTCAACGCTATTCCGCCTAATGACTTGACGGGGTAGATATATAATTCGCTTATTTTCAGCATTGAAAACAGTGTTTATTTTTTTGTAAGTTAAGCAGGCTAAACGATACCCAAACACCGGGCACTTTATCCAAATTTAATCATCTTATGGGTGCATAGCAAGTATTCGCTATATTAGCCTAACCAATCGTTTGCCGTTATGTCTTTTAATTACACAGCCAATGCCGACCATACTTACGATGCTATTGTGATCGGCTCGGGCATCAGCGGGGGATGGGCCGCAAAAGAACTGTGCGAAGGCGGTCTGAAAACGCTGGTGTTGGAGCGCGGTAAAAACGTGGTTCATTTAAAGGATTATCCTACCGCTACTAAAAACCCATGGGATTTTAAACATCACGGCCAGCTGCCGTTAAAAGTAAAACAGGATAACCCGGTGGTTAACCGCTGTTATGCTTTTGATGAAACCACGGAGCACTTTTTTGTAAAGGATAAAGAGCACCCCTATATCCAAAAGAAACCGTTCGACTGGATACGGGGCTACCAGGTGGGCGGCAAGTCGCTGCTTTGGGCGCGGCAAACGCAGCGGTGGAGTAAATTTGATTTTGAGGGGCCCGCGCGGGATGGCTATGCCGTAGACTGGCCCATCCGGTATGACGACGTTGCACCCTGGTATAGCTACGTAGAACGTTTTGCAGGCATAAGCGGCCACCACGACGGCCTGGAAACGCTGCCCGACGGTGAATTTTTACCGCCCTGGGAAATGAATACCGTTGAAAAAGTAATGCAAAAGCGGATCATGGCACATTACAACGACCGGAATGTGATCATAGGCCGGTGCGCGCACCTCACCAAGCCAACGCAAATACACCTGGACCAGGGGCGGGGCCAGTGCCAGGCGCGCAACCTATGCCAGCGTGGCTGCCCGTTTGGCGGATATTTTAGCTCGAACTCAGCTACTTTGCCAACCGCGGCTAAAACCGGCAATCTTACCATACTGCCCAATTCGGTGGTGCATTCCATCATTTATAACGAACAGCAGGGCAGGGCAACGGGCGTGAGGGTAATTGATGCGCACACCAACAAAGCCACTGAATATTATGCAAAAATAATTTTTGTAAACGCGGCGGCACTCAATACGAACCTGATCCTGTTAAATTCAACCTCGCCGCGTTTTCCAAACGGACTGGGTAATGATAACGGCTTGCTGGGTAAGTTTGTGGCGTTCCAAAATTACCGCGGCTCGCTTACCGCGAGAATGGAAGGGTACGAAGATTCGTATTACTATGGGCGCCGACCCACCGCCGTGATGATGCCGAATTTTAGGAATGTACGTAAGCAGGAGATGGATTTTTTGCGCGGATATATGACGTTTTATACTGCTACCAGGGGTGGGTGGGGCGGTCATGCCAACGGGCCGCAGATTGGCGGAGCGTATAAAGAAGCTGTTTCCGAACCGGGCGGCTGGGGGGTATATATGATGATGCAGGGCGAAACCATCCCAAAAGAAACAAACCTTGTTTATTTGGACAAAGATCAAAAGGATGCCTGGGGTATACCCTTGTTAACCGTTTCGGTTGATTATGACGATAACGACTCAAAAATTGTAAAGGACTTTTTGCAGCAGGGCGCCGAAATGCTCGAAAAGGCGGGCTGCAAAGACATCAGCGGGCGTGATAATATGCAGGCGCCCGGCCTGGACATACACGAGGTTGGCGGCGTACGCATGGGCCGCGATCCAAAAACTTCGCTGTTAAACAAGTGGAACCAGCTGCATGCCTGCCCGAATGTATATGTTACCGATGGCGCCTGTATGACGTCGACCGGCACCCAGAATCCCTCACTTACCTTTATGGCTATTACGGCACGTGCGGCTAACCATGCCGTTAGCGAGCTGAAGAAGGGATAGGGAAGTCGGAAGTCAGATGTCGGAAGTCGGAAGGCGGATGTCGGAAGTCGGAAGTCGGAAGTCGGAAGTCAGGAGTCGGATGTCGGAAGTCGGAAGTCGGAAGTCAGGAGTCGGAAGTCGGAAGTCGGGAGTCGGGAGTTCGAAGTCCGAAGTATGATACGATCTGCTGCCTATATCACGCTCCAAGTGAGTTGCCGGTTCAACTGCGTAAGCATGGCTTCGATCTCTTCTGTGCATTCTTTTTGAAATACCGAGCAGCAGCTGATCACCTGGAACTCGTCGCCAAATACCTGTACGATAGGATGTATATCGTGCACCGGGCATACCATGGCCTCTATGGCTGGCTTAATGGTTTCGGCTAAGGTCATAACAGTAGAATTTTACAATTTAAACAAGTTAAAAAATGAAATGTTTTAGTTAATCAACTTTTAATGATATTTTATTGCTGTTATACAAATAATTTATTTTTATATTAGCCTGCCGCGCCGCTGCGAAGCGCCCGGTTAACCCCTGGTTAATTTAAATGAAAAAAATCCTTATAATCGAGGACGACGAGGCGACATCCGAAATTTTGGAAATCATTGTCGCAGGGTTAGGTTGTGAAGCGATCACATCAACATACACATTGCCGGTAAAGGAAATACAGGCGGTGTCGCCGGATGTGATCCTGCTGGATCATTGGCTAGGCGACCAGCTGGGCGGCGAATTGTGCCTTAAACTAAAAAATAATACTGCTACAAAAGATATCGCGGTCATCATCGTATCGGCACATCCCACGGTAAAGGAAGTAGCCAGGCAATCATGCGCCGACGACTATATCGAAAAGCCATTTTCGATTGACGAAATGGAAAAAAAGATCGAAAAGTATTTGCATTAACTAAAAAGGCGTCCGCCTTTGCCTCCCGCCGGTAATCAAACAAAACGAATTAAAGGTTGTTATACCGGTATTAATCAATTCCTTTTATCGTGAAAAAGAAGATCCTTATAATAGAAGACGATAAGGACACCTCCGAGATGCTGGGATATATTGCGGACCAATTAAACTGTATGGTGCTTAAATCGGCCGGGGTGGTATCCCTGTCGGTGATTGAGGGACTTTCGCCCGACCTGATTTTAATGGACAACTGGCTGGGCGAATCGCTGGGCAGCAATTTATGCCTCGAAATAAAAAATAACCGGGCTACAAAAAATATTCCCGTTATCATGATCTCCGGACAAAGCAACCTTTACCAGATCACCAAAGCATGCTGTGCCGACGGCTATATCGAAAAACCTATCGACCTGAATACACTGGAAAAGGTTATCATGAAATTTGTGGGAAAGCCGCTGCATAAAGCAGATCGTGAAACTACTTCTCCAGTGGCAGGGTGATCCAAAAGGTACTGCCTTTTTCAAGGGTACTGTCTACCCATATCTTGCCGTTATGCCGTTCTACTATTTCCTTGCTGATATACAGCCCGATACCCAGGCCCGAGATGTTGCGGTTCAGCTCTTCAACACGGTAAAACCTGTTGAATATTTGCTCGAGCCTGTCGGCCGGTATACCGATCCCTTCGTCTTTTATCCCGATTTTCACCTGGCGGGTATCGGCGGTCAAAAATACGTCGATCTTTTTTTGAGATGGCGAGTATTTAATGGCATTGGTAAGCAAATTAATGATCACCTGCTCTATCCGCTGCGGATCGCCGCAGATCGTCGCCGATTTAATATCGGTATGCAAAAATATCTGGTGTGTTGAATTGGTATGCTGTATCAGCTCGATGCCATCGTCTATGATGGGCCTGATATCGAACTTTTCTTTTACCAGCTGCAGCTTGCCCGCCTCGATCTTTGAAACATCGAGCAGGTCGGAAACCAGGCCGGACAATTTTTTTACCTGCCGCAGGGTTTTTGCCACAAACTTGTTAACATCCTTATCCTGGTTAAAACGGCCTAAAATTTGCAAATAACCCATAATGCTGGTTATCGGCGTTTTCAATTCGTGACTGGCCAAACCAATAAACTCATCCTTTTTTTCATTCAGCTCTTTTACTTCCTCGTAAAGCCTGGTGTTCTCGCTGCTCACCGCTTCAAGCCTGGCGGTATACTCAAGCAGGTCCTGCTGCGCCTTTTTTTGCTGCGTAATGTCTCGCGCTATTTTCGAGGCCCCTATAATGTGGCCTTTGGTGTCGATAATAGGCGACACCGTGATTGAAAGCGGGATAAGCTTTCCATTCTTAGCCATTCTGAACGTCTCGAAATGATCCACCTTGTTTCCCTTCGCGATCTGGCTGATGATGTATTCTTCCTCTTTTAAGCGCTCGGGCGGAATGATCAGCGAAATATGTTTTCCGATGGCTTCTTCGGCTGTGTAGCCAAACATGCGCTCGGCCGCCGTATTCCAGCTGGTAATAATGCCCTGTAGTGTTTTGCTGACGATCGTATCATCCGAGCTGTTTACGATAGCGGCAAGCCGTGCCTGGTGCGTGCCAACATCCAACCTTTCTGAAATATCGCGTGCAATTTTCGATGCGCCCACAATGGTTCCTCTACCATCGATAATTGGCGAAACGGTAACCGAGATAGGAATAAGATCGCCATTCTTTGCCATCCGGATCGTTTCGAAGTGGTCCACCTTTTCCCCGTTCCCGATCTTGCCGAGAATATATTCTTCTTCTTTTAAACGGTCGGGCGGAATAATAAGGGAAATGTGCCGGCCCACCGCCTCGGCGGCAGTGTACCCGAACAAACGTTCGGCAGCACCGTTCCAACTGGTAATAATGCCCTGCAATGTCTTGCTAACGATCGCATCATCAGACGAATTGATAATAGCAGCCAGCGTAGCCTGCTTAATTTCAACATCCCGGGCCGCTGTAACATCGATAAGGGTGCATACTACGCCTTTCACCATGCCGTCTTCGTCAAAAACAGGTACGGGGTTTGGATTCACCGTTATCTGCCTGCCGCCCGGCTGTTCGATAATGATATCTTCATCTTTAACAGGCTTGCCCTTTTTAACGGCAATTGCCGCGGGTGTCTGATCGGCCGGCAGGGGCGTGCCATTTGTACGGAAGGTTTTGAAGGCGCCGGTCCATAATTCTTTTCCTACCACTGGTGTACGGCCCCATAACTTTTCGGCGGCCTTATTAAAGGCCGTCACATAACCATTTTTATCGCAGGTATAAATAGCCAGCGGTACGTTATCAAATGCATTAAACAAAAAAAGTTGCTCCCCCAATGTCGTCTCTGCTGAAAAATTACCTGTTAAGTTTGAATGCATTATCTATAAAAGTATCTGATGTAATAGGCATAAAGTTATCCGCAACGCAGTTAAACGATGAATACTTTGAAAAAGTAAAAATAGAGCTTAACACCTATATGGTAAACAGGTTTAAGCCAAATAAGTTTTAATATTCGCATAACCGGCGTTAAAATTAAATGTTTTATCGCCATCCGTCAAACGGTATATATGAGTTTTCCTGAAAAAAATATTAACTGAATTTTCATGCCGATTTCATATTCGTGACATAGTTTTATATTAATTAATAATTATTCAATTACCCCCTTACCTTGAATTAACATGAAAAAGTATTTAAAATCACAAGCAGGTTTATTGCTTTGCTGCGTTTGCGTATGGGCGCTTTCGTCATGCCAAAAGTTAGTGGAAACACCTTCCAAAAGCTCTTCCGGATCTGTGACCGCCAATTTTGGTACAAACCAATCAATAGTTATCGGAAAAACGGGCAGCGGAAGTACACTTTACGCGGTTAATACCTGCCGGCATGGCGATGCGGCTGATTCCGTTGCTTTTGCTTCGTTACCCGACTCGACAAAAACCTACCTGACGGCAAATTATGCTGGTTATACTTTCAGGAAAGCCTATAAAATAGTAACCCATGCAGGCGTTGTTGAAGGCTATGTTGTTTTTATTGCCTTCAACGGCAACCCCGTGGCGCTAAAATTTAATGCGACCGGCGGATTTTCGGCAGTATTGGAACAACGGGAAGACCGTGACCTGGACGGGCCGGGCTGGCACGAGGGCGGGATATTTGGCGACCGCGATGGCCGGCACCGGGATACCATAGCATTGACTGCGTTGCCTACATCAATACTAACTTATATTACCACAAACTACCCTACCGATACCTTGAAACATGCCATGGTTAACAAAGACAGCAGCTACGTCGTTATCAGTGCGGATAACGGCGTTTTCGCGACTGAGTTTTCCAAAACGGGCGCCTTTATTAACCGTGTACAGATCTACCCGCACGTAGTAAAAGTAACGACCCTTACACAGGCTGCGCTGCCTGCACCGGTCAGCTCGTATCTTATGGCAACATACCCGGCTTATGTGTTTGATAATGCGTTTCAGCTAAAATTAAACGGCACCATAAGCGGCTACCTGGTGGTTATAGACGCCAACAGCACCAAGTACCTGCTTGTCTTTAACGGAAACGGCGGCTTTGAGCGCGTACATGTATTAAGATAACATTAATACCCCTATATATATACCGAACCGGCACTGTTAAGTGCCGGTTTTTTTTGTGCGAATGGTTGACCGCGAAGTAATTGCAGAAATATAATTATGTCGAAATTAAAATTATTTCAAGTTTTTGAAAAATTATTTGCATAATAATTATAATTTTTTCACGTTATTTGCGATGATAAATATTGATGAGCTTGCATCCGGCTGCCATGGCCGATACTTGTTCAGCCCTTAGTTAACAGTTGATTGATCCTATGAACAAGGAACAGCGCTTAAAAGTTGTTAAGCAATTTGAGCAGTTAAATCTCGAATACAATCAAGAACTTAAGTACACGGTTTCTTTTGCGGCGAAGATATGCAAATCGCCCATTGCCATGATCACTTTGCTGGATAGCGATACCCAATGGATCAAAGTAAAAAAGGGCATAGCCATCGATAAAGCGCCCCTGGAAACCTCATTTTGTAAGCACGCTGTTAAACACAATCATCTTTTTGTGGTAAACAACCTGGCCGCCGACGAACGCTTTCGCGATCATCCGGACGTTGCCGGCGGCGCTAAATTCAGGTTTTACGCCGCCGCCCCGCTTATTACGCGCGATGGCCACCGGATAGGTACGCTTTGTATATTAGACTATAAGCCCCATCGCGTTAACGACCTTGAAAAACTAACCGTTAAAATACTTGCCAAACACGCCATGAGCGTAATGGAGCATAAACTGACGCTTGATAAGCTTGATAAAACGTTTACCGACCTGGAACGCGCGAAGGAGCATACATCAAAAAACGACATTAAGCTGCGGTCGATGTTTGAGAGCCTTACCGATTCGTATTTTCTGCTGGGCAAGGAGCAGGAAATCATTGATTTTAACCGTACAGCATTTGATTTTATTAAAGATAAGTATCATGTAAACCTCGCTTACGGTAGGCGGATAACCGATTTTTTACCGGCATCGTACAAGGAATGCTTTACCCGGCATTACCTGAGCGCTTTAAGCGGAAAAAAAACACAGATAGAAAAGCTGGCCGATTACGGCGCAACCGGCAAGGTGTGGTGGGATTGTGTTTTTGAGCCGGTTAAGAATAATGCCGGCGAAATAATCGGTGTGTCATACGTAGCCAGGGATATTACCGGGCGCAAGGTGAACGAGGAAAAGATCATGGTGCAGAATAGTCTTCTTTCGCGGATATCGCAAATACAATCGCACGATTACCGCGGGCCGGTGGCCTCGATACTTGGCCTGATGAATTTAATAGAGGAAGAGGATTACGTGGCGCCGAAAGAATACCTGATGATGATGCAGGTGGCCGTGAGAAGGCTCGATGAAAAAATACACGAGGTGGTAAACATCGTAAACGACCCGCTGATCTCGTACCCGCTGCCGGTTAATTAACGCCGCCACTAACGTTTCTCACCGGTAGCAGCCGTATCCGCCGGCTCGTTCAATTTGTAATATATACCTTTCGACGTTTTTAAACTATCGGTTTTTACCGTTGGCGCCACTTTGATATTTTGCAAATCGGTGTAGGTTTTTTTCCAGTTACCGGGGTACTTTTTGGCAAAGAACGTGGAATCGGCAGTACCATAAAAACTAACAATGTTATCTTTCAGCGGCGGCGTGAGGTTGGCGAATTTGGTATCCTGCAGCCTGTCGATAAGGTCGCCGTATGTTTCGTCGCTCAACCCATACTCGCCCAGCAGGGTAGGCTTCCCGGTGTCGTAGTCGACGTCGGGCAATGGTACGCGTCCGTTGTACAGCTTAGCCAATGCCTGGTTATAGTGATTTAAAACGGTATCAAAGCTGCGGATAAACAGTTTCTCGCCCTCGGGGCCAACGTCTTTGAATTTTAAAACCTTGAAAGGCCCAACCTTTGGGACAATGCGAAAGAAAACCGATAGTACCTGGGCTTTAAAGCCTGGTTTTTGGCGCTGCGCGCCAAACTCCTTATTGTAAGCTTTTTCGCTCATATGGTAATGGAATTTACGGCTGGTCATACCCGGATTCAGCTTTTTAATATCATTCTTTTTTAATACCCAGGCTGTACGGGTTATGGTGGGCAGCAAGCTCCTGACCGACCACCTGAAAGTTCCTATAGCGAGCCCAAGATCGCCAAAAACTAAATTGATATCTTCGCCATAGGTTCTTAAAAACGCCCGCTCAAGCACCGGTCTGGATACTTCGAAGCCTATAAAATCGTGATATCCCTGGTTGGCGTAGTTACCCCTGGCCGTTTGCAATACGTCAAAAGCGATCTCGACCCGGCTATGCGATATATGATCTTCTTCGTAGGTGACTACCGGTCCGAACTTTTTTTTCATCTCCGGGTAAACGATCGGCACCGTGCGGTTGGTAGCGAGCGAGTGGCCATATTTATCCGCCATATAATGGCATAAGGAACCTAAGGCAAAGGCATACTCATCCAGGTTCTCCGACTCTGAAATTAAATTTTGCACAAAATCGCCGCTGCGCACATAGTGCGCCAGGTTGGTAAAATAAACCGAGCCAAACGGGAAATAACCCATATCGGCTATCAGGCAGCCGCCGTAGGCATAAGCATGGGCCATTTTCAGATCCTGATCTGTCGCGGCGGGATATTTATATTTTAGCAAGGGCAGTATGGTTTTGTCCCAGCTGGCATCGATAAGGGCCTCGTGTGTTAATACGGAATAAGCTTTTGTTGGTGAAGGTGACAGAGAGGCGAAAAAAATGAATAGTACTAAATACCTGGCCCGTATCGGGAATTTGAACATAATTAAGGTTACTTATGTTGATAAAGGATTAAACAGGCAAAATGTTTTACTACCCGGCATTAAGCGGTGCAATTGTTACACATGGCATACGACAAGATCAAAAATAAAAAAGGCGAGAGCTTTTCGCTCCCGCCCTTATCATAGATATGGAAAATTATTTTAGTCGCCGGTTTCGTCTTCAGGTGTACCAACTACTTTGTACACCACGCGGCCGCTGGAGTCGCGTGTTTGCTGGTAGTATACATCATCGGGCGATACGAAGAAGGTTTGCCCATTCATTTTTATCTTCCTGGTGCCCTGTGGCAGCTCGTCGTATAGATCGCCTACCTGCGGCATCGGACCATTTTGCCCATTATCGTACTGGCCGGGCATTTGCTGCTGGCCTTGCTGATCGGGGTTAACCTGCTGCGAACCCTGGTCAAGCTGACCATCCTTGCCCGCAATAACGTACGCTGTGCTGCCGTCATCTTTTGTTATTGGCTGGTAATACACGCCATTCAGCTCATAATATTGTTCGCCGTTGATGGTGATGGGCTGCGCGCCATCGGGCAGTACAGTAATTTCGGCGCCCAGCGGTGGCTCAACCACGGTATACTGGTTGTTGTTATACCGGTAATAAAAACCGTCGCTGTAAAAATATTGTGCGTCGCCCCAGTAAAAAGGGTAGTACCCATAAGGCAAGTAACCAATGGTAAAGCCAATACGCGGCCAGTATAAGCTGCGGTAAAAGCCGCCATGGTAAAAATATCCGCCACGGCCACCCCAGTAGGTACGTGCGCCCCAGTAACGAGGACCATAATAACCGCCCCTGTAACCAAAACCGCCGCGGTAACCGAACCCACCTCTTGAACGGTAAGAATAACCGTTGCCGGTAAATCCGCGCTGTGCGCCTCCGCCTGTAACACCCCGATAGCTACCACCTATCGTGGCTCTGCCATTAAAACCGCCTGCGGTACCCCTGTAAGCCCGCGAGCTGCCACCAGTATAGCCGCGCTGCGGAGCCACCATGGCACGTCCGCCGCCGTTGAAGCCGCCTGTACGGCCGCTAAAGGCGCGGCTGCCGCCTGAGAAACCACCGGAACGGCCGCTGAAACCACCGCCCGAAAACGAACGGCCGCCGCCTGAAAAGCCGCCTCCATGGCCGCCGGAAAAGCCGCCGCCTGCATGGCCGCCGGAAAATCCGCCGCCCGAACGGCCGCCACCGCTGCCGCCCCTGTGCTGGGCATTAGCCGGAAGCGCTAAAAACAAACATAACAGCCCGCTAAAGCTCGTTAGTAAAAAATATTTTAATGTCTTTTTCATAATTGATTAATATTTCAATTCACAGCTTTTTTGCGCTGTTAATTTATAGACTTGATACATGGTTAACGGTTTAATTGCCCGTTAATTATTTTTTTAAGCTTGCATAAATGTGACAAAACGTGTGCCGAATGAATTTTTATTCATCCTTTACAGTGTAATTTTTATCTTAGCGGCTATATAGCGACCCATATCGCCAGTTAAAATATGATCAAAGACACCAACGCGCTGAACCAGGTAGCCGAGTTCCATACCACGTTTAAACATCCGGTTATTAAAACCCCGGCCATTCCTTCCAAAGAGCGATGCAACCTGCGGATAGCCCTGCTGGCCGAAGAGCTGAAAGAACTGCAACAGGCCGTGGACGACAACGACCTGGTGGAAGTAGCCGATGCGCTGTGCGACCTGCAGTATGTGCTGGCCGGCGCCATACTGGAATTTGGTTTGGGTGAAAAATTCAAGGATCTGTTTGACGAGGTACACCGCTCCAACATGAGCAAGGCCTGCAAAACCATTGAGGAAGCAACCCAAACGATGGAGCATTATAAAAACAGCGACAGCACCAAATCATACCACAAGGAAATTGACGGGTTGTTTTTGGTTTACCGCGAAGGCGACCATAAGACGCTGAAATCGGTTAATTATTCGCCGGCCGATTTGAGGGGGATTTTGGAGATTAGAGATTAGAGATTGGAGATTAGAGATTTGGAATCAAGAACCAAGAGTCAAGAATCCAAGCTTTAAATCCGAAATCCGAAATTCGAAGTCAAAATTACACTCGCAAAAACGTTTTCTTTTGGTACAGGTAATATAAAAACAGCCATTTTACCAGGATAAAGGTAATGGCCATGATGACTACATTGTATGGGTTACCAACCAGTTGGCCGAGCCACTGAAAAAAGCTGTTGTTGGTGTATCCCCACCTTATAAAATGACCCGACAGATAGATGAGGATGGAGTTCATGCCCACTACTTTGAAGAAGAAGGCCCATTTTTTATACCCAAGCACATCGATAATATAATAGAATAAAGCCATCAGCAATAAGCTGATACCGCCGGCCTGCAGGGTAAATGAGCTTGACCACAAGTTTTTATTGATGGGGAAGTCGAGGTTCCAGATCTGGGCAAGCACGATAAAAATGATACCGGCAAGCGCCAGGCGCAAAGCTTTCTTTTCTCTTTCCAGGCCGGTTCTTTTTAATAGCGACCCTGTTAAAATGCCCAGTAAGCCGGTGCTGATGGCGGGAATTGTGGAGAGCAGCCCCTCGGGGTCGTGCATGTTAATTTTTGTGTTTGGGTAAGGCACATATAAATGGCCGGGTAATACGGTGCGGTCGATATACGACGCAAAATTTCCCTCGGGGGTAAGATCGCCGGGATGAAAGCCTGGCGCCGACGTGAATTTAAGCACCAGGTAATAACCCACCAGGAAGAAACAGAACCACACCATCTGCGCCCACTCCTTTGCATACAGGAAGATAATATTGGCAAACATATACGCAATACCTATCCTGCCAAGCACGCTCGGAAACCTGATATCGGCTATAGGCTGAATCTTGAGTCCGTTGTTAGCGATCAACCCCAACAGCACCAAAATAAAGCCCCGTTTGATAACGCGCCACAACAATTGCTCGCGGCTTTTGCCCTGCTCCAGCGCCCGGCCGACTGAAAACGGCGTTGATACGCCCGCCATAAACAGGAAGAGCGGGAAGATCATGTCATACGCGTGAAAGCCATTCCAGTAAGGGTGTGTAAATTGCAGGGAAAGGGTATTCCAAAAAGGCGCGTTTGTAGCCTTTGCCATACCATGAAATATTTCTTCCGCGCCCATGATCCAGAACATGTCGAAACCCCGGAGGGCGTCTAACGAATAAAGACGGGTGGGGGCGGCGTCGAAATCGTCCGCGCCCTGTTGGGTTTTTGCAGCTGTAGCCATTACGATAAATTAACCAGGTTTATAATTACCGGAAAGTTATCATATTAAAATTTATTTAGCAAATTGTTCATAAGTTCAGTAGCTCATTGGTTGATTAGTCCAATAGTTTTTGGGTTTACAGGGTAAAAAGTTAACTACTTGATTATAAAGTATTTGACTCGAAATTCACTGAAAAAGTGTAAACCTTTGTAAACCATATCCGGGTTGACGGGTGTGTTCAGGTGTGTCGGACGACGCACCCGAACACAATAAAAAATTTGAAAGCGATGACAGGGTTTTGACAGTGTTCGCCCCGGCGTACGAACGGTATTCTATTCGCCGCGTTTCAACCCAAATTTTTCGATCTTGCTATATAAGTGGCTGCGCTGGATGTCAATGTCGTCGGCGGTTTTGGAAACATTCCAGTTGTTTTTTTCGAGCTTGAACTTGATGTATTCGCACTCGGCAAAATCTTTATATTCCTGGAAATTGGCAAACTTATCGTAATTGGTTTGCGGCGCTGCTGCACCTGCCGGCGCTGCCGCAGCCGAAGACGGGTTAGCAAAAGCTTTCACATCGTTATCCGTGATCACTTTGTCGCTTAATATGATCAGGCGCTCCACCATGTTACGCAATTCGCGGATGTTACCGGTCCACGGCAGTGTTTTCATTACTTCGATAGCGCTTTCGGAAATTCGTTTAACCGGGATGCCATAGTCATTACATATTTCCTCGAGGAAGTTCTGCGTAAGCAGGCCGATATCGTCTTTGCGGTCGGTTAAAGGCGGTACATGGATAAGGATAACGCTAAGGCGGTGATAAAGGTCCATCCTGAAAGTACCGGCATCGATCTCTTTGAGCAGGTCCTTGTTTGTGGCGGCCACCACGCGCACGTCGACGTCGATCTCCTTTTCGCCGCCTACGCGGGTTATTTTATTTTCCTGCAGCGCGCGCAATACCTTGGCCTGGGTGGAGGCGCTCATGTCGCCGATTTCGTCGAGGAAAAGCGTGCCGCCGTTAGCAGATTCGAACTTGCCGATACGTTGTTTTATCGCCGAGGTAAACGACCCCTTTTCGTGACCGAACAATTCACTTTCGATGAGTTCAGAGGGTATCGCTGCACAGTTCACTTCGATGAGCGGACCGTTTGAACGGTTGGACTTTTCGTGCAGCCACCGGGCAACAAGTTCCTTTCCGCTTCCGTTGGCGCCGGTTATCAATACGCGCGCGTCGGTAGGCGCCACACGTTCGATGGTTTCTTTAATTTTTACGATCGCCTGCGATTCGCCTAATATCTCTCTGACCTTTGAAACTTTGCGTTTTAAAACCTTGGCTTCGGTAACCAGACTGCCACGGTCGAGCGCATTGCGAACGGTTATCAGCAACCGGTTCAGATCGGGTGGTTTTGAAATAAAGTCGAACGCGCCTTTTTTACTTGCTTCAACCGCAGTTTCGACAGTTCCATGGCCCGAGATCATGATAAACGGGAGGTCGGGCTTAATGGCGAGGCCCTCTGTCAGCACTTCCATGCCATCCATCCGGTTCATTTTGATATCGCAAAGAACGAGGTCGTAATCGTTCTTCTGTATCATTTCTAAACCCTCAACGCCGTTGTCAACGTCCTCAACAACAAAATCTTCGTATTCTAAAATCTCGCGCAAAGTACTCCGGATGGCCCGTTCATCATCAATTATTAAAATTTTCGCCATGTTTTGATTTATAATTTTAAAGGTTTAGCCGTATTGCGAATATATCTAATCGTATAGAATAATAAACACTTTTAATTAATTTGTTAACAACCTGAATGGGTGGGTATTTGTTTTTGACCTTTGATAAAAAATTTGACGTGAAACGATATTACGGTTGCGGCAAAAAATAACCCCTTCCTTTTAAGGGGAAGGGGTATGACAGCAGCAAAGCTGTAAGCCGGGTTCTGTATCACGCGGTTTAACGCGCGATCTCTATCATTAATCTCGACCCGCCATTGCTGACGGGCTCTATCAACCTACCCATCCTGACGGTGCCGATAGAATCGTTACCGGGAGCGAGCCGCTCCGCTTCCAGGACCTATTTGGTTTTTCAACTCCTGAGGTTTACCGCAATCCCGGTCGCCCGGGAAAGCCGTGAGCTCTTACCTCACGTTTTCACCCTTGCCCCGGTCAAGACCGGGGCGGTTTATTTTCTGTGGCACTTGCTGTCGCCGGCTGCCGGCGCCTTCCTGTTAGGAAGCAGGATGCTCTGTGTTGCCCGGACTTTCCTCCCGCCAGAGGCGGGCGATAGAACGTTTTGCCTGGTAAAGGTACGGATTTTAAGATTATTGTCTTAAACTCCTCAGGTAGGCGATCGTAACCGGTATTTGCGCAGCATGATTTGGGCTTTCGTCTTCAATAAAATAATGTTTAATGCCAACTGCCTTCGCCGCCCGTATTATTTCAGGATAATTGAGCTGGCCGGTGCCAACGGCCACGTCATTATGTGTATCGGTACCGCCGGTCAGATCGTTGGGAATCCCTTTACGGATATCCTTTAAATGCACCAGCTTCCAGCGGCCGCGGTATTTGTATAATAACTTAGCGGGATCGGCGCCGCCGTGAAAGGTCCACATAATGTCCATCTCAAAGGATACATATTCGGGGTTTGTATTTTGCGCGATATAGTCGAACAATGTCCCTTCGCCATAAGGCCCGAACTCGTAGCCGTGATCGTGATAACAAAGCGTTATGCCGTTTTCTTTCAGGATCTTTCCTGCTCGGTTAAAATCATCCACCGCTTTTTTGGCGTCATCAATGGTGAAGGCTTTGCCATGCGGTATCCAGGCTACCATCACATATTTTGCGCCCCAAAATTTCGCCTGTTTCACAACAGATTCGGGGTCTTTCGTAATAAGACCGTAATCAACCCCGATTGACGGCATGGTGATGTGCCGCTCGTCCAGCATTTTTTTAAACGCTTCGGGCGTGATATTTTTTGGATTAGGGCCTTCCATTTCGGTTATTCCCAGTGCTTTGATGGTATCGAGCACAGCCGCCACGCCGGCTGGAAAGCTATTGCGATAGGTATAGGCCTGCACACCGATGACGCTGGTAAAAAGCGGCCTGGCTTTTTGTGCCATGCAGGTGTATGATCCGAATACAAAAAACAACGCAAAGCAGCATATAAGTTTTTTCATGATATAAAATTAAGCGATTGATAACGCAATAAATATAGATCATTTTTAATGGCAAATCATGATTAAGTCCGCGAATGTTTAACCGCAGGGCCACCGCTCGCCGCTCACGCATAAATGCAATATAATGACAATGTTAATTTAAAGTTTCAACATTTATATTGTAGTTTTGCGGCTCAATACCATTCATGAGTGACCAGATAAAACACGAATGCGGTGTGGCTTTTATCCGCCTTTTAAAGCCACTTTCATATTATCAGCAAAAATACGGCACAGCGCTGTACGGTCTCAACAAACTTTATCTTTTAATGGAAAAACAACATAACCGCGGCCAGGACGGCGCCGGTGTTGCCACCATTAAGCTGGATATAGAACCAGGCAAACGGTATATCAGCCGTCACCGCTCCATGGCCGCAAATGCCGTAGCCGATATATTTGAATACATCCAGAAAAAGTTTGCCGACATTCAGAAGTTTTCGCCCGAGAAAATGGCCGACGCCGTTTGGTTAAAGGAAAATGTAAGTTTTGTAGGCGAGGTATTGCTTGGCCACCTGCGTTATGGCACTCATGGAAAAAACAGCATCGAAAATTGCCACCCCTTTTTACGTCAAAATAACTGGATGACCCGTAACCTGGTGATTGCCGGTAATTTTAACATGACCAATGTCGACGAGCTATTACAACAGTTGTATGATCTGGGTCAACACCCAAAAGAAAAAGCCGATACTGTAACCGTTCTGGAGAAAATAGGGCATTTTATAGATACCGAAAACCAGGGGCTGTTTGACCAGTACAAACGCGAGGGCCTGGATAATAACATGGAGATCAGCAAGCTGATAGCCAATGATATGGACGTAGCCAAGATCCTCCGCAAATCAGCCCGGACCTGGGATGGGGGCTACACCATAGCCGGTATATTAGGGCATGGCGATGCTTTTGTAATGCGCGACCCTGTTGGCATAAGACCCGCGTTTTATTATCATAATGACGAAATTGTTGTGGCGGCTTCCGAGCGGCCCGCTATTCAAACGGCTTTTAATATCCCGATTGACGAGATCAGGGAGATACGCCCGGGATATGCATTGATCGTCAAAAAGAACGGCAAGATAACCGAGGATAAGATCAGCGAACCGCAGGAAAAGAAAGCGTGCTCGTTTGAACGGATCTATTTTTCGCGCGGCAGCGATGCGGCGATCTACCGCGAGCGCAAGCAGCTTGGACGCCTGCTTTGTCCCCAGATATTGGATATCGTCGATCACGATATTAAAAATACGGTTTTCTCTTACATCCCAAATACTGCAGAAGTTGCTTTTTATGGCATGGTAGAAGGGGTGCATAAGTACATAAAGCAATACCAGCGCGACAAGTTGCTAAACCGGCAGGATAAAATTAGCGAGGAAGAGTTATCCGAAGTGTTGTGTATGGCCCCGCGCGTCGAAAAAATTGCCATAAAGGATGTAAAACTGCGCACGTTTATAACACAAGACGCCGATCGCAGTGAGATGGTGGCCCATGTATACGACACCACTTACGGCCTCATAAAGAAAGATGCCGACACGTTAGTTGTGCTGGACGACTCCATAGTACGAGGAACTACACTCAAGCAAAGCATATTAAAGATACTTGACAGGCTGGGCCCAAAAAAGATACTGGTCGTTTCTTCGGCGCCGCAAATACGTTACCCGGATTGTTACGGGATCGATATGTCGCGGATGGGCGAGTTTGTTGCATTTGAAGCGGCGATAAGCCTGCTGAAGGAACGCGATATGGAAGACGTGATCCTCAAAGTTTACCAGCAATGCAAGGATAGTGCATCCTTGCCAAAAGAAGAAGTTACTAATTATGTGCAGGCTATTTACGAGCCATTTACCGACCAGGAAATATCCGATCGTATTGCAAAGATCATTACTCCGAAAGATTTGAATTGTACGGTCGAGGTGCTTTACCAAACGCTTGACAACCTCCATAAAGCCTGCCCGGACCATACGGGCGACTGGTATTTTTCGGGGAATTATCCTACGCCCGGCGGCAACAAAGTGGTTAACCGCGCTTTCGTTAACTGGATGGAAGGAAAGAACCAGCGGGGATATATGTAGGAGTAAGTGGGCAGTTGACAGTGGCAGTTAGCAGTCATACTGCATTGCCATTTCAAACACCGAATTGCCGCAGATGGTGGTCGAGGTGTTTTACCTGCAGTTTATCCCATTCTTCTGTTGTCAGCGGCCCAAAAAAGCCATGTGGCTTTTTAGTCAAAGCTGCCGGGCCCGCGTCAAACCGTTTTATCAATTCTATCAGGCCGCGTTTTTCTGTTTCAAAATCTTTTACACCGGTAATTTTAGCCTCTCTGAATGTAGGCAGATTCGGTTTAAAAGGCTGATTGGAAAGTAGTTTCTTCCTGGCAATACGGCCGAACAAAAAAGCCGCCAATCCGCCCTTGATATGGAGTTCATCTAACGCTATGCGTAACGGAACCTGGCAATGGGCCAGCATTTGCGATATATTCATTTTACCCCATAACGCGGGCATTCCCGAATTAAGCTTGTTAATGCGACCGACAAATTCATTGCGGTCGGCGGTATTAAATATACTTTTCATGATAAGATTTAAGAGATTAAATATAATACAATAATCCCCGTATTTACCGCAAAATGATTTGGAACCAACGATATAACTAAGAGCCGGGCAGCGGAGAGAAGATAAAATGAGTCACCAGTTTATCCATCAGCACAAGCGATGCTATAATAAGCGCAACGCCGGCAACCTCGTTGAGGCGGTGAATGAACTTAACGGATATTTTGTCGCGCAATTTATTGGCATAAAAAACTTTAACAAGGTCCTGGCCAAATTGCACCACCAGGATGGTTAAAAACATAATGGCAATATCCAATTGACGGTGCTTCACGCCTTCGTGAAATATAGTGCTGGTTGTGCCGATAACAGTTATCCAATGAAACAAAAGAGTTGGATTGAAAATGCACATCAAAAACCCCTTAAAAAAATAACCCGCACGGTTCATTGCCGATGGCGTTTTGTTATCAAAGTTGATCTCGGCCTTTTTAAAAATATAGTAAACGCCCAGGGTAAATAAAATGGCGCTGCCTATTTCGCCTATTATAATTTTGGTATGTGCGGGTATGTCAACCAGCTGTGAGCCGAATAAAATGGCGCCAACTATAACTACATCGCTCGAGACTATGCCAAGCGCCATAGCGGCACCGGCATGAAAGCCTTTTTCAATGCTGGTTTTTATCAAAGCAAAAAAAACCGGCCCCGTGAGCACCGATAATACCAATCCAATTCCAATGCCCGCAATGACAGCCTCAAGCATTTAATTTAAGCTAATGTTCAATTCAGATTTCACTTTGGTGGGACGAATATGCAATTTTATATAGTAAACCACCAAACTAAAAGTTGTGATTAATTATTAAAAATATAATTTGAATTGGAAAATTAGTTATGTTTAGTGTTTCAAATACACCCTATTGTATTAAACCTAATTAAGAAATGGCACAAAAAACTCAAAAAAGTTACGGCTCCGCGCTGTACACTATCATCACCGTATTTTTCTTTTGGGGCTTTTTAGCAGCTTCCAACGGAATTTTTATCCCTTTTTGCAAGGCACATTTCAACTTAACACAATTTGAATCGCAGTTAATTGACTTTACCTTTTATGGCGGTTATTTTATTGGCTCACTAATATTGTATTTCGCCTCGCAGCTAACACGGGTAGATATCCTGAACAAATTAGGTTATAAAAACGGCATTATTTATGGATTAGTTTTGTCGGCTGTCGGCGCCCTTCTTATGGTTCCTGCCGTAAACACCGGTTCATTTGGGTTTATTTTGGGCGCTTTTTTTGTTATAGCATTAGGATTCTCTTTACAACAAACGGCTGCCAACCCCTTTGTTATAGCACTTGGAACGCCTGAAACCGGTTCAAACCGCTTAAACCTGGCAGGAGGCGTAAATAACTTTGGCACTTTGCTGGGTCCGGTTATTGTAAGCATCGTATTGTTTGGAAGCGCCAGTAAGTTGATTCCGGCTATTGATGTAAAGATCACCGCAATAAACAATCTCTATTTTATACTGGCAGGGCTTTATATAGCGGTTGCAATTTTCTTTTGGGCATCAAATCTGCCAAAGGTTACCAGCGACGAAAAGATCGAAGCAAGTCATAAAACAAATATTCCGCTGCTTATCATATTTGTAGCGTTTTGCCTGGTTTTAGCTGCCGGTCCGCTTGCGGACGCAACCGGCGTTGCTAAAGCATATTATGTGTACGCCGCGCTGGCAATCATACTTATCACCCTCATCGTGTCCCTCATGTCTGCCGGTAAAAGCAAGGAGGGCTGGGGTGCGATGCAATACCCCCAGTTGATCTATGGAATGATAGCCATATTTACATACGTGGGAACCGAAGTTACCATCCAAAGTAACATGGGCTCATTGCTTAAAACACCGGAATTTGGCGGCTTTACTGCATCTGAGATAGCCCCTTACATCTCGTTGTACTGGGGCAGTTTAATGATCGGCCGCTGGACGGGGGCGATAGGCGTTTTTAACTTGTCGAAATCAATGAAAAATCTTCTGACGGTTGTCGTCCCTTTCTTTGCGTTTGGCGTGGTTTTACTTGTCAATTATTTAGTGGGTACCAACATAAGCAATTTATATATCTACAGCCTGTGTGTGGCGGTCCTGGTAGTAGGCTTTTTCGTTGGACAACAAAAACCCGTGCGTACGCTAACTATTTTCGGGTTGCTGGGCGTAATGGCTATGGTCATCGGACTATTAACTACCGGGCGGGTTGGCTTATTCGCGTTTATCAGCGGGGGACTGTGCTGTTCTATTATGTGGCCGTCAATCTTTGCCCTGGCCATTGCCGGGCTTGGTAAATACACCAGTCAAGGTTCAGCATTTCTCATCATGATGATATTGGGCGGGGCAATTATTCCGCCGGTACAAGGAATATTGGCCGATACCACGCAGAACTCTTTTTCAGGGATAAGTGGATTGCACCTTTCATATATCGTTCCCGTATTCGGTTTTGCTTATCTCGCATTTTTTGCATGGAAAGCTGGTTCAGTATTAAAGAAACAAGGTATTAACATCGACCATATTGAAGCTTCAGGCGGGCATTGATTTTTAGTGATTGGAGGTTGGTGATTAGAGATTAGTTAATATTTTCTAATCTCTAACCTCTGATCTCCAGCCTCTAATCTCTATGACTAAACTTTCTTTCGATCATATTTTCATGAACCTGGCGACCGACCTTTCCAAGCGGTCGCATTGTGTGAAAGCCCACGTTGGCGCCGTTTTAACAAAAGACACCCGCATTATATCCATAGGCTACAATGGCCCCCCGGCTGGAACGCATAATTGCGATGAGGAATGGCCGGGCGTTGGCTGCCCGCGCGACTCAAAAGGAAGCTGCTCGCTTGCATTGCATGCGGAGGAAAACGCCATACTATATGCGGTAAAAAACGGCAGTAACCTTGCCGGCGCCACCCTTTATACAACTTTATCACCCTGTTTGCCTTGTGCCCGGCTCATTTTTTCCGCTGGAATAAAAAAGGTTCTTTATGATAAATCGTACGCCGAATATAAAGGGCTTGCGAATGATGAAGGCGTTGATTTTTTAAACCGCTTCGGTGTTAAAGCGGTTAAATTCGAACACGATCCGCTGGAATATTAAATATTGAATTTTAATTACCATTTAGCAACGGGGTTACTTTCGTGATAGCAAATTCCAGCTGCTGCTCTGGGGTAAGGTTGGTGTTATCTAAAATTATGGCATCCGCAGCCCGTACAAGCGGGCTTTCCTTGCGCGTGGTATCCTGGTAGTCGCGATGGGCAAGATTTTCGAAAACTTCCTCTAAAGTAATATCCGGGTTTTTTGCTTTAATTTCCTTATAACGCCGTTCGGCGCGTATTTTAGGATCGGCCGTCATAAAAATTTTTACCGCCGCGTCCGGAAAAACCGCGGTGCCTATATCACGCCCGTCCATTACAATATTTTTCGACCTGCCCATCCGCTGCTGCTGTTTAACCATCTCTTTGCGAACTTCCCGTATGGCAGATATGGAACTTACAGCGTCCGACACGGGCATTTGGCGTATCTCGTCAGACACTTCTTCGTCGTTCAGCGTGATATGTGATTCATAATCGCGGGAATGAAAATTAAGATGAATGCCCCGTAACGCTTCAACAACCTGTTCGTGGTTATGAAGGTCGATATGATTCCGCAAAAAATACAAAGCTACTGCGCGATACATAGCGCCGCTGTCGACATAAACAAAATGCAGCTTTTTTGCTAACGCCTTGGCCAATGTACTTTTGCCGCAGGACGAATAACCATCAATGGCCACTACAATATGTTTGCTCATAAATGACTAAAGTAATGAAAAAAGTTTGCAGTAAGCAGTTTCCGGTTTGCGGTGTATAACTTTCTGACTGTCCACATATAAACAGCGGCATCGATATTAAAAGCGTTAACTGTCCACCGCAAACTCCAAACTTTTCTAAATTTGACAATGAATTTTAATAAGGCCAGCCTGCAAAAAGAAATTGCTTATAAAACGTCGCGCAGCGGCGGCAAGGGCGGTCAAAATGTAAATAAGGTATCCAGCAAGGTCGAGCTATTATTTTCTATTGCTGATTCAACACTGTTTAATGACGAGGAAAAGACCCTGCTGAACGAAAAATTGCAGGCCCGCCTTAATAAGGATGGTTTTGTACAAGTTATCTGCGACGAAGAACGAAGTCAGTATCTGAACAAAGAAAAAGCCGTGGAACGGCTCGTCCTTTTGCTGACGAAGGCATTGCACAAACCCAAAGCACGAAAAGCTACAAAAGTAAGTAAAGCCGTAAAAGCCGCGCGCCTGAACGCAAAACGAATGAATGCGGCAAAAAAGGAAAACAGGAAAAACAACTTTGAGGGATATTAACGTTAGGTCGCAGACTAACTATGGTCGCCCTCTAGTTAAACCGGTACAGCACCGTTATGGCGCCCCATTGATGCGGCCGTACCATTTCTTTGGCATCTTTGGTATGGTATATGGCCGCCGCGTCGACCACAAAACGGTTAGTTGTAAAAGCAACTCCTACCTGTTGGCTAAAAATAAACGGTTCTTTATCCTGTGTAATTTCAAGGTTATCCGGGGTATTGTGGTTATCAAACAGGCCGCCTTGTATGGTAGCGTCATAAAGTACATAATTGAATTGCGGCTTATAGTAAAAAAATACCTCCTGTGGATGAAGTTCAGGGATCAGATCATTGCTCACGACTGTGCTTTGCGTGCTCACCGAGTGAAATAATTGGTTAAATAGTCCCAGCCGGATCAACGGCCCTGCACCCGCACCGCTAAATCCGTTCCCCAAATTGACATAGCTTGCTAACGAAATATCGGCCCACGATGCTCTTGCGATCAGCCGGTTATATTCGGCAGATAAATTAAGTTCCGGGTCATTTTTTATTTGATACTGCCAGCCACCCGGTTTATAAAATCCGAAAGTTTTATGTATAAAATTCTGCGTAACTTCTCCTTGCGACGCCGGACCAACTACGCCGATCTGGGCGCCCAGCTTGAGGGTGCTCTCATCTTTATAAAGCAGGTTTAAAGTAACGCCCGCGTATAAATATCCCGCAAAGGGCCGGTCATCATATTGCGGCCCGGGTATATAGCCCGACTGCGGCGTAAAAATCTTTTGCCCTATTTCAAATCCCAATACTTTATTCGCCAGCGCGCTGTTGCTGTTTACCCGCAGTGCGGTTCGATAATAAATAAAAGCCCCGTCGGTATAATAACGGTCAGATCCTTTTAAAAGAAACGAATCGTTATCATTTTCCGCGCCTATCTCTGTCCGGTGCGTTTGGGATAAAGCGCAGGTAATTCCAACCAAAAAAACCAGTATGGTTAACAGTGTAAATTTCATTTGGGGCGTTAAGGTGACTAAAATAATAAAAGCCGCGATATACCGCGGCCTTCAACAATATTATTTATTTTAGTTATTACAAAATTTTCCGGGGAGTTAAACCTTTAATATAAGCTTAATTGACTATCAGGTTACCCGGCGTTTCCTCCTTTACGGAAAGATCTAACGGATCGCTTACCAGCTCATCCAAAAGGGCAAGGTCGATTACTTCGCGCATATCGCTTACATAATGAAATTGCAGGTCTTTTATATAATCTTCCTTAATTTCCAGGATGTCTTTTTGGTTCGATCTGCATAAAATTATCTCTTTAATATTGGCGCGTTTTGCGGCCAGTATCTTTTCTTTTATACCGCCAACCGGCAACACCCTGCCACGCAGGGTAATCTCGCCCGTCATGGCAAGGTGAGGTTTAATTTTCCGTTGCGTAAAGGCGGAGGTTAACGCTGTAAGCATGGTGACACCGGCCGAGGGGCCGTCCTTTGGCGTAGCTCCGGCCGGAACGTGCACGTGTATATCCCACCGATCAAATACCTTCGCGTCAATATTAAAATAACCCGCGTGCGCCCGTAAATAAGCCAGCGCAATGGTAACCGATTCCTTCATCACATCGCCAAGGCTGCCGGTGAGGGTTAATTTGCCCTTACCAGGGCTTAAACTAGCTTCAATAAACAATATATCGCCGCCCACCGATGTCCAGGCCAGCCCGGTTACCACCCCGGCTACTTCGTTACCTTCGTAAAGGTCTTTATCGAAAATAGGCGCGCCTAATATTTTTTCAACTTCTTTTTTATTTACCACCGGGTTATACGGCTCGTCCATGGCAATATTTTTCGCCACACCGCGTACCAGCGATCCTATTTTCTTTTCAAGCGCCCGCACGCCCGATTCTCGTGTATAATCAACAATCAGCTTTTCAATTACATCAGGCTTTACCACCACGTCTTTTGATTTTAATCCATGCGCGTCCCTTTGTTTTGGCACCAGGTGCTGTTTGGCAATCTCGATCTTTTCCTCGATGGTATATCCGCTTACCTCGATGATCTCCATACGGTCGAGCAAAGCTGGCTGCACAGTGCTTAGCGAATTTGCGGTAGCAATGAACATAACGTTTGACAGGTCGAAATCCATCTCAACGTAATGATCATAAAATGTACTGTTTTGCTCAGGATCAAGGACTTCCAGCAGGGCAGATGAAGGATCGCCGCGAAAATCATTGCCGACTTTATCAATTTCGTCCAATATAAATACCGGGTTTGCGGCGCCCGCTTTTTTTACCGATTGAATGATACGGCCCGGCATAGCGCCAATATAAGTTTTGCGGTGGCCGCGTATTTCTGCCTCGTCGCGTATCCCGCCAAGGGCCATACGTACGTATTTGCGGCCAAGCGCCTTTGCAATGGATTTACCTAATGAAGTTTTACCAACTCCCGGCGGCCCAACCAGGCAAAGGATAGGCGCCTTCATATTATGCTTTAATTTAAGCACAGCTAAGTACTCGATGATGCGCTGCTTTACTTTATCCAGGCCGAAATGATCTTTATCTAAAACCCGCTGCGCCCGCTTGAGGTCGAAATTATCCTTCGTGAACTCGTTCCATGGCAACTCCAGCAATAATTCGAGATAGTTGATCTGAACGGAATAATCGGCTGCAGCCGGATTGGTGCGCGCCAGCTTTTCCAGTTCTTTAACAAAATGATCATTAACCTCTTTCGCCCATTTCTTTTTAGCCGCACGCGACCTTAAGCTGTCAATTTCCAGGTCGGGCGTATTGCCACCAAGCTCTTCCTGTATCGTTTTTAGCTGCTGGTTTAAAAAATAGTCTCTTTGTTGCTTGTCCAAATCGACACGAACTTTGCTCTGGATCTGGTTTTTCAGCTCCAGCATTTGAAGGTCTAAAGTAAGATGCTCCAAAACGAGGTTAGCACGCGTGCGCAAGTTAGGCTCCTCCAGCAAATGCTGCTTTGCACTCATATCGGCATTCATGTTTGACGAAATGAAGTTGATCAAAAATGAAGTGCTCTCGATATTTCGTATGGCAATGCCAGCCTCGCTCGGGATATTTGGCGATAGCTGAATGATATTCATAGCCATATCCTTGATCGATGAGATCATGGCCCTGAAAATCTTATCTTCTTTCGGCTTAATTTCTTTAAAAGGCTCGATCGTAGCTTTAATATAAGGTACGCTTTGAACCTCGTCTTTAAGTCTGAACCGCTTTTTTCCCTGCAGTATTACTGTGGTGTTCCCATCAGGCATCTGCAGCATTTTAATGATCAGGGCGATGGTTCCAACTTTATTTAACTGGTCAAATGAAGGGTCTTCGATCCCCACATCCTGTTGAGAAACTACCCCAATCATACGTGTGCCTTTATTGGCGTCCCGTATCAGCTTAATCGATTTGTCCCGGCCAACCGTGATCGGGATAACCACTCCGGGAAATAGTACGGTGTTTCGTAGCGGTAATATAGATAGAATAGCCGGCAGCTGCTCGTTATTCATTTCCTCCTCATCCTCGGTGGACATTAAAGGAAAAAACTCAGAATCTTCGTTTATTACTGGTAAGGCGTTATTAAATTCAAATGGGTCAAAACTCATCAAGTACCTTTTATGTGGTTAAACGTCATATTGTCACCTTTAAAAAAACCTGAGGTGATTATTACAGGATAATAGTGTAATTTCATTGACGAATGGTATGTTTCAAGACATGTGCCAATATACGTGTTTAGGCATTAAATCCGAATTATAGGACATAAGATGCTGATAACATGCTGCTTATAGTTAGCCGCGATTTCGAAAAAAAACCATACAAATATGAAAAAACGTCACATTAGCAGTTTTTTTGCTATTTTTATTTTTTAAATTATTGATATAAAATAGCTAATTGGCATAATAATTTCTTATATAATTAGTTAGTGTATTAAATTACTTGAACGCCAGCACTTTTGATGAAGTTACCGGTTATTATATCTTTTCTGATTATTGCTTCGTTTGAAAATATTGCCGCCCAAAACGCGTATGTTAAATTAGGGCAGCAGGCATTGATGCAAGGGGATTTTAAAGTGGCGGCAGCACAGTTAGAAAAAGCTTGCCTTGTCGACTCGACCAACGCCAATGCGCTGTGGCTGCTCGGATATTCGTACTATCATAGTGAAAATTATCGAAAGTCTATTGCTGCTTATAACCGCGAAATAGCCATCAACCCAACAGATGCTATGGCTTATTATTACCGTGCCCGGTCAAAAGGGTATTTGGGTAAAGATATTCAGGCGTCGCCGGCCGAACGCGAAAAATATTTACTGGGCGCGATATTTGATCTCACTAAAGCCATTGCCATTGAGCCCAACGATACCAAATACCAAACACGCGGAATAGCTTATCGCGATTACGGATTATTTAAATTACAGCCCGGTAATCATTTTTATGACAGGAACCGCGGCATTAACTCTTTAAAAGCATCTATCGGCGACCTGGAAAAGGTATTGGCAAATAATCCTGGCAGGGCAGATATATCCTCGCTGATCGAATTATCAAAGCAAAAGCTCGGCGATGAGCTGGCCCGTCGCTAAAAATCACCGTCTATAAGCCCTTGCACTTTATATTTATTCTTTGCCATTAAGCGCACTTTTTGGTCTTTTTCAATTAGATATAACGAATCGGGGAAATAGCTTAGTTTTTCGGTAGTTTGATATAATATATTTTTAGTGCGGTTAAAGATCAATATCCATTTAACCATGCCTTTATCCTTTTTAATAACCATCTGGCGCATTTTCAACTCGGGAAATTTAGCCTTATAGATAAAAAAATTATCGGAACATGTTACGGTATAACTATCCTTCCACGCCGGCCGGTTAATATCCGATCCAACGAAAAGGTCGAGTTCGGTACCCCAATTATTAATATGAACTTTTTTGCTTTCTGACGTGCCGTTATGTGTTACGGTTTTTACAACAGGTTTATTCAGTTTTGTTAGCCGGCCTATCTCTCCATTAAAATATCCTTTTAAGTCGAAGTACTTTAGCGCCGCGCCGGTTTCTTTAATATCCGGCTTGCAGGCTGCGCAACACAGCGTTAACAACAGGCCGCTAAATAACAACCAAACTATCCCTGAATTTGATCTATACCAATACATGTCCGGTCATTTTTTCAGGAATTTTAACGCCCAATATTTTCAAAACAGTGGGGGCTATATCGCCGAGCTTGCCATCCTTAACGCTTGTAACATTGTCGTCAATTACAATACAAGGCACCAGGTTGGTGGTATGGGCTGTATTTGGCGACCCGTCATCATTGATCATATAATCAGCGTTGCCATGATCGGCAATGATGATAAACGAATAGCCATTTGCTATACCCGCCTCTACAACTGCCCGAGCGCAACTGTCGGCTGTTTCGGCGGCTTTTATTACTGCGCTAAATACCCCGGTATGGCCAACCATATCTGTATTGGCAAAGTTAAGCACAATGAAGTCGGCCCAACCACTTTGCAGTTCAGGGATGATGGCATCGCGTATGCCTTCGGCGCTCATCTCGGGCTGAAGGTCATAGGTCGCCACCTTTGGCGAAGGTACCAGCAGCCGTCTTTCGTTATTAAAAACTTTCTCGCGTCCGCCTGAAAAGAAAAACGTGACGTGCGGATATTTTTCCGTTTCGGCTATACGTATTTGATTTTTCCCTGCATCCTGCAAAATTTCGCCCAAAGTTTCTGTCAGGTCTTCCTTCCCAAAAATAACTTTAACGTTTTTGAAGGTCTCGTCATAAGGCGTCATGGTAATATAATGCAGGTTTAACGGGTGCATGTTATATTCGGGAAACGACCTCTGCGTTAAGGCGACCGTGATCTCTCGTCCCCGGTCGGTGCGGAAATTAAAGCAAATTACCACGTCGCCTTCTTTTATCGTCGCCAATGGATATCCGCTTGCATCTACTTTTACGATAGGTTTAATAAATTCGTCGGTAACATCCTGCAGATACGACTCTTTTATGAACTGACGAATATCTTGCGTTGCATCGCCCAGCCCGTTAACCATCAAATCATAGGCAAGCTTTACGCGCTCCCAGCGGTTGTCGCGGTCCATGGCATAGTATCTGCCAATAGCCGAGGCGAGTTTTATCGGCGAGCCACTGATATAATTCTCCAGATCAGTAATAAAATTTAAGCCCGATTTTGGATCCGTGTCGCGGCCATCCAAAAACGCATGAATAAAAACGTTTTGCAACCCATAAGTGTTCGCCGCGCTGCACAGGCCTTTTAAATGCCGGATGTGGGAGTGTACGCCACCATCGGATACCAGCCCGATAAAATGTACGTTTTTATTATTTTTTTTGGCGTAGGTAAAAGCCTCTTTTAATACGGCGTTGTCTACCAGTTCATTATCGTCAACTGCTTTATGAATGCGGCCCAGCTCCTGGTAAACCACGCGGCCGGCGCCTAAGTTCATGTGCCCCACCTCCGAGTTTCCCATCTGACCATCAGGCAGGCCCACCGCCATCCCCGAAGCTTCCAATTTGGAATGCGGGTATTTTTTTAACAATGAGTCGAAGAAAGGCGTATTAGCGGCAAGTATGGCATTCGATTCGTCATTTCGGCCGTAACCCCACCCGTCAAGGATGATCAGCGCGAGTTTCTTTTGTTTTTTCACAATGCAAATATAAAAGCAACGTTTTAATAAGATAAATATATTTACCTGTGCCTGAACTGCGATCCTAAGATCGCTTACACGGGTTAATACCGCATATCTTGCTATCGTATAGAATTGCTGTAACTATCTTTTTTTATTTCCGTCCTATTATTACCATGAAAAAGATTTATTTGCCGTTACTACTCATTTTATTCGTGATTGTGATGCCCGCCACGGATCCTGTCGATACCGTGGCCGCCTTAATTGGCCAGGGGAATACGCACGAACTATCCAAGTATTTTGCCCAGAACGTTGAAATGACCATTATGGACGCCGAGAACGTTTACACAAAAACACAAGCCGAACTTGTTGTAGATAAATTTTTCAGCCAAAACAAACCACAGGCGGTAAAAATGTTGCATAAAATAAATTCCAATCGAAACTACAGGTTTGCCGTGCTGATCTTAAATACAGATAAGGGAACATTTCGGGTTACTTATACAATGAAAGAGACAAGCGGTAATTTAGCGCTGATCGAGTTACGCATTGAAACGGAGAAGGTGAAATAGTCAATAGTCCACAGTCCACAGTAAGAAGCGTTGCCGGACATCGACTATGGACTCAGTAAAATTGTTCCTACTTTTGCCGGAATATGTATCCCGACAAATCAATCATCACTCCTTTTATAATTAATTCCTTAAAAGAAGATGTAGGCGATGGCGACCATACGTCATTAGCCACAATTTCGGCAGGCAGCAGGGGCAAAGCAAAACTTTTAGTAAAGGACCACGGGATATTAGCCGGTGTTGAACTTGCTGTTGAGATTTTTCACAGGGTCGATCCAGAACTGCAGGTATCTGTTTTTTTAAAAGACGGCGCGAAAATAACGCCTGGCGATATAGCATTTGAAGTGGAGGGCAATGCCCAAAGCATTTTAACAGCAGAACGACTGGTATTGAATTGCATGCAGCGCATGAGCGGCATAGCCACAAAAACGCGCGAGATCGTCGATATTTTAGAAGGAACAAAAACGAAAGTTTTAGATACTCGAAAAACAACGCCGGGCATGCGGTACCTCGAAAAATGGGCCGTTAGCATAGGAGGGGGGGTAAACCACCGGTTCGGTTTGTACGATATGATATTAATAAAAGATAATCATGTCGATTATTCAGGCGGTATTCAGCGTGCGATCGATAACGCCAGGCAATACCTGGAATCCCATCATAAAAAATTAGCCATTGAAATTGAAGTGCGAAACCTGGATGAGCTTCGCGAGGTTTTGGAAACAGGTGGCATCGATCGTATCCTGCTCGACAATTTTACCTTTAACAATCTTCGCGAAGCGGTAAATATGATCGGTGGAAAATACCTTTCGGAAGCATCAGGCGGCATAACAACCGAAAATATACGCGAATATGCGGCATGTGGCGTCGATTATATATCGATGGGAGCGCTAACCCATTCAATAAAGAGCCTGGACCTTAGTTTGAAAGCGGTTTGACAGTCGCCATTAAAAAAACTAACCGATTAAGCATTCAATTTAGTATTATTGCTCCAATATGTTAACTGGCTATTCGTTATCGGCGCTTATATTGGCTTATTTATGCGGGTCGATCCCGACGGCCGTTTGGATAGGTTTAGCGTTCTATAACGTTGATGTACGGGAATATGGCAGTGGCAATGCAGGTGCTACCAATACGTTCAGGGTACTTGGCAAAAAGGCGGGTATTCCTGTAATGCTCATCGATATTTTAAAAGGGTGGACGGCCACAAATCTTGCTTATTTTATCGGCGTTTCAACTACCGGGGCGTATAACTCCGTGGCGTATACCAATTATGCACTGGCTTTGGGAATAGCAGCCGTGATGGGCCATTTGTTCCCGGTATTTGCCGGGTTTAGGGGCGGAAAGGGAATAGCCACCCTGTTTGGGATGATCCTGGCTATTCAGCTGCATGCGGCGTTGTTGTGCGTCGGCGTATTCATCGTCATGCTGTTAATTACACGATATGTGTCATTGAGCTCGATCGTCGCGGGCTTTGTTTATCCCATCGGGGTTACGTTTATATTCCCGAGCAACAGGTCGGTGGTGATATACGGCATGTGCATCTTTATCCTGATACTGGTTACCCACCAAAAGAACATTGAACGCCTGCTGAAGAAGAAAGAATCAAAAGTTAATCTATTTAAGCGGAAGATCAGCATCCCCCAGACCGTTGAAGACAACCAATAATTGGTTGAAATAAGCGTCAGATTTGTAAAGAAGATCTTGACCGACCCAGCACTTCCAGTATCGCCTTTGCCTTAAGCAAACATTCTTCATATTCTTTTTCCGCATCAGCATGGTGGGTTATTGCGCTCCCCGCATGGAACGATAAATATCCATTTTCCCGGTTATATAACAGCGTCCGGATAACGACATTAAAATCAAAATCATCATCCGGACTAAAATAGCCAATGGCTCCCGAATATAGACCGCGCCTGCTGTTTTCATACTGTTCCATCAGCCGCATTGCGCTCACTTTGGGCGCTCCGGTCATGCTGCCCATCGGAAATGTATTTCTAATAGCCTGGACAGAAGACACACCTGTCCTTAGCTCGCATACAACCGTGGATATCATTTGGTGAACTTGTTTGAAGCTATAAATGCCAAAAAGCTCTTTGGTATAAACCGTGCCTTCCCTGGCCGAACGCGTAAGATCATTGCGTACAAGATCCACGATCATGACATTTTCCTGCTGCTCTTTCGCGTTATCTCTTAATTGTTGTTTATAGTCATCATCTTCGCACTCCGTTGTACCTCTCCTGGCAGTGCCCTTAATGGGCTGAGATATTAATTTGTTACCACGTTTTGCCATGAAACGCTCGGGCGATGCACAGAGCGCGTAGCTGTTTCTGCACCTCAAAAATGCTGAAAACGGATTTGGGGACACATCATTCAGCCTAAAAAAAACCTGTAAAGGATCGATCACCGTATTTTCTGCAAAAAACTCCTGGCAAAAATTGGTTACGTAAATATCCCCGCGCAGGATATGGCGTTTTATTTCGGCAACCTGATTTAAATAGGCCTGTTTAGTCAGTCGCGATTTAATAGAAACAGGATTTATAAAGCCGTCGGCAGCCGGTAAAGCTTGAATTTCAATACTTTCAACAACCGACTGTGGCTTGTCGGAGATTATTTCCACATTGTTCCCTTTGATCACAATCAGGTGTTGCGGAACAAAAAAATAAAGGTCGGGAAATCCTAACTGCTCCGGGTGCGACGAAGTCAGGTATTCTATTTCATTTTTAAGGTCGTAGCCAAAAAACCCAACCATCCATCCGCCATGCACTTTCCTAAATTGTTCCAGGCCATCAAAAGCAGGGCCGCTTTCCAAGGCCAACTCATGCTGAACTCCTGCCGCTATCAGCGTGTCAAATTTTGAATAAGGATCATTAAAATGATTTGAGTCGAGGGCGCAAAATACATCAAACGACGAAGCCCATTGCAACGCTTTTTGTTTAAAAACCCGCGGATCAGTTGTTGATGTGATCACAATAAAACGCTGAGACCAAAATTTTCTGTCTCTGCAAGTTAATTTAAAATCAGTGTTTGCACACGATCGGGACCGACTGACAGATATTTTACAGGTACGCCAAGTTCAGCTTCCAAAAAATCGATATATGAGCTCAGTTTTTGCGGTATTTGCGATACTTCTGTGATACCCGTCAAATCTTCTTTCCATCCGTCAATTTCCTTCAAGATCGGCTCCGGGTTGATCGAACAGATATCATAAGGCATAAAATCGATCGTTTCGCCTAAATATTTATAATGCGTGCATGCGTGAATTTTATCAAATCCGCTCAATACGTCTGCTTTGGTCATCACCAGTTGCGTAACGCCATTTAACATAATGGCATATTTCAACGCGGGAAGGTCTATCCAGCCTGTGCGTCGCGGCCGGCCTGTAGTGGCGCCAAACTCATGTCCAATGCGGCGCAACTCTTCGCCGGTTTCATTATCTAATTCGGTAGGGAAGGGGCCACCACCAACGCGCGTGCAATAGGCTTTAAATATGCCAATCACCTCGCCGATCTTGTTCGGCGCTATGCCCAGCCCGGTACATGCCCCGGCAGTGGTTGTATTTGATGAAGTAACAAAAGGGTAGGAGCCAAAATCGATATCCAGCATAGTGCCCTGCGCACCTTCGGCCAGCACTTTTTTGCCTTCTTTTAAATAGGTATTTACAAAGTGTTCCGAATCGACCAATTGAAATTTATTGATAAGCTCGATAGCCTCAAAAAAAGCTTTTTCACGATCCGAAAAGTCATCGGCCCCGCCATACATTGACGTGAGCATCGATACATGCTTGTCAACTAGTTTTTGGTAACGTTCTTTAAAATCGGGCAGGGTAATATCCCCAACGCGCAAACCGTTGCGGCCGGTTTTGTCCATGTAAGTTGGCCCAATGCCCTTCAGCGTGGAACCGATCTTCCCTTCACCCATTTTTTTCTCGGATGCGGCATCCAGCAGCTGGTGTGTCGGCAATATAAGGTGTGCTTTTTTTGCGATCACCAGGTTCTTCTTCGCCAAAAGATCGTGGCCCGCGTGCTTTAACTTATCTATTTCTCTTTTCAGCGTGATGGGATCGATGACAACACCATTACCAATCAGGTTCATCGTGTTATCAAAAAATATACCCGAAGGAATGGTGTTTAAAACAAACTTCTTGCCGTCAAATTCAAGTGTGTGGCCGGCATTTGGGCCGCCCTGGAAACGTGCGATCAGATCGTACCCGGCACTTAGTACATCAACAATTTTACCTTTACCTTCATCGCCCCACTGGAGGCCTAATAATACGTCAACAGCCATTAAATTCTATTTCTTTTATAATAATCATCAAATGCTCTTTGTATAATCTTTTTAACCTTTACCCAAGTCATGCCATCCAGGCATTCCGGGTCCTGGTCGTCTTCAGCATCTGCAAAATAAATTGCCGACCTGATCACCGCAAAGGTATCATCATAACCATATCTATCATGATAAAATTTAAAAAGATTATCGAACGTATACGTCTGAAGTAGTTTTGCAATATCCCAGAAATCCTTTTTTACTCCCCGGCCCTTTACCGCATTAAGTTTCAAAGCTATCAAATCTTTGGTATCAGCAAACGGGATATTTTCTATTATTTGAACAGGATTTAAAAAAGGATCCTTAACGGATACAAAGTCAACCTTTACGTTTTGTATAATACATTGATAAATGTGTGTCCTATTTGCATTTAGCGGAAATACTTGTCCAAAAGCATCTTCTAAAGCGAGAATCAAAATATCTTTTTGAAGGGGTTTATCTGTGAAGAAATCCAGGTCGATTGATCTGCGGTGCCCAAAAAGGAGAGAAAGGGCTGTGCCGCCAACCAGCCTGAAGTATTGTAACTCAGGCAACGCAACCAATTTTTTTAGAAGTCCCAGTGTAGCCGGTTCGACTGTTTCTTCCCGTAACATTTAAAATCAGTTGGTTTAACTTTAAATAGAGTGCAGCAAAAATTAATGCTGACGTCTGACAGCCAAAGCGCTTGTAATGATAATTCCTTTACTTTTTCAAAGCCATAAAACTTTAACAGGTTATCAAAATCTTCCGCTTTTCCTCTTTCAATAACTTTTTCCACAACATAACGCGCATTTTTTTCATAGTCGATTTTATCCATATCAACATCCCAAAACGCCTGCTTGCTTAAAACCGGTTTATTCATAATCAAGCCTTTCTGTCGCAATAACCCGCTCTTAGTTTTTCACAGTTGCCATAAAGGTTTAACGAATGGTGCTTTATTTCAAATTGAAGCAATCCGCCCATCATACTTTGTATCTGCTGGATACGCGGATCGCAAAACTCGACGACTTTACCGCAATCGATACAAATGATATGATCATGCTGTTTATAGCCGTACGACTTTTCGAACTGCGCCATGTTTTTTCCGAACTGGTGCTTGGTAACCAGGTCGCATGATACCAGCAGTTCGAGGGTATTGTACACTGTAGCGCGGCTGACACGGTATTTTTTATTTTTCATGTGGATATACAGTGATTCCACATCAAAATGATCGGTGCGTGAATAAATTTCTTCCAGTATCGCGAAACGCTCAGGCGTTTTTCTGAGATTTTTATTTTCGAGGTAAGCCTCGAAAATTTTTTTAACCATTGCTGTAGTTTCCGGTTGGGGCATGGTATGATATTAAGAGCCAAAGTTATTAAAATTTGTTTGGAGTTGATTAGGTTTATTAAGTTGCACCCTGACCACTCACCCACTCAACCATTCACCCAATCAACTTATTAAGATGCTTTTTCGATCACTGAATCGAAACGCGTTACGTCAGTTATGCCTTTAACGGTTTTCAATTTTTTTATCAGGTTCTCCAGGTGCTCGGTATCGTTTACATAAACCATGATCGACCCTTCAAATATTCCGTTATCACTATCAACCGTGATCGACCGTATATTAACTTTAAAATCGTGGGATATCACTGTAGTAAGCTGATTGATAAGCCCTACATCATCAATACCGGTAATGCGCAGGCCGGTTAAAAAAGCAAGTTCCTGTTGATGTGTCCAGCGCGCCTTCACCATCCGATAACCATAGTTGCTCATCAGTTTAGCTGCATTAGGGCAATTGGTACGATGTATTTTTATGCCATCGCTTACCGTTACAAAACCAAATACATCGTCGCCCGGTATGGGGTTGCAGCAATTGGCCAGCTTGTAGTCGATTTTCTGCATTTCTTCGCCAATCAGCAGGATATCACTGTCCTTCGCTTTTATATTTCGCAGCAGGCTGTGCACTTGTTCCGGCTCGATCTTATCCTGCGGCTTGTTTTCAATTATTTTTTCGGATGCCTGGTAGTCCTTCAGGTCCTTCATGTCAATAAAACCTTTGGCGACATTAAAAAACAGGTCCTGTACGGATGGCAATTTGAAGTAGTAGCTAAGTTTATGTATGTTTTCGGAATTGTAAGTGATCTTTAACGATTTCAGCTTACGCTCCAGTATTTCTTTCCCATCTTCAGCTACCTTGCGTTTTTCTTCTTTTAAAGCCGATTTGATCTTTGCTTTTGCCTTGGCGGTAACCACAATGTTAAGCCAGTCCTCTTTGGGCGTTTGCTTGCTCGAGGTAATGATCTCTACCTGGTCGCCATTTTGCAGCCGGTAATTAAGCGGCACCAGCTTGTGGTTCACTTTCGCGCCTATGCAGCTTGCACCAACGCCGGTGTGAATTTCAAAAGCAAAATCGAGCGCGGTAGCATTAAGCGGTAATTGGATAAGCGCGCCCTTTGGCGTAAAAATGAATATCTCGTCCGAAAACAGGTTCATTTTAAAATCATCCAGGAAATCAAGTGCGTTCGAGTCGGGGTTTTTAAGCAGGTCCCTTACCTTTTGCACCCAGTTATCCAGTCCGCTATCAGTCGACGATTCCTTATATTTCCAATGCGCGGCAAATCCTTTTTCGGCAATTTCATTCATTCTTTTGGTACGTATCTGCACTTCCACCCACTGCCCGCGGGGACCCATTACCGTAGTATGCAATGACTCATAGCCATTCGCTTTTGGCGATGAAACCCAGTCACGCAGACGGTCGGGATTGGGACGGTAAAGATCGGTTACTATGGAATACGCTTTCCAGCAATCGGCTTTTTCATTCTCCGGCGTACTATCCAAAATGATCCGGATGGCAAAAAGGTCGTACACTTCCTCAAAAGGGATCGCCTTCTTCTTCATTTTGTTCCAGATGGAATGGATCGACTTTGGCCTGCCGAATAAGTCGGCAACCAGGTCCTGGCTTTCCAAAACTTTTTTAACAGGCTCGATAAAATCTCTTATAAATTTCTCCCGCTCAGCCTTTTTCTCGTTAAGCTTATTCTTAATAAACTGGTAGGTCTCCTTTTCCATATATTTCATGGAAAGGTCTTCCAACTCCGATTTGATGGCATACAAGCCAAGCCGATGTGCCAGCGGTGCATATAAATACACCGTTTCTGATGAAAGCTTAAGCTGCTTATCCCGCGGCATAAATTCCATTGTACGCATATTGTGCAAACGGTCGGCCAGCTTAATCAATATTACCCTTACGTCATCTGCCAGCGTAAGCAGCATTTTTCGAAAATTTTCGGCTTGTAACGAGCTATTGGTATCAAAAACACCGGATATTTTTGTCAATCCGTCAATGATCATGGCCACCTTTTTACCAAATTCCCTTTCAATATCATCGAGGGTCATATTGGTGTCTTCCACAACATCATGCAGCAATGCACAAACAATAGAGGTGGTGCCCAGGCCAATCTCCTCCGCAGCGATCTGGGCGACAGCTATTGGGTGGTAGATATAAGGCTCGCCCGACTTTCGGCGCATATCCTTGTGGCTTTCCAACGCCATATCAAAAGCCTTGCGTATCATCCGCTTGTCGCCTTTCTGCAATGTCGATTTACAGGCGCGCAGCAAAGCACGATATCGTTTTAATATTTCATTCTTTTCGGCTTCCAAATCTATCACCAGCTCTTTCATTCCACGGTTATGTTATCGTCTGCATCATTGCCTTGCAATAAAAACCTTAATTGCAGGTTATTAAACAAATACAAAGAAAATTGCATTAATTTTGTAATAAGTAAAATTATGAAATTTATTGGGTTTCTATTTTTGTTTTGTTGCGCGCTGGGCTTTGCAAAAGCTCAAACACAAAAGCCTGCACCATTGGTTCTTGGCAAAAATGATACCATCCGCACGTATTTAACGCTTGACAGCGGGAGGCTAACCCCGTGGATAGTTTTAGCAGAAGTTAAAATAGCTGATACCCGTATATTTAAAAGTCAGGCCGAACTCGATCAATACAGGCGGTTGAAATATAACGTGCTTAAAGTGTTGCCCTATGCCCGTTTTGCGGGTCAAAGATACCGTCAATTACAGCGTGATCTGGCGCTGACAGGTGATAAGCACAAACAAAAGGAATTAATTAACGCGTGCGAAGACCAAATTAAAGATTTGTTTAACAAAGAAATAAAAGAGCTGACAATTAGTCAGGGTGAAGTACTGATCAAGTTAATTGACCGCGAAACCGGCTATACAAGTTATGCGATGGTTAAGGAATTGAAGGGTGGATTTAAAGCATTTATTTTACAGTCGGCGGCTCGTATTTTTGGCCATGATTTAAAGGAAGAATATAATCCCGACGAACAAAAAGATATCGAAGCGATCCTCAATGAAGCGGGCTACACTTCGGCCACTTATTAATAATGATCGATAACACTATTTACCAGTTCAGGGTCCGGAAATTAGACGGCGAAGAAATAAACCTATCTGAATATAAAAACAAAGTTCTTCTTATTGTCAATACTGCTTCCCAATGTAGTTTTACTCCCCAGATAAAAGACCTGGTGGATTTGAAAAATACATTTGCCGGCCAGGATTTTGAAATACTGGCATTTCCGTCCAATGACTTTGGAGGTCAGGAACCTTTGGACGGGGCCGGATTAGACGCATTTTGTAAGGATCATGAGGTTAACTATCCGGTATTTGACAAAACACGCGTAAGAGGCCCTTATGCTCATCCTCTTTACCAATTTTTTGCAGACAAGAAAGAAAACGGGAGAATTAAGTCCATTCCGCGATGGAACTTTCATAAATTTTTGGTCGACAGATCGGGATTGGCGACGGATTTCTTTTACCCTTTTACCAAACCAACGAGCTCAAAGATCAGGAAGCGAATATCCCGGTTACTGGCTGCTAACCATTAAATTCATTCAGATGCTAAAATTAGATATATTGGTTTTATCTGCCCACCCTGACGACGCCGAATTAGGCTGTGCCGGTACCATTTTAAAACATATTGCCCTCGGAAAGAAGGTCGGTATCGCCGACCTGACACTCGGAGAGTTAGGTACGCGCGGAACCGCGGAAATACGTGAGCGCGAGGCTGCCGCCGCCGCCGGTATTCTTGGGTTGTCGGTACGCGAGAATTTGGGGTTACCTGATGGTTTTTTTCAAAACACACAGGAACACCAGTTAAAGATAATAGAAACTATAAGGAAATACCAGCCGGAAGTTGTTCTTACAAATGCATATCATGACCGTCATCCTGATCATGGCCGCGCAAGCGAGTTGGTGGAAACGGCGTCGTTTTTGGCGGGTCTTATAAAAATAGAAACCCGTGTTGACGGCCGGCGACAGGAGGCATGGCGCCCTAATTTAGTGCTGCATTTTATCCAGGATAATTACATTGAACCGGACATACTTGTGGATGTTACCGACCATTGGGATAAAAAAATTGACAGCATAAAGGCTTTTAAATCGCAATTTTATAATCCGGGCGATGACAACGAACCACAAACTTACATTTCATCCCCTGAATTTATCCAGGTAGTTGAATCGCGTGCCCGCGAATTTGGAAAAAGCATCCGGGCTAAATATGCAGAGGGCTTTACGTCAAGGAAATTTTTGGGGGTAGATAATTTTTTTGATCTCAGCTGATCAGCTAGCCTTTACGTATTCAAAGCGATTATTTTCATTGCTTCTTTCCCTCTTGAGCTTATTTTCCTTTGCAAGCTTTAAAAGTATGCCCGAAAGCTCGGAGGTTTTAAAATCTGAATCGAAAGTGCGGTGACAATAGCCTGCTATCGAAGCTATGGAATGGGGCGTATCGAAAAAATCGGTAGTTAGTAATTGATTCAGCACCTTGGTAGCGCCAGGCTTCTTCTCACGCCGCACGGGCTGATAAGTTTCGCTATTCGGTAATCTTTTATATACCTTTCTATACTCCTCAGAATCGTTATCTTTTTCCGATTCCATTATAATGTCCAATAGCCTGTCAACAACACGTACCTGTACGGCTTCTGACGAGAATGCATTCACGACCTCCGAAAATTCAATTAATTGCTTTTTTATTTTTTCTACCTGCTTAGTCATAATATACAAACTGTGTAACGCGCCAGCACGGTCAAATGTAGGACGGATAAGCACGAAAAATATTGCTTATTTTACTAAAAATATGGGATATATTGTATTAACCAATATTTTTTGGCAAATTTAATATCGGCAGCTACCATAAATAGCCATACACCGCACGATTGACGGCTCGTTTTAAAGAATTGTAGCAAGAATATTACATATATTACAGTATATGTAATATTTCTTCGAGTATGGAAAGGCCTTCGTCAATATGTACCTTATCCATAATAAGCGCAGGCCTGAACCGTATGGTTTGATTGCCACACCCCAAAAACATCACATTGCGCTCTATTCCTATCCTGATAAATTTATCACGCATTTGTTTGTTTGGAAAGTCAAAAGCTGTAAGTAAACCGCGCCCGCGCACGTTACTTATGACGGAAGACTTTGCGGCAATATTTTTTAATTCTGTTTGTAAGTACCTGCCAACTACGGCCGCGTTTTCGCATAAATTATCTTCATGTATTATGTCCAGTATTTTTGAGCAGCGAACCATATCGGTCAAACTACCGCCCCATGTTGAGTTGATGCGCGACGAGACCTTGAAAACATTGTTCTCGATTTCATCTACCTTTTTGCCGGCCAGTATACCGCATACCTGCATTTTCTTTCCAAACGCCATAATATCAGGCCGCGCTTTTTCGCCGAAATGCTGATGGCACCAAAACTTACCTGTGAGGCCAACGCCTGTTTGTATCTCATCATAAATCAGCATCGCTTCGTTTTCGTCGGCAAGTATCTTAAGGTTTTCAAGAAACTCTTGCCTTACATGATTATCGCCGCCCTCGGATTGAATTGGTTCGATTATGATGGCGCAGATGTCATCCTTATGCTCAAGAAATGCGCGCTTAATTTCCGCGATCGATAATTCTTCCCGGTTTATCAAGTCTCCAAGATTTGCATCCGTTAAGGGAAAATGTATCTGCGGCAAGCTAACGCGCGGCCAGTTGAATTTAGCAAACCACTTTGTTTTAACAGGCAGTGTATTGGTCAAACTTAACGTATAACCCGACCGTCCATGGAATGCATGGTCGAAGTGCAGTACCTTAAAGCCTTTTTCCTGTTTATAACCCCTTTCAAAATTTTTCTGAACCTTCCAGTCCATGGCTACTTTGAGCGCGTTCTCGATTGCCAGCGCGCCGCCGGAAATAAAAAACGCATGCGGAAGATATTCCGGGATGCCTATGCGATCGAAAGTTTGTAGAAATTGAGCGTATTGGGTTGTGTAAATATCAGAATTGGATGGATTGGTTAAGGCGGCCAGCAACAGGTTTTTTTTGAATTCTTCGTCCTCTACCATCTTCGGATGGTTATAACCCAAAGGAACGGATGCAAAGCAGGTAAAAAAATCCAGCAGGTTACGTTTATGCTTTGAATCGTACAGGTAAACGCCCCTGCTTTTTTCCATGTCAAAGGTGAGATCGAAGCCATCGGCATTGATATGCTTTTTGAGAATTTCGTGGACGTTTTGAGGTGGGACCGGCAGATTATACATAACCCAAAACTAATAAAAAACAGCCTAAAAACCAAATTTAAGCGGTTTTTGAACCGAAGTGCAAAAAAGTAACTTTAAATTGTTTAAAGTTACTTTTTGTACTAAAAGTTCAATTGGTCTTCGAAAAATAGAAGATATTAAAAAATAAGTTTGATGGTAAAAGCCGGTTTTATTAAGCAAACTGTGCTTTTTCCGGTGCTTATTACGTTGGAACGTTTAACGGGCGCACACCTCTCCTGCTTATCAATAAGGATCAACATCGGGTTGTATAATGCTGCCTTTGCTGAGCTTCGTCGTTTGAAATTGCGTGATGACATCGCGAATAATTGATTTTGCTTTATTGACTGATATACCATCCCTTTCAAACTTCAGCATAATCGACCTTATGTAATAATTTCTTATTCGTGCAATTAACGGAAATTCCGGACCTATCACCCTGTCGCCAAAATGCTTGCGGAGTTCAATTGCCAGGTATGCAGACTGGTGATATACTGTTTCAGGATCTTTGTGTTTAACGTCGATGTTAATTATGCGGTAAAACGGCGGATATTTAAAGCTGCGGCGTTCTTCCATTTCAGTGAAATACAGGTCGTTATAATCATTTTCAATTACTTGTTTAATAACGCGGTGGGCCGGGTCGTAAGTTTGAATAACTACTTTTCCTTGCTTTCCGCGGCGGCCCGCTCTGCCGCTTACCTGTGCAAGCATCTGAAAACTGCGCTCGTTGGCGCGATAGTCGGGAAATTTTAACAAACTATCTGCGTTAATAATTCCAATAACGGTTACGTCCGAAAAATCCAGGCCCTTGGCTACCATCTGCGTACCCACCAGGATGTCTATTTTCTTCTCTTCAAGGTCGTTTAAAATATTTTGTAATGAGTTGCGCGAACGGGTGGTATCCAGGTCCATGCGTGCAATTCGTGCTTCCGGCAGAAGTAAGGCGAGCTCATCCTCTACCTTTTCAGTTCCAAACCCCTTGTATTCTAAGTGTGTTGAACCGCAGGCCGGACATACCTGCGGCGCGTCCTCCTTATAACCACAATAATGGCAATGGAGTTTGCCGCTGCTTTTATGATAAGTTAAGCTAACATCGCAATTGATACATTTCGGCGTATAGGCGCATATTTTACACATCAGGATAGGCGCATAGCCCCTGCGGTTCTGGAATAAAATAACCTGTTCCTTTTTGTCGAGCGCATTCTTTATATCAGTCATCAGCACGCTTGTAAAATGTGACTGGATGGTTTTGCGTTTAGTTTCTTCCGCAATGCTCACCACCTCAATTACCGGGAGTTGTACACCGCCATATCTTTCTGTAAGGCTGGCGAAACCATATTTATGCATGCGTGCGTTGTAATAACTTTCAAACGATGGCGTTGCGGATCCCAGCAGCACTTTGGCGCTATGCATATTGGCCAAAAAAATAGCGGCATCGCGGGCGTTGTATCGTGGCGCCGGATCAAACTGTTTATAGGATGTTTCGTGCTCTTCGTCTACCACTATTAAGCCTAAATCCCCGAAAGGCAGAAATACAGCCGACCGCGCCCCCAATATAACTTTGTATTCGTTGTTCAGCACTTTTTTCCATACCTCAACCCGCTCATTATCGTTAAACCTGGAATGATAAACACCGATATTTGCGCCAAAATACAAGCGCAAACGCTCAATGATATGGGTAGTGAGCGCAATTTCGGGCAATAGGTACAGTACCTGCTTCCCGGCAGCGATCATCTCTTCTATCAGCCGGATATAGACCTGCGTTTTGCCCGAAGAGGTGACGCCATGCAGCAGCGTAACGTCTTTTTGTTTGAACTCTTCTTTTATATTGACCAATACGCCGGCTTGCTGTTCACTTAATTGAAAAGTGTCGTAATCATCTTCTTCGGCATCATATAGCCGGCTTACATTTTTTTCTTCAACAATGAATATCTCTTTTTCTATTAATGATTTGATGCTTGCCGCGCCGGCGCCGCTTTCCTCCACCAGTTCATTTTTTGAAATTGTTTTTTGATGCCGGGATAACTTAATGTAAGCCAATACGGCATCGGCTTGTTTCGGCGCGCGTTTTTCCAGGATGGTAAACAGTTCTTTTAGATTATCCTGGTCATGATAAATAGGATTTAAAGTAATAAAAGCGCGCATGCGGGGTTTATACCGCTCGTTAATATCTTCCGAAATGTTAATGATGTTTTTTTCGAACAGCAGCTTTAGGACGGGCATCACTGTTTTCTGGCCCAGCAATTTTATAATGTCGCTAACCGTTAATTCCGGCTGGATGCCGAGTGCCTCCACAATTAAAAATTCCTTGTCGTGCAGTGCAGTCTTGTCAAATTCAAAACCTTTATTCAGCATTATTCGCGTCTCACTTGCCAGTTTTAATGCCGATGGCAAAGCGGCGCTCATTACCTCGCCTTTGTTGCACATATAATATTCGGCCATCCAGTGCCAAAACTGCAACTGCAAATCGGTCACTACCGGCCGGTCGTCCAATAGCTCGATGATATATTTCGCCTGGTATTTTTCGGGGGCCAGGTTGCCGATAGAAGCAACGATGGCAGTATACAGCTTGCTTTTACCGAATTGAACAACAACCCTTTTGCCTATAGCAACGGCACTATTCATTTCGAAAGGAACGCGATACGTATAATTTTTAGCGATAGCCAGCGGTAAGATCACTTCAACGAAAAGTGTTTCCCGGTCGGTATGTGTCGCTTCGGCAAATTCTAACATGAAATTACTTGTTTCTAAAGGCCGCTAATCCGAGTGTTAGCCAACCTATAATAAACAGTAGACCGCCGATGGGGGTTATGGGGCCCATCACCTGTAACCAGGCCAACCCTAACAGGTCGCGGCATGAAAGTAAATAAAGCGAACCCGAAAACAAGATGATCCCAAACGTAAAGCAATAATAACTCACAGTCACCAGTTTATTTTTAAACCGGCTGAAGGTTGATAAGAATAACAGGGCGAAAACATGATAGAAATTGTATTGCACACCGGTGCGCCATACCTCGAGATTGCGCGGCGACAACGAACCCTGCAACCCGTGAGCTCCAAAAGCGCCCGCTGTAACTGCCACAACACCGAATATGGCAGCTGTAATGATTATTTGTTTGTTCATCAAAATATAAAGAGCTAAGGTAAAGATTTTACAGCTCGGTTTTGCCCGACGGAAGGTAAATGTCACAACTTATAAAAGTGGCGAGCCCAACCACAATTGCTGTTGAACTTAAAATTAAATTACCTTTGTTGGCAAAGCGGCAATGAGAAAACATGTCATAATTACGATCCTGTTATTAATTGCATCTGCATTTATAACCGTTTTTTATTTTAAAAATTTAAATACTCCGGGAATGCGGCGCGACCGGATTATGCGCCTGATACCAAATAACGCTGCGCTGATATTTGAGTTTAACAATGACAAAAGTTTTTATGACATTTTTGAGAATAATAAGCTGTTTAAAGCTGTAACAGGAAAGAAACTTGATGAGTTAACGGTATTGCGCGATAAATTGCTGTTGAACCCGTTGCTGAAAAAATATTTTACAGGGCAGAATATTTTCATCTCCGTTCATCCCTCAAAAACCGACACGGTTAACCTGTTACTCACCATGTCGTCGGCAAATGGATTTGAGCCGGCCGTTTTCGATCAGTTATCCAAACAAGCGGGTAGCGGACTGGTGGTAACGCCAGTCGCCGAAAAAGGAAAAAAAGGGTTTAATATTTATATAAATGCACTAAAAAAGCGCTTTTATGTAATCAACCAGGAAGATAATATGCTTTCGGCAAGCTTTTCGAAGGAGTTACTCGATCAAAGTACACTGTTTAAAAATAAAAACGAGAATCCACCGTTCGTTTTGCTTTCAGAACAACAAAACGCCAACTCGCTGGCGAATCTATATATAAATCACGATGCGCTTTCTTCTTTATTCGAGCTGTTTTTTAAAAATAAAAATACAGACATTTTAAAAAGTTTACGGTTACTGCCTGGCTTGGCTACGCTTACTTTAAACTATCGCAGCGATGCGCTGATGTTTAACGGTTTAACAAATATACGCCGGGACAAGCCCGTTAGTTACCTAAACCTATACACCAACCAGGGCGCAGCTGTTAATTATTTGAAAGATATATTTCCGTCTACAACGGCCTATAGCCTCAATTTCGCCGTTGCTGATCCATTAAAGTTTAGTACTGATCTGTCCACCTGGCATATCCGCGCCGGGCTTAAAAACGAGAAGGAATTATTATTTAATAAGATAAGATCGGAGACCGGTATTAATTTAAAAAATGAGTTTAATAATTTGCTGGGCAATGAGTTTGCGGTGCTTACAACCCGGTTCTTTGAGAAATTTGCAATCATATCCGTCAAAGACGGGTCAAAACTGAGGCAACTGCTTGCGGGCATAAGCAAAATAACCGAAGAGCCTATGCAAATGCCTGCACTTAGCCATAAGGGCAATTCATCTTTGAGGCTACTAACAGCCGACAGCAAAATGGATTTTTTCAGGGAAAACACAGGTCAGTTAAACTATGATAAGCTGCCATTTTTTTTATTGGGCGATGCTTTCAGCATTTTCAGGCATCCCTATTATATGATCATCGATAACTACCTGGTACTGGCCAACAGCAATAATGAATTGAAGAGTTATTACGACAGTTATATTAACCGGAAATTTTTAAGTAAAAACGATCAGTATAACGAATTTAACAACCTATTAACCGAGCGAAGCAATGTTACGTTCTTTTTTCATTTTAAGAATTCCCTTCCAATACTCAAGCAGGATTTATATCCGAATATTTATGATACTTTTGAGGAGAAGGATGGCGGTTGGGCCGATTTTTATGCAGCGTCGTGGCAATTTACAGCTGCCGAAAAAAGTTTTTACACCAATGTTTGCATGCAATTAAATAAAGGCACAACAATTGTTCAAAATAAATAGCCGCATTATGCAACAGTACAATTACATTTTCGTTAAAACAATTGGTGGCTAAAGCGTATTTAATTTATTTAATTCAAAAATCTTATTTAAAGCTTAGGCGCAGCACGATTATATGAAGAAGTCTTTACTTTTTTTTTGCTCATTACTATTTTCCCTTAACATATTTGCTCAGCAATTTTCGCAATATAATACCGGTACTTTATATGACTCATTTGAAAATCCGTCACAAAAGTCTTTTATAACCGATTCAAGCAAACGCTACGCCTCCAATTTCTTTTTTCCAAATTTCAACGTGAACTTCTTTTTTGCCGGCGATGCACAGGTCGATTTAAAAAGCCGGCTGCTTTTGAGTAAGTATGCTGATACTGCTTTGAAAATTAACCAGGGTAAGTTTAATCACTTTGGCGGAAGCGTAAATATTTATTTGCTGATGTTCAGGGTTTTCCGGAGCCTGAATGGCGACACCGAAATGGGTTTTTCGTGGCAAATGAAAGGGGAAGCACGGGGGATGGTGTCGGATGAAACGCTCGCACTCTTAAATGGAACCGCGGCTTTTAAAGATGATTTTTATAACAATATTTTCAACGATAATTATTATTACCAGGCTTATCACCAGATCAGCTTTTCATACCGCGAAAAAATTACCAAACAATTTAATTTTGGTGTTAAATTGAGCGCCCTGCTTGGGATTCAATATAAGCAACTTACCATTAATCATTCCTATATTGCTTTTGACAAGCAGGTGGATACGGCAAGTGTAAATTTAAGGGGAACCTATTACAGCAGTTATATACCGGGCGATAACCTGGTTGCGCGCGACTTTCTACCCACATTTCGCAGCCCCGGCGCGGCCATTTCGATAGGTGCAACTTACCGTACGCAGGATAATTTTGTGATTCAGACCAACATAAAGGACCTGGGGTTTATTCATTGGAGTAAACTATCGCGCGGTTATTTTTATGATAACACCACGGGTTTTAACGGAATATCAGGGGTAGCCCGCGAGGACAGTACATATAATGGGCTTAACCGGGTGATCCATAATAACGGTGTAGTTGGATCATTCACTACGCCGATAGATGGCAGGGCCGAGTTAAGTGTTAACAAAAGTTATTGGATCGATAACAACCACGAGTTTAAATATTCGCCTACACTTATTGCATCCAAAGAATTGTTTTATCCGGGTTTTATAGGCGCGCTGGTAAATCCGTTTCAATATCAAAAATACACGGTGACGCTGACAACAACCTACAACGACCTGAAGCTGTTTAATTTCGGCGCGCAGTTTATGGTGAAGACACCAAATTTTGAATTTTATATAGGAAGCGACCGAATAGCGCAAACGGCAAGTCTTTTAGCTGAGGCACGGAGCTTAAACCAATCTCAAATCGACCGGAACAGTTCGTTTACCGGGGGGGATTTCTTTTTAGGGTTTTCGTTAAAGTTTGGTCCTGTGATCGAACATCCGATGAACGCCAGCGTGATACCAAACGGCGAGAAGGGATTTTTGGGCCGACTGATCGGCCGGTTATTTAAAACAAATAATTAATTCAATTCGGTTATTAAATTGGCTCGGTCTATTTTTTTCCGATAAAATCTTTCAGGTAATAAGGCTCAAAGTAACCGACATCTTCAAAATCATTTTTTTTGAATTTTTCAAATGCTCTTTTTGACAGGTGGGCCGCTGAATTAATAAAACCCGGCAAAAATCTTGCATTTGGGTTTTCGCCCAATATCGCCTTACACTTTTCAGATCCGTCGCCAAAAAACAATATTTTATTGCGCTCTAATATATCTTCAAAGCTTTGAGCGGTGACTATTTCGGCTTTTGTAGGAGCTATCCTGTTCCCTTCCGAATCAAAAAGCGCTGTAAAAACTTCCATTCTGCGGGCATCGATCATAGGGCATAGCAATGCTTTTTCGAGCGCATTGTACCCGTTATTGTCCCTTACCCCGGCGGCCATTGCTTCGAGCGTTTCAATTGCAATAAGTGGCTTGTCCAGGGCAAAACATACACCCTTGGCGGTTGATATACCGATACGCAGCCCGGTATATGACCCGGGACCGCAGCTTACCGATATAGCATCGAGGTCGTTGTAAAGTACCGCTGACGTATTTAAAAGTTCCTCAATAAAAACAGTTATCACTTCAGCGTGGATATTACGCAGGTTTATCTCTTTTAGCGCTAAAGGTTTACCATCTTTTGCCAGGGCAACCGAACAGGAAGCTGTGGCAGTTTCAATTTGCAATATCAGGCTCATTGTTGGTTCTTAGGGTACAGGATCATGTCCATGGCCGCCCCATGGGTTACAACTAATTATTCGTTTTAAAGTTAGCCAGCCACCCTTAAAGGCGCCGTATTTTTTGACGGCTTCCACGCCGTATTGAGAGCAGGTGGGCGTATAGCGGCAAGAGGCCCCTGTAAGGGGCGAAATAAAATATTGATATATCCTGATCAGGATAATAAAAATCCCGCCAATTATGGTCTTTAATATCCCGATCATACTTTTCATCCGGTAATTTCCGCACAGAGCTGCGCCAAAAGCTTCAGCATTTTTTTCTCCGTGAAATCATAAGCGGCTATTTCCTTGCCAATGTATCCCACTGAAAAGACGATCTTTTTGCCGGCATCATTTAATATATCATATAAGTATTGCTGTTTATGAAGCCGGTATGCTTCACGCATGCGCCTTTTGATCAGGTTACGGTCAACTGCGCGTTTAAACCGTTTTTTAGGAACCGAAAATAATATTTGTGCCGGAAATAACTGGGAATCACCTGACGGTAGCCAGGACACTTTAAACGGGTAACATAAAAAAGAAGAACCATCATGAAAAAGGCCGTCTATAAGCCTTTTATTACATAATCGTTCTTCTTTTATAAAAGTGTTCATTGTTGCTGATTCTGAACCGGAATTTGATCAATAAACGGCCAGGCCCTTACGGGGAAAGCAACAACTTTATGCTTTATGACTACGCTCGTCAGATACTGTCAGTCTCTTTCTGCCTTTTGCTCTTCTCGCTGCTAAAATCCTTCTGCCGTTAGCAGTTGACATGCGCTCACGGAAACCGTGCTTATTTCTTCTTTTCCTTTGTGAGGGCTGAAACGTTCTTTTCATGGCTACTTATTCTATACTTTGTTTTTTAAAACAAGAGCGCAAATGTAGTGTATTTTTTTATCTTTTCAAATAAGTGCGGGCTGGAAAGTAAATATTTCAAATCATTTTGCCACATGGATATTGATACTTTTTGTTTCTATATTTAACCTGCTATTCAATACACCACGCCATGCGAAGCCTGATCTTTATTTTTATCGTCCTGCCATTTTTCGCCATATCCCAGGATCAACTTGCCGGCCATTACAAGATATATAGCTCAAAAAAGCAAAAGCAAGTAACCCTTAATGATATTGCTGATGATATGTCGAAAACAGACGTTGTGTTTTTTGGAGAAGAGCATAACGACTCGACCGGTCATTACCTGGAGTACAGCCTTTTTAAGAAACTGGCAGAAAGATATCCGGATAAGGTAGCGCTATCCATGGAAATGTTCGAGACTGACTGCCAGCTGGTTTTGGATGAATATTTAAATGGCTTTATTCGCGAAAAGAATTTCGTTATCGATGGCAGGGCGTGGCACAATTATAAAGATTACCGGCCTTTAATTGAATTTGCGAAGGCAGGTCATATCCCGGTTATTGCGGCAAATGCGCCCGCGCGATATACCAATATGACTAACCGCCTGGGTTTAGCCGGCTTGATGCAGCTAAGCGCCGCCGCAAAATCATATTTACCGCCATTACCGATCGATACGGCTACGGGGCCATATTATGAAAAATTTTTGCAGGTAATGGGCGGTCACAATGCAATGGGAGGCATGCAAATGTTCGAGGCGCAAAATCTTTGGGATGCAACTATGGGCTGGTCGATAGCGCGGTTTTTAAACGCGCACCGCGATTATAAAATATTGCAGGTGAACGGCGGCTTTCACAGCGAGGGGAAGCTGGGCGCGGCAGCTCAGCTAAAAAAGTACTTGCCTAAAGCGCGAATACTGAACATTGCGGTGTACGCTGATGACAGCTTTGACAGCCCTGATTGGAATAAGCTCGGTAAAAACGGTGATTACATCATTCTAACCGATCCAAAACTGCCGAAGACATTTTAGTAGTTGTGCTACCGCAGCTATTATCAGTGCAAAACCGCTAAAAATATTGTGATAACCGGAACAGCGACAAGCATAAATACCCTTCCGATTTGAATATTGTTGGCGTTACCTGCGATAAATACGTTATACAGGTCTGTTTTGATGGTGTTTAATCTGTGTTCCATGACAGTAGTTTTTTATTAATTCGAGTCTTAAAACATTAACGGCCAAAGGCGCCGGTGATATTTTGGTTATATGACTACAAATTACTGTGAGGGATTAAGAGCAGATTAAATTATACTGTCATTTTGCATTATCACGGCTCATCTCAGGATGATAATGCAGCCCTGGTGTAAGCCAGTGAAGAAGAATAACTCGTGAATACCGAAAGTTGAATGGCGACAAGACGATACCAACACCAATAATGATGATCACATATACCCAGGGGTTGTTGCTTCCCGTCAGAATGTGAATCGCGACGGCCATCGTTACCATTTCGGCTACAAACATGGCGTAGCTCAACAGCATGGCAACATAAAAATACCCGGGCTCGCGCTCGTAAACCAGGCCGCAATGGTCACATGCTTTTTTCATTACCTGCGACCGAAAGCTATACACCCCGGTTTCGAACATTTTTCCCCGCCGGCAACGCGGGCACCTGGCATACACTATGGCCGGCCACATTGGTAATCCACGGTTGTTGCTGTCCATAAGCGTCAAATTATTTAGCGTCGTTTACTTCTATCCAAAAACCGTCGGGATCCTGGAAATAGATCTGGTGTACGCCGTCGGCTCTTAGAGTGACTATCTTAGGCTGGCCCGTCCAGTTCACGTATTTAACATTCAAACCGTCCAAACGATGTATAAAAGCATCGAGCGATGGCACGCTAAAACATAAATGCAGGCTAATATCATAATGCATTGGCGGACAGTCAGCCTTAATAATATGTAAGGCGATACCCGGTCCTATTTTAAGCCATGTATGCAAGGTATCATTAAAGGGATTTGAAATCTTTTGCAGGTCCAGCACCGTTGTATAAAATGCTGTCGTCTTTTTTAAATCCTTTGCACATAAGGCTGCATGGTTAAACACCGGCCTGGCATCCCTGCTTTCTGTTTGACAAAACGCCAGGTAAGGCAATGCAGCCGCTAGCAAGACAATTACTGATAAAAAACGAGGGGATTTAAATCGCATGAGTGTTATAATAAGTTATGATGATCAATTATTTTTAGTTACCAAAACCCAATCAACAAATACCTTTGCATCGCCGGCTTTAATTTTATTTACAGTAGACTCGCTTAAACCCGGATAAGGCGCTTTCACTTTGTTTACCCCTTCGGGGTAGCCGCCGCCCAGCGCAAAATTAAGAATGATAAATTTGGGGTTATCAAATGCCCACCGGCCGTATTTTTCGACCATTGTACGCGTAACGGTATAGGTTATTTTGCCATCCAGCTTAAAAACAAGGCTGTCGGGAGTCCAGTCTACCGAATAGATATGCCATTTGGTGACATCTGTTCCCGCCGGGAAGAATTCGCGATGAGCAAACGGCGTATTACCGAAATAGTTAGGCCCATGTACAGCATTACTGATCCACGACGAGTCGCCAACCGTTTCCATCATATCGATCTCGCCGCAATCGGGCCATTTGCCTTTGCCCAATGCCCAAAATGCCGGCCAAAGCCCCGCACCCGACGACATTTTCATTCGCGCGGAAGCGGTACCGTAAGTAAACATCATTTTATCGCGGGTATTGATCCTGCCGGATATAAAGTCGTATGTGCGGTTGTTCATCCCAAATCCCGGATGATAAATTGCTTTAAGCACCAGCGTGCCGTTTTTGGCGCCTTGCGCGGCCCTACCGTGTACGAGATACAGCGTAGCTGCAGTATCGATATACGCTTGCTGCTCGTTGTTAACGGTGTGCGCTTTGTCTTCGACGTTCCATTTGGAGCGGTCAAGTGTTTTTTCGTTGAAATCTTCAAAAAAAACCGTGTCGGTTTTGCGATTTGTTCCCTGTGCTTTTACAGCAATGGCAAATAGAAGCGCGAAGGGCGCCAGGTAAAAAAGTTTTATATTTCTTTTCATAGTTACTATTGGGTGCTTACTAATATACGTATAACCGTAAAATTATAACTTGTTCAATTGGTCAGTAAGCAGTTTACTTACTTCGTTAAAATAACGTCGTACACCAAATCCCATTACGCTTTGTATGCCCCGGCCGGCATTGGTTAAAAAAACCTCGTCGGCTTCATATAATATTTCAGGGTTTATCTGTGCCTCGGTAACGGGGATATTGTTTTGCCCTGCCAGTTTCATTACAACCTGGCGCATTACGCCTTCAATACAACCCTCGCTCAAGGCCGGTGTGTATAATTGATTTTGATATAAAACAAAAAGGTTTGAGCTGCTTGCTTCACATAAAAAGCCATTCTGGTTTAATAAGATCACCTCGTCGAGTTTATTCTGTGCTTTAAATAAACCGGCCATAACAAATATCATGGAGTTGCAGGTTTTTATATTCGACAGATAATTACATGGTTTGGACAGTTCGGAAAACACATCCACTATCAGGCCTTTAGCATTTAAAAAATAACGGGGTTCCTCAAGGGGCTGCATTTCGAGGCACCAGCCCATTTTGTTTTGTGAGGGTGCGTAAAAGCCGTCCGAATCGCGATAAACGGTTAACCGCAAACGGCCGTGTTTAGCTTTGTTACGCCGCGCAATATCTTCTGCTTTCTCTTTCAAAAACCAGGCATCCATTTGCGAATAGCCGTCAATTTTAAGCGCTTTCATTCCCCGTTGTAACCGATCGGCGTGCAGATCGGCAAATTTTAGCTGGCCTTTCATCATTCGCATGCTTTCAAATAAGCCGTCGCCATATCTAAACCCCCGATTCGCTATCGTCATCACCCTGGCATTACCCGGAACGATCTCTCCGTTAAAATTTATAAAAAGAGGAACCATCGATATACTGTGACGCTAATTGAATATGCGAACAAATGTAAAAGAAACTTTATGGCGGCAGATAATTTTTGTTTGTGAAATCATTCCGCCTCGCTGTATTTTCGCCATTTGTTTAAAACCGATTCAAAATCCGCCGGAAGCGGCGCTTCGAAAAGTAAATTCCTTTTTAACGTAGGGTGCAAAAATCCCAACGTTTGCGCATGCAGCGCTTGCCGGGGCATTATTCCGAAACAGTTTTCTACAAATTGCCTGTATTTGGTAAAAACCGTGCCCTTTAAAATTTTATCACCACCATAAGTGGCATCGCTGAATAATGGATGGCCAATATGCTTCATGTGCGCCCGGATCTGGTGCGTGCGGCCGGTTTCCAGCTGGCACTCGATCAGCGTTACATAGTTCATACGCTCCAGCACTTTGTAGTGGGTTACCGACCACTTGCCCTTTTGGGCGTCGTCATAGATCGACATCACGCGCCTGTCGTTTACACTGCGGCCAATATAACCGGTTACCGTACCGTCTGTCGCAATATCTCCCCACACCAACGCGATGTATTTCCGGGTAATGGTATGTTCAAAAAACTGTTTCGCGAGCCATGTCATGGCGCGTTCGTTTTTACTGATCAGCAGCAAACCGGACGTGTCTTTATCAATGCGGTGCACCAGCCCTGGCCGGCCATCATTCCCGGGTAATACAGGCAGTTGCCGAAAGTGATAAACCAACCCGTTTACAAGGGTGCCGGTATAATTATTATATCCCGGGTGCACCACCATGCCCGCGGGCTTATTTATAACCAATACATCATCATCTTCGTAAATAATATCCAGGGGTATATTTTCCGGATATACTTCTGTATCCCTCGGCGGGTGGGGTAAAACGACCGATATAACGTCGAACGGTTTAACCTTATAGCTTGACTTAATGATTTTATCGTTTACCAGGACATTTCCCAGCTCAACGGCATTTTGGATACGGTTACGCGAAGCGTTTTCAACGCGGTTCATCAAAAACTTATCAATCCGCAGCGGAGCCTGGCCTTTGTCGACTGCTATGCGCAGGTGTTCGTACAAATCCTGTTCTTCCTGCTCTATAAGATCGATTTCAGCCGTCATGCCGGCAAAAGTAGTGTTTTTCCAAATTATTGGTTGTTTACGAATTATCCATATATTTAGGTCGTAAACTATTGATCATGAAAAAACCTTACTCACATTTAACAGTTGTAATTCTTATTTTAACTGCCTTTGGAGCACACGCCCAAAACAACAATAACAACAATAGCGGCGGCGGCTTCGACCAGTTAATTAAATCAAGCCCCGGCGACGTGACCAAATTGGTTCATGCCTATGCCGAGCCCTTGTTTAAAGGCTTTGGTACCGGCCTTAACAGCGGATGGAACAACACCGCGAAAACAAAAAAATTATTGCATTTTGAGTTGCGTTTAACCGGTAACGTTGCGATGGTACCCGATATGGATAAAAGCTTCGACGTAACGAAAATCGGCTTATCAAGCCACGTTACGCCTGCTGATCCGTCCAACACCATTGCACCGACGTTCGGAGGGGCCAAGAACGATGGCCCGGTAATGAATATTAACGACGACAATGGCAACAAGATCAACTCTTTTACGATGCCCAAAGGTCAAATAGGCTTTATTCCGGCTCCGACCATTCAGCTTACTGTGGGCATTTTTAAAAACACAGATATTACCATACGTACCATTCCGACCATTAGCCTTGGCAGTGACAACGGCACTGTCGGCGAAGTTGGCTTTGGCATAAAGCACGACCTTATACAGGATTTTGCCGTTGGTAAAAAGATCATCCCTTTCGATTTAGCACTTACGGTAAATTACAACAAGATAACTTACAATAAACCGCTCAATGTGCAGCCGGATGCCGGCTCACAACCGGCACCAGGCACCAGCGCGCCTGATTTTTCGACGCAAGCCCTTAATACCCACTTTAGCGGCTTAAATGTAGGCGCCATTATTTCGAAAAAACTGGCATTCTTTACGCCATTTCTTTCCGTTGCGTATCAAACCGCCAACTCAACGGCGAATATGGTTGGTAATTTCCCGATCGCGTCGACCGCCCCGGGCCAGTCTGGGTATTATACCAGTGTTAGCAACCCGGTAACCATCAACGAAACCAGCATAAGCGGGTTACGTGCAGATGTGGGTTTTCAGCTTAATTTAACGATATTCCGTATATACGCCTCTTACAGCCTCGGCGAATACCAGTCGGCTAATGCAGGCATCGGCTTCGGCTTTTAACCGCTGATGGATATCGATCTTCAATTTTTAAGCCCTGTTCAGCAAATAAAAAATGATTTATTTAAAAAGCAGGGTTTAAAAGTTTTTATTAAACGCGACGATCTTATCCATCCCATTATATCGGGCAACAAATGGCGAAAGCTGAAGTATATTTTAAAACAAGCCCGGGCCGAAAAAAAGACGCACCTCGTAACCTTTGGCGGCGCCTACTCAAACCATTTACTCGCTACAGCGGCGGCCGCGGCCCAGTTTGAGTTTAAATCCACAGGTATTGTACGCGGAGAACAGGTAGATAACGATACCTTGTTTTTATGCCGTTTGCACGGAATGAATTTATTATTCACGGATAGAGAGACATACCGGGATAAGTCCGCCTTTTTCAAAAAGTATTTTGTAAATGATCCTGATGCATTTTTTGTTGACGAAGGCGGCGCATCGGCGGAAGCGGCAAGAGGCTGCAGCGAGCTTATCGATGAGTTACCAGGCGAATATGATCACATTTTTTGTGCCTGCGGCACGGGCACCACAGCCGCCGGAATAATAAACGGAATTAATAGTCACAACTTTAAAACGCAATTTCACGCGATACCGGTATTTAAAAACGGTGATTTTATTGAGCAGGAGATAGGTAAGTTGCTAACCCTACCGGCTAACTATCATATACATACAGCCTATCACTTTGGCGGCTATGGAAAAGTTGATGTCAGGCTAATTGAATTTATAAGCAAATTTGTGGCTTCAACAGGCATATTGATCGAGCCTGTATATACCGGTAAGATGTTATATGCTTTATACGATCTTGCTTCCCAAGGCTATTTTAAGCCACGAAGCTGCATCTTAGCCGTCCATAGCGGGGGAATATGGGGGTTATTGGGTATGAAGGATAAATTTTAATACACCGGCTTACGTTTTAAGTAAGCATAAAATAAATAGTGCAGTCATCCCTTTAGGCCTGTGTTAAAAACCCTATGACCAGCAAAAGCTTAAAATGTTGATTTTTCATCATTAGTCATTTTCTTATAGCCATTAGGAAAAGAATTATATAATGTAACATGGATATTTAAATCACTTACCATGCTGCTTTTGTATAACTTTGATGTTAACAATGGCCTATAAATACATCGATAATTACCGCGAGCAAGGCGCCCGTAAAAAACTGGTTGAGGAGTTAAGAAAAAAAGGCATCGAAGACGAAAATGTCTTGAAGGCCATCGGCAAGGTGCCGCGTCATTTTTTTTTCGACGAAACGTTCTGGAACCAGGCTTATAAAGACATTGCTTTCCAGATAGGCGAGGGGCAAACCATTTCGCAGCCTTATACGGTGGCCTATCAAACCCAGCTTTTACATATTAGCAAAGGCGATAAAGTGTTGGAGATCGGCACGGGCAGCGGTTACCAGGCCTGTATACTCCTGGAGCTTGGCGCGAAGGTATTTACCATTGAACGGCAGGAAAAATTGTACGAGCGCGCAATAAAGGTTTTACCCCATATGGGTTATAAACCTAAGTTTTTCCTGGGCGACGGCTCTGTCGGCATCCCGAAGCACGCACCCTATGATAAGATCATTGTAACGGCCGGTGCGCCTACCGTTCCCGAAGAGCTGTTGAAGCAGCTGAAGATTGGCGGCATACTGGTGATCCCCGTCGGTGATGCGGAACTGCAGAAAATGATCACTGTTTTAAAAATTGGCGAAAACGACTATGAGAAAGTTTCGCTGGACACGTTTAGATTTGTGCCTTTAGTTGGGGACAAAGCTTGGTGATTTATTAGGTTTTTCTAATTTAAAAATCCGAAATTATCTTTTCATCACTCTGTCCATCTCTATCTTCGTATCCCGCTCTTTCATGGTTTCGCGTTTATCAAAGGTTTTTTTGCCTTGTGCCAGGCCGATCTCCAGTTTAGCAAAACCGCGCTCGCTGATGAACAAAGCAAGGGGTATAATGGTCAGTCCTTTTTCTTCTCCACGGGTCTGGAGCTTTTTCAATTCTTTTTTGTTAAGCAGTAAAACGCGGTCGCGTTTGGCTTCGTGGTTATAAAAAGATCCGTAACTGTATTCGGCGATATGCAGGTTGCGCACATACAGCTGCCCGTCAATAAAAGTGCAGAACGCGTCGTTAATATTGGCCTTGCCTTCGCGGATCGACTTTATTTCGGTACCCAGCAATTTTATCCCGGCTATGTATTTATCCAGGATATGGTATTCAAAATAGGCTTTTTTATTCTTTATGTATAGCTGCTGATCCATCGCTTCACTTTGGTGCAAATATGCGAATTATTGCGGCTTAACCACCAACACCGGGACATCTACCATATGGCGCACAGAATTAACTGTGGTGCCGAAAATAAGGTCCTTTAGCGCTTTATGCCCATGCGACCCCATAATGATAAAGTCGATTTCTTCCTCTTTAACAATTTTGGCAATTTCCGGCGCCGGTCGGCCAAAGCCGATTTGAGCATGCGCTTTGTAACCCAGCGCCTTTAAGGTCGAAACATATTTATCCAGGTTATCGGCATCGCTTTGCGTTTCGTGATCCATCACCTCGGTGCCATAATACCGTGCCCCGGCTGTTTCAACCACATGGATCAATGTGTAAGTGGCTTTTTTGCCGCCTTGCATAATGGCATGGCTTAAGCAATCCCTGTCATTTTTCGAGAAGTCGATCGTAATACCGATATGGCTGTATGAAATTTGGTGGAGATCGGTAAGGGCCGTGGCCAGGCCGTGCGGCACACGGGCTTCCTGGTCCTGGTGTTTAAAAAGAATGGGTCTTACAAATACATATACCAGCAATACGGCAATACCAAGCGCCGTCGGAATAGCCAAAGTATATATCCAGGGCCGTGCCGCCGGAAACTGTATGATCCAATCGTTCAGCTGGTCAACAACCAGTTTTCCGTTTAAGGCCACGATGAGTATCGCGCTGGCCCAGGCCAATATCTTAACTTTTAAACTTATAGCGAATCTGCCCATTCTTTTCCGGTTCGACGTGAAATGGATAAGCGGGATCACCGCAAAGCCTAGCTGCATGCTGAGTACTACCTGGCTTAATATGATAAGGCTCCCCAAACCTGTTTCGCCAAAATAAATAATGGTGAATACGGCCGGTATAATAGCGAGCACTCTTGTTAAAAGGCGGCGCAGCCAGGGCTCGATTCGAAGGTTGATATGGCCTTCCATCACAATTTGCCCGGCAAGTGTGCCGGTAATGGTTGAGCTCTGGCCCGATGCGATCAATGCGATAGCAAACAAAGTGGGCGCCAGTTTGCCAAAAATATGCTCGAGCAGCTTATAGGCATCTTGTATCTCGGCCACCTTAAAATAGCCGTTTTTAAAAAAGGCGCTGGCTGCCAGGATCAGGATGGCCGCATTCACAACAAAAGCCAGGTTAAGTGCAATAACGGTGTCGAACAGGTTGAATTTGATCGACGATTTTATACCTGCGTCCGAACGCGTTATTTTCCTGGTTTGCACAAGCGAGGAGTGCAGGTAAAGGTTATGGGGCATTACCGTGGCGCCGATAATGGCGATGGCAATATAAAGCATGTTGTGGCTCACCAGGTCGTTTTTAAACAGGTTGTCAGGAATAAAACCTTTGGCGATACCGATCAGATCAGGACCGACGATGAACATCTCGACGAGGAACGACAGGCCGATGATCGATATCATGGAGATGATGAAGACCTCCAGCTTGCGCATGCCCCGGTTCATTAAAAATAACATGAGCACGGTATCCGTTATCGTGAGCGACACGCCCCAGATGAGGGGCAAGTGAAACAGCAATTGAAGACCTATCGCCATGCCAATGATCTCGGCCAGGTCGCAGGCAATAATGGCGATCTGCGCCAACAGGTACAGGCAAAAGTTAACAAAGCGGGGATAGGCATTTTTGGATGCCTGTGCAAGATCGAGGCCGCGAACGATACCCAGCCGGGCACTTAAAGATTGCAGTAATAACGCGATGAGGTTCGAAACAAATAACACCCATATAAGCCGGTAGCCGAACGCACTGCCGCCGGCAATATCGGTTGCCCAGTTACCCGGGTCCATATAACCGACGCTCACCAGGTAAGCGGGCCCTAAAAAAGCCAAAATGCGCCGCCAGCCGATCTTATTTTCGGTATTGATGGAGCTGTGGACGTTACTTAGTGAGGGAGTGTGCGTTTCATTCATACAGCGATCAATAAATTGTTAGCAACCTCACGGCTTACCTGTACTTTTTTATCTTCTATTTGCAGAACCATTGAATGATCAAACTCAATGACCTCTGTTACCTTAATTTTTTTACCGATGACAAGGGATTGTTTTTCAAGGTATTGCAAAAAAGGTGTTGAATGTTCGCGTACACCGCAAATAATGCCGTTTTCGTTTATGCCAAGACTTGAAACAGGTTTAAGGTCGTGCGGTTTTACCAATCCATCGGCATCCGGAATAGGATCGCCGTGCGGATCGTACTTGGGAAAGCCCATGAATTTGTCCAGCCTGTTTATTAACTCGTTCGACGATATATGTTCCATCTCTTCAGCCATTTCGTGCACCTGATCCCATTTAAAGTTTAATTTTTCCACCAGAAAATATTCCCATAACCGGTGTTTGCGAATGATGTTTACAGCTATTTTTTCGCCGGCATGACTAAGACTCACGCCCTGGTATGGGGTATAATTGATCAAGGCCTTATCAGCCAGCTTTTTCAACATATCTGTTACAGATGATGCTTTGGTCTCCAGACGGGCGGCCAATTGATTTGTGCTAACCACCTCGGTGGTTAAAGCCAAATGATAAATGGACTTTAAATAATTCTCTTCGGCTAATGTATTCATTTTGACAAATCTAATAATAAATTTAGACTTGTCTAAACTTTTGGAATAAAAAATAAATAACTGCCAAAATGGTTTTTTGAAAAATTATATTTTGCGATATAGATAAAACGATATATTTGCCCGTATTATGGCTGCCGAATTAGATAAAATTGATCTTCAAATTTTAAAGATTTTACAGGAGAACGGGAGGATCACCAACCTCCAGCTTTCCAACGAGATAGGGCTTTCGCCCGCGCCAACCCTGGAGCGCGTACGCAAACTTGAAAATGCTGAATATATTAAGAGTTATCATGCCCTGGTGGATGAAGAAAAATTGGGCCTTGGCATAAAAACATTCATACAGATATCGCTTGATTTTCATCAAAAAAACACCATTCAAACTTTTTTAGACGAGATTCAAAATATCAAAGAAGTTACCGAATGCCACCATGTAACCGGGCAATGCGATTTTTTGTTAAAGGTTTACGTGCGTGATATCAAATCCTACGAGCAATTGATCATGGAAAAAATAAGCCGCATTACGGTGGTTAAAACATTCCAAACCATGATGATCATGTCCACCAGCAAAAAGGAGCCTATAGTGCCGTTGGAGTATTAGCCCCACCCAACCATCCCCGGAAGGGAGGGCTTAAAAGTCTCCCCGATCGGGGGCGATTTAGAGGGGGCTCTAATGAATCTGCCAGTCTATCGGTTCTTTCCCCTCACGTATTAATATTTCGTTCGTTTTTGAGAATGGTTTCGAGCCGAAGAAGCCCCGATCAGCCGAGAAAGGAGACGGATGTGGCGATTTGATGATATGATGTTTATGTTTGTCGATCAGCTCGGCTTTGGCCTGTGCAAAGGAGCCCCAAAGTATAAAGACGACGCCCTCCTTTTTATCGGAGATGGTTTTTATGACGTTATCCGTAAATTCTTCCCATCCTTTTTTTTGGTGCGAACCCGGCATACCCGCCTGCACAGTGAGGCTGGCATTTAACAGTAATACACCTTGCTCTGCCCATTCCGTCAGGTCGCCGTGGTCAGGTATCTTAAAACCGGGAATGTCAGCCGACAGTTCTTTGTAAATATTTCTGAGAGATGGTGGTATGCCGATACCTTTTTGAACCGAAAACGAAAGTCCGTGCGCCTGGTTTTCGCCGTGATATGGGTCCTGCCCGAGAATCACCACCTTAACATCGGTAAATGGTGTTTTTTGAAACGCGTTAAAAATATCACTTCCTTTTGGATACACTTTATTGCCGGCCTGCTTTTCGCTTTTTAAAAATGTCCTGAGCTCATGCATATAGCCTTTTTCAAACTCGTCCTTTAAAACGGCCAGCCACGAAGGTTCCAGTTCGATCGCCATAAATTTTACAATCCTGTTGATTAACCGTACAAATAAACGGATATTTGCATATAATTTAGATTAATACCATGTCGAATATCATAAGGTTAATTATCGCGTGTGTTTTTTTTGCCGGTGCAGTTGCGTTGTGCGTATTTGGTTTTTGGGGATGGGGCATCCTGGTATTATTTATCGGAGGGTTGTTTTTGCTGAGCTTCTTTTTTAACGAAAATATGATCCTGGCGCAATGGTTTCTGCGCAAGGAAAACACGGATAAGGCCGAAGCCTGGCTGTTAAAGGTTAAAGATTACGAAAAACAAGTGCATAAACGCCAGCACGGTTATTACAACCTGCTGATCGGTTTGATCGAGTCGCGTAAATCGCCTTTAAAATCAGAAAAATATTTCAAAAAGTCACTTTCACTCGGCATGTCTATGTCGCATAATATAGCATTGGCAAAACTAAGCCTTGCCGGTATAGCGATGGCTAAACGGAATAAACGCGAGGCTCAAATGTATTTGCAGGAAGCGGCTAAGGATGACAAGAATAAATTACTTACCGACCAGATAAAAATGATGAAGGGACAGCTGGGACAAATGGATAAGCAGGTGGTAAGAGGCGGGTACCGCCAGTTTTAATCTATTCCGGGAGTGCAGGCTGTTACTTTTCATCAAGCGAACCATAATAAGTTGGTTCTGCATGATAATTTTGAGATTGATAAACGCCCTGCGCAGCATGGCTTTCTTCCGCAGGGTTCGCTACCTCAACCATTTTCAATAAGCTGCGAATAAGCGATAAGTTAAAAGAGTTTCTGTTAAGCTTAATCAGGTATTCGTTTTCTGTAATTTCCAGTATAGAGTTGGTCATAACAATAGTAATTAAATTTGCTTGTAAAAATCAGCAACATATTTAATACCAAAGTTGCGCCTGTATTATCCTTTCATTACCAAATTGTTATTAACAGGCAGATTATCAGTTCGATAACAGTTTTCCACACGTTTTCGACACCGGCTTGTTGGTGTATCTTATAACTTACAAAGTTTACAAAATAGGAAAACCACTGTATTAAAAAGAAATCACTTCAACCAGCCGAATACAGCCTCTTTATCGGGTAAGTTAATGTCGAGTTTTAGCTTCTTCCGCATGCCGCCCAAGTCGTTAAACAGCTTATTCGGGTTAGCTGCTTTTAACTCTTCGACGGTGTTGAAGCCCATTTTATTCAGCACCGGAACCCATTCCGCAGGTACGCCGATATTTACAAAATCGTCGGGAGTGGGAGCCTTTGATTTTTTCTCCGGCCGCATTTGCGGAAAGAACAATACCTCCTGGATAGCAACCTGGTTGGTCAGCAGCATGACGAGCCGGTCAATGCCAATTCCCAGCCCCGAGGTAGGTGGCATCCCATATTCTAATGCACGTAAAAAGTCCTCATCCATCGCCATCGCTTCGTAATCGCCACGGCCCGCAAGGATCAGTTGCTCTTCCAGCCGCTCGCGCTGATCGATCGGATCGTTGAGCTCCGAATAGGCGTTTGCGATCTCTTTCCCGTTCACAAACAGCTCAAAACGCTCAACAAGCCCATCCTTAGTCCGGTGCTTTTTAGCGAGTGGCGTCATCTCGATAGGGTAGTCGGTTATATAGGTCGGCTGGATGAGATTAACTTCCACCTTGGCGCTGAATATTTCATCGATCAGCTTGCCTTTACCCATGGTATCATCAATTTCAATGGTCAGGTCCTGGCAGGTCTTGCGCAAGGCCGCCTCGTCCATAGACGAAACATCGATACCCGTATATTTTAGGATCGAATCATACATCGAAAGCTTTTCATACGGCCCGGCAAAGTTGATCTCGTTCGCTGCAACCTGTACTACTGGAATACCATGTACGGCCCTCGCCACAATCTCCAGGCATTCCTCGACCATGGCCATCATCCAGTTATAATCCTTGTAGGCTATATATATTTCCAAAGCGCTAAACTCCGGGTTATGCGTACGGTCCATGCCCTCGTTACGGAACATCTTTCCAAATTCATATACACCGTCGAACCCTGCCACGATCAGCCGCTTTAAATACAGCTCATTGGCGATGCGCAGGTACAACGGCATGTCAAGCGTGTTATGATGTGTTACAAACGGACGGGCCGCGGCGCCGCCATGCACGGGCTGCAATATGGGCGTTTCCACTTCCATCCAGCCCTGCTTATTAAAGTAATCGCGCATGCTGCTGATCACCTTTGACCGGTTGATGAAGATTTGCTTGTACTCAGGATTAACGGTTAAGTCTACATACCGCTGACGATAGCGCAGTTCCGGGTCGGTAAAACCATCATGAATATTTCCTTCTTCGTCGCGTTTTACAACAGGCAGAGGTTTAAGAGCTTTTGAAAGCAGCACCAACTCCTGCACATGCACCGATATCTCGCCGGTCTGAGTCAAAAAAACAAATCCTTTTACGCCAACGTAATCACCGATGTCCATCAGCTTTTTAAATACCGTATTGTACAGCGTTTTATTGTCGCCGGGGCATATATCGTCCCTTTTCAAATAGATCTGAATACGGCCTGACGAATCCTGCAGCTCGGCAAAGGATGCACTGCCCATAATGCGGCGTGTCATGATACGGCCCGCGAGCGTTACACTTTTATAAGTATCCGGGAAACGCGGAAAGTTATCGGCTATGTCCTGCGCAAAAGCGGTAACCTTGTATTCTTCGGGAGGATACGGGTTAATGCCTAATTCGCGCAGTTGTTTTAATGATTCGCGGCGTAAAATTTCCTGTTCGGACAGTGCAGTGCTCATGGCCGCAAAAATAGTGATTAGCGGTTAGAGATTGGAGATTAGTTGAAAATAGTGATTAGAGGTTAGAGATCAGGGGTTAGGTTGAAATTACTGATTAGTGATAGGAGATCAGAGATTAGTTTCAAACGTCGGTACATAACAGGTTGGCAGTTTCAAATATTAGAATGAATATATTTGGGCCATGAACTTGAAGGTAATCGCTTTCGATGCGGACGACACGTTATGGGTGAATGAACCTTATTTCAGGCAAACGGAAGACCGGTTTTATGAACTGCTCAGCGGTTATTCGTCACAGCATTCGCTGGAACGGGAGCTATTGCGAACCGAAATCGATAACCTGGCCCTGTACGGTTATGGCATAAAGGGATTTATGCTGTCGATGATTGAAACGGCGTTAAAAATAACCGATCATAAGATCAGTGCCGAAGCGATCGACAAAATATTGGACCTGGGCAAACAGATGCTGGATCAGCAGATCGAGCTGCTGGATGGTGTTGAAGATGTACTGCAAAAGTTAAAAGACAAATACCGGCTCGTGGTAGCCACGAAAGGCGATCTGCTCGACCAGGAAAGAAAACTGAAAAAGTCGGGCATAAGCCATTATTTTCATCATATCGAGATCATGTCAGAAAAGGATGATGCCAATTATCTGAAACTAATCAAACACCTGGATATTCAACCCGATGAGCTGATGATGGTGGGCAACTCGCTTAAAAGCGATATTATCCCGGTGTTAAACGTGGGTGGTTATGGCGTGCATGTGCCCTACCATATTACATGGGCGCATGAGCAAATAGAGGACGAGATCAATAACGAAAAGTTTAGAAGCGTTACCGGGATAAGTGATATACTGGAGTTTTTATAAGAAGAGTGATCAATCCGCATCCGCTTCCTGCAGGTACATTTGGTCGATCGCCCCTGCATATTTTTTTTCGATCAGTTTGCGCTTGGCTTTCATCGTCGGTGTGATCTCGCCCTCGTCGATGCTGAAAGGCATTCGTTTCACTTTGAAATTTTTTATACGCTCGAATTTCGCAAGCTCCTGCGATAATCTTTTTACATCCTGTCCAACCCAGTCGACGATCTCCTTGTCGTCGATAAACTGCTCCGGCTTTTCAAAAAATGCATTATCCAGGTCGAAGGTTTCCTGCAAAGTTTCCCTTGCCGGAACCACGAACGCAGTGATATACTCGCGTTTATCGCCTACTAAAAATATCTGCTCAATGCGCGGACTTTTTAGATACGTGTTTTCGACCGGGGTGGGATAGATATTTTTGCCATAGGCATTTACCAGCATGTTTTTAAGCCTGTCGGTGATTTGAAGGTTACCCCTGTAAAACCGGCCGATATCGCCGGTGTGGAACCAGCCTTCCGCATCGATCACCGATGCCGTTTCTTCCGGCTTGTTCCAGTACCCTTTCATCACACAATGACCGCGAACGATAATTTCACCCTCTTCCGATTCAAAATCCTCTTTAAAAGTATCGTGGGTTTGTATGGTATAAATATGTTTGGTATCCACATTCTGTATAGCTACTTCGATGCCCGGGATGATCCGGCCAACGGTGCCGTAAATAACCCGGTGATCTTCGGTCACCGCCATTACCGGTGAGGTTTCCGTAAGCCCGAAACCTTCGAGGACCTTTATGCCAAGATCGCCAAAAAACTCACCGATATTTTTAGGCAGCGCCCCGCCACCCGAGAGCATCACCTTCAGCCGGCCGCCTGTCCGCTCTTTTATTTTGCTGAAAACCAGCTTTTCGGCAAGCTTATGCTCCTGGGTTAACAGCCAGCCCGGTTTTTTGCCGGCTTCCCTCGCCAGTCGCACCTCTTTGCCAATTTTTAATGCCCAAAGGAATATTTTGCTTTTTATGCCGCCGGCCGAGGTGCCGTTTTTCATCGCGCGGTCATGTATGCGCTCCAAAAGGCGGGGAACACAGTTCATAACCGTTGGCCTTACTTCGGTCATGTTTTTGGCCAGCAGATCGAGGCTTTGGGCAAACGCTATCCTGGAGCCTTCGAACAAACAAATATGATAGGTCGCGGTACGCTCGAATACGTGCGACAGCGGCAGGAATGACAAAAAAATATCGGTTTTTTCGATAATTGGCAATTGGATCAGGCTCACCCGCGCGTTCTCGGTAAGGTTAAAATGCGTTAGCATCACCCCTTTGGGTGTGCCGGTAGTGCCGGAGGTATAAATAAGACAGGAAAGATCAGACGGCAGTATGGCTTCCCGCGCGGCGTTAAGGACGGGCCTGTATTTTTCAACCAGCGAAAAGCCTTCCTTAATAACCTGCATAAAAGAGATCACTCCTGCATTCAGCCGTTTTGGCTTTTCATTCGTTTTTTCCGGATCGTTAAATACCGGTATAATGCGGATCAAAGCGGGGCAATTATTAGCGATTTTAATGATCTTCCGCATCAAAAATGGGCTGCCAACCAGTATCGTCCTTGCTTCCGAATCGTTTAAAATGTATTCTATCTCTGCTTCAGCAAGGGTAGGGTAAATGGATGTGTTTACGGCGCCGATCTGCTGCAGCGCCTGGTCGTAGAAAATGTAATCCGGGCCGTTCTCGATGATCAGGGCCAGCCGGTCACCTTTTTTGATCCCGATCTCTAAAAACCACGCGGCAATCGCGTCGGCTTTGTGAATCGTTTCTTTGTAACTTATATCAACCCACGTATCGCCAACCTTATGACTCATAAAAGTTTGGGTGTCCGGGTGGATATTTTTTACAATATACTGTATAAGGCTTGGTATGGTTGACCGCTCAGCTGCCGTGTTCATTAAATAAATGGGATTTATAACGTAAGCAAAGCTAATTTAGAAATTGATAAAATCAAAAGCAAAACAACCGGGATAATTGGTTAAATCGAGATCAACGACTCCAGGTTCCAGTTTTTTACTTCGTCAATGCTGATACGGCCCTCGTAAATCGCTTTTCCAACCACGCAAGCCTCTATCTTAAGGTTACTTAATTCTTCGATGTCGGCGATGGAACTTACACCGCCGGATGCGATCAGTTTGATAAAAGGGGAATGGTCGAGCAATTTTTCGTAGAGCTCTATGCCTGCGCCGCCCAGTTTGCCGTCTTTATTGATGTCGGTACATAAAAAACGGAAAAAGCCCAGTGAGAGGCATTTATCGACATAGTCCATTAATTTGATCGGCGAGCTTTCCATCCACCCGGAATATTTGATCACCTCATCCATTACATCGATAGCGATCACCACCTGGTCAGAGCATCGGTCCTTGCCACATATTTCCTTGCTTAATTCCACCAGGAACGTGGGGTTTGTAAGCGCCTGCGTACCCACAATAACGCGGTGTACGCCTGCATCTATCAGCTCTTTTACCTTTTCGATGCTGCGGATGCCGCCGCCATATTGAACCTGCATGTCCGTTTTCCTGATCACATCGAACAGGTATTGCTGGTTCGAAAAATCATTTTTTGCGCCGTTAAGGTCTATAATGTGGATAAAATTCGTGCCGTACGACTGGTAGCGTTCGATCATCTCCTCAAGGGTAACATCATATTCAGTTACCTGTTGGTAATCACCCTCCCGCAAACGAACTACCTTCTTATCTAATATATCAATAGCAGGAATTATATACATGGCCTAAAGTTTTGAGAAGTTTTTTAGTAAGGTTTCGCCATACGCGCCAGATTTTTCGGGATGGAACTGCACCCCGTAAAAATTATCCCGCATAATTGATGCCGAAAACTTGTTGCTGTAAGTTGTTGATGATAAAGTATATGCAATATTATACTCAATAAAGTATGAATGTACAAAGTAAAAGTGTGAACCATCAGGAATATTTGCAAAAAGTTTATTTTCTTTTTCGCTATAAACCTGGTTCCAGCCCGTATGCGGCACCTTAAAGCCCGGCTGATCGGCAAATTTCAATGTATTAAGGGGGAATAAATTTAACAAACTGGAATCGCCTTCTTCGGAGTGCGCGGTGAGCAGCTGCATGCCTACGCAAATGCCCAGCGTTGGTTGTTTAAGCGCTTTGATCTTTGGCACCAGGCCGGTTTGCTCCAATTTATTCATAGCTGCGCCGGCATGCCCCACGCCGGGTATTATAAACCGGTTATAACGGTAAAAGTCGGCCTCTTTGTTAACCATACCGTAGGGAATTCCCAGCCGCTCCAAAGCAGCCGTCAGCGAGAAAATGTTGCCCGCCCCGTAATTGATAATTCCTACCATATTTTGATTGTAGAATCTAGAACCAAGAATCGAGAACCAAGATTCAAGAAAAAATATCCTTTTTGGCTCTTGACTATTGTTTCTTGACTCTCCTTATAAAACCCCCTTTGTTGAAGGCAATACCATGTTATTTACATCACGCTTGACGGCCATTTTTATTGCTTTGGCGAAAGCTTTAAATATCGCCTCAATTTTATGATGCTCGTTTTGGCCCTCAGCTTTAATATTCAAGTTGCATTTGGCTGCGTCCGAAAATGATTTAAAAAAATGGAAAAACATTTCGGTTGGCATTTCGCCTATCCGCTCCCTTTTAAACTCCGCATCCCATACGATCCAGTTGCGGCCGCCAAAATCAAGTGCCACCTGCGCCAGGCAATCATCCATCGGCAAGCAAAAACCGTAGCGTTCAATACCCCGTTTATCACCCAGCGCCATCGCAAATGCTTCTCCCAAAGCAATACCCGTATCCTCGATGGTGTGATGCTCGTCGATGTGCAGGTCGCCGTTGGCGATTATTTCCAGGTCGATGTTTCCATGCCGCGCGATTTGATCGAGCATATGATCAAAAAAATGAAGCCCGGTCGAAACCTTTGCCTCGCCCTTGCCATCAAGATTAAGTTTAATAAAAATATCCGTCTCTTTTGTGGCCCGGCGATGCTCTGCTACGCGCTCGCCTAATTTCAAAAACTCGTATATCTTTTCCCAGTCGGCGGTTTCCAACGCGGTGGTGCTTTTTACGGCCTGCTCTTCCTCCTTGCCGCTAAACTCCTGGTTGCCCAGGTTGGTGTGATTGTTCAGCCAAATTGCTTTGGCGCCCAGGTTGTATCCTAATAAGATGTCGTTCTTCCGATCCCCGATAGTAAACGAATTTTTAAGATCATATTTTTCCTTATCGAAATACTGCGTGAGCATGCCTGTGCCGGGTTTACGGTTTGGGGAATTCTCGGATGGGAATGACCGGTCGATACAAATATTGGAGAACTTGACGCCTTCGTTTTCAAACGTTTTAATAATAAAATTTTGTACCGGCCAAAAAGTATCTTCCGGGAATGAGGCGGTTCCCAGCCCATCCTGGTTGGTAACCATTACCAGCTCATAATCCAACTCCGCCGCGATTCTCGGAAGGTATTGCAAAGCACCCGGGTAAAATTCCAGCTTGGTAAACGAATCGATCTGTTCGTCGGCAGTTTCCATTATCATGGTGCCGTCGCGGTCTATAAACAACATTTTTTGCGGCTTGCTCATTTAAAATCTTGTAAGGTTTGGATCAGGGTATTATTTTCCTGCGGCGTCCCCACGGTTATCCGCAGGCAGCCTGCACAAAGGTCGACTTTTGAACGGTCACGCACAATGATACCTTTTTCGACAAGGAAATTATATATGCCTTTCGGGTCGGTGGTTTTTACGAGGATAAAATTGGCGTCAGAAGGGTAGATATCTAATACAAAGTCAAAATCTTTGAGCTGTAAAACCAGGTTGTCCCGTTGGATCAGCGTTTCCTTTATCCAGTTGTTCACCTGCTCAATATTCGCCAGCGCCTGCAAGGCCAGTTGCTGCGATGCTTCGTTGATGTTGTAAGGCGGCTTTACCTTGTTCATCACCTCGATAATTTCTTCACTTGCAAAGGCCATCCCGACACGCAATCCCGCTAATCCCCATGCTTTTGATAAGGTTTGCAGCACCACCAGGTTGGCATATTCGGTCAACTCCTGGATAAACGTTTTTTGCCTGCTGAAATTGATGTAAGCTTCATCCACAATCACCAGGCCGTTAAAATTTGCCAGTAAGGTTTCCACATCGGTGCGGTTCATCGAATTGCCGGTTGGATTATTTGGCGAACAGACAAATATAAGTTTGGTGTGCTTATCGATCGCTTCCGCAATTCCTTCCAGGTTCAGCTGAAAATCTTCAGTAAGCGGCACGTTGCGTACAGCAACATCATTAATATTGGCCGACACCTGGTACATGCCATACGTAGGCGGCACCAATATTACATTATCGACGCCGGGATTGCAAAAGCTGCGAAACAATATGTCTATAGCTTCGTCGCTGCCATTGCCTAAAAAGATGTTTCGCGGCGGCACGCCTTTAATCTCGCTCAACCGCTTTTTTACCTGGTATTGTAACGGGTCGGGATAGCGATTAAATTGCTGTTCCAGGGGAGAACCAAACGCGTTCTCGTTCGCATCCAGAAACACGCTTGCCTCACCCTGGTATTCGTCGCGTGCGGATGAATAAGGGACGAGGTTTTTGATATTCTCTCTGAGTATGTTATTAATGCTAAACATGTTCTTTTCATTTTGTTGTCTGAACCATGATTTTTAGGATTTGGGGATTTTCTTGATTTTAACTCGAGTAATCATGGCAATCTTTCAATCCTAAAAATCAAGGTTCAGACATTCTTATGTTCACCGCATTCTTGTGCGCGTGCAATCCTTCCAATTCCGCCAATATTTCTACCGATGGTCCTATATTTTCAATCCCCTCGGGCGTAATATGCTGAAACGTGATCTTCTTAATAAACGAATCGACCGACACGCCCGAATAAGCCCGTGAATAAGCGCTGGTAGGCAGGGTATGATTGGTTCCCGATGCGTAATCGCCCACGCTTTCCGGGGTCAGATTGCCCAGAAATACCGAGCCTGCGTTAAGGATGTTTGCTGTCAGCAGTTTCCAGTTTGCCGTTGCTAATATTAAATGTTCCGGAGCATATTGGTTGCTGAAATCCAGGGCTTCATCCAATGTCGCAGTTATCACAACATAAGAGTTTTCCAATGCTTTTTTTACGATCTCCGCACGGGGCAGCACCGGCACTTGTTTATTGACTTCCGCTAAGACTTCTTCCGCGATTTTATTCGATGTACATACCAATATCGATTGGCTGTCAACGCCATGTTCGGCTTGCGCCAAAAGGTCGGCGGCAACGTAAGCCGGGTTAGCTGTTTCATCAGCTATTACCAGTACTTCCGATGGGCCCGCGGGCATATCGATGGCCGTTGTTGTGGTGGATTGTACAATCGTCTTTGCTTTTGTAACAAATTGATTTCCAGGGCCAAATATTTTATCAACCTTCGCAATGGTTTGCGTTCCGTGTGCCATCGCCGCTATCGCTTGGGCGCCGCCGGCAAGATATATTCTATCTATTCCCAATAGTAGCGCCACGTAAGCGATAAACGCGTTCACTTTGCCATTTTTTTGGGGTGGCGAACACATAACGAGCTCGTGGCAGCCCGCAATGAGGGCCGGTATTCCAAGCATTAGAAACGTGCTTGGCAATACGGCGCTTCCACCAGGAATATACAAGCCCACCTTTTCAATGGGTCTTGCTTCGCGCCAGCAGGTTACGCCGGGCATGGTTTCGATTTTACCTTCCGCCTTCAGCTGCGCCTCATGAAATTTCCAAATATTGTTATATGCCGTTTGAAAAGCTTGTTTTTGTGGTTGCGTTACCGCGGATGCAATTTTCTCCAATTCTGCTTTATCCAAATAAAGCTTATCCAACGCCACTTTATCAAACTTCAAAGCATAATCCACCAAGGCGTTATCGCCGTTGTCACGCACATGGGTTATGATATCTTCCACTATGGCCGTGATCTCGTTGGTTGGGTCAACATTGCGCTGCACCAGCCTTTGGATATCCTGTTTTGTTAAGTCTGAATAATTATATCGCTTCATTTAGCCCCCTCTAAATCTCCCCCGGAAGGGGAGACTTTAAGTTTGTTTTTAAATTAAACCTATAAAATAATCTTCTCGATCGGCATTACCACAATTCCTTCTGCGCCGGCTTGTTTAAGCTGACTTATCTTATCCCAAAAATCACGTTCAGGTATGACAGTATGCACCGCGCACCAGTTTTCCTCGGCCAGGCCAACCACCGACGGACTTTTTACGCCCGGCAATAATTTAATAACGGCCGGCAGATTATCCCGGTGAACATTCAAAACTACGTATTTGGTTTCCTTCGCGCGTAAAACAGACTGTACCCGCTGGATCAATTCTTTTATCAGTTCCGAATCTTCCGCGCCTTTACCGCCGATGAGCACAGCTTCCGATGACATAACATCGGCGAAAGCTGTTAACCCGTTGCTTTTGAGCGTTCCGCCGGTCGAAACCAGGTCGCATATGGCGTCGCTCAACCCCAGCCCGGGTGATATCTCCACCGAACCGGAGATAGTGCGTATTTCGGCTTGAATATTATTTTTTTTCAGGAATTTATCTAAGATAACGGGGTAGGTGGTAGCTATCGATTTGCCATTCAGGGCGCTAAGATGCTGGATCGTATGGTTGTTGGGCACGGCTATTTTTAACGAACATTTGCCAAAACCGAGCTTTTGCAAATAAACTACTTCAACCTCTGTTTCCTGTATCACGTTTTCACCTACGATACCCAGGTCTGCGATACCGTCCTGTACATATTCCGGGATATCATCGTCGCGCAAAAAAAGTATCTCGAGCGGGAAGTTGGATACCGGTGATATGAGCGAGCTTTTATAATTTTCAAAATTGAGGCCGCAATTTTTTAACAATTCAACGGATTTTTCGTTGAGCCGACCCGATTTCTGGATCGCTATTTTTAATGTTTTCACTGTTTGATTTTAAGAACTATATAAAAAAGAATATAAACGGAGAGCGTTATTTCGCGTAGAAACATACATTATCTTGTCACCACATGGTGGTGATGGTGCAGATGGAGATGATGTAATGTATAACCGTTCATTTTTTGTATAGTAAAACTATAGATGAGCCGTGCAAAGATAGGCAGTTGTTTGTAAAATCAAAATTTATTTGGTGAGTGGTGAGTTGGTGAGTAGTGATTCCGGTAACTACCGGAAGTGAGTAGCGAGGGAATAAGGTCCTAAAAGTCTATTAGGGACAATGGCCGGGGTTTACTTTAAATAAAATAATTTAACTTTTATGGGCGTTCGCCCCCTTTCGCCCCTGTTCGCCCCGTTCCGAACGCGAACGGGTGAGTGGCACCATCGTGAGTGGTGAGTAGTGAGTTGGCAGTGAAGTGTTTGAGTAAGCGTTTTTTCATCCGTTAACTCCTCACCCCACTCGCTACTCACCGTTATATTCATAGACGGCGCCGTCTTTAAACTGCTTTAACAGGGTTAACTTTTTTACCTGTAAAATGTCTTTCAGGCTGATCAATTCGGGGTTATCCATTGCCGGGAACCACACCAGGTAATAATGTTTTAAACCGTAAAACTTTTGGATATCGCTTTTGAAATAACGGTGCGGCAGCAATTTGGCATAAGTCCCGGATAAAAAATACAGTGCTTCGTTGGCGTCTGAATAAATCGGGACGCCCGGTTTGAAAATATGTTTGTTCGCTTTTAGGTAAGCTGCGAATGGCGAGGTGTTCCACGAATCATCCGAGTAACCGGGTACGCCGTAGTCGTTTTCGTCGTCGTAACGCTGCATATCGGCGGTTAATTCCTGGTACGAAAAGCCCAGCATCAGTATAACAAAAACCGGCACTACGACATACCTCCATTTTGGACGGATCATTCTTACAAAGGCAATAGCCCAATACGTGCAGGTCAGCAGCATGGGTATAAATATGGGCGCAAGTAGCCGGGTGTTGATCCGCTCATAGCGGGAAATGGAGGACGACACAACGATGAAAAGGCCGTAAAGTAATGTAAAGGTAGCTACCAGGTTTTCGTAGGTGCGAATGCTCCGTTCAAAATAATTAAAGGCGACAACAACCGTCAGCGCGATGAATAGAATAATGGCGATCAACGTCGCAAACGGGTACAGCTTTTCCGAAAAGCCAGCCCAGTCGCACATCACCGTGCCAAAATAGTGCAGGTTCTCCATGAATGGGGTTACAGACGCCTCTCGGGGCCCTGTTAGCCTGTTGGTGGTCATGGCATTGCGTAACAGGTTTAAAGCCAGCATGGACGAAGCCGCAACGCCATATATAATAATATGCCCGATCTTCTTTTTTAAAGGCAGCGCCCTGTCAAGCAGCATCAAAAAGCCGCCGGTACCAATAAGCGTAACACCTGCGTACCGGGTAATGCTGCTAAGCGCGGCCACGCCCGCAAAAACCAGCAGGGTGGGTAAAGAATGTTCGACCAGGTATTGCCTGCATGCGATGATAAAAAAAAGAAAAATTAAAATAAAGAGCGTTTCAGACCATAAGTAAGTATAGATATCCAATAGCGCAGGGCTCAATACAATGGCCGGCAACATCAGCCATTTATACAGCCAGGGCGCCGAGCGGTACCGCTGAATGATCCATCCGCTTAGAAAAATAAGCGTGGCGAATAAAAGACCATTCAAAACCGGGCCGGCCGCAATCGGGTCAACCCCTGTAATCGTTAAAACGATCCATAGGAAAAACGGGTAAAATACCGGGAAATCGGTAATGTAGGTATTATTAAAAGTGATCAGCGATCCGTGTAAATGCAAATTCCTGGCTGCGCTGGTGTACATGATGGAATCGGGAGAAATGCCGATGCCGCTGTATTTTGTGTAAAGATATATCATGTAAAAACCGACGGCAGAAGCGATCAGTGTATCGTAGGTTTTAAAAAAGCGGCTTAGCGTCATCGAGCGAATAGATATAAACCGAAATTTAGTGATTTGGAAAATAGAAGTCAAATTATTATTTGATCAGATGCAGGATATTGCTTAGCGGCTGGTCGCTGCCGATCAAAATGCCTTTAACACCCGCCGCAGCAGCAGCATCCATATCCCGTTCACGGTCGCCGATAAAATAGGATAGGGCAGGATCGATATTATATTTTTCTATCCCTTTCAATAACAAACCAGGTTTTGGTTTGCGGCAGTCACATTCGCCGGTAAAGTCGGGATGATGCGGGCAGTAAAAGATATCTCTGATCTCGACGCCATGCTCCCGGTATGTTTTCAGCAAATGGTTATGCATTTTAGCCAGTTCGTCCCCTGTGTACCAGCCTTTTGCCAGGCCTCCCTGGTTGGTGGCCACCAGCAGCAGGTATCCGCGATCCTGCAGTGTTTTTAAGGCCCCGAAATTATCGAGGACGTCAAAATCTTCAAAACGACAAACGTAATCTCCCATTTCGCGGTTAAGCACGCCGTCGCGATCCAGGAAAACAGCTTTATTTTTTGCCGGCATCAACAGAATTTTGGCAAAGATATTAATTGCTTACAAAACTGTAAGGAAGATTATTAAAGGCCCCGGCCGTGATCACTGCAGTGTTAACCGCGGTAATATTACCCTGGTTGTCGTAGAAATTTTTATAGGAAACGAACGAGAAAGTGCCTGTTATTTGTTTTTTTACCGAATCGATCGCTGAGATATTTATGGCGCCCGAACCGGGGTGTACCGTGCCTTGTGGCGCCAATGCAAGGCCACCTGACGTGTTTCTTTGAAGTGTATAATAGGACAATACCACGTTCGAAGTTGAGTCGACATTAAACGTGCCCAACGGGAAACCACTTGTATTGCCTGCCTTATTTTGTGTTATCAAAAGATTGATCTTTTTATTTGTCCCAACAGCGCTGCAGCTGAATATCTTGGTTTTGGCGGCAGAATTGTAGGTAACCGACGCTCTTACGGTATCGGCCGTCCACACCGTGTCATTAACGCTGGCAAATAATGTTTTATTGGAAAATGTAGTTGCCGTAACCACGTCTTTTTTACAATTCTGCAATAAAGCCAAAGCCGATAACACTGCAGCGAAAACGTAAATTTTTTTCATATGTATAACTATTCCCCAAAAGAACGGCTTTTGGATTATAATAATATACACGTATTGCTTTTTTTACAATATTTAACAAATGGTGTTTGCGGCGGCTAACCGGGTTTACTTGAAATACGACATAGGAATGGTCTTCCACATGCCGTGGGCCAGATGGCCGATAAGCAATTCGTAAATCAGGTATATGGGCCAAAAAATGTAGGTAATTAAAAGTACAATCACGTTGTGGTTATAGTACCAGCTTACCATCAGCGAGTATATTCCTAATACCAGGTATAGAATGCTCGAATCGCGGTTTTTCATAACTAGCTTTTTTGTACAGTTAGCAAAAAAAATTAAAAAGGTTAAACTAACACTTTATCTTAACAGTTCCAAACATTGTTATAACAGTTTGAATTAGCAGGAAAATCACATTCATTCCCGTATAATTCTCCTATACTTAATCTTTTTTCTCTCATTTATCAACAATGTTTTTAATCGAATAACAGCACATTCAAACGAGTCGGGAACTGCAGCCGTTTTAATATTTCTGCCGGTTGTGATATACAGGGACTAACGCGATTTAATAAACCACTATTATAAAAGGCAAATTAAGTTCAAAATGGTGCAACTTACCCGGCCAGCCAAATGATCGGTAAAACGCAGCAAAAACTGCTCGTATAGCCTAAAAATGCAGTTTTTTAGCCGCAATTCGACGTCAATAGAAAAATATTAACGACATGGCCTTGTATAAAGGAAATGTGGTGATGTTTGACCGTGACTAAAAGGGTCGTTTTCGGGGTTTATTTTAAGGTAAGTAAAACTTACGATAAAACATGGCCGTATAAATCGCTGTTGGCCTAAAAAATGAAGATTTACACAGCCTGCGTTCGTATAATGTTAACAACTTAATTATATTAAAACTTTGCTGTTTATTAAGTTTGTTCAACAAGCATTATATAGATGCGCCGCAGGTTATAATAAGATCGTATTTGTATTAATATAACAGGCAACCAATTAATAAACAAATTCCCGAAAGGGGTAACTTAAAAACAACAACTTATCATGGCAACAAACGGAATTACTGCTTATTCAGTAAAAACAAAAACCAAAAACGTACCGATGCTCAATCCGGTTATCGACATTAAATCAGGAAGGTACATTGCAACAGGAAAAGACAGCGCAGGCAATAAAATGGCTGCAATTATGGGCAAGTCAACCGCGGAAGAACATATTAAAAATGGCAACGCCAAAAAAGGTTCGGGCTGGTAGTCTTTAATCTTGAAACAACCCGGTTGGCTGCATCAACCCGGCTAACCACTAACCCATACAATCTAATTGCTATTGCAATTAAATTGTATGGGTTTATATTTTAAATAAATATGGCTTTCAGCATCACGTGTCCAGCCCCTGTATCTCCGCCTTGTAGGCAGGCGGCAGCAAAATATTTTTAACAAGGGCATCGAGTTTAAACGACTTCAACAACCTGTACATTTTTAAAATGACGGCAAATCCGATAACTGGTTTAAATTCAAGCAATTTATTCACATGTTTAGGCACAAGCAACACCTGTACCTGCTTTAGTACCCAGTACCGGATTACGCCAAGTCGTTTTTTATATTGCCTGTAAAGGTCTTTTGTAAATTTGCTTGCTGCTAAATCATGCAGCATATGTTCGTTGCGTGCCTTTTTCCATTCACTATAATTGGCAGGCAATTCCGTAAGATGCATATGAATGCCGACACGAAGAAAGACATTGAAAACCTCTTCCTTTTCCGCACCCGTCAAACCTCTTTCCAACAATTCAAACGAACGGATCGAATAGTCGATAAGCATGAACAACACATCCCGGTAAGCCCAGTCGGGTATTTGCATGCTGCGCGCTGTTTCGACCTTTTTATGAATTAAATTGATTTTTTCGATGGATGCAATAGCCGTTCTTTCGTCCGAAAAAATGATCTGCTTCGCATAATCCACGGTTGAAAATAGCCGGCCCAGCGGATCTGCGGGCAATCGACCGGTGAAATAAAGCCAGTCGACCGCTTTATTTAATGCAAATTCGGCCGCGGAACCAGCAAAAATAAACAGCACGGTATCAGCCTTGCCCCAAATTTGCCTGACTATGGAGTTCTCGTTTACAAAAACGTTGTTGTTCATAAAGTACTTTGTAATGCAAAGTTACTCAATTTGTTGAAATTGGCGTATAAATAATTCCAAGCCGGCAATTATTACGCCGATTTTAATTCCAATGCCGGCTCTGGCGGGGCTATCGGTTTCGGTTTATTCGGATTTCTAAACGTAAACAGCCACCACATATTTAGTTTTAGGCAGATGTTGTAAACAAATATCGGGATGATAACACCAGCTATCCAGACCAGGATAATTATGGCAGGAACATAATGAACTTTTAATACGTTAATCAGTATTACACGCGCCACGGTGACCATGATAATTTGCATACAATAGATATAAAGCGAATGAAAACCGATGACCCGCAGGAACTTTAATGCATTATATTTTTGCAGCAGGAATGAAAAATTGATCGATATCGTGCATCCAAAAAGCGCTTCGAACAGGAAAAAGAATGGCATTTTATGCTCCACATAATTAATTCCTTCAACTCCGCCGTGTAAATTGATCTTTGCGAACTGGTATTGAATTATCACAAATATCACCGCTAAGGGAAAAAATAGTTTAAGCGACGAAAAACGTTTGACGTTTTGCTCGGTAAGCAGCACATTGGAAATTAGATCGCCTAAAGAGAAAAACAAATAAAATTCACATACATCGGTTAAAAAACCCGCCTGTAAATTGTTAACGTGTATGTAAGCCGAAAAACAATAGAGTATCAAACCCAGGCCTACCTGCGCCTGCGGTTTCATTTTTAGCAACGATTTCATTGTGGCATAAATGGCGCCTATACAAAACAGCGCGTTCAGGTACCAGAAGTGGCCGGTTTGCCTCGGGTCGATGAGTAAGTATAAGTAACTGGCCGGTGTAACCGTATTGTTTGATATGCGCGCGGTAAATAGCTCGAGCGTAATTTGAATGGCTCCCCATATCATTAATGGGTATAAAATTGTGTCGGCACGATTGGTTACATAACCGTTGTAACCCTTTCTTTTTAACCCTGATGAAATAAATATACCCGAAATAATAAAAAACAACGGCATCCGGAAACCATACAGGAAAGTGGCGACGTAATTAAAAACCGGATAAGCATCTAAATCGACGTGGCCCTTCAGCACCGACAAACAATGGCCAAAACCAACCAAAATAATACTGATACCTTTATCATAGTCGATCCATTTCCATCGTTTTTCCTTTAAAATGTGTTGGGTATTAAAAAAATTCATATAGGTAGTTTCAGTAAGCAATAAATGGAATAATCTTCTTTTATATACAATCCATGCGTAAAAGATCTGTTTTTTGCACTTAAGCGATAAAAAGCCAATTTGATGCCAAGATTATCCTCTAACGAAAAAATGAAAAAATTTAAACCGGTGGTTTAGTTAATCGAGTATGATATACCATTTGCTTTCGTCGTTTTTAGCGTAGGTGAGGCCATCGCTCATCTCATGTACATCACGGCCATGTTTTTCACTGAACCATGTTTTTATTTCGCGTACAGGCATTCCCCCATTTTCGCGGCGCAGGTAAACCTGCAATGCGCTTAAATTAGGGGCTACGTCGCTTAGCCGAAGTTCGTCGCCTTCCCTTACAAATGCTGAACTCATAATTTTTAGTTTATCCTTTGATAACTATTGTCGTTATATTTATGTATCACTAACCATACCATATTCCAAATGTCGTTCCAGGCTTATTTAAATAACATACAAACTAAAACAGGCAAAAGCGCCGCTGATTTTAGAGAACTTGCCGAACAAAAGGGCTTTACTCAAAACGGAAATCTTAAACCGACAGTAAAAGCCGGTGATATTATAAAATGGCTAAAGACCGACTTCGGACTGGGGCACGGCCATGCCATGGCTATTTATGCGTTGCTTAAGGGTGTTAAAAACGAAGAAAGCTTATAGCTTTGATCCCAATGATCCATTCTTTTCCTTATTTGCTTACTTTATTAGTCGCCGGCGTGGCTTTAATTGTGCTATTGACCGCGCGGTATAAGGCGCCTGCATTTTTCGCCTTATTACTTGCGTGTTTATTGGTTGGCTTGGGCATCGGTTTGCCATTATCGGCAGTGTTAACCGTTATAAAAGATGGGTTCGGAAATATTTTAAAGTCACTGGGTTTAATTATCGTGTTAGGAACCGTATTGGGATTATTGCTTGAATACACAGGCAGCACCGCCGTGCTGGCGTCGTCTCTTTTAAAAAAGCTCGGCCATCGGCAGGCGCCTTGGGCGATGAGCATTACGGGATTCATAGCCGGCTTACCGATATTTTGTGATTCCGGTTTTATTGTATTAAGCGGGTTAAACCGGTCAATATCCAAACGCACCGGCATCCCGGCGGCTGTAATGGCCACATCATTAGCTACAGGTTTGTACGCGGTTCATTGCCTTATTCCGCCGCACCCGGGCAGTGCCGCAGCAGCCGGAATTATCAATGTTGATTTTGGCAGACTGATGTTAATCGGCACATGTGTAGCGCTGCCGGCGATGATCGTGGGTAATTTATGGGCAAGATATGCCGGGAAAAATTCGCCGGAAAAGGTGATTGATGATATAGTCGAAAATGAAATTACCCAGCGACCATCGTTGGTTAGGTCTTGTGTTCCTATTGTCATTCCCATTCTTTTAATAGCAGGTAAATCTTTTGTAACCACAGGAACGATCGTGGAACGTGGCTGGCTGTCAATATTAACTGCAGCAGGCGACCCGGTTGTCGCTTTATCAATCGGCGTACTGTTGGCCTTTAATTGCAAACGACAGTGGAAAAAAACAGAGGTCGCTAAAATTTTGCAGGACGCGACTGAGAAGGCGGGGGGTATATTGGTGATCATAGGGATGGGCGGAGCGTTCGGCGCTATTTTAACGGCGGCCCGAATAGGCGAACATTTCAGCCAGTCGCTGGCATTGGGCAGCCTGGGTATCTTTTTTCCGTTTTTATTGACATCGGTTTTAAAAACGGCCCAGGGATCGTCAACGGTGGCCATTATCACCGCGGCGACGATTGTTTTGCCATTACTGCCTGCTCTTGGGCTGACCAGCGAAAATGGCAGATTACTTTGTGTATTGGCGATGGGCGCAGGTTCTATGATGATATCGCATGCCAACGATGCTTATTTTTGGGTGATCGCCCGGTTCTCCGGTCTGGAAATGAAAACCATGTTAAAAGTTTATTCGGTAGCCACCATATTCATGGGCCTTACCGCATTTGCAGCGGTTTATATGTTGTCAAAGATTTTATAATGCATATCATTATCGCTCCAAATGCGTTTAAAAACAGCCTTGACGCCGCCGGAGTTGCCGAAGCGATCCGGTCGGGTTTGGAATCGAGCCGGCTAAATTGCACGACAACCTGTTTCCCGGTTGCCGACGGAGGTGACGGCACGGCCGCGCTGATCATCGAAAAATGCAAGGGCGCGATGATAGCTGTAGATGTACATGACCCGTTGGGACGAAAAGTAAAATCATCGTTTGGCTTGATCGACAATGGAAAAACAGCGGTAATAGAGATGGCGGATGCGTCGGGTTTGAGATTGTTGAAAAAAGATCAACTGCGACCGATGCTGGCTTCTTCTTATGGAACCGGTGAACTTATCAGGTTCGCGATGGACGCGGGCGCCCGTAAGATCATTATAGGCATGGGCGGTTCTGCGACGGTGGATGGCGGCTGCGGAATATTAAATGCGCTCGGTGTTGAATTCCTGGATGCTGCTGGAAGAAAATTAACCGCTGTTCCTGCAGACTTGCTAAAAATGGCGTCTGTAGACATATCTGCACTCGATCCACGGACTTCTGATTGCCAAATTGTGATCCTTTGCGATGTGAACAATAAACTGCTTGGCCCAAACGGTGCGGCAAACGTATTCGGCCCGCAGAAAGGGGCAACCCCGGATAACGTTAAGATACTCGAATTGTTCCTTGAAGGCTTTTCACGCATCACGGCAAATCAAACGAGGATCGATATGGCCCGCATAAACCACAGCGGAACCGCAGGCGGCGCAGCTGCGGGATTGCATGCGTGGTTGAATGCAAAGCTGGTGAACGGTATCGATTATTTTCTGTCGCTTACTAATTTCGACAAGGTACTGGAGGGCTGCGATATGGTAATTACCGGGGAGGGGAGTATCGATGCGCAAACCATGGACGGTAAGGGTCCTTTCGGAGTGGCTGTTAAGGCAAAAAATCAAAATGTCCCGGTTATCGGGATGGCCGGTAAGATACCTTTAGAGCCTAATGGCGAACTAAATAAATATTTTGATGTTTTAGTTTCAATTAACCATGCAACGGCCGACCTGGAAACCGCGATGAGAAATACGCGTACGAATTTGATCTCTACCGCGACATCGATAGGCGACCAAATAGCAGCAAACGGACTTGGATCATTGGATACATGAAAATATTTCAACAAATAATACAACTGGGAGCAAGGGGTCGTGGTTTTCATATTATCACGTCAGAGATCGTGCAAGCGCTGCCGCAGATCGCTGAATTAAAGACCGGCATTTGCCAGGTATTTATTCAACATACGTCAGCTTCACTGACGATAAATGAAAATGCTGCCCCGGATGTACGAAAGGATTTCGAAATGTTTTTTAATAAAGCGGTTCCGGAAAATGATCCCGATTACCGGCACGACGACGAAGGCCCGGATGATATGCCCGCCCACCTGAAAGCTTCAATACTCGGAAGTTCCGTGACGGTACCTATCCGCAACGGACGACTCGCCCTGGGTACCTGGCAAGGGATCTATCTATGCGAGCACCGCAACGCCCCGCATAAAAGAAACCTGGTAATAACAGCCTGGGGAGAATAGATTTAGCGGATATTCTAACAAATTTGATACAATAGGCGGTTGAATGCTAAATTATTAATCCGCTATATTTGACTATGGATATGATAAAAAAACTAGCTATTAACGCACTATTGCTGTTTGTTGCGATAAACTGCGGGGCATTGCTTTGCAAAGCTCAATCTCCTGGTAAAACCGAGATAATGGAATGGCAAGATGGAAAGAATGGCGCCGTCTCGATAACGTACGATGATGGGTCATACAACCAGTTTAAGGAAGCTTTGCCTATTATGGAGCGCCTTAAATTACCGGCCACGTTTTTTATAATAACCGGCGGCATACCGGGGTCAAAATATCACGGCAGGTTTATCGGCAGGCCGGTAAAAGATATCATAGCAGAGTCGGCCACTATCCCCACCAATGATCAAAACTTTTTGGAGCGCTGCTCGGCTGCAGGTTACCTGGGCTATAAAGGCACCATTACTTATGTAACCAGGGCGGCAAGCATGTACGATTCAAGAAGAAGAAGAGCGCAGGCTTATAAGCTGATGGACGAGGTTTATCAAAAAGTTCGCCATGGCGATTTTCCGCCCGGGTACCAGCCGTGCGATGAGGTTTTACAGGAAAAAGGCTCGACCTGGGACGATTTCAGACGAGATGCAGCAAAGGGTTATGAGTTTGCCAGTCATTCCATTACGCATGCGAGCATGCCGGGCCTCGACTCGGTAAACATTGCTTATGAACTTGAAAAAAGCAAAGAGGAAATGCGTAACCAGATGGGCGCCAAATATACATTTTCGACCGAGGTGCCTTATGGCTACGAAAATGAGCGGGTAATGAAAATAGCTTATAAAATTTACCCGGCGCTGCGAAACCGGATGCCTGAGCCATGGTTAACGGAATTGGACCGCCCCAGCCGAAAAACTCCGGCGGTTAATGACAAGGATTATGTGCAATGGCAGCGCGAATGCAATACCCACGCACCGCTGCCATTAATGAAATCGTGGGTAGATACCGCCGCTGCCAGGAAGGACACCTGGCTGGTGCTGGTTATCCACGGTGTTGATGGACTTGGTTACGAAGCATTACCGCATACCCTGCTTGACGAATATTTTCAGTACATCAAAAACAAGCATGATAAGCTTTGGGTGGCAACCTTTGGAGATGTAACCAAATATATGCGCGAGCGGGAAAACGCTAAAACAACTCAAGCCGAAAAGAATGGAAAAATTGTAATTAGCCTTTCCCAGCCGATCGATAAAACGATGTACGATGTTCCCTTAACCTTAAAAACCTACGTGCCGGCTAACTGGAAACAGGCGGTGGTGAAACAAGGGAAAAATGTTGCCCGGGCAAAGGTAGAACAAGATGAACGGGGCGCCTACATTATGTACCGGGCTCATCCAAATGGAGGTGCAGTAACTTTATCTAAGAATATTTAAGCTTAGATCTCTGTTAAAAACCGCATCGTGTCAATGCCATCGGCATAATCCCAAAGGGCGGGCTGCTGGCTTTTACCAAAATCGACGACCTGGTTTTTCACCTTTAACGGCGCGGTGCTAACTATACATTGTATGTTTTCAGTTTTAGCTTCCAATAATTGTTGAACAGACTGCAGGCTATCGTAGTATTCATAAAATAAAACGGCCAGGGGAGAAGCGAGGCGCTCATCCTCTTTCAGCAATAAGAAACCGTTGTCCAGGTGCTTGTCGCTATTAACCAGGTAGATCGATTTGTTATAGTCGTAATTATTGTTGTATTTGTGATGATTAATGATGGGCTGGTATGGCTCGATCGATTCAAAAAAGAAGTTGAAATTATACCCTTTCGGCACAAATAGCTTCGATACGTTGCGGCAGCCTAACCCATAATAATCAAAAATATCATGGCCGAGCTCAAATAGCTGACCGGCAGTTTCATTGCCTGTCAGAACAGCTACGCTGTTCCGGTTCTTGCGAATAATATGCGGCACTTTTCCAAAATAATATTCGAAATAACGCGAAGTATTGTTGCTGCCGGTTGCTATGATGGCGTCAAAACCTTCCAGCCTTTCCACAAAACTAAAGCGATCAATAAACCCAGGGTCGATAGCTACAAGCATTTCCAAAACCTGCCTGATCAATCGCGCATCCTGCGAGGAGCTTTTTATCAATGCATAGTTCCCGGTAGCCAACACACACAAAACGTCGTGAAAACCAACCATTGGGATATTACCGGCCAATATTAATCCCACGCGCTTTGTAGTTGTTTTTTTATCAAGATCGTACTGATCCAGCCATCTTTCAAGTTCCTGCGGATTGAGCATCCGGCCGATAGCTTTTACAGCGTTTAATACGCTTTCGGGCGTAAACCAGGCATTATATTGCTTTTCGTTGTTGATTACCGTTAGTAGGTGCTCATTCGGATCGATCAATTGTTCTCCGAGTCGTGAAAATGCCTCAATGAGCGTGGCCTTATTAAATTTTGACATATATATGGTGAGGGATTAAACCCTTGGCGCGTTTTTTTGTTATCTTTGTGCGCCAAAATCAGGGCAAAGTTAATTGAGAATATAAGATATTAAGTAATATGGCGATTAAAATCACCGACGAATGCATAAACTGCGGAGCTTGCGAACCTGAGTGTCCTAATAATGCTATTTATGATGCCGGTGCTGCATGGCGTTTCTCGGATGGTACAGGCCTTAAGGGGCTGATCGATTTCGGCGATGGCAACACGTTGAATGCCGAAGAAACTCAAGCTGCCCTGTCTGACGATATTTATTACATTGTTCCCGATAAGTGCACTGAATGCGTGGGCTTCCACGATGAACCCCAATGTGCCGCCGTTTGCCCCGTAGACTGCTGTGTAGATGACGAAGATGTTCGCGAAAGCAAAGAGGAACTGTTGGCCAAAAAAGAATGGCTGCACATGAATGAATAATATTTTCCTATCTTCATGGTACGGAAAGGATTATTATACCGCTTAATCTATTTTTTCCTTCATTTATCCGCCGGCTGTTAGCCGTTAATCTCTGTGAATTAACCTGAGTATGGAATACGGTATTTGTAATCTTTCCATTGTGCCATTGCGCGCCGAAGCCAGCGATAAAAGCGAACAGGTATCGCAGATATTGTTCGGGGAGGTTTTCGAGATCCTGGAATGGAAGGACAATTGGGTAAAAATCGTCACTTCACTCGATAATTATCCCGGTTGGATCGGTCGGCTCCAATTTACTATGCTGGGACATTTAGCTTATAAAAAGTTCAGGCAAACACCGCCGCCTTTAACATTTCGGGCCGTAACACAAGCCTGGAAAATAGTTAATAACAGTATTTACTACCTGCCGATGGGCAGCTCGCTTGCTTTTTTAGAAGGAACCACCTGTTTTATCGGTGAGGAGCGGTTCGAGATCATAGGCGAGATCGGCGAAACAGATAATCTTGCGGTTACGGCTATGTCTTTCCTTAATGTACCATATATGTGGGGTGGCCGTACGCATTTTGGTATAGATTGTTCGGGCTTTAGCCAGGCAGTGTTTAGATTGCAGGGCATAAATTTATTGCGCGATACATCTTTACAGGTAGAACAGGGTTACGCGATCAATTCGTTACACGACACTAAATTGGGCGACCTTGCATTTTTTGACAATACCGAAGGAAACGTTGTTCACGTCGGTATTATGCTAAATAACGAGAAGATAATCCATGCTTCGGGAAGGGTAAAAATTGACAAAATCGATGAAAAAGGTATTTACTCCGAAGAGTTGAAAAGATATACCCACAAATTAAGAACGGTGAGACGCGTGCTTTAATCAAAGCTGATTTCCCAAATCATTACCCGTTTATCATCGCTTACCGAGATCAATTGATCACCGTTCCAAACCACTTTATTAACCGATAGCTGGTGGCTCGAAAATCCTTTTTCCCTGCTGATGGTTTTATAAAGCTTAAAATCGCCTGCGCCCCATATCTTTATGCTTTTATCCATGCTGCCTGTGGCAAAATAAGGCAGGGAGCCGTGAAAAGCAACGCTATTGACAGCGAACAGGTGGGCCGGGATGTTATGAACCAGATCGAACGATTTGCTGTCCCATATTTTTACCTGCGCATCGCGGCTTCCTGATACCAGATACTCGCCGGATGGCGCATATTGGAGCGCGAACACTGGCATGGTATGGCCGTGCAAAGTTTTTACCAGGCCATAATCTTCAAGATCATAAATACCTGTTTGGTTGTTTCGAAGTCCAAAAGCAGCCTGTTTTTCATCCGGCGAAACACTTATGCATCTCACTGTATCGTCCGATACTTTAATGGTATGCAAAAGTTCTAATGTTTTGAGATTCCAAATGGACACTGTTCCGTCTTCCGAGGCCACCAATAGCTCGTGTTTACCCGAAACGGATTTGATGTCAAACACCGGTTTTTGATGATGCTTAAGCGGCGTGAGCAGCTGTTGTTTTATAAAATCAAACGCCACGACACTGCCGTCCCTTAATCCGGCAAATAAATAGGGATAGCCCGCCGGGCAATGTATGGCATATATCGATGCCACTACAGGGAACATTACTTTTATAAATGAATTGGTTTTTAAACTCCACTCCGCCAAACCCTTATCGTTGCCGCCGGTAAACAGTATTCCGGGCTTTTGCGAAAGCTCCAGCGTAAATATGGGGTTGCCATGCCCGGTGAGTTCAGCTGTTTTCTTTACGGAGATCATATTAGTCGATAATCCATGGTCGATGGTTTATGGTTCATACCTTGTAGTTTATTGCGATTATTAAACCATGGACTATGGTCTATTGACCACCGACTATTTATGTCTTTCCTCCAAATTCCTGGCGACGCGCTCAAGCGTCAATCCCTTTTCGCGCAGCAGCACAAGCAGGTGGAAAATCAGGTCTGACGACTCGTTGATGAGATCGGCTTCAGTTTCGTTGAGCGCCGCGATAACGGTCTCAACGGCTTCTTCGCCAACCTTTTGTGCTATTTTATTAAGGCCTTTACTATGAAGTTTATTAACATATGACCCTTCCACGGCATACTCATACCTCGACGCTATAATTTGCTCCAACTGCAATATAAAGTTTTGGTTATAACCCGTTTTAAAGCAGCTGCGTTCACCGGTGTGGCAGGCCGGACCGTCCGGTTTAACTTTTATCAGCAGGGTATCATTGTCGCAATCGATGTCTATGGCTTTTACATGCAAATAATTATTGCTCGTTTCGCCTTTGGTCCATAAGCGATTTTTCGAGCGCGAAAAAAAGGTTACGATATTTTCTTTAACGGTCTTATCGTAGGCTTCCTGGTTCATATAACCCAGCATTAACACCTCAAGCGTTTGATCGTCCTGTATGATGACGGGTACCAGCCCGCCTGACTTTGAAAAATCGATGGTCATGTTTTGATTTGAAGCCGGCGAAAACGCAGGCGTTGGTTAAATTCTAATTTTCTCTGATCTCAATATTATTCTGCTTCAATATTTTTTTAAGATCGGGTATTAATATCTCGCCGTAGTGAAACACCGAAGCAGCAAGCGCCGCATCAACGTTGCTTTGTTTAAAAACATCTAAAAAGTGCTGAATAGACCCAGCACCGCCCGAAGCGATCACCGGGATATTTACAGCATTGTTAACTAACTTTAAAAAACCAATATCGAAACCCGATTTTGTGCCGTCGTGATCCATCGACGTCAGCAATATTTCGCCGGCGCCGCGGTTTTCGGCTTCCAATATCCAGTCCATCGTTTCCTTTTCGGTTGGTACTCTTCCGCCGTTTAAATGTACAATATTTTTACCAGCTACCACGCGGGTGTCAACCGCGACCACTACAAACTGCACTCCAAAGGCGTTTGCCAGTTCATCGATCAATGCGGGATTACGCACGGCCGCCGAGTTGACGGATATCTTATCGGCACCGGCATTTAGCAGGGCATCCGCGTCTGCTATCTCGTTAATTCCGCCGCCGATCGTGAAGGGGATATTTATCTGTCGCGCCACGGATTTTACCAGCTCAACCATCGTCTTCCGGCGTTCTACCGTAGCTGTAATATCTAAAAAAACAAGTTCGTCGGCGCCCTGGCGCGAATAGTTCCACGCAAGTTCGACCGGGTCGCCTGCATCGCGCAGGTTAACAAAATTTACTCCTTTAACGGTGCGGCCGTCCTTTACATCTAAACAAGGGATTATCCGTTTCGCAAGCATATTTATTTACGGTCACAGCGTTTTAAATCGCCGGCAACATGCGGGCAAATGTACAGGATTATTTTAAGTGGTGTATCATAACAGTTAATAGCTGCTCGCCTTGTTTAACAGGGTAATAGATTCACTATCGAGATGGATAGCCGTGGCTGCCGTCAGCTGATGCACTTGCTCAACCGTCGTGGCGCTCGCGATAGGGGCCGTAATGCCCGGCCGGGCTATGACCCATGCCAGCGCTATAGTGGCAGGCGTAGTGTTGTAGATCGAGGCTACTTTATCCAGCGCGGCTAAAATTTTGTAACCACGCGGATTGAGATATTTTTTTACACCCTGTCCGCGGCTGCTTTTCGACAGATCATTTTCCGACCTGTACTTCCCTGTCAAAAACCCGCTGGCCAGCGAGTAATATGTAATAACACCCACGCCCCGTTCCCGGCACACCGGCTCAAGCTCGTTTTCGTAATAATCACGTTCATATAAATTATATTCAGGCTGCAGGCACTGGTATGCAGCCAGCCCGTTATCTTTACTTACTTGCAAAGCCTCCTTAAGCCGGATGCCGTCATAATTCGAGGCGCCTATTGCTCGCACCTTTCCTTGTTTTATAAGATCGGTAAAGGCTTCCAGAGTTTCGGCTAATGGCGTTTCTTTATCATCATCATGGGACTGGTACAGGTCTATGTAATCGGTTTGCAATCGTTTTAATGAATCCTCGACGGCCTGGGTTATATATTTTTTTGATAGCCCTTTTTTACCCGGCCCCATCGGCTTACCTACTTTTGTTGCGATAACCACCTTATCGCGGTTGCCAGTTTTTTTAAGCCAGCTGCCAATAATAGTTTCCGATTCGCCGCCTTTATTGCCCGGCGCCCATGATGAATAGACATCGGCGGTATCAATAAAATCAAACCCCGATCCGACAAATGCATCCAAAATTTTAAACGACTGCTGTTCATCTATCGTCCAGCCGAAAACATTTCCGCCAAAACAAAAAGGATACACCTGTATGCCCGAAGCCCCTATTTCCCGTTTTTCCATATTCATGTTATCTATAGTTCAAATTTAATCCTTAATAAACACGTTTTTTCCCTGCCGGTTTTGGAATTAATTATCTTTATCACGTGGACAACTTAAACGCCGACCCGAACATTCTCCTCGACATTATAAAAACCAAAATGCCTTATGGGAAATATAAGGGAACCCTCATCAGCGATTTACCGGTGTACTACCTGGAATGGCTGCATAACAAAGGTTTTCCGGCGGGCAAGTTGGGTATGATGCTTTCTACCGTGTACGAAATAAAAATTAACGGCTTAACCGCTTTACTGGTGCAAATTAAGAGGTTGCACGGCGCATAACCGGCGCTAAATTACTTACCCGTGACCATCCGCGTTATGATTGCATCCGTATATTTGATAAAAACATACATTATGAAACGATCCATTTTATATATCGCCTGCATTTTATTTTTTGCCGGCTGTGCCAACGGGCAATCGGGCAGCCGCAACGATTTTGCCGCATTGCCCGCTCCCAAGGATGGCGAGAAGGTGGCAACCTTTGGCGGAGGCTGTTTTTGGAGTATGAGCGAAGCCATGTCCGAATTAAAAGGCGTAAACAAAGTTGTGTCCGGCTACGCCGGCGGAAGCACCAAAAATCCGACCTACGAAGAAGTGAGTTCACGGACAACCGGTCACGCGGAATGTGTTGAAATTTATTATGATCCTAAAGTGATCAGCTTTGCTACGTTGGCGAATGCCTTCTTTTTTGCGCACGATCCTACCGAACTGAACCGGCAGGGACCCGATGAAGGCACCGACTACCGCTCCATCGCCTTTTACCGCACGCCCGAAGAGAAAGCTATTTTATTGGATGTGATAAAAAAAGTAAACACCTCAAAGCATTACCCTGAACCCATCGTTACACAGGTAGTGCCGTTCAAAGCATTTTACCCGGCCGAAAAGTATCACCAGGGATATTACAGGCTCAATGGCGATAATCCTTATATCACACAGGTCTCGGAGCCCAAGGTGATGAAATTTCGACGCGCGATGAAGGCCGAACTCAAGCCCGAATTTCAGAAATAAACGTTGTGCAGGTCACTCATTGTCCAGGTGTGTCGCCCGGCACACGTGCACACACCTGCAAAAATGGCCGACAAATTAAATAAGTAACTTGCGCCGCAGGTGCAAAATATTTGCAGAAATATGTTTGAGTGGTTAGCGGGCCGTAGGTACGCAACACGGCATGATCGCTAAAGCGTCCTTTGCCGGACATGCATTGTAGTAAGGTTTATAGCAAGCAAAAAGGCCAGGAAGATATCCGGGCCTTTTTGCTTTAAGCTATTGTTATTGCGGAGACGGCTTGCCTATCAGCGACATAAATTGGTCGAGTTTCGGCGTGATAATGATCTCCGTACGCCGGTTTTTTGATTTACCTGCAGGGCTGCTGTTATCTGCAACAGGGTTATACTCTCCACGTCCGCCGGCTGTTAAGCGTTTCGGGTCGACATGATAAGTGTTTTGCAGGGCCTGTACCACCGACGACGCCCGTAGCGCGCTCAGATCCCAGTTATTGCGGATGTTCGGCTGCGATATCGGAACATTGTCCGTATTGCCTTCCACCAGTACATCATAAGTCGAATAATCATTAATGATCTTAGCTATTTTGCTGAGCGTCGATCCGGCGCGCTCAGAGATCATGTAGCTGCCCGACTTATAAAGCATATTGTCCTCAAGTGATATATAAACAACCCCTTTAAGCACCTTTACATCCACATCGCGCATTTCATCGGAGGTTAACGAGCGGGTAAGGTTGGTTGTTAATACCTGATTAAGCGAGTCGCTTTTGTTTTTCAGGTCAACCAGATGCTGAATGTATTTATCCGAAGCGTTGATCTGGTCGGCCAGTTTGGCTATGTTTACATTCCCCTGGTTATTGCCTGCCAAACATTTGCTTAATGCATCCTGTAAAGCAGTGGAATTTGCCCTGGCTGCCGCAATCTGCTCTTCCAGGCTTTGAACCCGCGCCCTCGATCCGGCCAGCTCCTCCTGGGTAACCTGCCAGCTTTGTTTTAATTTACTGTTCGTGTCAATCGACCGGTTATAACTGGCTTGCAATGCAGCGTATTTTTTGTTACTGACGCAACCTTGTGATGCAACCGCTGCCAGCAATACTACCGGTAACCAAAATTTAATTTTCATAGTAATTATCGTTTAACGAATGATCATAACCTATTTTACAATCAACTTATTTATAACAACGCAAGGTAGTTAAAGTTTAGTGTATTTGTTTAGCACCCCAATTGCTCACCCTGGTTACCGTCAGTTTCCAGGAGCCAAAGTTGCGTTGCAATTCGGTACAGAGCCCACACTCGAAAGTGAGCATGTATTAGAGCCGGGGATTAAGGAACCAGAGAAAAAACTGTGCTGACCTTTGATTTTTGGTTCTTGACGCTTGAGCTATTATCTTTTTTATAGGTTTGCGACTTATGAATCTGTATTTGGATAATCCCGCGTGGGGCGCTTTAATTTCGGGCAATAAAAACCTGGCCTTTGGCAACGACCGGGTGAAATATTTCGACAGGGATGTCTCGCCTTTCGCCGCGTTAAAAGAAAACTCAACCGATAATTTTAAAGAGCTTTATGAGCTGATTCCACACCCGGCACCGCTGCTTATAGCTGTACCGAAACCGCTTGATATTCCTGCGCCATGGAGCCAGGTGCGTTGTATTCACGGTATTCAAATGATCTGCACGCCGGGGCCGGCAACGGTTACATCTGCTAAACTAATGCCCTTAACCCAAATGCACGTACCGCAAATGCTCTCGCTAACGCAATTGACCAACCCGGGGCCGTTTGGTTCCGGCACCATAGCATTTGGCCACTATGAAGGCGTTTTTGAAGACGGCCGGTTAGTTGCAATGGCCGGCCAGCGCTTTCATGTTTTTGATCATATGGAGATCAGCGCAGTTTGTACGCATCCGGATTATACCGGCAGGGGCTACGCTAAGCAATTGCTGCAATCACAGATCGATCGCATTACCGCGGCCAATGGTATCCCGTTTTTGCATGTGCGGCGCGATAACGAACGGGCCATTGCGGTTTATGAGAGCCTGGGCTTTTTTACCCGGACCGACATTTATTTCTACGTGATAAAAAAAACGGGATAGTTTAGCTATCCCGTTGTGTAAATATTCGAATATTTACGGCTGCCCCTGCCCGCCGCCGGCGCCATAAATATTGCCGGTTGTAAAGCTGGCGTCGTTAGCGGCAAGCTGCACGTAGATCGATGCCAGTTCCGCAGGCTGCCCGGGTCTGCCCAGCGCGCTGGTGGCGCCAAATTCCTTTACTTTCTCCTGTTGCGCGCCGCCGCTTATTTGCAGGGGTGTCCAAATGGGGCCGGGTGCAACGCCATTGACGCGTATGCCCTTTGGTCCCAGCTGTTTCGCCAGCGACTTCACATAATTCATGGTAGCCGCTTTGGTTTGCGCATAATCGTACAGGTCAGGCGATGGATCGTATGCCTGCTCAGATGTTGTACCGATGATCGCCGACCCCGGCTGCAGGTGCGGCAGGGCGGCTTTAATGATCCAGAAGGGTGCATAGATATTGGTTTTCATCGTCCGGTCGAACGAGTCCGTAGTAACGTCGAGGATAGAAGGTATCGACTGCTGCCGGCCGGCGTTATTCACAATAACATCCAGGCCGCCCAACCGGCGAACGGCTTCTTCTACCAAATGCTTGCAAAATGCCTCCTCGCGCAGATCGCCCGGTATAGCTACGGCTTTGCGGCCCTCCGCTTTGATCAGGTCTATAACCTCGCGTGCATCCGGTTCTTCTTCAGGCAGGTAATTGATCGCTACATCTGCGCCCTCGCGTGCATAAGCGATGGCCGCCGCCCGGCCCATACCCGAATCGCCGCCGGTGATCAGCGCCCTGCGCCCCATAAGCCGGCCACTCCCTTTATAACTTTTTTCACCGTGGTCAGGACGCGGATCCATTTTGCTGGCTAAGCCCGGCCACGGCTGCAATTGCCCCTTAAAAGGCGGCTTCGGGTATTTACTGGTCGGATCGTCTAATTTTGCTGATACAGCCCCTGAATGCGGCGTTCCCGACGCCGCCAAAACCGGCGCGACAGCCACTGCCGCCAGCCCGGCGCCTATCCCGCCGATTGCTTCCCGGCGCGATATTTTATTACTTTCAGTGATCATAATGCTCCCCTTTCTTTTACTGGTTATTACAAATTTGTACGCGCATGGTTTTTAATAAAAAATATTAGGCCGCCGGCTAGCGACTACCAGCGAGGCGATCGTTTTCGTGGAACGATTATTGCGCTTTAACTGGTTTAGCAGCTACAAAAGTGTAACGATATGTGTGAACTTTTAATAATAGACGATAATCCGATGGATCATCTGATTATGCAAAAGATGCTTAACCGGTATGAGTTATTTAAAGATTCGGCCCATTGCCTCGACGGGCGGATCATTATTGAATTTTTAAACGAATACAAATCACAGCCGCAGCATTTGCCCGATATCATAATCACCGACCTGAATATGCCACAGTTTACAGGCTGGGAATTCCTTGAACAATTTAAGGCCCTGTACCCGTCATTAAAAAAAAACATTGATGTGTATATCCTTTCTTCTTCTGCCAATCCTGCCGACAAAATGCGGGCGAAGCTCTATCCTTTCGTAAAAGATTTTTATTGTAAACCTGTTACGCGCGAGAGCCTGGAGCGATTATATTTACGATACCGCAACCTGGAACGTATTGCCGGTTAATACTTTTTATCTTAGCCGTATCGGCTGCTTAATCACCGCCCATCCCGGGCATTACTTGTTTTTTTAAAAGCGGCTTTTTATCTTTAAGTCGCTAAAAATCAATAGTATGCTTACCGTAGAAGAAACCATGGCCGAGCTCCGCTCAATGGGCGAGGATAACATTAAAAGAATATTGCTCAAACACGGCGTAAAAGAGCCGCTTTTTGGTGTCAAGGTCGAAAACCTGAAAAAGCTGCAAAAGAAAATAAAAACAGACTACCACCTGGCAAAGCAGCTGTACGCCACGGGCAACGCCGACGCCATGTACCTGGCGGGTTTGATTACCGACGACGACCAAATGACGCTGGCCGATCTGCGGCAATGGGTGAAACGGGCCAACTCCGATAATATATGCGACTATACCGTGCCGTGGGTTGCTGCCCAGGGTAAATATGGATATCAGCTTTCTTTGGAATGGATCGACGATCCCCAATCGCATGTGGCTGCGGCCGGCTGGTCCACCCTGAGCTGCCATGTGGCGCTTACCGCCGATGATAACCTCGACATACCGTTACTAAGGAAAATACTGGATAGGGTAGTAGCAACTATTCACACCTCCGATAACCGCATCCGGCGTAAAATGAATGCTTTTGTAATTGCGCTGGGCAGCTATGTGGCGCCGCTCACCGACGAAGCCATTGCCGCCGCAAAAAACATCGGCGTTGTAAATTATGAAGCCGACGGCACCGCTTGTAAAGCGGCCGATGCTGTGGAATACATTATGAAGGTAAAAAACAAAGGGGCAATAGGTAAAAAGAAAAAAGAAGTGAAGTGCTGAGGCCCCTTCGGCTATTTTGCATCACGCGAGGTAAAGAAGTTACCGGCTATGGCAAAGTATTTTGTATGCCCTACCGAATACCGGCTGCAGACCCATAAATTAAATTCTCTTTTTATTTTCCCCGCTTCCCGCCGGCCCAGGTAAGCCTGCAGTTCCGCAGGGCCGGGGTTTGATATCACGAATAAGAGCAGGACAGCGGCCAGAAGGTAGAGTAAATTTTTAACCATATGATTTAATATAGGGCTAAAATACGATTTTTCCGCCATGGTTGAACGGGTGTTTTCACGGTGTTTTTAATCAGGCAGCGCGCCCTTGTCGATTATATAAAATTAGTATCGGCACAAGTTGTTAAATTCGTTGCGGGTAAGGTAACCACGTTAACAGTTCAACCTACGAGGGCAGCAATTGACCGGCGCCGCAATTAAGTTCAATCGCTTTATGGATCAGCAATACGCAAAAGAAGTTTCCGGTTTCCTCGATGGTAAATCGGCGCATACTTTAATGCTTTTTGATCACTTTATAAACGAGTTCAGGCAAATAGGGGATATCACCCTGTATCCTGCCAAAACAATGGTCGGTATAGCCAATTCGCATAAACGGTTGGCCTGGATAACACAATTTGGAAAAAGCTTTGTGCACGTGGTTTTCCCGTTGAAAAAGGCATATCCCGATAATTTATGCTTCCAGAAAATAGCGCAGGTACCCGGCGATGCAAACCAGTTCAACCACCATTTCAGGATGTTTAACCCCGAAGACGTAAACGAAGAAGTTTTGCATTTTATGAAGATTGCTTACGATTCTTAACCCACCATGTCATTGCGATACGCCGAAGGCGGAGAAGCAACCGCATGCTATACAGAGCGGCCTGCAAGATCGCCCCAATCGGTGTAATCTTCTTCAAATCGGTGCAATCACATTATCCCATCGGTGGCTTTTCGGTCGCTTTCCCCACCCTCGGGTCACCATGACTGATCATTTCACAAACTTTAATGGCCGCCTCTTCAAACCCATCGGCATCTTCCTGTATCAGGAGCCAGTTGCCGTGCCGTTCGTTGTGATTGATAAAAAAAGGCCCAAGCTCCGGTACTTCGGTTTTCAAGCTTTCGTGATGCGCCTTACCAGTAGCCACCCATACGCCGTTCAGGTCAGGTTCATTCCCCCTGCTGCGGAGGATCAGCATGATCTTTTTGCCCCAATAAATGTAATGCATACCGAACATTTTTTTAGTGACAATGCTCTCTGGCAAATAGTCGAACACAAAATCAAATGGAATGGATCTCAGCATCAGTTTTTGGCAGACTAAGTTAAACGCTTAAACGGTAATCTGTGTAATCAACCTTTCTCAATCGGTCAATCACAGAATTAATGTAGTTTTGTCGCCTGGATTTAGGTTTATATAATGCAATCATAGTAATCCTTTAATCCCATAAATCACGGTTCAGACAATGACAAACTATCCCGCCCCCGACACCATCGTTGCCCTTGCCACGCCAAACGGTATAGGCGCCATCGGCGTCATCCGCCTTTCGGGACCGGAGGCCATCGCGATAGCCGCCAGGGTTTTCAGCGGCAAGAACCTGGCCGAACAGCCGTCGCATACCATCCATTTTGGTAATATTATCGACGGTGATCAAATTTTAGATGAGGTGCTTGTTTCCCTTTTTGTCGCCCCGCGCTCTTACACCCGCGAAAACGTGGTCGAGATATCCTGCCATGGCTCGGTATATATCATCGAATCCATTATTAAATTGCTGATAAAAAACGGCGCGCGTTCGGCAAAGGCTGGCGAGTTTACCCTCAGGGCATTTTTAAACGGGCAGCTCGATCTTTCGCAGGCCGAAGCTGTCGCCGACCTGATTGCCTCCAACTCCAAAGCATCGCAGCAGGTGGCTTTAAAACAGCTCAGGGGAGGCTTCAGCACCCAGCTGCAATCCCTGCGCGACCAGCTGGTGCAGTTTGCTTCGCTTATCGAGCTCGAGCTGGATTTCGCCGAGGAAGATGTAGAGTTTGCCAACCGCGCCCAGTTAAAAAAACTGATCAACGAGATTACGGTAGTCATCCGCAGCCTCATCCGCTCGTTCGAACTGGGTAATGCCATCAAGCAGGGGGTCAATACCGTCATCGCCGGTCGGCCCAATGCCGGTAAATCCACCTTGTTGAATGCTTTATTAAACGAGGACCGCGCCATCGTGAGCCATATCCCTGGCACCACCCGCGACACCATCGAGGAGGTGCTCAACATCAACGGCATCAACTTCCGGCTCATTGATACCGCCGGCATACGGGAAGCTACCGACGCCATTGAGCAGATCGGCGTGCAGCGCACCATGGAAAAGATCAGCCAGTCGGCCCTGCTCGTTTATTTATTCGACGCCACCGCCATTACCGCCGAAGAACTGCAATACGACATCCAAAGCCTGCAAAAGCCCGGCATTGTTATTTTACCGGTGGCTAACAAGGTCGATCTTTTGACCTCCGACCTCCGACCTCGGACTTCCGACTTCCTCTCCATCTCCGCAAAAAGCAAAACCCACATCGACGAGCTCAAAAACAAGATATACACCACCGCCATTAAGGACCAGCTAACCGGCGACGAAACCCTCGTCACCAACATCCGCCACCTCGAGGCCCTGCAAAAAACAGACGAGGCCTTAACCCGCGTGCTGCGGGGCATGGATACCGTAACCTCCGACTTCCTGTCAATGGACATCAAGCTCGCCCTGCATTACCTCGGCGAGATCACCGGCGCCGTTACCACCGACGATCTCCTCGAAAACATATTCAGTAAGTTTTGTATCGGGAAATAGGCCTGCCCGCCAAAGAAGTCCCTCTCCTTTGGAGAGGGATTTAGGGTGAGGCTAAAGGGTTTACAAAGGTTTACACTTTTTCGCCTTATTTTGCGATAAACGTCTGGTAATCAATTATTTAACTTTTTACCCTGTAAACCCAAAAAATCAGCAGGAAAATGCTACTACACGTTAGTCCGGATTTGTAATCGGACTCAATATTCGGGGATTTACAATCCCGTGACCAGATCAAGCCTAATTAAAACCATGTCATTGCGAGGAGTGAAACGACGCGGCAACCTCGTAGCTATGCATTAAATCATTATTATTGTTATAAGCAATAATGAAAGAGCATCGCTATTACGTTTATATCCTCACCAACAAATCAAACACAGTATTGTACATTGGAGTAACCAGTGAACTTGAAAACCGCGTATGGCAGCATAAGAACAAAGTTTATAAAGGATTCACTTCAGCATACAAGGTTGAAAAATTAGTTTATTGCGAGGAATTTCAGTGGGTTCAAGATGCCATCGCACGGGAAAAGCAATTGAAAGGAGGGTCTCGGAAAAAGAAAATTGATTTAATTGTTAAAACCAATCCGGGATGGAATGATCTAAGCGACGGGTGGTACGACTGAACCAATTGAAATGCGACGAGGTTGCTTCTCCGCCTATAGGCGGATCGCAATGACAGGGTGGTGAGCTGTCTGCGTGTCCAAATGCTTCGTAATTTAGGGTGAGGCGAAACTCACCGTCACCACCGACGACCTCCTCGAAAACATATTCAGTAAGTTCTGTATCGGGAAATAGGGGTGTTCGCGTTCGGAACGGGGCGAACAGGTACGAGCGGGGGCGAACGCCCGTAAAGGTTAAATTTTTTTATTGGCAGTAAACCCGCTGCTACTGCTACTGCTACTGCTACTGCTACTGCTACTGCTACTGCTACTGCTACTGCCCACTGCTACTGCCCACTGCTACTGCTACTGCTACTGCTACTGCCCGCTGCCCGCTGCCCTTTACTCCGTCAGCTCAAATTTAACCTGCTTATTTCCTGCCATCAGCGTAAATGTTCCTGCCTCCAGGTGGCGCCGGCCATCCGCATCCGGAAAGCTCAGATCGCGCATAGGGTCAATTATAAAACGGAACACGGTTTTGTTGCCTGCGGCCACGTCTTTCTTTTCAAAATATTTCAGTTCTTTCATGGGCCTCGAAATGGAGCTTGCGGGGGCCTTAATGAACCACAATACCGCCTCTTTCCCGTTAACAGCGCCCGTATTATTGACCTCTACGGTGGCTGTTAATTGTTGGTTTTTACGAATACGCGCCGACGATAGCCGGATATCGCCATAAGTAAACTCGGTATAGCTTAAGCCATGACCAAACCAATACAGGGGATCTGTTGGGATATCCTGGTATTTGCCCGAATTAGGACGTGCGGCCTGCCGCATATCGTAATAGGTCGGGATCTGCCCGGTAGTTAGCGGAAACGTAATGTCCAGTTTGCCCGAAGGGTTAACCCTGCCCGAAAGGATCGATGCCACGGCATCCCCGCCGGTTACGCCCGGTTGCCAAATTTCCAGGATCGCATCAGCCAGCGGCTCCATGCGCATCAGTTCCAGCGGACGCCCGTTCCCCAGCACCAAAACGATCGGTTTCCCGGTTTTGCTAAGCGCCTGGATAAGTTTTTCCTGGATAGCCGGTAACGCGATGGTCGACCGAGAAGCATTTTCACCCGTCCAGCCTGCTTTTTCACCTATGCAGGCAACGATAATGTCCGAGCTTTGGGCCGCCGCAACAGCTTCGGCGATGCCCGTTTCATCTGCGCCGTCAAAACCGCATCCCCGGGCATATTTGATCTGTGTCTTGTTGCCAAGCTCCTTTTGCAAACCATCGGCAATGGATGTCACATCGGCAGCATCGCCGTGAGCATGCCAGTTGCCCAGCAGATCCGCCTTGTCGTTTGCCAGCGGGCCCACTAACGCGATGGTGTGTATAGCTGTGCTGATGGGCAGCGCATGATGATTATTTTTGAGCAAAACCATGGATTCGGCCGACAATTGCTGCGCCAGGCTTTTAATTTCCGGCTGCAGGTAACGCTCATCAACAATGGGGGTGTACGGGTTGTCGAACAACCCAAGCCTGAACTTTACGCGCAATACACGCCGCACGGCATCGTCAACCCTGGTCATCGGTACTTTCTTCTCCGCGATCAGGGTGTTCAGGTTTTGCAAGTATACATCATCCGTCATATCCATGTCCACGCCCGCCATAAGGGCCTTAAGCGCCGCTTCTTTACGGTCTTTGGCTACGCCCTGCGCAATCAGCTGGTCAACGGATCCCCAGTCGGAAACTACGAAACCATCATGCCCCCAGCGTTTTTTTAAAACCTCGGTCAGGGTGTAATGATTGGCCGACGCAGGGATCCCGCTGATATCGTTAAAGGCGCTCATCAGGGTTGCGGCGCCGGCACGTACGCCGGCCTCGTAGGGCGGCATATACGTTTCCCATAAGGATTGCGCCGAAATATCCGCATAATGATAATCACGTCCCCCTTCCGACATGCCATAGCCGATATAATGCTTTAAACAAGCCGCGATGGAATAGGGGTCATTTAAGTGATTGCCCTGGTATCCTTTCACCGAGGCCACCGCGAACATGGCGTTGGTATAGGGGTCTTCGCCGTAACCTTCTGATACGCGGCCCCAGCGCGGGTCGCGGGCCACGTCGATCATGGGCGAGAAGGTCCAGTCTACGCCGGAAAGCTTGGTTTCTTTGGCCGACGCGGCGCACATTTGCCGTACCAGTTCCGTATTGAAGGAGCAGCCCTGCGCAAGCGATATAGGGTAAACCGTGCGGAAACCATGAATAACATCATAGCCGAAAAGGATGGGGATCCCGAGCCGGGTTTCCTCCATCGCGCGTTTTTGTACCGTGTTGCGGAACGCCGGGTCGCTGCTAAAGTCGATCAGCGAACCGATGCCCGCTTTGAACGATGGCTTTTGAAACCCCTTATTGTTTGGGTTATTATTGTCTCCTATAGTCGCCTGGCTAAGCTGCAATATCTTTTCGTCCAGCGTCATGCGTTTAAGCAGGTCTTCTATCCGTGCTTCCACGGGCGTTTTGCTATTTTTATAGACCGGGGATTGAGCCACGCAAAAACTGGCTGTAAACAGCAGGACTACGAAGGGAATACTTTTCATGGTTCAAATATATTAAAATGTAAGTAGCACGCTTCCTGGGGGTAAATTGTCGGTTTTGACTATTTTGTTCGTCTGCAGGCCGGTAACCTATCCTCCTCGAAAACATTTTGACCAAGATGATCGAGAAATAGATCAAATTTCGGAAAAAATCCAGCCCTAATATTCAGCTTAAGATTGATCGTTTTTATCAAGATTCGCGGCAGCAACAAGTTCCTCAACGCTGATATGACCGTAACCACGCTTCGCCAACTGCCGACTCAAGGAAGACTTTAGCTGCGCGGTGCTGTCTAAGGTCACTTTGGGCATCCGTGATAGCCAGAAAATATCCTCGTCCATCCATAAGCGCTTTAAATCTTCGGGACAATCCGGTATTTCCTTGAGTAATTCTTCCTTCAGCGGCAGCAGCTGCTCGGTTTCGTAATTCTTCAAATTCCGCTCCCAGTTTTTCCTCTTCTGCTCTAAATCGTTCAGATAGGTTCTCTCCGTCTGTTTGTATTTGCTCGATAGCTGTGCTCTCGTTGCTTTCAAGCTGGTCAAACTCGGCTGCCTTTGCTGTGAGTAATCCTTCAAGGCGTCCTGGCTCTTTTTCGATAAGGTTTCGTAATCGCTCGACAGCCGCTCTTTCGCTTGCAACAGCTCGTTCAATTGTTCTTCGCTGGCTGCTAATTGATTGTAATTCTCGGTTATAGAGTTGGTCCATTCGGTCTCGTGCGCGCTCAATTCGCTGTTCAAGTTCTCTTCGTCGATCCGCAATTGGTTTTCCGCTTCCAAGAGCCAGTGATTGCGCTGCGTGGATGTCTCCTTCAACTCGTTTTGCCGTTTGTTCAATTTCGCGTTTCTTGTTAAGATATCGTTCTTCCAGATCTTGAGCAGTTCGGTCAAAGTCTCCTTTTTCGCGTTTAAATCGTTCTCGTCGCTCGTCAATTGCGTCAAGCTCGATTCGATGTACTGCAACACTTCCTTCTCGATATTGTTTTTCAAACTCATCCCGTCGTTCTTCAGCTCTTCCAATAGCAAGTTCAGTTTTTCCGATAACTCTTCGATTGTGTTCTTCTGCTGTTCGGTACGGTTCTGTGCCCAGGTATTTATTAACAGCTCGTATGAGGTTATTAATTTCAGCCTTTCGGCAGTCGAAAGTTTCTGCAAAAAGTTGTCCCTGGTCGATATCAGCCGATGATATTGCTCCTGTAAGGTCGGCGGATAAGGAAAGGTAATCGAATTGTCGTTCGTCATCATGATATAGCCATTTGGTATTTTTTCCGGTTAACACCCCCGTATGAATTTCTTCGGGGCTCGCTTTGGCGGGGGTGATGACAACGGTATTGATTCTTAATTGAGCCAGTGCGGCCATTAATAAGGCGTCCATCTTTCTGCGTTTGCCATCAGATAGCAAGATAAGGAGCACCGGTTCTTCATCTTCGTTATAACACACGGCATCAGCGATGAGCAACAATTCCTCCGGTTCAGGTAATACCTCATTGCTGAAATTAATACTGCCATCGGGAGATTGAAAAATATACTGCGACCTCGTCATGCTGCTAAATTCCAATCGTTGCCCAGGAAGTATCGGAATCGCTAATCCTTCAATGCCCTTAGGCGGAAGTTTATATATCGGCGGCAAATAGAGCTGCCGTTCTAATTGCAATGTGTTTAACGCAACGGTCCGGCGGTATTGCTCATTACTAAAGGTACAGCGCTGAGCTGCAGGGACATCCTGTACGTCATGGCGAAAATAGGGTTTTAAGCCATAAATCTTACGTAAAATTGCTTGCATCGGCTTTCCGCAGCCCACGCATGTGAAATCATGGCGGCCACTTTCCCGCACCTTTAAAATGTGGATTACGCCTCCATATGATGCACTTATGGCAAATTCATGATTCTCGTCAGTGTCTAAAATTGAGTAACTCATCTTATAAAAAAGTCATGTAAATTTACATAACTTTTATTTGAATAATCCAAATATTATTTTCATTTTTGTTGGAGATGGACGAAAACCTGTTTTTAAATGAGTTTTATAAAATGCTGGCACCGGTTGACGCTTGGGAGGGGCAGGCTACTTCCATCAAAGCAATTTTTGAGGGACGCCTCGCGCAGCATGGTATCACCCAAAATCAGGCAGAAAAACTGTTAAACATGCAGAAACGAACGCTGGAAGGCATCCTGGATGGCTCAGCTAAACGTATCGATGTTATCAATTTATTAAAACTCGGCCAGTTTTTGGGGTTAGAAACCAATCATTTATTCAAGCTTTTTTTGAGCGATATGCCGGCTGAAATGATCGGCGAACTGGAGGATGCTAAAAAGAAAGCATACATCCTCGCCAACTTCGATATCAAAAATTTGGCAAAAGCAGGTTTTTTGAGCACCAAAACTGATTTTGATGAAATCGAACGGCGTGTCGTAAAATTCTTCGGCCTGCGCTCTATTTTCGATTACACGCAGCAACAAATTATTCCGGCTTTCAGCAAAACTAAAAAAAGTGAAAGTACCTTGATGCGTGAATTTTGGGTCCGCTCGGCGCATACGCATTTTGAGGGTCTTAACAATCCAAATGAATATGATCGGCAGTTGCTGATTGACCTGATCGCTAAGATCCGTCCTTACACTACTAATATTACCAACGGTTTGCGCACCGTTACACAGGCTTTATATAATGTCGGGGTCACCGTAATATATCAACCTCATTTGCCCACCACACATGTCCGGGGCGCCACGTTCGTTGTTAATGGCAAGCCTTGCGTAGCTTTGACGGATTTGAATAAAAACTATGCGACTGTTTGGTTTGCGTTGTTACACGAATTGCATCACGTGTTATATGACCTCGACCAGATTCGTTCCAGTGTTTTTCACCTGACAGGTGAAGCAGATCTCTTTTTATTACAAGAAGATAAAGCGGACGATTTTGCGAGAGATTACTTCCTCTCCATGGACCGAGCGAAATTTATTTACAAGTTTATAGACAATCAATTACTGGTTGGCAACTTTGCTAAGGAGAACCAGATTCACCCGTCGTTGGTTTATAACTTTTACTGCTGGGATATGGAAGTAGCAGGAAAAGGCAGTTATTGGGCAAAGTACAAACATTTCCAGCCCGATATCAAACCCGCGTTGAAAGACATAAACGTTGATCCGTTTGACCGGGAACGTATCGAACAGACTGTCGACTATTTAAAAGACCACATTTTTAATATCTAAACTCCATGGCTGAAAAAGATAAAGACAACAAGAAAAAGACCGCTAAAGAACAAGCCGACGAACAGGAGAAGCTTGATATCTTGTCCCGCGCCAACCAAGTCAAAGGCGAACAGCTTTTTGTAACTGCTGAAGGCACTGTCGAACGCGAGAATGAGCTTCGCCGGTTCGCGCTGGGTAGCATTGAAGACCCGGAAAAGAAGTATGATGTTTATTATAAAGGCATTCAAAAGTTGTTAAAAAGCTATTTACCCAAAGGCAAACAGAACAAACCTGCGCGCGATTATATTTACGAGGAGAAAAACACCTACCTGACTCGAGGCAAACGCATCAACCGGGCAGGGATACGTGGCGCCGACGGTCGAATGGGTTATACAGTTGACGCCGAAGAAATGCTAAAGATAATTATGGACTGGATAATGTCTAACGGAACTATGGTGGACCTTTACAATAATTTGCGTGAATTAAATGTTTCCAAAGGTTACGGCACTCGGTCATTCTAAGCTATCGCTTTCAGCCCCGCAACCTGGCGCGAGAATGAAGTACCGGCTTTTATATTGGCAATAAATTTACGACAGCATAAACAAGCAAGCCGTTAGATTAAAACTAAAATGAATGAATACGCCATACCACAAAGTGTTTTCTTTTACGCGGACATAGCTGATAAATAACGCAAATGGAATAAGCCAAAAAAGAGAAATAAGACTCATGTGAATGATAGCAAATAAAAACGCTGATACATAAATGGCCTGTTTAATATCAGTTATTTTTAAAAAAGCTTGCAAAAGATAGCCTCTAAAGGCGAGCTCTTCAAATATCGCGGGAACAACCGCGACAAAAAAAACAAGTAAAAACTCGCCAAAAATATTTCCCTTTAAATTGGCGTAGTATTCTTGTTGCTGCGAATAAATAGTAATATCTAACCAGTCGACAGAATACTGTACAAACATGGAAGCTAACATTGCTATAGCCAGATAAGCGCACAATTTCGGCCATGAAAAATTCCTCCATATCAGGAGTGTTTTATTTTGTTTCCAGTCAAGGCAAAAAAAAGCGATGGCCGTTATTGCCAAAACAGCATTAATTAACAACAACCAGGAAAATGTATGGAAATAATTTACAAATTTAGAAACTACACAAACCTCGAGATAAATTAGGTAAAACAACGCCGTTTGCTTAATTAGCGCCCATTTGTTGCCGGAATGGTTAGTAAGCTGGTCTGATTGGACAATCCCGCAGTTACTACAAAATTTCGCAGTCAAATTTATTGAAGCCTCGCATCGAATGCAGGTTTTTTTCTCTAAAGGGGATATTTCATCGTTAATCAAATCAGGCAATATTATTTTCGTTTTTAATCCTTTCTACTTCGACTGCCGATTTAATACCTTTTACTAAGAATCCGATAATAACGATTTTTATTATGATACCGGTATCTATTACTTCCGGATCGTTAATGAATATCAACACCTGAACAATCACGTATAAGCAAAGTCCGGAAATAAAACATGCCAAAGGTTTTTGCTTACTGAACGATCCTAATATCAAAAAAAGAATAGCTAATATCAAATAGGGGATTACGATGGCGAGTATATAGGGATCATTTGCGCTTGTGAAAAATGAAATGGCGCTGTATAATATAAAAACGGCAGATAGGTAATACAGTGTATTCCCTGCGCGCGCTACCTTTTTTTTGAATTTCGGTAAATTAACATCGTTTTTATTTCGATGATCTATAAACTTTTTTTGTTCGTTTTCCGAGCCTTTTAAGGGATATCCGCAACCTGCACAGTACGTATCATCGTCGGTCACTCTCGCAAAACACGCGTCACAGTGTTGATAAGGCTGGGTGGGGGCTTGAATTAGATCTTTCATTTGTACTTCGAATATATATTTTACAAATGATTTTAAAGAAAATACTCTGGATTTCTTAACCCCGCCCGTTCAAGTGCCCACACTTGAACGCAACGAGAATATCAGGAAATGTTTTCGTTAAACGCCGGCTTCTTGCAACAATCCGAAATAGCATTTTCAATCGCTTGCTGCCAGTCGATATAGTCGCCCAGTTTGTCGGCTATTGCTGATACCTCTTGTTCGGTTAGTTCCTGGTCGATGTCTTTAGCCGTGCGATAAATGTCCTCCACGCAAATCGCGTAAACAATTTTTCTTTTATTCATTCTGGTAAATTTAAATACCGTAAAACCTGTTTTTTGGCGAAGCGCCCACGCTTCGCCTGATACTACCAAAGTACCAATAAAAAAGTACTCATCAAACCATCTTCCCGCATACCGGGTTATAGTGTGTATGGATAACCACCTCGTGAGCCGCGCTTTTTCCTTGTATGCCGAGCTGCTGCAATTGCATGGGCAGGGCGAACAGCTTTCCGACTGGCTGGCCGGCGCTGCGTATCGCATCCGACAGCTGGAGCAGCCGGTGATGGACCTGTCGAAAGAGGAGCTTGCCGAACAGTTCCGCCCCGAGATCGTCGACATCATCAACGAGGGCCGCAAACGGCAAAGCATCGCCGCGCTGGAAGAGTTGATCCAGCTGACGCCGCCGGGCCTGTTCGACATGATGCGCATCAAGGGCCTGGGCGGGCGCAAGCTGCACGTGCTTTGGCAAACCGCGAAGATCGACACGATAGAAGGCCTGCTGGCCGCCGCCAAAGCGGGACAGCTGCGCGGCATCCCCGGTTTCGGCGCAAAAACGGAAGCGAACATCATCGAAGCCATCGACGCGATGAACAGCAGTGCGGAGCTGTTCCATTATGCCTCGGTAGCCGGGCTGGCTGATCAATTCGTTTCGGACCTGCAAAAGCGGTTCGATACACATCTGGTCAGCTTATGCGGCGACATCAGGCGGCAAACCACGACGGTCCACCGGATCGAAGTGCTGGCGGGCGTGCCGCTAAACCGGGACCGGCTGAAAAAGCTGATGAACGTAAGCGAGCAAACCGAAACAGAAACCTCGGGCCATACGCACGATGAAGTGCCCGTAACCGTTTATCAAGTTGAGCCGGGTCGTTTTTACCACGAGCTATTTATACGCACCGGCAGCAACGGCCATACCAAAAAAGTGCTGGCGAAAGCGTCTGATCTCAACAGCGAAGAAATAATCTACGAAAGCGCGGGGCTGCCTTTTATCCCGCCCGAATTGCGCGAGGACGTGGCCGAATGGGAGTGGGCGAAGTACCCGCAGCCGCTGGTGGTGACGTCCGATATCCGCGGCGTGGTGCATAACCATACCGACTGGAGCGACGGCGTCGACCGGCTGGAAAACTTCGCGCGTGCCTGCTTACAGAAAGGTTTTGAATACGTGGTGATATCGGATCACTCGCAGAACGCGCATTATGCCGGCGGGTTGAAGCCCGACAAGGTGCTGCGGCAAATTGCAGAGATCGAAAAGCTGAACCAAAAGCTGGCGCCCTTTAAAATATTCAAAAGCATCGAATGCGACATCCTGGTATCCGGCGAACTGGATTATGACGCTGAATTGCTCAGCCGCTTTGACATGGTCATCGTTTCGGTGCACCAGCAATTGAAGATGGCGGAGGAAAAGGCCACCGCGCGGCTGATCAAAGCCATCGAAAATCCCTTTACCACGATCCTGGGGCATATGACCGGGCGGCAGTTATTGGTACGGCCCGGTTACCCTGTGGACTTTAAAAAAGTGATCGACGCCTGTGCCGCCAACGGCGTGGTGATCGAGATCAACGCCAACCCGTACCGGCTGGATATGGATTGGTCGCATATTCCGTACGCGCTGGAAAAAGGCGTGATGATCTCTGTGAACCCCGACAGCCACAGCATCCACGAGATCGATAATATTCGCTGGGGCGTCTCTGCCGCCAGGAAAGGCGGCCTCACGAAAGCGATGACCTGGAACGCGCAGCCGCTTAGCTTTATTGAACAATGGCTGGCTAAACGCACGGGTTCTTATGCAAAATAAATCCGCCCGGTGAAGCGCCCACGCTTGGCCGCAAACCTGTCCGCATCTCTATAACATATCCGCACCGCAAACCGGGCGGACAAGAAATTTGATGCCTTTGCATGGCATATTTTTTGATCTTCTCGCTAACAATAAAATATTAGATATGATTAAAAGATATTTATTAGCAGTGCCTGTGTTTTTGGTATTGCTAAGTGCCTGTAATGGCACCGGCGGTAAAGACAGTGAAAAAGTAGCCGGGAAAAATAACGATCAGAAAGCTGATCACAGTAAGGCTTTAGATACGATTGAAGACGACAGCAAATTTGTTGTAAAAGCCACAAGCGGCGTTATGATGGAAACGAAATTGGGTGCATATGCGGCACAAAACGCCGTAACACCAGGGGTAAAAGCGTTTGGCGAAAAAATGGTTAAGGACCACAGTAAGGATAAAGTCGATTTAAAAAAACTGGCGGCAGATAAAAACATAACCATACCTGCTAAAACCGGGGAAGATTTTCAAAAGCACATAGATGAGATAACCAGTAAAAAAGGCATCGATTTCGACAAAGCATATATAAGTTTTATGGTTGGCGATCATAAGGATGACATAAGCGAATTTGAAAAGGAAGCAAAAGATGGAAAGGACGCAGATATAAAAGCATTTGCCGCTAAAGATGTACCGGTACTTCATCACCATCTTGATATGGCCAAATCGCTGAACGATAAGTTGAAATAAACATTGCCCCCAACGCGGTTATTATCTGCTAAACACACGCGCGTTTACCCCCAATCTGGCGGGAGAACGCCGGGCGAAGCGCTGGGTTGTCGTTACCCATTAAGTTTGTTTCATTCATCCGCCCGGCCAAGTGTCCACGCCCGGCTGCAAACAGTCACTGAAATATCCGGGATTTGCGATCTTGCGGCATGGTTATTTCGCTAAACCGATACCCGCTCAACAATTATCGAATGCTCACGACAGCTGGCCTCTCTTCTTTTCGGGGTTGGGTAAAAACAGGGTGAACAGGGCGAGGAAGGTAAGCGAAACAATTTTTCTCATGGTTGGGTATATGCCGTCAAGTGTAACAAAGTTGATACGATAGGGTAGGCAATTTTGATGCCATGGGTTGGGGTGCTGCGGCGAAGTAGCACAAATCCTGCATTTTAAGTAACAATTGTTGCCGCCCGGCATCTTATTAACGCTATATTTATCATAAAAAAAACCAATCAAATCATGTTAGTTACAACCAGCACAAATTTAGAAGGGTATAAAATTACCCAACAATTGGGGTTGATCAGGGGAATTACCGTCCGGTCGCGCGGTTTGGGCGGCAACTTTGTAGGGGGCCTGCAAACCATATTCGGCGGTCGCAACACCATTTACACCGACTTATGCGAAGTGGCCCGCGAGGAGGCCTTTGAGCTGATGATGCAGCATGCCCAGCAGCGCGGCGCCAACGCGGTTATCAATATGCGTTACGACGCCAACGAGGTACGCCCCGGCATCACCGAGGTTTTGGCCTACGGCACCGCCGTGTTGGTAGAGAAGGTGTGAAGCAAATTAATATTGAACCTGTCGGCTCGCCGGCAAGTTCAAAAAACCGCTTATAAAAAAAGCTTATCCTAACTCCAACCTCTCAAGTTTTAAACTCCCTCTCCTTTGGAGAGGGCTGGGGTGAGGCTATACGGCTCTGACAGCCGACCTCCAACCTCTGTCTCAAATCTCATATCTCAAATCTGATTCACTATATTTAGCGCATCAGCCCGGCCTAATGCACAGGAACAAACTCACGCTTTACATTTTTTTGGCCCTTATCCTGGGCACCTTAGCCGGGTATTTGTACAATGCCTATGTCGTTAACGATATCAACAGGCAGCTGGACACCGCTGCAGCGGGACTTAAAACCATCAATACCCGCCTTGCGGAGTTAACCGATACCACGCAGGCCGCCTACAAGTCGTTAAAAGTGCAGGGTGCGGCGCAGGCCGTTATCCAAAAAAACCTGGAAACCTTGCGCGAAGATAAGCTGGCAGGCTTTACCCTGTTGAGCGACATTTTCCTGAGATTGATAAAAATGATCGTCGCCCCGCTGGTGTTTACCACGCTGGTATTGGGTGTAGCAAGGGTGGGCAACATAGGTTCGGTCGGCCGCATTGGCGGTAAAACCTTGCTGTGGTTTTTCACCGCCACGCTGCTATCCCTGGTGATCGGCGTGCTGCTGGTCAACTTCTTCGAACCCGGCAGGGCCATGCACCTAAGCCTGCCGGGCACACAGGCGATCGCCGGGATGCCAAAAAATGCATTATCGATAAAAGATTTTGCGGCGCACGTCTTCCCGCGCAGCTTTTTCGAGGCCATGGCCGATAATGAAATATTGCAGATCGTGGTATTTTCCTTGTTTTTTGGTATCGCCACGGCCGCCATCGGCGAAAAAGGCGCGCTGATCGTCAGGGTTATGGACGCTGCCGCCCAGGTTATCCTGAAGATCACCGGTTACATTTTGCTGTTTGCGCCCTTTGCCGTGTTTGGCGCCATTACCGCCATCATAGCCAAACAGGGCATAGGCCTGGTATCTACGTATGTGATTTTTATCGGCGAATTTTATATTTCACTCCTTATACTTTGGCTCATATTGATCCTGGCGGGCTACGTGGTGCTTAAAAAGCGGGTTTTTATTCTCCTCGGCTATATTAAAGATGCCATATTGATCGCTTTTGGTACATCGACCAGCGAAGCGGTATATCCAAAGCTACTGCTTGAGCTGGAACGCTTCGGCTGCAGCAACAAGATCGTAAGTTTTGTTCTGCCCCTGGGCTATTCGTTCAACCTCGACGGCGGCATGATGTACATGACCTTTGCATCGCTGTTTGTGGCGCAGGCCTATAATATTCATCTATCCATCGGTCAGCAGTTAACCATGCTGCTTGTATTGTTGTTCACAAGCAAAGGCGTTGCCGGCGTACCGCGGGCGGCGCTGGTTGTTGTGGCGCTTATCTTACCCCAGTTTAATATACCCGAGGCCGGCCTCGCGCTCCTGCTTGGCATCGATCCCCTGCTCGACATGGGCCGTTCGGCCACCAACGTTTTAGGCAACGCCATAGCCACCGCGGTGGTGAGTAAGTGGGAGAACGAACTGGATTAATTGATGGTGGAGATGAACTTAAAAATTTTTCTATCGAAATGATATATTATAGCCAACTTTGTCGCTCTTTGTCATTGCGATCCGCCGAATGGCGGAGAAGCAATCGCAAACTTTACATGACTGCTCTGTATATTCGCGATTGCTTCGTCGTTCCCGCCCGCCGGCAATAACTCCTCGCAATGACAGGGCGGATTAATAAATAGATACTTATGTCATTTTCAACCAAAAAAATCTTCCTCATCCTTTGCATCGTTGTCCCATTCTTGTTTTACTGCGTATATTACTACGGGATGATCTTAAAAGATGCGCCCTTTAAGTTTAAAGAGTTCAAATCTTTTTCCATTCAATATGGTACGGGCGACAGTCTGCTGAACAGGTACAATTCCGCAACCGGTGAATATCAGTACGTAAACAAGCACGATTCGCTGGTAAAAATGCACATGCTTTTAACCAACTCCGACCTGTTGGTGCTGCATCGCAAGGCTGCCGATCTCGGTTTCTGGGATTTTCCATCCGACGAGCGCAACAGCGATACCGCCCATCTTAACGGGGCAAGACCCCCGCGTTATATCATACAATATAATTATCTGCATAAAAGCAAAAAAGTAATTTTTGATGCGAATTATGTCGGCCCGCAAAAATTGGTGGATGCCAACCTGCAAATGATCAAAGAGATACAGGCCGTTTTAGATGGCGCCGAGGCGAGGCAGAAAAAGTAAACCGGGTGTTGTTTATTGAAATTTGAATACCTATATTTGCACCTCGAATTTTAAAACATAATTAACAAACAATGTACGCAATAGTAAGTATAGCCGGACAGCAATTTAAGGTTGCAAAAGACCAGCAGCTCTTTGTACACAGGTTACAGGGGGATGAGGGCGCTAGTATTGAATTTGACAATGTATTGTTAGCCGAAAACGAAGGTAAATTTAAATTAGGTTCTGATTTAAAAAGCGCTAAGGTGTCCGCTAAGATAGTGTCTCATTTAAAAGGTGATAAAGTGATCATCTTCAAAAAGAAAAGAAGAAAAGGTTACAAAAAGAAAAACGGTCACCGTCAGCAGTTTACCAGGATCGAGATCACCGGTATCACATTATAATTAACGTTTAACCGATCCGGTTTGATCGGGTCATAAAAAGATATCAACAAATGGCACATAAAAAAGGGGCCGGTAGTTCCAGAAACGGCCGCGAATCACATAGCAAACGTTTAGGCATTAAAATATTCGGCGGCCAGCCGGCCATTGCAGGCAACATCATTGTTCGCCAGCGTGGCACCCAGCATAACCCTGGTCTTAACGTGGGTATCGGCAGGGATCACACCTTATTCGCACTGGCTGATGGCCGGGTAGTTTTTAAAAAGAAAGCTGATAACCGTTCGTACGTATCGGTATTGCCTTTTGAAGCCGCACCCGTTGCCGAAGTTATCGCGCCAAAGCCTGCTGCAAAAGCCGGCAAAGAAGAAGTTGGAGCAAAAGCACCCGCTGTAGAAGCCACTGCTGCTCCAAAGGCGAAAAAAACTCCCGCTTCCGCTAAGGAGGCGCCGGCTGCTGAAGCCGCGCCAAAACCAAAGCAAGCTCCGCTGGCCGGTGCCCCTACGGCAGAAATACCCGCTACAGAGGTTGCGCCAAAGGCTAAAAAGGCGGCCGCTCCAAAAGCAAAAAAAGACGATACTTCGGAAGAAAAAGCTGCTGAGTAACCGGTAAGGCAAAATATCATAGAGCCCGGGTCGTTTAGGTCCGGGCTTTTTTTTATTATGCCTGCAGTTATCACCGGGCAATCGTAAAGCATCCTCCGGGGCTTATTCAGACTTGCGAACAAGTCGCCTTGTAAAGCCGCCGATCGTTAATCCCTGTACTAAAATAGAGAATACAACGATGATATAAGTGATCAGCACAAATTCATCCCGGTACATTTGCTGACTTAAAGAAAGCGCCAGTGCGACCGACAAGCCGCCCCGCAGGCCGCCCCATGTGAGGATCGCGACAGCGTTTTTTTCAAACCGGATTTTAAATTGAAGCAGGCGTATCGGAACAAACACCGATATCCACCTGGCAGCAAGGACCACCACGATGGATATTCCCCCGATTAACATGATTGTTAAATTGATCTTAATGATCAGCATTTCCAGTCCGATAAGCAGGAATAAAATTGCATTCAATATCTCGTCCACCAGTTCCCAAAATTTACCGAGATAATCCCTGCTTACCTTTGATAGCGCCTCTCGCTTTACCTTGTTCCCGGTAAAAATACCCGCAACGACCATGGCCAACGGGCCCGACAGGTGCAAGCGCCCTGCAACAAAATAGCCTCCTGTAACAATAGCCAGCGTAATCAGCACTTCCACTTTGTAATCATCTATGGATCGCAATGCATAATAACCCGCATAGCCCAGCACTGCACCAAACAGTACACCGCCAACGGCTTCCTGTAAAAACAGCTTGCCGACATCGGCAATGTCAATCGCAGAAACCCCGGTTCGCGCAGCCTCTAACAATGTTATAAAAATAACCACTGCAATACCGTCGTTAAATAACGACTCCCCGGAAATTTTGAGCTCAAGCGAGGAGGGAATTTTGGCCTCTCTTAGTATCGCCAGCACCGCTATCGGGTCGGTTGGCGAAATTAACGCCCCGAACAGCAGGCAATAAATAAGCGGTACATTGAAATGAAATAACTGGAACAGGTACCAAACAATAAGCCCAACAATGGTAGTTGATATGAAAGTGCCAATGGTTGACAACGCAAGAATAGGCCACTTTTCTTTTTTTAGCTCGTCGGCATCAATATGGATCGCCCCGGCAAACAGTAAAAAGCTCAGCATGAAGTTCATCAGTATGTCCCGAAAATCAATTGACGACACTAATTGAAGCACTTTATCAGACAGAAATGGATGAAATTTGCCTAATACGGCAAGCACTATCGAACAACCAAGCGAAATTACCATAATGCCGATAGTCGGCGGCCATTTGATGATCCGGTGATTGATATACGCAAATAACGCGGCAAGTACGATAGTAATGGATAATATCTCGCTGATGCCCATAGCGCCAATTTACAATAAATATACCTTGGTTTGCTATCGCTAAAGCGATTTCCGCGCGCAACGCCCAATGGTAAAATCGGTTGGCAGCTAACTAACGTAAATTATCCTTAAACCGGAATGTGGTTCTATGACGGATGGTGTGGTGATAAATTTATTAAATCAATAAAATAAATCAATTAATTATTGAATTGCGCAGAAAATATCCCGTAGGGATAACCCGTTTGTAGAATACAAAGTTGGCGTTATTGCCTTGTAGAGGCTACCCTAACCGGATGGCTTTTCACAACAAAAAGACATTTAGATACGTAAATTAAAAGATTTTATTATTTGAATAGGATTTTAATGACTTAACGTGTGGACAAGGGGTAGCTTCTACGAGGCAATAAGATAACAATGCGGATGTTCTACAAACGGGTTGACCCTCTGGGTCATAAAATTCAGTTACCCATACAAAACATAATCGAACCGCATCATTAATAAGATATTTTATTGGATGCCGGGACAAAATTTATGGGTAAGGTGCGTTGTACGCGTACCGGCTTGCCGTTAAGAGTGCCTGGTTTCCATTTTGGCGAGGCGTTCACCAGCTTTAAGGCTTCTTTATCCAGCACCGGCGAGATACCGCGCTCGATCCTGGCGTTGGTGATACAGCCATCTTTCTCAACGATCATTGAAACGATCACCCTGCCCCCGATATTCCTTTTTCGGGCCTTGGCGGGATACTGAAAATGCATGGAAAAGTACCGGTACAGGTTGTTGATTCCGCCCGGGTACTCGGGCACGGGCTCAAAAAATGGATTTGGCGCGTCAACAACCGGGATACTCACTTCACCGGGTACCAGGCTCGAATGATATAGGGTTGTATCACTCTGCCTGGCTTTGGCGCCAAAAGCCAACACCAACAGGCATACAGCCAGCAGCGACTTTTTCATTTTAATAGTTTAATTAGTGGAAAGGGCGAACGGTTAGTTATACGGAAGGCTTCAGCTCAAGGTTTCATGCAAAATTAAAAAATTTCGTTTATTGAAACTTAATTAATTTTCTCTCACCAATAATCCGTCGGCAAAATCCCGCAGGTATTGTTTTTGCGCCTCAGGCAGATTAACGGCGTCGAGCGCTATGAAGGCTTTTTCAGCATAGGCTTGCATGGTAGCTTCGGCGTGCTGCCTTACTTCGAGCGCATCGTATAGCGCCGTTACTGCTGCCACTTTCTCGACGTTATCAAACTGTTTTAAGGCTATAAGATCGTCGAGTTCTTGCCGCTGTTTCTCATTTGCCCGCTCAAACGCTTTGATCAGCAGGTAGGTTTTTTTGTTGGATATGATATCGCCGCCCACCTGCTTGCCGAACTTTTCGGGATTGCCGTAAACATCCAGGATATCATCCTGCAACTGAAAGGCAATGCCCAGTTGCTCACCGAAAACGCTTATCAGTTCAGCATCGTTCTGGTCGGCCCCTCCGATCAAAGCGCCAATTTTCAACGCGCTGCCTAAAACCACCGCTGTTTTGAGCCGGATCATTTCCAGGTACTCATCGATACCGGCATTGTTCCGCTGCTCAAACTCCATATCGATCTGCTGCCCCTCGCAAACGCTTACGGCCGTCGAATTAAAAATATTCATAATCGGCCGCAGCAAATGCTCTTCAACCTGCATCATCAGTTTATAACCCTCGATAAGCATCACGTCGCCGGAAAGTATGCCCACATTTTGGTTCCACTTCTCATGAACGGTTGTTTGGCCACGGCGCAGCGGGGCGTTATCCATAATGTCGTCGTGCATTAACGTGAAATTATGAAACACCTCGATCGCGAGGGCGGGAGGGACTGCTGCATCCACGTCGCCGCCAAAAAGATCACAGGCCATTAAAAGCAGCGCCGGCCGCATGCGTTTACCGCCAAGCGACAGGATATAGGTGATCGGCTCATATAACTCTGCAGGGTACCCGGGAAACGTTAGTTTCTCAACCGCTTCACTGATCAATTCCTGCAGGTCTTCTAATTTTTTCATGTTATGTTATAAACGTTGTAAAGGTTGTAATAGTTGAAAGGTCAACTCCAACCTTTACAACTACTCCAACCACTACAACTTAATCCTGTACCAATGAAAAATCGATCTGCTTCTTCGTAAGGTCCACATTTTTCACCCTGATCTTCACCTCGTCGCCCAACTGGTACACTTTCTTTTTCCGCTGACCGATAATGGCGTAATTTTTTTCGTCTAAAGTATAAAAGTCGTCGGATATATCACGCAGTCTGATCATCCCTTCGCACTTATTCTCTATAATTTCAACATACATGCCCCATTCGGTAACGCCCGATATCAGGCCGTCGTAAACCGTGCCCACCTGGTCTTGTAAAAACTCCGCCTGTTTATATTTTACCGATGCACGCTCCGCATCAGCCGCCTTTTTTTCCATTTGCGAGCTATGCTGGCACAGCTTTTCATAATGCTCCGCGTTCGCCGATTGCCCGCCGTTTAGGTAATGAAACAAAAGCCGGTGCACCATCACGTCGGGGTAACGGCGGATAGGGGAGGTAAAGTGCGTATAATGATCGAACGCCAGGCCATAATGGCTGCTGCTTTTGGTGGTATAAATAGCCTTCGCCATGGATCGTATCGCAAGCTGCGTAAGCACGTTTTGCTCTTTTTTTCCTTCCACATCCTCCATCAGGTAATTTAACGACCGGGCCGTTTCCTTATCCGATTTGGTATTGATCCTATACCCAAACCGCGCCGCAAACTGCGCGAAATTGGCCAGTGCGTCAGGCTTGGGGGTATCGTGCACCCGGTAAACAAACGTGTAACGGTGCTTGCCTTTTCCCAGTTTGCTTACATATTCCGCGACCTTGCGGTTCGCTAAAAGCATAAAGTCCTCTATCAGTTTATGGGCGTCTTTGCGCTCTTTTACATATACCCCCAGCGGCTTGCCATGCTCGTCCAGCTTGAATTTTACTTCCGTGGTTTCAAAGCTGATTGCGCCGTTTTTAAACTTGCGATCCCGTAATTTATAGGCAAGCGCGTTTAATTTTTCTATTTCAGGCGCAAAATCCCCTTGTTTGCTTTCTATGATCTCCTGTACCTCCTCGTAAGCGAACCGCCTGTCGGAGTGGATGATCGTTTTACCGAACCATTCATTGATAACGTGGGCTTCCTCGTCCATTTCGAACACTGCGGCAAAACATAGCTTGTCTTCCTTTGGCCGTAATGAGCATAACCCATTGGACAAGCGCTCAGGCAGCATGGGGATCACCCGGTCTACCAGGTAAACCGAGGTGCCCCTGTCTTCAGCTTCCTTGTCAAGCGCCGAATCAGGTTTTATATAATGCGATACATCCGCGATATGAACGCCTACTTCATAATTGCCATTATCCAGTTGTTTGAACGATAGGGCGTCGTCAAAATCCTTCGCATCAAACGGATCGATAGTGAACGTGGTAACGTTCCTGAAATCCCGTCTTTTGGCGATCTCTTCGGATGTGATCACATCGGGTATTTCTTCCGATTCATGCTCAACCTCGCTGGTAAACGATAACGGGAAGCCGTACTCAGCAAGAATGGCGTTCATTTCCGTATCATTTTCGCCCTGCTTGCCTAAAATATGTTTAATGCGGCCGATCGGGTTCTTTGCATCGGCGGGCCAGTCGGTAATTTCGGCGATCGCTTTGATCCCATTTTTCGCCCCGTGCAGTTGACTGATCGGGATAAAAATATCGTGCATCATTTTGCGGTCGTCCGGGATAAAAAAGGCAAAGCGTTCCGAAAGTTTTACGATCCCGGTAAATTCCATTTTAGCGCGCTGCAATATTTCGATTACTTCGCCTTCTTTGTTTTTGCCACGGCTTTTGGCATAAACATATACCTTAACCCGGTCGCCGTTCAGGGCATTGCGCAGCTTACGGGGCGCTACAAAAATGTCGCTTTCCGATTCATCATCGGTAACGATAAACGCCGAGCCGTCATTGGTCATGTCTACAACGCCCTCGACAAAAGTCTTCAACTCGAGCAACTGGAATTTGCCGTGCGGATGTTCCTTAAGCACACCTGCAAAAGCCTGATCCTTTAAGATGTCAAGAATAATGTCGCGGTCCTCCGGGTCGTGAATATTCAATTTGGCCGCAACCTGTTTATAGTTCAACGGGGTATTGCCGTTTTGTTCAAATATATCGAGCACCATTTGCGTGAGCACCCGGTTTATAGAGGAGTTGTTTTTCTTTTTGGACATAGATGTGTAGAATTCGAACAAAGATACGAAGTTTGAATGGCTGATATCGCATTCCGACTTCCGCCGTCAATTCCCCGGTATTGATGCGATAAGTCTTTTCGTGTATTCCTCCTTCGGATGATAATAGATTTCGTCCGGATCTCCCATCTCCACAATCTCGCCTTTGTTCATCACCATCATCCTGTCGGATATATGCTTGATCACCGCAAGGTCGTGCGAAATAAAAATATAGGTCAGGTTGAATTCCTGCTGCAACTCGCGTATCAGGTTCAGAACCTGCGCTTGCACCGAAACATCCAGCGCCGAAACCGACTCGTCGCAAATAATAAACTTGGGTTGCAGGGCTAAGGCTCGTGCAATTACAATGCGCTGCCGCTGCCCGCCCGAAAATTCGTGCGGATACCGGTTAAAGTGCTCGGGAAGCATATTCACGCGCTCTAAAAGTTCCAGCACCTTTCGTTTGCGTTTGCTGTTGTTGGCATAAAAACCATGTACCTGCAAAGGTTCCATTAACGAATCGCCGATAGTCAGTCTCGGGTTGAGTGACGAATAGGGATCCTGGAAAATGATCTGAATATCGCGGCGGATTTCGCGCAGGTCATTTTTTTTTAGGCTGCGCAGGTCGGTGTTTTCAAAATTATTCCTCCCCGATGTCGGCTCGACCGACGCCAAAATCACCCCTCCCAACATTGTTTTGCTGCAGCCCGA
>Ga0134127_10000034_pt1 | contig 198220 bp, 171 predicted proteins | sample KB31753_FD_96459 | JGI IMG/M metagenome (GOLD analysis project Ga0134127, IMG submission 96459) | Terrestrial soil microbial communities with excess Nitrogen fertilizer from Kellogg Biological Station, Michigan, USA - KB3-175-3 | ecosystem: Environmental > Terrestrial > Soil > Unclassified ...
CTGAGTTGCACTCATTTACCTGAGTTGCACTCATTTACCTGAGTTGCACTCATTTACCTGAGTTGCACTCATTTACCTGAGTTGCACTCATTTACCTGAGTTGCACTCATTTACCTGAGTTGCCCGAATTCCGCTGATTAACGCGTGCGAAGTTAAGTAAGGCTCGAGCAAGGGAATCAGCGGCCTGATCGAGAACATCACGCGGGCGGATTCAACATCGGATCGGTCCCGAGAATCGTGACGGACCGCGAGCCGCGCGTCAGAGCGACGTAGAGTTCTTTCCGTGAAAGTGAATTCGCGTCGAGAACAATGCCGTGGTCAAATTCCAGACCTTTGACCAGCAAGGTCGTTCCGATTAGCCAACGCCCTCCACGTCGTCCGCTATGGCGAAACTCGGTCTGGTACGCATCAACCGCTTCCGAGAGCGACAAGTTTGGATACAGCGCGTGTTTGCGAAGTACGCCGAGCATACGGTAGTACAAATCGCCGCGCGTTAGCTCGACACCATCTACTCGCCTGATCGATTGCAATAGGTCTGAAATCGAAGTTGGATCAGATTTTTCGAGGACGGCATTTGCCGCCATCGCGATCGAAGGATTGCGTGTATTGCGCTTAATCTCTACGCGCCGACCGTTCTTGGTTGCTTGCGGCAAGACGCGGTCGATCGATGTCATGCATTTGCTCGCGAAGCCCAGGACTTCACTCAATCGGTCATTATCGGTTTTGGCGGATTGGATCTTTCTAGCGCCTGCCCGTAGGGTGCGGCCTTCAATTTCTTCAATAGAAGTGAAGCTCCCCGAAATCGCGCGGGCCAGCTTGTGGCATTTCTCTTTGTAGGCAGGCGCTCCCGCATGAATTGCGATCGCGCTCTGCCGTCTGTCTCCGGAGAAGAAGCGGCAGGCATTCGCCTGTGCGAGAAACAGAGCTGTCGAAGTATCGGCTGCTTTGAATCGAACCCCCCTCGGGAGTTTTCCACCCAAATTGATCGATCCACCGTCCTCGAGTGCGTTCCGCACAGTAATTAGCCAGCCACCAATTTCGGGCCGGTTAACGCGAATCCACCGATGCGGCGTGTTGAGATCGCCGAATCGCCTGAATTTTGATTCTACGTCACGCGCCCAATCAACCGCGTCATCATCGAAGTCGAAGATCGCCTGCAACGGATCGCCCAGAATGCGACAAGGCAGGTGCGTCGCGAGAGCCATTACTAGTTCATGCTGCTCTGCAGAACAGTCTTGATATTCGTCGATGTATAGTCCGGCGTAGGATGCGCGCAGAATCCGCCGAGCGAAGTCGTATTTGAGGAGACGCGAGCACGCTCGATACAGGTCATTCCATTCTCGATTGTTCTCGGGGTGATCGGTCGACCAACCGGACCGATTCCGAAAAGAGAGCGAGAGCCTCAGCGACCAGCTTGCAATCGTATCAACTCGGAACAATCGGGATGGCACCGCTGCTTCGCGCAGTTTCCGCCGAATCGCATTGACTCCGGCGAACGTGTGCGTAAGCACTAGTTGCCGTTCGTCGCTATACGAGATGGCTTCGGCAATCAAATGCGTTTTGCCAAAGCCGGCAGGTGCCTTGACGTAGCCTGTTTCGCCCGTCGCTGCCAACTCCTGCGCCAGACTAACCACGATCGATCCACGCCCGAAGCTGCGTGAGCTTCAATATGAAATCCTTGTCCTTTATCGCGTCGTCCTCGAAATACGTGGAAATGGCCGCGACCCATCGTTCAGCATTGCTTTGACGTTTAAACCAGTCGCTCACCTTCGCCGCTTTTGCGATCGCGGCGCGTAACTTGGGCGATTCCGACCACGCAGCACGATTTCGGTTGAACTCGCCGTCGAATTGTGTGGCCGTCTGGCTTAAACGAACCTCGACGTCGCCAAGGATCTCGCACGCGACATCAAACGATGCAAGAACGCCGGGCCAGGTCAAATCTTGAATGACCGCTTCCTCGATAGAACGACCGTCCGACCAGACGACAACTTCAACACCCACCTCTCGCAGCTCTTTGACGTCGTTCGCGGAGAATTGAGTTGGTGCGTCTGAATCTGCGATGACGCAAACCGCATAGCCAAGTCTTATGAGGTCGCCAGCGATTCCTTTGACCTTGTTGGCGGTCTTCGCATCGAAGCATGAAACGCCCTGATACGCGAGTGGCTCTCGGCCTCTGGCCATCCAATACTCATCTAGGCCTCTGAGAAAGCCTGCCTCAGTCGCGCCTTCACAGACGACGATGCGTGGACACAGGAACGATTCCGCGCTTTGCCTAATCCTCCCTTGAATTGACTCAGCCACCGATGGCTGCTTGGCTGAAATAACGTCCGTCTTTCCCTCTACATGATGTACGATTTGTAGGTCTTCGACCTTCAATTCCCTCAGCACCACGGGAGAATGAGTGGTCAAGAAATACTGACCGTGTTCGTCTTTGCAGAGGTGATTTAAAAGCCGCGCGATTCGCTGGGGTTCGAGCCCAGATTCAATTTCATCGATCAACGTGATGTGCGGCTTAGAGACTACTTGTTGCCGCAGGCCGGTGATCAGCATTCTCCGTGAGCCGAGGCCGAGTTGGCGAACCGGTACTGCGCCATCGTGGATGGCTAGACCGCCCAACCGAACATTGAGCCCATCAGAGTCCAAATCGGCTTTGTATGTTGTGGCGACTCGAACGCCGAGCAGCTTCGCTGTCTTTTCAGCTTGCGATGCTACTTCATCGAATTTTTTTAGTGCCGACTCACGCTGTGCGGCCATCGAAGTCCGAGCGGCTCGTGCAGCCTCCGCCAAGGAGGCCTGAATATTCTCCCCGTCTGTGAGTTGACTTAGCAGCGAACCGCGGGACCAAGTCAGATCTCGATCTGCCGCGGAGCCGATGAACGTCACTGTTGCCTTGGCACGATCCGTCGGTTTGAAGCGAACTCCATCATCCTTCTCACCTTTTACGACGTGCCACGCGGGTTCCAAGTCGTCCGTAACTGAGAGTCGAATGCGGAGGGCGTCTTCAAGTTCATCCCCAGGATCGTCTTCCACCTGGAGCGTTTCTTTATTCCAACCGCACAATTGATGACCGTAGTTATTCAAATCTCGAAAGCTTTCTGGTAAGTCAGTGATGACAACTTCGATTTTCACCTTCCGCTTCGGATCGCAGCCGTGAAAATCAGAGTCGTTAAAGCTCAAGTTCCACTGCGGGTGGAACACTCGGCGTATCGCTTCGAGTATCGTGGACTTCGTAGAATCGCCTTTCCCGATTAGACAGAAAATCCGTCTGTCAGGCAATGACCAATCCAGCTCGCAAATTCCGCGAAAATTTCTGATCGAGAGTTGGCGAATTCGCATTCTGTTCTTGTTGCGAGGCGATTGCGGATACTGCCGCACGAGGGCGACAGGCGCGGCTATCAATTCCGCGATGGAGGGTGTGAGCAATATTTGAAAACACTAACGCTCACGCAAGCACGGAGCAGCTAAATTCGGCTTGCGAGGGCAAACCGGAGCCGCGACGCCATTTCTGGGTGTCAACGCACCTCTGCAGCCCGGCCTCAGGTCCAGGTACGTGCTAGCACAACTGGTGCAACGTCCGCCCAAGGCCCCAGATTTAAACGTCGCCAACAAGCCTGAGCGTACAGTTGACACAGCCTCCGCCCACGACTGACCTCCTCCGAGTGGAAGATCTTCGGACCTACTTCTACACAGAGGCCGGAGTTGCACGGGCGGTGGACGGCGTTTCGTTTGAAATCGGTGCGGGCGAGAACGTCGCCCTGGTTGGCGAGTCTGGTTGCGGCAAAAGCGTGACGGCATTCTCTCTTGTCCGCTTAATACGGCCTCCTGGAAGGATCGAACGCGGCAGTCATATCTTCTTCAAAGGAAAGGACTTACTGGAACTTTCTGAAAAGGAGATGCGATCCTACAGGGGAAGCGAGCTGGGCTTTGTATTCCAGGAGCCGATGACCGCGCTCAATCCCGTGTTCAAGATCGGCGATCAGATCGCCGAAGTCGTGCGCGTGCACCACGGTGGCTCGAAGCAGGAGGCGCGCAATCGTGCGGTGAAGATGCTCGAGACCGTCGGTATCCCGTCGCCGGAGCAGCGCGCCGGCGAATATCCGCATCAGTTGTCGGGCGGCATGCGTCAGCGCGTCGTCATCGCCATGGCGCTCGTGATGAACCCGTCGCTCGTCATTGCCGACGAGCCGACGACCGCGCTCGACGTCACCATCCAGGCGCAGATCCTCGAGCTCCTGCGCGAGCTGCAGCAAAAGTTCGGCACCTCCATTCTGCTGATCACGCACGACCTTGGCGTCGTGGCCGAAACGGTGTCTCGCGTGATCGTCATGTACGGCGGCGAGATCGTCGAAGAGGCGCCGGTGCGCGAGCTGTTCGCCGCGGCGCATCATCCGTACACCGAGGGTCTCCTCAACGCGATGCCGCAGGTCGGACAGGAGCGCGAACGTCTCGCGACGATTCCGGGCTCCGTTCCGCCGCCGACCGCGTGGCCCAAGGGCTGTCGCTTTCACGACCGTTGCCCGTACGCGTGGAATCGGTGTCTCGAGGAGCATCCGCCGCTGTATCAGATCGGTGCCGGGCACGTGTCGCGCTGTCATCTGGCCGTCGAGCCCGAGCGCCGCGCCGACAAGCACGAGCCGCTCGTCGTGCAGCAGGCAACCGCATGACGGCGGACGCGACGACGCCGCTGCTCAGCGTGCGCGACCTCAAGAAGCATTTTCCTATTAAAAAAGGATTATTTGGGAAGTCTAATGGCGCCGTGCGCGCCGTGGACGGCGTCTCGTTCGACGTCAACGCCGCCGAAACGCTGGGCCTGGTCGGCGAGTCCGGCTGCGGCAAGTCGACGACGGGACGCATGATCCTGCGCCTCATCGAGCCGACGTCGGGCTCGGTGCAGTTCGACGGCGTCGAGCTGACGCAGCTCGGGGCCCGCGAGATGCGCAAGTTCCGGCGGCGCATCCAGGTCATCTTCCAGGATCCGTTCTCGTCGCTCAATCCGCGCATGACGGTCGGCGCGATCGTTCGCGAAGGCCTGACGATTCACAAGCTGGCGGAAGGCGCAGCCGCGGACGCGCGCGTCCGGCAATTGCTCGACGAAGTCGGGCTTCGCGCCGAATACGTCAATCGATATCCGCACGAATTCTCGGGCGGCCAGCGCCAGCGCATCGGGATCGCGCGCGCGCTGGCGGTGGAACCGAACTTCATCGTCTGCGACGAGCCGGTGTCGGCGCTCGACGTGTCGGTGCAGGCGCAGGTGATCAACCTGCTGCAGGATCTTCAGCGCGAGCGCGGGCTGGCGTACCTCTTCATCGCGCACGATCTGTCCGTCGTCGAGCACATCGCCGATCGCGTCGCGGTGATGTACCTGGGCAAGATCGTGGAGCTCGCGACGTCGGTGGATCTCTATCGCGAGCCGCTCATGCCGTACACGCAGGCACTGCTGTCCGCGGTACCGATTGCCGATCCCACGGTGAAGAAGTCGCGCGTCGTGTTGCATGGCGACGTGCCGTCACCGGCCAATCCGCCGTCGGGCTGCGTGTTTCATCCGCGTTGCCAACATCCCGCCAAGGACGAGGCGTGCGCGGCGATCGTTCCGCCCCTGGAAGAAAAAGCGCCGGGCCACTGGGTGGCATGCATCAAACAACCGCCCACGAGTGTAGAGTGGGGCGTGCAGAAGGCGGCGGGTGGAACGAATCCGCCGACGAGGTATTTGCCAGTCATCGCAACGCATTCCTCCTAACGCCCGAACCGAGCGACCAGCCCACCATGGCGACCCCGAAATCTGTTTTCGATCAGCCGAGTGCCGCTACCGTGACGCACGACGAGCCGCCGCCGAATCTCGATCCCGTGATCGCGGATCGAAGATTCTTCGGTCACCCGCGCGGGTTGTCGACGCTGTTCTTCACCGAGATGTGGGAGCGGTTCTCGTTCTACGGGATCCGCCCGCTGCTCGTGCTGTTCATGACTGCCGCGCTCACCGGCGGCGGCTTCGGCTTCGATCGCAGCACCGCGTCGTCGATCGTGGGCATCTACGCAGCGTGCGTGTACCTGGCGTCACTTCCCGGCGGCTGGATCGCCGACCGCTGGCTCGGACTTCAGCGCTCGATCTTCTGGGGCGGTGTTCTGATCGCGCTCGGCCATCTGTCGATCGGATTGTCCGCCGCATTCGCCCGGCCCGCATTCTTTCTCGGCCTCATTCTGATCGTGCTCGGCACGGGCTTGCTCAAGCCGAATGTGTCGGCAATTGTGGGCGATCTGTATCCCGAAGGCGGATCGCGGCGTGACGCGGCATTCTCGATCTTCTACATGGGCATCAACACCGGCGCGTTCATCGCGCCGCTGATCACCGGGTTTCTCGGCGAACAAGTGGGTTGGCATTGGGGCTTTGGCGCCGCCGGCGTCGGCATGCTGATCGGCGTGATCTGGTTCAAGATCCGCTCGGGGCCGACGCTGGGCAGCATCGGGCGCGAACCTTCGGTGCAGGATCCCGCGTCGCGCGCCCGAGTCCGCAACATCGTGGTCGTCGCGCTCGCGGCGTTCGCGGTTTTCGTTGCGGTCGCGATGGCCGGCATGATTCACATCAACGCCGTGTGGGTCGCGCAGCGAATGACCGTGGCGATCGTCACGCTCGCGGTCCTCTACTTCGCGTATTTGTTCATGTTCGGCGGCCTGCGCGGAGACGACAAGAAGCGCGTCGTCGTGATCCTCGTGCTGTTCATCTTCTCGGCGATTTTCTGGTCGGCGTTCGAGCAGGCACCGACGTCGCTCAATCTGTTCGCGCGCGACTACACCGACCGCGTCGTCTTCGGCTGGCAGATGCCGACGTCCTGGATGCAGGCCGCGAATTCGATTTTCGTGATCGCGCTCGCGCCCGTGTTCGCGTGGATCTGGGAAGCGATGGGCCGGCGCAATCTCAATCCGTCGAGTCCCGCCAAATTCGCCTTCGGTCTTCTGGCAACTGGTGTCGGCTTCCTCGTCATGCTCGCGGCGGCGCACCTGGTGATCAAAGGCGGCGGCAACGTGCGCGTGTCGCCGTGGTGGCTCGTCGGCAGCTATCTGTTTCAGACGATCGGCGAGCTCTCATTGAGCCCGGTCGGATTGAGCTCGATGACGAAGCTCGCGCCGGCGAAGTTCGCCGGTCAGATGATGGGCGTGTGGTTCATGGCGACGTCGCTCGGCGAGATCATCGCGGGCCTGGTCGGCGGCCACATCGATCCGGAAAAGCTGAACGAAATGCCCGCGCTGTTTCAGCAAACCGCGGTGTCGTTGATTGTCGCCGCCGTGATCTGCGCGCTGCTCGCCGTCCCCATTCGCCGCATGATGCGCGATGTGAAGGAAACCGCGCAGTAACGCGAGCGCACTTTGCTCTTACCATCCGCACGAAGCGCCGGCCTCACCATCGGCCGCGACGCGTTCCGCGCCGCCTTCTATGGCCACCGGAAAACACTCGACGGCACGGTACGCTCCCGCGTCGCCCCGATGTCCGACGGCTCCGCCAGAAAGAACGACGTCTTGTCCGTGTTCGACACCCGCAGCTCGAACCGGTGGCCGAAGGGCTCCGGATTCACCGCGTACGCGAGATCGATCCGCCACATGCGCGGCGAGCGCGGCGGCACGTTGCCGAGCAGGCTGACACCAACCGACGCGTGCACCGGCGTGTTGACGCCGAACGGAATGTCGCCCGCCCACAGGCGGCCAACGTCGCTGAACGCGCCAACGCCAAGGTCGCCAAGTCCGAATGGCCGGCCGATGAACGTGCGGTTCTCGAATCGCGCGACGAATCGCTGGCCGCCCGGCGTGTTCGACGATGCGTAACCGCGCAGCCCGCCGTCCGGATCGCTCAGCGTGAGGTTGAACGGAATGCGCTGCCGCCATCCGCCGCTGAACTCGAGCGACAGCGTCGTGGTGTTCGCCCGAAATTTCAGATATTCGATCGCGCGGCTGCTGGCGAGAATGCCGTCCCACGACTGCGCGTCGTTGCTGTGGCGCGCCTCCGCCTGCGCCTGAAAGCGCAATGCGTTGTTTCTTCCCACCGCGCCGATGTAGAGATCGCTCGCCATGAAGATGTCGTCATCGCGCGAGCCGAGCACCGAGAGGCTGCGCCCGAAAACGGAGCCGAGCTGAAAGCCGATCGGCAAATCCTGCGTGGCCGTGAGCGCGTCGAAGCCGATGACCGGCCTGAATCCGATGTCGCGTACGCCCCACAGCAGATTGACGCGCGCGATGCGATGATCGATGTAGCGATTGAGCAGGGACGTGTCCGGATCGGGCGCGAATCCCTGGTTGGTCACCAACACTTGCGTCGCGCCGGGCCGGTCGTCGTCGCCGGAGATCGATGCACCGAACAAGCTCAGTCGTCCCGGAGGCCCCAACCGCACGATGCCGCCGACGTCGAAGAAATTTCGGCTCAGGCGAATCGCGTGACTCGAGTTGATGTCGTTCGCGTACTGCACGTAGTCATCGTCGCCTCCGGCGCGCGCGCGCCAGGCGACGCGCTGAATGTCGGTGTAGAACGGATGCGACGCCTCACTCGTCCAGTTCGATCCGAGCGGCGTCACGTGCCCCTCGGTCGCGAAGATGTACGGGTGTCCGAATAACTGATTGTCGACGAGACGGCCGCCGTAGCCGTTTCGAAACGCCCCGCCGTCGCGCCAGTCGCCGGCGAGATAGATCCCTTCGCCACTCAGATTCGCTTCACCGACACGAATGAATCGCAGATGCGGATTGCCGGCGCTCGCGGCGCCGCCGAGCACCAGCGCGATTTCGTCGTTCGTGCGCACGTCGAGAATGACACCGCCGTCGGGCGCGCGCTCCGCCTGAACCGACGCTTCCGCGATGAACGGCTGCGCGCGAAGAATGCGCTCCGATTCGGCGCGGCGCAGCTCGTCGCACGCGTCGCCGGGGCGCAGCAGCAGGAATCGACGGATGACTTCGATGTGCGTCGTCGTGTGCAGCGCCGTCACGATCTTCTCGAGACCGGGCACTCGCCGGATCATGGCGGCGGTCGGCGCCGCCGTGTGAATCACGACGTCGTCGATGCGTTGTCCCGCGCACGCCACTCGGGTGGAATCCTGCGCGTGAAGCTCGCCCACACCGAGCAGCAGGGACAGGGACATGCACGCACCGCACGCCCAGTATGCGGTCCGAATGCTACTTCCCCATCCGCCGCTTCAGCTCTTCGAGCTTGCGGGCGGCTTCCGATTCCATGTCCGCGCGCGCGCGTGCCCGCCCCAGGGAATCGATTTCGTCGCGTAACGCGGCTGGATCGTCGCTCGGCTCTGCGTCCGGCGCTGGAGCCACCGAGCGCACGTCGGCACCCGACATCACCGCCTTGAGCTCGGCCGTCATCTGCGCGACGTCGCGTTCGGCGAGCGACACCTCCGCCTGCTGCGCCGACACTTTTTGACGAAGCACGTCGGCGCGCTCGGTGTGCATCTTCTCGTAGTTCGTCGCGATCTCGACCGTTTCGCGATCGTTGATGCCTTCCGCGAGCTGTTTGCGGCGGCGCACCGTCTCGAGCTCGCGCTCCTCGGCGGCAAGGCGTTGGCGCGTCTTCTCCAGGCCGTCGCGCATTTCGCCCAAGCCGACTCGAGCCTGCACGAGCGTGTCTTTCATGCGCGACGCGATCGCCCGGCGCTCCTCGGGCTTCGTCGCGCGGGCAAGCAAATCGTCGAACGATTGACGAAAACCGTCGAACACCATGACTCGCGGTGGCTGGGATGGCAGAGACGGTGTACGATACAGATCGCGGCGACGCTCACGCAACCACGACCCGAGGTTCTCTCCGCTCGCATGCCGTACGCCCCGTTCGTCATCGTCACCGCGACTACGGAGATCATCCGCGGCGTGCCGCGCGTGCGCGTCAACGAGGCATACACCAATGCGCTCGCGTCGTTCGGGCTCGTGCCGGTGGTGCTCCCGCCAATGAGCGCCGCCGTCGCGTCGGCCGCGCTCACCGACGTCGCCGGACTCGTGCTCACGGGCGGCGAGGACATCGATCCGAGGTACTTCGGTGAAACGCCGCATCCGAAGACTGGCGAGCCGCACCACGCCCGCGATTCGTACGAGCTCGCGCTCGCACGGCGAGCGTACGAACTGCGCGTGCCGACGCTCGCCATTTGCCGCGGCGTTCAGGTCATGAACGTCGCGCTCGGCGGCTCGCTCGTGCAGGACATTCCATCGCAGCGCGAGACGACGATCGATCACGATCCCGAAGGCAAGCGCGCCGAACGCGTGCACGGAGTCGAGATCGAGTCCGATTCGCGGCTCGCCGCGATCGTCGGCGCGACGACGATCGCCGTAAATTCATCGCATCATCAGGCGCTGGCACAGGTGGCGCCGCCGCTGCTCACGACGGCGCGTAGCACCGACGGCGTGATCGAAGCGGTCGAAGCCAACGATCCCGCGTGGTGGATGATCGGCGTGCAGTGGCATCCCGAAGAGTTGATGGCCACTCCCGAGGTTTGGGATCGCCGCCTCTTCGACGCGTTTGCAGAGGAAGTGCGCGAGACCAGCCGGGATTAGCGCTGGGCGATGGGCGACGGGCGCTTACGTCAACCGCCACCGCGACTCATCCCGCACCTGCCGCATCAACCGCTCCGGCGTGTTCACCGCGGGAAAAAAGAGCGCATCGCTCACGCCGTTCAACGCCTGACGCAGTAACCCGAATCGTTCCGCGGCGTTCGAATAGAGCGTGGTGAGACCGTGCTCCTCGGCGAGTTGATGATCCGCCGCGAGCTGAAAGCCGCGCCGTCCCATCTCCTCGTAATACTCGAGATCCGGTCCGCCGCGCCGCCACCGGCGGTGCTCGATGTAATCCGGAAAAATTCCGCTCAGCCACAACGCGTAGTTGCCGAGGTGTGTACGCACCAGAAAGCTGCGTCGCGCGTCGGGATCGTCGAGATCGGCGGCGAGCTGCGCCAGCGCGTGATAGACCTCGTCGTCGCTGTCGGCGACGCGATGCGCGCGATCGCGAAATCCGAAGTGGATCAGCACCGCGCTGACGTAGTCGGCGAGTCCGCGGTCGTCTTCGCCCATGCGTCGGAGCGTGTGGCGAATGAGCACGTACGCGAACAGCGGAAATGACGCGTGCGCGCCGCGCGGATCGCGCAGCATGGCGCCGGGAAGCCGAGGATCGTCGAGGATCGCGTTGATCCCTTCGTCGGCAAGGCGCGACTCGAGCTGCTCGAGTGGCTCACCACATTCCGCGGCGAGCAGCCGCGCCGCGAGTTGGGCGTCGTTGCGCGTCAAGCGATGACGTGTGTCGGCGAGAATCATCTCTCTCCTCCAGTCACAGGACCATACACCGCATAGGCAACTTCGATGCTGCTGAGGCGGCAAGGAGTCCGTTGAAAATCGGCAGCACACCGCCGCCGGGACTGCCAAACCGCATATCCTTCTAACCCTTAGTATCGGTCGCTGCACGAACGACAGTGGCCCTTTGGGGTAGCACCAGGGGCCGGGCCGGTGTGGGCCAGGGTGGTTCGGACCGTGGCATGTCCCTAGCTTTCAAGCGTGCTGTACATCTGTCTCCCCGCGTACAACGAAGCCGAAACGATCGGCGTCCTGCTCTGGCGCATCCGCAAGGTGTTCCAGGAGTATTCGCGCGAGTACGAGATCATCGTATTCAACGACGGCAGCACCGACGCGACCCTGGAGACGCTCGAGCCATACGGTGAAGTCCTTCCATTGACGATCGTCGGCGGCCCGGAGCACGTCGGGTACGCCCGCGCTCTCGATGGGCTGTGCCGCACCGTCTCGAGCCGCACTCGGTATCCGCGCCGCGACGCGATGATCACCATGCAGGCCGACTTCACGGATCAACCCCAGCACCTGCCGGAGCTGATCAAGCGGTTCGAGGGTGGCGCCGATCTCGTGGTCGCCGAGCGAACCGTTCCGGCCGCGACGCCGGCGCCCGTTCGGCGGTTGCATTGGATTTCGCGATGGGCCGCCCGGACCGCGGGCGTCGCCGGCGTCGCCGATCCGTTTGGCTCGCTCCGGCTCTATCGCATTTCGCTCATTCGCGATCTTGTAAAAGCCGCCGGCGACGCTCCGATCGTGCACGGGCAGGGCTGGGCGGCCAATCTCGATCTGCTTCGCCATGCCGCGCCGCTCGCGCGCCGCATGGAGACGGTCGCACTCGAACCGCGCTACGACGTGCGCGGACGGGAGACACGCATTCGTCCGTGGGCGGACGGTCTGGCGCTGTTCCGCGGGCGTCGCGTGCCCGCGGCCCCTGCTTCGCCGAGACCGGCGCAATGATCGCGCGCGTGCGCGCCGTGGCCGCCACCGCGCTGATCACCTTCGCGGCGGCGGCGCTGACGGTCGCGCGGGAGATGCCTGCGCAACAGCCTGCGCAACAGCCCACGCAGCAAGGCGCGCAGCAACCCGCGGCCCAGGACGGCGAGCGAATCCGCCCGCCGTTCGGCGTCGGCGAGCGCATGGAGTACGACGTCCGCTTCGGGCATCTCCACGTCGGCAATGGCGACATGGAAGTCCTGCCGATGGACACGGTGCGCGGCCAGGAGACGTGGCACACCCTGTTTCATCTCAGTGGCGGCTATCTCTTCTACAAGGTGAATGACCGCTACGAGGATTGGTTCGCGGTGAATTCGCTCGCGTCGCTGCGCTACCACCAGGACATCGACGAGGGCAGCTACGAGCCGAAGCGCCACTACGAGATCTTTCCCGACCGGCTCGAGTTCATCGAATACAACAAAGAGGGCGTCGCGAAGCCGCCGCGTGCGAGCGTAGCGCATCCGCTCGACGAAGGCTCGTTCCTCTACTATCTGCGCACCGTGCCGCTGCGGATCGGCATGGACACGACGTTCAACGACTACTTCATGGCGGAGCGCAATCCAGTGCGCTTCCGCGTTCTTCGCCGTGATACGATCGAAGTACCCGCCGGCCGTTTCGCGGCGATCGTCGTCCAGCCCATCTTCGAGTCGAAGCTGTTCTCCGAGGGCGGCCAGGCGCAGGTCTGGCTTTCCGACGACGAGAACCGCATCATGCTGCAGATGAAATCGAAAGTCAGCTTCGGTTCGCTGAATCTCTATCTCAAGAACTACCGGCCCTCACCCTCGTCGAGCGGACGGCTCAACCGAGTGGAAAAACGCTGAGCGATTCGCGAAATCGCGAACCGGCGCGTGAACCGGCGCGTGAGCCCGCGCGCGAACCGGCGCGTGAGCCCGCGCGCGAAGCGGACCTCTCCGCCATTCGCACCATTCCCGTCGCGCGGCGCCCCAACAAAGTGAGCGCCGCGGAATTCGCGCATCCTCCGCGCGATGACCACTCCTTTCACGCCTTCCTCGACGCGCTGCCCGACGTCCTCGTCGCGCGCGACTTTCGCGCCGTCGTGAACGCCGTCGTCGCCGCCGCGATGCGCGAGAAAGGCGTCGTCGCGATGCTCGGCGGACACGTGGTGAAGACGGGGCTCGCGCCGCTGCTCGTCGATCTCATGCGCCGCCGCGTGATCACGCACGTCGCGATGAACGGCTCCGCCGCCATTCACGATTACGAAATCGCGCGCTTCGGCGCGACCTCCGAAGACGTCGCGGCCGGTTTGCGCGACGGCACGTTCGGCATGGCCGACGAAACCGGCCGAGAGATGAACGATGCCTTCGTCGCCGGCATGGAGGCCGAGCGCGGCATGGGCGAGTCGCTCGGGCTCGCGCTCGACGCGCGAACCGATCTCGCGAACCCCGAGCTGTCGGTGCTTCTCTCCGCGTATCGGCTTGGCGTTCCCGCGACGGTGCACGCCGCGCTGGGCGCGGAGATCATCCATCAGCATCCGGCGGCGAACGGTGCGGCGATCGGCGACACGAGTCACCGCGATTTTCGCCGTCTCGCTGCGTCGCTCATGGACGTCGACGACGGCGGTGTAGTGCTGAATCTCGGCAGCGCCGTGATCATGCCCGAGGTGTTTCTCAAGGCGCTGACGATCGCGCGCAACTTGAACGAAGGGCGTCCGCAGAACTTCGTGTCGGTCGATCTCGATATGCAGCGGCACTATCGGCCGCGCGTGAACGTGGTGCAACGGCCGACGCTACAGAGCGGAAAAGGCTACGAGATCACGGGCCATCACGAGATCATGGTGCCGCTGCTGGTGTGGGCGGTGATAGACAAACTGTCATGATCGCAAAAAGGGCGGACGCCGTTTAGGCGTCCGCCCTTTTTGTATCGCCAAGTTGCCTATCTATTACGCCGCCGGCCCCGACCACCGCTCGCGCAGCCGGCGCGCCGTATCGGGACTCACCACGCGAATGATGAAGTAGAGCACGAGGCCCACCAGCGCGATCTTGAGCGCCAGCATCAACAGCACCATGAACAGCCCAAAGACGACGCCGAAAATTCCAAAAATGAACTTCAGCGCGATGAGACCGAGCACCGCAAACAGCCCGATCGAAAAGATTGTGCGCAACATGCTCGTGTCTCCAAAAGTCGAAGGTCGTGCTTTCCGACGATCCCTACGGTTTCGCTGACGCCATGGTTTCACCCACGGCGCGTCCTGTTTCAGACGTCCTTGTAATCGGCGACGGACTGATCGGTCTGTCAACTGCGCTCGCGCTGGGACGAGCCGGCGTACGCACGGTGGTCATAGGCAAACGCCGCACCGGTGCGGCCTCATCCGCGGCCGCGGGTCTCCTCGTTCCGAGCATCGGCACGCTGCCGAGCGCGGTGCAGTCGTTCTTCGCGGCAAGCCTGGCGGCGTATCCGGCGTTCCTTGCGAGTCTCGCCGACGTCGACCCGGCGTTGCGTCTGATCGAAGGCATATTCGAGCGAAGCGAGGACGGCGGCGATCGTATGCATCCACACGACGCCGCCGTCGACAACGTGCGCCTGCTCGCGGCGGTCGCGGCGGCGGTGGGTGCGACGCCGATAATCGCACGCGTCGAGGATGCCGTATCGTCGGTGGATATCGGCACCGGGTCCGCTCGCGTCATCACCGCCTCTGGCGCACGATACTCCGCCGCTCGCGTCATCCTTGCGGCAGGCGCCTGGGCGCCTCAGCTGGCGGGCCTGCCGCGCCCGCTGCCCGTGCGCCCGCTCAAGGGACAAATGCTCGCGCTTGGCGCTTGCCCGTTGACTCACTCGATCATGGGTGACGACGCGTACCTGGTCCCTCGCGGCAACGAAACGCTCGTCGGCGCAACGGTGGAGGAGGCAGGCTTCGACACGACCATCGATCCGCGGGCGATCGACGCCCTCCACCGCGCCGCTGTCGCCCTCGTACCGGCACTACGCGATGCACAGGTTACGCGCACGTGGTCCGGCATCCGTCCCGCTACCCCCGACATGCTCCCGGTGCTCGGTCCCGAGCCGCTCGCGCCAACGCTGATCTACGCGTGCGGACACTCGAAGAACGGCATCCTGCTCGCTCCGGCAACAGCGTCCGCCCTGGCCGATGTCGTGCAGCAGAGACCTTCGGCGCACGATCTGACGCCGTTCCGCGCCGACCGCTGGGAGCCAATTTAGTAGCAGAAATACACTAACTATTTACCATAATTTTAGACGGTTATCCGATGCTACCCTGCCCTGTCCGGCACAGGTAGATTACGCCGTCTCAACAGCTTCCGCGCTCCGGTCGCCGCAGGTTTGGGTTCCGGCGCGCCGGCACTCTCTCGTTTTGAGCTCAATGGGCGAGACCCTTTATCAGATATCTGGCCGTCACCGCGTCGAGCCCCTGCCCGAACGCAAGCCGTCGTGGCTCAAGGTGCGCGCCCCGGGCGGTTCCAACTACCTCCAGATCAAGCAGCTCATGCGCGAGCTCGAGCTGCACACGGTCTGCGAGGAGGCGCACTGCCCGAACGTCGGCGAATGCTGGGAGCACGGCACCGCGACGTTCATGATTCTGGGCGACGTGTGCACGCGCAATTGTGCGTACTGCGCCGTCGCGCACGGCCGGCCGCCGAAGTACGACGTCGCGGAACCGTCGCGCGTCGCCGACGCGATCGGCACGATGAACCTGCGCCACGCGGTCATCACCTCGGTCGATCGCGATGATCTGCCGGACTACGGCGCGTACATCTTCGCCGAGACGATCCGTCAGATCAAACAGCGGTTGCCCGATTGCTCCGTGGAAGTGCTCGTGCCCGATTTTCAGGGCAGCGAGGACTCGATCCGGACGGTCCTCGAGGCCGCGCCGGACATTTACAATCACAACACGGAAACGGTGCCGCGCCTCTACAAGCGCTGCCGTCCCGGCGGCCGCTACGAGCGCGTGATGCAGATCTTTCGCACCGCCAAGCGCGTCGCGCCCGACATTCCGACGAAGAGCGGCATCATTCTCGGAATGGGCGAGACGCTCGAGGAAGTGGAGGCAGTGATGCGCGATCTGCGCGACGTCGACGTGGACATTCTCACGCTCGGCCAGTATTTGCGACCGTCCGATTCTCACATCAAGCTCGATCGATATGTCACGCCGGATGAGTTCCGCGCGCTGAAGGAGTACGGCATGGCGATCGGCTACAAGCACGTGGAATCCGGCCCGCTCGTTCGCTCCAGCTATCACGCGTGGGAGCAGGTGCAGGCGGCAGGAGTTTGAGGGGCGTATAGGCGCGTGGGCGTATGGGCGTATGACCTGCCCGACGCCGTCCCGCCCATACGCCCATACGCCCATACGCCCATACGCCCATACGCCCATACGCCCATGCGCCGATACGCCCATACGCCCATTCTCATGGCTACCAAAAAGAAATCAGACAATTCTAAAAATTCGAACGCCGAACAAAATCTGACCCTGCTGCGGTCCATGCTGTTGCAGCGCCGCTTCGAGGAGCGGTGTGCCGAGGCGTACGCGCTCGGGAAGATTGGCGGCTTCTGCCACCTGTACATCGGCCAGGAAGCGGTGAGCACGGGGGCCGAGGCGGTGCTCAGGCCCGACGACTACATCATCACGACGTATCGCGATCACGGGCAGGCGCTTGCGCGCGGCATGAACCCGCGCGCCGTGATGTCGGAGTTGTTCGGACGCATCGACGGCTGCGCGCGCGGCAAGGGCGGCTCGATGCACATGTTCGACAAGAGTCTCAACTTTCTCGGCGGACACGGCATCGTCGGCGCGCACGTACCGCTCGCGACTGGCGTCGGCTTCGCGATCAAGTATCGCGGCGGCGACCAGGTGTGCGTGTGTTTCATGGGTGAGTCGGTGGTCAACACCGGCGCGTTTCATGAAGCGCTGAACATGGCGGGCCTGTGGAAGCTGCCGGTCGTGTACGTGATCGAGAACAATCGGTACGGCATGGGCACGGCGCTCGAGCGCGCGTCGGCGATTCACGACATCTACGAGCGCGGCGCCGCGTACAACATGCCGCGCGCGCAGTGCGACGGGCAGGATGTGTTCGCGGTGCGCGACGCGATGAAGGAAGCGGTCGATCGCGCGCGGACGGAGTCGCTGCCCACGCTGCTCGAGGTGCGCACCTATCGCTTCATGGGCCACTCGATGTCGGACGCCGTGAGCGGCACGTATCGCTCGAAGGCGGAGCTCGACGAGTACATGAAGCGGGATCCGATCGCGCTCCTGCGCGCGCACATGCACGAGAACAACGAGCTGACGGATGAGCAGCTTCACAAGCTCGACGACGAGATGAAGGCCGTGGTGCAGGACGCCTGGGACTTCGCCGATCAGAGCCCCGAACCGCCGCTCGAGGCGTTGTTCGAGGACGTGCTCGTGGATACCACCAGTGACGCGACAGCGGAAGCCGTCGCCGCGGATTAGAAACCCGGAACTCCGACAGTAGGCGCGAAGCGCCGAAGGGAGGAGCAATCAACGGAAAATGCCAGTAATCACTTACAGAGATGCTCTGAACCAGGCGCTGCGCGAAGAGATGCAGCGCGACGACCGCGTGTTCCTGATGGGCGAGGAAGTCGCCGTCTACCAGGGCGCATACAAGGTCTCGAAAGGCTTGCTTCAGGAGTTCGGCGAGATGCGCGTCGTCGACACGCCGATCACCGAGCTGGGATTCGCCGGCGTCGGCGTCGGCGCGGCGATGGTCGGCTTGCGGCCCGTCATCGAGTTCATGACGTGGAATTTCGGCGTGCTCGCGCTCGACCAGGTGCTCAACTCCGCGGCCAAGCTGCTGTACATGTCGGGCGGCCAGTACAACATCCCCATGGTGTTTCGCGGACCGAATGGCGCCGCGCTGCAGCTGTCGGCGCAGCACTCGCAGGCGTTCGAGTCGTGGCTGTCGTACATCCCCGGCCTCAAGGTGTTGACACCGGGCACTCCGTACGATGCGAAAGGCCTGCTCAAGAGCGCCATTCGCGACGACAATCCGGTCTGCTTCCTCGAAGGGGAGATGCTGTACAACACCAAGGGCGAGGTGCCCGAGGAGGAATATCTCATTCCGATCGGCAAGGCGGACTTGAAGCGCGAAGGCGACGCCTGCTCGATCATCACGAACGGCAAGATGGTGCTCGTCGCGATGCAGGTGGCCGATCAGCTCGCGAAGGACGGCATCCACGTCGACGTGGTCGACCTGCGCACCGTGCGCCCGATGGACGTCGACGCCATCCGCACCTCGGTCGAGAAGACGAACCGCGCGGTGGTTCTCGAAGAAGGCTGGGAGTTGTGCGGCATCGGCTCGCAGGTAGTCGATTACATCCAGCGCGAATGCTTCGACATGCTCGACGCGCCGGTCATTCGCGTGCATCAGGCCGACGTTCCCATGCCGTACGCCAAGAATCTCGAGCGCGCGGCCAAGCCTGACGCCGCGAAAACGATCGCCGCCGTGCGCAAGGTTATGTACCTCGATTAGGCGTCGAGGCGTCGAGGCGTCGGGGCGTATGACGATCCTTACGCCGCGACGCCCCGACGCCTCGACGCCCCGACGCCCATTCTAGAATACTTATGGCTACCAAGATCTTTATGGAGGCGCTCTCGCCCACGATGGAAGAAGGGCGCCTCGTCAAATGGCTCAAGAACGAAGGGGACACCGTGAAGAGCGGCGAGCCCCTGGCCGAGGTCGAGACCGACAAGGCGATCATGGAGCTCGTGGCGCGCGGTGACGGCGTGCTGCGCAAGCGCCTCGTCGGCGAGGGAGATTCGCGGCCGGTCGGCACGCTCGTCGGCGTGATCGCCGCGGCGGACGAAAACATCGATGCGCTCGTCGCGAGCGCCGGCAGCGCCGGCGCGGCGGCGGGCGACGGTGCGGCGAAGCCGGCCGAGCAGGTCGTGGCAAAGACGCAGGAGAGCGCGGGTGCGTCGTCGGTGCCGCAGACCGCGTCGCAATCGCAGGGCGAAGCATCAGCTCCGCCGCAGCAGAAAGCCGCGGCTGGCGCGGCCCCACCGCAGCCGCAGGCCGGCGCGCAGCAGACCGCTTCGGCAGGAAATGGCGGCCAGGTTCGCTCGTCCCCGCTCGCGCGCCGTCTCGCTTCCGAGCGCGGCCTCGATCTCTCGAGCATGCAGGGGTCAGGTCCCGGTGGCCGCATCGTCAAGCGCGACGTCGAGTCGGCGCAGGCCACGCCGTCGTTCGCCCATCGCCCATCGCCCGTCGCCCATCGCGCCGCCGGCGACTTCGAAGACATCGCGCTCACGCAGATCCGAAAGACCATCGCGAAGCGTCTGTCCGAGTCCATCGGCCCGATCCCGACGTTCTATCTCACCGCGGAATTCGATCTCACGCGCGTCACCGAGATGCGCGCCGCGATGGCCGAGATGGGCGATCAATTCAAGGTGTCGGTGAACGATGTCTTGATGAAGGCGGTGGCGACCGCGCTCGCGCAGCATCCCGAAGTGAACGCGCATTGGCTCGGCGACAAGATTCGCCAGCACAACCGCGTGCATCTCGGCATGGCGGTGGCGACGAACGACGGACTGATCGTGCCCGTGATTTTCGACGCCGATCGGAAGCGCATGAGCGAGATCTCGGCAGAGGCGAAGGAGCTCGCGAAGAAGGCGCGCGAACGGAAGCTCAAGCCCGAGGAGTACACGGGATCGACGTTCTCGATTTCGAATCTCGGCATGTTCGGGATCGATCAGTTCACGGCGATCATCAACCCGCCGGAGGTCGCGATCCTGGCGATCGGATCAGCGACCGACGTCATGGTGCCGACCGACGACGGATTCACGGTCGAGAAGCGCGTGCGTGTGACGATGAGCTGCGATCACCGCGCCGTGGACGGCGCGGTCGGCGCCGTGTTCCTGCAGACGCTCCGGCGGTTGATTGAGAATCCGTTGATGCTTGTTTATTAGGCGTATGGGCGTGTGGGCGTATGGGCGTATGGGCGTATGGGCGTATGGAAAACGGAAGGGCGACGGAGAATTCCGTCGCCCTCGTTGTTTCGCCCATGCGCCCATGCGCCCATACGCCCGCTCTTAGTCCGGCGGCTTGCGCGGATCACGCGTCCACACGACGATCGCAGCGCAAATACCCTTGCCGTTCTTGTCCAGCTCGGGCGGAATTTCCGAGATACCGGAGTAGACCTCGACCGCCTCGATGTCTTCGGCGATGAAGTCGTCCATCGTGCCGCTGTACGGCATGTTGTGGATGAAGAGCTGCGGAATGCAGTTCCTCGCGCCCGCGCCGCGCGTCATGATCACCTGACTCAGTCCGTTTCGCAGCGGCTGAATCCGGACGCCCGCGACCATGCGAATGACGTCGACGCCCGTGCGCGCGCCGTGTTTCAGGATCTCGTCGCGCGTGATGAAGGTGCCGCGTCCCGCGTTCGACCGGCGGCGTTCGAATTGATCGAGCCAGTGCGTTTTGTCGGTCGTGTCGGAGACCGCGACCGTGGGGAGCGCCTGCGCCGTCGCGGTGAGATTGAAGCGCGCGCGTTGAATGCGGCCGGGTTTGAGCACGGCGGTGAACGTCGCTGCCTCGAAGCCGATTCGGCGAACCGCGAAGGTGACCGTTCCGGGCACGAGCCCGTTGATGCGGAAATCGCCGCTGTCGCCGGTGATGGCGTGCACGCGGTCTGATTTGAGCAGCGTGATCTCGGCGCCGGGCAGTCCGACGCCGGTACTGTCGGTGACCTTGCCGATCAGCGTCGTGGGACGAATCGACGCCGCCGAATCTAGGCGCGCCGAGTCGGGCTTTTGCGCGTGCAGCATGGGGGCGGCCAGCAGAAACGCCGCGGCGTACCCGGCACGGACGACTCGTGGAATCGTCATGGCCCTGCCTCGAGGTTGGGTGGGGGTGCACCAAGATACAGGCGGGGACGCGCTGGAGTAGCGCCCCCTTTCCAAACCCCGGTATCTTTGGGCGTCGTCACGTCTTAGTCACACTCGTTCAAATCGCTTTCGGTCACTTGGCACTTTCTATGACTTTTTTGGTCGTTTCTCGACACGGCGCCCTGCTCCGTTCGCCCCTCCGCTCGGAATTCCGCATCCATGGCCTCCTTTGACGTCATTTTCCTCGGCGGCGGCCCCGCCGGATATGTGGGCGCCATTCGGTGCGCTCAACTCGGGCTTTCGACGGCGGTCGTCGAGCGCGAGGGGCTTGGGGGCACCTGCGTTCTGTGGGGATGCATTCCGGCCAAGGCGCTCCTGGAAGCGGCATCGATCGCCAATCGGTTGAAGCATGCCGCAGAATTCGGTGTCACGCCGGGCGACGTCAAGTTGGACTATGGGGTCGCCATGAAGCGTTCGCGCGGCGTCAGCACGCAGAATTCGAAAGGGGTGGAGTTCCTGTTCAAGAAGAACAAGATCACCTACATCAAGGGCACCGGCCGACTCACGGCCAAGAACGGCGTCACCGTCAAAACCGCGGACGGCAAGGAAGAAAAACACGACGCGAAGAAAGCCGTGGTCGTGTCGACCGGTTCCCGCGTGCGCGGGCTGCCGCAGGCGGGACTCGAGTTGAACAAGACAACGATCATCTCGTCCGACGAAGCGCTGATCCTCGAGAAGGCACCAACGTCGATCATCATCGTTGGCGCGGGCGCCGTCGGTTGCGAGTTCGCCGACGTGTTCAACGCGTTCGGTTCGCAGGTCACGTTGATCGACGTGATGCCGAACATCCTGCCGCTCGAGGATCTGGATGCTTCGAAGGAAGTGGAGCGCGCGTTCAAGAAGCGCGGCATCGCCACGCTGACGAGCGCCAAGATCTCGAACGTGAAGGCCGCGAAGGACGGCGTCTCGATGACGGTCGAAGCCGGCGGCGAGAAAAAGGAGTACAAGGCGGACATCGTGCTGGTCGCCGCGGGACGTGCGCCGAACACCGAGGACCTGGGCCTCAAGGAAGCGGGGGTGCAACTCACCGACCGCGGCTTCATCAAGATCAACGAACGCATGGAGACGATGGCAAAGGGCATCTATGCGATCGGCGACGTCGCGGGACCGCCGATGCTTGCCCACAAGGGCGAACGCGAGGGCATTGTGCTCGCGGAGCTGCTCGCCGGCAAGCATACGCACGGCATGGATTACAACAACATCCCCAACGCGACCTATTGCCATCCCGAAGTGGCGTCGATCGGCATGACCGAGCAGCAGTGCAAGGACAAGAAGCTCGATTATAAAGTTGGAAAGTTCCCCTTCTCCGCTAACGGCAGAGCGCGCACGTCGGGCGAGACGGAAGGCTTCGTGAAGATCATTCGCGACGCGAAGTACGGCGAGATTCTCGGCGCGCACATCGTGGGCGCGCACGCCACCGAGCTGATTCACGAATTGGTCGTGGCGCGCACGAATGAGTTCACCGTCGAGGAAGTCGATCTCGCCATCCACGCGCACCCGACGCTCTCGGAAGCGATCGCCGAAGCGGCGCTCGATTCGCTGGGCAAGATGATTCATGCCTAGCGGTGGGCGATGCGCGGTGGGCGGTGGACGGCGGGCGGTGCGTAAACTGCGATGAATGAGCTTTGGATCGAACGTCTAGGGATGATGCCGTACGCCCGCGCCCTCGAGTATCAGCGCGAGGTGGCGCGGGCGCGCATCTCGGGAGCGATTCCCGAGGACGTCCTGCTGCTCGTCGAGCACCCTCCCGTCGTGACCCTCGGCCGCTCGGCGAAGGACCAGCATCTGCTCGCGAGTCCGGCGTTGCTCGCGAGACGCGGTATCGAGCTGTTCGAGGTCGAACGCGGCGGCGACGTCACATTTCATGGGCCGGGACAGCTCGTGGGTTACCCGATCATCGATCTCAAACGCCACAAGAAGGACCTGCATTGGTATTTGCGGCAAGTCGAAGAGGCGCTGATCGTCGCGCTCGCGGAGCTCGGCATCGAGGCGGGGAGAAACGCGGGGCTTACGGGCGTGTGGACTGGGGGTGCGGCGCGAAAGATCGCATCGATCGGCGTGCACGCGCGTGATTGGGTCACGTGGCATGGGTTCGCGCTCAACGTCGCGACCGATCTGAGCTATTTCGGTCTCATGGTTCCGTGCGGTATTGAGGCGGTGACAATGACGTCCGTGGCCGCTGAGCTCGCACCGTGCGCGGTGGAGATGCCCGACGTCGAGGCGGCGGTCATTCGCGCCTTCGGAAGGGTATTCCAGTTGACGCCACACGCCGTTGCGTTGCGTGACAAGGCAGAGAGCTTCGACGTGGTATCCAAGCCGGCCTAGCGGGCATATAGGTCGAAACTTGCTAACTTTCTCCGATCCGAGGCGGCCTCCGGCCGCCTCTTTCCCGCGCGAGTCAAAGACCAGTCAATTGGAGATAGGAATGGACCACGTTTCTGTCAGACGAAGGGGATGGATGTTCGCGGCGCTGTCGGCCGTATCGGTGCTCGCTGCGTGTGAGGACAAGCGGGTGAAGGCCGTGGATACGGGCATCAGCCGCGATTCCGCGGTGTCGATCCTGGCGCACGACATGAAGCCCGATGCCCCGCCGGATTCATTGCCGAACGTATACTCGCGCGCGCAGTACCTGATCAGCGGTAAGACGTACGAGGTGTTGTACTTCGACCCGAGCAACAAGAAGGCACCGCCGGTGAATGCGGTTCGTGGCAAAACGGATACGATTCCGCTGCGGAAGCTGACGCCGATCGTGCTCTTGAACAACAAGGTGGTCGGCAAGGGCTGGGACTACTGGGATAGCCTGGCGACGGCGAACAAGATCGCATTGCCGCCGAAGTAATGTGGTCTTGATGTCGTAGGACGTTGGAACGAACGAGGCGTGGAGCAAATGCTCCGCGCCTTTTTTGTGTTCTCGTATTTCGTGCGGGCGCAAAAAAACTGGGCCCCGCCTTTCGGCGGAGCCCAGTTCACTACGTGCTGCTATTTCGTGCTGTACTTCCGACCGTCGATTACGGGTTGGCGATACCGATCGTGTGGATCGGGGTCGCGACCGCGTCACCGTTCGAATTGATACCGATGACGATGTAATCGATGCCCGCGGCGTTGACGGTCAAGCTGCGGCCGGTCGGCGCTTCAGGCGACGCCGGGGTAACTGCCGGCGGATCGAAGGTGAACGTGTACTGGATCGTACGTGCGCCGCCGCCTTCAATCGGATTGCCGGCAACGGCGTTGCCCGCGAAGACGAATGCGTCGGTGGTACCCTGAGCGCGGTACCAGACCTGAACGACCGAGAACGGATTGACGAACGTGCCGGTCGCACCGCTGGCCGTAGCCGTGATGGTCGTGGCCGTCGCGGCGCTCGGAGCAGCGCCACCCGTGCAGCCAGCCTTCGGGCAGTTGCTGATCGTCGACGGGCTGATCGTGGCGTCAAAGCCGCCCGTGAACGTGCGGGTCACGGTGCTGCTCGAGAACACCGTGTTGGTACCGGTGATCTGGGTCGGAATTGCACCCTGCGCCGTGCTGAGCGGCTCGGTCACACCGGTGCTCCAGTTGTTCGCCGCGTCAGACGCGAAGAACGAGATGGAGGCGGCGTTCGGCGAAGCCGTTGCGGACGGCGGCGTGTTGCCACCGGCAGAGACGAACAGCGTCTTGATGAAGTTCGAGACCGACGGATTCGTCGCCGTCAGCAAGCGCGTCAGGACGTTGTCGAAGGGCTTGCCCATCGAGCTATCCGGCGTGTACTGCAGCGTGATACCACCCGTCGGGCCAGAGGCCGGAACGTTGTTGCTACCACCCGCCGAGTAGTTCACGCGAGCGATCGCCGAGGTGATGTCGCCAGCAGCGTTGACGCTCGTGCCGCTCGTGCCGCTCGCCGGCAGCGAGTCGGTGACGCCGACCGGGAAGGCAACCGTCGCGTTACCGGCGATCGTGCCCGGCATGTCGACGTTCTGAATGACCGGAGCCTGGCCGTCGACGTAGATCGAGGCGCGGAAGATCGTGCCCACGTTGCCCGCCTGGTCGGTCGGGGCGACGATGGTGCGGATCAAGCCGATCGCGTTACCCGACGGAATCTCGACGCCGGTTGGCGACGGAAGCGGCGTGAAGGGAACCGCGGTGCAAGCACCAACCTGCGTGCCGTTCGCGGCGAATACCGGGACGTTGAACTGGCCGAACGTCGACGTGCCAGCGCCACCGGCGTTGAAGCGGCCGATCAAGCACGGCGAGCCGTCCGTGGGGATATAACCCAGAACCAGCGTTTCACCCGGGCGAGCCGCGTTCGCGTTGTTCGAGTACACCTTGTTCTCGAAGTTCGAGAGCGTGGAGGACGACGTGCTCGCGCCCGTCTGACGGCTCTGCGCGACCAGGATGCTGTTGCCGCCGGCAAACGTGCCGAGGCCCGAACCAGCGTCCGAGATCGTGAAGAAGAAGCCACCGGGGGTGGCCGCCGTCTTGAACGTCGACGAATCAGCCGTACCCGACGTGAACACGCTGCTCGGGATCGACGTATCGACGCCGAACGACGTGGTGGCCGACGTATCGGTGTTGCCGAGCACGTCCGCCGTGAGCATGCGGAAGATCTCGCCCGTGCCGGTGTTCGTATCGTTGATACCGGTCGGGCTCGTGACGTTCTTCCACGACGTGCTGGTCTTGCTCGTGCCGGCCGGGGCCGCCTGGAAGGTAACAGTCACCTTGTCGACGCCGCCGTTATCAAAGTTGCAGGTCACCGGGTTGGTCGTGCCGTTGTTACCTGCGCAGGCCGGACCGTTCGCGAGCAGCGTACCAGCGTTCGGGCCGATGAAGCCCGCGGCCGAATCCGCGACGAAGCGGAAGCTGCCGTTGACGAAGCCGGTGCTACCGGTGTTCTGCAGCGTGTTGTTCTTGACGGCGAGAGAGCCAGCCAACGGCTTCTGCGTGTCGAGACGGAACGGGCTCGTGGCGCTGAACAGGTTCTGCGGCGCGCCCGCGCTGACCGAGGTCTGCGAGCAGAGCACGGTGCAGGGGTTGGTGCCGCCGACGAACGCGTTCTGGAACGAGTTGCCGTTATTGTCGATCGCCGAGATGACGATCTTGTTCTGCGAGTTCGCGTCGGTGATGCCGTCGATATCGAGCGGATCGCCGCTGTTGGCCGTGCCGCCCGAGTTGTCATCATTGAAGGTCGCCGAGAACGCACCGGCAGTCGCCGTCGTGACGTTCGTGGTCTTTCCTTCATATGTGATGTTCACCGAGGCAACATTACGGCCGGCGGTGAAGAAGACCGGAATCACCTTGATCGTCACGCTGCCACCATGCCACGCGAGACCATTGAGGTCGGTCTGCGTCGCGGTGGACGTCACGGAGCCCGCGAGCACGTCCGCGTTGGCGAGCGTCAGCTGCTGAGCCGACGAAGCCACCGTCGTGCCGGTCGTCGTTATCGCCTTCGCCTTGAGCTGGCACTGGCCGTTGCGGAACCGGGCGCCCGTGGTGCTGTCAAACGCCGCCGTGTTGAAGCTGAGGGTCACCGGCGCCGAAGCCGCTTCCGCGACCGGGGCAACGTTACCGCTCGAAAGCGTCTGCTTCGCGACGATGGTGTCGCTCGACGCCGGGAAGTTGCCCGCGGCGTTGCAGTTCAACAGGAGGTCGACTTCGGAAAGCTTCTGCGCGCCCGGATCAACGTTCAGCGTCACGTCGAGCTGACCCGTCACCGCGGCCAGATTCGCCGGGACCGAGCTGCACACGCCGGTCGAGCAGTTGGTGCTGTTGATCGTCGAGATCGTTACCGTCGCAAGCGCGCCTTGGCCAGGCCCGCCATTGACCGTGATCGCGGCCGCACCCTGCACCGCGTTGTTGGCATTCGACTTCGCGATAACCGTGGCATTACCAGCGGCGACCGCCGTCACCGTGCCGTTCGCGTCAACCGTGGCGACCGCCGTATTCGACGACGACCACGTGACCGTACGAACCGTGACGCCCGCGCCCGCGTCCACCGACGCAGCGAGGGTCACCTTATCACCGACATTCATGGTCACCGCCGGCGGCGAGACCGTGACCTGGTGCACAACGGAATCAACCGCCGGCAACGTGGTCTGAGCGGGCGGAACCGTGACCTTGTCGCCACAGGCAGTGATGCCGGCGATGGTCAGGAGCCCCACCAAAGTAGAACGAACTACGCGTTGCATCTTACCCCCTTGGTAAGTGATGCGAGGTGAAAACAGGTACGACAACCAACAATGGACATCATGCCACGTACGCCTGGACTTCCTGGGCTACGACTGCAGTGAAGCTTGGAAACCGCAGACCGCTCGGGGACCGTGGCCCTCCCCGTAAAAAACTGGCCAGCACAAAACGGCATGGCGAGAATACCGCAAGCAACCCAAGATAGGCCTTGGGCTCAATGGGGTCAAGCAGAGCGCCCCATTTGGGTTTGCGGTCTCGCACGCTGCATTGTCTGTATTGCGTCGCTGAATCGAATACGGCCGGCGTCGGCCTTCGTGCTCCCTTTCCTACACCCACACCCACCGTGGACGGCGACGCTCACCAGCGGTCGTACAACCTAGCACCGACCCGCCATCCACTCCAGTGCGCGGCGTCACGCCAAAACCGTGCGCGTTTCCCCGCCACCCATCGACTCTCCCGCCGCGTCAGCTTCACCAGCTCGTATCTGATTCAAGACGCAGCGGTCCGAGCAACGCCGATAAGACGCAGCACCCCGACACGCGTAACAACGCGCTTTAGGGTCCTTCTATAACTAGCTTCCAACGAACGACTTAGTCAGCAATTTCAGGGGGGACGATCGTCCCATCCGGCCGCGCACGCCTCATTTCGCACCACAATGGGCCGCTTCCAGTCCCCCCTCCCCGAACGCGCCCCGAACCTATATTGTCGCGCATGGCGGACGTCTCCCTCCCACCCGACTCCATCAACCCCATCCCGCGCCTCTACCCAGCGCGAGAACGCCTCGTCGACGGCCCAACCCGCGACCTCGCCCGAGAGCTCAACGCCGAACAAGGCGCCGCCGCCACCCACACCGAGGGACCGCTCCTCATCATCGCCGGCGCCGGCACCGGCAAGACACGAACACTCGTCTACCGCGTCGCGCACCTCATCGACCTGGGCGTCGCTCCCGAGCGCATTCTCCTGCTCACGTTCACGCGCCGCGCCGCCCACGAGATGCTGAGCCGCGCCGAACGCCTCGTCGGCTCCGCCTCCACCCGCGTCCAGGGCGGAACATTCCACGCGACCGGTCACCGCCTCCTCCGCCAGTTCGGCCCCGAAGCGGGCCTGCCGCGCGACTTCTCCATCATGGACCAGGGCGACGCCGAAGATCTCATGCAGCTCGCCCGCGCCAACCTGGGCTACGGCAAACACGAGAAGCGCTTCCCCAAAAAGGAGTCATTACACTATATATATTCACGACATCTGAACACCGAACTGCCGGTCGAGACCATCCTCGAACAGGAATTTCCCCAATTCCTGGACTTCGGCCGCGACATCGTCCGCATCTTCGCCGAGTACACGAGCCGCAAGTCGGAACGGAACCTGGTCGACTACGACGACCTCCTCCTCTTCTGGGCCCTCATGCTCGAGCAGTCCGAGTCGCTCGCCCAGCGCATCGCCGGCCTCCACGACCACATCCTGGTCGACGAGTATCAGGACACGAACCTCCTCCAGGCACGCATTCTCCGCGGCATGTGCCGCGGACACGCCAACATCACGGTCGTCGGGGACGACGCGCAGAGCATATACTCGTTCCGCGGCGCCAGCTTCCGGAACATCCTGGATTTTCCCAGGCATTTCCCCGACACGACGATCGTCGCGCTCGAGCAGAACTATCGCTCCACGCAGCCGATCCTCGACGTCACCAACACGCTCATCTCGCGCGCACTCGAGCGATTCACCAAGAATCTCTGGACCATGCGCTCGGGCGGCGAGGCGCCCTGGCTCGTCACCACCCGCGACGAGCAGGGACAAACCCGCTTCGTCGTCGATCGCATTCTCGAGCTACACGAGGAAGGCACGCCGCTGCGCGAAATCGCCGTGCTCGTGCGCGCCGGCTACATGTCGGCCGATCTCGAGATCGAGCTCGCCAACCGCAAGATCCCCTTCGAGAAGTGGGGCGGCATCAAGTTCCTCGAGGCCGCGCACGTCAAAGACGTGCTCGCGTTCCTCCGCGTGCTCGAGAACCCGCGCGACGAAGTGAGCTGGTATCGCATTCTCATGCTCATGCCGGGCATCGGCGACAAGACGGCGCGCGACATGATGGAATCCATGGCGGCGCGGGCCTGGGATCCGGACGCGTTCACGCACTTCGTGCCGCCGGCGCGCGCGCGCGACGCGCACCGCGGTCTGTCCGACCTGCTTCGCCGGCTGCGCGCGATTCGTCGGGCCGAAGACGACGAGAGCGACGCGGGCGGCGTCGGCCCCGAGATCGACGAGATTCGCGCCCTCTACGACAAGGTGCTCGCCGAGCGCTACGATCGGGCGGAGCCGCGGCTGGCGGACCTCGACCAGCTGCGGGTGATCGCGGCGGGCTATCCCAATCGTTCGACCTTCCTCGCCGCGATCGCGCTCGAGCCGCCGTCCAACACGCAAGACCTCGGGAGCGGCGCCGACAGCGACGAGGACGCGCTCGTCATCAGCACGGTGCACAGCGCCAAGGGAAAGGAATGGGACGCGGTCTTCGTCCTCTGGGCCGTCGACGGCTGGTTTCCCTCCTCCCGCTCACTCGGCGACGAAGATCAGCTCGAGGAAGAACGCCGCCTGATGTATGTCGCCATGACGCGCGCGCGCAATCATCTCGCGGTGACGTACCCGCTCAACGTGTACGCCACGCGGCGCGGCCAGGACTACTCGATGGATCAGCTGTCGCGTTTTCTCGATCGCGGCGTGCGCGAGAAGATGCAGCGGGTCGTTCCGCAGGAGCCGGCGTCCACAACCCCGGCCGCGGCGGAGCTACCGCCGCAGCAGGAGCCGGCGATCGATCTCCGCGCGCTGCTGAAGGGGCGGTTCTCGTCGTGAGCGGGACGTTGAACGGCCCGCGCACCACGTCATTGCGATCCCGGCATCCCGGTCTGTAACGGCCGCAACTCGCACTCGACGTCCATACCCGGCGCGTGAATGCGGTGCAACTCGACAAACTCTCGCGCCAGCTCGATCGCTTCTTCGTCGGAGTCGCACTCGGCGAGGGTGTAGCCGCCGATGATCTCCTTCGATTCGGTGAACGGTCCGTCGATCACGTTGATCTTACCGTTCCGCAGCTGGAATTTCTTGCCGCGCCTCGTCGACATGAGGCCCGCGGCCTCGACGAACTTGCCACTTTTCATATGCGGGACGACGAACTCCCCCATCGCCTTCATGAGCTCGGGCGTCGGCGTCTTGCCGTAGTAATCCTCGGTGTGCTTGATGAACATCATGTAGCGCATGGCGAGAGCTCCGTGGTGTCGTGGAAATTCTGTGCTTGCACTAAGGCGACGAACGGGCCGCTGTGTTTTCGACAACGCCGCTGCGCAGCGCGCCGAACGGATCGTTCGGGCGCGACTTCGCCAGCTCGATGACGCGCAGCACCGTGCGGCGCAAATCACCGTGCTCGCGCGCCCACAGCGCGTCGAACAGATCGAGATCCGTATCGTAGATGCGATGCGCCAAGAGCGCCGCGTTGTCCAGCCGCACGCGTTCGAGCGCGCGGGGGCTGATCGTGCGAAACTGGGGGCCGAGCGAGTCGACCAGCTCGCGGCGGGCGGCCGTGTAGAGAGAATCGCGCGCGGTCAATCGCGCGAGCGAGTCGTTCGGGTGCACCTTGAAGGCCGAATCGACGCGATGGTAGAGCAGCGCCCAGAAGCGCGCGAGCAGCTTTTCGTCGGACCAGCGGGCGTCCGCTTCGTCGGCCGCCGCCGCGGCCCCGCGCGTACGAAAGAACCAGGCCGATCCGCGCGCGCCGACGAAATTTGCAAAAGACTCATTAAAAATTGCTGAACCGGGCGCGTAGTACGTGTTGTGCGTCAGCTCGTGCACCACGGTGTTCGCCAGCTCAAGGCTGTCGGCGTGCAACGACGTCGACAGGAGCGGATCGTTGAACCAGCCCAGCGTGCTGAACGCCGGCGACGGGCGCAGATAGACGTCGAATCCCCGTGCGTCGAGCTGCTTCGCGCCGTCCTTCGCGGCGTTGAAATCGAAGTAGCCCTTGTAGGGCACCCGGCCCACGATCGGGAACCACCACGTGTAGGGCTCGAGGCGGTCGCGATATGCCCCCGACAGCACGAGAACCAGCGTGTCGTGCTCGAGCGCGGAGTAGGTCGTGAAGCTTTGCTTCGCCTGAAGGCCGATCGAATCGGCGGCGAAAGCGCGCGCCGCAAGCACCAGCCGCAACTTCGCGGCGACGGCCGGCGGCGTTCGCGAATCGGCGATGATCCGGGAGATGGGCCGGCGGTGCGCGAGGATGTGTCCCTCCTCCCACGCGGCGCGAACGAGATAGCGCCCGGTGGGCGCCAGCGCGAGGTACGCCACGGCGAGCACGACGACCCCCAGGACCACGCGGCGGATCCACCGCCACGGAACGCGCCGAACGCCGCTAATGCGTTGAATTCGCGACACTTATGAGTAGTCTCATTCCTGCGTTTTGCATTGACCTCGGGGGTTCGGACGCTATCTTCAGCAATTGTTCCTCGCTTCGGCGCTTCGCTGGCGCTGCGCTGACGCTGCGCTGGCGCTTCGCACCTCCGCTCGGAATTCCGCATCTAGAATTTGGGATGTCCTTCGTTCATCTGCACTTCCACTCGGAATACTCGCTCCTCGACGGCGCGAACCGGATCGACGACCTGATCCGCCGCGCGCAGGAGCTGGAGCAGCCCGCCCTGGCGATCACCGATCACGGTAATCTCCACGCGGCCTGGGAGTTCCAGGAAAAGGCGAAGAAAGCGAAGGTCAAGCCGATCATCGGCATGGAAGCGTACGTCGCTCCCGGCGATCGCCGCACCCGCGCGCGTCCGACGCCCGGCGCCAAGCCGTACTACCACCTGGTCCTGCTCGCCCGCGATATCGTGGGCTACAAGAATCTCGTCAAGCTGTCGTCGCTCGCCTACACCGAAGGTTTCTACTCCAAGCCGCGCGTCGACCGCGAGCTGCTGGCCCGATACAGCGAAGGCATCATCGTCTCGTCGGCATGTCTGGCCGGCGAGATCGCGCAGCATCTCATGGACGAGAACGTGGATGCGGCGCGCGAAGCCGCATCGTGGTACGCGAACGTCTTCAAGGACCGGTATTACCTCGAGGTCCAGGCGCACGAGTCGGACGGTCAGTCGAAGCTCAATCAGCGCGTGTTCAAGCTCGCTGAGGATTTGAACCTGCCCGTGATCGCGACGAACGACGCGCATTTTCTGCGCGCCGAAGATCACGACTCGCACGACGTGCTGCTGTGCATCGGATTGGGGAAGGATCGCAGCGACGCCGACCGGATGCGCTACGACCGCGGCCTCTACTTCAAGAGCGCGCCGGAGATCGCGGGCCACTTCAAGGGGCGGCCGGACGTTCTCGAGAACACGCTCAAGATCGCCGACGAGATCAACGTCGAATTCGGCAAAAAGTACAACGTGCCGGCATTCCCGCTCCCGGCGGGTGTGGCGACGGAAAACGATTTGTTGATGGCGCTGGCCGTCTCTGGCGCGAAAGAGCGGTACGGTGATCCGCTGCCGGCGCACGTCCAGGAGCGGCTCGACTACGAGCTCGGCGTCATCACGAAGACGGGCTATGCGGGGTATTTCCTCATCGTCGCCGACTTCATCAAGGCGGCGCGCGATCGCGGCATTCCGGTGGGGCCGGGCCGCGGCTCGGCGGCGGGGTCGTTAGTAGCTTACTCATTAAAAATCACGAACGTCTGTCCGCTCGAGTACGATCTGCTCTTCGAGCGCTTTCTGAATCCGGAGCGCGTGTCGATGCCCGACGTCGACGTCGACTTCTGCTTCGAGCGGCGCGGCGAGGTCATCGAGTACGTGCGGCAGAAGTACGGCAAGGAGTCCGTCTGCCAGATCGTGACGTTCGGGACGATGAAATCGCGCGCCGCGATCAAGGACGTGGGCCGCACGCTCGGCTTCACGCCCGCCGAGACGGATGCGCTGGCGAAGCTCATCCCCAACGCGCCGAACTTCTCGCTCACGGTGGCCGAAGCGATCGAGCAGATCGCCGACGTCGCCAGGTTGTACAAGACCGACGACCGCTATCGCCAGCTGCTCGATTACGCCAAGTCGCTGGAAGGATTGTCGCGGCACACCGGCGTGCACGCGGCCGGCGTCGTCATCGCGCCGGGACCGGTCGACGACTACGTGCCCGTGTGCACGCAGTCGTCCAAGGGCGCGGGCTCGGGCGATGATGATTCTGTGATCGTGAGCCAGTACGACATGAACTGCCTGGAGCACGCAGGCATGTTGAAGATGGACTTCCTGGGGCTCACGACGCTCACCGTGATTCACGATGCGCTCGTGTCCGTCGAGCAGCGCACCGGCAAGTCGATCGACATCGACGCGATCCCGTTCGACGACGCCGCGGTGTATCAGATGCTTCGCGCCGGCCGCACGACGGGCGTGTTCCAGTTCGAATCGCCGCTTGCGACCGATCTCTTGCGCGGGATGCGCTGCGACCGCTTCGACGATCTCGTCGCCTCGAACGCGTTGATGCGCCCCGGCCCGCTCGATTCCGGCATGCACAAGGTGTATCAGCGCCGAAAGCGCGGCGAAGAGTCGGTGACGTATGCGCTGCCGGAGCTCGAGCCGATTCTCGAAACGACCTACGGCGTCATCACCTATCAGGAGCAGGTGATGCGCATCGCGCAGGTGCTGGCAGGCATTTCGCTCGCCGAAGCCGACGTGCTGCGCAAAGCCGTCGGCAAGAAGGACGCGGATCTCATCAAGCTCGAGCTGGGCAAGTTCGTCGAGAAGTCCGTGGCGCGCGGCTTCGACCGGCGCATCATCGAAGAACTGTCGGGCCAGATCGAGACGTTCGGCCGCTACGGCTTCAACAAGTCGCACGCCGTCGCGTATTCGGTCGTCTCATATCAAACCGCGTGGCTCAAGGCGCACTATCCCGCCGAGTTCATGGCGGCGATCCTGTCGTCGTCGATCGGCGACACGGATTCGGTCGTCAAGTTCATCAACGAAGCGCGCGAAGTCGGCATCGAGGTGCTGGCGCCGGACGTGAACGAGTCGGGCTACAAGTTTACCGTGATTGGCGAGAAGCGCATTCGCTTTGGCCTGGGCGCCATTCGCAACGTCGGCCGTTCGGCGATCGATTCGATTTTGAACGCGCGGAAGGACGGGCCGTTCAAATCGTTCTACGATTTCTGTGATCGCGTTGACCTCCGCGCCTGTAACAAGCGCGTCTTCGAAGCGTTGATCGCCGCGGGCGCACTCGACAACCTGGGCGGGCATCGCGCGCAGTTTTGGGCGGTGCTCGACACGGCACTGCAGGAAGCCTCGCTCAAGCAGCAGGAAGCCGCGGTCGGCCAGTTTTCGTTGCTCGGCGGCGCGGACGAGGCCGGAACAGTCGCCGCGCCTCGCATCTTGCCGAACGTGTCGCCCTGGTCTGATTCCGAGCGACTGACGCGCGAAAAGGAGATTCTCGGCTTCTATATCTCCGGTCACCCGCTGGAGCCGTTTCGTCTCGAATGCGAACTGTTCGCGACGCACACCGTGTCTCAATTGGGGAAGTGGTCAGATCAACCGATCGCGCTCGGCGTAGTAGTAACCGCCATCAAGAAACAGATCAGTAAGCGGTCTGGAGCGGAGTTCGCGCGGTTGACAGTCGAGGATTTTTCGGGATCTTCTGAAGTATTGGTCTTTCCCGAAGCGTGGACGATGCTGGGCGACCGGGTGAAGACCGACGTTCCTGTCTTGCTGAAGGGCAGTTATTCGCGGCGCGATCAGGACGTGGAAAACCCCACGTTCATCGTCGAATCACTGACGCCGTTCGTCGAACTGCGGTTGACGGGGCAGGTGGCGGTGGCGATCGATCTCCAGTCGGGGAGCACGCTGACGCCGGAGGTCATGCAGGACGTGCGCGCGGTGGTCGAGACGCATTCGCTGGCGTCGCCGTCGTCGCCGCCGCTGGAAGTTCAATGGACCGATGGAAGCGGGACACGCGCCCGGTTGCGGTCGCGTTCGTTACGAATCGCGGCTTCGCAGGCCGCGTTGAGCGATCTGCGCGCGTTGCTGGGCGTGGATCGCGTTCGCCTCGTTCGCGGGAGCTGATGTGGGGACTTCAGTCACGCTGGAGTTCGAGAAACCGATCGCGGAATTAGAGCGGCAGATCGACGAGCTGAAACGGCTCGCCGGCGATCAGCAGCTCGACGTCGACAACGAGATCGCGCCGCTGCAGCAGAAGCTGGCCGATCTTCGGGTCGAGATCTACAAGAACCTCACGCCGTGGCAGCGCGTGCAGGTCGCGCGCAGCACCAAGCGGCCGTTCACGCTGGACTACATCCAGCTCGCGTTCACGGACTTCATCGAGCTGCACGGCGACCGTGCGTTCCGTGAAGACGCGGCGATCGTCGGCGGTTGGGCGCGTCTGGAAGGCGAGACGGTGATGGTCATCGGCCAGCAGCGCGGCCGCGACACGAAGGAAATTCTCAAGCGCAACTTCGGCATGCCGCACCCCGAGGGCTATCGGAAAGCGCTGCGGCTGATGAAGCTCGCCGAGAAATTCCACGTACCGGTCATCACGTTCATCGACACGATGGGCGCCTGGGCAGGTCTCGGCGCCGAGGAGCGGGGGCAGTCGGAAGCGATCGCGCGCAATCTGTTCGAGATGAGCCGCCTCGAGGTGCCGATCATCGCCACCGTGATCGGCGAAGGTGGATCGGGCGGCGCGCTGGCGCTGGGCGTGTCGGACCGTACCAACATGCTCGAGAACGCGGTGTATTCCGTGATCACCGTGGAAGGCTGCGCGTCCATTCTGTGGAAGGACGGCAAAAGCCAGGAGTTGCGCGAGAAAGCGGCGTCGGCGCTGCGCATCACCGCGCAGGATCTCCAGGAGCTGCGGGTGGTCGACGAGATCATCCCCGAGCCGCCCGGCGGCGCCCATGCCAATCACGAGGCGACCGCGCAGGCGGTGCACGACACACTCGTGAAACAGCTCGAGGACTTGCGGCGCTACAAACCCGACAAGCTGGTGCGGCGACGCCGGGATAAATTTCTGAAAATGGGACAGTATCTGGAGTAGGTCCGAGGTCGAACGTCTTGGGTCCTCGGTGTGATCGTTCATTCTCCTCAGACCTCAGACCGTAGACCTCGCACCTCGTATGCCCCATCTCATCGAAGTCGCGTTCAAGGGCAACCGAAAGGATTTTTATCTCTGGGATCCTGACGAGCCGCCGCCGCTCAAGGCCGCGGTGATCGTCGACGCCGATCGCGGAGAGGATCTCGGATTCGTCCACGCACTCGGCGACCTGGCCGAGAAGCGGAACGCCGGCACGCCGCACGGTTACGGATCCGCCGGCACGTCCAAGAAGGCGCGGCGCCTGGCGAGCGGCGACGACGTCAAGCGCGCGAACGAGCTTCGCACCGAAGATGAAGATGCGCGCCGCCGCGCCATGGAGCGTGTGCGCGCGAACGCCTTGATGATGAAGCTGTCCGACGCGGAGTGGCAGTGGGACCGCAAGAAGCTCACGCTGTATTTCACGGCCGAGAAGCGCGTGGATTTCCGCGCGCTGGTGCGCGAGCTCGCGTCGATGTTTCGGACGCGCATCGAGCTGAAGCAGATCGGCGTGCGCGACGAAGCGAAACGTCTCGACGGCATCGGCCGATGCGGACGGCAGTACTGCTCGGCGTCGTGGCTGCCGGAGCTGCGGCCGGTGAATCTCGGCGTCGCGAAGGACCAGCGGTTGTCGCTCAATCCGTCGCAGATTTCCGGCGCGTGCGGGCGGCTCATGTGCTGCCTCAGGTACGAGCACGAATTCTACGTGCAGAGCCGCAAGCGGTTCCCGAAGGAAGGGCGTGTCGTGAAGACGAAGCGCGGCGACGAAAAGGTCATCGCGAACGACATTTTCCGCGAGCGTATCACGCTGCGCGGCGAAGACGGCGAGGTGCGCTTGCTCACGCTCGCCGAGCTGCACGAGGAAGCGAACGACGCCGGCGCGCCGCTGCCTGTCGCGCCGGTGACGGCGTTTGCGCCGGTGGCGACATCGGACTCCGAGTCGGACGACATGCCGATCGAGGACGTGCCGGAATCAGAGATGTCAGACGTGGCGGTGGACGAGGAGACCGTCGAGTCCCAGGCCGAGGCCGAAGGAGTCGAGGGCGAGGGCGGCGAGGCCGGGGGCGAATCGCGCGAACGGCGTCCGCATCGCCGGCGCGGACGTCGCGGCGGACGACGCAATCGGTCGGGAAATCGTGGGGCGCGCGGCGATGATGGCGCGGCGTCACCTGATGCCGAGAGCGGAGAGAGCAGAGATAACGGAAATAACGGGAATAACGGCGGAGCAAGCTGAGTGGCGAAGTACTTTCTGACGACCGCGATCGACTACGCCAACGGCGATCCGCACATTGGCCACGCATACGAGAAGATCGGCGCGGATGCCATTGCGCGATACCGACGCATGCGTGGCGACGACGTGCACTTTCTGTCCGGGCTCGACGAGCACGGGCAGAAAGTCGCGCAGGCGGCCGCCGAGCGTGGCGTGTCGCCCCAGAACTTCGTCGACGAGATCGCGGAACGGTTCACGACCATGTGGCAGCGACTGTCGATCTCGTACGACCAGTTCGTTCGAACGACGGCCGCACCGCACAAGCGCGGCGTGCGCGCGTTGATCGAACGCATCCACGAGCGCCATCCCGACGATTTTTATGAGAAGTCGTATGAAGGGTGGTATTGCGTCGGCTGCGAGCTGTTCAAGCGCGACGACGAGATCGTCGACGGCAAGTGCGTGCTGCACCCGACGCGCGATCTACAGTGGACCACCGAACGCAACTGGTTTTTTCGACTCACGCGCTATGAGAGTTTCATAAAGGACTTGCTGGCCACGCGCCCGCGCTTCCTGGAGCCCACGACGCGCCGGAACGAAATCCTCGCCCTGCTCGACCAGGGACTCGAGGACATTTCCATCACGCGATCGCGTCTCTCGTGGGCGATTCCCTTCCCGATCAAGCTCCCGAACGGCGAGGAGCAGGGCACGTGGGTGTGGTTCGATGCGCTGCCGAACTACCTGACGGCGACCGGCTTTCCCGACGATGGCTACGAACGGCTGTGGCCCGCTGACCTGCACGTCATCGGCAAGGACATCACCCGGCTGCACTGTGTGATCTGGCCGGCGATGCTGCACGCGGCGGGCGTGTCTCTGCCCGATCGCGTGTGGGCGCATGGCTTCGTCAACTTGTCGGGCGAACGCTTCAGCAAGTCGGCGGGCGTGCGGCTCGATCTGAACGAGGCGGTGGATTTTCGCGGGGCCGACGCGCTGCGCTACTTCCTGCTGCGTGAAGTGCCCTTCGACGGCGACGGCGACTTCTCGTGGGAGCGCTTCGAAGAGCGGTACAATTCCGATCTCGCGAACACACTCGGCAACCTCGCGAGCCGCGCGCTGTCGATGGTCGAGAAATATTGCGACGGCGTGGTGCCGCGTGGCGACGCGGTGTCGCTCGACCGCGCGGACGCGGACGATCTCGCGGAATACCACGCGTCGATCGAGGGCTCACGCGGCTTTCTGCTCAACGAGGCGCTGCGCCGTGTGATGCTGTGCGTCGCGCGCGGCAACGAATTCGTACAGTCGAGCGCGCCGTGGGCGCTCGCGAAAAGGCCCGACGGACGCGCGGAGTTGGAGACGGTGCTCGCGGGTGTGGTGCGCCAGCTTGCGCGGCACGCGATCTATCTTGCGCCGTTCATCCCGAACAAGGCGCAGGAGTTGTGGACGCAGCTCGGCGGCCCGGGACAGGTGAGCGAGCAACGCTTCGATGCGGCGAAGTCACTCGACGTGACGGGCTGGCGAGTGACGAAAGGGGCGTCGCTGTTTCCGAAGCCGGAGCAGAACAAAAGCTTGTCATCCTGAGGAGCGTAGCGACGAAGGACCCCTTTCATTACGGAGAGCTCCTCCGTCGGGACGGGGGTCCCTCGACTCGCTCCGCTCGCTCGGGATGACTACGGCTTCTTCGCCGCAGGAGGCGGCGCTGGCGCCGTCGGCGTTCCGAAATCCACCGTCGGCGGCCCTTGCTGCGCGTTGGCCGACGCCGTGAAGTACTTGCGCGCCTTGGCCCCTGTGAACTTCGCCGTGATCACCGCGGGGAATTGACGAATGTACGCGTTGTAATCGTTCACCGCGGTGTTGTAGTCCGTGCGCGCGACGGCGATGCGATTCTCCGTGCCCGTCAGCTCGTCCTGCAGGCGAATGAAACTCTGATCGGCCTTGAGTTGCGGATACGCCTCGACGCTCACCATGAGCCGGCCAAGCGCGGACGTCATCTGCGCGTTGGCGTTCGCCATCTGCTCGGGGTCGTGCGACTGAATGGAGTTCACGAGTCCGGAGCGCGCCTGCGCCACCTGAATGAAGACTTGCTCCTCGTGCTGGGCGTAGCCCTTCACGGTGTTCACGAGATTGGGAATCAGATCAGCGCGGCGTTGCAGCTGAACTTCGATCTGACCCTGCGCTTTTGATGCCGTCTCGTCGAGCGTCTGAATGCGGTTGTAGCCGCACGCGCCCAACGGAAGCAACAGCAACAGTGAGAGCCAGCGTTTCATGGTATGACTCCTCGAAAGGATCGGGTGATGGACACTACGGAACGCCGCCGAGGATTGTGTCACGCCGGCCGCGCCTGATAGCGGTCGAGATACGCCACGAGCTGCTCCATGCCGTGCAAGTAGCCGGTGAGCACCACACTCGCGTCCGCGGGCTTGAGCGCCGCTTCGCCACGCGCGTGACGCACCACGCGGGCGAACGGCTCCGCGTCGAACGACGCGCGTGCCGCGACGTCGTTCACGAGCGCGACGTTGTCCGTGGGAACCGAGCTCCCATGCAACCGAAGAAATGAGCGAAACACGATCAGAATCGCGCTCACGCTGGCGGACAACAGTTCGAGTTCGCGCTTTCCGTCATTCCCCGAAGCCAGTACGCCTTGTCGCAGCTTGAGCAGCTTGCCCATCGCTTCCTGCTCCAGCTGCAAGCGGAGATCGGAAAGCTCGACGTGAATTCCGTCGAAGGGAGATTCGCCGTGCAGCACCTTGTGATGCTCGAGAATGTCCGCGTACTCCATCGGAAAGATGTCCGATGATCCGCGCCATTCGCTCATCGTCATCGTGAGGGGTGCCGGGTTCCCCGCTTCTGTCCACGCGCGCGACGCGGCCGACGCGGCGGTGAGGCGCGACACATCGAGCACGTCGACGATCACGAGCACGTTGTAGTCGGAGTTCTTGTCGGTTTGGTTGCCTCGCGCCGCGGAGCCATAGAGCACCATCGAGCGAAGCGCCGTGCCGTACGCCGCGCGAAGCTGCGAGACGAGTTCGTCCAATCTCATGCGCGCCATGGGGCCTCTATCGTTCTCTCATCATCGCCAGGACTCACCACGATCTGCTCGATCCGCCGCCGCTGAAACCGCCGCCGCCGCCGAAACCACCGAACCCGCCACCACCGCCAAATCCACCGCCGCCGCCGAATCCTCCTCCGCCCCAACCACCGCCGCCCCCGCCGAACGGAAAGAAAATCGGGATACATCCACCACAACCGCGACGCCCGCGCCGGCCGCCGTTCAACAACGAAAGAATCACGAACAAGAGAATCATCCACACGAACGGCGGAATGCCGCCGCCGCGCATCGCGCGGCCGCCGCTCACCGGCGGCAGAGGCTCCGCACTCGGCGCCTGCAGCGTGGTATCGAGCGCGAAGTGGAATTCGCCGGCGAATCGCTGTGCGACGCGCAGCGTCATCAACTCGATGCCGCTGCCGTAGTCGCCTTGCGCGAAGAACGGGATGGCTTCGTCCTGAATCTGGCCGGACGTCGCATCGGTCAGGAAACCTTCGGCGCCGTTGCCGACTTCGATGCGAGAGTGCCCTTGGCCGTCGCTGCTCGTTTGCTTCGGCACGACGAGGATCAACACACCCGTGTTCCGCGCCGGATCGCCGGGCTGACCCTTGCGGCCGATCTTCCATTGGCGCGCGGTGTTCAGCGCGACGTCTTCGATGGGCCGGCCGCCCAGATCGGGCAGCGTCAGCACGACGATCTCGCCGCCCGACTTGGCGCGCACGTCGTCGATGATGCGCGTGATCGCCGCCACCTTGTCGGCGGTGATGACCTTCGCGAAGTCGTTGACGTAGCCGACGGGCGCCGCGGGGACTTGCGGAGCCTGGGCCGCCAGCGACAGAACGCCGAGGAAGAGGAGCGCGAGCGCGCGACGTATCACGAGGTGAAGGCTACGCGCACCGGCCCACCAACGGTAGTCAGCGATGACCCAGGCGCACGTCGGGGCGATCGATCAACGCGTTGATCAAGCGTGCCGAGAATTCGTGAATGTGCTCGGTGATGAACTCGGACTGGCCCACGAGATACTCGCGGCCAAGCAGCAGCACGATCGCGACGGACAGGCCGAACGCGGTCGGCGTGAGCGACCCGGCGAGTCCGAGCCAGATCGATTTCTCACCCGCGACGACGCCGGCCTGCGAGAGAAACGTGTCATGAATGCCGCGCACGGTACCGAGCACGCCCAGCAGCGCGGCGACGATCGAGAACGTCGGCAGATAGTGAATGCGGCGCGTCAGCTTGGGCAGTACGTGCAGCGCGGCCGCGCTCGCGACGTTTTGCAGATCGGCTTCGTCTCGGCTGCGGCTCCGCAGAATGAGCAGGCCCATGTCGGGAAGCGCCGCCGTCGATGCCGCGCACTGCTTGATCGCTTCGTCGATCTTGCCGGAGCGCACGAGCTGAATGATGCGCTCGATGAAGGGCCGCCCGTTGTTCTTCGGGCGCAGGACGATGACGTACAAGCGTTCGAGGAGCACCGCGAGGCCGGCGATACCAACGAGGAGGATCAGCAGCATGATCGGTCCTCCATGTCCATACCAGCCAAGCGTCGTTCCCATGTCGTCGAGTTCAAGTGGCACGATGAATCACTCTCGAGAGCGAGAGGTCACCGCACGTTCGCGGGGGTGCAAGACGTATGCCTTGTACGGCCCTGCGTCTTCCATGTCGCACACCGTTGTGGCGAAAGGGTTTGTGAGCCATCGACCCACCGCGTAGCTTTCATCGATCGTACGTTCGTTCGGCACCGTGCCGATGCCGCCCGACCCACCCCGCCTTATGCCTTCTATTCTGCTTCGATCGCTCGCCGCCTGCGCGTTCCTCGTGGCCTGCTCTCGCCCCGCGGCCACGCCGCGCACCACCGACACAGCCGGCGCGCGGCAAAGTGCCAGCGCCGACGGCTCGCTCGCCTCGAGCACGATGCCGCACGACAGCATCACCGATCTCGCCGACCGCGGCCGCATCGCCGGCGATCCGTCGGCAACCGTCTGGGTGCTCATGGCCAGCGACTTCCAGTGCCCGTACTGCAAGGAGTGGCACGACGCGTCGTTCCTTCCGTTGATGCGCGACTACGCGCAAAAAGGAAAAATCCGATTGGCGTTCGTGAACATGCCGCTCAGCATTCATCCGAACGCCATTCCCGCCGCCGAGGCGGCGATGTGCGCCTCGGTACAAAACAAGTTCTGGCCGGCGCACGACGCGTTGTTCGCCAGCCAGCCGCAGTGGGAGTCGATGCCCAAGCCCATCGCGAAGCTCGACAGCGTGATCGCGGGAACAGGAGTCGACATGGCGCAGTGGCGCAGCTGCATGGCGAAGCACGCGACGCTGCCGCTCATCCAGGCCGATCACGACAAGCTGCACAACGCGGGTGTGAACTCGACGCCGACGTTCTTCGTCGACGGCAAGATGCTCACGAACGACCAGGGCCTGTCCGCCGGCGTGGCGGCGGACGTGCGCGGGGCAATCGAGGCGGCACTCAAGGCGAAGGCCAAGCCGTAACGCGCGTGCGGTTTCCCATGCAGCTTGGCTACCGCGCGCTGGCGCAAATCGCGCGCGGTGCCGCGGTGGTCGCGCCGGAAAGCGAGTCCAAGCTGCTTCGGGCGTTGCGTGCGCGGCGAGGCATTCGCCGCCGCTATCGCGAATGGGCCGCCGACTATCGGGACCGATCGCGTTCTCTGCTCTGGATGCACGCGCCGTCGGTCGGTGAAGGACTGCAAGCCCGGCCGATTCTCGAACTCACGCGCGCGCGGCGGCCGGATGTCCAGCTCGCGTACACGCATTTCTCGCCCAGTGCCGTCGGATTCGCGCGCGGGCTCGATGTCGACTTCCGCGACTATCTCCCCTTCGACACACCGGGCGATGCGCGCGTGGCCCTCGACACGCTTGCGCCGACGGCGCTCGTGTTCTCGAAGCTCGATGTATGGCCCATCATCACTCGCGAAGCGAAGGCGCGCGGTGTTCGCCTGGGACTCGTCAGCGCGACCCTCTCGCGCGGCTCGTCGCGTCGGTCACGTACGGCCGCGGCGTTGCTCAGCGAAGCGTACGCCTCGCTCGAGGTCGTCGGCGCGATCGACGGCGCCGACGCCGACCGGCTCGTGGAGCTTGGCGTCGCGCCGCGTGCAATCGTCGTTACCGGCGACACGCGCTACGATCAAGTGTGGCTGCGTGCGCAAGGCATCGACCGCGCGAGCCCGATGCTCGAGCGCCTGCGCGACCCTCGGCCGACGCTCGTTGCGGGATCGACGTGGCCGGCGGACGAAGCGGCTCTCTTCCCCGCGTTCGAGACCGCGCGCCGCACCGTCGATGCTCGGCTCATCATCGCGCCACACGAGCCGACGCACGATCACGTGGCGCCCATCGTGGCGTGGGCGCAGCGCGCAAACTTGTCGGTCGCGCGGCTCGATGAGTCGCATCACACCACGGCCGACGTCGTCGTTGTCGACCGCGTCGGTGTGCTCGGCGAGCTCTATGCGCTGGCCGACGTCGCGTTCGTCGGCGGCGGATTTCATGCGGCGGGTTTGCATTCGGTGCTCGAGCCCGCGGCGTTCGGCACGCCGGTGTTGTTCGGCCCGAAGCACGAGAACAGCCGCGATGCATCGTTGCTGGCGCAACGCGGCGGCGGCGCGGCCGTGAGCGACGAATCGGATCTGGCCAAGCGCCTGCGCCAGTGGCTCGGCGATGTGGTGTCGCGGCGCGAAGCCGGTGACTATGCACGCGCGCTCGTACGAAGTGGAATCGGCGCGGCGGAGCGATCGTTCGAGCTCGTTGATCGGCTATTACGATAGCGTCTCGGCGGAGAGTTCCGCGTTACCACGGACGAACTTCGGACAACAGCGGCCAGGCACGGAGACGGCGTGAGCTGCCGTTGACGGCAGTTCGGTGACTTTTGACGAAACCCTCGGGATGTTTGGTGATCGCAACGTCCCGAGGGTTTCGTCAAAAAAGACTTCGGTTCTTTTATGAACACCCTCTGGACGCTCCCGGGTTCGAGCGTCCTGAGGGGTTTCCTAAAGAAGTATTTAAACTGCCGTCAACGGCAGTTCACGCCGTCTCCGTGCCGATCCGCCGTTGTCCGACGTTCGTCCGTGGGATGCCGTTTTGCCCGACTACCCCACTTTCTCGACTTTCTCCACCGGCTCCGCTTTCTCTCGCTTGAGCGCGCTGAGCGGCAGGTGACTCGGCCGGTGGAGGAAGAATCCCTGCACCAGATGGACGCCGAGCTGCTTGACGGTCTCGAACTCCTCGGCGCGCTCGACGCCTTCGGCGATCACTTTGGCGCCATGGTCGTTCGCGAAGCGAACCATCGTTTCGACCAGGTTCTGCTTGATGAAATTCGTGTCGATCGCGTTGATGAGCGAGATATCGAGCTTGATGAAGTCCGGCTCGAGGTTGGCGATCGAGCCCAGCCCCGCATAGCCCGAACCCGCGTCGTCGACGGCGAATCGGAAGCCGCGCTCGCGAAACTTCTGCAGCCGTTCGCGAAACTTGGGATAGTCCTTGATCGCGGTGCGCTCGGTGATCTCGATGACCACGCGCTCCGGATGCTCGACTTCAGACTCGTTGAATGCCGGATCGCTAAAGTCGTGCGGATCGACGTTGAGGAACAGCAGCTCGTCGCCGCGCAGGCGCGACGACATCCCCTCGATCGCGCGCGCGCGGCACAGCCGGCTCAATTCCCAGACGAGATCGGCTTCCGCCGCGACGTCGAACATCACTTCGGGACTCCGCAGGCTGCGCATGACGCCGCGCGCGAGCGCCTCGTAGCCGAAGATCTCTTTCGTATCGGTGACGACGATCGGATGATAGTCGACGTACACGCCGCGATCGCGCAGGCTGGACCGCAGATCGGCCACGCGCCGCGCACGCTCGCGCTCCTCGATCGACCGCGCCGCGTTGGCGGCTTCGCGAATGCCGCGATAGATCAGGCGCTCGAGGCGAATCTTCGGATTGTAGTACACGTGCGCACGCCCGACGTAGATGTCGAACAGCGCGGCGATGTCTTCGCCGTGCTGCGCCTCGATGCGCCCGCCGACGTGCCGCTGCAGCCGCGCCACGAGATCGGTGATCTCGTTCTCCGTCGCCGCGGCGACGCCGGCGGCGGGTACGTGAAAGAAAATGAAGTCGTCGTCGTTGGTGAAGCTCACCATCACGCGCGACGTGCTCATCGACGTGTCGTCGAGGAACTCGCGCACCGCCGCCGCGGTCGTCTCGAGCACCGCATCGAGCTTCTCCCAGCCGTAGATCTCTTCGATCTTCGAGTAGCGCACGAAGTTGAGATACAGCACCACGAGCTCGCCGCGCTCCTTGAACAGGTTGCGCGACCGTTCGATCATCACCGGCAGCGTCGGCAGCCCGGTGAGCGAATCGTGAAGCATCTCCTCGTACTCGACGCGCTCGACGCGGTCGTTGGTGGCCGCGCGATGCGCCGTGCCGCGTGCGACCGCCGCGCGGATGCGCTGCGCGACTTCCTCGGCATCGGCGGGACAGCGAAACCACTCCTCGACGTGCAGCTCGACGGCGCGGCGGCGCGCGGTGTCGTCCGCGCAGCCGACGACGACCGGAATGCCGCAGCTATGCGCCCGCTCGATCGCGTGACGCAGCACGGTCGGATCGGCGGACGTGATGAGCATGGCGCGCACTCCAGACCGTGCGGCCACGGCGTTCGGCAGCTCGCCCGACGACACGCGCTCCACCTCCCATCCCTCCAGGCGACTGACCGCGTCCGTGACGGAGGTATCGGTGGAATCGGTGAGCAGCCGCGAATCGCTCAAATCACGAAGCCTTGGCGCGCTGCATCGCCAGATTGCGCTCGACCGTGGTGGCCAGCGTCGGCAGATCGAACGGCTTCTCGACGTAATCATCAGCGCCGATCTGCAACGCCTCGCGCTTGTCCTGCCATTCGTCGAGCGCGGTCACCATCACCACGCGCACCGTGCGGCCGAGCGTTGGATGCTGTTTCATGATGCGGCAAACCTCCCAACCGTCGCGTCCCGGCATCATGACGTCGAGCAGCACGAGAGCGGGCCGAACCGTCTCGAACAGCGCGAGCGCTTCGTCCCCGTTGTGGGCCACCGTGATCGGGTACCCGCGAATTTCCAGGTACTGCCTGATGATCTCGGCGTTGTCGTGATTATCGTCGACCACCAGAATCGGCGGCAAGTCTGCATTGCTCATGATACAGCCCTAGGTGCTCCGGGGATGCGGCGCGAGACAGGTCGCGCGCCATCAGGCCATGAAGGGGCAATTCACAAGCCATCTACCGCTTGCCGAACGCGTACGACACGCCAACGCCGAAAAGAGATCCGCTGGGTCCACCCAAGCCCCGCGCGCGCGTCGCGCCAAACTCACCGCCGACCGTCGCACCAAGCGAGCTGGTGATGCCGAAGTCGGCGCCAACGCCAACCCGGAACAGGCCCTTGTTGCCGCTGCCGCCGCCCGTCTCGAAAACGTACGACGGCGTGCCGAATATCGAAAACCCGCGCGCCGATCCAATGGCGTGCCGCCACCCCACCGCCGCTCCCACTGGAATCTGCGTCGAGCTGGAAGTCGAGTCGATGGTGCCGGCCGTCGTCGCGGTCGTTCGCTTGACCGAGCCACCGCCGCCGATCCCGGCAAACGCGCCAAAGCCGAACGAGCCCGAGGCACCGCCCAGCGGCAGTGCGACACGCGCGCCGTACACCCCACCGGAGCTTCCGCCGGTGTGGCTCGCGAACCCGGCGCCGCCGCTGACCTCGAAACGGCCAGAACCCGGCGTCCACGAAGCGGCCGCCGCATAGACGGACCCGTCAGACCCGCCGCCTATGTCGATCGCCCCGACGACACCCGGCGTCGCCCAGGCGTTCTGGAGAATGGGCGTGCCGGGCATTTGGGCGTCCGCCGAGCCCGCTATGACGACGGCCAGTACCGCCGCCAGCCGAATGATCCACAACCAGCGTCCCTTCGTTCCCGTGCCATCAAATGATGCGTCGTACATGCGTCTTCGCGTTCCGGTCGAGGTTCGCGAAAGGCTGCGCAAGCATCGTGCACGATGCGAGGGAACCGTCCCGGCCCGGATTCCCTTCATATCCCGAACGAGGCCGCTCTCCGACTGTCTCTTGCCGGACCGCGGCGCGGCCTGCAATGTGTTAGCGCGTTTCGAAGGTGTTTTCAGGGCGTTTCCCGCTCCCGGCACTCCCACCCACCCCCACCTAGCCGCCTGTGCTTCGCGCCATGCGTCGAATCGCCGCGGTACTCGTTGGCGTCGCGTGCCTGTCCTTGTCCGCCGCGGACCAGGCGCGGGCACAGTCGCGTAGTGCCATCCTCCTGGGATGGATTCGCGACAGCGCCGGCAAGCCCGTCCCGCGCGCGGACGTCAACATCGAGTCGCTCCACGCCTGGACCCGCACCGACACCCTTGGCTTCTTCAAGCTCGCGTCCCTCGATCCCGGCAAGGTGACCGTCGGTCTGCGGCGGCTCGGCTTCGAGCCGCAGACGTTCGAGTTCACGCTTCGCCCGGCGCGACAGGACAGCGTGTCGGTGACCATGCTGCCGAACGTCGAAGTACTCGAGGCCATGAAGGTCGACGCCGCGCTCGAGCGCCGCTATGTCGCGCTCGCGGGATTCTACGAGCGCCGCGCCCGCGGCAGCGGCGTCTTCCTCACGCGCGAGGACATCGAGCAACATCACTCCAGCCAGTTGAGCGACGCGCTGCGCACGCTGCCCAACTTGCAATTCTCGCACGGCCGCGGCGGCCGCGGCATTCGCTTCCAGTCGGCGAGCGTGAAGCGATTCGACTGTCCGCCCGACTACTGGATCGACGGACGGCGCGTGACCAACACCGACGCCGACGACTACCCGACGAGCGACATCGAGGCGGTCGAGGTATACTCAGGCCCGTCGTCGACGCCCTCGCAATTCGGTGCATCGCCGGCGCGATACACGTGCGGCACGATCGTGATCTGGACGAGAATTCCCGGCCTGCCCTGAGCGGAGACGCAATGCGATTCAACCACGCCGCGAGCGCGACCCGTCTGCTGCTGACCTGCGCCGCCGCAACCGTATTCACCACCGCGTGCGCGAGCGGCAGCGCGGGCGCGGCAAGCGAGAGTGCGAGCGCGGTCAACCCGGCCGCCGACGTACCGCACCGCGACCGCAACACCATCCTCGCCGAGGACATGCACGATCTCACGGTCACGAACCTGTATGACGCGGTCCAACGCCTGCACCCCGAATGGCTCAACCCGCGCAATTCGTCGAGCATCGGGCGCCGCTCGGGCCTGACCAACGAGGCGAGCAACGACATTCAGGTCTACATCGACACGCAGCGGGCGGGCAACACGGACATGCTGAAGTCCATGGCCCTCTCCACCGCCGTGGCGCTCAAGTTCTACTCGGCCTCCGAGGCCCAGGCGCGGTTCGGGACCGGGAATCTGAATGGCGTGATTCAGGTGGTGATGACCAAGTAGAGCGGGCGTATGGGCGTATGGGCGTATGGGCGTATGGGCGTATGGGCGAGAATGCACGAGAGGCCGGCAATCGCCGGCCTCTCGCTTAGCCGCCATCGTCATTCCGAGCCGCAGGCGAGGAATCCGGCATCCCGAGCGAGGGACCGGCCGCTCTACCGTGACGCCAGATTCCTCGCTCCGCTCGGAATGACTAAATTTTAATTACGAAATACTCACGCCGCCGACGCGTGTTCCGTCACGACCCGCACCACGTTGTCCGCCACCTGCAGAAACCCGCCCTGCACGTTGAACTTGGGGCCCGCGTCGCCGCCCAGCCGCAGCACCCCCTTGCCGAGCAGCGCCATCATCGGGGCGTGGCCGGTCAGAATGCCGACCTCGCCGTCGAACGCCGGCGCCACGATCGCGTCGGTCTCGCCCTCGTAGACAGTCGCTTCCGGCGAGATCACCGAAACCTTGAGCATGTCGGTGTCTCGCTCAGCCTTGCAGCTTCTTCGCGTTCTCGACGACGTCGTCGATGCCGCCGGCCATGAAGAACGCCTGCTCCGGCAAGTTGTCGAACTCGCCCGCCACCAGCCGCTCGAACGACGAAATCGTTTCCTCGAGCTTCACATACTTGCCCGGAATGCCCGTGAACTGCTCGGCCACCGAGAACGGCTGCGACATGAAACGCTGAATGCGGCGCGCGCGGCCCACGATGCGCTTGTCCTCTTCCGACAGCTCGTCCATGCCGAGAATCGCGATGATGTCCTGCAGCTCCTTGTAGCGCTGCAGAATACGCTGCACGTCCGTCGCCGCCTTGTAGTGGCGCGCCCCAATGTAGTTGGCGTCGAGAATGCGCGACGACGACGCGAGCGGATCCACCGCGGGATAGATGCCGAGCTCCGTGATGGCGCGCGAGAGCACGACCGTCGCGTCCAGGTGCGCGAACGCCGTCGCCGGCGCGGGATCGGTGATGTCGTCGGCCGGAACGTAAATCGCCTGCACCGAGGTGATCGAGCCGTTGCGCGTCGACGTGATGCGCTCCTGCAGATCGCCCATCTCCGTCGCCAGCGTCGGCTGATAACCGACCGCGCTCGGCATGCGGCCAAGCAGCGCGGAGACCTCCGAACCAGCTTGCGTGAATCGGAAAATGTTGTCGATGAACACGAGCACGTCCGCGTTTTCCTGATCGCGGAAGTATTCGGCGACGGTCAAACCCGAGAGGCCAACGCGGAGACGCGCGCCGGGCGGCTCGTTCATCTGCCCGTAGATGAGCGCGACGTTCGGCAGAACGCCGGACTCCTTCATTTCCAGATACAGGTCGTTGCCTTCGCGCGTGCGCTCACCCACGCCGCAGAACACGGACTTTCCGCCGTGGCCCTTCGCGACGTTGTTGATGAGCTCCATGATCACGACCGTCTTGCCGACGCCCGCGCCGCCGAACAGACCGATCTTACCGCCCTTCACGAACGGGGAGACGAGGTCGACGACCTTGATGCCCGTCTCGAAGATTTCCGTCTTCGGCTCGAGGTTCACGAAGTCCGGACGCTTGCGATGGATCGGCCAGCGGAGCGCGTCCTTCGGAATCGGGTCGCCGTTGTCCACCGGGTCGCCGAGCACGTTGAGAATGCGTCCAAGCGCGGGCGCGCCGACGGGGACCGAGATCGGTCCGCCCGAGTCGACGACTTCCATGCCGCGCACCACGGCGTCGGTGGACGACATGGCGACGGCGCGCACCTGATTGCGCCCGATGTGCTGCTGCACCTCGGCGACGACCTTGATCTGCTCGCCGTCCGGCGCCGTCCCGGTGATCTCGAGCGCGTTGTAGAGCTCGGGCAGATGTTCCGCCTCGAACTCGACGTCGAGCACCGGTCCGATGATCTGGACGACCTTTCCAATATTGTGAATCGCAGTGGCGGTAGCCATGACGGAATCCTTATCCCTGTAGAGCCGCAGCGCCGCCGACGATCTCGGCGATCTCCTGCGTGATGGTGGCCTGGCGCGCGCGGTTGTACGTGCGGCCCAGAATCTTCAGCATGTCCGACGCGTTGTCGGTGGCATTCTTCATCGCGGTTCGCTGCGCCGCGTAGAACGCCGCGGTCATCTCAACGAGAGCGCGGTACACGGCATTGCGGACGTACAACGGCAACAGCTCGCCGAGAATCGTCTCGGCATCCGGGGCGAGGATGTAGTCCTTCTGCTTCGCGCCGGCCTTCGGCGGCTCGACCGGCAGCACCTGCACCGCGGCCGGCGGCGCCGAGAGAATCGATTTGAAGTTCGGATAGATCACGTAGACCGCATCGAGCTCGCCGCGCGTGAACTGATCCATCAGCGCGTTCACGATGTCCGCGGCCTGCGCCGCCGTCGGACGATCGCCGATGTCGGTGTGGCTGCTCGCGAGCGCGCGCCCGAGATAGCGATAGTAGCCGATGCCCTTCTTGCCGACGGCATGAATGTCGACCGCGGCACCGTCTTTCTCGAGCCGGGCGACCGTCGCGCGCGTTTCCTTGATGAGATTCGCGTTGAACGCACCGGCCAGGCCGCGGTTCGCCGTCAACATGATGACGGCGGCGCGCTTGACCGTCGTCGGCTGGCGAAGCAGCGGGAACCGCTCGGCCAGCTCGGACGAATACAGATTCGCGATGACTTCGCGCAGCGCCTCGGCGTACGGCCGTGCCGCGCCGACGCGATCCTGCGTCCGCTTCATCTTCGAGGTCGCGACCATCTCGAGCGTGCGCGTGATCTTGCGCGTGTTCTCGACGGATTTGATGCGGCCTTTGAGTTCGCGTCCTTTAGCCATTGGCGCGCCGGGCGTTGGGCGTTGGGCGATGGGCGTGCATTACAGGTCGCTCTTCGTGATCCCGGTCGCACGCGCAGGCGCAAACGACTTCTTGTAGTCCTCGATGCCGCGCTTGAGATCGGCCTCGATGTCCTTCGTCAGCGTCTTGCCCGTGCGAATGCCTTCACCCACCTGCGGGTATTTCGTCGCCATGTACTCGTGGAAGCCGCGCTCCCACTCGCGCACCTGCGGCACCGGCACATCGTCGATGAGGCCGTTGGTGACCGCGTAGATGATCATAATCTGCTGCTCGACGGGCATCGGCTGGTACTGGCCCTGCTTCAGGACTTCCACCGTGCGCGCGCCGCGGTCGAGCTGGCGGCGCGTGGCCTGGTCCAGGTCCGACGCGAACGCGGCGAACGCTTCGAGCTCGCGGAACTGCGCGAGGTCGAGGCGCAGACGACCGGCGACCGATTTCATCGCCTTGATCTGCGCCGAGCCGCCGACGCGCGACACCGAGATGCCGGCGTTGATCGCGGGACGAACGCCCGCGAAGAACAGGTCGGACTCGAGGAAGATCTGGCCGTCGGTGATCGAGATGACGTTCGTCGGGATGTACGCCGACACGTCGCCGGCCTGCGTTTCGATGATCGGCAGCGCGGTGAGCGAGCCGCCGGGCTTTAGAATATTCTTACCATCGACCACGCTCGGATCTTCGCTGAGCTTGGCCGCGCGCTCGAGCAGACGCGAGTGGAGATAGAACACGTCGCCGGGGAACGCTTCGCGGCCCGGCGGACGACGCAGCACGAGCGAGAGCTGGCGATACGCCGCGGCCTGCTTCGACAGATCGTCGTACACGCACAACGTCGGCTTGCCTTCGTTGTACATGAAGTACTCGGCCATCGCGCAGCCCGAGTACGGGGCGATGTACTGCATCGGCGCCGGATCGGATGCCGACGCGACGACGACGATCGAGTAGTCCATCGCGCCGGCCTGCTTGAGGCGCTCCACGACGGAGGCCACGGTCGACGCCTTCTGGCCGATGGCGACGTACACGCAGATGACGCCCTGGCCCTTCTGATTGATGATCGTGTCGATCGCGACGGCGGTCTTGCCGATGCCGCGGTCGCCGATGATCAGCTCGCGTTGTCCGCGGCCGATCGGGATCATCGAGTCGACCGCTTTGAGTCCCGTCTGCAGCGGCTCTTTCACCGGCTGGCGAACGATGATACCCGGCGCGTTCGATTCAACTTTGCGCGAGTGCTTGGCGTCGATCGGACCCTGTCCGTCGATCGGTGCGCCAAGTGCGTCGACGACGCGTCCGACGAGCTCGGGACCAACGGGCACCTCGAGCACGCGGGAGGTGCGACGCACCTCGTCGCCTTCCTTGAGCTGGAGATAATCGCCGAGGATGACGGCGCCGATGTTGTCCTCTTCGAGGTTCAGCGCGAGCGCGGTGACCTTGTTCCCCGTCTCGGACGACGTGACCTCGAGCATCTCGCCGGCCATGGCTTTTTGCAGGCCGTAGATGCGCGCGATTCCGTCTTTCACCTCGAGGACAGTCCCGACTTCTTCGACGTCGAGCTCGTGCAGGTCGGCGGCTTCGATTTCGCGAAGGAGGATGTCCTTGATTTCGCCGGGGCGGAGTGTGGTGTCAGTGGCCATACGTTGGGTCGGAAAGGATTCCCGAGATCGGCGTGGTCGGTGCCTGTGCGTCGGGGGTGTGGGTGGTGCGTGGGTGGCTTGTGAAAAATATCACAAGGCAGGTCGCTCCGGCAAGACGCATGGAATTCCGAGTCGGATCTAACGTGTGGTATCCCATGGGTTTTCGCCGGCGAGCGAGACAGTCTATAGAGAGCGTCTGATCGGCACGCACCGCAACGATTCGGTGCCAGCGGCTTGCAACTTTGAGCCCATCTTCCGCCCATGTCTGGGAGCATCCGGGACCTCAAAGTGTGGCAGGAAGCCGTGGCCCTCGCGGCGGAAACGGTCAAGGCCGCCCGTCAGAATGCGCGCCGCGAAACCAAGATCGTGACCGATCAACTCATGCTGAGCGCCCTGAACGTGGCCAGCGCGATCGCGGACGGCTACGGGCGATACACCGCGCCCGAGCAGCGGCAACTCTATCGCGCGGCGAAGCGCGAGCTGTTACGCCTCGAAACGCAGCTCGCGATCGCTCGGCAAGCCGATCTCATCTCGGCACCGACGCACGCGGACCTGAGCAATCGCATTCAGAGCGTGCTCCGATTGCTTGGCGGGTATCTCGTGTATCTCGAGCGGCAGCTGAACGCGGAGAATGGGGTCGTGGCTCGATAGTACAGCCTTACCACGGACGAACGGCGGACAACGGCGGATCGGCACGGAGACGGCGTGCACTGCAGTTAACTGCGGTTCGATGGCTCTCTTTTGACACCTCAGGATCCTTCTGTTCGCGGAGCATCCTGATGGTGTTGAGAAAAATGATTCAATTCTTTCTTTAGAAAACCCTCAGGATGCTCCGATTCCGAAGCATCCTGAGGGTTTTCAAAAAAAGCATCACACAACGGCCGTTGACTGCAGTTCACGCCGTCTCCGTGCCTGCCCGCCGTTGTCCGACGTTCGTCCGTGGTACGCAGTTGTCGGTACTCACCCCCGACTCCGTCCATGCCCCTTCACAAATCTCTCCACGAGATCCACCGTACGAAGCCGTGTAAGCGACGCCGGCTTGGTGCCGATGACCCGCATCGCCGTGCTGGACAGATGCGACGACGACGCGAACTCCAGGATCGCCGCGACGTCCCGCAGATCATAGCCGGGGTTCTTCGCCAACTCCGCGGCCGCGACGATGCGCACCAGATCGATGATGCGCTTGAGATTCGGCGCGCCGCCCGCGGCGAACGAGCGGCTCAGATGCTCGCGCGTCACCTTCAGGAATTCCGCGAGCGTCGACGTGCGCACGGGACGGCCCGCGTGCGACACGATGAAGCGCCACGCCGCCTGCTGGAGCGGCGTGTCCAGCGTCAATGCGCGCGGCGGATCGTCGAGCGCGCGAGCGAATCGCGCCGAGTAGCCGGCGCGGCCGACGAGCTCGCGCGCCGCCTCGTCGTCGACGCCGTCGACCAGTACATCAGCAAACTCATATGTCACGCACTGCGCCAGCGCCGGACCCTCGGCAACCCGAAGCGGCGCCAGGCCGAAGAACGGCACCGTTGGAAATTCTCGCGCGAAGGACGCCGCGCGCCACGTATCCTCCTGCGCGCTGCCGATGTCGACGATCGCCGCGTCGACCAGATTCGTCCGGAACGCCGCCTCGAAATCCTCAGGAGTTCGCGTGAGCACGACCCGCGCCTTGCGTCGAGGAAAGGCCGTCTTCACGAGCGTGCGCGCCCGCTCGCGCTGCGTGTAGACGACGACGGCGGGAGTCGCGCCGCCGCCGTTCGCCGGGGCGGCAGCCGACACGGGAATACTCGTCATCGTCAGGCCGGCGCCGAGAACTCGAGCACCATCTCCTGCGCGCGCTTGAGCACCAGCCGCGCGTTCGCGTAGGAGACGAGCGTTTCCGCTTCATCGAAGTGCATCCACCGGCACGCGGTGATTCCTTCGGCGCGCTGCGGCAACGTGCGGGACTCCGCCGTTTCGATCAAATAGAAATGACAGAACTTGTGAATGAGCTGTCCGCGAAACCGGAAATACCAATCGATCGTGTCGATCGCGCCACGCACCTGCAGCTCGGCCAATCCGGTCTCCTCGGCGACTTCGCGCACGGCGGCCGCGTCGGCCTGTTCGCCCGACTCGATGTGCCCCTTCGGAAAGCCCCAGTTCTGGTAGCTGTCGCGAATGAGAAGAAAGAGCGGACGGCCGCTCTCGAAGCGATAGACGACGCCGCCGGCGGAGGTCTCGTCGCGCGCCGCGGCGCCGTTCCCGCTCTCGTTCGGCATCAGGCGCCGAAGCCCGCCGGCTCGGCTTCGATGTTCGCTTTGCCTTCGATGAACTGGCGAACGATCGGATCGCGCGAGTGCTGGATCTCGTCGACGCTGCCGACCTGGCGCACGCGGCCTTCGTACAGCATCGCGATGCGCGTTCCGACCGTGTATGCGCTTCGCATGTCGTGCGTGATCACAATGCCCGTGACGCCGAGCTTGTCGCGCATGCGCACCATGAGCTGGTCGATGACGGCGCTGGTGACCGGATCGAGGCCCGTCGTGGGCTCATCGTACAGGATGTACTTGGGGCGAAGCGCGATCGCGCGCGCGATGCCCACGCGCTTTCGCATGCCGCCCGACAGCTCGGCCGGGTAGCGGCTCTCGACGTTCGGCAGATCCACGAGATCCAGCGCCTCGCGCACGCGGTCGGTGATCTCGCTCTCGGTGAGCTCCTGCTGTTTGCGAAGTCCCATCGCGACGTTGTCGCCGATGGTGAACGAATCGAACAGCGCGGCGAACTGGAATACGTAGCCGATGCGCGCGCGGAGTTGATACAGCTCTCGGCGCGAGAGCTTGGGCACCTCGTAGTCGTCGACGAGGACCTGCCCCGAGTCGGGTTCGAGCAGCCCGACGATGTGCTTGATCGCCACCGACTTGCCGGTGCCCGAGTAGCCGATGATGACCATCGTTTCACCCTCGACGACGTCGAGCGTGAAACCCTGGAGGACCTTCTTGGGGCCGAAGGATTTGTAGACGTCGATGAGGCGGATCATCGGCGTTGGGCGTTGGGCGTTGGGCGCTGGGCGTGAGTCACGTTAAGAAATGTGATGTACGCTTTTCATCGGTGCTAGTGCGACGATCACAAAATGAAAAGGGCCGGCTGAAAGCCGGCCCTCGTCAACACGCCATACGCCCATGCGCCTACGCGGCCATACGCCCGCCGTCAGGCTGCAAAACTACCCAGCGCCCGCCCAACATCACCTTCACGCAGCCGCTTGAGTGCGCGGTCGCGCAGCTGGCGGACACGCTCCCGCGTGACGCCGAGCATGGAGCCGATTTCCTCGAGCGTGTGCTCGCGGCCGCCTTCGAGGCCGAAGTACAGACGCAGCACTTTCGCGTCGCGCGGCGGCAGGGTGCCGAGCGCCTGCTCGATTTCGTCGGTGAGGAAGCGATTCATGGCTTCCTCTTCCGTGTCCGGCATTTCGTCGGCGACGAAGCGCTCGATGAGCGAACGGTCGCCTTCGGGATCCATCGGCGCGTCGAGTCGCACGTCACTGGTGTTGAGTGCGGCGAGCGACTGCACCACGTCGACCGAGAGACCGGTGAGCTGGCTCAGCTCTTCAGGGCTCGGCTCGCGGTTGAGCTTCTGCCGGAGGATTTCACTCGCCTTGATGATGCGCGAGAGATCCGCCGTGCGGTTGAGCGGAACGCGGACCGTGCGACCCTGGCGGGCGAGCGCCGACAGGATGGCCTGGCGGATCCACCACACCGCGTAGGAGATGAACTTGACGCCCTGATCGGGATCGAACTTCCGGGCGGCAGTGAGCAGGCCGACGTTCCCTTCACCGATGAGATCGATGAGGGGGAGTCCGCGGTTCTGATATTTCTTCGCCACGGAGATCACGAAGCGGAGGTTGCGCTTCACGAGCTCTTGGAGTGCATCCTGGTCGCCGGCGCGGATCTTCTTGGCCAGATCGATTTCTTCCGTTCCTTTGAGGAGCGGATAGGTCGAGACCTCGTAGAGGTACTGGTCGAGGATGTCGCGCTCGGGTTCATTCGGAGCGATCCCAGCGGGGGCCGCACGGCGGCGACGGCGCTTGAGTTCGGTCATGTTGCGGTTAGCCCTCGCGCCTAAGGCGCGTTGGAGTCGGCATCTATGGAGCGGCGGCCACCAAGGTGAACAACCGGTGAACAAACCGGTGAACAGGGAGAACCCAAGAGTACCGCGTCGCTACGGCTATCAGACGGTGGCGTTCCCGAGACACTGGAGAATCGCGCACGCTTTCCGGAGCGACGTCCTACACGTATCCTGCTCCTGGAAAGCGCTGCAAGATACCGGCCTCTGAGATTTTCGCCAGTCCCAATTCGTTGACACTCAGTATACCCTTGGCTATACTTCGTGGTTCCTGCCGGACGCCTTAAAAAAGCCTTAAACAACGCTGTAAGATGTTTACGGGACGCGGTTTGGAGAGTTGGTGCGGGGCTGGTGCCGGGAATGTGGGACGAGGGGGCGTAGCTCAGTTGGGAGAGCGCTTGAATGGCATTCAAGAGGTCAGGGGTTCGATTCCCCTCGCCTCCATGACATGGCCCGGGACGCCCGCTGAAATGATGTGCGTGTCGACGCAGATTGCTTTGGGTTGACGCGCATTTCTCGTGCAGGCGGGTCGTTGGACGTTGGGGCTAGTCGCGGTGCACCTCTCGGGTGTGATGGTGAAGTGAGTGTCGGTCGTTTGCGGGAATAGCTCAGTTGGTAGAGCACAACCTTGCCAAGGTTGGGGTCGCGGGTTCGAGTCCCGTTTCCCGCTCTGAGAGAGTAGAATGGAGCGAAGGTTCGCTGCGGAATTCCGAGCGAAGGTGCGAGCAACGCGAGCGCCGCAGTGAGGAACCACGGTTAAAAGGGCGGTTAGCTCAGTTGGTTAGAGCGCCACGTTGACATCGTGGAGGTCACAAGTTCGAGTCTTGTACCGCCCATGCAGTTTCAGTAGGTTGCACGTCCGTTCGAAACGTTGTGCTGTTAGTACAGTTCGTATGCTGTTCGTAGGCGCCCATAGCTCAATTGGATAGAGCATCTGACTACGGATCAGAAGGTTGGAGGTTCGAGTCCTTCTGGGCGCGTTCGTCCGCATGCACACGACAATCCGGCGGGGCGTAGCTTAGCCCGGTAGAGCGCCTGCTTCGGGAGCAGGAGGTCGCTGGTTCAAATCCAGTCGCCCCGACCATTGAAGAAATTGCCCTGCAACGACTTACGTTGCGGGGCTTTTTCGTTGTCCCGAAGCCGTCCTTAGTTTCGTCCTCAGTTTCTCCGGTTTTTCGGGGAGATTCGATCTCGCGTCGTTCGAGATCTCTGACGGCCGGCTTCGAGTCAACCGGTCGTTCCCGTCACGCTCGCCTCCGTGACCTTTCTTGGCTCGCTCATCACGGCGAGCATGGTTTGACGGTCGGCCTGCTGGTAGCACGTGAGTAGCGTTCCTACGTCCTTCCACCCGCCCGCTGCGGCCACGTCCTTGACCGGGAGATCCTTCCGCTCCGTCGCCCACTTCCGGCGGTATGCGTGGAGCAATCCGCCGTCGAGCTTCGACAGGCCAGCCCGCTTCTCCAACGCAAGGATCCACCGGGCGAACACGTCGCGGCGCATCACCTCCTTCGGCTTCTTCTCCGAAGGGAAGACCCAACCGCCGACAACGCTCAACTTCGAGCGGAAGGCGCGGATCTCGTCGACCAACGCGGCAGGAATGGGCGTGACCCACTGCTGCCGTTTCTTGTCCGCGTCGGCGCGCCAGGTGATCTCTGACGCGGCGAGGTTGATGTCATCCCAGCGGAGTTGTCGGATCGAACCACTCCGTCGACCAGTCGCTTCGAGAAGCACCAACGCGAACTCCGCACGCAGCCACTTCGCGCGATCGGCCTCGGCGGCTGCGAGTCCTTCATCGGACTTCGGATCGGCGATCCTCGCTTCCGCTTCGGCCGTCAGTTCCTGCGCCGCTTTCCGCGCGCGTTCGAAGCGCTCCCACGTCGTGATAGGACGCTTCGGGTTCTTCTCTCGCGGACGCCGTACGCCTTGCAACGGGTGATGATCGAGAAGGCGCATACCCTTCCCCACTCTCACCGATGTTGCCCACTTGAGCGCCGCGTAGAGCAGCTTCAGGTCTGCTTCCACGGATCGATCACGAACCTTCCGCGTCAGCTTCGGCTTTCCGGTCTTGCGATCGATGCCGTATCTGACGCCGCCCTTGAGGCGCCAACCTCTGTAGGCGACAACGTCATCCTCGCGCAGCTCGCGAACGTCGCACTCGTCACCGAAAAACGCGCACAGAACTTTGACGCGCGTCTTTCCATCATCTCGTGTCGGTTTGCTGTTGTCGAGAAACGTTGCAGCCTCTTTGCAGTACCGATCGAGCAAATGCCGCAGCGTGACCGCTTCATTCGACGGACGCTCTTCCGTCTCGCCAAGTGTCGTCCTCGCCAGCAACTCGCGCACGATGCGCTCGGCCTCGTCTCGGTCAGTCGTATCGATGCATTTCTCATCGCTGCGACCGAGTTCGCCTTTCCAGACCGACCGATAGAACTTCCCATCCTTTCGTTTTTGAAACAGCCGGACGCGGAGCCCTCGCTCTCCGAAGGATCGCGTCCATCCGCGCGCCGTGGCGCGCCACTCATCACGCCGAGGTTTTCGTTTCGCCATATAGACCTCACTGGCGTCCGTTCCTGAGCGTCCGAGCGTCGGCGTTCACATCGTAAGAGCGCGAGCGCGCTTTGGCAAACTCGCGGCGGGTTGGCAAATCGCCAACCCGTACGCGTGGAGAACCGCGCCTGCCACCATTCGGGATTCTGCCTTCGCGGACCAACCGTCCGATGTGCTCTTCGGAGTACCCACACTGCTTCGCAGCCTGGCGAAGCGTGAGAAGTTCAGCTTCCGCCGAATCGCTCGCGTTTCTAAGGTCGCAAAGCAGTTCCCCAACTACTCTTGCCGCATCGGCCGCGACTCCGATTCGCCGATACTCTTCGGCTCGTTGCTCCCAGCGACTCACGAATTCTGCCAGTCGCTGCATGTCAGTTCTCTGGAAGCTGTTGGCCGGGCAGGAACCAGAGGTAGAACCCGTCCGAGCCGAAACCATAGCGCTTGTAGCGAATGCCGAGGCGTTTGCGAGCTCGACTCAGGCTGCGGTCGCTCGGCGAGTGCCCGGCTGCACGAAGTCGCTGCATGACGTGGGGCGGGCGGATCGGTCCTTCCTCACTGACTATGTCGAGAAGGATCTCCTCCAAGTCCACGTATTCGTCAAGCTCGACTTGACCTGAGCCAACGACCTTTTCGCCTAGATCGGTCGATCCAAGCCATTCAACGCGAGATACGCCGTCGACCTGATCCAAAGCGAATTCCATGGGAACTGGGCGCTCAGCCAAGTTCGACTTCACCACGGACAGTAGGCGTCGGCTCCGATCATCGGGATGAAGAGAGACCAGAAGGATTAATCGCGCCGCAGCCCCTATCGCGATCGAGCCGCCTCCGCGATGCACAGCCGCCGCTCCCGTATTCTTCGTCAGATGGCGAATCGGAAGGATCGTCGTACCGTAGCGTGATCCGAGGCCGGCGAGAGGGGCCAGCACGCTACGGATGTCCTGATCTTTGTATCCGTCCGCTCGGCCGAGGTGCGCTGTTAGAGGATCTACGACAACCAGCTTCACGCTGTAACGCCGTATGACATCGTCAACGTGTCGCAGGTGGTCAGTGAGCGAAAGACTTCCGTGCCCGTCACTCTGCGTCATCACGAGTGCCCGTCCAGGATCGCCGCCCGCGGCCTCCAGTCTTGGAAGAATAGTGTCGGCCGGATCATCCTCCGCGCTCAGGATCAAGACGTTTGCCGGCGCGCACACAGAGCCATCAGGGAACGGCTGCCCGGTCGTAACGCGCGCCGCTATATCCATCGTGACAGTCGACTTTCCAAGACCTGGATCGCCCTCAATCAGCGTGAGCTTGCCTTGCGGAATGAAGCCGCGCCATAGCCACTGGACGTGCTTCGGTCGCAGCTCGCTCAATCGGGTGATCGCTGGTACTTCGTTTTTCATGCGCTTCCCTCGTGGAAAGAGTGAGCGCGAAGAATCGCAATTGATTCCTATGCAGAGCAGTGGTATGTTTCTCGCTGCCTCTGCATAGGTAGCCACAGTGGGAAATCGGCGTCTTCACATCGTGGACCGGCAAGCGCTATCCGAGGCGATCGATCAGCTCGTTGAGCAGTTCGGCGGACAGGCCGAAGCGGCACGGGTAACCGGAATACAGCAGTCTCAGCTCTCTCGCCTCCTTCACTGCCGACTCGGCGAGATCGGCTTTCAACAATTCGCCCGACTTGCGAGCCACTTCGACGCGGCCACGCGCCGGCACCTAGAGCGAGCCCTTTTCTCGCCAGAGGCGAGAGACGCCTTAAGCTCTTATGAGGCATGGCTGGCGAAGGCCTGCACCGAACTCGAATCCGCTACAAACCGCCAAGCTCGCAGAGAGCTCGTGGACCGTGTCCGCGCCATGCCTAGTGTGTACGGCCACTTCGTCCATCGCGTGAACACGCTCGGCCTCGGTATTGAGCGCGACCGAATCGCTTTAGCGCTGCTCAGAACTCTCGAACCACTTCTTGTCGCAGAACAGACCGGTGGGATTGAACGCAACTGGCGCGAACTCGACGAGGCGGAACTTCGACGGTTCGTCGAATGCGGTCTTCAACGCGAGCTGATCCTTCTTACTCGCGCCAACTCCGAGATACGCGCTCAGCTCAGCAATTCGACGAGTCAAGGCAAGCCACCGAAGCTCGCCAACGGACGGCCACATGTCGGCCATGGTGGACATGGTTCTGGTTGACCGGCATGGCCGATATGGGTCAGCAGGCAGGCAGGCGCTCAGATTGCTGACGGACCGGACGCACGGGCGGCGTGGACCCGGAGAGATTCTGAATAAAAAACATCAGGACCTCCGACCCGCGCCGCGAGATATGCAAACCTGAATAACTCGTCAACGCCGACCGAACAGGAACTATCGTCGGAAATCGGTCCCGGCAACGAGGTCCTCGAAGGAGACCTTCAGAGCGGCTGCAATGCGACGAAGAGGAATCTCACCCATAGAACGATCCTGCCCGCGTTCGAATTTCGACAGTCCACTTTGATCGATGTGCGATTCAATCGCGAGTCGGTCCTGTGAGAGCCTTCGCTCCTGTCGAAGTCGCTTGATCTTCACGCCTAGGGGCTCGATCCCCGCCGATTGGGCATCAGCAGCCATTCCGTATCCTCTTGGCTGGAAAAGGTTTGAGGCACAAGCAGTCGTCGCCTTCCCTATCGTACCGCTAACTTCCTGCTTGCGCAAGGAGATCCACGGACGTAATGTCCAGAAAATGTCCCCCCGAAGATATTCCGTCGAGACGTCAGTCTCGGGAAGCGACCTGCGGCGCCTGCGCGAGAGCGTAGGCCTCTCGCAGGCAGACCTCGCCACCCATTCCGGATACAGCGCAAAGACCATTCACCGGTGGGAATCTGGCGATGGTCGACCCAGAAAGGCGGTCATGGAGTGCCTTCGCGGACTCCTCGCTGCGCCAACACCGGAGCGCAGTCCTAAATTTTCCTCATTCCGTTTTGTGGATCTCTTCGCGGGAATCGGCGGACTCCGAATGGGATTCGAGGCAGTCGGTGGAGAGTGTGTCTTCACATCGGAGTGGGATAAGTACGCGCAGATCACCTACCGAGCGAACTTCGGCTCAACGCATCCCATAGCTGGCGACATCGTGCAGATCGCTTCCGAGGTTATTCCACCCCACGACGTTCTGCTCGCCGGTTTCCCGTGTCAGCCATTTTCCATCGCTGGCGTTAGCAAGAAAAACGCGCTCGGGCGACCCCACGGATTTGCGTGCGAGACACAAGGCACGCTTTTCTTCGAAGTCGCGCGAATGCTTCGCCACCACAAGCCAAAGGCTTTCCTGCTGGAGAACGTCAAGAATCTCGCGAGTCATGACGGCGGACGAACGTTCAGAACTATCCGGCAGGTATTGACTGACGAACTCGGGTACACGATCCACTGGAAGATCATCGACGGTCGGCGCTTCGTACCTCAGCACCGCGAACGAATCTTCATTGTTGGCTTTCGCGATTTCAACGGTTTTTCGTGGGATGGCCTCGTGTTGCCGGACTTGGCAACTGGACCGAAGTTGCGGGCGATCCTTCACCCAGAGGATGGCTCAGAGACTCCCGAGCCTCCATTCACGGACGACAGCGGCAAGGTCGCGCGAAAGTACCTCCTGAGCAAGCATCTCTGGCAATACTTGAAGGAGTACGCCGAGAAGCACCGCAAGAAGGGAAACGGGTTCGGCTATGGGCTTGTGGGTCCCGATGATACGGCTCGAACACTTTCTGCTCGGTACTTCAAGGATGGATCAGAGATTCTTGTCAAGACGAGTCGCGGTACACCACGTCGCCTGACACCCAGAGAATGCGCTCGCCTTATGGGGTTTGACCGGCCGGGCCGGCCATCGTTCAAGATCGCAGTTTCAGACACTCAAGCGTATAAGCAGTTTGGAAACTCTGTCATCGTTCCAGTGGTGGAAGCTGTCGCACGAACGATGATTCCTTACGTTACTGGCGAGGGTTTGACTGCTTCGCCACAGCTTGCGCTTCCTCTCGCTGCTACCGCGTGAGGCGCACGGATGGTCGACATCGTGAGCAAGGCGACGCGCAGTCGCATGATGTCTGGGATTCGAGGTAAGCATACCAAACCTGAGCTGCTGGTTCGCAAATTCTTCCATCGGTGTGGTCTTCGATACCTGCTTCACGATCCACGGCTTCCGGGAAAGCCCGATCTTGTACTCCCGAGATTCCGTGTCGTAGTCAACGTGCATGGTTGCTTTTGGCATCAGCACCGAGGCTGTCGATTCGCCTATATGCCCGCGTCAAACCGTTCCTTCTGGCGTGACAAGCTCCAAGGCAACGTCCTGCGGGATCGACGCATCGATCGACAACTCAGACGGATGGGTTGGCGCGTTTTCACGCTATGGGAGTGCGAAGTTGAGGATGCGCGGCGACTAACGCGAATCGTCAATGCAATCAGGGGAAGCGCATGAGTCTCGACGTTCGTCGGTGGATCGAAACCGTCTCGGGTGAGGGCTGGCGCTGGTATGTCAAGCGCCTTTCCGGAAACGACACGCTGCTGAACAAGTCGCATCAGGCGGGACCATACATCCCGAAGGAGATCATCTTTCGGCTGTTTCCGAGCTTCACACCATCACAGGACAATCCTCGCGCGTCGTTCGGCGCAAGCATTGACTCCCACAACGTCGAAGCGTTCCCCACGGCCATCTGGTACAACAACAAGTTGCGAGGCGGAACGCGCGATGAGTGTCGTATCACGGGTTGGGGTGGCAAGACCTCGCCGCTGCTGGATCCCGACGCGACTGGAGCCATCTGCGTCTTCGCGTTCCATCAGGAACCAGGTCGCGACGTAGATGTATGCTGCGTCTGGCTCTGCGAGGCAGTCGAGGAAGAGGATGCAATCGAGGATCGCCTTGGACCAGTCGAGCCGGGGATCGCGCTTTTCTACGACGCCTCAGGGAAGGCAGCTCATCCAGTAGAGGCGCAACTTCGCGACTCTCCGTGCCAACTGAAATCGGAGGAGATTCCTTCGGACTGGCGGTTGAGCTTTCCCCAAGCTTCACAGATTGTGAGTTTGGCAATCGAGCGTCTTCCCACGGCGCTGAAGCAGAGTCCTGATGACCGACTGCTGCGACGACGCGAGTGCGAATATGCAATCTTCAGATCCGTCGAAGACATCGTCGCGATGCCTCGCATTCGAGAGGGATTCGCGACCGTCGATCTTTTCGTCGACTTCGCCAATTCTGTCACCAATCGTCGAAAGTCTCGAGCCGGCGCATCGCTCGAACTACACACTGGCAGGATCTTTACGGAAGAGAAGCTGACACATTCCCACGACGAGGTGTCGGAAGGCAGCAAACGCCCGGATTTTTTGTTTCCCTCTGCCTCTGCGTATCAGGACGGCAACTACCCGCCTGACAACCTGCTAATGCTGGCCGCGAAGACGACCTGCAAAGACCGATGGAGGCAGATACTGAACGAGGCCGATCGAATTCCGAAGAAGCATCTTCTAACTCTGCAGCGGGGTGTATCGCCCAATCAGTTCGCGGAAATGAAGGCAGCAGGGGTTACGCTCGTCGTGCCGAAGTCTTTGCATGAACAGTACTCGGATACTATTAGACCCGAACTTCTCTCACTTACGGACTTCATCAAACTCGCCCGATCAAAAGCTGGTTAGCAAATTCTGAGAGAGGTGGAGGACGGGTAAGTCATTGAGCGGTAATCGATTAGGTATTCAAACAGGAATACCTCACGGGCGCATGTCGCTCACACGTTCAAAATTGGCGTTATTGGCTGAGCACTAACCACGGTGGCGGCATGTCGGCGGTTCGGGGCTCCCCCCACCGTTTGCGCGATCGGCGGCTTAACGTCGCCCGCAGTAGGCCGACGAAATTCCGTCCTCAGTTTGTCCTCAGTTTCTCCCTGCAGACCCCGTCATCCGTGCCGGGAAAGTCCGGCGCCGACGCTCGGAACTCCCTCAGAATCGAACACGGTTAAGAATTGATTTCCCATCGAGATACCGGCATGTCTCGACGCGGATTGGGGTTGCACTGCCGGACCGCGATCGGTTGCCTGGCTTGATTCGGGAGCAGGAGGTCGCTGGTTCAAATCCAGTCGCCCCGACCATTAAAGAATGAGCCCCGCAACCAGCCTGGTTGCGGGGCTTTTTCCTGTCCTGCACTCCGTCTGTGATTTCCCCCGATTGGAGATCTCTGATCGACCGGTTCCCCAGCGAGCGAACCGATTACCGCCTCGACTTACGATCCCGTCGACGACAGCCCGATGTTCTTCGTCCAGTACCGCGCCGTCTGATGACTCGTCACCGTCACATCATTCGAGAGAAACCAGTTCGAGTTCTCGACGCCGACGTCCACGAGCACCCAGGTGTTCTTCGCGATGACGCCCGGCAGCACCGTCTGGACGAACATGCCTTCGTTCTGTCCGGCAGGCCAGCGCTGTGTCGACCAGGCCGGCGCATCTTCGTCGGTGACCTCGTTCTGCCATCCCACGAGCGGGTAGTAGTACACGCGCGGTCCGACGGTCGGCGAAGTCACCTGCGCGTAATACCGCAGTCCCTGCTTGAGGTCGATCGTCGACCAGCCCCATTCGTCATACACACTGCCCGAGTAGTGGCTGTTGATCACCTCGAGCAGATTGCTCACGCGCACCTGGCCCAGGGCGGGCATCTGAAACCATTGGCGCATCGCGGAGCGACAGACGACGGACGATTCATCATAGTCCGAGGCGTCGCTCACCGCGCACGCCGTGCTCGAGCCCATCTCGCCCGTCTGAAAGCTGAGGAAGAAGTTGAACGTCGGCGCAGTCATGTCATCGCTCGAGTCGCCCTTCGAAAAGAAGTTGTGCGCGAACGACGAGGACCCGCTGAACGGCGGCAGGAAGGTGTGATTCCGTTTCCGGGAGCTCTCGGCCGGAGCGCTCTCGCCGTGCCCGAGCGTGCGGTCGAACAGGGCCGCCAGCTTGCCCGCGTAGTCGAGACCGAGATTGTGGAACGCGTTGCGATCGACTCCGATGCTGTCGAGAAAGGCGTGGGACTCGTTGACCAAGCGCCGACGGAGCGCGTCGAACTGCGCCGCGCTCTCCCGGCCGAGGACGATGTTCTGGCGCGCGGCCTTGAGTGTCTGCTTCTGGAGCGCTCGCGCCGCCTGATACTTGTCCAGGTGCGACTCGCCGATGATCTGTCGCAGATGCGCTTGAAATTGATCGGCGGCGGCCCGACGGCCGTCATTGAACGCCTTTCCTTCCGCGGCACCCTGCCGCCGCAGCTCGATCGACGCTTCCGTCATCTGCCAGTAGGCGTCGTCGGGCAAGCCCTCGACGCGTCCGGCGTGCATGTCCGCCGTGTGCACTTCCGCCGTGTACATCGGCGCGGTTTTCGTCTCTGCCGTCTCCATGGTTCTCCTGGCCGGACTGTTCGAAGGCCCGGCGGCGGATGAGACGTCGTTGCGCATCGCGCGGCCGGAGCGCGGCGTCGCGTCACCCAGTCTACGGCTGAAATGAACAATCTCCTAGACGATATGCGCTGGTCCGAGCAGAAACATCTGAGAATTCTCTAATATTTCCGTGAACGCATGATTAGGCTGGAGCGGAGCGAACGTTCTCGTCGGCCCTCACCGCTCGTACTTCCACACCTCGAATCGCTGGTATGGTCCGAACGCCAGATACCCGTTCGCGAGCAAGCGTTTGAGCCCGACGATCAGCCCGCTCAAGGTCGGCCATTCGGCGATGCCGAAATTCGGGTCGAGCAGCAGCCAGTGCTCGCCGGCCCACCGATAGAACAACAGCGCGTGGCCCTTCGTCCGCGCGTTATTCAAGAATCCGAATATGAAGAACGTCGGGACCGTTCGGACGGTGTCGAGAAAGTGCGAGAGTGCGATCTCGTCGTACTGCAGGCTTCCGCTCGTATCTGCTGTCTGGCGCAAACCGGACGCCGACGCCATGAGCCGGATGCGGTCCGCCCATCCCGGACCGCTCTGGACCCACTGCGCCGCCTCGACATAGTCGTCCTCCGACGGAATGTGGAGATTGTTGATGTCGCACATGAACTTCGCGCAGATGCTGACGCACGCGCCCTCGTTGATGTACAGTTTGTCCGCGACGTAGTCTTGCGACGATTTCTCGACCATCTTGCCGGTTTGTCCGAGGCTGCGTTTGAGCTGATTGGGCATGCGGTTGAGTCGCCTCGTGATGAGTTTCCAGGACGTGCCATGGGGCAATGATACCGCTGGGCCGGAAGCGAATCGACCCTTACGATCGGGCGTGAGCCGGCGGCGCCGATTCGGAACAGCGCGGACGCTCGCCCATGAACAACCTGGCGATCTCGATGGCCCTGCGCCTCATTCACATCGTGTCTGGAGTGCTGTGGGTCGGCGCCGCGACGATGCTGGCCGCCTACGTCGTCCCCGCGGCGCGGGCGAGCGACGACGGCATGCGATACATGCGCCAGCTCATTTGGGTACGGAATCTTCCGCGCTACTTGAACGTGGTGCTCGGACTTTCCGTGCTGTCCGGCCTCCTGCTGTATGGGAATTTCCTGATGATGACGCGCGGCGCATGGCTGACGTCCCGGCGCGGCATCGTTCTCGGGCTTGGGGGTCTCGCGGCGATCATTGCCGCGGCGGTCGCGACGTTCGTGGCCGCACCGGCCATTCACCGCGCGCTCCAGCTGGCGGAAAAAGGTCCGAGTGAGCGCGACGTGGCGGCCGCCTCGCTGCGCCGCTACGGAAACGCGATGTGGTTGGTGGTGGCGCTCCTGCTCGGCACAGCCTCTATGATGGCGATCTCGCGCTACTTCTGACCGCGCTGCCACTTCGCGAGCTCCTGGCGAAATGGTGGGTGCGTCGTCGAGGTTCCGACGGTAGCCATCGCGATCGATGAAGGGGCCGAATGACAAATATTAAGTTTTTCTAATCAACCGGCCGCGCGAGTGGTATGTGAGCTCGCATCCTACCGGCCGACGTCAAGCCGTGCTACCTTCTCGCTCCCGGCTGTCAGATAACTAGAAAGTACGACTTCGACAACCGACGACGGTTGCACGGCCTCCCCGATCCCGCCGCGCCCGACTCCCCCCGACAATCGTCATGGCCAAGACACCGTTTACGGTCGCCGACTATCTGCTCACGCGACTGAAACAGCTCGACGTCACCGAGATCTTCCAGATTCCGGGCGACTACGTCCGCAACTTCACCACGGCGCTCGAGGTCTTCCCGGGAATCAAGACGATCGCCGCGATCAACGAGCTCGATGCCGCGTACGCAGCCGACGCGTACGCACGCACGCGCGGGCTCGCGGCCGTGTCGCTGCAATTCGGCGTCAGCACCTTCAGCGCCCTCAACGCAATCGCCGGTGCGTGGGTGGAGCGCAGCCCGATCGTCGTGATCACCGCGACGCCGGGAGCGGACACGCGGAACATCACCGACATGTTCGGCGTGCTCTATCATCACTCGACGGGCAACCTCGACGCCGACCGGAACGTGTACGACAACGTGACGGTGAAGGCCATCACGCTGAGCACGAACGTCGGCGCCGAGGCGCAGATCGACGAGCTGATCGTGGAAGCGCTCACGCATCGCCGACCGGTGTACATCGCGTGCTACCGCGAGGTCTGGGCCGAGCCGTGCTCGCGGCCGCCGTCCAAGCCACTCGAGCCGCGCATGGTCCAGAGCCCGCGACTGGCGCTCGAGAACGCCGTCGACGAGGCGTGGACGATGATCACCCGCGCGAAGAAGCCGCTCATCCTCGCCGGAGTGGAGGTGCTCCGATTCGGACTTTCGGATCTGCTCCAGCGGATCATCGACGCAAGCGGGTTCCTCTACACCACGACGACCCTCGGCAAGACGGTGCTCGACGAAACGGGGAGCAAGTTCATCGGCACCTACTCCGATGCCGCATCGGTCGACAGCGTGCGGCAACTGGTCATGGCCTCCGACTGCGTCCTCACGCTCGGCGACATCATCACGGACGACTACCTCGTGTTCATCCAAGCCCAGTACGCCAATATGGTGCTGGCGACGACGGATGGCGTGCGCGCGGGCTATTTCAAGTACGGTGACGTCACGATGAAGGACTTCATGGAAGCGCTCTTGAAGAAATTCAAGAACGCGAAAGGCTATCCGATCAAGGCGGTGGCGCCGAAGCAACCCAGGTACCCAAATCCGTGGGCGGCCAACTCCGATCCGAAATTCAACGATCAGCCGGACGTGCTCACGTACAACCGCTTCTTCCAGCATTCGATGAAGTTCTTGCAGGACGAAGACCTGCTGGACGAGATCGTGATGACGTACGGCGTCAGCTCGGCGATGTATGTCGCGACCAACGCATACGGCTTGAGCAAGGGCAGCTTCATTTCGTCCGCGGCCTGGCAGTGCATCGGATTCGAGACGGGCGCGGCGTGCGGCGCGCAGCTCGGCAGCGGCAAACGGGCCTGGACCGTCGCGGGCGACGGCGCATTCATGATGGGGTGCCAATCGCTCTCGACGCTGGCGCGCAACAAGCTCAATGCGGTGTTGTTCGTGATGAGCAACCAGGTGTACGCGATCGAACAGGTGTACGTGAACATCTCGGCGTTCGAGGCAGGGCCGAAGCACAAGTTCGACACCTTCGATCTGCTCCCGAAGTGGGACTATCTCGCGCTCGCGAAGGCGTTCGGCGCCGAGGGCATGCGAGTGTCCACGGTGGCGGAGCTCAACGAGGCGTTGCCACGAATCGCAAAGATCAAGGACAAACCGGTGCTCGTGGAAGTCGTGATCCCCGAGAAGGACTTGCCGCTCCAGATGTATCGCCTCGGCATCGAATGATGCCGTTCGCCACCGTCCAACACGTCAACCCAGAACTCTCATGACGCAGAAGACCTATTCCATTTTCGGCGCGGGCGCCGCGGGCCTCTACACGGCGTGGCGGTTGTTGAAGGGCAAGGCGAAGAACTCGAAGCTCGAGTCGAAGCACCTGGCCAAGGGCGACACACTCGAGCTCTACGATTGGGGCAAGTACGATTTCAACAAGAGCAATCCGGGCACGCGCTCAGCGGGTGCGCGTGTCTGCACCTGGTTCTACAAGAACGATCCGAAGAACGCGTACGTCGAGCTGGGCGGCATGCGATACTCGTTCTGGGACAAACAGGCGAAGGACGCGAACAACGGGTTGACACCGGGTCATCGCGTCGTGACGGAGGTGATCGAGCAGCTGGGGCTCGACAAGTACTCCGTTCCATTCAATGTCACGAACAACCAGCTGTTCTATCTGCGGCAGAAGAATTTTTACCTGAACGACGTCAACTCGAACAACCCGGCGCCGTACAACATGAACAACTACGGCGCGACGGTGTCGCCCGATCAGGGGTTCACGGCCGTCGAGAACCTGGCGGTGACGGCGACAACGGGCCCGCAGACCCGCCGGCAGTGGTGCGAGTTCTATAACAACGGCGAGATCACGGTCACCCTCCCCGACGCGTCGGTATTTCAAAAGGGTGATCTGCTGAAGGACATCGGGTACTGGAACCTCCTGTACGACCAACTCGGCTGCGAGGGCTACGACTACGCCGCGGACGGCAACGGCTACAGCTCGAACGTGATCAACACCAGCTCGGCGGTGTCGTTCAACATGAACAACGAGTTCACGCCGGGCAGCCAGTATCGCACGCTGTCGATCGGGTATTCGGGGATGTTCAACGCGCTCTTCGACGAGATCGTGCGGCTGTGCAAGGAAAAGGGCGTCGGCTTCAAGTACCATCCGGACACACGACTGCACTCGATTCTCTGGAAGAACGGCAAAGCGGTATTCACGTATGCCACGCGCAAGAAGCCGAACGTCGCGGCGGGGACGCGCGAAGCCGATGCGGCCTGGCTCGCGATGCCCCGCGCGGCGATCGATCTCGTCGCGCAGGCGACGCGATTCAACAAACCGCCGGCCGGCACCGTGGACGTGCTCAATCACGACAAGGTGAATCTCTACCTCGAATCGACAATCATGCAGCCGTCGTACAAGATCGGCATGTTCTTCGACCAACCCTGGTGGTCGCCGGATGCGCCGAATCTGACCAACCCGCCGACGTATCCCGCGCAGATCACCGGGTTCGTGATCACGCCGGACGTGATCGAGAGTCTTCGCAAGGAAAAGTTTCCGGCCAATGCTCTCAAGGCTATGCAACTTCTGATGTACTCGCCGTTCACGTCGGCGACGGAGCTGGTCAAGCAGATCGAGGCGTCCACCGGGCAGGCACTCGCCGTTGGTGAGGTGCAGGAGCTCACGGCGGCGGCGCGGCGCGACACCATCGGGCCGAGCGTGTCGAACTCGCCAATTCGCATGGTGGTGTATTTCGGCAACAACGCGACCGATCAGCACCAGACACCGGTATATGGCATGCTCGCGAGCTACGACGACGAGGACAACACGACCTTCTGGCAAGAGCTGGAGCTGGGCGCCAAGAACCAGCGCACGGTGCCGATCTCGCAGGACACGCAGCCGCTGGACGGCCCGCGTGTGGTGCCGAAGCGCATGGTGAAGATGCTTCGGAAGATGCTCGCCGAGTTACACTATGGGCCGAACTCAAACTACACCTCCGTGCCGGAGCCGCTCGAGGCTCGCTACGTGGACTGGTCATTGCCGCCGTTCAACGCGGGCTACCACGAATGGGCGCCGCACTTCGACATCGCCGACGTGCAGCGCAAGATCCGCAAGCCGTCGCAGCTGATCGCCGGCAAGGACGCGGACATCTTCATCGTCGGCGAGGCGTACTCGAACGATCAGGCGTGGGTGGAGGGCGCGTACTGCACCGCGGAGTCGGTGTTGAACGATTTCTTCGGCATCGAGCCGATCATCGACAACAAGCAGTACCCGTTCATCTGCCCGGAGTAGCGTGATGACGAACCGGATCACGACATCTTCGGCGGACACGATGTTACGTCAAAGTCTGCCAGATCTTGTAATTGATATCCAGGTTCATCACGGTGCAGCCCTCCGGCGCGACGAGCTTCTTCTTCATGTCGTGCTCCGGATCCGTGTACGAGCGGTACACCGAGAACTGCAGATTGCCGTTCGGCGCGCTCACGTAAATGCCCATGCGGGTCGTGTTGTCGCGGTGAATCGTGTAGGTCAAGCTGTGCGTCGTCTTATGCTCGTTGAAGATGGTATAGAGCTCTTCGCGGTCGGCGGTTGATCCCTCCCCCGTCGGAAATATCCACACATCCGTCGGCTGCACGAGCTCGATGATCGGTTGGATGTACGTCTGCCACTCGCCGAGCAGCTTCGATCGATTGCCATTTTTGCCGGGCAGATGAAACAGCGCACCGACATTGGTCTGCGCGTTGTGGAGCACCACCGGCGAGCACGTGCTGAACTGTCCGGTGTAGAAGCTGAAGTTGTTCATGTTGCCGATGGCGGCCTGTCCGGTATAGATCGCAACGGTGATCATCGCCGGGCCTCACATCGGGATGAGCCAGCACGGTCCACGCGGCTGCGGCAACTGCTCGAGCGATGAGAGTTTACTCGCGCTGCCGGAGCCGGCGCCGATGACCCGGCTCGTCGCGTCCCGGATTCTCGCGTCGATGGGGATGCTGCAGGCCGTACGCTAGTCATCGATGGCGATCCAGTTCGAGACATTGATGTCCGGATTCAACAGCGTGCATCCGCTCGGCGGGGGCTTCTTGTGGCGCGCATCGTAGATCGGATCGTCGAACGACCGCATGACCGAGAACTGCGGCATTCCGTTCGCGAGGCTCACATAGATTCCCGACCGCGGCGTATTGTCACGGTGAATCGTGAAGCTCGCATTGTGCGTGGTCGTGTAGTCGTTGAACATGCCGGCGAGCTCCTCGCGATCGGCGGTGCTGCCGCCGCCGGATCGAAAGACCCAGACGTCGGTTGGCTTGATCAGCTCGATCATCGGCTGAATGTACGACTGCCACTCGACGAGCAGCTCCGACCGTGTCCCGTTCTTGCCGGGCAGATGAAACATGCCGCCGACGTTCGTCTGAGAGTTGTATAACACCACCGGCGAGCAGGTGCTGAACTGCCCCGTGTAGAAGCTGAAGTTGTTCATGTTGCCGACAACGGCTTGGCCGGTGTAGAACGCGACGGTAAGCACGCCGTTCCCTCACATCGGCAGGAACCAACAGGGCACGTGCGTGTGCTTGAGCGGTTTGAGCGATGAGAGTTTACTCACGCTACCCGAGCCCACGCCGACGATCTCGCTGGTCGCGTCGATGTACGCATTGCCCGCGGTCTTCACGGTCGCGCGGATCGTCGCCTTCTGGGTCCGCTGCAGCGTTACGCGCGCCGTGGCGGTCCCGGATTGATCCGTTGTCACCGACGCCGGCGTCACGACTCCATGATCGACCGTGAACCCCACGAGATGCTCGGCGACGCTGGCCTGGGAACCCGTCGGCACGCTCAACTTCACGACGACCTGAACCGAGTACGAGTCGGGACCGAGTCCGTGCGAGCCAAGTCCGTATTCGGGGCGCAGCTCGAGATCGACGTCCAGGCTCAGGTTCGGCGGCGGCGTTGGCTTGGAGTACCCACTCGTGAAGCTCGACCTCCGTTCACGGGAGAGGGTCGTCGTACCGCCGCTTCCGCGCGTCAAACTGTTGCGCCGCGGGCGCACCTGATTCTCGTTGGTCGTCACGCTGCCTTGATAGCGGAGCTGCAGCACGGAGCTGTACGACAACTCGAGGCCGGTCGAGTCGTCGCGCAGACGTTGCATGGTCCATGGATCAATGCCGCCGCCCTGGATTTGCGGCGTCCCGTGCCACCCGCCGCCGCGCTGAATCACCCACACCCCATTTCGCCGCAATCCGCTCTCATTACCGACGCTTGCATCGCAGTGCACGAAGTAGCCGCCATTGCGCACGGGAACGGCATTCAGCTGCGTCGTGAAGTCGTGCGGATTCGTGGCGGAGATGAACACCTCGACGTCGAGGCTCGCGGGGGCCGCCTCGTTCGCGAGATTCTGATCGTTGATGTCCCCGCACACCTCGATGCCGCACCGCCTTCCCTCGACGCGAAACAGCTGGCTGCCGACTCCGGGCGAGAACAGCACGTCAGTCGTGAATCGGCGGCAGGTGCCATCGTCGAACTTCTTGTCGTACGTGTGATGGAGATTGGTCTTGTAGAAGATCGGCGTCGTGTTGAACCCGTCGTAGTTGTTCGTGCGGGTGTTGTGCAGGTGCGGCACCTGGCGCGCCCGCCGCCACGCGATGCTTCCGGGAACGAACACCATTCGATAATGCTGCTTCGCGATGCCTTTCAGCTCGGCGAGCAGATCGTTTTTTTCGTTTTCCTCATACAACGTCCACGTCTGTCCGGCCGGGCCGCCGGGCGCGATCGCCTTGACGAAATAGTATTCCGGCGCCGCGAAGAGAACGATGGGCTTGTTTACGCCGAGGTTCGCCGCCGCCGTCATCGCGTTCTCGTAGGCCGCGGCGGCGATTTGGGCGAGGTGATACAACTTGAGGTTGGTGGGCCAATTGGCCGACTCGAAGACGTCGACGGGCCAGATGCTCGCGAAGAATTGGCGCATGTGCCGGCAGGGCGAGGGCGGAATGACGCCACGTCGTCGCGGCCAAGTCTAAAGTGCAGCTCCGCGCAAAGCGCCGGAAGATGCGGTCCGCCGTGAGCGCTCAGCCCGCGCCGGCGCCCTTGAGCTCCTCGAGCACGCTCCGCTCCGACCACGCCAGCATGCTTCCGCGAATCGCCTTGGTGACGCGACCGCTCCGATCGACGAACACCATCATCGGCAAACGATCCATATGATGCGCCGCGAGCCACGCCGAGTCGGCGCCCACGGGCTGCGCGATCGAGCTGCCGAGATCACCCCAATAGCCCGGTGACAGCTGCGCCGGCTGCGCGGTCGCCGTGACGACCTCGCCGGCCGGGACTGACTCGAGCAACTCGGCGACGTGCGCACGCTGCGCGTCGCACTTGGGACAGTCACACTGAAAGAGATACACGACGTGCGGCACACCGGCGTCGCGCAGCGTCATGCTCTCTCCGTTCGCCAGCGGCAGATCCGCGAGCGATGCACCGTCGAGCTCGTGGACGACTTCCCAATCGGTGCGGGCCAGCTGACGCGTGCGCTGCGCCAGCCAGTGCGCGAGCACCATACCGACGACGAGCGATACCACGACGAGCGGCAGTGCGCTGCGTTGCGGCTTCGGTTGACGGACAGCGGGACGACGCGGGCGAGGCTTCATCTTTGGGAGTATCGGCCGATTCACCCAGAGAATTCACCGATCGGCCTTGGACTCAGCGCGGCACGGATTCGAGTGCGAGCAAGCGATCGAGCACCGCGTTCGGTACGGCGAACGCCGAACCATGCCGAATGCCGCGCGGTGTCTGGAGCGAATCCGGGAACGGCTCCCAGTGCGTGAAGTCCGTCGTTCGCACGGCGCCGTATCGTCCGCGGGTGTAGTAGTCGAAGTACACGTACCAATAGTCGCCGCTGTGGAGCACCGACGGTCCTTCGGTGTCCTTGTCGGTGAACGGCGAGGAGGCGGGACCGTACGGCCCAGTCGCGTGGGCGCTCGATGCAATGCGCAGCGCACGTACGGGCGGATAGAAGGTCTCGTCCTTCATCACCAGATAGTACGTGTCGCCGCGCTTGGCGATCGTCCCGTCGATGGCGCAAAAACCGCCGTCGTACAGCAGTCGCGTGGGCGAGTACGTCGTGAAGTCCTTCGTCGTCACGTAATACAAGCGGTGATCGGCGCGGCCGCGCGAGGTTCGCTGCGCCAACGAGTCGGTGGCGGGAAAGCGGCCCGGGATGGCGGATGCAAAGACGATCACGAACTCCTTCATCGCATCATCGTAGAACAGATCCGGCGCCCAGGTGTTGAGCGCCGTCGGCTCATGCGCCATCACCGGCACGCGCGTTTGCTCGGACCAGTGAATGAGATCGGGTGAATGCGCAACGCCGATCGCATGGTCCGTCCACGAGATGGTCCAGACCATGTGGAACATGCCGTCAGGTCCGCGCAGGATGGACGGATCGCGCATGAGCGCGGCGGTCGTATTCCATTCCTGCCAACCACGCCCCGCACCGGTCAACGCGGGAGCGATCACTGCGCGGCCGCCGTTGATCGGCCGCCACTGAATCCCGTCGCGACTATAGGCGAGATGGACGCCGTCCTCTCCGTTCCGCGTGAAGTAGGAGAAGAGAAACGCGTTTCGCGTGACGGGCGCCTGGCGCGTGACACGACCACATGCGCCGAGCGCCGCCGCCAGAACAACGGGGCGCGCGACGGCGCGGAGCCCGCGGTACATCGTCAGCGCGGGCCTCTATTTGGCCGCACTGCGCTGCCCGCCTGCATCGGTTGCGCGGCGGGTCCATTGCCCGCCTTTAGAATTCTCTGACGATCCGCGTACGTCTCGCCGCTGGTGATCCACCTGGCCGCAGGCTCGCCCTTGAGATAGTGGCCGAACCACTCGAGCTGGCGCTGGAGATAGTCCGCCTGACTCTCGGGCCGCGCGACGTTGTGATTCTCGCCTTCGTAGACGAGATACACGACGTCCTTGCCCAGTCGGCGCCCGAAGTTGTAGACCTCCTGACTCTGGAACGGATTCACGTTGCCGTCCGCGTCACCCTCCTCGAGCAACAGCGGCGTGTGCAGCGAATCCATCGAAAAGACGGTGGAGTTGCGGATGAACGCCTGCGGATCTTCCCACAACGACACCTGCATGCGCTCCTGGCTCGTTTCGAAGTGTCCCGACTCCGGCAATCCGGTGTTGCCCGACGTGTAGCCGTAGAAGCTCACGAGATCGGTCAGCGGCGCGCCGGCGATCGTCGCCGCGAATGTGCCGTGATTGTGCACGGCGTAGAACGCCGACTGATACCCGCCCCACGAGTGCCCCATGTTCCCGACACGCTTCGGATCGATGTCCGCGACGCGCGAGAGGACGGCACGCACCGCCGACTCCACGCAGTCGAGTCCCGAGTATCCGGGATTGCGCGCCTGAAACACGATGTCGGGACGCAATACGAAATAGCCGTTCTGACTGAACACCTGCGTGTTGTACGGATTGCGGTAGTTCGGAACGATGTACTGATGCAGGTGCGACGACAGCTCCTCGTAGTAGTACACGACCATCGGATACTTCTGCCCGGGCTGATAGTTCGCCGGATAGGTGAGCATCATGCGCAGCGGATCGCCGCGCCGATTGGTGTAGTTCATCAACACCTGCCTGCCCCACGCGTACTCGCTCTGGAACGCGTTCGTGTTCGACAGCCGTTGTGGTTGCGATGACGTCGTGCGCAGCACGAAGATGTTGGGCGATTGCGCGAACGTCTGCTTCCGGAACATGTACTCGTCGGCGCGCGCCGCCTTGCGGAGCGCGCCGACCGATTCGTTGCCCCACACGATCGGTTGCACTCCCTGCCCGATCGTCACGCGCGCGTAGCCCATCTGCTTCGTCTGCTGCGCGATGCCCAACAGCATGATCGGCCGTGCCGGGTCTATCGTGCGCTCTTCGCTGCCCGGCTGACATGGAATCGGATCGCCGTTGCGATAATCGCCGCTCGGTTGCCCGCGCGGGCCATATCCATCGTCGTTCGTTTCTTCCGCGCAGCGATATTGCGTCGAGTCTTCGCGCCCGCGCGTGAGGCGCGCGGCGTTCGACCCGTCGAGACCGACGTTCCACAGATCGAATCGGTCGTAGACGATGACGGACTTCTCGCCCGTCGTGAAGCCGGCGAGCCCGTACGCACCATGCTCCGGCACCGGATGGTCGTCGGCGGTGTTCACGAAACTACTATGAATGCTTCCCGTCACGTTCGTGCGCGCGCCATTTGTCGCGTCGAACGCCCACCACTGCTCGCCCTGTTCATAGAGCGCGTAGCGGCCGCTCGGGCTCACGATCGGATCGAAGTGCGCTTTCGAAACGATCAGCGTGCGCTTGCCCGTGGCCGGATCGACGAGATACGCATCGCGAACGGCGCGACCGGACATGTACTCCGCGGCGTACGGCGCCTCGGTCGTCGCGAGCACGACGTTGCCGCGCTCGGAGATCTGCATCGTCTCCGTCAGATCATCGGTGAGCCGAACGGGCGCGTTCGCCGAGCCGACGTGCCACGCCGCGAGCAACGTTCGCTCGCGATCCTGCGTCGCGTTCACTTCCTGTTGATGAAACTCTCGCACGTCCTTGGCATGCCAGACCTGCACGCGCACCGGCGGCAGCGCGTCTGCCGTGCGGCGTTCCGGCTGCGGCCGCGGCTCACGTGCCGCCACTCCGAAGAAGATCGTGCTGCCGTCTTCGCTCCAGCGCGGCACGCGATACGCCGCGATGCGCATCGGAACGCCCGAGCCGAGTTTGTCGGAGCTCACTTCGTGCGGCGTTGCTCGTTCGGCGCCAACGTTCGTCCATGCGACGAGCGTGTACGCCGTGTCGGTGAACGCGCTATCGCCGTGGCCGCGAAACACGGCGAGATCGAGCGCGTGCGCGCGCCACGCCAATCCGGCATAGCGATCGTTGCTTGCCGCCAGCGGACGCAATGCGCCCGAACGAGCGTCGAGCAATTGCACACCGTTGCCGGCGCTTCCTTCCGCGTCGATGAGCAACGCCAACTGCGAGCCGTCGTCGGACCAGGCGAGCTCCGCGACGTTGCCGATCGTGAGGTCCGTTCCTGACGTGAGGTCGCGGACGATCACATCCGAGGCGCGGCGTCCCGCTGTCGCCGGCCGACGCATCGCGATATGCGACCCGTCGTGGCTGAACGAGAACGATCGCGCATCGTCGTACGTCGTCGTCGCGCCAGTTGCGAGATCGATGATCTCGACTTTGCTTCGCGGGCCGCCGGAACTGGCGGTGGCCGGCGCTGCACCGCCGCCGCGGCCACCGCGCCCTCCACGCGCACCGCCCCCGCCACCCTGACCGGTATCCGCCGACACCACCAGCGCGAGCCACTTGTTGTCGCTGCTGATTTGCGGCTGCGCGCCCGACACGATCACCTGCTCGGCGCCGTCGACCTGACGGTAGTGCAAGTCATTGCGTCCGTTGCCGTGATGCACGGTGTACGCGACCACGTTGCCATTCGGCGACACCACCGCATCGTTGCCAAGGGTTTCCCATTTCGCGTAATCGGCGGCGGCGACCGTTGGTTTCTGTTGCGCGGAAACCGGCAAGGCGATGACCGACGCGATGGCGACGACGAACAGAGCTCGCTGCATGAGCTGTCCTCGAGTTGTCCTCGGACTGTATACGAACAACGGCCCACCGTCTTCGACGGCGGGCCGTTGCGGAGACACAAGTGCTACGTGCTACGCGTTTCGATCGATGCACCCGGTGAATTGCGGATTCACTTTCTCGCCGTCAGGCACCGGGAAGTTCACGTCTTTACCGTACGGCTGACCGCCCTTGAAGTACACGCCCGTCGGGAAGACGTTGTCCTGCGTGCGTCCGTACTGCCGAATGAGTCGGCGCAGGTCGCCCAACCGCTGGCCGCGGCCGAACGTCCAGAACGCCTTCTCGCGGAAGTAGAGCGAGGTCGCCGCATCCTGCGAAGCGGGCGTCGGCAGCGCGGCCATCGCGGCCGGCTGGAAGTTGCCATCCTTCGGCGGCGCGGCGCGCAACGAGTTGAGAATCGTCATCATGCCGGCGATGTCACCCGCCTTGAGCTTGCCCTCGGCTTCGATCAAGCGCGCGTCGAGACCAGAGACCATCGGCATCGGATCGTCGCGGCCTTTCCAGATCTGCTGCAGGAAGAGCGGCGTCGTACCGTCTTCCGACTGCAGGTTCTGCGACTTGCCCGTCACGACCGGCACGCGCGGATCGTTCGCCGACGCGAATGGCAAGTTGTTCTTGATGATGTTCACCGAGCCGTTGAAGATGTCGAAGCTGTCGGCGACGGTCACGCGCGACACCGAGTTGTTGAGGAACCAGATGCCGTTGTCATCCGAGTTGCTCGATGGCGACGTGGTCCACAGATACTGAAACGAGGTCGGCACCGCCGACGTGGGAACCAGCGCGGCTGCCTGCGCCTGTTGGCCCAAGTCAACGAGAATGCGGGCCTTCACGATCAAAGCGGCCGCGCGCACCGCCACCGAGTTCGCGTCGGTCGCGGAGGCCGGCACGAGCGCGAGCGCGGTGTCGAGATGCGCCGACGCCACCGCGTACACTTCAGCGTTCGTCAACGGCTTGAACGATGGATCGGAGTAGTCGACCGAACCGTTCGTGTTCTTGCCCAGCGGAATGCCGTTGCAGTACGTCTCGGCCATCTGCATCTCGGTGAACCCGAGATTCATCCACAGCTCGGCGATATCGGCATTGTTGGTCGGCAGGAACGCCGTCATGCCGTTCAACGCGTCGCGCAGGTAGCCGCGAATCTGCGTCACCTGGCTGTAGCTCAGAATGCCGTTGTTCGTGGCGATCTGGCGCTGATCGATGTCCTGCCGGTCCGGCTGAAAATCAGCATTCTTGAATTCGTCGGCGAGGTTGCCCGACTCCTGCCACAAGCATTCGCCGCAGTCCGGCGTGCTGACCAGGCGCTTGACCTTGCCGAGCGCGCCGACCTTGAGGGCCAGCGCCGCGGCAGGCGACGAGACGGCCGAGTTGTCGATCAACCCCGGGTTCTGGGGTTGGAGCAGCTCGTTCTTCCAATCAGTGCACGCGGCGGGGAACGCCAGCCCGAGAGCGATCAAGACCGCCCATCGAGCGCGATTCGTATTCGTCATCATGAATTCGTCCTCGAAGGGATCAGTACTTGAGGTTGAGGCGGAGCGTGAAATACGTCGGCGCCGCGGCGGTCTGGAACTCGTTCTGATTGTCGCCCTGCGTCAGACCGTAGTTCGCTTCCGGATCGATGCCCGTGAACTTCGTCCACAGGTGGAGGTTGCGCGCGGCGAAGACGATGCTCGAGCCGGACTGCGCGCGCATACGGCGCGTGACTGCCACCGGCAGCTGGAGGGCCGCCGATGCTTCGCGCCAACGCCAGAACTGATCCGAGATGAAGTACCCCGCGCTCGTCTTGAACGTGGAGCCATTCACGACCGAGCCGTACGACTTGGCGACCACGCGAGCCTGCTGCGAGAGCGGCGAGGTCGGCACTTCGTCCTCGTAGCAGGAGTTCGGCGCCGTGTTGCACTGGAAGTTGTTCGCGCCGTCCTGTTCGTTGCCGCCGCCCTTGTAGTCGAACAGCGTGTTGATGCGGAGCCGGCGGCTGAACAGATCGAACCCGCTCTGAATCGAGAAAATGTCGCGCGGCACATTGTAGCCGTAGAAGACGAGCGAGTCGCCGCTGACGTGCACTTCGTTCACTTGCAGCACACCGTCGCCGTTGGCGTCGGCGTAGGTGTAGGGGCGATACCACTGTCCGTTCAGCGGATACCCGACGCGCTGCTGCGTCGTCGAGCCGCTGCCCAGAATGCGCTGCTTGTTCGTGTTCGGATCGATGCCCAGATCCAGCACCTTGTTCGAGTTGTGCGAGCCGCTGATCAGCACGTCCCAGCCGAAGCTCCGGCGGTCGACGAGCTGCGCGTTGACCTGCACTTCGTGACCCCAGTTCTGCGTGCCGCCGATGTTGATGAGCGGCGTGAGCTGCGCGGCCGCCGACGACGGCGCGAGCGAGACCTGGACCAGCGCGTCGTGGGTCTTCTTATTATAGAACGTGTAATCGACGTGCAGCCGGTTGTGCAGCATCTGCGACTCGAAACCCATCTCCAGCTCGGCCGACTTTTCCGGCTTGAGGTTCGGGTTGGCCAGCTGGCTCTCCGTGAGGCCCGGCGTATCGGTGCCCGTGGTCGAGGAGCGTGTCGGAACGCTCACCGAGCCCGGCGTAAAGATGGCGAGGCCGGCGGTAGCGCCTGGCTGTACGCCCGACGCGCCATACGCACTGCGGAAGCGGAATTGATCGAGCCATGAGTACTTCGGAAAGAAGTCTTCATCCGACGCGATCCACGACACGCTCAGCTTCGGATAGTACACCTGCTGGAAGTTCGTGCCGAAGGCACTGTTCTGGTCCGTGCGCATGGCGGCGGTCAGAAAGAGGCGGTCGCGAAGGCTCGCCTGCTCCTGCACGTACAGACCGAGCGTCTTCACGGCGGTCGGCTGGCGATCCTGACCAACGCGCGTCGCGGCCGCCGTCACCGTCGTCGCGCCCGGCGGGAGCGTCGTCCCGTTCGTCAGCGCCGAGTCGACTTCGATGTTCGTATAGTCGCCGCCGAGGCTGGTCTTGAAGTTCGCCCACGGCCGCGCGTTCCACGTCGACGTGCTCGAGAGCTTCCCCGAGAAATTCCGAACGTGGCTCATGTTGTCCGTCACGCGGCCAAGCTTCGCCGTCGAGCTCTGTGGAGGACATTCCGTCAGGCGGCACAGCTGGAAGAAGTCGACCGACGCCAGATCGATTCCCGTCGTGCCCTGGTTGACCATCCAGGAGAACGGACGCCACGACATGTCGGCGCTCGACGTCATGCGCTGCACGTCGTTCATCTGCGTGACCTGCATGATGTCGCCCGGCGACCACTGCAACGCGTCGTGCAGCGGCACACCGTCGGACTGATTCGGATCCTTGTCGAGGCCGCAGGGGAACGTGCCGCCGGGGCAACCCTTGTAGCCGTAGTTCTGCATGCCCGTGTAGTAGAGCGCGATGATCAGATCGCTCTCCGGCGGGATGCGGTTGTCCATCTTCGTGAAGCCGCTGTTGAAGTTGAGGTCCACCTTCGGGCTCAACGCCGCGGACAGGTTCGCGCGAATGCTGCCGCGCTGCTGCGCCTCAGGGTGGAACCACTCGTCGCGCACCGGAATGTGCAGCGAGTCGAAACGCTGCACATAGAAGTTCTGCATCTGAATCGGACCGGTTTCGTTGTCGATGTCACCGCTCACGAAATAGCGCAGCGCCTCGTTGCCGCCGTTCACGTTCATGCCCAGCAGGCTGCGATGGCCCATGTGCACGAAGGTGTTCTGCGGATCGGTCATGTAGTTGTAGCTGGTGATGCTGTCCGTCAGGCAGTTGCCCTGGAACTTGGCCGTGGACATCGTCGGCAGCAGGCAGCGAATGCTCGCCGAGCCGGGCTTCGCCGGATTGTGGCCGAAGTTGGCGTACATCGGCTGCCAGGGTGTGCGATCGTCCACCATGCCGCCCTCGCCGGTCCAGCTCCACCGCGTCGAGCCCGCGCGGCCTTTCTTCGTCGTGATCACGACGACGCCGTTCGCGGCGTTCGTGCCGTACAGTGTCGCCGCCGACGGGCCCTTCACGATCTCGATGTCCTCGATGTCGTCCGGGTTCAGCGCGTTGAGCAACGAGAAGCGCGTGTCCGTGCCCGACGTCATATTGTCGGCCGCGAAGCGCACGCCATCCACATAGTAGATCGGCGCGTTGCTCAAGCTGATCGACGACGAGCCGCGAATGCGGAGCGTCGGCGCGCCACCGAGGGTCGAGGCGGGCAGCACCACGACGCCTGGCGACTTGGCGGTGAGCAGATCGGCGACGTTGTTGATCTTCGTCTCCTCGACGCGCTTGCCGACGTCACCGAGCGTGGAGACGGCATTGCCCAACTCGACCTTGCGCTGCTGGCCGGTAGCCGTCGTCACCACTTCCTCGAGCTGCGCCACGGCGACACTGAGCTCGAAGTCCGCGGTCGTCGGTTGTCCGGCCGTCACGGCGACGGCCTGCTTCTTCGACTGATAGCCGACGCGCAACACCTGCAACTGCGCGGTGCCGGCCGGAATGTTCCGGAGGGTATACTTGCCATCCTCACCGGTGGTCGTCGCGATCGTCGTGCCGATCACCAGCACGCGCGCCTCGGCAAGTGGTTGCGCCGAACCTTGCGCGGTCACCTTGCCGGTGATCGTGCCTTGTGCGCTCAGGCGTCCCGCTGCGCTCAGCAGCGTGAGCGCGGCGCCGGCTGCCGCAAGAATTCTCCAGCGTCCCAAATTCATGACTGTTCTCCTCCAGGGAGGTCGGGCGGGGGGTCAACATACTGCACGTACTGCAACAAGCTCCGACGGAGGCCGTCGGCGGTAGGTGCGGAATAGGATTGGCGGGAATTGCCGAATGCGCCGGGTGGCGGCGCTCAGGAATTAGCGAGGGACGCTATAGGACGGTATCAACATCGTCAAGAACCGCACGGGTGAAGTTTTTCGTCACATCACACCGCTGCACCGCTCGGGCGCGCTCACTGTGCTCACTGGTGCGAAACGCGGCGCTCGAGCACCTTTGCGATACAGAACTGACGCCCAGCCTGAGGAGAACTCGATGCCACCGACTGCCCGCCGCCGCGTACTCCAGCGTACGGCTGCCAGTATGCTCGCGATCGCCGCCGCCGGATTGCCGGCGCGCGCGCAGCAAACGACACCAACCAAACCACTCCCGACACCGGAATCCGTGATCGGCTTCCCGGTCGGCGCCGACTACAAGTTGTTCACGTACGACCAATCTATCGACTACTTCAAGCGTCTCGCCGCCGCGTCCAGCCGCGTTCGGCTGATCACCGTCGGCAAAACGTCGTACGGTAAGGCGTGGACCGCCGCGATCATTTCGTCCCCGGCGAATCTTGCAAAGCTCGAACACTTTCGCGACATCAACCAGCGCCTTGCGCATCCCGCGGGACTGAGCGACGCCGACGCGCGGAAGCTCGCCGCCGAAGGCCGCGCGTTCGTCGACATCTCAGGCGGCTTGCACGCGTCGGAAATCGCCGGCTCGCAGCACACGCCGCTCATCGCCTACGAGCTGCTCTCGCGCGCGAACGAACCCGACGTCAAGGCGATTCTCGACAGCGTCGTGTTCTTCCTGTGGCCGTCGATCAACCCCGACGGGCAGGACATCGTCGTGAACTGGTGCCGCGCGCGCGACTCCATTCCCGGCCATCCCGCGCAGATCGCGCCGATGGAGCTCTATCAGAAGTACGTCGGCCACGACAACAACCGCGACTCGTACATGCTGAACGTCATCGAGTCGCGCGTCATTCAGCGCACCTGGCGCGAGTGGGAGCCGCAGATCATTTACGTGCAGCACCAGTCGTCGCCGTTCCCGACGCGCATCTGGCTGCCGCCCTTCGCCGATCCTGTGGGCTTCCGCGTGCCGCCCATTCAGGCGCGTGAAGTCAACGCCATCGGAACGCGCATCGCCGAAGAGTTGGACGCGCACAACCAACCCGGCGCCGTCTCGCAGCTCGAGACCTACGACGCGTGGTACCCGGGCTACATCGACTACATGCCGATGTATCAGAACATCGCGGCGTGGTGGACGGAAACGCAGGGCGGCAATTGCGCCACCCCGCGCACGACGACGGTAGACAGTCTACCCCCGAATTACAAAGACCTTCGCCCGACCTCGCTCTACAACAGCCCATGGGCCGAAGGCACGTGGCACCTGCGCGACGCCATCGACTACATGGTCACCGCCGACTTCGCGACGCTCAACTACGCCGCGAAATTCAAGAACGAGCTGCTCTACAATCGCTACCAGTCGGCGCGCAACACCATCGCGCAGTTCAAGACGAGCGCGCCGTACGCGTACATCGTTCCGCAGGCGCAACGGGATCCCGTCGCGCCGGTCGAGCTGCTTCGCCGCATGGCGTTCATGGGCGTTCGCGTGCATCAACTCGATCGCGACGTGCAGTACAACGGCGCCACGTACGCCAAGGGCACATGGGTCATTCCCATGGACCAGGAGTACGCCCAGCTCGTGCGCGAGCTGTTCGAGCCGCAACGCTATCCCGATATGGGCGACGATACCCCGTACGACGCGGCGGGATGGACGCTGCCATATCAAATGGGTCTGAACGTCGTCGAAGCCACCACCCGCTTGCCGGCGGATTTCCGTTCGGCGATGAAGCTCGTGCAGGGCAAAGCCGTCGACTGGCATACGAATCCCGACGAACCATTCACCACGAACGCGATGGCCGCCGGCATCGTGCCGCCCGCGGGCGCCATCTCCGGTACGGGCAGCGTCATCCTGCTCGATCCCGCGCAGAACAATTCCTTCCGCTTCATCAATCGCGCGCTCGCCGAAGGGGCTGCGCTGCGCTACGCCCCAACGGCCGGGGCGGGCGGTCACGGCGCGTACGTCGTCAGTGGACTCGAGCGCGCGAAAGCCGACGCGCTCGCCCGCGAGCTGTTCGTGCGCGCCGATGCCGTCGAGAGCGCGCCGGCCGGCAGCGTCGCGGCACCGACGCGCATCGCCATCTACAAGGCGGCCCCCGGCAACATGGACGAAGGCTGGACGGAGTGGCTGCTCGACACCTACGGCTTCAAGTACACGCTCATCACGCCGGCCGATCTGCGCGCGGGAAATCTCGGCAACCGTTTCGACGCCGTCATCATCGGCTCGCAGAACATCGGCCCACTCGGCGGACGCGGTGGGCGCGGCGGCGGCGGCGGTGCTGGCGGCGGTAGAGGCGGCCGTGGGAATGCGGCGGCCGACAGCGCGGCAGCCGAGGGCGTGCGCGCGCTCGACGACTTCGTGAAAGGCGGCGGGACGATCGTCGCGTGGAATCAGGGCGCAACGGCCGCCGCGAACGCGCTGCGGCTGCCGGTTCGCAACGTCGTCGCGAACGTCAATCGCCGCGACTTCTTCACGGGTGGATCGATCATGCAGGCGATCACCGATCCGTCACAGCAGGTGATGGCCGGCATGCCCGACCGCGCCGACGTGTTCGTGTTCAACAGCCCGGTGTTCACGACGACCGACGGCTTCGAGGGATCGGTGCTCGCCAAATTCCCATCAGACGTTTCACCGCTCCGCTCCGGCTTCCTGAGCGGTCCGCAATACATCCAGGGCTTCGCCGCCGCGGTCGACGTGAAGCACGATCGCGGTCACGCGGTGTTGCTGGCGTTCCAGCCCGAATGGCGTGGGCAGCCGCAAGGAACGTTTCGCACCGTGTTCAACGCATTGTTCTTTGCGCGGGACGCCGCGGACTTGGCCAAACCGACGCCGGGCTTCTGGTCCGCACCGCCGGCACCCGCGCCGCGCGACACGGCCGCGGCGCGCGGCGGCCGAGGACGTCCGCCGCGCTAATCAACAGAACGTCAATGGGTTGAGATGCACCGCTCAGAGTGTGATCTTACGGATGTGCGCGCGTAGCTCAGCTGGATAGAGCGTTAGCCTCCGGAGCTAAAGGTCGCAGGTTCGAATCCTGCCGCGCGCGTCCGGGCTCACGTGTTCGAGCGTCCGTAAGTGTTTCAGAAATGTTCGAAGGTGTTCGAAGGTGTTCGAAAGGCGGGGCGCCCTTGTCGCCCCGCCTTTTGTTTTTCGCCCATACGCCCATACGCCCATACGCCCATACGCCCATACGCCCATGCGCCCGCTGTTCTGGCCCACGCCTTGCTCAGCTCGGCGATGGCACTGCGTTCACGCTTGCTCGCCTCACTGCCTCGGCCGCCCCTCCCCCAGGTTTTTCGCTCCTCGGAGCAATGGCTTCCCCACACCGCCCCGGTTGGCCCGATCTCAAACTCGGCATCGTCGCTGTTCTGACGGTGATCGCGATCGCGTTGAGCATTCTGATTTTTGGAAGAGTCGGCACGCTGCACGGCAAAAAGTTCACACTGTACGTGACCACGGATGAAGCACGCGGGGTCATTCGCGGGACCGAGGTTTGGCTCGACGGTCAACGCGTCGGCACCGTGAAGTCGGTCGACTTCAGGCCCCCGACCGTCGGCGTGAAGGATCGTTTGATCCTGTCGCTCTCCATGCTCGAATCGTCGCGCTCACACATTCGGTCCAACACACGCGTGCAGGTACGCGCGGGCGGAACGATCATCGGCGATCAAGTGGTGTACATGACCAGCGGTACGACACGCGCCGCCGGCGTCTCGGACGGCGATACGATTCGCGCCGGCGAACAGGCCGACTTCGAGTCGGTTTCGTCCGATGCCGCAGGCGCCGGGCGCGAGCTGCCGGCCATCCTCGAGAACGTCAAGCTGCTCACCGCGCAACTGCAAACCACCGAAGGCACTCTTGGCGCTTTGGGACTCGAGTCCGGTACGACGATGCGCAGCGTGCACGGCAAGACCGCACGCCTGATGGCGCGTTTATCCAACGGACGGGGTACGATCCCGATGGCACTCAGCGCGACCGACGCGTTGCGCGCGCGCGCGAGCCGCGCCATGGCCCAGGCCGATTCCATTCGCGCGCTCGTGGCATCGGACCAGCATTCCCTGGGGCGGTTTCGCCGCGACTCGACGCTGCTGCACAGCATCGGCGAGGTCCGCGCGGAGCTCGAGCACGTACAAACGCTCGCCGCGAGCCCGGATGGAACCATCGGACGCTTTCGCACCGACTCCGCACTCACACACGCGATGCATCGCGACCTCGCGGCGCTCGATTCGCTGTTCGCCGACATCAAGAAACACCCCCTTCGTTACATCGCCTTTTGAGCGAGTCGTCCGCAGTTATCTCTTGACCCTTCTTTGCGCCGTCCGTAGGTTCGCATGCACTCAAGTTCCCCTCCACGTCCGCCGCGTGAGTCGCGGCGATCGCGCGCCCACTCGTCGATGCGGCAGAGCGCGCTCCCGTTGGCCGAGCCTACCTACAGTCCCCGGCTACCCTCCCCGTTCGCGCATTCCGAGTTGTCTTCCACATATGCTGTCGGTTCCATGACCGGCGTTGCACCGTCCGTGAACATCGCCGAGCTGAAGCGCAAGACGATGCCCGAGCTCCAGGAGATGGCTGATTCATACGCCATCGCGGACGCGAGCGGCCTCCGCAAACAGGACCTCATCTTCCGCATCGAGCAGAAGCTGCTCGATCAAAGCGTCACGCTCACCGGCGAAGGCGTGCTCGAGGTATTGCCCGAAGGCTACGGCTTCCTTCGCAGCCAGGACTGGAATTACCTCTACGGCCCTGACGACATCTACGTCTCGCCCTCGCAGATCAAACGCTTCGATCTGCGCACCGGCGACACCGTCTCAGGGCAGGTGCGGCCGCCAAAGGAATGGGAGCGCTATCTCGCGCTCCTGAAAGTCGAATCGGTGAACGGCGCCGAGCCCGAAGTGGCGAAGGGACGCGTGCCGTTCGACAGCCTGAGGTCGCGCTATCCGGAAGCCCGCCTGCATCTCGAGACGAAGGACGGCGACATCTCGATGCGGATCATGGATCTCATCGCGCCGATCGGCAAAGGGCAGCGCGGGTTGATCGTAGCGCCGCCGCGCGCGGGCAAGACCATCCTGTTGCAGAAGATCGCGAACGCGATCGTCGAGAATCATCCCGAAGTCACGCTCATCATTCTGTTGATCGACGAGCGGCCGGAGGAAGTCACCGACACCATCGCGAACGTCGCCGCCGAGGTGATCGCGTCGACGTTCGACGAAGAGGCGCCGCGCCACGTGGCAGTGGCGGACATGGTGATCGAGAAGGCAAGGCGGTTGGTCGAAAGCGGCAAGGACGTCGTCATTCTGCTCGACTCCATCACACGACTCGCGCGCGCCTGCAACGCCGTGACGCCGCAGTCGGGCAAGATTCTGAGCGGTGGTGTGGACGCCAAGGGACTCGAGAAGCCCAAGAAATTCTTCGGCGCCGCGCGCAACATTCAGGACGGCGGCTCGCTGACGATCATCGCGACGGCGCTGATCGAGACGGGATCGCGCATGGACGAAGTGATCTTCGAGGAGTTCAAGGGCACCGGCAACATGGAGCTCGTGCTCTCGCGCAAGATCGCCGAGCGGCGCGTGTATCCGGCGATCGACATCGGCAAATCCGGCACGCGCAAGGAAGAGCTGCTGTTCACGCAGGAGGAGCTCAATCGCGTGTATCTGCTGCGCAACTTCCTGGCGGACATGCCGGAAGTCGAAGCGATGGAGTTCCTCATCAAGCAGATGTCGCGGTCGAAGAACAACAAGGAGTTCTTCCAGCAAATGGTTAATGGATGAGCGGAATTCCGAGCGAAGGTGCGAAGCGCCGCAGCGAGGAACAATAAATTGGATCGCGGACGCATACTCGCCATCGACTACGGCGAGCGGCGCATCGGCCTGGCGATCAGCGATCCGACCGGCATCATCGCATCGCCCGCGGGCGTGATCGTGCGGCGAGCGGGCAAGCGGCCGCCGATCGCCGAGATCATTCGTCGCGCCGTGGCGCTGGAGGCACGCGGGTTCGTGATGGGACTGCCGCTCGACGGCAACGGCGACGAGACGCCGCGCTCCACCGAAGCGCGCACCATCGCCCTCGAGCTCACGAAGCGCACCGGCATGCCCGTGGATCTCGTGGACGAGCGCTACACCACCGCCGCCGCGCTTCGTGCCGTGCGCGAGATGGGCGGATCGACCAAAGGCCGCAAGGGCGATGTCGACGCGCTTGCCGCCACGGTGTTGCTGCAACATGCGCTGCGTCTCGCGGGCTGAAGGCGCGTATCGCGTCCATCGCGTGCGTCGCATAGTGCGCGGCGTTGTGGCGACGACGATGTGTGCCATCGTCGCGGCGTGCGGCAGCGGTACCGGCGCTGCGGTGCGCGTCGCGATTCCCCCTGGTGCGACGCTGCGCATCGCGAGCGACTCGCTCGCGAAGGCCGGCGTCATTCGATTCCCCCGCCTCTTTCGCGTCTATGCCTCGGTGCGGCGCAGCGATCGCGGCATCAAGTCGGGAACGTACGCACTGCACAAGGACGCCGGCTGGGGCTTCGTGCTCGATGCGCTACGCGGCGGCAAAGGCATCGTCCACGTGGTCACGATTCCCGAAGGCTTCTCGTTGAGTCAGATCGCGGCCGCGGTCGCGGCGAAGCTCAAGGTCCCGGCGGACTCCGTGATGCGGGCGGCGAGCGACACCGCGCTCCTGCATCAGCTCGATGTGCCGACGCCGACGCTCGAAGGATATCTCTTCCCGGACACGTACACGTTCCAGGATGGTACCACCGCGCGCGCGGCGGTCGATGCCATGGTGCGGCGATTCGAGCAGGTGTGGAAGCCCGAGTGGACCGCGCGGCTCGACACGCTGCACCTCTCGCGAAACGACGTGATGGCGCTCGCGTCGATCGTCGAGAAGGAAGCAAAGGTGAACGAGGAGCGGCCGGTCATCGCGGCCGTGTACCTCAATCGGCTGCGCGACGGCATGCTGCTTCAGGCCGACCCGACGGTTCAGTACGCACTCGGCAAGCACGTGGCGCGAGTATTCTATAAAGATCTCGACGTCGACTCGCCGTACAACACGTACAAGCACAAGGGCCTGCCGCCGGGCCCGATCGCGTCGCCCGGGCGCGCGAGCATCGAGGCCGCGCTGTATCCCGCCAACGTGCCGTATGAGTATTTCGTCGCGTTTCCCGACGGCCATCACGAATTCCGCGCCGATCTCAAGTCGCACGAAGCGGCGAAGCTCGAGGCGCGGAAAGCGTGGGATTCGCTCGAAGCGAAGCCTCTAGCCCGTCGCGCGGATTCGACGCGATCCAAGTGACTCCGAGCGCCAGCGGAAGCTGACGTCGGGCACGGCTTCGCGGCGGCGTGCGCGGCGGCCGGAGCGCGTCTTCGTGTACGCGAGATGCACGCGCGTCATGCGCTCGATGACCGGAGGCAGGAGCGCGAGATCGAGCAGCTCGGGATCGAACTGTGTGCCGCGGCCGGCGGCGAGCACTTCGATGGCGTGTTCAACCCCCGCGGCGCCGCGATAGCTCCGGCTGTGCGTGATCGCGTCGAACGTGTCGGCGATCGCGACGACGCGCGCCTCGATCGGAATGCGTTTGCCGCGCAAGCGCCGCGGGTACCCGCTGCCGTTCCAACATTCGTGATGCGAAAGCACGCCGTTCGTGAGCTCCGGATAGAATGGCTCGAGCGGCGCCAGCACTTCCGCCCCGCGCCGCGGATGCGTGTCGATCAGCCGCCGCTGCGCGGGCGTGAGCCGCGTGCCTTCATGCACGATGTCGAATAACGCTTCGTGGATCTTCCCGATGTCGTGAAAGAGGGCGACACGCTCGATGCACTTCTGTTGTCGCGCGTCGAAACCCGCGGCGTCGGCAATGATCAGCGACATCGCGGCGACGCGGCGGACGTGCATGCCCGTATCCTGATCGTTGGCTTCGATGGCGTTGAGCAGCGTCTCGAGCGCGGCGGCGGCGAAGCGTTCGAGCGCGTTCCGGCTCCGGCGCTGGTGTTGGATGAGCGCGGCCGCGGCGCTGGCTCCGAGGGCAATCGACAAGCGTGAGTTCATACCGCGCTCGAAGGGCAAGAACCGGGCTGAGCGCCGCCGGCGGTGCCCTCAGCGGCGCTTCGTGTCCCTGGGGCCGCTGGTGTCCTTTGTGTCTTTTGTGTCTTTTGTCTCCTTCGCGTCGTCCCCTGTGTCGGCGAACAACCGGCTGGCGACTTCGCGCACGCGGCGCTGGCGGATGGCGTCGGTGCCGACGGATTGGATGTAGCGCTCGAGCAGCGCGATGGCCGCGTCGACTTCCGCCGGCCGCACGGACGAGCTGTCGGGATGGCGCTGCCGCATGAACCACGCGGTGAGCTTGAGACGCGTCTTCTGGTACGGCTCCCGGCCGCGGAGGAAGCTGTCCAAGCCGCTCTTGCTCACGCCGATCTCGTCGGCGACGGCGCGCAGCGACGTGTCGTCGACGCGCCGCTGGACGAGGCGACGGATGGCTGTCGTGTCGAACTGCGGCCTACCCGGCATTGACGTTCGCCGAGTGGGCGCCTAGCCTTCTGTCCGAATCTTGTCCGAATGCGTGATGATTACACGGGTGAGCTTACGCGGTTCGTGGGCGGTGGCGCAACAGCAGGTACGGCACACGGTCGAGCGGAGATGTCGGCCAATGGGATCGACAGCGAAAATGCGCGCGGCGTTGCGAGCGAAGCGGATCATTGCAGCAGCCTACTCGGTGCCTGGACGTCGAGGCAACCTGTGTCCGCTGCGCTATGAGTTGCTCGCGTCCGGCGTTGCGGTGCTCGTCGCTCGGCGACGAAGCGACGACGTCGTGGTGATCCGCGTCGCGGTTCGACTGCCCGATGGGCGCGTCAAGCAGTTGCGCGGCGAGTCACGGGTGGGGATCAAGTCGCCGCGCGAGGTGATCGCGTATTTCGAGACGTTGTACGCCAAGTACGGAGCGCCGCGTGGTTGATCGCTGCAGCGGGTGCGGCAACCGCAATGTGCCGACGGAGATGTTCCGGTGCACATGGCCGGACGGGCGCGTGACGTTGGACCGGCACTGTCACGTGTGCCGGTTGACGTGGCATCGTCAGCTGAGGGCGCTGGGCGCCGTGTTGGAGCGTGTGGACGGTGACGAGGGGCCACTCCAGGATGACCAGAGTGCGAAATCGCCCAGGATCGTGTGATCGGGCGCCGGCGTGTTGTCCGAGGTGGAAGCTCGCTACACTCAAGACACGCTCGCCCCACTCGATTCACTCGCCACAACCGACGCACCCGCTTTCATGTACGACGTCGCCGTCGTCTCCGCCAAAGGCGCACGCCGCTGGCAACAAGGCCACCCGTGGATCTACCGCAGCGACATCGAACGACGCCCGAGTGCGCCCGCCGGCGCCGTGCGCGTTCATGGTTACCGCGGCAAACCCATCGGCGTCGCCCTATGGAGCCCGTCGTCCGAGATCGCGCTGCGCATGGTCGACCACTCCGCTGACGCCGAGCTCGACGCCGCATGGTGGCACCGGCGCATCAGCGCGGCGGTCGAGCGGCGGCGACCACTCGCCACCGTCGCAACCGCCTACCGCCTGATCCACGGCGAAGGCGACGCATGCCCCTCGCTCATCTGCGATCGATACGACCGCTGGCTCGTCGTTCAACTCATGAGCGCCGGCGTTGAAACGTTTCGCGACCAGATCGTCGACGCGCTCACCGATCTCATACAGCCCGCCGGCATTCTCGCGCGGAACGACGTCGCGCTCCGCGCGAAAGAAAACTTGCCCGTCGGCGTCGAGCTGCTGCGCGGCGACGTCCCGCAAGAGATCGAGGTGAGCGAACACGGCATTCGCTTTCTCGCCGCGCCGTGGCGCGGCCAGAAAACCGGCGCGTTCCTCGATCAACGCGAGAACAGAGTGCTGATCGGCGGCCTCGCACGCGGCCGCGCGCTCGACTGCTTCAGCTATCACGGATCCTTCGCGCTCCATCTCGCACGGCACGCCGACTCCGTGATCGCGCTCGACAGCTCCGCCGACGCGCTCGTGCGCGCAGGAGAGAACTGCGCGCGCAACGGCATCGCGAACATCGAGCTCCTCGAGGCCGACACGTTCGACTACCTCCGCGAACGCCAATCAGCCGGCGATCGATTCGACACGATCGTGCTCGACCCGCCGGCGTTCGCCAAGAACAAGCCGTCGCTGCCGGCGGCGATCCGCGGCTACAAGGACATCAACCTGCGCGCGATGCGCCTGCTCTCCCGCGGCGGCCTCCTCTTCAGCGCGAGCTGCAGCTTTCATCTCACCAAGCCGCTCTTCCTCGACATGCTGCGCGACGCAGCCGCCGACGCGGGCCGTCGCATGGCGCTCCGCACGATCACGACGCAGCCGCTCGATCATCCGGAGGTCGTGACGATTCCGGAGACCGGGTATCTGAAGGGCGCGTTGTTGGAGGCGCTGGATTGATTCGCCGGTAATCCGTTACCCGCGCTGGCACTTCGGGCAGAAATACGTCGATCGTCCCGCCTGAACGATGCGCTCGATCGGCGTCTTGCACCGGCGACACGGCTTGCCTTCGCGATCGTATACCGCCAACCGCGACACCGACGCGTCCGTATACCGCGCACCGGTCGCGCGATCGATCACCTTCCGGATGTCCGCAAGCAACGCCGTCAACTGCTTCGTCGTGAGCGACGACGCCGCCGTTGTCGGCGAAATCTTCGCATGCCACAACGATTCCGCCGCGTAGATGTTGCCGAGCCCGGCGATGACGCGCTGATCGAGGAGCACCGGCTTGATTGGACCACGCCGCTTCGCGAGCGCGGCATGGAGATACTCCGCCGTCAACTTGGGATCGCCGGGCTCGAGCCCCAAGCCGAAGGCGAGGTCGGCGCCTCGCGGATGCACGTCCACGGTACTCAAGGCGCGCGGATCGTTCAGGACGACGCGCGAGCCATCGTCGAACGCGATCGTCGCGCGCGCGAAGCGCGGCAGATCGTCGCCGTCCCGATCCATGAGCCAGTCGCCCGTCATTCGAAAGTGGGCGTGAATCACGCGGCCGTCGTCGAGCATGAACAGCTGATGCTTGCCTCGCCGCTCCACCGATTGAACACGCGCACCGCGCAGCGAGCGCAACTTTGCGGGCGACACGCGACGCTTGAGCGACGGATGCAGCAGCTGGACGCGCGCGATCCTCTTGCCCGCGGCGGCGGCGCGCAGGCGCCGAACGGCACTTTCGACTTCCGGTAGCTCGGGCATTCACGCTCCGCACCGGCACGAGCTCGCGCTTCGTGCGCGTTCATGGTTTTCATGGTTGACCAGCGATTCACGACCCAACCAACTTGCACGCGTGGACTCCTCGACTCAATCGGGCGCGGCGCGACCGCGACGCGGCGGCAGCGGGAACGGCCATGGCAGTCATGGCAGCCATGGCAGCCATGGCAGCATCGGCGAAGTCTCCGCCGCGCTCCGCGCTCCCGGCGTTCGACGAACGCTCATCGTCGTTCTCGTCCTCAACGCTGTCGTCGCACTGATCAAGGTCATCATCGGGTTACGCACCGGCGCGCTCACCGTACTCGGTGCCGCGCTCGAGTCGGCGCTCGACATGCTGAACAATCTCATCGGCGTCATGCTCGTCGACGTCGCGGGCCGCGCACCGGACGAAGATCACCCCTACGGCCACGACAAGTTCGAAACACTCGGCGCCCTGGGCATCGTCGGCTTTCTGTCGATCTCGTGCTTCGAGCTGCTGCGCGAAGGCGTGACGGCGCTCATGTCGCGCCGCCCGCCGCATACGATTCATTCGATCGACGTCGCCGTCATCACGCTCACGCTCGCCGTGAACTTCTTCGTCGTCGCGTACGAGCGGCGGCGGGCGAAACAGCTTGCCAGCGCGTTTCTGCTCGCCGACGCCGCGCACACCGCGAGTGACATTCTCGTCACGCTGCTCGCGGTCGGTTCGTTGGCACTCTCGCGCGTTGGTTGGCCCGCGCTCGACGCGACGCTCGCCATCACGGTTGCGCTCATCATCGCGTGGAGCGGCTGGCAGATTCTTCGACAGTCGATTCCGATTCTCGTCGACGAGCGAGCGATCGATGCCGGCGAGCTGCGCGGTGTCGTGCTGGGCGTGCCCGAAATCCGCGACGTGCGCAACGTGCGCTCACGGTCGACCGCGTCGGGCCAGCTCTTCGCCGAAGTGACCATCGCCGTATCCGGTGCGACGCCGGTGGACGAAGCGCATCGGCTGGCGGATGCCGTCGAGGCGGCGATCGAGCGTGAGTTCGGTACATCGCAAGTCACGGTGCACATCGAACCGGATTAGCGATGGGCGATGGGCGATGGGCGATGGGCGTTGCGATATCCGGCCTTGCATCGTCGGGACCGAGATCTACCTTACGCTCCATCTCTCCACCTTTCCCGCGGTAGCATGGGCTCTTCTCAACGACCGACACGCTCGCTCCGGCACGAATACGAGCTGTTTGTCGAACAAGAAATAGAGAACTACAAAGAGTCGGTGCCGCGCAGCGTTCTCCTGTGCATCGGTGACGAGGCGGTCTCGTCGTTGTCCGCGCAGCCGCAGTTCGCGCTCACCGAGTTGCTCTTGTGCGAGGAAGTGGATCGCATCATCGTGCGCCGTCTGCGGCTGCCGACGTACGATTCGTGGCGCCGTCGCCGGTTGAAGCTCATCGACGAGCTCCGCCGTCCCGAGCATTGGGGACTTCGGCCCGACGACGTCCTGGTGCGGGCGTTCCCGCGGTCTTCGCAGGGCCAGGTGCTCGTCGCCGGCGCCAACGACGAAGTCTCGGCGCTCTATCTCGCGGCCAACGGCTGCGACGTCACGACCATCACGTCCGAGTTCGATACGGTCGAGCGGGTCATGCAGGCCGCGATCGGCGCCGGCCTCGCGGGGCGGGTGCACGCGCAGATCGGCGACCTGTCGTCCTGGACGCCGGAGCGTCCGCTCAATGCGGTGATCGTGAATCTGGCGGCGCTCGACGAGTTGTCGTCGGACGAACGGGCCCGCGTTATCGAGGTGCTGCAGAGTGCAACGCTCGACGGGGGCGTGCATCTGGTGCAGACGCTTGCCGCGTCGGGAAAGTCGACCGGCGCGCCGTTGCTCGACGAGCTGCGGACTCGGTATCGCGATTGGGAGGTGACGGTGGAGCGGGCGGATGGGCGAACGCGGACGTTCGTGGCACGGAAGGGGGCGGCCTGAGCTGTGTGTCGTTTTGACACAAGCGTGTCAAAATGCTTGTGTCATTTCACTACAGCGCCGGCGCATTCCGCCGGCGATTTGATTTTAAATAACTGAAATACAAGCACTTACAACGCGTGCCATTCCTGGCATCGTCAGTGCTTTAGCTCCCACGCGCGACAGCACATTGAACACGTTGAAGGCCGCACCGCGGAATACCACCCGGTGCACCAGCGTGGCCCGATGCGGCGAACCGTTCTCGTCGCCGGGCCACGCTTTTCAGCTCGGTTCATCTCCATTTCATCTCGACCTTTTCGTCATTCTATATATGAAGGCAAACGCGGCAAACATCACCAGCGAAGAACCGATCGGCATCGTCATCTCCCGCGGACCGCGCCAGGAGCACACCCCCATGGTGCTTGCGTACGTCTGGGGCCCGGCGCCCGAAGGCGACGACTCGCCGGACACCAAGGCGGCCTAGCCCTAAGCCGGCGCGTTCGCACTCCGTCGAAGCAGACAATCCCAGCCCCACCCCTGGCAGCCCGGCATCCTCGCCGGGCTTTCGCTTTTCACGCCCTTTCATGGGCTCGGTCCTTGCGCGCACGACGGTCGTGATCGGTGAAACGCGCGAAGCGGGCAAACGGGATTCGACCAGCGAAACCAGCGAAACCAGCGAAACCAGCGATGCCGACTGGGAACGCGAACGGGCCGCGCTGCTCGGGCGCAGGATCTCGGACCTGGGTCTGAGCATTCGCAACTCGCGCGTCGAGCATCTCGTCGACGCGCTCTACCGCGAGCTCGGCGCCAAGGACATCGCCTTTCGTCCGCCGGTCTACCTCAGCGATCAGTGGGGCTGCCCCGACGGCACGCCGCTCATCGGCGTTCCCTTCTACCTCGCCGACGAGCGCCTCGAGCGCATCGAGGCCGAGATGTCGGCGGGCGTCGAGGACGATGCCGAGGCGATGCGGTACATGCGCCACGAATGCGGGCATGCGATCAACTACGCGTTCAGCCTGTACGAGCGTCCCGAGTGGAAGGCGGCGTTCGGCTCATTCGCCAAACCGTATCGCGAGCGCTATCGCGCGGACCCCTTCTCCCGCAACTATGTCCGCCACATTCTCGGCTGGTACGCGCAAAAACATCCCGACGAGGACTTCGCCGAAACCTTTGCCGTATGGCTGACGCCGGATCTCGACTGGCGCCGCGAATACGCGGGCTGGCCGGCATTGAGTAAACTCGAATATGTCGACGCCGTGATGCGCGAGATCGGTTCGCTCTCTCCCGCCGCGCCGTCGCCGACCGACGACGATCTGCCGGTGGAGGCGATGCGCTATACCGTGGCCGACCACTACGCGGAAAACGAGGACCGGGCACCGATCGAGGACGATCGCCAATTCGACGGCGATTTGCGGCGCATCTTCCTCTCCACGCCCGAGGCGCCGAGTGGCGAAGAGGCGCGTTCGTTCGTGCACCGGCACTATCGGGAGATCGTGTCACGCATCGCGTACTGGACGAGCGAGCCGCCGAGCGTGGTGCGATCGTTCGTCGATCATCTCGCGCGGCGGGCAACGGACCTTGGCCTGCGCGTCGGCGGGCTCGAGGCCTCGACGCTCATCGAGCTGACGGCGTTCGGTACGGCGGTGGTGATGAATCACCGGCACACGCGGACGATGGGCCGATGACCTCATGAAGCTCGTGCTGCTGCACACCGCGGACGCGCTGGAACCGCCGGTCGACCCCGTGATCGAACAATTGACGTCCACGCTCGAATCGCTCGGCCATACGGTGGCGGCGATCGTCGTGGACAAGGACGTCGAGCCGGTGGTCGATGCGCTCAGGCGCGAGCGCCCGGAGCTCGTCATCAACATCGCCGAGTCGTTTGGCGGCAAGAGCGCGCTCGAATCGAACGTCGCGGCGCTGCTCAACCTGCTCGGGCTTCGGTACACGGGATCGAGCCCCGCGGGATTATTGCTGGCCGGCGACAAGACGCTCACGAAGAAGGTGCTTCGCTTTCACGGAATTCAAACACCGGAGTTCGCGACGTTGTATCGCGGCGCTGTGGATTGGGCGGGCAACCTGTCGTTTCCGGTGATCGTGAAACCGCCGCAGGAGGATGCATCGCTCGGCATCACGTCGGCGTCGGTGGTGCGGGAGATCAAGGATCTCTTCGCGCGCATCGACGAGTTACAGTCGGAGTACCAGCAGCCGGTGCTCGTCGAGCAGTTCATCGAGGGGCGAGAGTTCTACGTCGGCGTGCTCGGCAACGTGAGCGCGGAAGCGCTGCCGGTGATCGAGTTGGATTTCAGCGGATTTCCGGCGGACAAGCCGCGCATCGCGAGTTGGGAAGCGAAGTGGGGCGACGACGGCGAGGGATCGGGTGCCGAGTATGCCGGCACGCGATCGATCTTTCCGAAGGGGCTCGACGCGGAGCTCGAGGCGCGAATGCAGACCGTTGCCGTCGAAGCGTTTCATGCGCTGCGGCTGCGCGACTATGCGCGCATCGATCTTCGGGTGGCGGCGAGCGGCGAGATCTATGTGATCGAGGTGAATCCCAACTGCTATCTCGAGCGGGAGAGTGAGTTCTCGCGCGCGGCGCGGCAGCATGGGCTGGCGTACGACGGGTTGATTGGGCGAATTGTGGAATTGGCGGCGGCGCGGTATGCGCGTTGAGCGACGGCGAAAACAAGAAAGCCGGCGATTGCTCGCCGGCTTTCTTGTTCTTACAACCTGCTACGCGCGACTAGCGACGGCTCTTCTTGGCCGACTTGCGTCCGCCCTTCTTCGCGCCGCGCTTGGCGCCGCCCTTCTTCGCGCCCTTTTTCGCGCTCTTACGACCCTTTTTTGCAGCCATGATGAAGATCTCCGTAATGGAGGTTCTTGCTCTCGGCCGATTCCCCGGTGAATCGGCGAGACGACGGTTTTTCAACCGTCGCTACACTCATCTCCGCGGAGACGAGTGAAGTCTTGTGAGTCATGCCTTCTCGCTACGGCGCTACGCACCTTCGCTCGAAGTACCGTTGGTACAGTCAGACCGCATCACTGAGGCTCGTAAAGTTGAAGTCTCGGACTTTCAACGGCGGAACTACAATCGCCTGGCCCGGCTCGCCCCCTTCGCTTGCGCTCACGCGCTCGGGAACGCCCATCGCTTCCAGGTTGTTCAGCATGAAGATCGGCGAATCGTTGAAGCGAAGATTCTTCACCGGCTTCGTGATCTTGCCGTTCTCGATCAGGAACGTTCCGTCGCGCGTCAGGCCGGTGTAGAGAATCGTGCGTTGATCCACCGGCCGTAGATACCAGAATCTAGTTACCAACAAACCACGTTGTGTCGAGCGAATCAAGTCCTCGAGCGATGCGGAGCCGCCGTTCATCCTGATCGAACCACCGGCTCCGGTCGGCGCGCGTCCGACTTTCTGCGCCCAATATCTATCATAGTCGAGGTTTTTCACAACACCATTTTCAATCCATACGACGCGTTGCGTCGGCAGTCCGTCACTACTGAATGGCGAACCCGCCACTTCCGGATCGAACGGATCGGACGTGATGGTCACGCGTTCGTCGACAACTTTCTGCCCGATTTTATTCTTTCCACCGGGCGATGAGAAGAACGAACGACCTTCGTCGGCCGCGCGAGCATTGAGCGCGCGCGCGATGAATTGCACGAGATTTCCCACGGCGGTGGGCTCGAACACGACGGTGTAGCGTCCGGGTTCGATTGCGACCGGATTCGTCGACGTGCGCGCTTTCGCCGTTGCGCGAGCGCCGAGTGCGGCAGCGTCGATGCGGCTCCAATCGTGATGCGTGGCGCCGGCCCAACCCGATCCGGTGCCGTCGGGTGTGCGCACGGTCGTCGTGAGCACCGAAGCCGTTGAGCGATTGTAGGCGAAGAGTCCTTTGCCGTTCGCGATCGCCTGTGCGCCGGTGATCGCCTCCATGAATCCCGTCGAGACGAGTCCAGCGGCCTTCGCGGGTTCGGTGATGCGCCTTACCGCTGTCGCGCGCGAGGCGGGATCGAGCGATGCGGTTGCATCGCTCCAATTGACGCCGGGTTGATACGTCTGCGGTCCGAGCTCGGGCATCGCCTCGGGATCTTCGGGACTGAGCTTGGCGACGCGTTCCGACATCTGAACCGCGGCGCGCAATCCGGCATCGTCGAGCTGATTCGTCGACGCCGATCCGCTGCGTTTGCCGAACTTGCTGATGACGTTGACGACGGAGTCGAACGCATCGCCGCCGGTGGAGATCTGATTCACCGCGAACCGCGTGTTGCTGACGTTGCTGCTCGTGATCAGCACGCGGGTCTCGTCCGCGCTCGCGAAGGACAGGGCTCGCTTGGCGATCGCCTCGCATTCCTCACGCGAGAGATAGCGCGCGCTGATCGCGAGAGAGCGAAGCGTCACGCGCTGCGTCCGGTGTTGATGACGTTCACGTTGCGAAAGCGAGTCACGGGTGCGCCGTGGCTCACCGCGTTCACCTGCACCGGTTGCCCCTTTGCATCGCCGAACGCGCCACCCAGGTGGTAGCTCTTCGCGCCGCCGATCATGTCGAGCGAGCCCCAGAATTCGGGCGTCCGCATTTGATACGCGACGTCCTTGAGCATTCCGGTGATCTTCCCGCCCTTGATCTCGTAGAACACCTGCCCGCCGAACTGCGCGTTGTAGCGTTGCTGGTCGATCGAGAACGAACCGTCGCCGATGATCGCGATGCCGCGATCCGTCGCCGCGATCAGATCGTCCCAGCCGAGATCCTTGTCGCCGGGGAGCAGCGACACGTTCGGCATGCGCTGGAATTGCACCGCCGCCCACGTCTGCGCGTACGAGCAGCCGTGCGACCGCGTGGGTATCCCGCGCTTCTTGTAATACCAATCGAGCCAGAGCGCCTGCTCGCGCGTCGTGTGATAATCGACGAACGTGCCGCGCTTGACGATGTCGAAGTCTTCCGGCTGAACGCCTTCGTCATCCCACCCGCAGGCGGAGAGCGAACCCTGCTGGGTGCGATCGCCGCGAATGTTCATCAACTCCGAACCATACTTGAGGGTGCCGAGCACTTTCTCGGGCGGCGCGACGAAGCTGGTGCCGGCGTAGTTCGCCTCGTAGCCCATCGCGCGATCGAGCTCGGTCGGATGCGCCACCGACTCGTGAATCGTGAGCCAGAGATGCGACGGGTGCAGCACGAGGTCGTAGCGCCCGACGTCCACCGACTTGGCGCTCAGCTTCTGCACGGCCTCGTCGGCCCAGCGCGAGGCATTCTCGACGAGCCTGGCGTCGCGCACGTGCTCGTAGCCCAAGCCACGTGGCGCGACGTCCACCGATTGCCGTGTGGCGAAGTCACCGTTCCCGGTAGCGGTGACCGTCATGGACGGCTCGGTGCGATAGATGACCTGAAACGTGAACGATCCGTCGGTCGAGGCGAACGTTTTTTCTTCGCGCAGGAAGAACATGCTCGAGCTGACGAAGCGAGCGCCTTTGACGGCGAGTGCCGCCTTGTTCGCGGCGAGCAGCAGTCCGACCTTGTCTTCGATCGCGACGTCGAATGGCTCGATCTCGATGGGGCTCTTCCACACGCCGTTCGCGACGACGGGCGCCGGCGCGAGCACGACGGGCCGCACGAGCGCCGAGCGATTGGCGCGTGCTTGAGCGACGGCTTGTTTCGCGACGCGAGAGACTTCCTCCCGCGTCAGATCGCGGCTCGCGGCGAAGCCCCACGATCCATTGACGAGTGTGCGCACGCCGAAGCCGTAGGTCTCGTTGTCGGCGATGCCGGCGACGCGTTGTTCGCGCGTGGAGACGTTCTGATTGCGATTGCGGACGAAGCGCACGTCGGCGTAATCGGCGCCGGCGCTCTTCGCCGCGTCCAGCGCCACGGCCGCGAGCTCTTTGATGTTGGGCTCGGCGGCGATCGGCGCTGCGTACGGATTGAGCGGGGAGACGAGAGAGTCGGCCGCATTGCGACCGGTGAGGAAGCTGCCGGCGAGACCTGCCATCGCCGCGGATGTCGACGCCGACTTGATGAACTCTCGTCGCGTTTGACCCACCAATTATCCTCGTGCGCGGAGATAATTACTCTCACGCGAATATAGGAACGGCGTAAATCACATGCAATAGACGAACCAGTGCATCGCGCATGCGCGCCGACGCGCCTAGCTTTGTGGTGCACCACGTCATCATCGTCGCAGCACCCATCGACAGGAGAGCAGCGTGAAAGCGCTGGTGAAAGCATCGGCCGCGCCCGGATTCGTGTTGCAGAACGTTCCCGAGCCGGCCATTCGTGACGACGAAGTCTTGATTCGCGTGAAACGCGCCGGCGTCTGCGGCACCGACGTGCACATCTACGAGTGGGACGCGTGGGCGCAAGGACGCGTCAAGCCGCCGACGATCATCGGTCATGAATTCGCCGGCGAAGTCGTGCAGGTCGGCAAACTCGTCACCGACGTTCGCGAAGGCGATCGGGTGACGGCCGAAGGACACATCGTCGATGGACGCTGCCTGCTCTGCCGCACCGGCAACTCGCACGTCTGTCCGCACACGAAGATCATCGGCGTCGATCGCGACGGATGTTTCGCTGAATACATCAATATGCCCGCAACGAACGTGTGGCATCTCGATGACAACGTTTCGTTCGACGTCGGCGGCATTCACGATCCGATGGGCAACGCCTTTCACACGGCGCTGACGGCGGACATTCCCGGGGCGACGGTGCTCGTCACCGGCTGCGGACCGATCGGCATCTTCGCCGTCGGCATCTGCAAGGCGGCTGGCGCGTCGCGCATCATCGCGTCCGACGTCAACGACACGCGACTGGCGCTGGCGAAGCGGATGGGCGCGAACGACATCGTGCATCCTGACGAAGCGGAAACCGTCGTCAAGCGGTACACCGACGGACTCGGCGTCGACGTCGTGCTCGAGATGTCGGGCGTGCCCGCCGCGGTGCACCAGGCGTTCGCGCTCGTCCGCGTCGGCGGCCGCGTGCAGATGCTCGGCATTCCCGCCAAGCCGATCGACATCGATTTCGCGACGGAGATCATCTTCAAAGGTCTGACGATCTACGGCGTGGTCGGCCGCCGCATGTACGACACGTGGCTGATGATGACGCGCTTTCTGCGCTCCGGCCAGTTCGATCCGACGCCCGTCATCACGCATCGTTTTCCGCTCGAGGCGGCCGATGAAGCGATGCGCGTGATCAAGTCGGGTGAGGCGGGCAAGGTCATTTTCGAAATTGCGTGAACGGCGGAAACAGCGGGCGCACGCTGACTAACGCTGACACGGCACGGGCTCACGCGAACAACACCAGAACACCAGAACACCAAAAGAAAAGAGAAAACGATGGCCCGTGCGCCCCGCATCTCGACCGGTCACACCCATTCTGGTCTTCGTCCGCGTTAGCCCGCGAAGTGTCCGCGTGAGTCCGCGTGCGCTCGGTTTTTTGTTTTCGCTATAGAATCCATAGTTTGCGTACACCACCGGAGCACACTCTTGGCACTCAACACCGAATTCACCAACGGCCTCGAGCAAGTCATCGATCAGCTCAAGGCCGATCGCGTCTACAAGCGGCTCAACTACCTCGACTCCCCGCAGTCGGCGCACGTGCAGATGGAAGGCCGCGGCGACATTCTCATTCTCTCGTCGAACAACTACCTCGGTCTTTCCGACGAACCGTCACTGATCGACGCGGGCATCGACGGATTGAAGAAGTGGGGTGCCGGAACCGCGAGCGTACGCTTCATCTGCGGCACCTACACCATCCATCGCGAGCTCGAGCACGCGCTCGCGCGGTTCGTCGGCACGGAGGCATCGCTCTCATTCGTCGCCTGCTGGAACGCCAACGAGGCCTTCACCGCCACGATCGCGCAGGAGGGAGACTTCATCATCTCCGACGCGCTCAATCACGCGTCGATCATCGACTCGATGCGCCTCGCCAAAGCGATCAGCAAATGCACGACCGGTGTGTACAAACACGCCGACATGGATGATCTGCGCGCGAGGCTCAACGAGCAAAAGAGCGCCAAGCGCCGCTTCATCTGGACGGACGGCGTGTTCTCGATGGAAGGCGCGATCGCCAAGTTGCCGGACATTCTTCAGATCGCGCGCGACACGAACTCGATCGTCGTCATGGACGACTCACATTCGACGGGCGTCCTCGGCAAGAACGGCCGCGGCACCGCGGAGCATTTTGGCGTGGTCGGCGAGGTCGACGTGATCACATCGACGCTCGGCAAGGCACTCGGCGGAGCGGCCGGTGGCTTCGTCGCCGGGTCGGCGGCAGTCGCCGATTATCTGACGCAGCGCGCGCGCCCGCAGCTCTTCTCCAATGCGCTGCCGACGACCGTGGCGGCGAGCGCGTTGCAGGCGGTGCGCTACGTCGAAGCGCATCCCGAGCGCGTGCAGAAGCTGCGCGACAACACGACATATTTCCGCGAGCAGATCATCGAAGCGGGATTCAAGCCACTGGCCGGCGAAACGCCGATCGTGCCGATCATCGTCGGTGAAACGGCGGCGGCCATTCAGATGAGCGACCTGCTGCTCGAGGAAGGCGTGTTCGTCACCGGGTTTGGATTTCCGGTGGTTCCGCAAGGCCAGGCGCGCGTGCGTTGCCAGATTTCAGCCGGCCACAGTCGCGACGATCTCGATCAGGCCATTCGCGCGTTCAAGAAAGTCGGCGCTACACTCGGCATCGTACGGTGATGATGAGCCGCTTGTAGCTGGCGACGTCGTCTCCGCCAATCTGTGAGACGACGGCGCCACAGCGGCCGCCTTGCAGCATCCACGGCACCAGCCACGTGTTCACGTCCGGCGAGAGGTGCCCCACCACGTCGCCGCCCGGCGCGTGCACCCAGACGTTCGGTTCGTCGGTGCCTTCAGGATCGGGCACGAGAATCAATTGATCGCCGGCGCGCAGTCGATGCAGCACATCCGTGCGCTGGCCGAAGACCGTCCCGTAGACGGGCGTCTCGAATTGGCGGCTTCCGGGGAGGATCGACGACATCACTCGCAATGTGAGGTGGATCACATGGCGATGGGAGGTGGGCGTGACCCTTTGGACCCTTTTTCGTCCGATTCAGAGAGCCGAAAGTTCGGCCCGCTTCTCATCGCCGAGGTTCCGAATGCGAACGATCCGTGCCCTGACGATCGCCACTGCGGTGGTCATGGTGCTTCCGACAATTGCTGCCGCGCAGGGCGGGCGTCAGTTCAGAGATTCGTGGTTCTGGGGTATCAAGGGCGGCGGCTTCACCTTCGCCGACTCCGCCCAGAACACGAAGAACGCGCCGATGGGCGGCGTCGAGTGGCTCATCACGCGGTCGCACGGCGGACTGTACATCTCGGCGGGCCAGGCCTTCTTCACGACACAGACGCTGACCCTTCACGATCCGCTTGCGCCGCAGGACAGCGGCTTTCGCGCGATCGACCTGAAGAATTTGCGGAAGGTGGACGTGGCGCTCATGGCGTTCCCGGGCGACCACATTCACTTCCATCCCTATGCCGGCGCCGGTTTGACGCTCGATGAGATCAGCAGTGCGGTGCCGCGCCCGCCGTTCGGCACGCCCGATCAGTTGGCGTTTGCCGACACCGTGATTCAGAACCAGAAGGTTGGCTTCACGCCGTTCTTCGTCGCCGGCGCGCAGTGGCGTCTCCGCTGGTTCTCGGTCTTCGGCCAAGGCACGGCCAATCCAGCGCAGAAGAGCTTTCTCCTCTACAACGGCAAGCCGTGGAACTTCACGTATGAATTCGGCCTGCGGTACAACGTCGGCACGTCGATCGATCGTTCGTAAGTTCTAAAGCGTTCTACCCTTCGCCCGCGCGTCGCTCGCCGAACACGCGCCGCGGGAAATGCGATGGTGTCTTCGACACGTACGCATTTCCCGTCACGAACCAACGCAGATGGTGCTCCGCCCACTGCGTGATGCCGATGCGCGGCGTGACGGTCACGTCGCGATCGGCCACGGGCGCTCCGGCGCGGATCACGAGCGGCGGACGCTGTAACGGCGCCCAATTGTGATCGCGCGTAATGCCCAGTGCGAGACACAACTTTCCCGGACCGTTCGTGAGGTCGACGTCGCGACGGACCTTTGGCCGGCGTCGCCGCATCAAGTCGATGCCCCGGACCGGCTCGATCGCACGCACGAGCACCGCGCTCGGCTGATGCTCGGCGCGCGTGACCGCGTTGAAGCACCAGTACATGCCGTAGATGAAGTACACGTACGCGATACCCGGCGGACCGTAAAGCGGCGCCGTTCGCGCGGTGCGGCCGGCGGCGGCATGGCACGCGAGATCCTCTTCGCCGAGGTAGGCTTCGGTCTCGACGATGCGTCCCGACGCCACGCCGTCCGGCGTCCGACACTCGAGCACGGTGCCGAGCAGGTCGCGGGCAACTTGCTCGGTGGGGCGATTATAAAACTCTGATGGCAGCGGCGGCGTGAGACGAGAACGCCGCGCTTTGGGCGCGGCGTTGCTCGTCATTCTTCCGTCGTGGCGCTCGCACCCTTCTTGGCTCGGGCGCGAGTCGCGGTCTTCTTCGCGCCGCCCCGTGCACCGCGTTTGGCTTTTGCAGCGGGTGCAACTGCCGTTTCCGCCGCAGGCGGCGGAGCTGGCGGAGGTGCCGCGGCCGCCGTCTTCTTTGCGCCGCCTCGTCCACGTCCGCCGCGACTGCGCTTGGAGGCGGACTCCGGTGAACGCGCGCCACCGTTGTCCGCGGCCGAAGGTTGCGGCGCCGGCGGAGTGGCCGCCGGCTCTTCGACGATGCCGACCGACAGCAAATCGGCTGGCGGCACGGCCAACCGACCGCGTCCGCCGCCTCCGCGCGCACCGCCGCCACGTGGTCCCATCCCCAGCCGCGGCTGCGGGATGGCGGGATTCGCGGCGGCCGATGCCGCCTTGATGGCCCGTTCGTTCGACGCGACCTGATCCGCCACCGATCCTGACTCGGCCGAACGACCGACCTCGAAATCGTCGCCGCGGCGGCGAAGGTCGATGATGTTCTCATCGTGCGCGTCCTTCAAGATGCGCACGAACATCCGGTCGCTGAGACTCTCGGAGTCGCGACCGAGCAGTTGACGCGCGCGACGGCGAACTTCGCTCGCGCGAACAGACTCTTCGCCACGAACGAGATCGTTCACCGTGCGGCGCACCAGATCGAACGCTTCAGCGCGCGTGAGGCGCTCGCCGCCAACACCCGCGCCGTCCGACGCGCGCGACGGCTCGGACGCGAGCTCGAGTTGCGCCGGCCGCGGAGCAGCAGCCACCGGCTCGGCAGCGACTTTGGACTCGTCGCGGCTCGCGTCGGGTTCCGAAGTTTCGCGCGCCGGCTGCTCGGCACGATCGGTTCGCTCGCCACGCTCCGGCGGGCGATCGCCGCGCTCCGGACGATCGCCACGATCGCGGCCGCGACCACCACGACCACGCCGGCTGCGGCGCGGCCCGCGTTCCTCTCGACCTTCACGCTCTTCGCGGCCTTCACGGCCCTCGCGCTCTTCGCTCGTTGTCGCCGACGTTTCGACCGCCAAATCTTCGGCGTCACCGCGCGGCGTTTGCATCGCGGTCGACGTGGACGGCGTCGTGCTGGGGATATCCACCTCGAGCTGCCCGTTATCGAGCTTCGTCACCGAGAGCAGGCCGCGATGCGCGGCCTCCTGGCAGAAGCGCGAGAACTTGGAGATGCCGAGGTTTTTTTCGTCGAACGTGGAGTCGATCTCCTGCATCACCTGCTTCAGGCGGTCGGAGCGCATGACGTCGTTGTTGCGCTTCATGCGCTGCACCGCTTCGGTGACGAGCTCCCACGGATCGTACTTGCGGGCATTCTGCTCGTCGTCGCTCGACTTCACGAGGCCGGCGAGGGCGTTGTAGCTGTAGTACTCGTCGCAGTTCTGCACGAGCAGATCGCTGGACGATTCGCGAATGCCGACGCCGATGACGTACTTGCCGTATTCCTTGAGCTTGATGACGAGGCTCGAAAAATCGGAGTCGCCGGAGAGCAGAATGAACGTGCCGATCTCGGGGCGGGTGAAGACGAGCTCGAGCGCGTCGATCGCCAGGCGGATGTCGGTGGCGTTCTTCTTGGACGCGCCGTACGCCGGGGCGAAAATGAGATCGATGGACGCTTCGGAAAGCGGCACGATGTACTGCGGATAGCGCCGCCAGTCGGCGTACGCCCGCTGCACGGCGACTTTGCCTTTGATGATCTCGGACGAGAGCAGACTGCGCAGCTCTTTTCCGAGATCGGAGCGAATCCCCATCGTGACGTTGTCGAAGTCGATGAGGAGGGCCGCGTTGGGGGCGTGGATCTGCACGCCGTACTGCTGTGCGCTGACAGCTTGCGGACCGCGGGCAATGAGGGCGCTGGCCGACCGTGTCGGCGTGCGCGAATGTCTAGAATTCATGCATGATTGGCTCTAAGGATCAGACTGGGGAATTTAGGCCCACCCTAAGCGTAAAGCGATGGGCGGCTGCGCTGGGCGATGAGCCCACCGCTATTCGCCCATGGCTTTCAATATCACCCGCTTCTTCCGCTGCCCGTCCCATTCGCCATAAAAGATGCGCTGCCACGGGCCAAGGTCGAGGCGCCCTGCCGTCACGGGGACGATCACCTCGTGGCCGATCGTCAACGAGCGCAAATGCGCGGCCGCGTTGTCTTCACCCGTGCCGGTATTGTGCCGGTAGCGCTCCGGATCCCACGGCGCGATCGACTGCTCGAGCCAATCGAGAATGTCCTGCCACAATCCCGGTTCGTGATCGTTGACGAACACCGATGCCGAGATGTGCATCGCGGAGACGAGCACCATACCTTCGCGAATGGCCGCCGAGGCGCGGCAGGCGTCGACCTGGTCGGTGATGTCGATGATTTCCTGCCGGCGCTTCGTCTCGAACGTGAGGTAATCCGTATGCGTTTTCATCGCGCGTGAAGGGCGGTGTGAGGGTGGTTGGCCGTGCGGCGGGCCCGTATGTTTGACTCGAAACCGCTGCCAGACGCCATGCGTACGGGAGGAGAGTCTACGTGAAGCGTGTCGGATTTCGCGGCCGCCTCTTTCTCATCCTGCTGGCCTTCGCGCTCATTCCGTCGGTGTTGATCTCGTCCGCGTGGAGCACCATGGGTTCGGTGGTGCTGCCCTTGGCGGGAGCGACCGCCGCGTGGGATAGTCTCACGGCGACGGGCGAGCGGGCAATCGCCGCGGCACGGAGTGCGCCGCTGACCGCGGAGGAACGTCGTGCCGTTGATGTCCACGAACAAAACCTGCGGCAAAGTCTGGTGATGTCCAGGCGCGCCGACTTCGTCTTTCACGAACTGGCGCGCAAGCTGGCGCTCGCGACCCTGTTCACCGTGCTGCTCATCGGTATCGTGGCGTCGCGCGTCGCCGGACATCTCAGCCGCAATTTGAGTCGCCCCCTTCAAGACCTCGTCGGATGGACGGAGCGCATCGGCCGCGGTGAACCGTTGCCGACGACGCCGCCGCGCCGCGGCGCGCCGGAGTTCGAGGTGCTGCGACGCGGGATGCGCGCCATGGCGAGTGAGCTCGAGCTCGGACGCGCGCGCGCCCTCGAGGCCGAACGGGCCGCCGCCCTGCGCGAGAGCGCACGCCAGGTCGCGCATGAACTAAAAAATCCGCTCACGCCGATTCGCTTCGCCGTCGACCGATTGCGCCGCGACGCGCCGCCCGAATTGAGCGAGACGGTCGAAGTGCTCGCGATCGAGTCGGAGCGCCTGGAGAACATGGCGCGCAGCTTCGCGCAGTTCGGCCGGCTGCCCGAAGGACCAAGTGCCGCGGTGGACGTCGGCGAGCTCGCGCGCTACACGGCGCGCACCGCGATTCCACCGACGCTCGCATCGAACGTGAGCGTCGGCGACGACGTGCCGATGATCGAAGGACATCACGACGCACTCGCGCGCGCGTTGACGAATGTGATTCTCAACGCTGTTGACGCATGCGCGGCGGACGGTCGCGTCGACGTGAGCGTTCGCAAGACATCGATGCCGGGCGAGCACGAGGCAGTGGAGATTGCGGTCGCGGACTCCGGGTGCGGCATTTCACCAGACCGGCTCGCGCGCATCTGGGATCCGTACGTGACGTCGAAGCCCGGCGGCACAGGACTCGGCCTCGCGATCGCGCGCCAGACCGTGCTCGCGCATCGCGGAATGGTCCAGGCGGAAAGCGCCGTCGGGCGCGGCACCACGATTCGATTTCTCTTGCCGGCGGCGACCGGCACCACCGGCACCAACGGGAGGCGGACGAATGGTGATTGACCCGATTTCGATTCCGATCGTCGCAATCTGCGCCGCGGCGGTCATTGCGATCTTCGCACCGCTCGCGCGCGCGTACGGCAAGCGTCTGGATCGCGTGGACACACGGCCGCCGGCGTTGCCCGCCGACGTCGCCATGCGCCTCGAGCGCATGGAACAGGCGCTCGACTCGATCGCGATCGAGGTCGAACGGATCTCGGAAGGCCAGCGCTTCACCACCAAGCTTTTAGCCGAACGGAACAACTCGGGGGGCTCGGGCGTACCGGAAGCGAAATCCTAAACGGAGCCCACCCGCTTCATGCCCAGCGTTCTGATCATCGACGACGAGCCGAACATCCGACGCATGGTTGGTGCGTTGCTGTCGGCGGAAGGGTACGAGGTACGCGACGCGCAGGACGGAGCCTCGGGTCTCGCACGCGCGACCGAGGCCGAGCCGGATGTGGTGCTGCTCGATTTGATGATGCCGGGCGACATGGACGGGATGGCGACGCTCGCCCGCGTGCGCGAGTCGGTGCCCGAGGTGCCGGTGATCATGATGAGCGGCCGCGCCGGATTGAGCGACGCGGTCAAAGCCACCAAACTCGGCGCCTTCAATTTTCTTGAAAAGCCGCTGAGTCCCGAGAGCGTGCTGCTCGCGCTGTCGTCGGCGATCGAGTTGCGCCAGGCGCGGCGCGAAGCAAAAGTGTTGCGCGCGGATCTCGGCTTGAGCGGCGAGATGATCGGCGACAGTCCCGCGATGCAGCAGGTGCGAGAGCTCATCGCGCGCGTGGCGCCGAGTGACGCGCGCGTCGTGGTCACGGGCGAATCCGGAACGGGCAAGGAGCTCGTCGCCGCGGCGATTCACCACGACAGCACGCGGCGCGAACGGCCGTTCGTGCGCGTCAACTGCGCGGCGATTCCCCGCGACCTGGTCGAGAGCGAGATGTTCGGCCACGAACGCGGCGCGTTCACGGGCGCGACCGATCGGCGCATTGGGCGGTTCGAGCTGGCGCATCGCGGGACGCTCTTCCTCGATGAAGTCGGCGATCTCGGCGCCGAGGCGCAGGCGAAGTTGTTGCGGGCGATCGAGGCGAAGGAGATCGAGCGCGTCGGCGGGGGGAAGCCGATCGCGGTCGACGTGCGCATCGTGTCGGCGACGAACAAGGATCTGACGCGGGCGGTGGCGGACGGATCGTTCCGTGAGGATTTGCTATTTAGACTCAATGTGATACCAATTCACATTCCTCCACTGCGCGAGCGGCCGAGCGACATTCCGGCCCTCGTGCGACACTTCTCCGCCCTGCACCGCATGCGCACCGGCCAGCCGCTGCCGGCGTGGACCGACGATGCGATCGCCGCGTTCACGCGCTACGGCTGGCCCGGCAACGTCCGCGAGCTCGCGAACATCATCGAGCGCCTGGCGATTCTGCACGCCGGCAAGATCGTGGACGACGCCGCGGTTGCCGCCGTGTTGCCGGTCGAACGCGCATCACGTAACAATCATACGCCGTCGCCGCTCGCCGATCCCGTCGCACTGGATCACTCCTTGAGCGACACGCTCGACGATTATGAGCGTTTACTCATTTCACGCGCGCTGTCGATGGCCGGCGGCAACGTCGCCGAGGCGGCGCGCCGGCTCAAGACCGATCGTCCGAATCTGTACCGCCGCATGCGCCGCCTGGGTATTGGCGTCGGCGCGGCGTCATGACCATTTCCTTTCGGGAGTTGTGATGCGCAAGTCGACGCTGTCCGGGCTGGCCGCGTTCGCATTCGCCGTCGCGGCCGCGATGCTCGCGCGGCCCGCCACGGCCCAGCAGGCGCCGAGCGCCGCGCAGGCACTCCCGCGGGACGTGCGTCGCGAGGTGGTCGAGCGCTGGAACGGGCCGAGCGAGCTGCGCGCGACCAGCCGCACGGAGATCGATTCGACGGAGCAAGTGCGCGGCGACGTGAGCGTGTTGCGCGGTCCGCTGATCATCGCCGGACACATCACCGGCAACGTTCTCGCCATCAACAGCGACGTGATTCTGCGGCCGGGCGCGCGCGTCGACGGCAACCTGCTGGTCGTCGGCGGCGACGTCGACGGCCGCAACGCGGCGCGCGTCGACGGCAGCATTCGTATCTACCGGCAGGAGCTGGCGTATCGCGAGGAGGGCAATCGCATCGTCGACGTGGGCGAGATCGCCGCGGCTGACGATGAGAAGTGGTGGAGACGCCTGGAGCGCCAGCGCAGGCAGGATTGGCACGACGTGTTTCGCATCGTGCAGGCGGGCCCCTACAATCGCGTCGAAGGGCTGCCGATCGCGTTCGGTCCCGCGCTCAACGATCCCACCGCGTGGGGCAGCATTCGCCTCGACGCGGCCGCGATCATTCGCACCGGCAGCACGTTCGACGACGAGCACGGCGACGTCGGTGACAAGATTCGCACCGAGCTGCGCTTTGGGCACGACTTCTGCATCGGCGTCGGGGGGCGCGCGTACAACGTCGTCGAACCGGTCGAATCGTGGCAGTTGAGCGATCTCGAAACCGCGCTGGCCGCGTTCGTCGCGCGCCGCGACTATCGCGACTACTACGAACGGCACGGCGGCAACGCGTACATGACGGTGTTCGGCGCACGCAATCTGAGCTTCACCGGCTCGTACGGCGAAGAGCGCTGGACCTCGCGCACGCTGCGGAATCCATTCACGATCTTCAACGGCGAGCGGCCGTGGCGCGCGAATCCGACCGTCGACGAAGGCCTGTTTCACATGGGCGACGTGTCGCTCCGCTTCGACACGCGCACCGACCCCGACGATCCGTGGTCGGGCTGGTACCTCAACACCGACATCGAGCACGGCCGCGGCACGTTCAGGAGCGTCGCGCCCACGTCGGAGCCGCGGAACGTCGATCTCGGCGTGAACAGCTACACGCGCGGCTTCTTCGACATGCGGCGGTACAATCGCCTCGGCCCCAGCGCGCAGCTCAACATGCGCGTGGTGCTCGGCGGCTGGCTCGGCGGCGATCCGCTGCCGCTCGAGCGGCGGCTGTCGGTGGACGGACCCGGTGCGCTGCCCGGATTCGGCTTTCGTGAATTCTCACGAGGCGCCGACGTCGGCACGTGCACGTCGGGCATCGGCATCGTGAATGGAACGCCGGCGGAATGCGATCGCATCGCGCTGGCGCAGATCGAGTATCGCGGCGATCTCAAGCTGGACTTCACGGGCGATTGGGAAGATTGGCCGAAGCACTATCGCTCGGCGCATGGGGACATCACCTGGGTGTTCTTCGCCGATGCGGGCCGAGGATGGAAGGTCGGGACGCCGGACGAAGTGCTGACGTATGCGAGCAACAGCTTTCCGTCGCTGTCGTCGTTTCGTTCGGACCTGGGGTTGGGTCTCGACATCGGCGGCGTGGGGATCTACGCGGCGAAGGCGCTGTCGTCCGCCGAACCGGTGAACTTCTTCGTTCGGCTGAGACATCGCTTCTGATCGTGCGATTCCTTCTCGCCGTCGCGACGGTCGCTCTCGTTGCATCACTGGGCCCGCGGTCGCTTCATGCGCAGCGGGTCGCGAGCGATGCGCGCCGGCTGGACATCGTCGTCAACCCGCCGGCCGCGCTGACCGAGGGGCCGACGATCGCGAGCGAGAATCTGCTCGGCGATCCGAAGACGCGCGAGCATCTGCGCAACGGATTTCCGGCGCGCGTGCATTATCGGCTCGAGCTGTGGAAGAAGGGACTGTTCGATGAGCCGAACGGCCGCGCGGATTGGGACGTGCTCGTGGCGTACGATCCGTCGTCGCAGTTGTATCTGGTGCGGCGGACGAGCGATCAGAACGTCGTGGAGAATTTCGGCGGGTTCGCGACGCTGACGTCGGCGGAGGCGCAGTTTGGGCGGCCGTTCCGGGTCGGATTGCATCCGACGAAATCAGGACGGTATTATTACAATTTAGTGATCGAGATCCAGACGCTGACCGAGTCGGATCTCGACGCGCTGCAGCAGTGGTTGCGGGGGCCGACGGCGCCGGGCAAGGGCGGCAATCCGTTGACGTCGCTGCGGAGCGGGTTGGGGACGTTGTTTTCGCGGCTGCTCGGCGGGGGGTCGGAGCGGAGGGAGGCGCAGTCGGGGATTTTTACTGTTCCGTAGCGAGACGACAGCGTCCGAGCGAAGCCGGGGTCGCGGAAACAACGGTGAATTACGACAACGTCTGACAAGATCTGACAAGATCCGATAACTGCTCCTGCATGTGGAACAGCCTCGGGAAGCTCCTGTGAGCGTCCCGAGGCTGTTCTTCTCAAGTCTTTGGCGTCGTTACAGACGTGGTCAGATTTTGTCAGACGTCGTCGTCGTATCAGTGTGCGTGCGCATGCCCGTGCGCGTGGCCATGTCCCAGCGGATGCCGCAGCCCCCGTTGCTCGAGCTGCTCGAGATGGTGCAGGACTTCGCTGCCGTAGAACGTCTTGATGTAGCGCGCCTGCGTCGGCGTCAGGCGGCGCACCGCCCAACTCAGGTGCACGAAGTGCGGTTCGACCGGATGCGTCAACGGATGCATTCCGATTTCGTCGGGCAACCGATTGCCTTTGCGCGTGTTGCACGGGCTGCAGGCCGCGACCACGTTCGTCCACTCATTGCTGCCGCCGCGCGACAACGGAATGAGGTGGTCGCGCGTCAGCGCCTCGCGCGGCTTGAGCTCGGTGATGTGCCGTCCGCAGTATTGGCAGCGATAGTGATCGCGCGCGAACAGGAACGTGTTGGTGACCTGACGGCGGAAGCGGCGCGGGACGTGAATGAACTTCGTCAGCCGGATGACCGCCGGGCGCGGCATAGTCAGCCGCTCGGATCGAACGACGCGGTCGGTATCCGTCTCGACGATCTCAGCCTTGCCGTCGATCACGAGACGAAGCGCCCGCCGCATCGGAACCATCGTCAGCGGCTCATATGACGCGTTCAATGCCAGGCAACCAAGCACCATACTTGAAGCTAGGGTGGTGTCACGAGGGCGACAAGATACTGCTTCGATCCAGGCGCCTGCTTGCTCCGACGTGAGCTTAGACGACGCCCTTCATCTCACCGCCCGACGCAAGCCATTCAGCGAGCTTTTCACCCAGATCTCGCATTCGATCCGCCAAACCTGGTCGCGGCGCGACGAGAGTGCCGTCACGAACCAGCACCTGTCCCGCAACACTCACGAATCGTGCTCGCGCGGCGGCGACCGAGAACACGGCGGCGGTCACCGGATCCTGCGTCGGGCCGATGGCGTCGAGCGGGAACGCGGCGAGGTCCGCCTCTTTACCGACCTCCAGAGTGCCCACAACGTCACCGATACCGATCGCCTGCGCGCCGCCGATGGTCGCCAACTCCAGCATCTCGTTCGCGGTCGGCGTTTCGAACGACAGCGTGCGCGCGCGCTGCGACAGCAACGCGACACGCGCCTCCTCGAGCAGATCCATGCGATTGTTGCTCGCCATCGAGTCCGATCCCAATCCGATCGCGATCGCGGCGCCAAGCATCTCGTCGAGCGGAGCGACGCCGTGTCCGAGCTTGGCGTTCGAGACGGGGCAATGCGCCACGCTCGAACGCGACTGCGCGATGCGCGCGATGTCCTGCTCGTCGACTCGTACGCAATGAATGAGGAGTGGCTCGAGCTCGAGCACACCGAGCGCATGCAGCAGTTCGATGGACGACCGCGCGCGCGGCGATACGGCGATGCCGCGGCGGCGCAGTCCTTCGGCGAACGAGCCCCGCGCGTCGACGACCAGCTCGCGTTCGACCTCGCTCTCCGCGATGTGTACGGCCATACGCAGATGCTGCGTGCGCGCGAAATCGACGGCGGCGCGAAAGAGATCGTCCGAGACCGTGTACGGCGCGTGCGGCGATATGCCGACGCGCAGGCGCGGCGTCTCGAGATACCGCAGTCCCGCCACCTGTTCGCGGAGCACCGCCATCGACTCCGCAACCTGCGCCGGATCCGGCCCGAACACTTCCTGATACATGATCCCGCGCACGCCGGCTTCGCGCATCGCTTGCATGACGACGCCCGACGAGCACGTGTCGGCGTACGACGTCACGCCGCTCAGCAGGCCTTCCTCGATCCCGTAGCGCGCGGAATCGAGCAGCGCATCGCGATCGAAGAGGGCGCGGCGCGCGTTGGTCAGGCGCAGAATCCATCGCCGGAAATCGAGATCCTCGAGGAAGCCGCGCATTGCGGTGAGCTCGAGGTGACAGTGCGCGTTCACGAGGCCCGGCATGAGCAGGACGTCGCCCAAATCAGTCTCGTCGGCTGAAGGTGCATCGGCGGCGGTGCCGACGAACGTGATGCGGCCGCCGTCGACCGCGACCACGCCGTCGGCGATCGGCGGCTCGGCGATCGGAACGATCCAGCGAGCGCGGTAGCGGATCATGCGCTTTACGCGGCGCGGCGCGTCGTCTTCGATCCGTGGCGGCGCGGATCGTACAGATCCTCGTCGCGCACGCCGATCTTCCGGGCCAGCGCCAACGGCCGAGCGACGTCGGCGACCTGCTCGCGCGTGTGGCCGTCGGATCCGAGCGAGATTCGCACGCCGCGCTCGTGCGCGCGGCGGACCAGGCGCTCGTGCGGGGTGTAACGATTCGAGATCTCGAAAGCGATCCCGCCCTGGTAGAGCGCGTCGACGAGCCGTGTCTCGTGCGCTTCGGTCCACAGGTCGTGCGCGCTCACGGTGCGGAACTTCATCGCGACGAGCGTGGGATGCGCGAGAATGTCGACCGGCATCTCGCTCGCAAACCGCTCCAGATACGCGATGTGCGCCTCCATGTACTCGGCCGGCGAGAGATCGACCAGGTCCCGTCGCGAGAACACGTGCAACAGTCTGCCGTCCGGCAACCCGATCGCGTGGAGCGACCCGACGCGGTGGGTGAAGCGGCGGACGACGTCGTCCGGGATCTCGCGCCACAGATGGTCGTGATAACAGAACTCGCCACCGCGGAGGATGGGGTGCCGTTCGAGCGCGTCGAGGTATTCCCGCACTTCATCGACGCTCTCGATGGTTCGGGACACGTCGCGCGAGATGTGATCGGCGAGAGACGGCACGACGCCCAATGCGGCGGCGCGCTCGACCACCTCGTCGATGGTGAGCGCGCCGTCGGAAAACGTGGAGTGGGCGTGGCAGTCAACTGGCTGCCAGTTCATGATTGATTAATAATCGTTCTTTAATTCAACTTTAGTGTATCCGGCCGCGGCCGGATGGTGTCCGGCCGAGGGCGGGTGGTGTCCGGGCGAGGCCGAACGCGCGTCGTATCGATCCGCGTCGTATCACGCGGCCGCGGACGCGTCGTGGAATCGCGCGGCGGCAGGCTAAAGATGGAACTGTCGCGGTAGCGACGCGAGGTGTCGCGTGGCTGCGGCCGGCCCGGCTGGATCGGCGCCGTCTGCCCCGGCACGACCACCGTGGTACCCGGCGCGCGGCCGGAATCAATGCCCGGACGCGGCGGACCGCCCGTCGGATATGAGCCGGGCGGGTATGCACTCGGGGGATTCGTGCCCGGGGGATACAGCGCGCCGACGCCAGACGTATCCGGATACAACCCACCGGTGTGCACGTCGCACTGCAGAATCGGGTCGGTGCCCGGAATGAAGAACTCATTGCCGACCAGCGACCGCGGACAATAGGGCGTCGCGAGCATGTTGGTGCTGAAGTCGATCTGTCGCGTGACGATGTCGGCGGGCATTGGCCAGTCGCGCGGCGCGGGGCGTTTCTTGTAAACCTCGGTCATGAACGCCGTCCACACGGGCGCCGCGAGAATGCCGCCCTGCGCGTTCGCCTTGATCTTTTGCGGCTTGTCGAACCCCATCCACACGCCGGCCACGAGATCCGACGTGTAGCCGACGTACCAGACGTTGGTGCCGTCGTTGGTCGTTCCCGTCTTGCCGCCGGCGGGATAGTGGAACTGCGAGCCGACGCTCCCTGCCGCGGTACCGCGCTGCACCACGTCCTTCATGACGCTGACCATGAGCCAGGCTTCCTCGGGCGACAGCACCGGAGTCGTCTGCGGCTGCGGCTCCCACAGCACATTGCCCTTCTGATCTTCGACGCGTGTGATCGCGATCGGCGCGGCGCGGGTGCCCAGCGTGGCGAAGGTCGAGTACGCGGCGACGAGCTCGATCGGATACACGTCGGCCGCGCCGATGAAGATCGACGGATAGCCGGGGATCGGCGTCGTGATGCCGAACTTGCGCGCTTCGTCGATCACGCTCTGCGTCCCGAGCTCGATGCCCAACCGAATGGTCGGCACGTTGCGCGACTGATAGAGCGCGCGGCGCATGGGAATCTTGCCGGTGAAATCGTTCTCGTAGTTCTGCGGCGTCCACGTGTCGCCGGGGCCGATCTGCACGGTGAGCGGCGAGTCGTCGAGGATGTAGGACAGCGGGCGGCCATTCTGAATGGCGTCGGCGTACACGATCGGCTTGAACGTCGATCCCGGCTGGCGCACCGCCTGAACGGCGCGATCGAACTTGCTGTCGTCGAAGTCACGGCCGCCGACGAGCGCGCGAATGGCGCCGGTCGTGGGATCCATCGCGATGAACGCGCCCTGCAGGTATGGCGAGTTGGCGCTCGGCTGATCCGCATCGGTGTTGCTCAGATGCGCGACGTAGCTCTCGTACGACCGGTGGGGATATGCGCCGTAGCGGCCGGCTTCGATCGCGCGAATCTGCCGCTCGAGCGCGCGCTCGGCGGCCGACTGCATGTCGAGGTCGAGCGTGGTGTAGACCTTGAGCCCTTGTTCGTACAGCTGCTTGCCGAACTTGTCGTCGAGCTGTTCGCGAATCCACTCGACGAAGTACGGCGCGATGTCGCCTGCTTCGACGCGCGCGGCGAGGCGCAGCGGGTAGGCTTGCGCCTGGCTTGCCGTCGAGGCGTCGATCACGCCGTCGTCGCGCATCATCGAGATGATGGTGTTGCGGCGCTGTACGGCGCGGTCGGGATAGAGGCGCGGGTTGTAGCGCGTCGGACTCTTGGGCAGCGCGGCGAGCGTTGCCGCCTCGGCGACATTGAGATCCTTCACCGATTTGCCGAAGTAGCGCTGCGCCGCCGTTTCGATGCCGTACGCGCCGCTGCCGAAGTTGATCTGGTTGACGTACAGCTCGAGGATGCGCTGTTTGGCGGCGGTGCGGCTGCCAAGCTCCTTCGTGTACCGCTGCTCGATGGCGCGGGCGACCTTGGCTTCCTTGAGCTTGCGAATGAGCGTCTTCTCACGCGACAGCCGCTCGGGAAAGATGTTCCGCGCCAGCTGCATGGTGATGGTCGAGAAGCCTTCGTCGAAGTTGCGCGACCGGAGATCGACGGCGAGCGCGCGAGGAACGCTGGCCCAGTCCACACCCGAGTGCTGATAGAAGCGTTTGTCTTCGGTCGTGATGAACGCCTGCCGGACGAGGGGAGGAATGTCGGCGAACTTCACGAGTGTGCGCTTCTCGAGGCCCAGTTCCGTGATGTAGCGGCCGTCGGCGGCGTAGAGTTTCGAGGTTTGATGCGGCTCGTAGTCGTCGAGCGCCGCGGCCGAAGGACACCGGCCGGCGCGACAGACCATGGCCCAGCTCGCGTAGGCGAAGCCCAACCCGAACGAGGCGAGAAAGCAGAGCGTCAGCGCCAGCCCGCGGGTGAAACCGGGGTGTCGCTCGCGAAAGCGTCGAGTGAAGGGGAATGCCATTATGCCATGATAATTGATCGTTCCTCACGGCGGCGCTTCGCGCCTTCGCTCGGAATTGCCTACACATCCTTCCTCACTGCGGCGCTTCGCGCCTTCGCTCGGAATTCCGCGTTTCCAGTTATTCCCCTCTCTGTCTAATTTTGTGCCATGCGATCTCATGCGCTGCTCGACGACCTGCAATGGCGCGGTTTGTTGTACCAAAGCACCGAAGAGGTCGGTGACCTCCTCAACAGCGGACCGATCAGCGGCTACATCGGGTTCGATCCGACAGCGCCGAGCCTGCATATCGGCACGTTGTTGGTCATCATGCTGCTGGTTCGGTTGCAGCGGCACGGGCATCGTCCGGTCGCGCTCGCCGGCGGCGGCACCGGATTGATCGGCGACCCCGGTGGCAAAACGTCCGAGCGTCCGCTGTCGGATGCCGCCACGGTGGCGGCGAATGCGGAATCGATCCGGCGTCAGCTCGAGCGATTCCTGGATTTCAGCGGATCGAACGCCGCGCGCATGGTGAACAACGCGGAATGGCTGGTCGAATTGCGCGCGGTGGACTTCATGCGCGACGTCGGCAAGCACTTCACCGTGAACTACATGCTGCAGAAGGATTCGGTGCAAGGCCGCATGGAGGCGGGCATCTCCTATACCGAGTTCTCATACATGCTGCTGCAGGCGTACGATTTTCTGGAGCTGCGCCGGCGGCACGACGTGCGGCTGCAAATGGGCGGAAGCGATCAGTGGGGCAACATCACGGCGGGCATCGAGCTCATTCGGCGCACGACGGGCCAGGACGCGCACGCGATCACGTCGCCGCTCGTCACGACCTCGGCGGGCACGAAGTTCGGCAAAACCGAAGCAGGCGCGGTCTGGCTCGATGCAAGCCTGACGACGCCATACAAGTTTTATCAATTCCTCATCACCGCCGACGATCGCGACGCGGGGCGTTATCTGCGGTATTTCACGCTGCTCGATCGCCCAACGATCGAGGAGCTCGACCGTGCGACGGCCGAACAGCCGGAAAAACGAGAGGCGCAGCGCGTGCTCGCGCGCGAGGTCACGACGATCGTGCACGGCGAACGCGCCGTCACTGCGGCGTCCGAAGTCTCCGAGCTGCTGTTTGGCGGCAAGGAACCGCAGTCATTGTCCCGAGAGGCATTGCAGGCGCTGGCGCTCGAGATTCCGGTGTTCACGCTCGAGCCGAAAGACGAACCGACGACGTACGATGTGCTCGAGGCGACGCTCGTCGGGCCCGACGCACTTTTCTCGAGCAAGGCCGACATGCGACGGATGCTGCAGCAGGGCGGCGTATATCTGAATGGCCGCCGCCTGTCGCCCGAGCGCGAGCCGCTGAAAAAAGAAGACCGACTCGGCGGGGAATTCGTGCTCGTGCGGAAAGGCGCGCGGTCGTACGGGCTGGTGAAGGTGAAATAGCGAGACCTCTGTCATCCTGAGCGGAGCGAAGGACCCCCTGTCGCTGCGGAACGCTCCTCCATCGGGGAACGGGTCTTTCCCCTTCGCTACGCTCAGGGTCAGGATGACATCAGGGCCAGAACGCGCCGTACCTCTTCTTCCGTGTTGTAGAAATGCGGCGACAACCGAATCGCGCCTTCGCGCACCGAATGCGCAACGTTCGCCGCATTGAGTCGCGCGCTCACGGCTTTCGCGTCTTTCGGACGCACCGAGACGATCGCCGCCCGCTTCGAGTTGTCCGCCGGCGTCGCCAGCTCGACGTCGTCACGATCGAGCGCCCAGTCGACGATCATCTGCGCCAGCCGCAGCGAGTGGCGCGACACATCGTCCGGCCCAAGCTCGTGAATGAGCTCGAGGCTCGCGTTCATGCCGGCGTAATCCTGATACGGCAGCGTGATGAACTCGAACCGGCGTGCATCGTCGCGCCATGTCAGATCGTAGTCCGTCAGCCGACTGAAGTCATCTGAATCCTTCACGGCGAGCCAACTCACGTCGTGCGGCTCGAGCTCGGCGATGAGCTCGCGGCGCACGTAGACGAACGCCGAGCCCCACGGTGACAGCAGCCACTTCTGCGCACCGCACGAAAAGATGTCCACGTGCGTCTGCCGCAGGTCGACGCGCAGCGGTCCTACGCCTTGAATGGCGTCGACCACGAAATACACGCCGCGCTCGCGACACACTGCGCCGAGCGCGGTGAGATCGACGGTCGCGCCGGACGAGAACTGCACCCAGGACACGGCCACCGCGCGAACGCGCTCATCCTCGAGCTCGCGGCGCAGCCGCTCGACGTCGAGGACGCCGCCGTCGCACGCGATCTGACGAAACTCGACACCGCGCCGCGCGGCGAGTTGCATCCACGGGTACACGTTCGCCGGAAACTCCATCGTCGGCGCGAGTACGACGTCGCCTTGCTTCAACGGCAGCGCGAATGCGGCGAGGTTGATTCCAAATGTCGTATTGGTCGCCAGCGCGATCTCGCCCGGCGTGGCGCCGATCAGCTTCGCGATCAGCTCACGTCCGCGCGCGAGCGTGCCGAACTGGAGCTCCTGCGGAATGCGCTGCGGGTTCGTGCGCAGTCTCGCCCACTCGTTGGTCGCGGCGACTGCGCGCGCCGGAAGCGGACCAGTCGACGCGTTGTTCAGGTAGATCGCTTCGCCCGCGTGCGCCCAGGGGAATTCGGTGCGGCGCAGCGCCTCGACGTCGTAGCTCACGGCCGCGAGATGTCGGGCAAGCCGGCGCCGCGCGGGATGGCGGCGCGGACCGCGCGCGGGTCGATCGCATCACGCAGCGCGTCGCCGAGCAGGTTGAATCCGAGCACCGCGGCGCCGATCGCGAGTCCGGGGAACACCGACGTCCACGGCGCGTGTCGAAGCTGGTACAAGTCGCGGCCGTCCGCGATCATCGAGCCCCAGCTTGGCGTTGGCGGCTGGACTCCGAGGCCAAGGAACGACAGCGACGACTCGGCCATGATGGCGCCGGCGACGCCGAGCGTCGCCGCGATGACGACAGGTGCCACCACGCTTGGCAAAATATGGTTGATGAGTATTCTCACATCACCGCTGCCCAACGCGCGCTCGGCCTGCACGAACTCGAGCTCGCGCACCACGAGCACCTGACCGCGCACCAGACGCGCCATGCCCGCCCAACCGACGACGCCGATCGTGATGAACACCACGGTGAGCGACGGCTGCAGCGCGGCGACCATCGCGATCAGCAGCAGCAGTGTCGGAAAGGCGAGCGTGACGTCGGCGAGCCGCATCACGATCTCGTCGATCCACCGGCCGTAATATCCGGCAATCAGTCCGAGCACCACGCCAAGCGCCAGGGCGATGCTCTGCGCTCCGATACCGACAGAGAGCGACACTCGCGCGCCGTAGACGAGCCGCGCCCACACGTCGCGCCCTTGAATGTCGGTGCCGAACCAGTGGCTCGGCGAGGGGCCCTCGAGCGAGTGAATGAGATCGATGCCGAAGGGATCGTGGCGGGCGACGATTGGCGCGCCAACCGCGAGCACCACGAGCAGCACGATCACGCCGCCGCCGAACCAGGCGCGTTTGTCGGTCTTCAGCCGGTCCGTAGCCCGGGACATGGTTATTTGCCCTCGCCCTGGCGAGGCATCAGCGGATCGCCCAACTCTGCCGGCGTTCCCGGCCGCTGATGCTTCCAGCGCCGATGATGCCAGAAGTATTGCTCGGGTGCGCGGCGAATCCAGCGCTCCAGCGTTTGCGTGTAATCGGCGACGATGCGCTCGACATCGGCTTCGCGGTCGTCCGTCTCGTCGATTTCGACCGGCTCGAACGTGAGTTGATAGCGGCCGGACGGCTGCCGTAGCGCGGCGCCGAACACGACCGGCGTCCCGAGCCGCAGGGCGAAGACCGCCGGACCGCGCGGTGTCTTCGCGTAGCGTCCGAAGAACGGCACCCACGTTGACGCGAGCCCCGCCGCGCCTTGATCGACGAGAAACGCGACCGCGCGTCCCGAGCGCAGCGAGCGCGGAACGCGACGAACCGCCGCGTCATCGTGAACGACCGTCATGCCAATGCGTTGCCGAGTCGTGGTGAGATAGCGATCGAAGAGCGGGTTGGCCATGTGCCGCGCCACCACGTCAATGGGCAAACCCCGTGCTGCGATATATGCGCCACCCAGTTCCCAGTTGCCGAGGTGGCCGCTGACCATGATCAGTCCTTTGCCGCGCGCCAGCCGCTCCTCGACGATGCTCCAGCCCTGCACTTCCTCGAACATATCGATGACCTGCGCCGCCGAATACGATGGCAACACGGCCGTCTCGATCGAGGTCCGGCCGAGGTGGCCGTAGCATGCGCGAGCGATCGCCAGCACCTCGCTCTCGCTCTTCTCCGGGAACGCGGCGCGCAATTGCCTCTCGACCACCTCCCGACGAATGCCGAGCGGCGCATAGCCGAAGCGACCGACCGTCTCGCCGAACGCGCCGGCGTGCTGAAAGCTGAGACGCTCCATCGCAGCGACGGCGCCGCGCAGCGCCGCATATTCCGCGCGATGCGCGAAGGTGGCGTGCGGCGCCGGAAGCGGCGCGGGCATGACGACGCCGCTCACCTCTTCGACCACTGACTGCGGTCTCCGCCCGCGTTCACCGCGCGCTCGAATGCGTCGATCATCGCCGACTCGGTAAATTCGCGCTGCACACGCGTGCGCGCGGCGTTACCCATCGCGGCCATTCTCTCGCGGCTCGCCAGGAACGCGGCGACGCTCGACGCGATGTTCGCCGGCTCGGCGGGCGGCAACAGTGTGCCCGTGATCGCGTCCGCGACGAAGTGCTGCGTCAGCGGCGATTTGTCGGCGATGACCGGAATGCGCATCGCCATGAAGTCGAGGCACGCGTACGCCGCGGTATCGCCGCCTGAAACGATCCAACCCGCTTCCGCAGCGCGCATCACGTCGAGCTCGTCCGGCGCATCGCCGACGAATGACACCAAAGCGCCGACGCCAAGCGCGGAAGCGTGCATCTTCAATTCCTCGTCGAGCGAACCTGGTCCGAACACGACGACGTGCATGTTGCGATGGCGCGGCGCGAGCAGCGCAAGCGTGCGAAACACGGTCGCGATGCGATAGCGTCCCGATTCATCGTAATGGCAGGCGATGATCATTCCTTCGGACGGCGCCTCGAGCAGCGCGCGCGAAACGGGCTCGAGCTCGTCGTACGCCGCGACGTCGACGCCGAGTGGAACAATGGCCGGTGGAAGCGCCCAACCGGCGCGCGGCAACTCGTCCAGCTCGCGCTGCGTAGTAATGATGAGCCCCGACGCGGCCAATCGCAGCGCGAGTTTGCCTCCGCGTTGCAGCTCGAGCGAATCGAAGCACGGTACGCGTCGCAGCACCGCGCCGCGGTCGGCGAACAACCGTGCCGAGCTCACGATGAGTTGGTCGCGTTCGGAGGTGACGACCGCGACTTCGATGAACTTCGATTGAATGACTTTGCGCAGATCCCACGCGCCACCGGCGGCGGATGCGTCGGCGTTCACCGGCACCGTTTCGATCTCGGCCGCGCGCGCCAGCTCGTCCAGGCGACTGTCGGCGCAACACGCGACCGTGACGAAGTGCCCGCGCGCGACGAGTCCCCGCGCCGCGGAGAGCACCGCGCGCGAGGACCCCGACCATCGCTTGTCCCCCACGTAGAACAAAACGCGCATTAGGTAACTCTGTACGGCGGAATTCCGAGCGTAGGTGCGAGCGGAGCGAACCGCCGAAGCGAGGAACAATGAACGCCCAACGCTACACACTCGCCGGAATTCTTTCGCTCCGCTCGTCGCGGAATTGCAACGAATGCAACCGGAAGTACGCGCCGCGTTCGGCCAGGAGCGCCGCGTGCGTACCTCGTTCGATGATGCGGCCGCGTTCGAGCACGAGAATCTGGTCGGCGTGGGTGACGGTAGACAAGCGATGCGCGATCACAAAGACGGTGCGGCCGGTCAGCAGGCGATCCACCGCCTCCTGGACGAGACGCTCCGATTCGGTGTCGAGCGCCGAGGTCGCTTCGTCGAGAATGAGCAGCGGCGGATCGACGAGCAGCGCGCGCGCGATCGCGATGCGTTGGCGCTGGCCGCCCGAGAGCCGCGTGCCGCGCTCGCCGAGCACCGTGGCGTAGCCCTGGGGCAGCGCCTTGATGAACTCGTGCGCGTTCGCGGCGCGCGCGGCGGTCTCGATCTGGGCATCGCTGTACTTGCCCGCCGCGCCGTACGCGATGTTGTTGCGCACGGTGTCGTTGAACAGCACGGTATCCTGGCTCACGATGCCGGTGAGTGCCCGCAGCGACGCGAGCGTGATCTCGCGCGTGTCGACGCCGTCGAGCGTGATGCGGCCGTCCGTCGGCTCGTAGAAGCGCGGGATGAGGTCGACGAGCGTCGTCTTGCCGGCTCCGCTGGCTCCGACGAGGGCGACGACGGAGCCCTTGGGCGCGGTGAAGGAAACGTCGCACAACACGGGCTCGGCGTCGTAGGCAAAGCTCACGCGCTCGAACGCGATACCGCGATCGAACGAGGTGACCACGCGTGTGCCGCGATCGCGTTGCGGTTCCGTCTTCTGGTCCAGCACCTCGAACAGCCGCTCCGCGGCCGCGAGCGATTGTTGCGCGGTCGTCGGCGCCTGCGACAGCTGTTTGAGTGGCGGCAGAAGGCGCATGACCATCGTCATGAAAACGATCAACGCCGCCGCGTCGAGACCGCCGCGGCCGTTGATTACCTCGGTCGCGCCGATCCACAAAATGAGCATCGCGATCGAGGTGCCGATCACTTCCGTGAGTGGTTGCGACAACGCGGCGACGCGGTTGATGCGCACCATGCCTTCGGAGTACCGATGGCTCGCTTCGGCGAACCGACGATCCTCGTACGCTTCCCCGCCGAACGACTTCACGAGTCGAATGCCTGAGGTGACTTCCTGGAGTACGCTGGTTGCCTCGCCGTAGTCGCTGCGGCTGCGTCGATAGCCATGACGCAACCGCCGCAGCAGTGGTTGGAGCGCGAGCGTCAGCACTGGCGCGACGACGAGAGACAACAATGTCAGCCGCACCGACATCACGATGAGCGTCGCGACATAGGTGATGATCTGCGCGGCATTCTGCACGGTGCGCGTCACGAGCTCCGTGATCAGCACCTTCGTCTGATCCGTGTCGGATACGATGCGCGAGATGATTTGCCCGGCCTTCATGCGATGGAAGTAGCCGAGCGGCAGCCGCTGCATGTGGCCGAAGACGCCATCGCGGAGATCGCGAGTCACGTACTCCTGGAGCGACGCGCCGAACTGGCCGGCGGCCCACACGAACACGTTTTTCACGAGCACGACGATGCCGATCGTGACGATCACGACCTCGAGCGCCTGCATGTGGGGGCGTCCGGTGATGAAGCGGCCGAGGACCCACTGGAGGACGCCGGTCACGACGCCCAAGTCGGGGAGCGGCGTCGAGTCGCCGTTGAGCTCCCGGAGGAATGGAATCAGCAGCGTGAACGAAAACGCGTCGAGGGCGGCCGCGATCACGTTGCAGATGATGTTGCCGGCCATTCGCCACCAGTGCGGACGGAGATAGCCCAGCAACCGCCGATACAGGACCATGGTTATCGCTCCTCCCTGCGGCGCTGCGCACCGTCGGTCGGAGTTCCGCGATGGAGCAGCATCCCTACCGCCGCGGCGTGAGAAGCGACACGGGCAGGATGCATTCCTCGGGCGTCACGCCGCCGTGCAGGAACGATCCGCGATACCGGCTCTGATACTCCCTGAGCTTCGTCGGATACACGAAAAACGAATCGCCGGTCGCGAGCAGCGAGTTGGCCCCGAGGCCGCGCCGGGGGAGTTTTAAAGAATCCTCATTAGTAAACAATAATGCCTGCTCCGGGTTCTCCGCCCGCAGGTCCTCGCCGAACTTGTAGCGCAGATTCTGCGTCGCGTCGCGCTTGGCGAACACCGTCGCCGGCGTCCGGCAGTGGATCGAGCCGTGATCGCTCGTGATCAGCACCTTCACCTTCCGCCGCGCCGCCTCCTGCAACACCGCGAACAGCGCCGAGCGCTTGAACCACTGCTGGGTGATCTGGCGCAGCGCGATCTCGTCGCGCGCCACCTCGTACAGGATCGCCGACTCCGAACGGCCGTGCGTCAGGAGATCGACGAAGTTGAACACGAACGCCGAAATCCCCTCGGGCGCGATGACGCGCGAGAGGCGCCGCTCGACGTCGTCGCCCTCGTTCGCCGTCGACACTTTTTCGTAGCGCACCGGCAGCTTGGAGCCGAGCTCGGCGAGCTGCGCCTCGAGCAATTGGCGTTCGTGCGCGTTGAGCGTCTCGTCTTCACGCTCGCCCCACCAGTCGGGGAAGCGCGCCGCGATCTCGGCCGGAAACAAGCCGCTGAACAGCGCGTTCCGCGAATACGGCGTCGCCGTGGGCAGCACGCTGAAATAGTGCGTCGTCTCGATGTCGAACATCGGCGCGATGATCGGTTCGAGCGCGCGCCATTGATCCAGCCGGAGACAATCGACGATCACGAAGAGCGCCTGTTTGTCCGCCTTGAAGATCGGCATCAGGAACTCGGGCACGATGTCGATCGACAGCGGCGGCCGGTCGCCCTCGAGGTCGCGCAGCCAGCCGGGATAAGCCGACTTCATGTAGATCGCGAACTCGCGGCGGAGATCGGGATAGAGGCCCTGGAGCGACTCGTACAAACCCGTTTCGTTCGCGGCCGCGAGATCGAGATCCCACTGCACGACCTCGATGTAGCGGTCGATCCATTGCCGCCAGGTCAGGCCGCGCAACGGCTCTTCCTGCAGGTCGCGGAAGCGCTCGACGAACTTGCGCGCCACCGCTTGCTGGCGAATACGCGAGCCCTCGAGGAGACGCGTGATCGCCGCATAGACCTGGCGCGGCGTGACCGGCTTGACGAGGTAGCCCTCGAGCGCATTGCCGATCGCTTCGGTCATCGTCGAGTCTTCCTCGCTCTTGGTGACCATCACGATCGCGACATTGGGGTCGGCTTCGCGCAGCTCGCGCAGCGCGTCGAGGCCGCGCTTGCCCGGCATCTGCTCGTCGAGGAGCACGAGGTTGAAGGGCTTGCGGCGGACCATCTCCACCGCGTCGTCGGCGTTGGTGACGGTTTCAACGTCGAACCCCTTGTCCCGCAAGAAGATGCGGTGCGGTTCGAGGAGCTCCGCCTCATCGTCAACCCAGAGGACGGATTTCGCCGGTTGAGCCATTTGGGAAATATAGGGCGTCGGGGCGTCGGGGCGTCGGGGCGTCGGGGGGCGTATGGGCGTATGGGCGTCGGGGCGTATGGGCGAGTTTGCTATTATTGACGCGTGCCGTCGCTGCCATCGCTCAACCCGCCGTACGCCCTGGCGCCGAACTTCTTTCGGTTTCCGGCGCTCGCTGCGCTCGCCGGGCGCGCGGCCCTCGGCGGGCAGCGTGAAGTCGCGCTGGCGATTTATCTCGCCGCGAGACTGGCGCACGATACGCTGCCCGAGCGGGGGCTGAGCGGAGCGTTGCGTACGGATCGCGCGACAAGCGCCAAGACGTGGCTCGCGAATTTGGCGCTTCCGACTCCCGTGCGGCCCGCGATCGCCAAGCTGGTCGAAGCCTCCGCCGGGACGCCCGCCGCGGCCGCCGACGGCGTCCGCAATGTGATCGCCGTCACCGCGACGTTTCTCGATCCGCACGCACGATTGGAACTCGATCGCCTGGCCGCGACGCTCGATGCGCAAGCGCTTGTGGGATAAGCGCTAACAAGCGTCTCCCCGAGGTTCTGCTTCTTGCTCCGGCTCGATACAGGACCGTATTATGGCCCATGACGCGCAGCGCCGACATTTCCCCCCTTTCCGTCTTGCTGTCTCGTGTCGATGCCGTCAGCGACGGCGCACCAAGCCGTGACACCATCCCCTGCGGGTTCCCGAGTCTGGACAAGATGCTCGGCGGCGGATTCCGTCGCGGGGACCTGGTCGTGCTCGGGGGCGACGTCGGGAGCGGCAAGTCCGCGTTGGCGCTCGCCGTCGCGATTCGCGCCGCGTTTCAACCGTCGCGCGTCGCATTTCTCACCGCGGAGGCGAGTGTCGAGCGGGTGCTCGAGCGGGTCATCGCCATCGAGGCGCGGGCGCGCATCGACGATCTGCGCAACGGAACGCTCGACGAAGTCGCGCGGGCGAATGCCGGTGCGGTCGCGCTTCGGCTGCGCGATCATCTGCCGATCGTCGAGCGCATTAGCGGTCACTCGGTCGCGGAGCTCGAGACGCAGCTCCACGCGTTGCCCGAGGTCGATCTCGTCGTCCTCGATTCGATGACGGCGCTCGCCGGCGGGCAGCGCGATCTCGACGAGGAACTGTCGGTAGTCGTACGGCGCCTCAAGGCATTGGCCCTCGATCATCACGTCGCCATCATGACGACAGCGCCGCTGCCCCACCTCGTTGCCCGGCCGGATCGCCGCCCCACCCTCGACGACTTTGGCGCCTTGGGCTCCGTCAAGCAGCACGCCGACGTCGTGCTCGGCCTGTTTCGGCAGGACATGTATGAACCCGCGCGCGACATCGAAGGCGCGACGGAGCTGTTCGTTCGAAAGAATCGCAATGGGCCCACCGGGTACATCGATCTGTATTTCTACGCCCAGTGGATGCGTTTTGAAGACATGCTCGATCCCGACCGGTAGGAGTTTGTCATGCGAATGATTCGATCCGCGCTGCTCGTCGGCGCGGCCTTGTTCGGCTCAGGCTGCGCGGCCGCCATCTCCGGCAGCGGCGACAGCATTACGCGTCTCGAGAAGGCGCGGGCCGCTGACCCCCAGTCCGAGGCCGTCGAGCGGTCGCTCGGCATCGCGTACTTCAAAGGCAATCGCTACGACGATGCACGCGACGCGCTGAAGAAGGCCGCGGAGATGGATCCGCGAGACGGCGTCGCCGCGCTCTATCTGGGTCTTACCGCCGAAGCGCTGAACGACGTGCCCGGCGCGCGCGCCGCGTACCAGTCGTATCTCGCGGTCGGGAAGACGCGCGCGGCAAAGAAGCAAATCCAGGCGCGCCTCGAGGCGCTCAAACTCAAGGAAATTCAAGTCGAGGCGAAGGCCGCGCTCGCGCACGAATCGCAGCTCGACGGCGTCGTCGGGCCGCCGAACACCGTCGCCGTGATGCCGTTCACGTTCTACGGCAGCGATACCACGCTCAAGCCGATCGAGCGAGGGTTCGCCGAACTGGTGAGCACGGATCTGAGCCGCGTGTCGCGGTTGACGGTCGTCGAGCGCATGCGGCTGCAAGCCATCCTCGACGAGCTCTTGCTGCAACAACAACAGCAGCACGCGGGGCTCGCCGGCGGAACCGGCGTGCGCCTGGGCAAGCTGCTGCGTGTGCGGCAGATCGTGGCGGGCACCATTCAACAGCAGGGCAACGAGCTCACGGCGAACGCGATCGCGGTCGACGCCTCGAGCTCCACGGCGACGCCCGAGGCGCGCGATCAGCAGACGATCGACAATCTGTTCACGATGGAAAAGAACATCGTGCTCGGAATTCTGACGAACATGAGCGTGCAGCTGACGACCGCCGAGCGAAACGCGATCGAGCAGCGGCCGACGCGCTCGCTCGCGGCGTTCCTGTCGTTCAGCCGCGGACTCGAGCTCGAAGATCAGGGCCGCTTCGACGAAGCCGGCCGCCTTTTCGATAACGCGGTGCGACTCGATCCCGGATTCGGCCCCGCGCAGACAAAGAGTCAGGAAGCGAAGGGTGCGGCATCGGGTAACCAGGTGAGCGCGAGCACAGTCGAGTCGAGCCTTCGCGGGACGACGGAAGGCGCGGCGATCACGGCGGCGTCTCAGGGTTCGGTCACGACGAACACGTCGAGCGGTACGGCATCGACGGTGGCGGAAGGGTTGAACCCGTCGACGGCGGGCGGCGCGACGACGGGCGGCGGCACGACGACGACGCAGCCAGCGAAGGATCCGTCCTCGGGCACGGCGAGCGACAACCCGTCGACGAAGACCGCGAAGGTCACGATTCAGATCCATCAGCCGGGCCATCCGTGAGCGTTCTATGATTAGCGATCGCTCAACAACGGCCGTGGCGGCGCTCGCGCTGGCGATCGCATCGGCGGCCGGCGCGCAATCCTTCACGGACGTCGGCGCGCGAGTGGCGCCGCAGTTTCACTCGTACGACTTGCACGCGCCGTCGAACACGACAATCAGCGAATTCTCGGTCCCGGTCTTCGTGCTCGTTCCGGTGACGCCCTCGCTGAGCTTCGACCTGGGCTCGGCGTATGCCCGCTCGCAGGTGACGCAGACGAGCGGCGGCAAGTCGACGACGAGCACCATCTCGGGCGCCACGGACACGCAGGTGCGCGCGAACTACACGTTCGGCAACGACTTCATGGTGCTGACCGCCGGCGTGAACTTGCCGACGGGCAAGTCGACGGTGTCGGCCGCGGAGCAGTCGGCCGCGGGGTTGATCGGCAGCGACTTCCTGTCGTTTCCGATCTCGAACATGGGCAGCGGATTCGGCGGCACCGGCGGCCTTGCCGTGGCGCGCCCGCTCGGCGACTGGAATCTTGGATTTGGCGCGAGCCTGCGGCACGCGGCGTCGTACGAGCCGTTCGATGCGGCCGGCGGACCGGCGCTGCACTACCAGCCGGGCAACGAGTATCGGGTGCGCGGCGGTATCGACCGGGCGTTCGGTACGGGACGCATTTCGGTCGGGCTCACGTATTCCACTTTTGGAAACGACAATCTGGCCGGCTCGATCTACAACACGGGCAACCGGTGGATCACGCAGTTCGGCGCGAACAACACCGTTGGTCTCGGCGAGTTGGTGTTGTCGGGGTGGAATCTGTACCGAACCGCGGGCACGCTCGCCGACAGCTCGTTCCTGCCGCACGAGGACATCTTCAACACGGCGTTGTCCTACGGCGTGCCGGTGGGCTCGATGATTCTCGAGCCGAACGTCGAAGGGCGTGGTTGGTTTCAGAACAACGGCGCGGCGTCGAGCTACATGGCGACATTTGGCGTTCGTTCGCAGATGACGGTGTTGGGGTACGCCGTGGTGCCGAGCGTGGGCTATTCGGTCGGCCGCTTGGCCGCGCAGGATGCAACCGGCGCGAACGCGACGGCGGGGCTCACGGGACTGCACGCGACGCTGGCTGTGAGAATCCGCTAGCGCGGTCATCCTGAGCGAAGCTCTGTCATCCTGAGCGAAGCTCTGTCATCCTGAGCGAAGCTCTGTCATCCTGAGCGAAGCGAAGGACCCCTTTCCGCCGAGGAGAGGGGTCCTTCAGCGCTTCGCGCCTGAGGATGACATTCGCGTATATTCCATGCAGACCCTTTGCCCCGATCGTGCTATGGCCGGCCACAGTAAATGGAAGCAGATCAAGCACTACAAGGCGGCGACTGACGCCAAGCGTGGTGCATTGTTCACGAAGCTCATCCGCGAAATCACGATGGCCGCGAAGCTCGGCGGCGGCGATCCGTCGGGAAACGCCCGACTCCGCTTGGCAATCGACACCGCCAAGGACGCATCGATGCCCAAGGAAAACATCGAGCGCGCGGTCAAGAAGGGCGCGGGTGAGCTCGAGGGTGTCGACTATCAGGAAGTGACGTACGAGGGCTATGGGCCCGGGGGCGTCGCGCTGCTCATCGACGCGGTTACCGACAATCCGACGCGCACCGTCGCCGAAGTCCGGAGCAAGATGACGCGACTTGGCGGCAACCTCGGCACACCGAACTCGGTGGCGTGGATGTTCGAGAAGAAGGGCCAGGTCTACGTCGACGCGGGCCGCATCGACGAAGACGCGCTGATGGAAAAAGCCCTCGAAGCGGGTGCCGAGGATGTGGCGCGCGAAGACGAGCGGTTTCTCGTCACCACGAGCCCCAGCGATTTTCACCTCGTGCAGGAAGGCCTTCGCAAGGCCGGCGTCGAGATCGCGGAAGCCGAGCTCGCCATGGTGCCGAAGAACACCGTGCAGGTTGCGGGCAAGGACGCCGAAGCGCTCTTCAAGCTGCTCGAGACGATCGAGGAGCTCGACGACGTGCAGAAAGTCTGGGCGAACTTCGATGCCGACGTCAGCGAGATGGCCGGCTCCGAGTGACGACGCACCGCGAGTGATCGCGTGATCGTTCTGGGGATCGACCCCGGCACAGCAAGCACCGGCTACGGTGTGGTCAAGGGAGACGGGCTCGGGCTCGTCTCCCTTGTCGAATGCGGCGTGATTCGCACGCGGCCGCGCGATCCGCTGCCCGTTCGCTTGCAGGAGATTTACGAGGGCGTCGCGGAGCTGCTCGCGCGCCACGCGCCCGACGCCATGTCGGTTGAAGATGTGTTCTACGCGAAGAACGTCCGCACGACCGTGGTGCTCGGGCATGCGCGCGGCGTCGTGCTCCTCGCGGGCCAGCAGGCCCACGTCGAGATTCACGAGATTCCACCCGCTGAGATCAAGAAAGCGGTCGTCGGTACGGGCGCGGCGACGAAGGAGCAAGTGCAGTTCATGTTGACGCGATTGCTGAAACTCAAATCAGTGCCGCAGCCGTCGGATGCGGCGGACGGCGTCGCGGCCGCGCTCGCGTGCCTGATGGCGGCGCGGCTGCCGACGCTGAGCGGTCTGCGTTCGACGCGCGCACGGACCGGACGCGCGTGATCGCGCAACTCAACGGGTCGCTGCTGAGCAAGGATCTCGATCGCGTCGAGATCATGACGCCGGGCGGCGTCGGCTACGAGCTTGCCATTCCACTCGGCGTGTACGAGAAGCTGCCGCGCGTCGGCGAGCCGGTGGCGCTGCACACGCATCTCGTCGTGAAGGAAGACGGTTGGCAGCTCTTCGGCTTCGCGACGCCATTCGAGCGGCGCGTGTTTCAGCGCGTGCTCAACGCGAAAGGTGTGGGGCCGGCGCTCGCGCTCGGGTTGCTCTCGACGCTGACGGCCGAGCGATTGGTGACGGCGCTTCGCAATCGTGACATCCCGACGCTGCAAAGTGTGCCGCGTGTCGGGCGCAAGAAGGCCGAACAATTGATATTGGATCTCGCCGACAAGCTCGACGATCTGCAAGTTTCTTCCGCCGCGGGACCGGGTGGACCGCGACCCGAGAGTGCGGGAGCCGAGGATGCGGTGCGGGCGCTGGTGTCATTGGGCTACTCGACGCAGGATGCCGAGCGCGCGGTGCGAGCGGCGATCGACGATAGTGGCGCGGGAATGGGAGCGGCTGAGCTCATTCGCGCGGCGCTGGGGAAAGTTCGGGGCTAGTTCAAAAACAGGAGCAGATCCTCGACTCCCCTTCGCTACGCTCAGGGTCGCGAGGATGACGGTCGCGCCGATTGGCGCGCGAGGATGACGGTCGCGCCGATTGGCGTGCGAGGATGACAGTCACGGGTGAGGAACTAACGAGTGCTTGCAGCCAATCGTACGGTCACGTTCACCGAGTCGGTGATTCGCGAGATGACGCGCATCGCGAGCATGCACAACGCGGTGAATCTCGCGCAGGGATTTCCCGATTTCCCGATGCCCGAGCCGATGAAGGAAGCGGCGTGCACGGCGATCAACGGCGACATCAACCAGTACGCCGTCACGTGGGGCACGCCGGTGCTGCGGCAAGCGATCGCCGAGAAGTATCGGCGGTGGTACAACATGGAGGTCGATCCGGATCGCGACGTCACGGTCACGTGCGGCGCGACGGAAGCCATGGCGTCCGTCTTCATGGCGCTGATGAATCCGGGGGACGAAGTGATCGTCCTCGAGCCGTTCTACGAGAATTACGGCCCCGACGCGATTCTGGCCGGTGCCACGCCGGTGTTCGTTCCGCTCGAGAAGCCGGACTGGCGCATCGATCCGGATCGGCTGCGCAAGGCGTTCAGCTCGCGCACGAAAGCGATCGTCGTGAACACCCCGCACAATCCGACGGGCCGCGTGCTGTCGCGCGCCGACATGGATCTCATCGCGAGCTTGTGCGTCGAGCACGATGCGTGGGCGATCACGGACGAGCCGTACGAGCACATGATCTACACGGGGCATCACCATCCGCTGGCGACATGGCCCGGCATGCGCGAGCGCACCATCACGATCTCGTCGCTGTCCAAGACGTGGAGCGCGACGGGGTGGCGCATCGGCTGGATCATCGCGCCGCCGGCGCAGACTGGTCCCATTCGCAAGATTCACGATTTTCTAACAGTCGGCGCGCCGGCGCCGCTGCAGACCGCGGCGGCCGTCGGCTTCGCGTTCGACGCCGATTATTACAATCACTTCACGCTCGAGTACAAGAAGCGCCGCGATTTCATGACCGGGGTGCTCCGCGAGCAGGGCTTCGAGTTCTGCGTCCCCGAAGGCGCGTACTACATCTTCGCCGACTTCTCGGCGATCAGTGATCTCGATGACGTGACGTTCGCGAAGTGGATGACGCAGGAGATCGGCGTCGCGACGGTGCCGGGGTCGAGCTTCTACTCGCGGAAGGAAGACGGGCGCACCTTCACGCGGTTCGCGTTCTGTAAGAAGCAGGAGACGCTGGATCGTGCGGCCGAGCGGTTGGCGGGGTTGCGGGCGGCGTTGGAGCGCAGGGCATCGGCGTCCTGAAGGAAGCATTGTCATCCTGAGCGACCCTGAGCCCAGCGAAGAGGAGTCGAAGGCCCCCGTCCCGACGGAGAAGCCCTCCGCTGTGAAGGGTCCCTCGACTCCGGCGCTTCGCGCCTCCGCTCGGGATGACACACGCACTCAACGCGAACTCCGCGTCCACACCATGATCAACCCGCAGTTCCCATTCGGCAGCGAATTCCGAAACTCCACCGGAATGTCCGCCGGCCCGGGATAGACCTCGATCCCGTAAATCTCATTGGCCGGAATGTCGTTGAGATTGTAGTTCGGTCCGAGAATCAACCCGTCGCGTCCGAGCGGCATCACGCACATGTCCGGCGTGACCAGCACGCTCACCGGTCCGCGGCGCGAGACGACCACCGTCTGCATTCCCTTCTGGCGCACGTCGACCGACGACACGCGGCGCAATAGATCCGCCGTCTGGATCGGCGGATTGTTCTCGATCTCCGCGCGCGTGATGAACGTTCCGCCGCCCTTCTGCTGCCGGCGGCGCTCGAAGTCCGAGAGGCGCGCCACGACCGGAACTGCATTCACCGTCACCGTGTCGAGCGTGCGCGCGGCAGCATGCATGATCACGTGCACGTTCAGCGTGTCGCGCTCGGGTACCTCGAGCGTCGTCGTGATTTCGTCGAACCCAAGGCGGCGAATGGTGAAGATGTTCGCGCCGGGACGGCGCACGGCGACGACGACGCGGCCGGTTGAATCGGATCGCCACTGCATTCGCTCACCGATCGCGGTGATGGTCGCGTTGGGCAGCGGTGCGTCGCTGGCGGCATCAGTGATCCGCAGCCGCACGACCTGCGCGCCGAGATGACCGGCGGCAAGCGTCATTCCCAGAATCATCACGCATGCGCGGACCCAATACATGCACCGACGATACGCCGTCAAAGCCCGCACGTCCAGAAAACGCGAACGCGGCGACCCGTGATGGGCCGCCGCGTTCGCTGAGACGATGGTCTGCGATCGAACGAGCGCTTTAGTGAATTGAAATCAAGTTCACCGTGACGCCCGGCTCCTTGCCGCCGTTCACGGTGCGCATCGCCAAGCCGGCACCCAGCTCATAGTGGCCGAGCTGAAGCCCGACGCCACCCGACATGCCCCAGCCATTGGTGATGTACGACGCACCCGCGCGCAGGCGCAGCAACGGCAGCCACTCATAGTCGATGCCGCCGCCGACCGACGTTTTCGGGCCGATGAGCAATGCATCGCCGGTCTGCTGCCGTGCATCAGCCGAGAGAATGATCGACCGACGCCATCCGTACGCCAGGCCAAGGCCGAGGATCGGCTTGAACTTGTCATCGGTGACCTGGTGGCGAAGCGAGGCAGGCGCCTGAGCATACGGACCGGCCGTGAAATCCGACGTGTTGCTGTTCCCGTCGAACAACGCCGTGCCGACCTTCGAGTACAGCTTGGTCTCATCCCACGCGAACGAGTTGAAGACGTTCTGCGCCGTGGCGCCGAAGCTCAGTTTTCCCTGGCTCCACGCGAAGCCCACGTCGACACCAACGCCCGAGCCCGCAACTTTGCTCGAATCAGGATTCGAGTACACGACCGGCAGGTTCACCGACACCGTGTTGCCCGCGGTGCTGCCCTGATCCTGCGCGATCGCGACCGCGTTGCCCGCGACGTACTTCGCGGTAACGCCGAGCGCCGCGTGGCTCGCCGACTTCGCGCCGCCGCCGAACGACAACGCATAGCTCAAACCGGCCGTTGTGAACGCACCGGCGTGCACGCCGGAACCAGCGAGGTTGAGCGTCGACACCTGTCCGGTGCGCCCGGCGTTGCCGAACATGATCGCCTGGAACGCATCGGGATTGAGCTTCGTACTGCCCGCGACCGACGATCCGACCTGGAGCGCGAGCGGACCCGCGCTCAACGCCAGGAACGTGACGCCCGCGTCGAGACGGCCGTTTTCGCCGCCCTTCGCGGTCACCTTCTGCAACCAGCTCTCGCGCTGCGCCGCGGGAAGATCCTTGCCGGAGTACGGCGCGACGTCGCTCAACGAAATCGGATCGAGACCCGACGAGCCGCTCAGCGCGAGCGCGGTGAACGAGAACGCCGGATTCCCAGGCATTCCGAGGTTCGCCGGATTCCACGCCACGGCGTCGTAGCCGCGCGCCCGCGCGGTGTACGCGTTGCTCAAACCGGTCGCGCTCGGGCTTGCGTTGGGCAGCTGCGCGCTGGCGGTCGCTGCAAACGCGACGAGAACGAGAGCGCTCGCCACGCGCGCGCCGCGATGGTTATTCGTGCTCATTGATTGCTCCCGGTATTGAGACCGATTTGCATGCGCGCGACGACGGAAACCGTCTGCCCCGGCGTGACGACAACGTTGCTTCCACTCACCGTGCCGGCGAAGCCAATGGCGACCTGATGGCCGAACAGCGCCTGGAGATCGCTCTTCGTCAGCGAGACCACCGGCGTCGTGGTGCCGGATCCCAGCACGACCGGTTTCGTGATCGTCGTGCCGTCCGCCGTGAGTGTGACGCTCAGGTTGCCCGTCGCGGCGAAGGGGTTCGTCACGGTGAGCTCGAGCGCGCCGTCGTTCACGCGATCGGTGATCGACTTATCGAGGCTGCTGAGATCGAACTGCGTGGCGCTCGACGACACGGTCTGATTCGCGAGACTGACCGACGCGCTCGAGAGATACAGCGGGCCCGTGCTGCCGCTCACGCTGATCGTGCGCGTCATGTCCATGGACACGGCGTCGCCGGCGGGCGAGCTGAGCGAGGTGACGATCTGCAGTCCGCCATTTCCGGCGATGGTGCCGGCGAGCGCGATCTTGCGAGTCACGACGCCGCCCGCGGGCATCGCGATCGCGCTGCCATCGAGCGAGTCGCGGCCAACCACCGTCGTGCCGCTCAACACGCGAACGACGTAATACCCACGCGCCGTCGGGCTCGGACGAATGGGATCGAAGTTGAAGCCGTTGTTGATCGTCACCGTCAGCGTGTCGCGCACCAGCGTGGCGCTCGCGACGCCGCTCGGCAGCGCGACGCTCGCGTTGCCCTGGCCGACGAACGCCGGCTTCGGAATGCTGAAGCCGTTCGACGCCGCGCACGCCGAGCAATCCTGCCCGAGCGAACGGCTGATGGTCGTCGACGACGGCGAGATCGTCGCCTGGAATGCACTGTTGTCCGCGGTCGCACTCACGCCGCTCGGCAGCAAGGAGTTCACGGAGATCGACGTGCTCTTGGCGGGAATGTCCCACTGCGTCGTGTACTTCGGCGCCGCGGTGGGAATGTCACACGCCGCCAGACTGCCGAGCACGACTATGCTCAGCCATGCGGACTTTTTGTGCATGGGTACCGTCTTCGGTTTTTGGGATTCGAGAACGGCCGCCGGCTTCGTTCATCGCGGCGGCGGGGGGATTCGATCAGAGTTTCGGCCGCGGTGACGCGGCGCTGCACTTCGGCGTCTATTCGGGGTATATTTTGATCGGACCGCGAACGCGGTTCACCGGTTGGCCGAACAACACCCCGCCTGATAGTGTGTAGCGATGTCGCGAGCCGAGATTACGACCCCTGAAGTCTTGAGCGACGAGTCGGTCGTCGAGCTCTCCCTTCGTCCGCAGCGGCTCGCCGAATTCATCGGCCAGCAAAAGGTGAAGGAGAGTTTGCGGATCTACATCGACGCCGCGCTGGCGCGCCGCGAGCCGCTCGACCACACGCTGTTCTTCGGACCACCGGGACTCGGCAAGACCACCCTGGCCGAGCTGATCGCGCGCGAGTTGGGCGTGAACATTCGCACGAGCTCGGGACCCGCGCTCGAGAAGCCGGGCGATCTCGTCTCGACGCTCACGAACATGCGGCCCGGCGACATTCTGTTCATCGACGAAATCCATAGGCTGCGGCCTATCATTGAAGAGTTCCTCTATCCGGCGATGGAGGATTACAAAATTGACATTCGCTTGTCCGACGGGCCGAAGGCGCAGACGATCAGCATGGCGATCGAGCCCTTCACGCTCATTGGCGCGACGACACGACTTGGCATGCTGACGGCGCCGATGCGCGCGCGCTTCGGCATCGAGCAGCGGCTCAACTTTTATCCGGCCGAGGATCTCGAGTTGATCGTGCGCCGCACGGCGGACGTGATGAAGGTCGAGATCGAGAGCGACGGCGCGTCGGAGATTGCGCGGCGCGCGCGTGGAACACCGCGTGTGGCGAACCGCCTGCTGCGCCGCGTGCGCGACTACGCGCAGGTGAAGGGCGGTGGTGTGATCACGAAGGCGATCGCCGATCAGGCGCTCGCGCTACTCGACGTGGACATGTTCGGCCTCGACGACATGGATGCGCGCATCATCAAGACGATCATCGAGAAGTTCGACGGCGGCCCGGTTGGATTGAACACGATCGGTGCGGCGATCGGCGAGGATGAGAACACGATTCAGGAAGTGTACGAGCCGTTTCTCGTGCAGCATGGCTTTCTGCAGCGTACGCCGCGCGGGCGTGTGGCGACGGCGCAGGCGTATCGGCATTTTGGATTTACGCCGAGGGAACCGCTGGGGCAGGAGTCGCTGTTCTAGGTCTTGAAGGGCGTTACTTCGAGAGGGTACCGCGGCCGCGCGTCGGCCCCGTGGGCGCGTCCGCGCGGTCTGGTCATCCCGAGCCGGAGCGTAGCGAAGGCGAGGGATCTAACGGCCCGGTCGCGTGGCCGGCCAATCCGCCGGGACGCCAGATTCCTCGCCGCGCTCGGAATGACACGCGCTCAGGATACACCACGGCCGGCCCGGAGCGCCTGGGCGCGAGACGCCGGAAGCGAGACGCCGCGAGACGTCCCCGGCTCTGAGCGCCACACCCTGATCGCCCGGCTAGCTTAGTCGCGTGACGCACGGCACCCGCACCTCCGACTACGACTTCGACCTCCCGCACGATCGCATCGCCCAACGCCCACTCGAGCGACGCGATGCATCGCGATTGATGGTCGTCGACCGCGCCGCGGGAACCATCGCGCATCGCACGTTCGCCGACGTCGCGCAGCTCATCGATCCGCGCGACGTGCTCGTGGTCAACCGCACGCGCGTCATGCGGGCGCGCCTCCTCGGCCAACGCGCCTCGGGCGCCCCCGCCGAAATTCTTCTCCTCAAACCGCTCGGCGGCGCGCGATACGAAGCAATGGTTTCTCCCGGTGGGAAGCTCAAGCCCGGCCGGCGCGTCGACATCGCGCCGGGATTCACCGCCGAAATTCTCGAGGTCACCGAGCGGCGGACGCGCATCGTGCGACTCGAAAGCGAGCTTCCACTCGACGACGCCATCGAGCGACATGGGCACATTCCGCTGCCGCCGTACATCGAGCGCGCCGACGCGCCCGAAGATGCCGAGCGGTATCAAACGGTGTTCGCGCGCGAGTCGGGCTCGGTCGCCGCGCCGACCGCGGGTCTGCATTTCACGCCCGAACTGCTGGAGCACCTCAGCGCGCAGGGCGTCGCGCGCGCCGAGGTGTTGTTGCATGTCGGCGCGGGAACGTTCAAGCCCGTCGAGGTGGACGACCCCGCGCAGCACGTGATGCACGAAGAGTGGTATGCCCTTTCGCCCGAGTCGGCGGCGCTGATCAACGCGCGCCGTGCAGCCGGGGGACACGTGTGGGCCGTGGGGACGACGAGCGTGCGCACGTTGGAAAGCGCGGCGGACGAACACGGCGTCGTTCGCGCGGGAGAGGGTGAGACGCGCATCTTCATTCGGCCGCCATATCGGTTTCGGGCGGTCGACCGCGTCATCACCAACCTGCATTTGCCACGTTCGACGTTGATCATGCTCGTCGCCGCGTTCGCGGGGTACGAGCTGACGATGCGCGCGTATCGCGAAGCCGTTGCGCACAGGTATCGCTTTTATTCGTACGGCGACGCGATGGCCATCATCTGACCGTATTCCACCGCCATTTACCGCTATAGCATTCTGCAGCCACGTGTCCGAATTCGCATTCTCACTCGAAGCACAACACGGCGCCGCGCGCGCCGGACGATTCACTACGCCGCACGGCGTCGTCGAGACGCCGGCGTTCATGGCGGTGGGCACGCTCGCCACGGTCAAGTCGCTCGACCCCGACGACCTGCACGCGATGGGCGCGCAGATGATCCTGAGCAACGCGTACCATCTCCACCTGCGTCCTGGCGACGAGCTCATTCGCGACTTCGGCGGCTTGCATCGCTTCATGCAATGGGACGGTCCCATTCTCACCGACTCGGGCGGCTTTCAGGTCTTCTCGCTCGAAGGGCTGCGCACCGTGAGCGAAGAGGGTGTCGAGTTTCGGAGTCACATCGACGGGTCGACGCACGTCTTCACGCCCGAAAGCGTCATGCGCATCGAGCGCAACCTCGGCGCGGACGTGATCATGCAATTCGATCACGTCATTCCCGGACAGAGCGAGGAGAGCGTTGCACGCGACGCCAGCGAGCGCAGCCTCCGCTGGCTCGTTCGCGCGTCGGCGGAGGTCGAGCGGCTGACTCGCGAAGAACCGCCGCGCGACAACAGCCAAGCGCTCTTTCCGATCGTGCAAGGTGGTATCCACGCATCGCTGCGGCGCGAAGCGGCGCGCGCCATTCGGGCCCAGGGGGATTGGGCCGGCTACGGTATCGGCGGTCTGTCGGTCGGCGAGGCCAAGCCCGAGATGTACCGCATCCTCGAGGTCGTGGACAGCGAGCTGCCGTCAGACCGCCCGCGCTATCTGATGGGCGTCGGCTTCCCGGAAGATCTCGTCGAAGGCGTTCTGCGCGGGGTCGATCTCTTCGACTGCGTGGCGCCCACGCGGATGGGGCGGAACGGCGCCGCATTCACGAACGACGGCCGCCTGAACATCAAGCGGGCGGAGTTCCGGACGGACAAGCGGCCATTGGACGAGCGCTGCGATTGTACGGCGTGCCGGCGCTTCTCGCGCGCCTACATTCGGCATCTCTTCACATCCGACGAGATCCTCGGCCTACGCCTGCTGTCCCTGCACAATGTACATTTCCTCGTCCATTTGATGCGCGACGCGCGGGCCGCGATTCGCGCCGGGACAATCGATGCGTGGAGCCGGGAATGGCTCGCGCGCTACCACTCTCGACCGGTCACTGCGGCATGATCAATCCGCTGGGAATTCCCTTCGCGCTCCTTCTGCAGGCCGCCGGCGCCGGTGGCAGCGCGCTCTCGCCGTTCATGTTCGAGTTCGTCCTCATCGTCGCGATCATCTACTTCATCATGTGGCGTCCGCAGCAGAAGCAGCGGAAGCAGCATGAGGATTCGTTGAAGGCGCTCAAGCGCGGCGACGAGATCGTCACGGCGGGTGGTGTCGTCGGCGAAGTCGTCCACATCCGCGAAGTCAGCAAGGACGGCGGCGGCAATCGTCTCGACGATCGCGTCACGATCAAGTCGGGCGAGTCGCGCCTGATCGTCGAGCGAGGGCGCATCGCGCGCATCATCGGCACCACTGCCGTCACTCCAGCCACCAACACTCCGCCGGCGTGAGCATTCTCGACATCCGCGTCCTGGGTGATCCCGTGCTGCGCGAGGAGACGAAGCCGGTCGGCGAGATCACCGATGAGCTTCGCACCCTCGTGAAGAACATGTTCGACACGATGTATCTGGCCAAGGGCATCGGTCTCGCCGCACCGCAGGTCGGCCGCACGGAACGCGTCGCGGTCGTGGACGTCGACGACAGTCCACTCGTCATCATCAATCCGGAAATTCTCGAGCGCGATTCGAAAACGGCAAAAGCCGAAGAAGGCTGCCTGTCGATTCCCGACGTGTACGGCGACGTCGAGCGGCCGACGCGCGTGCGCGTGCGCGCGCTCGATCTCGAGGGAAAGGAGTTCGAGGTCGAGGCGGGTGAGCTGCTCGGCCGCTGCTTGCAGCACGAGATCGACCACCTTCACGGCAAACTGTTCATCGATTACATGAGCGTGCTCAAGCGACGCTCGGCGATGGCGAAGTGGCAAAAAGAGAAGGACAAATATCCCGGATTCATTCGCAAGCTCGAGAGCGATCCAGCGCGTTCGCACGCGCACCCCGACGAGGAGCTCTGAATGCGCGTGCTCTTCTGGGGCACGCCTGATTTCGCGGTTCCGCCACTCAGCGCGCTGATCGGCGAAGGCTTCGAGGTCGTCGGCGTCGTGACGCAACCCGATCGCGCCGTCGGGCGCTCTCGTTCCACACTCGAACCGCCGCCCGTAAAAACCGTCGCACTCGCCGAGCAGATCCCGGTGTTGCAACCGGAACGTCCGCGCGGTGACGAATTCGTGTCGCGCGTGCGCGAGCTCGCGCCGGACATCTCGGTCGTCGTGGCGTACGGCCACATTCTGCCGCAGGAAGTCATCGACCTGCCGCGACTGGGCACCATCAACATTCACGCGTCGCTCTTGCCGAAGCTTCGCGGTGCCGCGCCGATTCAGGCGGCGATTCTTCAAGGCCTCGACGAAACCGGCATCACCATCATGCGGATGGTGAAAGCGCTCGATGCGGGTCCGTCGATTCTCCAGATGCGCACGCCGATCCCGGCGGATGAGACGTACGGCGAGCTCCAGATGCGGTTGGCCGAGATGGGCGCGCTGGCGCTCGTCGAAGCGTTGGCGTTGTTCACCGTGGGCGCCGTCGCCGAAACCGCGCAGGATGATTCCGCCGCGACTTACGCGCCGAAGGTCGATCGCATGCGCACGCGAATCGATTGGACCAAAGACGCACAGTCGGTCGCGCGAATGATTCGCGCGTTCGATCCCAAACCGGGCGCGTACAGCACCGTCAAGGGCGCCGACGTGAAACTGTTCGGCGGCCGCACGAGCGAACGCGAGCTCACGGGCACGTTCGCGCCCGGCGAAGTCGTCGCCGTCGATGCAAACGGGATGACGGTTGCCTGCCTGGGCGGCGCCGTGGAGATCGGCGCGGTGCATCCCGCCGGCAAACGCCGCGTGGCACCAAAGGAGTGGGCATCGGGACGGGGCATCAGCGTTGGGGAACGACTATCTTAGATAGTATGCCAGGCGCTGATCAGGATCGTCGTTCGAGCGAGGGTGGCAACGGCGGTCTCGCCGTTCCACACGGCGGAATCACCGACGCGCGCTACGCCGCGGCGGAGATCTGCACGGATCTTCGTGGCGGCGAGCTGCTCGATCCGTCGTTCGATCGGCGCACGGCGCGACTCGACGCGCGCGACCGGCGATGGGTGCGCGAGCTCGTCTACGGCATGCTGCGCCGGCGCGCGCGGCTCGACGCGTATCTCGACGCCCGCGTGCGCGGCGGCACCGTTCGTCTCGACGCCGACTTGCTCGATCTGTTGCGGCTGGGCGCGGCGCAGCTGCTCTACATGGAGAGCGTGCCGGCGTATGCGGCCATCGCGCAGACCGTGGAGCTGGCGAAGCGCCGGCATGGAATCGGCGCGAGCAAGCTTGCGAACGCGGTGCTGCGCCGCCTCGACCGCGAGCGCGATGCGCTCGAGCTTCCGCGGCCGGCCGATCCCATCGATGTGTTGTCGCTCGAGGGATCGCATCCGCGGTGGATCGTTGCACGCTGGGTCGAGCGTTGGGGAATCGCGGCAACGCAGAAGCTGCTCGACGCCAACAATCGCGAAGCGCCGCTGGTCGCGCGTCCGTATCACGCGGTGCGCGAGCAACTCGAGGCGATGCTCGAATCGGCCGGCGTTCACGTGGACGATGCACCGCTCGCACGCGACAGCATCGTCTTGTCGAGTCCCGTGTCGTCGCTCACCGAGCTCGGACCGTTTCGTCAGGGATTGTTCCATCTTCAGGATCCCGGTTCGACGCTCGTCACCCAGTATGCGTGCGTGCCGACGGGCGCGATCGTCGCCGATGTATGCGCGGCGCCTGGTGGCAAGTCGATCGAGCTGTCGCGGCAGGCCGGTCAGGTCTTCTCGAGCGACCTCTCGCCGGTTCGTCTGCAGCGCGTGATCGACAACGCGCATCGTCTGGAGATTCCGACGATGCACGCCTACGTCGCCGATGCGCGGATGCCGGCGATCAGACCCGTCGATCTCGTGCTCGTCGATGCGCCATGCACCGGTACCGGCACGTTCCGCCGCCATCCCGACGCGCGGTGGCGCCTCAAGATGTCCGACCTGGCGGTGATGTCGTCGGTGCAGCGCGGCATCCTCCGCGCCGCCGCGACGATCGTCAAGCCCGGCGGGCTGCTGGTCTACAGTACGTGTTCGCTCGAGCCTGAAGAGAACGAGGAGCAAATCCAGCGCTTCCTATCAGAGAATTCTGATTGGCAGCTCGACCCGCCGCCCGAGGGTGTGGTGCCGGCTCAGGTGCTGGACAACGGTCTCTTGCGCGTGCTCCCGCAGCGCGACGGCACCGACGGCGCGTTCGCGGCGCGGCTCCGCAAGCGGGCGAGCGCCGTATGAGTCTTCGAATGAGGCTCCGCGGATCGCTGCCGTACGCGGCGGTGATCATCGGCGGGTTTCTGATCGCGTATCTCATCGTCGCGTTCGTGATCTTTCCGTCGGGCGTGGTGCCCGGCAACGCGAAGGTGCCGAACGTCACCGGGCTTCTCTTCGACGACGCGGCCAAGCGGCTGGCCGCGGTGGGATTCACGGCGTCGCGCGGCGACGCGGAGTATCGCGAAGCGACCCCCGTCAACACCGTGTTGAGCCAGGACCCGCCGGCCGGTACCAAAGAGGCCGAAGGGACCGCGGTGACATTGACGGTGAGCAACGCGAACAAGCCATGACGGTTCGCATCGCGCCGTCCATTCTCAGCGCCGACTTCGCGAGGCTGGGTGACGAGATCGCGATGTGCGAGGCCGGTGGTGCCGACTGGCTGCACATCGACGTCATGGACGGCCGCTTCGTGCCGAATCTGACGTTCGGCGCCAAGGTGATCGAGACGGTGCGGTCGCGCACGTCGCTGCCGCTCGACGTGCATCTGATGGTCGTCGAGCCGGAGAGGTACTTCGACGACTTCGCCGCCGCCGGCGCGAGCGGGCTGACGATTCACGCCGAAGTCGCGCCGCATTTGCATCGCCAGCTCAATCGCATTCGCGAGCTGGGGTGTCGTGCGGGTGTGGCGCTCAATCCGGCGACGCCGCTCAACTCGATCTGCGAGATTCTGCCGGAGATCGATCTCGTGTTGATCATGTCGGTCAATCCCGGTTTTGGCGGACAGAAGTTCATCGCGTATTCGATCGACAAGGTGCGGCGCGCCCGCCTGATGCTCGACGAAGAAGGCAGCGATGCCGCCCTCGAGGTGGATGGCGGCATCAATCGCGAGACGATCGCCGAGGTGTGGAAGGCGGGCGCCGACACGTTCGTGGCCGGGAACGCAATTTTTTCGGCGAAGGATTCGAAGGGCGAGATCAATGCGCTGCGTGCGCGCTGCGGAGTGTCGGTATGACGGCACGACAGCAATGGACGGTGGTGGCGGCGGTGATTGCGGTGCTGGGCCTCGGGCTCGCGATCGGCGTGCACTACATGGGCGGCGACCTGTTTCCCGTGGAGCCGGGTTCGCGCGCGCCGGAGTTCACCGCCAAGGTGCTGAACGGCAGCACGACGCGGACGTTCGCCGACTACAAGAACAAGGTGGTGCTGTTGAACGTGTGGGCCACGTGGTGCGGCCCGTGCATTCAGGAGATTCCGAGTTTAGAGAAATTATATAAGGAATACGGTCCGAAGGGATTACAGCTCGTTGCCGTGAGCATCGACGGGTCGCCCGGGTATCCCAAGGTGAGCGAGGATTCCATCGCGCGGTTCGCGCGGAATCTGGGCGTCACGTTCACCGTCTTGCACGATTCGACGGCCGCGATCGAGAAAGCGTATCAGGTGACCGGATACCCCGAGACGTTCGTCATCGGCACCGACGGCCGCATTCGCAAAAAGTGGATCGGCGCCGACGACTGGTCGTCACAGGGCAACCGCGCGCTGATCGCCCAACTGCTCGGCATCGAAACGCCCAAGGCGATCGCGGCGTCCGGCGGCCGTTGATGCACCTGCAAGACGCATGAACGACGCATGAGCGCGGCTCCCACGCCTCGGGTTACGGCAGCAGGCGGCCGCGCGCGTCGTTACATCATCGCGGCGTTCACGGAGCGACTCGGGCTCAAGGCCACCGCGTTGTTTCTCGCCGTCGTGCTGTGGTTCGTGGTGAACGACAAGGAGCCGCAGCTCGAGCTGGTCTCTGTTCGCTTCATGCCGGTCCTCGACAGCTCGCTCGTGCTGCGCGAGCCGCCGCCGCAGCTGCAGGCGATCGTCGCCGGGTCGCCGAAAGAGCTGATCAAGCTCAACTCCGACGGGCTGACGATTCGGCGCACGATCGCCGCCGATGCGCCGGACACCGTCGTGCTGGATCTGCGTCCCGACGACGTGGCGCTCCCCGAGGGCGTCGACGCCGTCGTGCGCGACGTGCAGCCGCGGAGCGTGACGCTCCGCTTCGAGTCCACCTGGACGCGCAAGGTCGCCGTGCATTCGGCGATCGACATCGCGACGGTACAGTATCAAGGGCCGGTGACGCCGGAGTTCGAGCCCGACACCGTGCAGGTGACCGGCCCGCGCCATCTGGTGCTGCGCATTCCATCCGTGCGCACGATCAAGACGACGCTCACGTATCCCGATTCCCTTCCACATCTCGTCGACATCGACACGACGGGATTCGGGCCGCTGCGCGTGAAGCCGCCGCAGGTCAAAGTGCAGCTCAAGCTGCTTCCACGTCCGTGATGCGCGTCCTCGGGATCGAGACGTCGTGCGATGAAACGTCCGCCGCGGTGCTCGATGGCACAGGCGACGACGTGTCGCTCGAGTCGCTCGTCATTCTGTCGCAGGATGTGCATCGCGTGTTCGGCGGCGTCGTTCCGGAGATTGCGTCGCGCGCGCATCTCACGGCGATCGTGCCGGTGGTCGAGCGTGCGCTCGCCGATGCGGGCGACGGTCGGATCGATGCGGTCGCCGTCACGAATGCGCCCGGGCTCGTCGGCGCGCTGCTCGTTGGCGTGAGCTACGCCAAGGCGTTCGCGTACGCGCGAGGCGTGCCGGTGATCGGCGTGCATCATATGGAAGGGCATCTCTTTGCGACCGCACTCGAGCATCCGGCCGCGGTGCCTCCGTTTACGGCACTGTTGGTGTCGGGCGGTCACACGCTGCTGCTCGACGTCGAGGCATGGGGACGGTATCGCCTGCTCGGTCGAACGCGCGACGACGCAGCCGGCGAGGCCTATGACAAAGTTGCGAAGCTGCTCGGGTTGCCCTATCCTGGGGGCCCGCACGTCGAACGTCTTGCCGCGATGAGCGATGCCGGGCGTCTGCGCTTCGCCCGGCCGATGCTGCGCCGCGACCAACGACCCGAGGATTCAGAGTTTTATGACGTCTCGTTCAGCGGGCTCAAGACCGCCGTGCTCAACGCGGTGACGAAGAGTCGTGCCGGCAACGGCAACGGCGAGGCCGATCGCGGCGCGATCGCGCGCGCCTTTCAGGACGCGCTGGTCGAGACGCTCGTCGAAAAAACCAATCGTGCGGCGCGCCAGTATGGACGGGGCCGAGTCGTATTGGGGGGCGGAGTCGCCGGCAACGCGACGCTCGTTTCGGCGATGCGGGAACGTCTCGCCTTGCGCGGGGTCGAGATATTCGCGCCGTCGCCACGTCTTGCGACCGACAACGCCGCCATGATCGCGCGCGCCGGTCTGTTCCACCTCGAGCGCGGTGAACGCGCCTCGCTCGATCTCAACGCTTACGCCAGCCAGCCCATTCCCGGAGTCGTCGCCGCATGACGCTCGCCGCCACACCGATCGTTCACCACGCGTTCAACTTCTCGATTCTCGGATTCAGCTTTACGGGATTCGGGATCGCGGTCCTCTTGGCGTTCCTCATCTCGCAGATCATCTCCGAGCGTGAGCTCGCGCGACGAGGCCGGGATCGCGAGGCCGCCGCGGTCGCCGACGTCCTGTTCGCCGCGCTCATCGGCACGTTGCTCGGCGCCAAACTCTATTACGTGATCGTCGTGACGCACGACATCAGAGATCTCTGGAGCCGCGGCGGGTTCGTGTTCTGGGGCGGGTTCATCGGCTCGGTGCTGCTCTGCTGGGCCACGATTCGCTACAAGAAGCTGAGCTTCGTGCGCTTCGCGGACGTGGCCGGCATCGCGATCGCCGCCGGATACTCGGTGGGCCGCACCGGCTGCTGGGCCGTCGGCGACGACTACGGCCGCGTGTACAATGGCCCGCTCGCGGTGAAGTTCCCGGAGGGCGCGCCGGTGTCCAGCGTGTATGAGATGCACAAGACCTTCCACGTCGACTTTCCGGCTGGAATGGATCCGAACACGATCGTCTCGGTGTATCCGACGCAACTGCTCGAGGTGGTGCTCGGGTTCGTGATGTTCGCCATTCTCTGGCGCCTCCGCGACCACGATCACGCCGAAGGGTGGTTGTTCGGCGTGTGGTGTGTGCTCGCGGGGGTGGAGCGCTTCATCGTGGAGTTCTTCCGCGCGAAGGACGATCGGTTTGCGTGGGCGTTTGGGCTGAGTATGGCACAGCTGATCGCACTCGCCGTGGTCGTTGTCGGCGTGGCGATCATGTCCGCCCGGAGCAAGATCAGCGAGGGGAAGTCAGGGATTCTCGCGCCCGCCTAGCCACCAACCTTTTTTGAACTGTTACCACGGACTGGGAACTGCGACGTTCACTGATCGGCACGGAGACGGCGGAACAGCTGCAACTGCAACTGCGGTTGAAGACTCTTTGAAAAACACCCTCGGGACGCTTCGTAAATCGAAGCGTCCCGAGGGTGTTCAAAAAGAATCTGTTTTGAACTGCTGTTAACTGCAGTTCACGCCGTCTCCGTGCCTGTCCGTGCACGTCGAGCAGTTTTCCGTGGTAAGGTGTTACGGTCTCGGCGACTGAACTGGCGACGCGAGAACAGCCTCCACCGCCGCGAGACGCGTCTTCAACGCCTCATTCTCCGCCCGCAACCGGTCGATCTCCGTGGCCAGCGCCGAGGACGGCGCCTCTGGCTGCACGGTCGGGAGCGTGACGGATCGCTTCGGCCAGAACGTCTTCGCCACCGCGAACACGAACAACGCGAGCAACACGAGTTGCGCGAGAATCGTCTGCCAGGTCGGATACAGTCCGAGCGCCTCGATCGTCGGCAGTCCACGAATGACGCTGATCGGAACGACGTTCCCTTCCTGGAGCTCCCGCACGCCCTTCCCCATGAACACAAAGGCCATGTAGTAGAGCAGCACGCTCGTCACCGTGAAGAACGGACGGAGCGGAATGCGCACGCCGTATCGATAGAAGAGCGTGAAGATCACGGCCAGCGCGACGAAGCCGAGCACGATCCCTAAGCTGATCGGCAGCGCGACGTGCGCGCCTTCATTGAACAACGCCTGGTAGAACAACGCCGTCTCGGCGCCCTCGCGATAGACCGCCAGGAACGCGACGAACGCCAGCGCGCGGCCGCCTCCATGCTCGAGCGCCGTGTTCACCTTCTCGCGAATGAACTGCTGCCACTTGGCCGCCTCGACGCGCGAGATCAGCCAATAGCTCACCGAAAACAGCACGGCGACCGCGACGAGCAGCGTCGCGCCTTCCACGATCTCCTGCGTCGCCGGAATCTCGCTGAGCACCGTGCGCAGGATGACCGCGGTGGCGCCGCTGGCCAGCAGCGCGAGCACGATGCCGATCCAGATCGAGCGCAGGCGCTCACGGTGGCCCGTCTTCAGCAGGAACGCCACGACGGCGCCGATGACGAGGATCGCCTCGAAGCCCTCGCGCAGGATGATGAGGAAACTCTGAAGAAATGCCTCGCGTCCGCTGCCGGACGGTCGCGTCAGCTCGATCACGCGCGGCATGTTCGCGTCGAGCGCATCGTATGCGCGCTGCGCGCCATTCAGATCGTTGCCGCGAATGGCGCCCTTGAAGTCGGCGAAGAGCCGCTCCATCGACGCGACGACGCCTGGATCGCGCGCGCGCGCCGGCGTTTCGATCGGCTCGAACGCGAGATACGCGTCGAACGCGCGATCGCCCGCTTCGCTCAATCGGCCATTGCGCGCCGAGTTGAGCGATTGCTCGAGCAGCGAGAGCGCCGCCGCGCCCGCCGCCGCGGCGCCGGTATCGGCCGACGCGATCGTTGCCTCCTGCGTGCGCGGCCGCGTCGGCAGCGATCGCAAGTACGCCACGATCGCGTCGACTTGATCAGGTTTCAGATTGTTCGCCGGCGGCATCGGCGAGCCGGGCACGCCATTCATCACCGCCTGAGCGAGCTGTTCGTCCGTCCGCTCGGCCTGCCACTCGAACGAGCCGAGCTCCGGCGGCAACTTGCTCAGCGCGCGCGCGATCGTTCCGTCGTCGAGACCCGTCATGCCATGGCACGACACGCAATTCTGCGCGTATAACCCCTCGCCCTCGGCCACTCGCATGGATGGATGCCTGAGCGTCGCGAGATAGCTGACGATGCTCCATCGCTGATCGGCGGTGAGCGAGCTTCCGAACGACGGCATCGCGGTGCCGGTGACCCCGACGGAGATCTTTCGGAACATCATCGCCGGCGTGACGTCGCGCATGATCTGTTCGCTCGCGAGCGCGGTCGGCTTGGGGCTGAGCGCGGCCGCCGATGGACCATCGCCCATGCCTCGCGGTCCGTGGCAGGTCGAGCAATTCTTGGCGAAGAGGGATTGCCCTTCCGCGAGATCGATCGGTTTCTTCGGAAGATCGAGCTGTGCTTCGCGGCCGAGCGATGCGGTGAATCGCTGACTGAGCTCGGCCAGCGCGGGCGACGGGCGCTTCGCCTTGACGGCGGCGACGATCGAATCGAGCAGCGCGCGCGACGCGGCGGCGTTGCCCGGCAAACGCTGAGCGACCGTCTGCGCATCGACGAGGAATCCAACGGCTTCCTGATACTCGTCGTTCGAGATCAGGCGGCCCTTTTCATCGATGCCCTTTCCGTATTCTTCGACGGCCACGCTGACGATCGTCGCGACGCGCTGGACCGGACGATCCTGTTGCGCCGCGACTGTCGGCGCCCACAGCACCCAGGCCAGAACCGCGGCAGCGCGGCCGAGCTTGATTCCGTTATGCATTGCCGAGGGAATATATCGGGATTCCGAGGATGGGTGTAGGCCTCGGAAGGTAAAGCATTTAGCGCTCGACGATCACGACGGCGACAGCGGTTGTAACACTATGCGTGAGTGACACATGGATCGTCTGGCCGCCGAGCTCCGCGAATCGCTGCGCGGCGCGGCCGTGAAGGCGAAGCATCGGCGCGCCATCCTCGCGAGATACGACCTCCACGTCTCGCCAACCGATCCCGCGCGCCAGCTCGTTGCCGGCGAGCGCCTTGTAGGCCGCCTCCTTCGCGGCCAAGCGAACGGCGAGATGCTGCGCGGGCGCGATCTTGTCGGTGACGTACGTGAGCTCGTCGCCGGTGAACAGCCGATTCAACATGCGCTCCCCAAGCTCCGCGTACATGCGTTCGACCCGGTCGATCTCCACGGCGTCGATGCCGATGCCGGCGATCATGTGGTCGAGCGCACTCCGCTGAGCGCCGCGTCGAGCGCAATCCACACACGGTCCGCCGTCTCGAACGTGTTGCGCAGCTGCACCGACCATGCGCGCCACAATCGCAGATCGTCGATGGTGGCCGCGGCGTCGGCCGAAAGCCTAGCTAGCTCGGTAAGCGCCCCATCCAGCGGCTCGATGATCTCCTCGAGCTCCGCTTCGAGCGCACGGCGCGCGGGACCCGGCTGCGCGTATCTCGCCGCGGCGAATTCGTTCAGCGTGTCGGCAAGCGCCTTGGCGATTGCCGTCGCGTCGAACGCGGCGATCGCGCTCGCTCCCCTGGCGTGCATCGCGCCGCGGCGCGCCTCGAGCAGCGGCGCGAAGAATCGGCGCTGCTCGAGCGACGCGCGGTCCGCTTCGACGTCGGTCGCACGCCGCCCGCGACGACGTGAGCCGAACGACCGCAGCGTTCGCGTCAGCTCCGGCACTGTTTGACAGCGGCCCACGAGCTCGTCGGCAAGCTCGGGCAGTACGTCGATGGCGATCGTCGTCCCGTCGCGGAGCGTCAGCGCGAGCTCCGTCGCCGTCTGGCGCAGCGTGTCGATCGACGCATGCGTCACGCGCAGCGCGCGCGCCTCGCGATCGCCGTGCACCGCGAAGACGAGCGTGTCGTCGTCGATCGTCAGCACGGCGTCGCCGACGTCGGTGCGTCCAATGCGCAGTGCGCTGAGTTGAAACACGCGCTCGCTCATGCCAGAAATCTACGGGCGGTGCGTGCGCGAAACGATCACCTCGACGACCGCCGAGGTGTCCGACAGGTCGCGGAAGACAGCCGCGGGCCGATAGGCCAGCAGCTGCTCGACGGTGTAGTGCCCGGTCGCGACGCCGATCGCTCGCGCGCCGATCGCGATGCCGCACTGGAGATCGTTCGGCGTGTCGCCGATCACGACGACGTCCCGTCCCTGCACCTGCAGCCCGAGCTCATCACGCGCTCGGCGCTGTGCCACGGCGGGTAGCTCGCCGCGCGTCTCGTGGTCCGAGCCGAACGCGCCGACGCGAAAGCGATCGGGATCGACACCGACCGCGGAGAGCTTGGCACGGGCACCCGCCGCAAGATTGCCGGTCAGCAGACCGAGCACCACGTCGCTGCGCGCTTCAAGTGCGTCGAGCAATTCGACGACGCCGGGCAACACGCGGGCATGCGGCGGACGCTCGAGCTCCTCGTGGAGAAAGGCGAGGTATCGCTCGAGCAGCAGCGGCATGCGGTCGTCGATGTGCGGATCTGCATGGCCTTCGTGACGCATCAGCTCGCGCACGATCTGTGGATCGGTCTTGCCGTCGAAGCGGTGGTCCGCCGGCCCCGCGCTTCCGAATACTTCGACGAGCGCGCGCGTCACGGCGCGCTTCCCCGCACCACCGCCGGCGAGGATGGTCCCATCGATGTCGAACAGAACGAGCGTAACGTCGTCGTTCACTTCGCTCACGAACGCGTCAGGATGAGGCCCGCCATGATCGACGCGGTGCCGACGCCCTGCCACACCGTCGGCACTTCGCCGAGCATTCCCCACGCGACGAGCACCGCGATCACGGGTTGCAGGTTCGAGTACATCGCCGTGCGAGTGGGTCCGATCACGCGTACGCCGCGATACCAGAACAGGTACGCGATGACGAGCGAGAAGATGCCGCTATACAGCACCGATGCCCATCCGAGCGGCGGGAGGCCGACCCAGTTCGTGCGGACCATTGCCGGTGCCGCGACGAGCAGCAGCACGATCGCTCCGCCGATCATCGTCCACGTCGAGAGCTGCATGCCGGGAATGCGCTCGGTATACGGCTTGAGCAACACCGTGTAAATCGCCCACGCGAGCGAACCGCAGAGCACCAGCAAATCGCCGGAGATGGACGAATGTCCTTGCGCATTCTCGGTGCTGCCGAACACGACGAGCGCGATGCCTGCGATCGACAAGAGAATGCCGACGACGCCTTTGCGCGTCGCGCGCTCGACGCCGCGCACGCGGCTGATGATCGCGATGAATGCCGGCGACGCCGCCACGACGAGCGCCGCATCGCTCGCGCTCGTGCGCGAGATGCCGATGACGAAGAAAAACTGATAGATCCCGTTGCCGAGCACGCCGAGCGCCATGAGCGCGCCGATGTCGCGCCGCGACGGAAACGGCATGCGCGCGACACTCACGATGGCGACGAGGAGCACCGCGGCGAGCAGTGCGCGCGACGCATTGTACGCGAGCGGATCCACGAGCGTGGTGCCGAACTTCACGACGCTGAAATTCACGCCCCAGATGATGGCCATCAGGACGAGCGAGGCGTCCGTGAGCCAAACGCCCGGCCGCGTCGATGTCGCGTGGCCGGGCGTGACCGATTCTCCTGCAGTCGATGCCATCACCAAACCTAGGCGTGTCTTGCGCGCCCTGTCTATGTTGCATCATGCACGTGTCTTTCGCGCTCTTCGCCGACGCGGCGAATCTCTCTCAAGAAGGGAAGCTCAACATCCTCGGCGTGTTCGACGCGCTGCAGGTGGCGACGCTGCCCGCGGTTCATCCGCGCGCGCATCTCGTCGTGCATCTGAAAGGGACGGGCTCCGACGTCGGCCAGCATACGGTGAGCTTTCGTTGGCTCAGTCCGAACGGCCAGGAGTTGTGGAACAGCTCCGGCGATCTGAATGTCGGCGCACCGCCGCCTGGCGTGACGGAGATGGATCTTCCGTTGATCGCGCAGCTCGATCTGCCGATGGACGCGGCGGGTGCCTACGTGATGGCGATCGCGATCGACGGCGATCATACCATAGACATTGGCGTGCAGGTTCGAACGGCTGCGCAGATGACGCCGAGTGGGATGTTGAGCTGAGAAGAGCGGTCCGGCCCGCGGCCTATGGCCGCGAGAGGGGATGGCCGGCGCTCGCGCGCCGAGGGGATGGCCGCCGGCTTCGCCGGCGAGGGTCAACTCGCTTTCAGACGAGGCCTCGCGCCGCAGGCGCGACCGCCTTCACAAAAACCGTCTCGCGAACAAAAACCGCTCGCGCAGCCGGTCGACATAGGCATCCGCCCGATTATCCAATCGTTCGACGCAAAACCCTCCGCGTCCCAGCGCGAGGTGTACCATGCGCCGCTCGCCGAGCGCGATCCCCACGTGCGTGATGCGCTGATCCGGACGATCGGAAAAGAACAGCAGATCCGCCGGTTTGAGCTCGCCGATGTCGCGGCCCGCGTCGGTCCCGAGCTCGGCTTGCTGCCACGCGTCGCGCGGCAGCTGCATGCCGTGTAGCGCGTACACGCTCTGCACCAGACCCGAGCAATCCGCACCCCACGGCGTGACACCGCCCCAGAGGTAGCTCGTGCCGGCGAACAGCTCCTGCGCGCTGCGCGTGATCGCGATCGGATCGAGCGGAAAACGCTCGGCCGCGCGAACCGCTTCGACAACGTCGCCGGATTTCACTGATTCGTCGGGCGCGAGCAGCGCACGGAGTGGCAGCGCACGTCGATCGCCCGACGCGGTGTAGGTCGTGCAACCCAGCGAGATGCGCGTCGCCTGGCGGCTCTGTCGCGTGGTGTTGCGCGGTGCCCGCGCGAGAAAGCCGGTGTGCATCCAGCCGTCATAGCCGTCGGCGCCGCGCGCCCGCACCCAGTCGCCCTCTTCGTCGAGCACGTCGACGCGATGCCCGGCGAGCTGCTGCGAGATCATCATGCTCGCGATGCGCGGCTCGCTGTGCATCGGCGCGACGGGTGTCCGCACCGTCGCCTCGAACAGGATCGGCGCATCGGGCTCGGTGACGTGCGTCTCAGTAGCCATCAGCGAGTCCCGGAATGCCGTCGCGGCCGCGCGCCGTGCGCACGGCGCGCTCGATCGCTTGCTCCAGCGCCGCGACGCCGAGCGATTCGATCATCAGATTCGCCAGGTGCGACGGTTCGCCTTCGCAGGGCGAGACCGCGAACACCACGTCGCCGTCGAACGAGGTCCCGACCGGCGTGATCCGCCGGAACAGCGCCGCGCCGGCCGCGCGCGCCAGCTGCGTCAGACTCGCCGCGGCGAGCGGCACGCTCGACGCCACGACGCACAATGTCGTATTCTTTAATTTGAGTTCTCCAAATGCCGCCGGCGGCGGTATCTCGCTGCCGAGCATCACGCGCGCCATGTCGGCGAACCCGCGCCGCGCGCGCGCGCCGGCGATGATCAACCCGTCGCCGTCGCGGACGTCGCCGAACGCGTTGACCACGGCGACCGCGCCGACCGTGACGCGCCCGTCGCCGTTCGTGATCGTCGCACCGCCGAAACCGCCCTTCATGGCGCCCGCCGGCCCATAGAGATGACCGACCGTCGTGCCCGTGCCCGCGCCCACCGATCCCTCGGCGATGCCTTTCGTCGCGGCGGACTCGCACGCCTCATATGCCATCTGCGGCGTCGGTCGCGCGTCGAAGCGGCCGAATGGCAGGAGATCGAACACGACCGCCGCGGGGACGATCGGCACCACGCCCGGACCGACGTTGAACCCCTGGCCGCGCTCTTCCATCCAGCGCATCACACCCGCCGCGGCATCGAGCCCGTACGCCGAACCGCCGGTCAGCATGATCGCGTCGATACGCCCGCCAACGAGATGCTCCGCCGACGCCGTGTGCAGCTCGCGACTACCGGTCGCGCGTCCGAACAACGCGACGCCCGCGCGCAGCGGCCCATTCACACCGCGCACGACCGTTACGCCCGTGCCGCCCGCCTCATCGGTCGCATGACCGACGGCGATGCCCAATGCACTGAGATCGAGATCCGGTGTCACGTGGCCGCCGGCTTCGCGGCAGCGGCTGCCGCTGCCTCACGTTTCGCCTGACAGCTGCGACACCGCGTGATGCCGCGCATGTCGCAGATCACGCAGATGAACGTGCCGCAGTCGACACACGGATAGCCTTCCGACGCGCGCTCCTCGTTCCCGCAGGAACGACAGATCATCGCGTCGTGCTCCTCGATCTTGGTCATCACTCAGGGTTGGGCGTGGGCGAGCAAGCTCCCACAAAATAGCCCCTACGTCTCCGCTTCCGCGAGAACAACAGCGGCTAATTCATCCAACAAAAATGGTTTGCTGACCACCGTGCGTCCCGTGGCGCCGAGCGTTCGCCGCGCCGACTCGCTTTGTGTGTCACCCGTGACGAAAATGACCCGCGCCGGAACACGGCCGGCCATCTCGAGCTCGCGCAGCACCTCATCACCGGTCGCGTCGGGTAGACGCAAGTCCAGCAAGAGTGCGTCGTAGCTCTGCGACCTCGCACGCGCGATGGCTTCGCGGCCCGTTGCGACTGCATCGACATCGTGGCCGAGCGAACGGAAGAAGGTCGTGATCGCGCTGCGGATGGTCGCCTCGTCGTCGACCACCAGCAGGCGCTTGCTCCCACACACAGGCGTCTGCACCACCGGCTCGGCCGGCACGTCGCGGCCCGGCGGCTCGACGAACGGCAACTCGATGATGAAGGACGCGCCCTTGCCCGGCGCCGACTCGGCACGAATGCGTCCGCCGTGCTCGCGAATGATGCCGTCGGAGATCGACAACCCGAGACCGGTTCCTTCGCCGACCGGCTTGGTCGTGAAGAATGGATTGAAGATGCGCGACAAATTCTCCGGCGCGATCCCCGGCCCCGTATCCGTGACGGTGAGGAACAGATCGTCGCGCGACCGGCTGGTCGACACGACGATCCGCCGCTCCTCGGGCCACGATGCGAGCGCCTGCTCGGCGTTCGTCACGAGATTGAGCACGACCTGCTGCAGCTGGAACGAATCGGCCCACGTGATCGGCAGCATTGGATCGAGCCGCGTCTCGATCTCCACCTGCGCGACGCGCAACGCGTAGCGACGCAGCTCGAGCGTATCGTCGACGACGCGATTGAGGTCGGTCACCGTGCGTTCGGGCTGATGCTGGCGCGCGAACGTCAGGAGATTCGAGACGATCTTCGCGGCACGCTTCGCTTCCTGATTGATCGCGTCGATCGCGCGGCGATCCTGCGGCGCGTTCGCCGGCGCGGCCAGTAACAGCTGGGCAAATGCCATCACGCTCGCGAGCGGATTGTTCAGCTCGTGGGCCACACCGCTCACGAGTTGTCCGACCGCGGCGAGCTTCTCCTGCTGCATGAGCTGCTCGGTCATCCGCTTTTCGTCGGTCACGTCGCGCACGATGCCGAGCGCGCCGGTGACCTGGTCGCCTTCGGTGAGCGGCGTGAGCGTCAGCGAACAGAGACGCGCCGCGCCGTCTGGCGCCGGGTATCGCAGCTCGACGCGACGTCGCGCGCCGCCGAACGTGTCGCGAAACGCGCTCGCGAGCAGCTGTTGGTCGCGCGAATCGATGAGCGCGGCGAAGGGCGTGCCGATCAGCGCATCGCGCGTCTTGCCGCTCGACCGCTCGAGCGAGCGATTCACCGCGGTCATCGTGCCCGTCGGCTCGACGGTGAAGATCGCGTCCGACGCGGATTCGACCAGCCGCGTGTACCTGAGCTCCGACCGCTCGAGCGCGAGTGCCCGGTCCCGCTCGTCCGTTACGTCGCGCGCGACGCCCAGAATGCCGATCACCTTGTTGCCGTGCCGAATCGGAGAGTTGGTCACGGAAGCCAGACGCCGTGTGCCGTCCGGCCTCACGAAGTGGCATTCGTATCGACGCGCGGTCCCGGCGAGCGCGGCCTTGAAGTGCTCTTTCACGATGGCGAGCTCGCTCGCCGAGACGAACGGCAGCGGGCTGCGTCCCAACAGTTCGTCGCGCGAGCGGCCGGACATCTCGCACGTCGCTTCGTTCACGGACGTGAAGGCCGAGTGCGTGTCGAGCGTGTAGATCGCGTCGGTCGCGGTCTCGAAGAGATTGCGATACCGCGCCTCGGACTGCCCCACCGCGTCGCGCGCACGCCGCTCGTCCTCGACCGCTTGGCGATACCGATCTGCCGCGGCTTTTGCTTCTTCGTAGAGACGCGCGTTCCCGACAGCCACCGCGACCTGGTCGGCCAGTCGCTGCAGGACGGTCGCGTCGTCGTCCGTGAACGCCGTGTCGCGGTTGATCACCGACAGCACGCCGATCGCGCCGCTGCTCGAGTAGAGCGGCGCGGCGATGGTGCGATCGACGTTTGCCGCGATGCGCGTCGGCCCATAGGCCTCGGGCACGTTGGCATCATTGCAGATGATCGCCCGCCGTTCGCGAATCGCGCGGCCGCTGATGCTCGCGTTCAACGGAACCGGCGCACCGACGACCACGTCGCCGACGCCGATGCCGGCCACGATCATGATCTGATCGTCGCGCAACAGGCCGAGCGTTCCACCCTGCGTGCGCAGCAGCGCCACGGCATGGCGGAGGCTCAACTGCATCACGTCCGTGAGGCGAAGCGAGCTGCCAACCGCGCGCGCGATGTCGGACAGCGCCTCCCCGCGGCCGCGCTCTCGCTGGCTCTCCTCGTACAGCCGCGCGTTCTCGATGATCGACGCCACCTGCTGCGCGAACAGCTCCACGGTCCGCACCAGCTCGAGCGTCGGGACGCCCGACTCGGTGGGTTCGCCCAGCACGAGCGTCGCGACCGTCGCGCCGCCGACGGCGCGGAGCGGCACGATCAGTTCATTAGAATCCAGATATGCTGAATTGCTAATGAGCGCCAGCACGTTGGCGCTCTCGGGCATCGCGTATTCGTCGATCGTCTCGACGCGCGCGAAGCCGATGCGCTGAATCGCCAGCGCCAGCACGGCCAGGCGCTCTCGCAGCGTACGTGCGCGCTCGACCTCGGCCAACGCCTCGTGCAAGAGCAGCAGCTGGTCTCGCTCGCGCAGCAGGCGCTCGAGGGAGAACGCGCTCAAGGATTCCGGCGTCGAAATCGCGGTCACCGGGGTCAGCTCCTTCGCGGGACCAGGAGGCGCACCGCGAGCGGTTCGACCTCGACATTGAACGGCGTGGTTCCCATCAGCTCGCCGTCCGCTTGCCAAGCGAGTGGCGGATCGGTCTCGACGCGAATCGTCCGGCCGCGCGCGTACAGCATGCACGGATCGGAGCTGAAATCACGCCGCAACATCCGCCGCATGATGCGCAAGGCATCACGCAGGGTGTTCGGCGCGAAGATGCAGCCGTCGAGCAATCCGTCATCCGTCCGAATCTCGGGGCCAAGGGTAATGCGGTCGCCGAGCACCGCGCCGAAGTTGGCGATCATCACCGCCGCCGCGCGCCGCTCGTGCACCACGCCATCGATCGTGACTCGCGCCTGGAAGAAGTCTCGACGCAGGACCGCCCGAACTGCTGCCCGGGAGCCCATGATCGTGTACGCGAGCACACCCAATCGACGCTTGAGCCAGCCGGGCGTTTCAGCCACCATCGCGGCATCGATGCCAACCCCGGCCGCGATGGCGAACCGCCGGCCGTTGTCGAAGCGCCCCAGGTCGATCAACAGCTCCTCGCCGTCGAGCAAGGCATCCACGGCGCGGCGTACCGAGAGCGGTATCCCCAGCGCTCTCGCCAGGAGGTTCCCTGTTCCACCCGCGAGCACTCCGACGCGCGCTTGCGACCCCGAAAGCGCGCTTGCGATCTCCATGACCGTCCCGTCGCCGCCCAGCGCGAAGACAGCGTCATAATGCGGCGCGTGCAGCGCGGCGAGCTCCGCCGCATGGCCCGGCGCCGCGGTAAACACGAGATCGCACTCGACCGAACGGCCCGCCAGCGATCGTCGTGCACGCTCGGCGAGCCGTTTCCCTTTGCGCGATGCCGGGTTGGCGATGATGACGGCGCGTTTGATCAGAAGCGCCACGTGTGCAGGAACGAGAAGCCGGCCTGGTTGGGTTGCGGAATGATGCTCAGCACCTTGCCGCAGGTCGACGTCACCGGCGGTGGATCGTACGACAGCTGCAGCGCCAACTTGGGATCGAAGCGATACTCCAGCCGCGCGCCGAAGTTGTTGCCGGCGCTGAATTGACAGAAGTTCAGCGTGCCGCTCACGTACACGTTGTTCGTCAACTGCCGCCCCAACTCGACGGTCGACGAGTTCAGGTAATTCCCCAGATTGTTCGGCGCAAAGAAATTGGTGTTGCCGTTCACGTCACTCCCGGCACCGCCGAGCTGGAATTGGAAGGTGCTGAAGAACGAGCCGAACGCGCGGCGAAGCTGCTCCGATGCGACGGCGCTCACGGTCGGTGAAATGAGCGCAGCCAGGTCCGACCGCTGGCTTCCGATGTCGAAACCGGGCCGCCCGGTGAAGAGATAGCTGATCAGATCGTTCTGAGAGATCGGATAATCGGCCGTGCTCGAGAACGACAGTGTCGGGTTCGGCATGAGCCCGCTCAACGTCACGATGACTCCGAGTGCGCGGTCGCGCGCCTGCGGCACGTTGTACTGCGCGCGCACGTTCAGACGCGGCGTCGTTGGCGGGCCCTCGAACGTCACGGTGCCGTCCGACAACACCTGGAATTCGCGCTGCACCAGCCCTTCGTAATTCAGATTGTACGTGCCGCCAATCGTGGCGAGCGTGCCCTGAAGCTGCAGGCCTTTCGCACCGATCGAATTCGATTTCACGAGCGTGAGGTCGCCGCCGAGCAGCACGTTTGCATCGGCCGAGCGCAGCCGCACATCCCGGCCCAGGCTGATCGGCACGCCTTCTATTTGAAGGTTGTTCATCAATTCATTGATGAACGCCGAGCTGCCAAGGGTGATCGCGGTGGCGGCGGTGTCGGTGACGAAGTCGAACGCTCCGGATACGCCGCGCTTGTTCGCGAGATCCTTGTCCACGAGGAAGAACGAGCCGCGATCGATCGTCAGCGGACCGCTCAACACCGACGCGTTGATCGAGCCGCTCAGCACCAGCGAGTCGAGCCGGCCGCGGTCGTCGCGCGTCGAGATCGTGAGGTCGGCGACGGTGCGCTTGTTGAACGCGTGCAGCGAGTCGGCGACCAGCGCGAGATGGAACGCCGTTCGATGCTTCGACGGATCGAGCCCGCTGGCCCAACCGGTGAGACTCACGCTGTCCTGCCGCCCCTCCGTGCGCGCCCACATGCGGACGTTCACGCTGTCCTGATTCGCCGCATTCACGCCGCCGGTCAGCGAGCCGTTGATGTCGCGCAGCGTGATGCCGAGCGACGGGATCTTGGCCGACGCGTTCTTGAAGTTCACGCTGCCGTTATAAATCGGCGCGAGCGTCGTTCCCGTGACTTGCACGCCGCCGGCGACTTGCCCACTCAACACCAGCTTGTCGCCGACGAGCGGACGCAGAATCGACAAGTCGGTCGGCTCGGCCTGAACGCTCACCTGAAGAGAGTCACTGCGGCGCTTGAATCCGAGCAGCGTGATGTCCGCCGGAACGTTCGCGCTCGCGCTCGCGGTTGGCTTGCCGTCGCGCACGATCGAGGCCGTCATCGACGCACGTTCATTCTGGTAATTGGCATGCGCGTTGACGCTGTCCAATCCAACGCCCGCCCAGCGAACCGATGCCAGATGTACATCGGCGTTGATTTGCGGCCGCAGTTTCGTGCCCGCGGCATCCACCGAAAAACCAAGCACGCCGGACAACGAATCCTTGATTTGCGCGAGCGTGCGAACGTCGCGCAGCGGAATGCCCTGCGCGCGGAGACGAGCCATCGCGGCGCCGGAATCCGGTACGTTCGCGGCGAGCGCGACGAAGCCACTGTCCTGATTGCGCAGCAGCAATGAGTCGACGCGCCATCCGCCGGCCGTATCCCGTGACACGGTTGCCGGCGCGGCGAGCCGCCACACGCTCGGCGCGACGTTGAGCGCCGCCGTGTCGAAGCGGAATGTCTGCACCCCCGCGCCGCGCGACCACAGGCCCGATGCGACCGCGGTCGGTCCGGTGCGACTCAAGGCGCCAAGACTGAAGCGAGCGTGCATCGAATCGGTGAGCACCAGCCGTCCGCCGATCGTATCGAGCGCGACACCGAACAAGGTCACGCTGTCGACGCGCGCGCTGCCTGATCCGATTCTCCGATGCAGGATGTCATGCACGATGACGTCCGCCGCCAGTCGCTGCCCGCGATTCTGATTCCAATACAGATCGCTCGCCACAACGCGCGCATTGAGATCGAGCGAATCGAGCGTGCCTGTCAGCGTTCCGGTCGCGGTGCCGGCGCCCGACATCGAATCCGGAACTGTAGCCGCGGCGCCAAGAAGCGTGGTATCGAGCGGAGAGAGAATCGGCCGAAGACCGCCGAGCGAGTCGACGTCGACGGAGAAACGCACCGTGTCCGGGCGGCCGCGCGGAAGGCCAATGCCGCCGGTCGCGACCAGCGTCGCCGCATCGGTGCGCAGACGCAGTGTATCGGCAAGCCGGAGCCGGCCGTCGGCGAACCGCAATTGCGCGCGCGTGGGATAGACGCGCACACCCTCGAACGTCGTCCGCTCCACGGACACGTCGGCCATGCCGTTGAGCGCGGCGGCGGATTCACCGGCGACGTCGATGTCGTAGTGGCCGCTCAATGTGCCCCGCCGCAACGAAGCACCAGCCGACGCGAGCAGCTGCGAGAAATTCACACCGCTGAATTGCCCGCGACCACGCGCGCCATAGCCGCCGACCGAATCCATGTCGACGCGGCCGTCGAAGCTCAACGCACCCGCCGATCCTTGCCACGAGAATGCCAGCGCGAGATCGGGTGATTGTCCCTGCACGCGCAGCGGACCGCTGACGAGACCGAGCGCCGGCATCGTCGGGAACAACGACTTGCCGACCATCGACAGGTTGAGCGGCTGCATGTCGAGCGACATGTCGTACGTCATGTACTTCGTGCCGTACGTCACGCGGCCGCTGCCGGTAGCGTGCGTCGGATCGCCGGGACCGTCGCGATGATACAGGTTCGCGTTGGAAAACCGCACGTCGAGCCACGACGAGTCGAGCGTCGCCGTGCCGGACACGACGCCGCCCAACTTCGGGAACGCGGGAAAGAGATACTCGATCGTCCGCAGATCGAGCTGCGATGCATCGACATTGAACCCGTGAAACACGGTGAATGCCGGCTGCAGAATGTCGAGCTCGCCCTTCGCCGTCGCGCGCGTGACTGCACCGCGCACGTGGGCATCCTGGAAGGTGACGCGCGCGTCATCGACGTAGAAATGCGTCAGCGGACCGCCGCGTGCCTTCACCGTTCCGGTGAGCAGTCCCTGCCAATCCTCCGGAAACGGCTTGCCCGCCAGCGTATCCAGCAGCGTGAAATCCACCGGATCGGCGCGCAGGTCGACGTTGCGCACGAGCAGCACCGGCGCACCGGTGCCGAACCACATGTCGCCGATGAGATGCGACTTCGTGCTGCGCACGTCCATCTTCTTCAACTGGAAATCGACCAATCGCATCTTGTCGCGATCGGTATACGACTCGTTCCTGATCGCGAGATCGAGCGTGCCGCCGCCGTTGTGCGGCAGGTCCGGATACACCCAGTTCACGTCGTCGAGCGATACCGAGTCGCCGTGAATCAGCATGTCGTAGCGAACCGGAAGGTCGCTTCCCCACCACACTCGGCCCGCGCCGTGGCCAGTCGATTTCGGCATGTCGAAGTGCGGCACGTCCACGAACACCGTATCGCCGAGGTGGCGCGCCGTGCCGCGCAAATTCCGAAACTTGAATGTCGGCGAGAATTCATCCACCGACAGCGACGCGATCTTGAACTCCTGTCCGAACTTCTTGTCGCTGTCCGGATCGGCCAGTCGAATGTGCGACAACATGCCGTTGCCCTGGTGCCACGCGTACGTGCGCGCGAATCCGTCGAAGACGCGCGACACGGCTTTGTCGGGCGTGGCGAGATGGTAGCGAATCACGCTGTCGCGTACCGCGCCCTTGAGGTCGGGATCCGGCTCCCACGGCATCGACAACAGGAAGGTCGCGTTCCTGGGCGTCACCGAATCGAACACGACATAGTCGCCCCAATTTCGCTCGCTCGCCGGCTTTGGGACTTTCGGCCCGTTCGACGAGGGGAAAATCTCCTTGAAGTTCCAGCTGCCGTTCGCGTGCTGGATGATGTGCACGAACGGATGCGCCACGTCCACGCGGTGGAGCAGAACGCGGTTGTCCACGATGTCGCGCCAGTTGTACTGGACGGTCACCGGGCCAGTGGCCACGAAGATCTCGCCGCGCTTGTCGCGAATCTCGATGCTGTCGATCGTGACGCCGTTGATCAGGCTGCCGCTCAAATGCCCGATGTAGACCTTACCGCCCTTGACGGCATTGGTGACGAGCGGCGTGATCCACTCGCGAAGCCGGTCGCGGCCCACTTGCGTGCGCGTCACGAAAAGGCCCGTGGCGAACGCCACGAGCCCGATCGCGAACAGCACGGCGGCGCTGACGAGCGCCACGAGGCGGCGGCGGGTCATTCCCTAGAATTCACTACCGATATTGATCGTGAACACGATGTGCTGGCCAAAGTGGCCGAGCCCGAGTCGCTGGATGAAGTTTGACGCGGCAGGCGGTTGGTAGCTGCTGGGGCACGATGCGAGACCTTCCTGTGTGATCGCGCCCGTGATCGGCTGACGAATGAAAGTGACGGGGGTATCGCCGGGCGACGTCACACAGATGAGCGGCGCCAGGTTCGCCTTGCCGCTCACCGGCTGCGCGAAGTACGCAATGCCTGTGACCGGCGGATACGGGTTGTACCCCAGGTTCACCTGGATGGGCGCAAACGCCAGGAAGTAGCGGAAGCTGATGCCCGGCGTCACCCGCAGCTGGTCGACGTTGATGCGCTTTCCCGTCTGTGTCACCCACACCTGACCCGCGTCCACGAATGGCGCGATCTCGACGGCACTCGGCAAAATGCCCCCGCGAACACGCACCTCCGCATTCGCGACGAGCAGCACATTACCTCCGCTCGGCACCGCGCGCTGAGGCCGCTTGCCGTTGGACACGAGCTTTTCGGTCGTGCTGCCATCAGGGTTGAACGCGATGGTGTCATCCGAGAATGCATCGGGGTCGAGCAGATACACCTGCGGACCAAGCTCATTCTGGCCGAACCCGCGCACGGAGTTGTAGCCGCCGCCGTAGAGCCGCTCCTGCGGTGGCGGCAGCGTAGTCCCGCTCGCCGTCGTTCCGCCCGCGATGTACCCGCCGCGCAATCGCGCCGCGAAGACCGTTCTCGAGTTGAATGGATGAAACGCCGAGACGTCGCCGGTCACCTTGTTGAACGTGAGCGAAGGGTCGGACGCAGTCAGCGGACTGGAGGTGCGGAATTCCCCCGCCCAGGCATATCCGGTCGTCGGCGAGAGAAGATTGTCGGTGCGGTTGGATTGCAGCGATATGCTCGCGACACCGAAGGCCTGCCGCTTCTGCACGTCCTCGCGTTCTTCGGGGGTGCATCGATTGAAGACGCCGCACAGCACGGCATTGTCGGCGTTCACCTTTCCGTGTTCGAACGTGTAGGCGAGCGTGAGCGGTATGAACGGTCGCACCATCCGCGTTGCCGAGGGACTGAAGCCCACGTCGGTCGTGCGCAGGTAGGATCGATACTGGCCGCGACGTTCGGTGTACGCGGAGAACGCCGGCCGCCACTTCGTGCCGAGCAGCGTCGGGTACTGAATCGTGCCGCCGATGTAGTCGTTCACCTTCGAGCTGCCGAGCGAATCCGCGTTCAGGTAGCCGCAGAGATGCTTCTTCAGGAACTCGGTGCTCAGCGGATCACCGTACCCGAGCTTCGAGAAGCGCGCGGTGAGTGTGGCCTGCGCCGCGTCGCCATTAAAGTTTTTATATGTGTATTGTGTATTGGTGCGGAAGCAGTCGAGCGTGCCGAATCCCTCGTCCTGATCGATCTGATTCATCAGGTCTTCGCGCAGATCCATCGAGACCACGGCGACCGACTGGCCCCCCGGCCACGTGCTGTCCACGAGAATGCCGACATGCCGGTAGGTGCCGAGGTTGTAGAGATTGCGCGAGGCGCCGACCAACGCGGTGTCGCTGTAGACGTCGCCGGACTTGAAGCCGATCAGCTTGAGGACCACCGCGCTGTCGATCGACGGCGAGCTTTCGTGACCCGGCGGCCCCTGCCGGTGCACCGCGATCGTGCCGAAGTGCGAGAGCGGCCCCGTCGTCACCGCCAATCCGACCTCGGCGCGATGCTCGGCCTTGTGCGTGTCGAATTGTCGCAGTGCGTCCGCGTGCGGATAGCCCATGTTCCGCAACGACGTGATGAGCAATTCGAATGCTTCGGACAGCTGCTGCGGTCCGACGCGGCGCCCGACTTGCAGCGGCAGCTTCCGCAACAACTCGTCCGCGTTTGCCACGCTGTCCAACCCCGTGATGGACAACGTATCGAGAATGAGCGGCTGTCCTTCCTGAATGCGAAACGTGATGTCCACCGCGTTGCGGCCGGCGGGCGTGACGACGGTGTCGACGCGGGTGTCGTAGAAGCCATTCAGCCGATACAACAGCGTGAGACTATCGACGTCCGGCTTGAGCCCGACGTCCGGATAGCACCGCCGCGCGCCGCCGTGCGAGATGCCGATCTTCGCCAGCGTGCGTCGCGTGAGCGACGACGGCGTCGTGATGACGTACGACGAGAGCTGCGCATCGCTGAACGTGGTATTGCCCTCGAAGCGCAGCGCGTGCACTTCGGTGTTCGTCGATTCGCAGAGCACGTCCTGCGCGCGCGCGATCGATGCGCGGGCAGCGGTCAGCGCGACGACGGCAAGCGCGATCCGAACGGAGCTCAGGGCGCCACGGCCGACGCGGTGCCCGGCGCCTCTCACGTCGCGCGCGCTCGGCGAAGGTGCATCGCGTGCTTTGCACGCTTGCTGCGCCGCCGCGGTTCCAACCCTTCGGGCGTGAGCGGCGCGCGCTCGAGATACAGCTTCGTCAAATAGAATGCGGCCAGGCCCATCGCCACACCGACACCGATCGCGGGCAAGAGATCGCGCGCGTCGAGTGCGCGACGATAGAAATAGGTCGGGGCCGCCGATGTCTGTCGCGGATCGGTCTTTGCAGGCATGCTGTGATTTGACGCGTATCGGCGGGCTCGGGTAAGTTCTCGCGCCGACGCCATTTCCAGGGTCAATGAAAGATAGACGGCCGCTACTCGCTTTGGTGGTTGCTGGGTTGTGGTTGATGCCGGCGGGATGCGGTTCGTCCGGGGCACCTTCGCGCCACGAGCTGATCGACTCCCGCGACAACTACGATCCCAAATCCCTCGACCCGGCGGTCTCCACCGACGTGCCGACGGGTCGCGCTGTCGCCTACCTCTTCGACGGTCTGACACAGTTCACCGCCGACGGAAAGGTGCAGCCCGCCCTCGCCGAACGGTGGGACGTGAGCCCCGACGGCTTGCAGTACACCTTCCATCTACGCCGCGGCGTCACATTCCACGACGGCTCGCCGGTCACGGCGCACACCGTTGCCGCGAGCTGGGAACGCGCGCTGGCGCCCGAGACCAAGAGCGGCGCCGCGTCGTTTCTCTTCCCCATCAAGGGCGCGAAGGAATACAACGGCGGCACCGCGAAGAGCGTCGCCGGCCTGGCGGTGAGGGACGACTCGACGCTCGTCGTCACGCTCTCCGAGCCACTCGCCATTTTCGCGACCATGCTCGCGATGCCCGTCGCCGCGGTCGTGCCTGAAAAGACCGGAACCGATTTCGGCCAACATCCGATCGGGACCGGGCCGTGGAAGCTCGTCGAGTGGAAGCACGACGACTATCTGTTGTTCGCGCGCAATCCGAACTATTTCGGCGGCGCGCCGAAGACCGACACGCTGCGCGCGCGCATCATCGCTGAACCGAGTACCGCCGTGGCCGAGTACGAGAGCGGCAACGTGGACATCCTCGAGATTCCGGCGGCGGAAGCAGGCGACTGGGTCGAGGACGAAAGCAAGAAGCCGCAGCTCATGTCGATCGCCGCGCTCGAGCTCGTGTACATCGGCATCAACACCACGCGCGGCCCGCTCGCCGATCCTCGTGTGCGGCAGGCGATCAATTACGCCATCGACGTCGATCGCATCATCGAACGCCTCGTCGGCGGACGCGGCACCCGCGCCGCCGGTGTGATTCCACCCTCGCTCGGCGGATACGACAAGTCGCGCAAACCCTATCCGTACGATCCGCAGAAGGCCAAGGCACTGCTCGCCGCGGCGGGCCACCCGAACGGCATCGACGTCGAGCTCTGGACCAACATGGTGCCGACCTATCAGCGCATCGCGGAAACGGTGCAGGCGTATTTGAACGCGGTCGGCATTCGCACCAAGATCGTGCTGCGTGAGTCAGCGGCCGCGCGCGCTGCGGCACGCAAAGGCGACGCCGACATGATCCTCAAGGATTGGTACGCCGACTATCCGGACGCCGAAGATTTTCTGTATCCGCTGCTGCACAGTGCGAACCGGGGCGCGGGCGGCAACGTGTCGTTCTTCGCGAACGCCCGCTTCGATTCGGTCGTCACCGCGTCGCGCCGCGAGCTGGACCAGAACAAGCGCAACGCGTTGTACACCCAGGCCGACTCGATCGCGTTCGCCGAGGCGCCGATGGTCTTCCTCTATTTCTACGACGAGCTGTACGCCGTGCAGCCGTGGATCAAGCACTTCCAGCCGCCGGTCATCTTCAATGGACAACGCTGGCTCGACGTGACGATCGATCACGGAACTGGAACGAAGAAATGAGCCGCTTCATCCTGCGCCGCCTGTTATTGTCGATCCCCACGCTCTTCGGCGTGCTCGTCGTCGCGTTCCTGTTGTTGTATGTCGCGCCCGGCGACCCCGTGGAATCGATGATCGGCGAGCGCGCCGACAGCGCGACGATCGCTCGCTTGCGCGCGCAGCTGCGGCTCGACGATCCGCTTCCCGTGCGCTTCGGCCATTACGTGGGCAGCGTCCTCACGGGCGATCTCGGTCGGTCGTACATCACGAACCGCCCGATCACGCAGGACATTCGCGAGCGGTTTCCGAAAACGCTGCAGCTGGCCGGCGCGGCGATGCTGCTCGCCACGGTTCTGGGCCTGACGCTCGGCGTCTTGAGCGCGCGCAAACCGGGCGGGTTCGCGGATCGTTTTGCCCTCGGCGTCGCGTACCTGGGCATCTCGTTCCCGGTATATTGGGTCGGATTGCTACTAATTCTATTGTTCGCTGTCACATTCCGATGGTTGCCGCCGTCGGGGTATGGAAGTCTGCGTTTTCTCACGTTGCCGGCGCTCACGCTCGGCATGCGATCGATTGCGTTTCTCGCGCGCATGACGCGGTCGGCGATGCTCGAGTCGCTGAGCGCCGATTACGTGCGTACGGCGCGCGCGAAGGGGTTGAGCGAGCGCGTCGTCACGCTCAAGCACGCGCTGCGCAACGCGCTCATCCCGGTGATCACGGTGCTCGGCCTCGACTTCGGCGCGTATCTCACCGGCAGCATTCTCACCGAGACGATCTTCTCATGGCCGGGAATTGGCCGCTACGTCGTGAACGCGATCTCGCGCCGCGATCTGCCGGCGATTCAGGGGACCGTGCTCTTTCTCAGCACGGTGTTCGTGCTGGTGAACCTGATTACAGATCTCGCATACGCGAAGGCGGATCCGAGGGTGTCGTACGACTAGCGATGGCGCTTGGCGTCGGACGCTGGGCGGAACTGCAAGGGGGCTGGAGTAGCGCGTGTCATCCTCCTGAGCGAGCGCAGCGAGCGAACGGAGGATCTGCTCTTGGGAACGGCGTTCACAAAAGCAGATCCTCGTCTCACCTTCGGCTCGCGAGGATGACCACGGACAACACTCTACTCTTTCAAGCTCCGACTCCACTCCTCGGGCCCGCGCGCGGCGAAGCCATCGGGATGCCGCGCCTGCAACTTCTCGACATTCGCCTTCGCCACCTCGTCGAGCGACACGCCGAGTGAATCCGCGGTGATCGCAAGACACCACAGCACGTCGCCCAACTCCTCGACCAGCCGCTCGCGCGACACGTCGCGATTCTGAAACGCGCGCTTGCGGACGAGCCCGAGCACTTCCGCGGCTTCCTCCGCCAACCCGGCCGCCGCGTCCAGCGTTCGGTCGCGTTCATCGAGCGCGGGATTGATCGTGCGTCGCGCCGAGATCACATAGGCGTCGAGGTCCATGTCAGTCGTCCGTCTGACCGAAGATGTCCATGTTCGACGAGTGCCCCGGCGTCACCTTCTTCTCGGGGTAGATCCAATGCACCGCCTGATTCACGGCCGTCGCCGCTTCGGCAAACCCGCTCGCGATCAGCTTGAGCTTTCCCGGGAACGTGGTCACGTCGCCCGCGGCGTAGATGCCGGCGCGGCCCGTTTCCATCTGGCTGTTCACCAGAATCTCGTCCTTCTCGAGCTTCAATCCCCACTCGCCCAATGGCCCGATGTCGCTGACGAAGCCGAGCATCGGCAGCACGACGTCGGCGCCGATCTCGCGCGTCGTTTTCGCTTTGACGTCCCGCAGCTCGATGTGCGAGAACCTGTCCGGGCTCGTCGCGCATTTCACATCGTGTAATTCATGAAATGTGAATACGTCGGCGCGTCCGCCGGCGACCGCATCCTGAAACTGCGCGACCGTGGCGGCGTGCGCCCGGAAACGGTCGCTGCGGTGAACGATCGACACCCGCTCGGCGCGCTCGAGGAGCTGGACGCCCCAATCGAACGCGGAATCGCCGCCGCCGATGATCACGACGCGCTGGCCGCGGAAGACTTCGGGATCCGAGACGACGTCGAAAATGCCGCGGCCGTACCACGGCTGGGCGCACTGCTGCGGCAGCCGCCGCGGCGAAAACGCGCCGATCCCCGCGGCGATGACGATGGCGCGCGTCGGAAAACGGTCGGTCTCCGTCACCAGCACGAAGTGTCCGTCTTCTTCCTCGAGCCCCGTCACGCGCTGGCCGAGATGGATGGGCTGATCGAATTGCCTTGCCTGCTCGGCGAGCGACTTCACGAGATCCTTCGCGAGCACCTTCGTATATCCGGCGACGTCGAAGATGTATTTCTCGGGATACAGCGCGGTGAGCTGGCCGCCGACTTCCGGCAGCGCATCGACGATCTGCGCGGTTGCGCGGCGCATGCCGGAATAGAACAGCGCGAAGAGGCCGGTGGGGCCAGCGCCGATGATGGTAATATCTCGTAGTTCAGCCATGGGGAGAAAATAAAGGTGAGGCCCGCGCTGCGCGCGGATGGTTTGGGCCGCGGCCCGCACCATCGGCGCCGAAGGCGCCGGCCCCACCATCCGCGCGCGCAGCGCGGCGGGCCTCACCGCGCGGGCGCCCACGACTGTCCCTACATTCATCCTCGCCATGAAGATCTACACCAAGACGGGCGACACCGGCCAGACCGCGCTCTTCGGCGGTGGCCGAGTATCGAAGGACAATCCGCGCGTCGAAGCCTACGGCGACGTCGATGAGCTCAACGCCACCCTCGGCGTCGTTCTCGCGACCGATCCCACGCCGCGCATCGACACCGTCGTCGCGCCCATTCAACACGACCTCTTCGCCATCGGCGCACTCCTCGCCACGCCCGATCGCGACAAGATGCAGCGCCACCTCGAGAAGGCGAAGATCGACGACGCGCGGATCGCCGAGTTGGAGCGCGCCATCGACGCCGGCGACGACGAGCTCGAACCGCTCAAGGCGTTCGTGATGCCCGGCGGTACGCCCAAGGCTGCCGCGCTGCACATCGCGCGCACCGTGTGCCGCCGCGCCGAGCGCCGCGTCGTGCAGCTGGGCGCCGGAACGGAAATTCCCGCGATCGTGATCGTGTATCTCAATCGGCTGTCCGATCTCCTGTTCACGCTCGCGCGCGTCGCGAACAAGCGCGGTGGATCGCACGAGGTGACCTGGTGAGGCGCCGCACCGTCGCGCTGCCGACGTACGACGTCACCATCGCTGCCGACGCGCTCGACCAGCTCGGGCAGATCGTGCGCGCGTACGCGCCGGCGCATCGCTACGCGATCGTCACCGATTCCAACGTCGGCCCCGTCTATGCCGCGCGCGTGCAAGCCGCGCTCGACACCCGCGACGAGCCGCTGACGATCCCCGCCGGTGAAGCGCACAAGACGCGCGAGACATGGGCGCGTCTCACCGACTCGATGCTCGCCTCCGGCTACGGCCGCGATACGACCATCATCGCGCTCGGCGGCGGCGTGGTGGGCGATCTCGCGGGCTTCGTCGCCGCGACGTTCATGCGCGGCGTGGCGTACGTGCAGGTGCCGACGAGTCTCCTGGCGATGATCGATGCATCGGTCGGCGGCAAGACCGGCGTCGACACCGCGGCGGGAAAGAATCTCGTCGGCGCGTTTCATCAACCGGCGGCCGTCGTCGCCGACGTCAGCGTGCTCTCGACGCTGCCGCGCGAGCATCTGCGCGCCGGCATGGCCGAGGCGATCAAGCACGGCGTGATCGCCGATGCCGAATACTTCGATCGTGTGCAGTCGCTCGCCGCGGATTTGCGGGCGTTGGACGCCGCGCGACTCGAGGATCTCGTCGCGCGCAGTGTCGAGATCAAGGCCGACGTCGTGCGGCGCGACGAGCGTGAAGGCGGCGTGCGCAAGACCCTCAACTTCGGCCACACCATCGGCCACGCGATCGAGCTGCGCTCGGACTTCGAGCTGCTGCACGGCCACGCCGTGGCGATCGGCATGGTTTACGAAACTCTAATTGCCGAGCGGTTGGGGGTAGCGGCGGCGGGGACGGCGGCGCGGGTGCGCGACGCGGTGCGCGTTGCGGGACTGCCCGACGTGCGTCCGTCGCACATGGATGTCGACTCGATTCTCGCGGCGACGCACGGTGACAAGAAGGCACGCGCCGGCGCGGCTGAATACGCGCTGCCGGCGCGCGTGGGCGCGATGGCGGCGGCCGATCGCGGATGGTCGCTGCCCGTGGCTGACGGACTCGTGCGCGAGGTGTTGGGGTGAAGCGGGTCGTTGTCGCGGCCGGCCTGGCGCTGGCTGCATGCGCGAAGAACGATGCGCCGATTCGACTCCCTGCCGTCGTCGTGATGAGCGATTATCGGTTGCCGGCGGTCGTCGTGCGCGGCGCGGAGCGCGGCTGGTGGAAGCTCGCCGCGCAACCGGTCAAGTACGGTGATCCGGTCCCCGTGAAGGTGACGATGTACTGTCTCAAGGGCACGACCCGACGCGGGCGATACGTGCGGGCTGGAATCGTCGCCGCGGACCCGCACTTCTTTCCACTCGCGCGCTACCTCGAGCTGTACATCGGCCGCAGTTATCTCGGCCGCTTTCTCGTGGATGATACGGGCAAGCGAATTCGCGGGAATCGCATTGACGTCTGGACGAGCAGCTGTCGCGACGCGAAGCGCTTTGGGTATCAGTCAGGCACCGCGGTGCTCGTCCATCAGCCCCCGCGTCTCGACGTTCGCCAGGCAGGCTCGGCCCGGAAATAGGCGGGAGCGACACCATTTTTGCATTGATGACCGGCATCTTCAACACCAGGCCGGCACCATGTCCTCGTTCGCGTCGTATCTCATCGGCTTCGTCATTCTCATCGTTGGGCTCGCCATTGGCGCGTATCTCCTGAACGTGCCGACGACCTGGATTGCGGTCGGCGTGATCGTCCTGGTCGGCATCGGGGTGTTGAGCGCCACGACGCGCACGAAGATGCGCGATCCGGGCGCACCGGGCGGCGGAACGACGACCATTGTCGAGCGGCGTCCACCGTCGGGCCCGAATGGCTGAGATCGACCGGAAAGCGCGAGCGGGCCCGTTTCTGGGACGAGCCGCCCGCTGGCATATACCGCAGGCTGAAGCGCGATAAAAGCGGACTGAGCGCGAAGAGTAACCGAACCGAGGGGAAGATCGGTCGCCATGACCGATTTTCCCCTCTGCTCATTTTATCCAATTAGTAACCTGCAACTCACTGTGAATTCAACGACATAGAATCATTTCGACGCGCCGCGAAGCGACACGGCTGGAAATGTCTGTTGACCGATTTTGGAGCCAACATTATCCTGCCGTCCCTGCCTCTAGCTTGGGTCCACGCTACATCGAGGGTGAGCGGACGCACGCTCCCCAACTAACCGGCGTCAATCGGGAAGGAGCGTGTATGGAGCAAGTGACCGAGACCAGATCGTCGAAGGGATATTTCCGATCGTCTCCGTCTACCGCGTTCGATCAGTACCTGCAAGACATCCAAAAGCTCCCTCTCATTCAGGATCCCGAAGAAGAGCGACGTCTGGCCAGACGCGCGCAGAAGGGTGACGAGAAAGCGGCGGAACGCCTGGTGACCGCCAACCTGCGATTCGTCATTTCGTACGTGAAGAAGTACCAGGGTCACGGCCTCGATCTGAGCGAGCTCGTCGCCATTGGCAACGAAGGCCTGCTCAAGGCCGTCCGCAAATTCGATCCCGACCAGGGCGTGAAGTTCATCTCCTACGCCGTGTGGTGGGTCCGCCAGGCCGTGCTCAAGGCCTTGGCCGAGCAGACGCGCTCGGTGCGCATTCCGCTCAATCAGAATTCGCAACTCATTCGTCTGGCGCGTGCCGAGACGATTCTCGCGCAGGTGTTGAAGCGCGACCCGACGGAAGACGAGGTCAGCCGTCTCCTCGAGGATACGCCCGAGAACGTGCGGGCGGCGAAGCAGATGTCGGCCACCGAGGTGTCCCTCGACGCGCCCATCGACCGGTCGGATCGCGAAGCCTCGACACTCGGCGAACGTTTCGCCGGCGTGGATGGCACCGAGATCGAGGAAGTAACCGACTACAAGTTGATGCGCGAGTTTATCGATCGTGTATTCAAGAAGTATCTCACCCCGCGCGAGCGCAAAATCCTCTATCTGTACTACGGGCTCGAGGAAGGCTCCGAGGCGATGACGCTCGAGAAGATTGGCGCACTCATGGGTGTGACGCGCGAGCGGATTCGTCAGATTCGCGAGCGGGCGTTCGAGAAGCTGCGCGAGTCGCCGGACGGCAAGGCCCTCTGCGGATTCTGGGCGGCCTGAGCGATACGCGCTGGGCGGAACGGCAAAGGGCGACGGAGAAAACTCCGTCGCCCTTTTGTTTTCACGCCCACCGCCCAGCGCCCAACGCCCAGCGCTGTAACGTTTCTTGCAAGTAACGGCACGCCCCGGCAATCGTCCTTTTACGTGTCCCCACGCGAGAAAACCAGGCGGCGCCGCGCCGTAGCGGTGTCCCTCGCGACGCTTGCCGGCGTCGCGCTAGTCGGACTGCTGGCGCTCCACGCGCACGGCCTTCGCCAATCGGCGCTCGACTCCGCTCAGCGGCTGCTCACCGGGCGCGTTCAAGGCTCAGTGGCCGGCATCGACATGTGGTATCGCGACCACGAGGCCGACTCGCGCGCGCTCGCCGAAGTCGCGACGATCCACGCCAGTGATTCGCTGAACATCGCGCCCGCGCTCGCGCAGCGCGTGCTGCACGCGCAGATGCAGTCCCTCCAGCGCCGCGGCGCCTATCAGGCGATCTGGATGATCGACGGACACGGAACTGTCCTCGGCTCGGTCGGCGGTCGCGAGATGACCGGCGCGGAACGAATGTCGGCCGCGCAAGCAATAGCCTCCGGCACGACCACCGTCAGCCGCTTCGAGCAGCAGGACAGCCTGGTCACGACCGCGATCGCGACGCCGGTGATGTCGAGCGCGGGCGGAACGACGCACGGCACGGCGGCGCTCGTGATGAGGGCCGACCTGAATCGGTCGTTCAACGCCGGAACGCCGCCGGCGCCGGGCCTGCCGTTCACGGCGATCGTCGTCCGCGCGGACAACCAGATCATCGGCATTCGGCGCTGCCAGCAGTCACCGCTGCGCCTGTGCATCATCGACGCCGACAGTCTGGCGCGACTCGCCGTGAACGTCCCGAGCTTCGTGGGGCACTACGGCGCGCCAGACGGCACCGACATGATCGTCGCCACGCGACGCTCGACACGACTGCCCTGGGGCGTGTACGCGGCGTGGCGCACGAACGACGTGTACGCGCCGGTGTCCGATCGCCTGCGCTCGGAAAGCCTCCTGCTGCTCGGCTTTCTCGGCGTGGCCGGGCTCGCGTTTTACGCCTACTATCGCTCGGCGCAGCTGCGGGCGCTGGTCGACCGCGCGCAAACGGAAGCGGGCTTCGCCGCGATCGTCAACACGGCGATGGACGCGATCATCATCGTGGACGATCGCTACGAGATCGCGGTCGCGAACAGCGCGGCCGAATCGATGTTCGGATATACCACGAGCGAGGCGCATCAACGGTCGGTGCTCGAGCTGATCGCGGACGTGAATCGCGACGAGCTGCGGCGCGCGCTCGATCAGACGCTGATCGAAGGCGAGCAGCCACGGTTGTTCAACGCCGACCGCTACATCTCCGGACGTCGCCTGGGCGGCACGCTCTTCCCCATCGACGTGAGCATCTCGCGCACGAACATGGACGGACGGCCGCATCTCACGATCGTCATCCGCGACATCACCGAATGGAAGCGTGCGGAAGACAGCTCGGAGTGGCAGCGGCGCGTGCTTGAATCGATCGCCACAGGTGTAGATCTGCGCGACGTCCTGGCGACGATCGTGCGCTTCCATGAGACGCAGACGCCCGGCGTCGAAGTGATGGTGCATCTCATCGACGACGACGGATTGACGCTCCGGACGCGGTGCGCGCCGTCGATGCGCCCCGAGTTCGTCGACGCCATGGACGAAATCGTCGTCGGGCCGACGGCATCGACGTGTGGGGCCGCCGTCTACCGCCGCGAGCTCGTGATCACGCCCGACGTCACGACGGATCGGCTCTGGAACGACTATCGCGCGCTGGCGCTCGAGCAGGGCTATCACGCGTGCTGGGGTGTGCCGATTCGCTCGCCGCAGGGCCGCATTCTTGGCGCGCTGGTCGTGTACGTTCGCGAGACGCGGCAGCCGCGGCCGCAGGAGCTTCGCGTCACCGCGGCCGCGACGCAGCTGGCGGGCATCGCGGTCGATCGCGCGCATGCGGCTGAATCGCTCAGACAATCAGAGGCGAGCTTCCGCTCATTCGTCGAGAATTCGCCGATCGGCATCTATCGCGCGACGGGCACCGGACGCTTGCTCGCGGTCAACGCATCGCTCGTGCAGCTGCTCGGCTACAACTCGGCGCTCGAGCTGCTGCAGGTGGACATGGCCCACGAGTTGTTCGTCTCGCCGGCCGATCGCGACCGTCTGCTCAAACAGCTGCAAGCGCACGGCGAGTTGCGCAGCGCCGAGATGGAATGGCGCAAGAAGGACGGCACCACCGTCACGGTCCGCATCAGCGCGCGCGCGTATCGCGACGAGCGCGGCGCCGTGTGGTTCTCGGAAGGCTTCGTGGAAAACGTCACGCCGCTGCGCGCGGCCGAATTGGCGCTGCGCCAGTCGGAGAAGCTTGCGGCGTTGGGCCAGCTCGTGTCCGGCGTGGCGCACGAGTTGAACAATCCGCTCGCCGCCATTCTCCACTTCGCCGAGGATCTGCTCGACGATGAGCGCAGCGCGACGGATCACGAAGCGATCTCCGTGATTCGCGATCAGGCACGGCGCTCGCGCGCGATCGTGCGCGACTTGCTGTCGTTCGTACGCTTCCGCGACGCGTCGCGCGAGCGCGTGCAGATCACCGAAGCGCTGACCAACAGCGTCAAGGCGCTGCAGCCAATGGTCGAAGAAATTGGCGCTCGTCTCGTCGTCGAGCTCACGCCGCCCGAGACGTTCGGCAACACCGATCGCGCCGGTCTGCAGCAGATCGTCACCAATCTCGTCGTGAACGCCGCGCAAGCGTCGGGGCGCGGTGGCTTGGTGCACCTGGTCGCGCGCATCGAGGACCAAAACCTCGTGCTCGTTGTCGAGGACTCCGGCCCGGGCATTCCGCCGAAGCTCATGGACCGAATCTTCGAGCCGTTCTTCACGACGAAGCCGCTCGGTCAGGGCACCGGCCTGGGACTGTCGGTCACGCTTGGCGTGGTGCAGCAACTGGGCGGAAAGATCGGGGTCGAAAATCGCGGCGGCGGCGACGGTCCGGGCGCGCGATTCACCGTGACGCTGCCCATTGAAGGCGGCGTCACTGAAGCACCGCGCGTGACGCCGCGACACATCGCCACGCCATCCGCTGGTACACCGGTCGTGGCGGGCGAGCCGGCCGTCAAGCCGCGGGTGCTCATCATCGACGACGAAGCACCGATTCGCGCGGCGTTGCGGCGCTTCTTCACGCGGCGCGGCTGGAATGTCTCCGAAGCGGAGGACGGCGCCGAGGGGTTGTCCTTGATGCTCGCCGGCAAGAACGATTTCGCCGTGGTGATCTCCGACTTGAAGATGCCTGGCTGCTCCGGGGTCGAGCTGCACGACCACGTCGCGACGATGGCTCCGGAATTGCTCGATCGCATCATATTCTCAACGGGCGACGTCGCGTCGAAGGACGCCGCCGAATTCGTGGCGCGCACGCGCTGCACGGTGATGCAGAAGCCATTCGAGCTTCGCGCGCTGGAAGCGGTGGTGGCACGCATGAGGGAGATGGCGACGGCTTGAGCACGTGATTCCGGCATTCATCAATCCTCTGTCCGGCAATGCGGACGCGGCGCGCTCGGCGCTGCGCGGCGCGGGCGGATACGACATCCGGGAAGTCGAGCCGGCATCGCTCGCCGCTCACGTTCGCACCGCGATCGAGAGCGGCGAGCGTCGCATTCTGGTCGCCGGCGGCGATGGATCGATCGGCAGCGCGGCCAACGTCATCGCCGGCACGGGCACGGAATTGTGTATCCTGCCGTGCGGGACGTTGAATCATCTCGCCAAGGACCTTGGTCTTCCGCTCGAGCTCGAGGAGGCCGCGCGCGTCGGGATGCGTGGCACCGCGATCCCGGTCGACGCGGCGGTGGTGAACGACCGGATCTTTCTCAACACGAGCTCGGTGGGCGCGTACGTGTCATTCGTTCGAGCGCGCGAACGGCTCGAGCATCGGTTGGGGTATCACCTCTCCTCCGTGTTCGCCGGCATCCGCCTCTTGATCCGAATGCCGACTTTTCGCGTGACGTTGCACGTGGAGGGAAAGGAACGCGAGTACATCACGCCGCTGGTGTTCATCGGCGTCGGCGAACGCGAGCTCAAGCTTCCCACGCTCGGTGCACGAGTCGAAGGTGGGCGCACCGGGCTTCACGTCATGGTCGTGCGCAGTCGATCCGGCGGCCGCGCACTCGCACTGGGGCTCTCCGCGGCGACTAGAGGCGTGCATGCCGTCGCGAAGACGCCGGCGCTCGACGCGTTCATCGTCGACGAATGCCGAATTCAGCCCCGTGTGCCGAGGATAGCAGTCGATGGCGAGATCGTGACGGTGAAGCCACCGCTGTCGTATCGGCACGTGCCTGGGCATCTCCGCGTCGTGGTCGACGCGAAGCATGCGGCGCGAGACGCCGAGCGCTTTCATGAGTGACACGTTTCGCGCGCCCGCGTAGCTTTCGGGCGTGACCTCCGTCGCCGCTCCACTCGCACCGGCAATCGATCAATCGCTCGCATCGCGTCTTGCCGGCATCGTCGGCGAACGCCGCGTGTTGTTCCGGCCAAGCGAATTGCTGACGTACACGTCGGACGGTCTTCCGTCGTACTTCAAGCAGCCGGGGCTCGCGGTGTTTCCGGGCACGCGCGACGAGCTCGTCGCGGTGGTGCGTGCGCTCGCCGAGCGCGGCGTGCCGTTCGTGCCGCGCGGCGCGGGCACCGGACTCTCGGGCGGCGCGCTCGCCGACGGCGTCGTGCTGATCGGCCTCAATCGCTTGACGCGCATCGTGTCCGTCGACGCGGAGAACGCGCTCGCGGTGGTCGAGCCGGGCGTGATCAACGCCGCGCTCAGTCGCGCGGTTGCACCGCTCGGTCTGCACTACGCGCCCGATCCATCGAGTCAGGCTGCGTGCACGATCGGCGGGAACGTCGCCGAGAATGCCGGTGGTCCCCACTGTCTCAAGTACGGTGTGACGACGAATCACGTCGTTGCACTCACGGTCGTGCTCCCCGACGGCGAGATCGTAACGCTCGGCAACGCGCAAGGCGAGAACGAGGGCTACGATCTCGTCGGCGCGTTCGTCGGCTCTGAAGGCTGCTTCGGCATTGCGCTCGACATTACGGTACGCTTGTCGCGCAACCCCGAAGCGGTGCGTACGCTGCTCGCCGATTTCATGTCGATCGACTCGGCGGCGCAGGCCGTATCGGCGATCGTCGCGACGGGTATCATTCCGGCCGCGCTCGAGATGATCGACCAGGCGACGATTCGCGCGGTCGAGTCGTCGATCTATGCCGCCGGATATCCGACGGATGCCGCGGCAGCGCTCCTCATCGAAGTGGACGGCGCGACCGCCGGCATCGAACATGACGTCGAAACCATCGAGGCGCTGTGCACGGAACATGGCGCGCGGACCGTTCGCGTCGCGCGCGACGACGCCGAACGCACGCGACTCTGGCAGGGACGCAAGAAAGCGTTCGGCGCCATGGGCCGCGTGTCGTCGCACCTCGTGGTGCAGGACGCGGTCGTGCCGCGCACACGCCTTCCGGCGGTGCTGGCGCGCATTCACGAGATCGCCGAGCGGCATCGCGTGAAAGTGTGCAACGTGTTTCACGCGGGCGACGGAAATTTGCATCCGAACATTGCCTACGATGCGAGCGACGCCGACGAAACGAAGCGCGTGCACCTGGCGATGGGCGAGATCATGCGCGCGTGCGTCGACGAAGGCGGTACGATCACCGGCGAGCACGGAGTCGGCCTGGACAAGCTTCCGTACATGCAGCTGATCTTCTCCGAAGATTCGCTCGCCACGATGTGCTCGTTGCGCGATGTGTTCGATCCAGATCGGCGCGCGAATCCGGGCAAGGTCGTGCCGATTCACTCCTGTCGAGAATGGCACGGCGTACCGTCGGCGCGACGCGGATGACGACGAGCGCCGCGCGGTCCGCGCGCATGTTCGCCGATCGCATACGCGACTCGGCGGCGCGGGGCGCGGCGTTGCGCATCGTCGGCCGGGGAACCTGGTTGAACGCGGGCCGTCCGGTGCGCGCGGCCGAGACGATTTCAACTCGCGATCACAGCGGGATCGTCGACTATGTGCCGGGCGATCTCACGCTCACGGCCCGCGCCGGGACGACGTTCTCTGAAATCAACGCAGCCACCGCGCCGCACAACCAGTGGCTCGCGCTTGACCCGCACGGGACTGATGACGGCACCATCGGCGCCACAATCGCGACCGCATCGTCGGGCCCGCTGTCAACGGGATTCGGACTTCCGCGCGACCTCGTGCTCGGCGTTGAATTCGCCACGGGCGGCGGAATGGTCGCGCGCGGCGGTGGCCGTGTCGTCAAGAACGTCGCCGGCTTCGATCTCACACGACTGCTCACGGGCTCGTGGGGCACGCTCGGCATCATTAGTGAAGTCTCAATACGTCTGCACGCGCGGCCAGAGGCCGACGTGACCCTCGGCGTGAGCATGTCCGGCGGCGACGACGATGCGAGCCGCGTGCGGCAATTCCTGCGGCGAATGCCCTTCAAACCATTCGCATGCGAAATACTGAATACGGCCGCGGCTCGCGTCGTGGCCAATCACGCATCGCCGGTGGCGATCTTTCGGCTGGGCGGCAACAGGGAATCGGTTCGCGCGCAGCGCGCGGCGCTGCAGGAGCTCGGCCACCTCGAGGAGCTCGATTCAGCGCTGTGGTTTCGCCTGCGTACAGCCGAACCTGACGATGCAATCGTGTTTCGCCTGTCGCAGCTTCCGTCGAAGCTCGGAGAATGCTGGAACGCGGCAATGCGTGTAGCCGCTGATTGTTCCGACACACTCATTCATGCCCGGCCGGCGCTCGGCGTGGTGCGCTGCATCGTCCCGCGCAGCGACGCCAACGTTGCGGCGCTCGCACGGATGTTCGCCGAGCCGCGAACGCAGACGCGCATCGGCGAACGATTGCCGGCCGCGTTGTGGGATGCGTGCGGACCTTCGGTGGCAAACGCCCCGTTGTCGCGCCGCATCAAGGCGACGTTCGATCCGAACACAGTGCTCAATCCAGGAATTCTCGGAGAGTCGAATTGAGCGCGCCCGTCGTCGTCCCGGCCGAGTGCGCGCTTCCCGGCAGTCCGCTCGACAAGGAGCGCGCGGGAATCAACACCTGCGTGCACTGCGGGTTCTGTCTTCAGGCGTGCCCCACGTACATCACGCTCGAAGACGAGAACGACAGCCCGCGCGGACGCATCGTCCTCATGCGGTCGCTGCTGGAAGGAACGCTCGCGCCGGACAACGAGAGCGTGCAAAAGCACATCGCGCAGTGTCTCGGCTGCGTGTCGTGCGAAACGGTGTGTCCGTCCGGCGTTCCGTATGGTCACTTGCTCGAGGCGACGCGCGCGACGTTGGCGCAGCATCGTCCAATTCCATTGATTGCGCGCGTGATTCTGTCCGCGTTCGAGCGCCCGTGGCTCTTGTCGCTCGCGATGGCGGGCGGACGCGTGACGCGCGCGTTACGCCTGTCGCGTCTCCTCGCGAAACTACCCGGCCGATTGGGATTCGCGATGGCAATGCTCGAATCGACGAATCGTGCGTCGAAGCTTGCGGCGTACGAGCCGGCGTCCGATGGAAGTCGAGGCACCGTCGCTCTGTTGACCGGGTGTGTAATGGAAGGCCTGTTCGCCGACACCAATCGCGCGACGGAGCGCACGCTCACCGCGAACGACTACCGAATGATCGACGCGCCGGGCCAGGTCTGTTGCGGCGCCTTGCACGCGCACGCGGGCGACGCCGATGCGGCGCGCCGACTCGCGCGAAAAAATATCGCCGCCTTCGAGCGATCGAACGCCGACTACTTCTGCGCGAACGCCGCCGGCTGTGGCGCGATGATGAAAGACTATCGGCATTTACTGCGCGACGATCCCGCGTGGCGTGAACGCGCCGAGCGAGTGTCGGCGAAGACGCGGGACGTGAGCGAATTACTCGCGGCCGCGGGTCCAAAGCGCGGCGGGCCGCTGCGAGTCCGCGTTGCGTACGATGCGCCGTGCCATCTCATGCATGCGCAGCGTGTCGTCGCGCCGCCGCTCGACGTCCTCCGCGCGATTCCCGAGCTGGAACTGGTCCCGCTCAATGAAAGCGACATGTGCTGCGGCAGCGCGGGCATCTACAACCTGGTCGAGCCCGACGTGTCCGACATCGTGCTGGACCGCAAGAAAACAAACATCGCCGCCAGCGGCGCCGAGCTCGTAGCGACGGGGAACCCCGGCTGCCTCATGCAAATCGGCGCGGGGCTCATCCGTTCCCACTCGGCCGCGGCCACCGTGCATCCGGTCCAGCTGCTCGACGAGAGCTACGCCAAGGCGCCGCCGCGCTGATCGCTGGCCGTGGCGCCGTCCCGGGGCCCACGTTTACTTACGATCATGGTAGACGCGGCGCTCCTCGAGATTGAAGGCGTGTTGTTCGATACGCGACGGCTTCGGCGCGCGAGCCTTCAAGACGCGCTGCTCGAGCACGGCATCGCCATGGACGTCGACGCGGATCTGGCCGACGCGCTGGCGCCGCGCACCGCCGCGGCCGCGTTGCTCGAGGCCGAGCAGGTGCCGTTCGACGAGGTCATGCTCGATCTCATCGCGGCGAGCGCGGAACGGCTGTTCGCGGCGCGCATTGGAGCGACGGGCGCGGCACTGGCGCCGGGCGCGCTCGACTTCGTTCGCGAGGGCGCCGCGATGGCGCGGCTCGCGATCGTCACGCGTGCGCGGCGCAGCGAGGCGGAAGCGCTGCTCCGGCTGGCATCGATCGAAGAATTCATCGGTGTCGTCGTCACGGCCGATGATGTGGTGGACGGGAAGCCGTCGCCGGAAGGACATCTTCTCGCACTCGAGCGATTGAACCGCCAGCGGCCCGTGGCGTCGGCATCCGTCATCGCGCTCGAGGACGGAGCGGGCGGCATCGCCGCGGCGCATCGCGCCGGCGTGCGATGTGTGGCGATCGGACCGTCTCCGGCGCACGTCGTCATGGAAGCCGATGCGTATGTCGAGTCGCTCGTCGGACATTCGGTGCGGTCACTCGACGTGCTGTCACGACCCGGCAGGGAGCGGGTGCAATGAGCAACCCCGACGTCATCATTCCATCCAGCGTATCGTTCGGCGACGTGAATGCCGAATACGGAGCGCTGCGCTCCAGCGCGATCGTGATCGACCGGAGTCATCGCGGACGCATGCGGTTCTTCGGCGACAAGGCCGGCGAAGCACTCACCGGGCTCGTCACCAACGACGTGCTGGCGATTCCTCCTGGACACGGCCAGTACGGCGCGGCGCTGTCGGCGAAGGGGCGCATCGTCGCCGACATGAGAATTCTCGCAAGCCACGGCTCGTACCTGGTGGACACGCCGCCGCGCGCCTGGCCGGGCTTTCAGTCGATGGTCAAGAAGTACGTGAATCCGCGGCTGTCGGGATATCGCGACGACTCGCACGCTATTAGAGATCTCGGAATATTCGGCACGGCGGCGCGGCGCGTCGTCGGGACCGTCGCCGGCGTGAATCCCGACTTGCTCGCCGCGCTCGTGCCGTACGGCCACGCGCAAGCGACCGTCGGCGGCGCGTCGATCACGATCCTGCGCTCGCCCGACATCAGCGTCGAGGGGTACGAGCTGCTCGTGCCGTTCGAGGCGTTTCCGCGACTGTGGGACGCCGCGGTCGCCGCGGGCGCGACGCCGGCCGGTCTCGCGGCCTGGGAGATCGCGCGCGTCGAGGCTGGACGCCCCGAATGGGGCATCGACATCGACGAGTCGACGATTCCGCAGGAAGCAAACTTCGACGACTTCGACGCGATCTCGTACACGAAGGGCTGTTACATCGGGCAGGAGGTCGTGGCGCGCGTGCACTTCCGCGGTCACGTCAATCGCCATCTTCGCGGTTTACGCTCGGCGAGTCCGGACGCGCCGCCGACTGGTGCGCAGCTGATTGACGATTCCGGAAACCATGTGGGTGACGTGCGGAGCGCGGTCGCGTCGCCGAGGCTGGGTGGCATCGCCATTGGAATGGTGCGGCGTGAGATCGCTCCCGGCACGAGTCTCAACGCGAAATGGGAGACGGGCGAGCGGCGCGTGGACGTGACGCCGCTTCCCTTCCCCGCGTAGCCAAGCGGTGCCGACCGCGCTCGTTACCGGCGCGACGGGACTCGTCGGATCGCACATCGTCGAGCGCCTGCAATCAGAAGCGCAATCACACTCCAGTGAATGGACCGTGCGCGCGCTCGTGCGCTCGCCGTCGTCGTGGCTCGAGTCGCGCGGCGTCGAATGCGTGCAGGGCGACGTGATGGACCGGGCGTCGTTCGTGCGCGCGGCGCGGCGAGTCGACGCGATCTTTCATACGGCGGCGGCGATCACGCAGCACGGCGGTTGGGAGACGTATCGCTCGTTGAACGTCGATGGCACCGCGAACGCGATCGCGGCGGCGGAGTCGTCGGGCGCGCGGCTCTTGCAACTCAGCAGCGTCGCGGTGTACGGACCGACCGGCCGCTATCGCGCCGCGGGTGAGAAGACGGATGAGACCACGCCGCTCGGTCCATTGCCGGAGCGTGCCTATTACGCGCGGTCCAAGCGGGAGTCCGAGGAGTTGGTACTCGGCGCACACGCGGCAGGGCGCATCTGGGCGACCGCGGTGCGGCCGGACGTGATTTACGGTCCGCGCGATCGACAGTTCGTGCCGCGCATTGGACGGCTGTTGTCGCGCGGTGTTGCGCCGCTCATCGCGGGCGGCACGTCGACGCTCGCGATCGTGCACGCGGCGAACGTCGCTGATGGCGCGGTGCGGGCGGTGCTGCACGATGACGCCGGCGGGCAGACGTACAATCTCGCGAACGACTACGACGTGACCGTGCGCGAGTTCTTCGCGCTCGCGATGGAGGGATTGGGGCGGCGCGTGCGATTCGTGCGCATTCCCGAGTCGGTGGCGCGCGGCGCGTTCGCGGTCGTGCGCGGGTTTTTCAAGTTGGCGACTGGCGGCCGAATGAGTGTCGTGTCGAATGCGTCCGTCGCGATGTTGACCGAGAACAATCCATTCACGTCGGAGCGCGCGCGGCGTGAGTTGGGCTGGATTCCGCTGGTGCATCCGCGCGAAGGAATTCCCGAGGCATTCCGGTGGTGGAAGCAATGCGCGACGCATCGTTGATGGAGCGCACGGCGCTCAAGGAGTGGGCGGTGCTCGTCGACGCGATGGCGCGCGGCGAGATCATCGCGATGATTCGAAAGGGCGGCATTCGCGAACAGCGCGCCGGGTTTTCGGTGAAGCACGATCGGTTCCTGTTCTATCCGACGTTCTTTCACGAGAAGGCGAACGAGCTGGCGCCGCGGTTTGTGGGTCAGCTCGATGCGGCGCATGCACGACAGCCCGAGCAGCGCGACGCCGGCCTCATTCGGCTGGAGTACGTGGCCGATGTCCTGGGCGTCTGGCCCGTGAACGAGCTCGAGGTGCTCCGCGCGATCGACCAGGAGCATGGACTCGACTGGAGCGCGGTGGAGTCGCGGTTCCACTACAAGAACAAGCCGGGTGTGCAGGTCGTCGCGGTGCGGGTGTCGCGGCTCGCGGCGCCGGCGGTCGTGCCGGAGGTGCGCCGGTATCGCGGCTGCGTCTCGTGGGTCGAGCTCGAGGACGACGTCGATGTCTCGAACGCCGAGCCGGTGCTGGACGACGCGAGCCTGATGATGCGCGTGGCCCGCCTGCGCGGCGTGCTGCCGATTTCCAGTTCCTGAATTCAACAACAGGAATAGCCGGCAAACGCGAAGGGCGCGACGGTGACGTCGCGCCCTTCGAAGCACCTGGCCCTACGAAGCGATTACTCGCCCTTCTTCTTCGCGGCCTTCTTGCCCGCCTTTTCACCGGCCTTCGCGCCGGCTTCAGCACCGGCCGCGGCGCCCGCGGCGGCACCAGCCTTCGCGGCGGTATCCGTCTTGGTCGAATCCATCTTGTGCGTGGTGTCCATCTTCATGCCGGTATCAGCCGGGGCAGCAGCGGGCGCGGGCGCGGGGGCCATCGCGGGCGCAGCGGTGTCCTTGTTGGCATTATCCGACTTCGAGCAGGCGACGACCGCGAAAACAGCGGCGACGAAAGCCAGGCGCTTCATGACATTCTCCTAAAGAGTAGGTCGAGTGGTTCTCCGCGTGGCCGTGCACGCGATCTCTGGGGCGCTCCTGTGAGCCGCGTAAAGTTTAGGGCTCCCGGAGTGGGTGTCAAGGCCGACATCGGTTAGGCAAGTTGCCATCCGGCAACGAGTTCCTGTCCGAACACGCGACATTACCGAACGTCTGGCCAACCCGCTGGGGTTTGCAGCTTCCGCGCCACTGGCCGAACGGACGTGTTTCTCCGTTAATTTCGAGCGATCCTCCGGAGGGAAAATGTCCACGCAACCGGCGCCGCAGCGGACCACCACCTCGCACGTCGTTCGCGGCGCATGTCCGCACGACTGTCCCGACACGTGCGCCATGCTCGTGACCGTGGAAGACGGCCGCGCCGTGAAGGTTGCGGGTGATCCCGACCATCCGGTCACGCGTGGATTTCTCTGCACGAAGGTGAACCGCTACGTCGAGCGGACGTATCATCGCGATCGCCTGCTTTATCCCATGCGTCGCATCGGCCGCAAGGGCGAGGGGCGGTTCGAGCGCATCTCATGGGACGACGCGCTCGGTACGATCGCCGACCGACTGAATGCCATTCGCGAGTCGGCGGAGGGCCCGCAAGCGATTCTTCCCTACTCATACGCCGGTACGATGGGCATGGTCCAGGGATCGTCGATCGATCGCCGGCTGTTCCATCGCATCGGCGCCTCGATGCTCGATCGAACCATCTGCTCGATGGCCGGGACGGTCGGTATGCGCATGACCGTCGGCGCGAATATCGGCGCCGACCCTGAAGGCATTCCGGAAAGCGATCTCGTGCTCCTCTGGGGCACGAACACGTTGACAGCGAATCCGCACCTCTGGCCGTTCGTGCTCGAGGCGCGCGAGCGCGGCGCACGCGTGATCGCCATCGATCCGATTTGTACGCGCACCGCCGCGCAGTGCGACGAGTGGATCGCCATCCGCCCCGGCACCGACGCTGCCCTCGCGCTCGGTATGATGCACGTGCTCCTCGCCCAACAGCTCGAGGATACCGACTTCATCGAACGCCACACCCTGGGGTTCGAGCAGCTGCGCGAACGGGTGCGCGAATATCCGCCCGACCGCGTCAGCGCCATCACCGGCATTCCCCAGGAGACGATCGTCTCGCTCGGCGAACGGTACGCGCGCGCACGGTCCGCCTTCATTCGCGTGAACTACGGGCTGCAGCGTCACGGCGGCGGCGGTATGGCCGTGCGAACGATCGCGTGTCTGCCCGCGCTCACCGGTCATTGGCGGCGCGCGGGCGGCGGCGTGCTGCTGTCGTCGAGCGCCAACTTCACGTTCGACAAGCGTACGCTCGAGCGCCCCGACCTCTCGCCGCCCGTGCGCACGGTCAACATGATCCGACTCGGCGATGCGCTCACGATGCCGGACGCCGGCGTCGGCGGCCCGCCGGTGCGCGCGCTCGTCGTGTACAACTCCAATCCGGCCGCGGTCGCGCCGGATCGCAATACGGTGCTCGCGGGCCTTGGCCGCGAGGATCTGTTCACCGTCGTCCTCGAGCATTTTCAGACCGACACGGCGGATTACGCGGACATCGTGCTCCCGGCGACGACGCAGCTCGAGCATTGGGACGTTCATCTCGCGTACGGCCATCACTACGTCACGCTCAACCGGCCGTCGATCGAGCCGCTCGGCGAATCGCTGCCGAACAGCGAGATCTTCCGCCGGCTCGCGGCGCGCATGGGGTTGCGGGACGACTGCTTCCGCGACGACGACCAGACCTTGATCGCGCAGGCGCTGGCATCGTCGACGGAAAAGCTCGTGGGTGTGACGCTCGATCACTTGATGGAGCATGGGTGGATGCGGCTCAACGTGCCGACGCCGTATCTGCCGTTCGCGACCGGCGCGTTCCCGACGCCATCCGGCAAGTGCGAGTTCTATTCGGAACGGATGGCGGCGATGGGATTGGATCCGCTGCCCGCCTTCACGCCGCCGTACGAGTTCCCGGAGTCCGTACCGGCGCTGGCGGCGCGGTATCCGCTGACGCTGGTCTCGTCGCCGGCACACCAGTTCTTGAATTCAACTTTCGTCAATATCGAATCGTTGCGCCGCGGCGCGCGCGAGCCCGAATGTCTCCTCCATCCCGTCGACGCGGAGCGGCGCGGGATCGGCGCCGGCGCGCGGGTGGTCGTGCACAACGATCGCGGCGCGTTCACGGCCGTCGCGCGCGTCGAGGACACGATTCGCCCGGGCGTCGTGTGGGCACCCTCGATCTGGTGGGGCAAGTTCGCCGCCGACGGCGCCAACGCGAACCAGACCACCTCGCAGCGCGAGACCGATCTGGGGCACGGCCCGGTGTTCTACGACAATCTGGTCGAAGTCGGCCTGGCGGACTGACGTACACGGCGCCTGCGACAGACTTGCGCTCGGTGGAACTCCGCGCCTTGATTGGGACTAAGACTCTCTAGCCGCAACCGGAGCATCCGTGGCCGCACATCCAGAAACGCTGGGCGCCCTCAAGCGCTCGCCATATGGCGTTCCCGACCGGGCATTTCGATCCGTCAAGGACGAGATGCGTCAAAACCTCCTCGAGCGCTTGTGTCAGGGAGGTCCGCTCTTTTCCGGCGTGATCGGATACGAAGAGACGGTCATGCCGCAGATCGTGAACGCCATGCTCTCGAAGCACAACTTCATCCTGCTCGGCCTGCGTGGACAGGCGAAGTCGCGCATTCTGCGCGCGCTCGTCACGCTGCTCGACGACGTCATGCCGATCGTCGCCGGCAGCGAGATCAACGACAATCCGTTCGCGCCGATCTCCAAGTACGCGCGGAATCTCATCAACGAAGCGGGCGACGACACGCCGATCGCGTGGGTCGGCCGCGAGAATCGTTACGTCGAGAAGTTGGCGACGCCGGACGTCACGATCGCCGATCTCATCGGCGATCTCGATCCCATTCGCGCCGCCCGCGGCGGACACCTGTTGTCCGACGAGCTCACGATTCACTACGGCATGCTGCCGCGCGCCAACCGCGGCATCTTCGCGCTGAACGAGCTGCCCGACCTCGCCGGCAAGGTGCAGGTGGGCCTGTTCAACGTGATGCAGGAAGGCGACGTGCAGATCAAGGGTTATCCCATCCGCCTGCCGCTCGACGTGCAGCTCGCGTTCACCGCGAACCCCGAGGACTACACGGCGCGCGGCAAGATCATCACGCCGCTCAAGGATCGCATCGGCAGCGAGATCGTCACGCACTATCCGGCGACGATCGACTTGGGGATGGACATCACGCGGCAGGAAGCGTGGATCTCGCGCGAGAACCGTCCGGTGCGCGTTCCCGACTTCATCGCGGAAGTCATCGAGCGCATCGCGTTCGAGGCGCGCAACGACAAACGCATCGACAAGCGGTCGGGCGTGTCGCAGCGCATGCCGATCACGGTGATGGAAAACGTCGTCTCGAACGCCGAGCGGCGCGCGATCATTTCGGGCGACGCGGAGATCGTTCCGCGAATCTCCGACATTTACGCGGCGCTGCCCGCGATCACCGGCAAGATCGAGCTCGAATACGAGGGTGAGCTCGTCGGCGGTCCGGCCATCGCGCGCGAGCTCATTCGACGCGCGGCGGACGGCACGTTTCACGATCGCGCGGGCGGCGTGAACACCGACGACATCATCATGTGGTTCGACGAAGGCGGCGCGCTGCAGGTGGCGGACGACGCGCGCGCCGATCTCGCGCTCCAAGGATTCGACGTCGTCCCGGACCTCGTGCATCTCGTGAATCACGTCGGCCTGGCGGCGCCGGACGATGCCGGCACGGGCGTAGCGGCCTGCGAGCTCGTGCTCGAGGCGCTCGTTGCGCGAAGAAAGATCTCGCGCTCGGACGGCGGTCAATACGGCCGCGCGACGCCGGAGCCGCGGCGCAGGCCGAATCAGGATCTGTTCGGCGGCGGCATGTCGTGAAACACGCGGTCGCGGCATTGGCGGTGCGGGCGGCATCACTCGAGGATCTCGATGCGATCGTCGAGCTGCGCTTGTCGCTGCTGCGCGAGTATCACAGCCACCCGTTCTACGCCGCGCTCAGGCCTGATCCACGCGCGCGCGCATATGAGTTATATCATAGCCAGCTCTCGTCGCCGTACGAGACGATCTTTCTCGCGGAACGCGCTGGCCGCGTCATCGGCGTATTGCGTTGTGTCGATACGCCGACGTCCCCGGTCCTGTTGCCCGAGCGCTACTGCTACGTGTCGTCCGTCTACGTGCTGCCCGACGAACGAAAGAAGGGTGTCCTGCGCGCGTTGCTCGGCGCGGCCGACCGGTGGTGTCTCGAACGCGACATCGGCGAGATGCGCCTGCACAATTCAGTATTCTCTCATGAAGCGCGGCACGCCTGGAAAGCGCTTGGCTTCGAGGTCGTGGAAGAAGTGCGCCGCCGCACCCTCGACGCTCCGGCCGCCGGCCGACCGAATACGCGGGCCTCGGCGCGGGTCAGAGCGTAGACATGCCGGTCATCACGGTCTCGCGCATGTACGGCTCGGGCGGCTCCGAGGTCGCGGAGCGCGTCGCGGCCAGGATGGGCTGGCCGGTGTTCGACAACGCCGTCGTCGATGCCGTCGCCGAGCGGTCCGGATTGACGCGCGCTGAAGTATCGGCGCAGGACGAACGCGTGCCGTCGCTCGTCGAGCGCATCGCATCGGCCCTCTCGCTCGGCTCACCGGAGATCATGCCGCCGGTGCCGACCGGCCCCATCGAGACGACAGAGGAGCGCATCGTCGCGGTCACCAAGCGCGTCATCGAGGAAGCGGTGCAGACGGGGCCGGCGGTATTCGTCGGCCGCGGCGCGCAATGTCTCCTCGCCGAGCGAAGCGACGCGCTGCACGTCTTCTGTTTCGCGCCGCGCTCCGCGCTCTGCAAATACGCCATGGACAAATTCAGCGTCGGCCGCGAAGAGGCCGAGCGAATGGTGCACGACATGAACAAGCAGCGCGAGGCGTACGTGAAGCGGCACTGGCATCGCAACTGGCTCGCGCACGAGAACTATCATTTGTGTTTGAACACGGCGTGGCTCGGATTCGACGGAGCGGCGGACCTCGTCGTCGAAGCGGCGCAGCGCCATTTCAGTCTGGCGGCTCCGTCGGCTTGAGCCGCGCCAGACGCGCGGCGGTCTCTTCGGGCACGAACAGATCGTCGGCGATGGCCGCGATCTCTTCCGCTTCCTTCCACGCGGCTTCGAGCACGGACAGCTCGCCCTCGAGCGCCCGGCGTTCGCTGTCCTCGTGCGTGGCCATCTCCAGCGCGAGACGAACTTCCTTCGGGAGGCGGCTCAAGGTGTGACCAGGCACGGGCGGCGGTGCGAAAGGATGTTTGGGGTCCGAGGGCATCCGCGTCGCGTAGCGCGAGAACAACGACGCGGCACCGTTCGCCTCCTCGATGATCGACACCGCGGACTGCACTTCGTCGCGCTTCGCTCCGGATTCATTGATCGCGGGCAAGAGCTTCGAGGCCGCCTGGATTGCCGCGTTGCCTTCGAGCACCGCGAAGTGTTCGGCGCCGGTATTCCAGCGTGAGCCTTGAAGTCGCCGACCATTCGAGAGGTTGACTGCCTCACCGCTTTCGATGGTGAACGGAATGCGAATGCCCCAGCCTTGGGACGCATAAACGACGGATACGCGATGGAGCTGCTTCGCGCGGATGTCGACCGGCGTGGCGCGCCCCGGCAGAACCAACCGCGCCCGCACGCGTCGCTGTTGATATGCCATGTTCGCATAGCTCGCGACATTCCAGATACCCCACGAGCTGCCGGCGATGATTCCTGTCGCGGGCCCGAGGATGACCAGTCCGGCCGCCGTTGCGATGCCGGCGCCAGTCCACATGAGATGTTTGCGCCGGCGGCGTCCGAATTGATCGCCGTAGCGCCACGCCGCCATTTCCGGGCGCTGCGGTTCGCCGATGCGCACGAGCTCGAGGCCTTCGCGAAGGCGCGCCAGCCCGATGTTGTCAGTCGAGACTCGGAGCCGTGTATCGCGAAACAGTCGCTCGCACTCTTCGATCGCCTCCCAGCGCTCGTCGAGCGGCGAGAGATTCCATCGCTCGCACTTTCTGCACACCGCCCACAGCCGGCCGCGCACGGCGTCGAACGCGAGACGCCGGCCGATCGGAAAGTGTTCGACGGCCTCGTTGGTCCCCAGATTCGCGTGGCAGAAGATGCAGGTGGAGTACATTAAGATTGTTCCTCGCTGCGGCGCTCCGCACCTCCGCTCGGAATTCCGCCGAGCGAGTTTCGAGATTGTTCCTCGCTGCGGCGCTCCGCACCTCCGCTCGGAATTCCGCCGAGCGAGTTTCGAGA